>Ga0081455_10000001_pt1 | contig 603871 bp, 650 predicted proteins | sample TabmetS3T2R1_FD_70207 | JGI IMG/M metagenome (GOLD analysis project Ga0081455, IMG submission 70207) | Tabebuia heterophylla rhizosphere microbial communities from the University of Puerto Rico - S3T2R1 | ecosystem: Host-associated > Plants > Roots > Rhizosphere ...
GACGTCTTTGTCCTCTTTTGCCGCGCCAGTGCTACTCGGGGTAGCAATCCCCCCGGCCGTCGTGATGGTTGCCCTTGCCACATGGGGTGCAGGTGCAGCCGCATGGGCCGAAGTTGTCCGAAGGCGGAGCCGAAATTCCGAGCGCCCCCAGTAGCTTTGCAAAAAAGCGCATTGCTTCTCCTTGGGTCAGTCCTTCATGGGGTCGTCGTCGACCTTCTTCCAGTCGGAATCGGTGGCGTCCTTGCTGAACATGAACATTTTCTCACCTCCTTGGTGATTTCGTTGCGAAGCTCCTACGGGGAGCCTGGAGCGTGAGGACGGGACTCGAACCCGTGACCTCTCTACATAGTAGAGCGCTCTACCGCTGAGCTACCTCCGCCTGGAAGTGAGATGAATAGCCGACAACCACCTTCCGGCGGACTAGCGGGTCGGGACACACCGCGAAGGTGGGCCTTTATCCATCCATCTCACTCCCAACCGCCCCGAAAGGCGGCAGCTTATGTGATATCCCTGTCAAATTTCGACAGGGCAAAAGAGCTTCTCTCGCTCTGTCTTTCTCTATTATTACATAAAAAGTATGCAAACGCAATATACGTACGTTATACATCCTCCTGAAGAAGATCGTTTTCAAAGGCAAGTATTCCTTTGTAATTTGGCTCATAGTGCGAAATATCGGGAAGATCAAGCGTCGTGATATGGCGCCATACAGTTTGGATAAGGCGTGTGAACTCCGCGAGCTCTTCAGCGGAAAACCGCGCTTCAAGCGCTGCAATTTCTCCCGCTAGCGTTGGCTCGACAAATTGCAGGACGGCTTTTTCAACGCGATAGTTGCTATAGCTACGCGAATGGAGAATAAGCAGGTAGTAGAACATCAGCTGCTGTTTGTAGCGGTGGAGTTTTATCTTTTCAAAGTCGGTTTTCCCTGTCCAGCCAAGGGAGGGTTTTCCGGTTTTGTAGTCGGTCACGGTGACGACGTTATCGGTAATATCCACAAGGTCGAGTGTGCCGGTAAGGTGGGCACCTCCTAAAAAGACGTTTTGAGAGGCGAAGTTGAGCTCTGTTTTTTGGCTTGCGGCGAACTCATGGTATTTGTCATCAAGAAAATCGGTCAACACTTTGCTTCCCTTTTGAAGATAGGTCTGGAAGTCGCTGTCGCGAAGGCGCTGCTTACGCAGGTTTTCTTCGTAGTCGTGCAGGATATCCTCGATCGGCCGGTACTTCCCTGTAGCGGCAAGGTGTGCGTGGGCGCGTTGCAGCGTGGCGTGAATGGCAAGGCCGTAACCGGCGCTTGGTGAGACGCTTCGTGGGAAATGCAGTAAGTTTTGCATAAGAAAATTCTGGGGACCACCGCGTGAAACATCCAAAAAGTTGGTAAGGTGGGTGCTGCTGAGTTTGTATTTCTCAAGTGTCGGAGCAAGCAGTGAACGCATATCACCATCGAGCGGTTCAACAATGGGCGCATACCAAGCCAGTTCGGCGCTATGGGTAAGGCTGGACAGCGTTGCGGGAGCTGGTGGCACGAAGGCTGCCCAGCCATCGTTGAGCAGGAAGCTGGCACGCAAGGTGTCTTTACCATTATCGTCTGCTCGGCTATAGCTTATGGTAAGCCGGGATTTTGCCCGTGTCATGGCGACAAAGAAGAGGCGCAGACGTTCGTCGAACGTATCGCCCGACGGCGCGATCGGCAGGTTTTCGGGATAGCTAATAAGTCGGCTCCGGGTGCGGACTCGTTCACCCCAAGTGTTATCGACAGCGCCAAATATATAGACGTGGTCGTATTCAAGCCCCTTTGATTTGTGCGCGGTCATAAGGGTAACGGCATTTGCCGAGCTTTCCAGGCTGGTACGGATGGTCGTGATGGTACTGCCGAGCTGCCGATGCATGCGGATAAACTCGATAAACGATTGCAGCGTGGGCATTTCCGACGGACGGTATTCACGCAGCTTGGTACGGATGGCGCGCAGTGCTTCCAGGTAGAGCAGATAGCTGTCGGGCGCTTCCTCTAACTTTTCTTGGGCGAAGAAATAATTGAATATAGGTGATACATAGCTTGTTCCCTCTAGGGTATCGGTACTGCAGCCGATAATGACATCGAGCATGCGTTCCAGCGGCGTATGAGGGATGGCCGGGGCCGCCGCAATAAGCCATGAGTGCAGCCCAACCAGCTCGGGAGTGGTAGACAGCACCTCCATCCACAGTTGGTTGTTTTGCCGGGCTTTCAGGCTGAGCTGCCAAATGGTAACCGGCAGGATACCGAAAGCCGGGTGTGTCAGGAGCTGCGGTAGCAGGCTGTCGGCATCATCATGGCGGTTTTCCAGCAGCGCGATAAGAATATGGGAGACAAGTTCGACGAGCTGGATTACCTCCAGATCGAGGATGTTATCGCGCCGCTCGTAATTGACAAGGATACCCTGTTCGTTCAAGTACGGCAGCAACTGCACGAGCTCGCTATGGCGCCGTGCCAGCACGGCAATGGAGCTGGCTGGCGTGCCATTTTGTGTTTCTTTTGCAATGGACTCGGCAATCCAGGCGTATTCGTTTCCTCGCGTCGGCAGCTCGGCAAGTTCGACGCTGCCTTTGGCTTGATGGGCAGCGAGGGTTTTGTTCAGTTCGGGGAGGCGGTTTTCCAGGCGGTCGCTCCCCTGGGTAATGACCGAGCGTGCATGTGTAAGGATGGTGTCAGCCGAACGGTAATTGTCGGTGAGCGTAATGAGTGTCGTATTGCTATACATGTCACGGAACCCGTAAATATTGCTGACGTCGGCACCCTGGAAACTGTAAATCGCTTGGTCGTCATCCCCTACTGCCAGAATGTTCGGCCGGCCGTTAGTTATTTCGTTATTGGTCAGATTATACAAGATACGCATTTGCGCCAGGTTGGTGTCTTGGAATTCGTCGACCATGATGTATTGGTATTTTTCCTGCAGGTTGAACCGGAGATCCGGAAATACTTCCATGGCGTGCACGACACGCAGAATCATATCGTCGAAGTCGTACAACGCAGCCTCCTGCATGCGGGCAAGGTATTGATAATAGACGAAGCTGACGGCTCGGAGTTTGCGTGTTCGTTCGCGGTCTTTGAAAACGAATTTTCCGGTCTCGTCCTTTTTTAGCCAGGTGTTGCGCCATTTGGTAAGGGGTTTGGTGGAACCGGCTTCAACGGTTTCTGAAAGCGTATCGTGCAGGCTGTCGGCAAATACGTGCGCGAGCGAAACTATTCCGGGCAGCGTAGTAGGGCTGGCGGCTTCGTTTGCAAGTGACACGAGGGGGGCTAGCTGGTCGGCCATGGCCTTGGTAAGGCGGCTCGCAAATATCGAGGAAAGTTGCGGTTCCAGGGCGTCCATGGCTTTGTCGTTCGCATCGAGCAACTGAAGCAGCTCATCACTCGTAAGGCCGCTTTTTTTGAGTTCGGAAATGACCTGCAGCGTATCGCCAAGATGGGTATATTCGCCGTTCATTTTGCTGGCGAGCGGGTTGGTATAATCGAGTTCATCGAAAATGCCGCGGATAATTTCGTAACAACTGAGTTCGTCGGCCGGCCGGAAATCAGCACCGTGATAAAAGAATTCGCCGTTTTGGTTAATAACCTCGGTGCCGAAGCTATGGAAGGTATGAATGGCGACTTTATAGGCATCGGTGCCGATAATTTGCGTCAGGCGTTCGCGCATGGCAACCGCGCCACTCTCGGTAAACGTAAGGCAAAGAATATTTTCGGGTAGCGTGTCGGTTTTCTTGAGTATATTCGCGGTGCGCATGCCAAGAAGCTCGGTTTTGCCCGTGCCCGGTCCCGCGATTACCATAACGGGGCCATCGATCGTGTCGACAGCACGACGCTGCGCTTCATTGAGCTTTTCTAAACGGGTCCCGAAATCCATTACGTTTATTATAACGCAAAAAAGGAGTTAACGAGTGGTGGTGACTTCAAATTGCCGGGCTACTGCGGTACCGCCTATAGCATAGTCTTGGTAGCCGCGGTAGTAGCGTGTCGCGCTCTCACCTATGACCGCCACGGTACGCGGCAGTGTGCGTTCGAAAGACCCGCGAGCTTCTACGACGGTGTCAACGATTTCTTCGGCTAGCGATTGGTGTGTGTGAACGAACTGGGTGGCGATGGTGGCAAGCGAAGGCGCTACTGCGATGGAAGGTTTGGCAAGCGTGGCGATTGCTTCGTAGGTAGTAATGCCATGCGAAAAAGCGGTGGCTTGTTTTTCGTGGTCGAATTGTTTGCGTGCGAGCAGCTCGAATGCGGCATGGCTAAGCATGTATATCCGATTCGTGCTCTCGGCGTTTTCGTGGGTGGGACGAAGGATATCCAGGTTTTGCAGGAGAAGCTCAAGAATAGCAGCGTCGCCTTCTGAAATGTCGACGTAGGGAAATTCCGGCTGGCCTTCAAGCGTGGTAAATGCCATGGTTTTCAAAATTATACACTAGAAGGCATTTTTTGCAAATAAATGGTACAATAAAACCAATATGACTGACGAAATCTACGAGACGACGGCTCTGGAACGGATCGCCAAAGACCAATTTGGTTTGAGCATCGATATTGATATGGTCATCGCGCGTGACCTCGACGTTAGTCGCACGGCAGTAGCGACAGTGTACTTAACGAAGAAAAAGCAGCTGCTGGTGTATATTCACGGGCATTCAAAATTGCTTCTGAGCGATGTGAAGAAGATTATCGCCCGCATGGGATTCAAAGCGGAACTTTACTTGCCACCGAAAGGGCAGCCAGATTATTTTGATGGTATTGGACGCGAGAAATTCCGTGAAGTATTTCCGGGACGCGGCCATATCCGTGACGAAGACATTATTTTTTATCGGACGCTTGCTCCGTACAATCCTGCCTTGGTGCTTATTTCCGAGGTGAAAAACGGTGAGATTTACAAATACGACAGCGATTCGCGCGGCGATTGGCGCCCGGCGGTAAAGTTTGCGTACCGGCGGATAAAGACGAGCTAGAGCAAGTAAAAAACACTCAGGCTGCCTTCCCTTACGGATGATGCCTGCTGGAAACAGTGGTGAGCCCGCCATTTTCCTTGTTGTATTTCAGTGTATATTGGTCGCATCCGCCAGTGGTGCTGGTTTGGCAGTTAGTATTATTGGCGGTATCCGAGGCAATATAAGAAATGTTATCGTTCGTCGGCGTAGCATTCGAGGTGAATGGGTTTGTTGTACCGGCAGGAAGCTGCGGCATAAGAAGGTCGCTCGGCGTAATCACAAGCATGGTCGCCACGGTGGAACCGGTATTACCCGAATAGCTGTTTACCATGTTCCGGACCGGCGGATACTCGCCGTTTTTCTGGTAGTATTTTTCAAGCGCTTCTTGAGCGGTTGTTACGATGGACAGTCTTCTGTTATCGCGCGAGTCTGCCTGGGTTTTACTGTAGCTAAAGATAGAAAGGCCGGCGAGAATGCCAATGACGACAATAACCACGATGAGCTCGACAATAGTAAAACCGCTTTTGCTTTTCATTCCTTTCAGTGTATAGCAGCTGGGCTATGGCTTCAAGTCGAGAACGACAAGGTGCTCAATGTGCGGCGTGCGCGGGAAGAAATTGTAGCCTTGATGCGCGCGGATGCCGTACTTTTCAGCCAGGCGCATGACGTCGCGCGCTTGGGTGGCAGGATTGCAGCTCAAATAAACAATGCGTTTTGGTGTCTCTGTAAGAAGCTTCGTAATAACGTCTTCGTGCAATCCTGCGCGCGGCGGATCGAGAATAATACAGGCTTCTTTTGAAATGTGATCAAGCGCGTTTTCGCTGGCGGCAAGCACGGCTTTGGCACTTCCCTCGCGCCCGAGCGCAGTGATATTCTGCTCCATTTCACGCACGGCATGTTCATTGATTTCTATGAGCGTCACGTTATCGCCGCCAATAGTCAGACCAATGGTTCCGACGCCGCTATAAAGGTCAAGCACGGGCTTCCCTGGTTCTATCCACTCGCGCATGTCTTTAAGTGCTTGTTCGTATACGGGCAGGTTAATTTGGAAAAAACCTTCCGTGGCGTAGCGAAATGACACGCCTAAGATCGTGTCGCTCAGTACAGTTTGGCTTGAAGCATAGAGCCGTTTCGTAATAACGCTGGCCGGTGACTTGGGGTTCGAAAAAATAATTTCGCCGCAAATTGCCGAGCCGCTTTTTACCTCATCCACGATCGCCTTGGCGGGAAAGTCTTCATTTTTAACGTACAGTTGCCAAGCGGTCTGTCCTGCCTGGTCGGAACGGATCAGGAGCGTTTTGAGCGAGCGGCCTTCTACGTGGCGTGCATTCAGCACGCGCAGGATTTCCTGGGAAAGCCCGGTGATTTCAGGGCGTGCCAAACTGGTTTTTTCTATAGGAATTTTACCGTGGGTGCCGCGGCGAAAAAACGCGAGGTCAAACTGGTTTTCGTTGGTGTCAAACCAGAAACTGTACTCTACTTTGTTACGGTACTCGTATTCTTTTCCGTCCGTGTATATGGCAATAGGGTCAGGTAGCACGATATCATGAAGCTCGAAGGCCTCTTCTACGAGCGCTGCTTTGTAGCGGTTTTCGGCTGCAAAATCCATGATCTGCCACGGACTGGTGGAAAGATAGCTGCCGGGGTCGCGCGGGGCAATCCGTTCCGGGCTTGGCTGCTCAACATGCGTCACGATTCCCTCCACGAAATGTGACTTCTTTTTCGTCAGCTGCACCTCCACCCTTTCACCCGGCAAGCCTCCCCATGCAAACAACTTGCGGCCATCATCGAACTGGCCGAGGGCCTGGCCGCCGCCGACAATTTTCTCAAGCGTAGTAACAGTAGTAGGAAGGGGTTTCACGACTTCCTAGTATACCGAAGTGACGCTCCTTATCAAAGCTACATGGCTACTTTTGGTTTATTTGGAAGGGTGCGCAGGGTCAGGATAAGGCTGAGCACAGCCGCACCGATGCCAATAAAAATACTGGTTACGATTACCGTGGGCCAGCCATTGAGGATGGGATTGATAAACGGATATGGGTACCAGCTTGTAAAACCACCACGAACGAGGCTGTAAAAGAGATAAACGATCGGGTAGATAAGCCAGGCCGGTATATATTTAGGCGAGATGTACTCTTTCGGAGGAAAGACCAGCCAATCCAGCAAAATAATAGCCGGCAACAGATAGTGCAGCACGATATTCACCCACGGAACGGTGATTTGGACGGAAACGCCGGTAAGAAGCAGAATGTAGACGATGCCGGTAATCGTCATATAAAGCGTTAGCGCGCCGCGGAGTTTGCCTATGAAACGCGGTTTGTCGCTTGCAAGCATGTATATGCCGATGCAAAGGTATAGTATTGCTGCGACAACATTGCTTTCTATCGTAAAGAAACTGAAAAAGTTGACCATATCCCTTCCCAGGCTGATACTTTGAACAAGCTGGGTCGCGATAGCGGCAATGCCTAGAAGACCAATAAGAATGCGCACGATGCCCAAAGTAACGCGGGATTTCATAGGTTTAGTATAGCAGTTTCCCTAAAAAGCAAACACCCCGCCAGCCAAACGGCCAGGCGGGGGTTTGACAGCGGGGTTTATTGTCCGGCTGCTACGAAGCAGAAAAACGCAGGCATCCTTCCCCTTCGGCACCTTTGCTCACGCTCCACTCGGAGTGCGCGTAGCTATTGATGATGACCTGCACCATCGCTTCGGTGACGTCGGGTGGAATAGCTACCGAGAATGCCCTTATTTTTTCTCTTTTCGCAATGCGCATTTCACGGAGGATGTCGGCACGGAACAGCAGCATGGTGACGGGCGCGCTGTTGACCGCTTCGGTGTACAGGAATTCATCCCTGGAAACGATGATCATAGCTACTCCTTGCTCTCGTCGGACATCTTCGTTATATAAAATTTACTCTTTTTTGTCAAGAGCGGTCGCAGGATGCGGATAGCGCCTGTTACCGAATGTATGCCCTTCGGAAGTATCGTTTACTAAATCTTGGAGCATATGGAGGAACGGGAATTCAGGAAACATAGCCTGCAGGCGCGCGGCGTTTACCTGGCGGCCCGCCTGAATTTCTTCGAGCGAGCTGACGCCGTAGTCCTCTTTGAACGTATTCGCTTCACCGGCCATGATATTTATGATTGCAGGCAGGAATTTGTCGACAAAACGAACGAAGCGCGCTTCGGGTTCTTGCTGCTCTTCGTACCGGCAAAGGAGCTCGGCCATATGCGGCGGCAGTTCCGTGAGCAGTCGTTTGGTCGCAGCGCTTTCTGCTGCCTCCTTCTGCCGCCGCTCTTCTTCGGTAATACGGAACGTGCGGACGTCTCCGGTATATATTTCCGGAAGGTCGTGAACCAGGCTGAACTGGGCGACCAAGCCGGCGTCCAGCTCGGGGTAGAAATTCGCGGCCAGTTCCACTGCCGATAAGGCCAGGTGATAACTGTGCTCGACATCCGTTTCCCGATCCCCGTTCGGATAACGTGGTGCTCGCTCAACCGTCGCAAAGCGTACGGAAATACTCCCGAGCTCCAAAAGGTAATTATGCGCCTGCCGCGCTTCATATTCTCCCCGTCCCTTTTCGTATGTATGTGCCTCTCTCATGCAGTTATCGTAATGGGAACGGGGCGAATGCACAACTAAACTATGCTTCACGTTCTTGTACCAATTGTCCCGGTAGGAGTAAAATGATATACTGACAGAGCTATTGGGGTGTCGCCAAGTGGTAAGGCACATGGTTTTGGTCCATGCATTCGGGGGTTCGAATCCCTCCACCCCAGCCAAGATATTATCAGCCAACCGATTTAATCAAGAGACTTTTTGGAAGTCTCTTGATTTGTTTTACAATGTACTCATGGAAGATGAAATCCAGCAAAAGCTGAAAGAATTTCATAAATGTAACGAAGAAGCACGTAGTCACTTTAGTGCTCATCTATTAAAGCCAGGTGAACCGCTGCACTTACATACTGAACGGGACTTGTTGCTCTATGCCAAATGGAGAACAAAAGCGGACATTGCTCTAAATGAATTTTATACGTTAGTTACAAAAATGTATCCTGAGAGACTCCCGTGGACGCTTGAGCAACTGGTGCAAGAAAACAAAGAATTCCACAGGAAGTTAGCTCGCACTGAGGAGTGGCTGAAGCAATACTAATAGCATTGATTTGATGTCTGTATTTAGTTTATACTCGGCCAAGTGCCGAGCTTTTATCATTTTATGAAGAACCCCAACACCTTTAATATCGAGACTAGTCCCCAACCTAAGTCACACGACACTACTCTATTAATTGGCGCTAACGCACTCCGTACGCTCACTAACACCAGTGAGCCATCTCTAGACACACGAAACCCGAACCTTCATAACCCTAACAATAACTATCTGACGATAGAAGATATGGAGGTTGCTGCTGCGCCCTACGGCATACCCCCGTTCGTAAGCAGTCCCAGCGATGAATGCCTGCCGGCGGCTATCGGCGCGGCGCTGGGAGCGCTCCGTCCGCACGAAACGTACGACCGACCTGCTTTGCGGGCATTGAGCGGATATGTTAAGGACTACGGCGCAGCAGCAGGCGTAGCCATACCCCGGCTCTACGACCTTGGGCTGGAAATTATTTGGGCGTCCGAAGATGCAGACGATCTTCCGGACACCGAAGAAGGAATTAAGATGCGCCTGCGCCAAAATTTTCCAGACGAGGCCGCCTACCAAAAGCAGCTTGCGTATCTGCACGACCAACGCCTGAAGGACAGTATCGAAGCAAATAAGAGGCTCATGAGCGGCCTGCTTGATGATGGCGTCACCCGCTATACACATGCGCTGGACTCCACAGGAATCAAGGAGCTCATCGACGACGCTTACCTTGTTTTAACCTCTTTGGATGGAGCCCAGATTTACCCTGACGCTTCCGACCAACCGCCCGATCCTCACTCCATACTTATATTTGGCTACGGTACGGTGCCAAACCCCGAAACTGGCCAGGCAGTAGAAGCATTTTTGTGCCATAACGCGGATGGTATGTATGGCAATGTGCCCTGCCAAGCCATTACCTTCGACAGGCTTGAACATGCCAGAGTCGCAAACTCGCCGCTTCGCATGACTGTGGCGCTACGAGACAAACGTGCAGTGCTACGCGGCCCGTGAGCGCACTTATTTCTGACCAATATACGCGTACGAACGCATGTGGCTAATGCGCCACCGGCCGTTTTCCTGGCTTAAAAGCGTCGTAAAATGAGCCTTCCATTCCTGGCCCCGGATCGGATGCGGCTTATTGCCTATCTAAATCCGCTATACTACGTAGTAGAAGCGGGCCGCGCCTTGGGTGTTGGCCAGCTAGGCATCTGGCCGGTTAAACTGGCCTTTATAGTACTCGTCCTCCTTTGTGTCGCAGTAGTGTGGTGGGGGCACGGGTATATCGTAAATTAGTCACCTAAAAAGGAGTACACACATTATGGAAGAAACGTTATCGTGGCCCGAACTAATCATCGCCATTACGGTGCTTGTTCTCGTATGGACGGCACTTCTTTTTCTGGCGGGCCAGTTTTTTAGTATTTGGCGCACCCGTCTTAAAAATAGACAGTCAGAGGAGTTTAAGGAGCTGCAGGAAAGGGTTGCAAAGCTTGAGCGCCAAATACAAAAGGTAAATACAGATGACGGTAAGCGCGCCGCACATAAATAAATGATATTGCCCGATATCCCTGCCATTATTCTGCACGCGCTGGATCACATACCAACCGTATGGCTGTTCGTCACTATTTTCTTATTTATGACCTTTGAGACGTCGCTGCTGATAGGTCTTCTACTGCCGGGTGACGTTGTGGTGCTTGCGGCCAGTGCCTCACTTCATAGTCCGCCAGATATTATTATTGGTGGTATTTGCGCGACGCTCGGAGCGCTTATTGGGCAATCGGGCGGGTACGCTATCGGCCGTAAGCTTGGTCATCGTATTCGCGGCGGCCTGCTTGCCCGTTGGATAAAGGAAGAAGACTGGCAAAAAGCACAAACTATACTGCGTCAAAGTGCAGGTATCGGTATTTTAGCTGCGCAGTTTCTACCGGTCGTCCATGCAACGCTTCCCGTCGTTGCGGGTATTATACGGTTGCCCTACCGCCGATTCGCTCTTTTTGCGGGGATTGGTTCAACGCTTTGGGCGGCAGTGTATGTGGGGGCAGGCGCTCTGTTGGGTCAGTTTGCACGCGCCCATCCTTCGCAACTCGGCCTTGTTGTCCTGCTGGCTCTTACGATTATGTTTGGCATGTGGGCGGCCGGTTTTTGGTTAGATCGCAAATTCTTAAAGCCGCGCCGCCAAGCAAAAGCTGATCGGAAAAAGTATCAAAAGTGACCATGTTATAACTATCGGTCTGCAATCACGAACATCCGTTAAGATAGGGTTAACTTTCCTTGCTTCTCCAACTCTTCGAGCGTTTGCCGCATTAAGGGAAGCCTTTTTTCATTTTTCATACCGGCAAAATGCAAAACTCTGGCCGGCCACCTCTTGGCCAGGCCAAGCTGATTCCATTCGTACGGCAGTACGCCCGTGCGATTGAGAAAGGGTGATGGCACCGCGGGTCGTATAGTATAAGAATCTTCCGTTTTTTCTATCCGCAACCCCAGGGAAGTGCATACTGCTTCTTGGTCGGTGCCTTTGATATCTTCTAGCTGGCCTACTCCTTGCGCACTTTCAATGAATGCGAAGCTTTCTTCTTCTTGACGAATCGGCCATACGCCCGTGTTGGGATTAATCCCTACCCTATACCGGCGTTCCGATTGTTCCCATACAAAGGCTTGGAACCATTCCTTCTTCACGTCTTGAGCGATATCTTTATCGAAGTTCGTGAACATGGTGTCGGCATCCATCCACACCACAAAATCATTATCTTCAAGGGCCGTTTTAATGAGGGCAAGCTTCCCCATTCTTGCGTTCCGGGCATCCTCGTGGAAAAAATCGGTGCTATCTTTATCCAATTGTTCTATAATTAATTCGTAGTCGTGCTCCTCGGCATATCTTTGGAACGTAGGCTCCGAGCAAGCCATTATGTCACTGAAATTTGGCCCAGCGGCACTTACGATAGCTTTTTTCATATCATTAATCCTAACAGTTACAGCAGAATTATGGAACGAATTGACGTGGTAATGCCAGCCCGTAATGATGGCCGGTTCATTGGAGAAGCACTCCAAAGTATTGTTTCCCAAGATTTCAGCGGCGAATTTGCCTATGACGTGCTTGTGGTTGCCAATGGCTGCACTGATGACACCGTAGCACAAGCCGAAGCTAAGAGCGATGCCTTCGACAACCATGACCTCACGAGCCTGCGGGTCATAAGCCGGGAAAAAGCCAACAAAATCGCAGCAATCAATATGGGCTTGCTGGCTACTTCACGGAGTCTCGTCCTCAGCGTGGATAGCGACGTTACTTTCTCTCGTACATGTTTTGACCTTCTGGCTGAAAAAATGCAAAATCCCCAGGTAAAAGTGACAGGTGCCATACCAAGACTACGAGTAACCGACACGGCCAAAGAGAATAACGCCTCACTTGGTGAAGTCCAAACAGTAAGCGAACTATATTTCGCGGCCCGTGATCATTACGATGGCCCCTGGGGGAACGCCATGGGATTTAAACGCGAGGCGGTCCCCCTTTTTCCCGACAATGCGGTTGTGGATGATACCTGGCTCGGACTCTATGCGTCGCATGTTTACGATCTCTCTGCCGTTGAAATGGAACCCCGAGCCGAGGTTTACGGAAAACTCCCTGAAAACTGGCGGGATTGGCTGGCGCAACGCACACGCTGGAGCAGGAATGGCGAAGCGGTACTGAGGCAGTTTCCTGAATTTCGCCATGTGCTTGATGAGCGCGCTGCACGAAGAAAACTCCCTTACGAAGAGCTGGACCGGCGCACTTTGGAAGCTATGAATCGACAAGGTATAGCTCCGGAGAGACTGGCTCAGTATAAATTCTTCCAAAAAATGTGTAACGACGATGCGCAGCTGATACCAGATATCGTAGGCGAAAACGGAGACTGGGAAGACTTGCCTACGTCGTAACGTGCTATACTCGCTTCATTATGTCTGAATATCTTTTTGTTAAATCTGGTTTAGGGCTTGGCGGTGCCACGACGTCCGATATCTTAACGGCAAAAGCCATGCAGGATGCGACTGGATGTGATGCTCGGTTTTTAACCGGTTATTCTACCGAGTTATCTCATCGGCTGCTGGAACATGCAGGCGTTACTTATGAAGTAGACCCTACTATCGACCGAGAGAGTAACATGCTACCTCGGGCAGTTGCCGAGGCGATTTTACGCCATACAGGCGATGATACCCGTGTTATTACCAGTCAGTTTTATTCCGAGCAAGAAGCACATATCGCCGAAGCCATCACTACAGTAGCAGAGAGAAAACCTACTGCAGTGCGTATGCATAACGCCATGGGCGCGGCCGCAATAAATATGTATAGAACGCTTCCAACAGAAACACTTGCCTTGCCGATCCATGACTTTATGGCGCGTCGTATGCAGTATATTTCCGAACATCCGACCATAACCATACCGCCCGTTTTTGACCCTGAACGGTTCGCTACGAGCCCTGATAAGGAGGAGCTTGCAAGAGAAGTGCGCCGATCTTATGATATAGGCGTTGACGACATCTTGCTTGTTCAGCCAACAAGCATTCTGGAGCGCAAAGGGCCTCGTACTTCATTGCGGCTGGCAGCGGCCATCAAAGAACAGCTCGGTCGAGAAACGCACTTGCTGCTTTCAGCCCGCCCCCACAGTCATGAATCTGTCCGTGAAATGGGACGAGTAGTTGCGCTTGGGATCGAGCTGGATATCGATTGTTTAATTAACGGTATGAGCAGAAAGCGACGAACCGATCGAAACCGCGTGCGGGATCTGCTTGGAGCCGCATCACTTGCTGCGATGCCCTCTTACCAGGACGACGTGATGTTGACTATTCCAGAATCTGCCCTTACGAGGACGCCTATTTTTACCCGGGCCTATAGGGATGCAGAGGGAGATCCTCTTTTTGACTCCATCTATAGAGAAGGGCTGGAGTGTATTGTCCAGGAAGATAATAACGAGGAACCAAGCCCAGAGGTAATACGTCAAGCTTGCGAAGTAATCAGTGGTGAAAAGCAGTTTAATTTGGATGCTAATGCCGGGTTTGCGAGCCAATTCACTCCGCAGGGCATAACCAGTAAGTTACGGCAAATTCACGATTATTTTGACTCACACAGTTAAAACTACCCGGTTCGGCCGGTGGGAGCCGACGTGGATGTAGCAGTGTCATTGCCGATCACGCTTTTCAATTAATCCGTAGTTTTGCTTTGCCGATGCAAGCAGAGCCCTACTGTCGGCGAAAAGGTCGGTGGCGTTCGTATCGCCCATAATAACTCCAACGAGAGTTACCTCCTGCCCATCCTTGTTTACGTAGCGTGCCGCAAATAACAAACAGTTACCGGCGCTATCGGTGGTGCCCGTCTTGATACCTACCGCCCCATCGGTATTGAGCAGCTCGTTCGTATTTTTAATAGTGCCCACGCCTGGTATCTGTGCTTGAGGTTGAGCAACAATTTCGGCGATCACCGGATTTTTGAGCGCGGCGATACCTATGGCAACGAGTTCCGACGGCGTGCTGGCCGTGTTCGGGCTGAAGCCGCTTGCGTCGGCGACAACCGTTTGACTAAGCCTCATACGTTGCAGCATGTCCTGAGCGTACGACAGATATGCTTTCTCCGAGCCGAATACTCTTTCAACCAACGTATCAGCCATATTGTTGGCCGACGCGATCAACATCAGCTGCATGGCCTGGTACTGGGTAAGCACCATGCCTGCATACACGGGTACTGCCGAACCGCCTCTGGTAATTTCCATATGATAGTTTGCTACGTCTTCAGACGTAAGGGTGTATGACCGACCTTCTTGTCCGGATCCGATCGGCTGCTTTTTCATAATGGCCAGCGCGGTAATGACTTTCGCCATACTTGCCGTCGGGCGCAACTCTTCGTCTTTGAGTGATCTCGTAAGCAAACCGTCCTCCACGCTACCAACGGCCGCCTCGCCTACTGCCGGCCATGCGAGTTGTACGTTTTTAGCCAACGGAATCCGCGACGGAGTTACCTCGGCTGCAATAGATGCCGGCATATCTTTTTTATTAACGACAATACTGTACCAGCCGAAAAATACGGCAATGACGCTAAAAATTCCGACGAATACCAACAAGCGGCGCGACAGTTTTGCCCTGCGGCTACGAGTATACGAACGACGGGTGTGGTTTATTCTCATGACACTTCCTTTCCTGCCGCTCCGCTTAATACCTCACCTTAAGAACGAAGAAACGCAGTAAAAGCAACAAGGCGAGCAAAGCCACGCCGCCCGCTACTATATACTGGTCGAGCTTCCTGTTAGTAACGTACCTGGCGCTAAAACCATAGAGCAACAGCCCGAATAGGCCGCCCAACGTATTCGATATGACATCGGTTATATCAGTCACCCCGATCGCAAGAACGAATTGAACCAGCTCGACGCTAACGCTAAATATGAATATGCAGGCAAGTTTCCGCCGTATATTCATTCGCTTGTAGTTAACGTCCAAAAGAAGCCCGAACGGCACAAACACGAGAAAGTTGCTAAGCACTTCCGACATCTGATCTTGTGCACCCGCAAAAGGAATCATATTAATATCCCTGATGTGAATTGCCAGCACTTCGGGAATATCCACCGAAAATTTTAGCAAGAGCAGCCACAGCAAAGTGAGCAGATACAAGGCCAATGCCGTCTTAGGGAACGCTTTCATTCGTTACGTCCGCAGCCGCCGGCTTATCTTCCGCCTTCTTCTAGCGCTAATGTCACGATCCGGTCAATAACTTCGGTTAGCGGTATGCCTGCAGCGGCCATCATGCGCGGGTATCGGCTGTACGAGGTCATGCCGGGGAGCGTGTTAACTTCGTTCAGGGCCACCGTTCCGTCTTCCTTGAGGAACATATCCACCCGGGCGAGGCCCTTGCACCCTAAGGCGCGGTAAAGTTTTTTAGCCGTCTCCTGTACAAGCAGGCGCGCGTCGGCCGGAATGTCGGCGGGCACGATGAAGGTCGCGTTTTCGGAACCGTCTTCAGGCTTCTTTTCTTGGTGTATCCTGAAAAAACCGTGCGACAATGCAACGCGGTCTACCTCGCCCGCAAGCAAGTCCGCGCCGTTACCCATGATGGCGCAGCCTATTTCGCTGCCGACGACAGCCTCTTCGATCAACACCTTTGAGTCATATTGCCGCGCGACTTTTATCGCCTCCTGGAGCTCTTCTTTTTGCGATACTTTGCTGACGCCAAAAGATGAGCCTGAACGAGCCGGTTTTACAAAGATAGGATACGTAAATTCGTCGGCGTCAACTTCTTCGCCCGCCATGACCGTCCAGAAATTCGGCGTCGCTACCCCGGCGTTTCTGGCAACCAGGTAGGCAAGAGATTTGTCCATGCACAGCGCGGAACTTTGAACGTCGCAGCCCGCATAAGGAATGCCGGAAAGCTCGAACAGGCCCTGCATGGCACCGTCCTCGCCGAATTTGCCGTGCAGAACGGGAAGCACTACGTCCAAACGGATCGTCTTGTACTGTCCGTCTTCCAGAACGAGCAGGCCGTGCACGCTGCTGTCCGGCGACAATACGACAGGGCGGCCGTTTTCCCAGTCGGTGTCCGGGCCGTCATTAAGTTTCCAGGCACCGTCCTTCGTGATACCTATGTAGAACGGCTCGTACTTTTCGGCGTCGAGGCTTTTTGCGACCTCTCCAGCGGACTTAAGGGAAATGGGGTGCTCTTCGGCGCGACCACCGAATATAATTGCGATTTTTAACTTCTTCATACAGTTTTCTCCTCTTAACGTAGCCATGCTACTTTATCCTTTTCAAATTCCAGGCAATTAACAATCGTATGCTCGACCATATCGCGTAGGGCGTGGTCGGTGTAATAGGCGGTGTGCGGCGTAATAAGGACGTTCGGAAATGCTTGCAGCCGGGACAGCAGGCTGTTCTCAACGGGACGTTTCCGGTGATCCGCGTAGAAAATGCCTTCCTCCCCCTCGAGGACGTCCAGGGCCGCGCCGCCCAGCTGCCCGTCTTCTAGGGCCGTAACCAGCGCTTCGGTATCGATAAGCGCGCCACGTCCGGTGTTAATAACGAACGCGCCGGGCTTCATCTGCGTGAAGCGTTGGCGGTTCAAGAGGTGGTGCGTGTCGACGTTAAGCGGCGTGTGAAGCGTTACAATATCACTCTGTCGCAGCAATATACCAAGCGGAACGTAATGGGCGGAAGTTTTGGGACGGTGGTCATAGGCGACTATACGACAACCAAAACCCTGCAGCCTGTCTACGACCGCCTTGCCGATGCGTCCCGTGCCAATGACGCCAACGGTCATATCGCGGAGCTCTTTGCCACGGGCGTCTAGCAATCGGAAATCGCCACTGTCTGCCCGGCTAATGGTAGATTTGGTATGTCGCAGCAGCATTAACGTAAGCATCAGTGTGTAATCGGCCACGCTATCAGGCGAATACAGGACGTTTCCGACAGTGATGCCAACGCTCCGGGCGAAATCAACGTCAATATGGTTCTTTCCTGCGCTTCTGGTAGAGATATACGCCACGCCGGCTTCGCTTAGCGCACGGAGCACCTCGTTCGCGATGTGATATTTATGACTGATGCTAATACAGCGGTTACCACATGCCAGCCCAACGTTCGCTTCGGTTACCGGCGCGTCGGTAATAGTCGGCATAACGCCATGGCGGAGCGCTGACTCCCGGAGCAACGCGGCTTCGTCAGGGCTGCACCCATAAAATGTAATTCCTATGTTTGCCATGTTACTTGCCGGACCGAAAACTTTTTTGCTTACGTTTTAACCAGTATGCCGACTGCCTGACGAGTTTGGAGGAATCTGCCGGATCTGCCAGGAGCAATTTAACGGCCTCTTCCGTAAATACTTTGTCCTGCGAACCTTTCGCGAACAGTATCGCGCCGGGTTCTATTCTGGACTTCAAATATTCGCCCGCTTCGTATGGCGTATCGAAGCGCTTCACTTCGCAACCTTTGGCCGTAGCCGCGGGCGCAAGATACGCGTTTGCATCAGGACCAATCGTTACTACAAGGTCCAGCTGCGCGGGATCGCAGAGCTCACCGATTTCCTTGTGCGCTTGCGGTGACATAGCCCCGAACTGGTTCATACTGCCAAGGATTGCAATCTTCTGCGGCGCTTTTAGGCCATATAACATCTCGAGCCCTGCCCTGACCGCGTCCGGAAGCGCATTATACGTATCGTCAATAATAAGGCTACCGTTGATGCCATGCAGTCTGCGCAAGCGTCCGCTGACCGGCTTAATGGCAGCGATGCCATTAAGAATTTGATCACGGTCAAGTCCAAGCTCACTCCCCACGGTAACCGCCGCGAGAACGGAATAAAGCTGAACTTCAGATATGGCTTCGTAGGTGCAATGCAAAAGGTTTTCACCGTTATGTTCAATGTCGCCCCCGAACCCTTCCGCCGAGGGAGCGACGTTAACCAGCCGGTAGTCCGTACGCTGCTTAATGCCGTATGAAATGGCGCCTTGAAGCGGTTGCCGGTATTCTTCGGCGACAAGGTCGGCATTGTAAATGAGTTTTTCGGCATACCGCGCAACCGAGAGCTCTTCATTGGCGACCGACTGCATATCATTCAAGTATTCCATGTGCTCGGGGACGATGGCAGTAACAACTGCATAATCAAGATGCAAATACTTCTGAAATTCGGCTATTTGCCCCAGCCTGTCAGTACCCAGTTCAACGACGACGACATCAAACGAGTAGTCACCCTTAATTTGCTTGGCGTTATCTATGAATAGCTTGGCCCAGGCGAAGGGATTGACCAAGCTCGGCATACGATGCCCAAAGAAGACAAGTGGAACGCTGACGATGTCGTTATAGTTGCCTTCTTGGTAGCGAACTCGTACCGTTTTGCCAAGCGCTTGTGCAATCGCCAGCTTGGTACTTGTTTTGCCAATGCCGCCAACGACACCAATAATCTTAAAATGGTGTTTGCCGCGTAGGAGACGTACCTGCCTGGCTAAGATTGATACGACGATTCTTTTCAAAAAATGCTTCATAACCTGCTCATTAACTGTTTGCAAGGGCAAGTATAAAGATGGGTTGTGAAAATGGTATGAAAAAATGCGTCCATACGACTTACATGAAATTTCATATTCATTTCACATGCTAACGGCATAGTAATGGACATGAGTACAATATATCCGGAAATTCCACTTGATGCCGGGCAGGTTCAAGGTTGGAAAGACATTCCTATCAAAGAGAACGAGCATCCTGAACCGCTGGTTCCGCTGGGACTGCTGTCACGGGAAGCGGCCACTTTAACGACGTCCGCGCTTTATTTTGGCGAACACAGCAACTCGCCCTACGCAGAGAAATCAAACGCGCTGGAAGGCAGCCTGTTGTCACTTTTTGCCCGCCGGTCGGTTGCGCATCGTTTGCTGGCCGCGGAGCAGCTTTTGCCAAATGGGCATCATTTGCTGATATTCGACGCGTACAGGCCATACCAGGTGCAAAAATCGCTATACGATTTTTATAAAAAGAAACTGAGAGAAAGGCAGCCGCAGCTGGATAATGAGGCTCTCGAGACTGAAACGCAAAAATACGTTTCGCTCCCATCTACGGATCCGGCCCGTCCTTCCCCGCATAATACGGGCGGGGCGGTCGACCTGGCAATCATAAAGCTCGACCAAGCGCACGAAGCGGAGCTACGTAAGGCTCAGTCCCAGCTTGCCGGTGGCGGCTTGGACACCGCAAAAAGGATCGGCCTGGAGATGCGAATGTCGGCGATTATGCGCCGCCATGGCAAAATGCTCGATTTCGGCACGCCGTTCGACCACGGAGGCAAAAAAGCGGCCCTTGCATACTACGAGGCAAAGCGGACCGCCGGGGAAAGCCTGACCAAAAGCGAAGAGGCGGCCTGCAATAACCGCCGCCTGCTGTTCGATGTCATGACCAAAGCCGGTTTCCAGCCGTATGCCTCGGAATGGTGGCACTTCAACGCGCCGGAATCTCAAATGGGAGCGGCGGCGGCCGGACGGAAATTCGCAACGTTCGGAGCCATGGAATTAGACGGCGCCAACCTGGCACACGAATCAGTCCGTTTGAAAATCCACGAGGAAGCGCTGCAGCTACAGCGAGAAAAAGAAGCGCTGCAAGCCGAAATGCTAACTGTCATTCTTGAAACGGGCGACCCGACGTTAGTGACAAGCTGGCCGGCGGAAATTATCGCCCCGGAATAATCTTACCTCTTGGCTGCCCTTTCAATCAGGTTTGCCACTTCTTTTGCGGCGTCGGGTTTGGAAAACGCGTGAAATGTTTTCGCCATACGATTCCGCTTCGGCGAATCGGCAAGAAGCGAGGCAACCACTTCGACCAACAGCCGTGGGTTTGCCGTAAGGCTTTTCTCTTCGATTACCTCCGCGGCGCCTCCTTCGGCGTACTCGGCTACGTTTTTCAACTGGTGGCCGGCGGTTAACTTGGCGTTTGGAATGAAAATCGTCGGCTTGGCCAGCGCGCTCAGCTCTAAAATGGTGGTCGCGCCAGCACGGGACACTACAATGTCGGCCGCGCCCAACGCCCGCGCCATCTCGCCGCTCGTGATGAACGGATGGAGCTGAAAACGCGAGTTATTTGGCGGCGTAAGCGCGCGGGCGGTATCGTAATGCTCGGTCCCCGAGAGTAACAACACGGAAGCCTTCGTGAGCAGCAGCTCAAGCTGATCCGCGACCACGGCGTTTATGTCCCCCGCCCCCAAGCCCCCGCCGGTTACAACCAAAAGCGGTCTGTCCGCATCGAATCCCAGCGCCGCCTTCAGGTCCCGACGTTCTTTGGCGGTATACGGATGGAACCCTTCACCGATCGGTATGCCCGTGTAGTGGCTTCTTTTTTTGTCGTACGGATAATTACGTAGCGGCGCGCCGGTCGCGATATACGTTGCAAAACGCGCGAGAATGCGATTTGCAAGACCGGGATGCGAATCGGAGTCGTGAATGACGAGCGGAATGCGAAAAACTCTCGCTGCCAAGCCGGCAGGCACGCATACGAACCCCCCTTTGGCAAACACCACGTCGGGCCGCCACATGGCGAACTTGGCGAGGCTCTGTAAAAATCCGCCGACAACAAAAAAGGCATCCCGGATGTTTGGTAACGTTACGGCCGGGCTCGTAAAGTACTGCCACCACCTCAAATGATGAAAACGGCGCAATTTACCGGATAAAACCGTTTGCACGGGAATAGCGGCATCGAAAGCATGTATGAGACTGTGCGCCTGAGGCGCATACTTACGATCGCACCAAAATCGTATTTCCGCGTCCGGATGACGGTACCTTAGTTCACGAAGGACGGCGACTGCCGGCGTAACGTGTCCGCCCGATCCGCCCCCGAGTGCTAATATTTTCATGTATTTCCCCATATCTGTTAAAATGCCACTTGAATGTGAACTCGTTATGAAAATTCATACCGTTTTCATAATTTATGGCTATGCTACCTATTGTAAAGCAACAAAGTTGATACACTAGATATATGAAAGTTTTGGTAATCGAAGACGAGGCGCCCATCCGTGAATTTGAAGTGACGTATCTTCGTGATGCGGGTTACGAAACGGTCGAAGCGGCAGACGGCCTCGCGGCGATCAAGCTGTTCGAAAAGCATAAACTCGACCTCGCCATCATAGACATTAACTTGCCCAAAATGAGCGGCCTGGAGGTTTGCGAGACGATCCGCGCCACCTCGACTGTGCCGATCCTTATCGTTACCGCCCGCGATAGCGACGACGACGAAGTCAGGGGCCTTTCGGCCGGTGCCGACGATTATATTAAAAAGCCATTCAACCCGAACGTCCTGGTTGCGCGCGTACAGGCGCTTTTGCGCAGGCATGGCGAAACGAAGCAGCTTCGCTTCAAAGGGCTGACGATTGACCCCGAGACCATGTCGGTTACCAGGGACGGCAAGGATATCACGCTCACCACGACCCGGTTTCACCTTCTAATGGCGCTCGCGTCCCACCCGAAGGCGGTACTTTCGAGGGAACGGCTCGTCGACCAGATTTATGCCGACCCCTCAAGCCACTTCGTCTACGACCGCACGATTGACGCCCATATAAAAGCATTGCGCCAGGCGATTGAGCCCGACCCGAAAAGACCGCAATTTATCGAAACGGTATTTGGCAGTGGCTACCGCTTCATTGGAGAAGCAGAAAAATGAGAATCCCGGGAATAGGAATGGGGCCAATAGGGCCAGGCTCGGTAAGTATTTTTCTCGGCTTGCTCGCAGCTGCAGTACTCGTTATGGCGCTTCTGGGCATTTTCAGAAGCAGCTTGTATAAAAGACTAAGCACCCGGATCATTGCCCTTATATTCGCGGCCTGCTTCATTGCGATCACCATTCCCATTGCACTCGGCGAAACCATTTATAATACGGATCACCCTTACCGGTGGCAGCTTGTGCAAACGGCACTGATCGTCCTTGGTGGTCCCGTTGTGCTGGGCGTGCTTGCGGCACGTTTCGTGCGACGGCCGTTACGCCAGTTCAATGATGCCATAGCCTCCCTTGAAAAGGATGACAATAAAGTGCAGCTACAGCCCACTGGTATCTATGAATTCGACGAAGTTTTTATGAAATTCAACAGCCTCATACGCCGTCTGCAGCACGAAGAGAGGCTTCGTAAGGATTTAGTGTCAGATACGTCGCATGAGCTCAATACGCCCCTAGCGGTTATGATTGGGCAACTTACCGCTATACAGGAAGGCAAATATCCCATGACGGAGGAACGAGTCGTTATTTTAAAGGAACAGGCCGAGCGACTTGCGGAGCTCGTGCGACAGCTGGATGCGTATACGAAGGCCCGTATGCCCGATACAAATGAATCTGAAGATATACATCTGAGGCAGTTCTGCAAAGAGCTTGTAGACCGTTTCGACATCGAGCTCAAACAAAAAGGAATAACGGTGAAGCTGCATATCGCAGAAGACTATATACTTCATACAAACAGGGGCGCACTGCAACAGATCCTCACGAACTTCCTGCAAAATACGTTGCGTTACTCGCAGGCGACAGAAGTCACGATTGAAGCTGCGGCGGGTGAACTTTCATTTTCAGACAATGGAAAAGGTGTACCGGCCGATAGTCTTCCCCACTTGTTTGAACGCTTTTACAGGGTAGATGGATCCCGTAGCAGGGCAACGGGCGGCCTTGGGCTGGGCCTGGCGATCGTACGGGAACTAGCCGAAAGCCAAGGGTGGACCATAGCCGCGAGAGCAGGTCATCCAGGCTTGACGTTCGTGTTAAAAACCAATACGTAGAGATGATTCAAGAATTCGCACTTCGTATTTAATGTTGTATGATATGGACATGTCATATGAATATCTGGAAAGCCAGCCTGAGATAGACGAGCCATATGTAACTGATGGGCACTCATTGTATGAAGTTATCAGCATAGCGCCAAACAACGGCTTGGCTAAAGACCAGATCGGCCGTAGGTACTCCGTAATATTGAAGGATTGCCTCACCGGAAAAAGTGGCGAGATAGATGACCTAACCATGCAGGCATTAACTCCGGTAAGTCAGGAAGACAAAAACAACTAAGGAAGGTAGTCTCCGCTCTGGGAAGAAGGGATGAGTACAGTTACGGAATAATTTATACATGGATGCCCGCTGCTATAATCCGTCCACCATGCTAATCCGCCGGCATAGCTATGAGATTATCCGTGAAGTGGCACGTCATCAAGGTACCGTATCTCCCTATAGCCCGAGCTTGTTTGACCTTGAGCTTCAGGTTCTGCTTGTGGCATGTAGCTATCAGCCACAAGAGGTGTGGCATGGGCTTTCAAATCATACTTTTTCTCAAATAGAGGGTGCCATACTTAACGAGACACTTATACAGTCTATCGCGGAAAATCAGTATAGGCGGCTTTACGCATTACGAAAAAAAATTGACAAATACGGCTTCATGCCCCATGGATGGCCGCGGGGAGGTGTCTTATGTCGGGCCTCTGCGGAGGATGAGGCCGTTGAAAAAAGGACATCTAAAAAAGTTTCCTTCCGGGAAGTCGACCGACAGCTGAGTGAATTGTATGCCGATGCTCTCCATTATCTCCATACCGCAAGGAGGGACGAAATAATTTCTTTTGGTGCCTTCTCGGAAGGTGAAGAACTTCCGTTTGCTTGGGTGAGCTATTCCCCTGTTGATCGGCCGTACAAAAATGAGCTTCTCACTAAAATGGGCTTGCAGCCAACCGCTTGCCTTGAGCTGACGCGCGCCTGGAGTAATGATATGTCGCCAAAAAATACCATGAGTATGCTATATCGTTACGCCCATGCGCAGTTGCAAGAGATCTGGCGCAAACGCCATCGTACGGAACTTCGCGCTATTCTTACATCTGTAAATCCCAATTTAGGGTTTACGGGTGGAACGTTTCGAGCTGTTGGCTTTGGGATTGTTGCTCAAAAACCCACTTTCTATTATTACTTGGTAGATGGGCGGGCTAAACGCCATTTTATACCCCGAAGGGAGCTTGCGGAGAAACTACAAACTACTAAAGCGCTCAACTATATTAAAAGTCCCTTCCCTCTTCTGCCTACGAATGAACTGGCGGTACTGCTTGAGGGCCGGGCACGCCGATGTCCGGTTTCTTTGAACTGCACGGTAAGTACTCGGGAGTATCAGCTGTCTGAGCGTTTGCCGTCGTAGACATTTGGGAAACCAAACCTTGACGAAGGTGATATAATTCTGTCAATGAAGGTACTCATCATTGATAACGTTGAGCGGGCAGATGCTGGGTTTAATGACCCGCTGCGTGAATGTGTTGCAAAATTTGCAGATGTCGACTCGGTAAACTATAAGGATATCCCACTCCTTAACGCGCTTCATGAACAGTATGAGGCAATCATCCTTGGCGGGTCGCCGCTTCATTATTCCAACGAGGTAATTGATTCCCGACTGCCGTATCTGCAGTGGATCCCTGAGCTGACGATACCGATTCTTGGCATTTGCCTCGGGCATCAGAATATAAGCCGTTTGTTTGGCGGCCAGCTGCTTATTGATGAAGAAGCGGAGAACGGCCACCTCCCGCTTGAGGTAGTAGGTGCTGATCCTTTGCATGCCAATATTCGTTCAGGCGATCATGTAAGATTGATGCACCGGGCGTCGGTAACGCTGCCCCCCGGATTTATGCAACTAGCTAGTACCAGGACCTGCCGTAATCAGGCCATGAAACACTCAACGAAGGCCATTTATGGCGTGCAGTTTCACCCCGAGCTTTCGGAAATAGGTGAAGTCTTTTTGAGTAATTTTATCGGTTTAGCTGACACATCTTCTCTTCCTAACCGCAATCGTGATCTTGCGTGAAACTGAGGTATAGATTACGCTGGCTCGTAGGGACGCTGTTCTTCGCGGCCCTTATCCTTTTTGTTCTGCTGACGTGGCATCTGGGCTAAGGCCGGTCCTTTAAAATTTGTCGATTTCCTTTTGCTCTAGATATAATGAGTCCAATGGCAACTTACGTAGCTCTTCTTCGCGGTATTAACGTTGGCGGCAAAAACAAAGTGCCGATGGCAGATCTAAGGCGTCATTTGGAGGCACTTGGCTATTCTAATGTCATGACGTACATTGCCAGTGGCAATGTGATTTTGGACTCCGAAAAGAAGCCGGCGGAAATAAAAGCCGAGATTGAGGCCGACCTGACGAAAAACTTTACGCTCAATGACGAACTTATAAAGGTGCTGGTTTTAAGCCATGACCAGCTAGCGGCCGTCGTTAGGTATAAGCCTAAGGGTTTTGGTGAGCGGCCTGACATGTACCATAGCGACGTGATCTTTTTGATGGGAATAGATGCATCTGTAGCCATGTCTGTTTTTCAGCCCCGTAAGGGTGTCGATGTGATTTGGCCGGGAAATGGCGTGGTCTACTCACAACGCCTGAGTGCTGAGCGCGTGAAGAGCCGCTTGAATAGGATCGTCGGGACACCGACTTATAAATCCATGACGATCCGGAGCTGGAACACGACCATAAAACTGCTAGAGCTTCTGGGAAAATAAGTGCTTCTGCGTGCAGACAGACTAACACCAGTACCACACTACCATTCTTGCGGACGACAGACTATTGACTTTTAAAGTATTTTGTGGTAATATAATTAAGATTACCAATGAGGTAATAGACCCCTTAAATGCTGCAACAGAAGGTGATTCCTGTGTTGAAGACCACTGTGCGAGTCGAAAAGACCACCGAGCGCAAGCCCCGTATTCGTCTGACCCTGCCCGTCGCGGTGATGGCGGATCCGACAATGTCGGGTGACCTGTGCTCGTGGGACCTCGAGGAACGCAAGTACCGTTTTGAAGTGACGGAGCTTGGCAAAGCGGTTCGCCAGACAGTGGAAAGAACTGCCAACCTGGGGTTCGTGGACGTGGAGAATGGCAACGTTCTCGTTCTTGACCCACCGATGGGCCGCTGGGAAGGACTTCCCAACCTCATGCGAGTGCTCTCCGAAGAGCTCGGCGAGTTCGATCTGGAGTGCCCGTCCCCGCGCCTCCCCCAAGAGCTGAGCCAATACATGTCGGTTCGGTGAGCACAACAGCACCACAAGGGTCAGGAAGGAAAGCCGTGATTTTCCGTCTTTCCTTCCTGCAATTCCCTAACGCCACTATACGTAGCGACATTGGGTTATTGCAGGAACTGGTTTTTATTGGACGGACCATCCCCCATCAGATGGTAATACCGCACCGTTGATATTGACGCTATCGTCACTCAGAAGGAATGTAATTGACGCGGCAAGCACGTCTGCATTTACGGCATCCGGCATGGTGGCAAGCACCGAATTGACGCGGTCGCCGCCAAGCTGGGAGTCGAACTTGGCTTCGATGTTGGTGAGTACCCCGCCTGGCGCCACTACGTTGGTGCGGATACCGCTTGGCCCGTACATGAAGGCCATGCTTTTACTGAGGCCGGCAACGGCATGTTTGGAAGTAGTATAGGCAGCCCCGGCAGCCGATGCCTTGATTGAAGCTTCGGAGCCGACGTTGACGATGGCTCCTTGCCGCTTTTCAAGCATTTTTGGCAACACGGCGCGCGATAATTTCATCATACCGACGACATTGACGTTAATGACACGGTTCCAGACCTCGTCGGTCATTTCATGAAGCGGTGTCATGTTGTCCATAATGCCGGCCACATTGGCAAGTGCGTCAACCGTATCGCCAGCAGCCGCGACGATATTGGTAATACTGGCGTCATCTGTAATATCACCGGCTACAATCGTCACATCGGCTTCAGGCAAAGAAGTCTTGAGATCGTCCAGGCGTTCCTGGGAAATATCGACCGCGATTACTCGTCCACCTTCACGGGCGACACGTGATGCGGTTGCCCGGCCGATTCCGGAACCCGCTCCGGTGACGATGACCGTTTTGCCCTTGAACCGGTCGGCAGTAATTTTTTCCTGCCATTCTGGAAGGGGCTCGGCTGTCTTTTCCGGGGTCGCCACGGGTGCAGCGCCGCCTTCTGCTGCCGCTGCTTCCGTGCTAGCGGCGGGCATGTCGCCTGCGTTCGCTTTTTTCACCATCTCCTCGGCAGCTTCTTCTGTAAATTTGCCATGGCTCAACGAAATGAGGCGCCTGAGGGCAAGGCGGCGGACCGGCCGAAGTACCTTTTCGTCCTGCCCTGCCTGGCGGAGCATATCCCGGAAAATGGCGCCGCCTATCGGATGCTCAAGCCATTGCTCGACAGAAGAATCAAGGCTGAGCTGTGTTGGGCTAGGGGCACTATTTTCTTCGTTTTGTTTCTCTTCATCTTTATGAAACCAGCTCACTATGTATGCCCCGCCTCCCTTTTTTATGTATTGCTCTTATGCTTCCAGTCTAAGCGCTGGCGCCGGTGTTGTCAAAGGTTACTCGTACCCCACTTGCCGCAGCATTCGGGTAGTTGAATTAACATGCTGGTATTCTACTAGCGCAAGCTGTGAGCCTGCCTCCTTTGCCTGTTGCTCTTTTAGTGAGCGGTGCGGATCCCAGGTTGGCACGGCGATGGCTGCTGGGGCAAGGGCGTGGTAGCGCTGGATATATTGCTCGGGCTCGGTGTACAGCGGTGCATCGTCGTAGGCAAACACAAAGCAGGTCGAAACAAACTCGGCAAGCATTTCCAAGCGGTCACTTTCAGGATTGATGGGGCGCGTGTCACCTTTGTTTCGCCGTACGGACTCGTCATTCTCAATCCCGACAATAACGACACCTGTCGTTGGATCCACCTGGCGGGCTGCCCGTAGATAGCCGACATGGCCAAGGTGGACAATGTCAAAAACACCCTGAGCTAGCACGACGGTCAAACCGGCACCGCCCAGCTTTCGAATAAGTCTCGGCATCTCCTCGAAGGACTGTACTTTTTCTTCTGTTGGAATCGTTCTAAGAATTTCAGGGGTGATCCTCATGATGTAGCTACTATACCAAAAAGCTAAAGAAATTGTTACTTTGTACATTATATTTTATAATTATTAGTATGGAGCATGCCTCGAACGCCACACCTCCAGAACGTCTTTCTTCACCTTCTGATGAAGAGTTAATAAAAGAAGCGTGGCAGTATGCACGACGTGTGGCCAGGGGAGCTGCCAAAAGTATCGATGAAGCCGAGGACGCTGCCGCCGCTGTAATCGTGCGTTATATAGAACGGCTTCGTAGCAATAATGAAATTAGAACGTGGCGTCCATATATTAAAACTGCCGTCCTGAATGAACTGCGGTCGAGGGGCTCCCGGCGTGTGCGAGATACCAACAGAGAGATTCTCTACACTAAAAAGCATGAACGGGTAGCTCCAATGCCGCCGGATCCGCTTGATATGGCATGGCGGGCCGATTTCGCCCGGTATGTTGGTGCTGCAAGCCTTCGTCATTTAACCGAACAGCAACTTGCGTACCTCCATTTGGTGATTCAGAATAAAACCGCCCAAGAGGTCACTGATTTGGTTGAAAATACGCGCGGTGGCGTGGACCAGACCATACACCGGGCAATTGGTAAAATCTATGAAATCGCCCGTGAGTCTGAGATGGGTGTAGCTGAATTAGAGACACTGCAAAAGGACAAGGCGGCAATGCGCAAACATCGCGGCAAAAAAGAAGATACTGCCTGAGGCCGTTACACTAATAGTAGCAAAGGACCGCCTCTTTTTTGAGATGGCGGTCCTTTGCGTGGAGGCATATACTGGGAGTATGCTCGATCCTCTTTTTAGCCAGAACACCGTAGGCGCCGATACAACCATTGCCACTCCATATGGAACATTTCCGCTCATCTACGCGGACTGGGCGGCGAGCGGCCGACTGTATGATCCTATTGAAAAGAAAATGCAGACGTTTTTTGGAACGTTTGTAGCCAATACGCATACCGAATCGAATGCTACCGGCACGGCAATGACGCAGGCGTATCACGAGGCGCGCCATATTATAAAAACGCATGTACACGCCAATAATGATGACGTGCTGCTTTTCGCCGGGTCGGGTATGACCGGCGCGGTGACATTATTCCAGCGGCTGCTCGGGTGGAGAATTTATGAGCGCTACCAAGGAGCGTTCGACATTCCTGTAGGCGAACGGCCGGTGGTATTCGTAAGTGAACTCGAACATCACTCGAACCATACTTCCTGGACGGAAACTATTGCCGACGTTGTGGTGGTGCCGCAAAGCAAGGAAAGTCCGTTCGATCTCGATGCGCTGAAGAAACTGCTGCGTCGCTACAAAGACCGGACCATAAAAGTTGCCGCCGTCACGGCAGCATCGAACGTGACCGGCGTTCGGCTTGATGTTCACGCCATTGCTACGGTGATGCACGCGCATAGCGGGCTATGTTTTGTAGATTATACCTGTGCCGCACCGTACGATCCGATCGCTATGCATTCTGGCGCGCGGGCATCGCTCGATGCCGTGTACTTTTCACCGCATAAGTTCCTTGGTGGTCCGGGCACGCCGGGCGTGTTGCTGTTCAATAAAAAGCTGTACAAAAATGAGGTGCCAGACAGGCCGGGCGGCGGCACGGTGCTATGGACGAACCCCTGGGGCGAGAAAAGTTACTACGAGGATATTGAAACCCGGGAAGACGGTGGCACCCCTCCTTTTCTAGGGGCAATCCGGGCGGCGCTGGCAGTGAAACTGAAGGAAAAGATGGAGCTGACGGCGCTTCGTGAACGCGAAGATACGATTGTCCGAAAGGTGTTTGCTGGCTTGAAAAACACTGTGGGTCTTCGTATGTTAGCGGACGAACACACCGAGCGACTTGCGGTATTCGCGCTTAGTTACGATGATCTTCACTACAATTTGGTAACCCGGCTTCTGAATGACCGGTTCGGTATTCAGGTACGAGGAGGCTGTGCTTGCGCGGGTACCTACGGCCACCGTTTGTTTTCTATAGGCAAAGAACGTTCCAGAGAAATCACCGGTCGTATCGATAGTGGCGATCTTTCGATCAAACCGGGATTTGTCCGCGTTTCTTTCCACCCGACCATGACGGACGAAACGGTCGACTATATCGTAGGCGCGTTGAAAGAAGTTGCCCTGCATGGTAAGAAGTGGTCGAACGACTACACCTACGACAGCGAGACGAATGAGTTTACACATGTATCCGGTGGTGTTGGGTCACCCCTTTCGCTTGAAGACGGCTTCGCTATGTAGCGGTAGAAGGATCGTTATGGAGCGACTCCCATAGATGCCAGCTGGCAATTGTCCGATAAGGCTTCCATTTTTCAGCGGTCGCTTCGAGCTCGCTGCGAGAGGGTGTCTCCTTGAGTCCGTATAACTTCACGATAGCGCGTTGCAGCCCAACGTCGTCCGGTGCAAATACATCGGGACGGACCAGCGTAAACATAAGAAACATCTGGGCGGTCCATACGCCAATGCCCTTGATTTTTGTGAGTTCTTCAATAACGTGGTCGTCGCTCAGCGTGTCTAAATGGTTGAATACGGCCGAATCTTCTACGAAATGCTGGGCGAGGTCTTGAATGTAGCGGGCTTTCGGGCGTGACAAGCCGATAGTTTTTATTTCTTCCTCGCGGAGCATGGCAATGTTTTGAGGATCAAGTCTGGTCAGATCTTCTAACCGTTTATAAATGGTAGCGGCTGCAGAAACGGATAATTGTTGGCCGGTAATGGCCCGGGCAAGCGAAGCAAAGTAGTTGCGCCGTGGCTCGCGGTAGATTGTACCCTGCCGTGAAATGAGGCTGCCAAGGACAGGATCGAACTTCGACAGTTCATGCTCGGCTTCTTTTGTAAACTCTGGCGTCATGCGTGCGACCGGAGCGCCTTTTTAGACGGGATATACCGGCCAAAGAAGCGCCGGCCGATGTATTTGTGTACCTCGACAAGAGCGATGGGGATAGCAAACGCGATGGTCGCGGCAACAACGAGGTCACCGATGGCCACGTGGGCAAGATGAAGCATGGTACCAAGCGGCCCGAACAAAGCCAAAAGTTGTAAAATGACAGCTACGGTAATGCCAGCGATAAATTTTTTGTTGATGACCTTTAGGCGTGCAAACAGCGATTCGTCGTCGCTGCGGGCATTCATGGCGTTGGCCCACTGCATTACCACGAGAGCTGAGAACGCGACGGTTTGCGCGTAATCGTGGCCGTAGTAGGCGTAGTAGTATGCGTAAATGCTCAGCGTCACGACGGCCATACCGATTGCCATGAGTGCCATGCGCGAGATAAGGAACTTGCCAAGAACGGGTGCGTCCGGCTTGTTGGGGCGCTTTGTCATGTTCGATTTTTCGCCCGGTTCAAGGCCAAGTGGAATAACGAGTGCGGAATCTGTCACCAGGTTCACCCACAAAATCTGCACCGGCAGTAGCGGCACGGGCAGGCCAATAGCAAGTGAGCCAAGCATAGTAATGACCTCCCCTGCGTTCGTGGCCAGCAGGTACACAAGCATGCGCCGAATGTTGGCGAAAATAGTACGCCCTTCGTGCATGGCATCGACAATGCTTTTGAAATTGTCGTCCATAAGAATGATATCGCCGGCATCTTTGGCAATATGGGCGCCGCTTCCCATGGCTACGCCCACGTGGGCATTGGCCAGTGCCGGCACGTCGTTCACGCCGTCGCCCGTCATAGCGGTAATGTTACGCTTTTTAAGAAGCGATAAAATGCGGTATTTATGTTCGGGAATAACACGGGAAAAGACGCGGATATTCTCGATGACATCTTCGAGTTCTTCATCGCTCATCACGTTCATGCGGCGGCTGTCGAACACCTGTTCCCTGCTTTCTACCATGCCGAGCTGCTTGCCGATATGGTAGGCGGTTTCAAAATGATCGCCAGTGATCATGCGGACCGTCACGCCTGCGCGAAGCGCCGTTTGAATAGCTTTTTTAGCTTCCGGGCGTAGAATGTCGGCCACCGCGACGAAACCGTCAAAGGTGAACTTGTGATGCTTGGGCAGGTCTCCAAAACCGGAAACCGGGACTTTGAGTGTCGTGTGAGCAAGGGCGATGACGCGGAACCCTTGGCCGGTGAGCGAATGAAGTTCGGCCGTGGCGCGTTCGTGTTCGTTTTCGGTCAGGTCGCAGCGGGAGAGCACGTGCTCGGGTGCGCCCTTTACGAACAGCTGGTAGGCGGTACCGTGATGCCACAAGTTACCACTCATGGCCGTCGTTTGGTCGAACGGAAGGCTGAGCATCGGGGGTTGCGAAGGGGCGGTGGCATGGTGCCGCTCGGCGTAGTGCGCCATGGCAGTATCGAGCGGATCGTGCATTTTTTGTTCGGCCCGGTTAACCGTTTTCGATAAAATGTCGACGAATTCCCTGTTCTTAAAAGGCTGCCATACGGCCTGTACGGTCAGCTGGTTTTTGGTCAGCGTGCCGGTTTTATCTGTCGCGATAGTGGTAATGACTCCAATGGTTTCAATAGAACGCATGGTACGTACCAGTGCTTTTTTAGCTGCCATGCGGCGCATACCCAATACCAATACAACGGAAATGGCAACCGGCAGACTTTCAGGAACGGCACTGACGGAAAGCGCAATAACAAAGCGGAGGCTTTCGGTAAAATCCATTCCGCGCATAAGCGAGAGGCCAAGGGCAATCAACGCAATTGCGCCCACGACGGCAATAATTTGGGAAAGGAGCTTGTCGATTTTTTGCTGCACGGGACTGATGGCGTCGGTGTTGCTGGTGAGCGCGGCGAGTTGCCCGAATTCGGTTTCATTCCCCGTGGCAACCACGACGGCTTTCCCCTCGCCCGCGATAACGAACGAGCCCTGGAACAGCATATTGCTTTGTTCGTAGACTTCCTTTTCGCCCGTCAGTTCCTCTGTATCCTTATTGACAGGAACAGATTCGCCGGTCAATTGCGATTCGTCGACACGCAGGCCGCTTGCCTGAATCATGCGGGCGTCGGCGGGGATTTTCTCACCTTCACGGAGCAAAATAATATCTCCCGGTGCAAGCAGTACGGAGTCAAGCTCGACGGTTTTGCCATCGCGGAGCGTCTCGACGGTAATAGGGTCGTGCTTTTTTAGTGAACGCAGAATCCGTTCGGTTGAAAAGCGCTGCACATAATAGATCGCCGCGCTAATGGCCATGATGACGGCAATAATAACCGCATCGAGCATCTCGTTATGTACCAGGCTAATAAGGGCAGCTATAAACAAAACGAGCATGAAAACGTTCGCAAACGGCTCGATAAGTTTTCGCCATAGCGGCTCGCCGGCTACCCTGATTTCATTGCGGCCATGGAGCCGCAACCGTTCCTCGGCATCACTCGCCGCCAAACCGTTTTCGGTGGTTTGCAGTTCTTTTAACGTTTGATGCGCTGTTTTTGTGTAATAAAGCATTAGGGTTATTATACCAAAACCAGCTCCAATAACGGAGCTGGTTTACTTGTTCGGTGGAGATGGGGGCTATGCGATGCCAACAAGGCGTAGGCTGTTGGTGCGAAAACCTGCCGACCACGTAACAACATCTTGAATCTGCTTGCCTAACAGGTTCTGGCCAAGCGGACTCTTTATAGAAATGCGTCCGTCGCTTGGGTTAGCCTCGATACTTTCAACCAGCGTGTAACGGACGATCCGGCCGCTGGTATCGAGCAGGTCGACGACCGAGCCAATAGCCACCTTCAGCGCGTCGCGCTTCCGAGGAAAACGTTTTGCAGTGGAGAGCGTTTGTTTTTTCTCGGAGAGCTCACTTTCGATTGTGTCGATGCGTGAGAGCTGTTCAATGCGGGCAAGTCGTTCGTCGCGCGAGTCTGTCCTGTCGAGTTCGCGCAGGGTTGCTATCGCCTCCTTTTGGTCGCGTTCCAAACGGCCGATCTGTTTTTTCAGCTCCTTCATGCCTTTTTTGCTTAGGTAAACAACGTGTGTAGATGTCATATTCACCTCCTTTGTCAGTTTCAGTTGCAGCAATGAATGCTACTAACCAGTAGTATGCCGCGCGTTGCTTAAGCAATTCTGAAAACGAGCAGGGTTTGCAAAAAGTACAACAAAAGGTGAAAAAGGGGTGGCTGTTCCTTTGAGTAAACATCTGCAGCCAAGCTTGAAGCGACGTTGGGATCCGATTTCAAGCCTGGCGCGAAGCCGTTTACGAAAAGGCGACAGCCACCCCTTCCTTGTTTATTTAGATGTCATCACTCCATCTTTAAGCGTAAAGGTGCGGTCGGTTTTGCCGGCGATATCAAGGTCGTGCGTCACGGCCAGGATGGTGGTATTTTCGCTGCGGGAAAGTGAATGCAGCAGGTCGAAAATCCTCTTCCCTGTTTCACTGTCCAGGTTGCCAGTCGGTTCGTCGGCCAGAATAACCGCTGGTTTATTGGCGAGCGCCCGGGCAATAGAAACACGTTGTTGCTGGCCACCGCTCAGGCGATTCGGTTTGCGGCGCTGCTCTTCTTTTGTGAGCCCGACGTCTTCGAGCAGCTTGGCGGCGCGTTCGATACGCAGGTGTGGTGGGACGCCGCCGAATTCAAGCGCCAGCATCACGTTTTCCAACGCGGTCAGGTTGGGAATGAGGTTGTAATGCTGGAAGACGAAGCCGATTTTGTGCGCCCGGTATTTGGTTTGGTCGTGGCCGGAGAGTTTGGCAATGTTCACGTCGTCTACCAGGATTTCGCCGCTACTTGGCGTATCGAGCGCGCCCAGCAGGCTGAGCAGGGTCGTTTTGCCACTGCCACTTTTTCCAATGATGGAGGCGAATTCACCTGTTTCTACGCGAAAGGTGACATTCTTCAGCGCTTGTACGTCGCCGTGATCGGCAGCGAAGGTTTTGGTGAGTGCTTTTACGTGTAGCATATGTTCTCCTTTATTCCGTCCTTAATACTTCTGCCGGGCGAATACGGGCGATGCTCCAGGCCGGGAGCGCGCTGCCGATGATGGCGACAAGCAGCATGATGCCAACGCCGCTTGCAAAGACATCTGGTGTGACGGTTGTTGTCACACTTTTAAGGTTGGTACCTAGCTGTGATGATGCTGCTTTGAAGAAGCCACCACCACGTGGACCACCTTGGACTGGCCCCTGCTGTGTCTGTGATGAATTGCTATTCGATACGAGCGATTGGGTGATCGGTCCACTTACGGCAACCCCAAGGCCAAGGCCGATAATACCGCCAATAACGCTGAGAGTGAGGGCTTCGGTAACAAACTGGCCAACCACTTTTCCGTTGGTGCCGCCGATGGCTTTTATGACGCCGATTTCACGGCGGCGTTCACGCACGATCATGACCATGGCGAGCAGGATGATGATAGCACCAGCAACGGCTGCGCCGATAACGCCGGCAAGCGCTAAGCTGGCGATGCTTTCAAGCGATTTGACACTGTTTTCGGCCTGTTCCTGTTCGCTCGTGATGTCAGCCTTGTCGCCAAGCGCCGATTTCAGGGCGGAAACGGTGTCGGCGACATTATCGCTGCTATCGACTTTGGCGACAATGCTGCTGACGGCGCCAGCTTGGCCAGTGAGCGTTTGCACTGTGGCAAGCGGCATGATAACGCTGCTATCCTGGAATTTGTTGCTCGTGGAATAAATACCTTTTACGGTAATCGTTTTACCGTAGGCAGTGAAGGTGCTGCCGACGCTGAGGCTATTTTTAGTAGCGAGGTCTTTTCCAACAAGTGCGACGAGATCGCTACTGCTTCCGTCGATCATAGAACCGCTGGTGAGCTTATCGCTCGGAACGGTACTGGTTGGGTTTGTGGTGCCAGTGACGCTGGTACGCGGCGTAAACGTTTTGGTTCCACTGCCATCAGACCCTGCTTCAACATGTACCATCGGCGCATTGCCACCGTCCCCGCTTTCAAAGCGCTGCATGCGCTGGCCAAGATTGCCCAGTTCAAGCGACGGCGTCAGGTTGGTATCCTCGGTACCAAGCTGGTCGGTCAATGTGGAGGTAACGCTGGCTATATGAGCAGTTGAGGTCACTTTCTTTACTTCGTCTGCCGTGAGGGCGTTGCCGCTTCCCATGCCGCCCATCATGCCGGCGGGATTAATGGTAATGTTGGTTGCGGTCGACGATTTTACTTCGTCGATTTTGGCGTTGACGCTTGTTCTGGCTACCAGCATGGCAAGAACCAGGCCAATACTGACGGCGAGCATTACGACGATCGCTATGGATTTTAAGGGGCTTCGGAGAGCATTTCTGACTCCCCTCGAAACGACATTCATAGTGTCTCCTTATTTTAACTACTTAGTTGACACTATGGGTTATACAGCTTATTTCTGATTTTTTGCTGCAGATGAACTGAAATTTGGCAGTAGAACACGAAATGTCGTCGGTTCGCCAACGCCGCTGCTGACAGTCAGCTCGCCGCCATGAATTTGAACGATTTTCTTGGCGAGCGACAGCCCTAGGCCGTAGCCTTTCTTTTCTCCACCGGTACGCGAGGCGTCGGCGCGGTAAAAACGGTCGAAAATGTGCGGCAGCGCCTCGGGCGAAATGCCGTCGCCATCGTTTTCAATCTGGAAGCCGGACATCTGGCGGTTTTTGTACGGACGTATCCTTACCACGGAATTTTCAGGGCTATACTTCAGGGCGTTATCAATGAGGATGGTGATGAGTTCCGCAACGCTGGGACGATTGGCATATATGCTCGGGAGTTCTTGTTCGGAAAACACAATGCGCTTCCCTGTTTTATCGAAGCGGCCAATAACCGTTTTGATTTCTTCAGGCAGCTTCATTTTTTCCCATTCAATATTTTTGTGGTCGAGCTGCGAGAGTTGCAGCAAGGTTTGGGAAAGTTGGCTGAGCTTGTTTACTTCCTCGAGGTTGCTTGCAAGCAGTTCGCGCATTTCCGGTTTGGAAAGTTTCGGATCGCGCAGGGCTACCTCGAGCTCGGTACGCATGCTGGCCAGCGGCGTACGCAGCTCATGGCTGGCATCGCTGGTGAAACGCGACTGGGCTTCATGGGCTTCTTCGATCGGCTGAAGCGTCCGGCGCGCCAGATAGTAACTGCCAATGCCGCCGGCCAGCCAAATACAGACGTTGGTAATCACGAGCGAGGTCACGAGACTGGTTTCAGCTTCATGCACCTGCTTGTCGCGAAGGTCGTCAAGTTGCCGGTCGATAACAAACCCGGGGCCGTTCCGCTGCAGGAAGGTCAGACGTGAGCCGACCTCGCTGGAAGCGATCGAGTAAATAACCACGCTAAACAGCAAACTGATCGCTATGATGATAGCGAGGTACCAAGCGGTCAGTTTGACTGTAGCGGATTCGAACATTGCTGCTACGCGGCTGCCTGCAGCTTATAGCCAAAGCCGCGGACGGTATGGAGAAGCGGTGGTTTTTTATTGAACGGCTGGTCTATTTTGGCGCGGAGATATTTAATGTATACCTCGACCGTGTTCGGAAGGATATCGGCATCGTAATCCCATACGTGCGAAATAATCAGCTCTTTTGGTAGCGGGCGGTTTTGGTTGCGAAGCAGATATTCGAGCAAAGCAAATTCTTTGCCTGTCAGTTGGATCGGCGTGTCATCCCGCCTTACTTCATAGGTAATAGTATCGAGCGTCAGGTCGCCGGCGCTCAGGACGGTAGACTGTTGTTCCTGCGGGCGGCGAAGCAGCGCGCGAACGCGGGCAAGCAGCTCTTCCAGCGCGAACGGCTTTACCAGGTAATCGTCGGCGCCATTGTCGAGCCCTTCCGTCCGGTTACTCACGCTCCCCAGGGCGGTCAGCATCAGCACGGGTGTATGGATTTTGGCGCTTCTCATGGCGCGGACGATTTGCATGCCGTCGTAGTCTCCCGGCAGCATGCGGTCGATAATGGCTGCGTCGTAGGGTTCCGTGGTGGCCATAGCGTAGCCCTCGTCGCCGTCGTAGGCCACGTCAACAGCGTAATTCTCTTGCTCAAGCGCTTTTTTCAGCGCCCGGGCAATTTTGTGTTCATCTTCAATCAGTAATATTCTCATACTATGCAGTATATCCATGAAACCTGAAACAAAACTTAAAAATTAATGCGCATCAGGTGCGTATTTGGTACCCCAGGCCTCCATGTCGTGGAGGATTGGCAGAAGATCTTTCCCTTTTTCGGTCAGGGCGTATTCGCACCGGCTGGTGGCGTCTGAAGAAAGCTTCACGATAACGCCGGCTTCTTCGAGTGAACTCAGGCGGGCCGAAAGTGTGCGCGGGTTTATGCCGCCCACCAGATCTTGCAGCTGGCAAAAACGTACGACCTCTTCGTTAATGAAAAAACGAAGCAGCCGTGGCGTCCATTTGTCGCCAAGAATTTCCGTTGCGGCGTTGACGCAGCCAACCCGTTCTCGTACTGTTGTCATATTTATACTATACATTTTACATTAACTGAGGTCAAGTTTATACCCCGGTGGGATGGCTTTTGCATAAGCGGCTTGTCGCACGGGGAGCGATGCGATACACTAGGCCTATGACGAAGCAACACGCTAAAAAAGCTGGGAAAAAACAAGCAGATAAACTTTCATTCCAACCAACCAAGCTTTCTCTTGCAGTGGCTGCCCTTGCTGCGGTGACGCTTGTTCTCCTTGGCATTATTGCCGTTACGTTTTAGCTTTTACGAGCCACGACTTCCTTGACACTGAGTCGGCGGCTGTATTCAAGCGCGCCGAATTTGAAGATACGTACGCCAATGCGGATGGCGATTGCCGTTGTGATAACAAGCAGTGTGATGGCGATCATGGCCTCAGTGAGCGTGAGGTTTCCAACGGCGTTTCGAAGCAGCAATGGTATGGGTGATGTGAGCGGAAAATATGTCAGGATCTGTACGATTGGCGAATCGGGCGACGAAATAAAAAGCGATGCGGCGTACAGCGGCCCGAATGTAAAGGCCATCACCGCGCCGAAAAAACCGTTGGCTTCTTTGGCGGTTGGCATAGCAGCGCCTAAGGTCATAAGGATACCGGTGTACATGAGGAAACTGACGATGAAAATGATAGCTCCGAGTGCAATGGCCGTTGGGTCGAGTGGAATGTTGGATAGGTCGAAATTCGGAAGTGATAGACGGTCTTTGAAAATAAAGTAGCCGGCAACAATTGGAACGAGGATGATGAGCAGCTGAATAAATGCCAGAACGATCAAGGAGAATAATTTTCCAAGCAACAACGTGGTAGGCTTGATGGTAGTGAGGATCATTTCAATAACCCGGTTCTCTTTTTCTTCGATAATGCTGGTGAGCATTTGATTGCCAAACGTCACGATCATGAAATAGAACAGCACAAGGAACAGGCCGGGTGCGACGAGTTTCAGGAAGCCGGGGTCTACTTTGCCGTCTTTGTAGGTGGTAGAAACGACGTTGGTTTTGTCCTGCAAGACAGTACGGATAGTGCTGGTAGTGGAAGCAGCCACCGATTGGCCAAGGAGTTGTTTGGCAAGGCCTTCGTAGCGGCTGTTCTTGAACAGCCCTACGTCTTGGCCGTATACTTCCACCGCCTGTTTGCTGACGTCTTTGGGATAGTAAAAATAGCCGTCGAGCTTGCCACTACGGACAAGCGCTGTACCTTCTGCTTTGGAAGCGATTTTTTGTGCGTGAAGCGATGTCAAAAGCGCGGGTGCAATGATATGCGCGTCGTCGGTAACGCCAAGCGAATAACGTTCGCTTGTTAGCTGGCTGCTTACATCGTTGGTAGTTTTATTGGAAAAGAAGATGATAACACCTATAAAGGCAGCGACGAGCGGAATTGCAAATGCCGCCAGCCAGAAACTCTTCTTTTTAAGCGTACGGATAACTTCAAATTTTACGACCGTCCGTAGGTTATGCATGCTGCTCCTCCTTTTCCCGGGCACCATAGATTTGTACGAAAATGTCATCCAGCGACGGACGCTTTAACTCGAACTTGGTGAACTTTACCCCAGATGAAACAAGGGAGCGTTGAATGGCAAACGTATCGGATTTTGGCTCAAGCATGGTCGTGCTTCCCTCTTTGCGTTTAATGGTGTACAGTTTATCGTTTACGGGTACCGGTGTGTCGGAAATGATCTCGATTTCCTTGCCACCGAACTGGTCTTTGACTTCTTCGATAGTGCCGTACAGCCGGGCCTGGCCGTCTTTTAAAAGCAACACGCGGTCGCATAGCCGCTCTACTTCCTCCATTTGGTGTGTCACGAAGATAACTGTGGCGCCGCGCTGCTGATGCTCTTCGATAATATCCATAAGAAGCCGGCGGTTTACTGGGTCGAACCCTTTGGTCGGCTCGTCGAGGATAAGAAGGTCGGGGTCATTCATGATGGTAATACCGAGCTGTACTTTTTGCTGCTGACCGCCCGACAATTTATCGAGGCGTACGGTCGCTTTGTCTTCCAGCTCTACGCGGTGCAAATAGTCGAGCGACCACTCTTTGGCGGCCGATTTATCCATACCCTTAAGCTCGCCAAAATAGACCATGGTATCGAGCACGCGTTCTTTTTTGTATAAGCCCCGCTCTTCCGGCAGATAGCCAAGCTTAATACGGCCATCGACTTGGTACGGTTCGTTGCCGATGCGCAGGTCACCACCGGACGGTTCATAAATGCCAAGCAGCGCTCGTATGGTGGTTGTTTTGCCGGAACCGTTGCTGCCCAAGAAACCGAAGGTCTCACCTTTATTCACCGTAAATGACAGATCTTTTATGACGGTCGTTTTTCCAAATATCATCTGGAAATGTTCGACGGAAACAAGCGGAGTGGATTTACTCATATATATCATTCTACCAAGTTAGCGATAATTGATAAACTGAAGCGGAAAGTCAAAGTCAGCACCTTTTAGAAGCGCGATAACCTTTTGTAGTTCGTCCTTGCTGCTACTGGTGACTCGGACGGCATCGCCCTGGATCTGCGCCTTTACTTTCGGTGCCTCATCTTTTAGAAGCTTGGTGATTTTCTTGGCGTTTTCCTGGCTGAGCCCTTGCTTGAACGGGATTTCCCACGTCATTTTGAGGTTGCTTTCATTCGGGGATTTAGAAAGATCGAGCGTTTTGGTGCTTTGCTCGCGGGCGGCAAATTTTTTGCGGATGATATCCAGAATAGCATCACACTGCCACTGATTGGCGCCGACGATTTTAAGTCCCACTTTGTCATTCAGCCACTCAACGGCCGCCGGACTGCCCCTAAAATCGTAGCGGGTGCCAATTTCACGCTCGGTGCTGGCGAAAATATTGTTCATCTCGGCTTTGTCGTAGTCGGAAACGATGTCGAAAGAAAAACTAGGCATGCATCCATTATACTAGAAGTATGCGTACTTGGCTTCATTCGTTCGATAGGCGCTTTGGAAAACGGGTGACAAAGTGGTCGCCAAAACTTCACCGTTCCATGGTGGCCGCGACACTTATTGGGCAGCCGGTTTTTACCGTGGGCGCGGGGGTGGCGGTAGGACTCGCCGGGTTGGCTTACGGAGACTCACGTGTTGTTACGGCGGCGCTTATCGCCCTTGCAACCATCGGGGTCGATACTATCCTGAAGCTGACATTGCGGCGTCGGCGGCCTCTCACCGATTATGTGCTGAACATGCGGTTCGACACGTTCAGTTTTCCTAGTGGCCACGCGGCTGGAAGCGTGGCCGTGTACGGCATGTTGGCAGTATTTGGGTGGCTGATATTTTCCCTGCCAGTAAGCCTGCTCATTACGGCGCTTATTGCCGGGCTTATCGCGTACATCGGCCTTTCCCGGATTTACCTGGGAGCTCATTATCCAAGCGATGTTCTTGCCGGATGGCTGCTCGGTCTGGCGGGCTTGTACGGAATCATCGTTGTTATGGGGACGCCGTGAATATTTTCGTAACGAATGCACATTCTGGCAGCGCGCTGGACCGAAGGAAGCTAAAAGCGCTTTGCAAAAAGCACTACCTTGGCATTGACGCATGGCTAACGGTAGATGATAAAAAGAAAATAGCTCGCTATGCTAAACAACGGGCGAGAATATTCGTACTGGGCGGCGATGGGACGATAAGTTCGATCACGGCAGTACTTGCAGGAACCAAGGCGATACTCGTGCCACTTCCCGGTGGCACGTTGAACCATTTCACGAAAGACCTAGGCGTATCCCAGACGCTTGAAGACGCCCTGGGAAATGTGGGCGCGGCGAAAGCGGCTGCCGTAGATGTGGGTGAGGTAAACGGTCGCTTGTTTATTAACAACGCCAGCTTAGGGCTGTATCCTTCTTCCCTAAGGACCCGCAGTAAATTCGAACGTTATATCGGCAAGTGGCCGGCCGCAGTGATAGCGGCGTGGCGGGCGTTTGTTCGCCTTAAAACGTATACAGTGACCATTAATGGCGAGACATTCGTTACGCCATTTGTGTTTGTTGGTAACAATATATATGAACTCGATATGTTAGGTATGCCGAACCGCCGGCGGCTAGACGAGGGAGTTTTGAGCGTATTTATTGCAAAAACGAGCTCGCGCATAGAGCTTTTAAGGCTTGGTTTTCTCACCCTTCTTGGAAAAAGCCGCGGACTGCGGGATTTTGAAGTTCGTCAGGTGCAGGAAGTAACGGTGGCAACGCGCCGTCCGCGCGTGCAGGTTTCATACGACGGCGAAGTAACGACGCTTGCCTCACCGCTTCATTTCAAGATCCGTCCGAAAGACATTCACGTGCAGGCGGCGCACGACTAACTTTTTGTTTCGCGGGCCGTTTTTAGCATGTCGGCAAACCATATAAGCTCATTGTACAGTTTTGCCACGTTTTTGTCGTAGCGTTCCCTGTGTTCCTCGTTCATGGTGCCATTTTCATCAAAAATATTTTGCACGTACGGGAAAAAGACGTCCCAGCTCATGACAACCAGGCCGGTCTCACGCACGGCGGGCACGAGTGATTCTACTGCCCGCGTGCCGCCCCAATTCCCGTCGCTGACGCCGGCAAAGGCCACGGGTTTGTGGTTGTAATTGGCCAGCTCGCTGTCGAGCATGCGTTTCAGGCTGCCAGGAAAACTATGGTTGTATTCAGGCGTGACCACAAAGAAAGCATCGGCTTTTGCGGTGATTTCCGTGTAGCGAGGATCTTTTCCTTCGGGGTCATTGCCGTCACCTTCAAAATGGAAGTCGACAGGATCGACAAAAATAATCTCTATATTTTCAAGCGTGCGGCCGAATTCCGCAATATAATGGGCGGCGTTGATTGAACGGCGCTGCACGCGCGTGGTACCGGCGAGCACGGCGATGGTAAGCGGCTGAGGCATGTATGTTTTCCTTTCGTTACCAATCCAGTATACACCCGGCTGTCCCTCCCTTCCATAAAGTGCTATAATGGCGGCACGATGAAAGTACGAATTGAGATAGACACAAAAACCTTTGTGAGATTTTGGCTGGTAGTTATCGGGTTCGCCTTTGCGATATTGGCGATTTATAGCGCCCGCACGGCCCTTATTCTTCTGGGAATTGCGTTCTTTCTTGCCATGGCTCTGAATGCGCCGGTTACCTACCTTGCCGGTCATCTGCCGGGTCGCAGTCGCGTTGCTGCGACGGCGGTTGCCTACGTGTTGGTGGTAGCACTGCTGGCTGCGGTTGTGTTCCTGGTGATCCCTCCTATCGTGCAGCAAACTGTGAAGTTCGCCCAAACCGTACCAGGTATTATTGAAAATGTGACTACCCAGTGGCACGGTGTGAGCCAGCTGATCGATAAATACCATCTGCAGCCGCAAGTAGACAGTGCGCTTAATTCCGTAAAAGATAACACGACAAAATGGGCCACCGACGCCGGTAAAAATGTCGTATCCGGCCTTGGGTCGCTGGCGGCAACCATTGCTTCCGGGTTTTTGGTGCTCGTCCTTTCCTTCCTGATGCTGGTTGAGGGGCCCATGTGGCTGAAGCGGCTGTGGGGTGTATATAACGACCAAGAAAAAATGGTGTACCACCGCGACCTTGTGCACCGCATGTACAACGTCGTGACAGGATACGTGATCGGACAGTTGACAGTGTCGGCAATCGGCGCGGCGGTGTCGGGGATTGTAGTATTCGTTCTCAGTCTTATTTTCCCGGCTGTCCCTGCAAACCTAGCGCTCCCAACGGTAGCGATCGCGTTTACTCTTTCGCTTATTCCAATGTTCGGCGCCACCATTGCCGGTGTTTTGATTTCGCTGCTTTTGGCTTTCAACGACCTTACGGCGGGCGTTACCTACGCCATATTCTTCATCCTTTACCAACAAGTTGAAAACAATTTTATTTCACCGACCATTCAGGCGCGTAAGCTCGAACTGTCGGCACTTACGGTGCTTGCATCGGTGACGATCGGTATTTATGTATTTGGCCTCGCTGGTGGTATCATCTCTATTCCTATTGCCGGGTGCCTGAAGGTGCTTCTTGAAGACTATCTGCGCCGCGCAAAAAAGAACCGGCAAAAAAGTGAAAGCCCGCTTCACAAACTGGCAAAAAAACTCGAAGGCGAAGAGGAAGCCGCTTAGGCTCACTGTAAAAGAACAAAGCCCCGCGTAGATAACTTCACGGGGCTTGTTCGTACACTGGCATTAGGCGGCGTCCTTTGGTGACGGGTCGGTTGAGGTTCGTTGCCGCCTCCTGTGGGTTGGCGAAGGTTGTGGTGCAGGTTCATTGCTCATTTGTTGCGCACGAGCAGCCTGTGCCTTGCTGGCATACTCATCCACGTGAACGCGCTGCGGCCGGCGAGACTTCCTTGGCTTGCGCCGTGGTTTTACCATGGTCCTCACCTCCTCTTACGTGCCCGGTACGAACGTAGCTCTATAGTAGCATGATTATGTGACGTATTCCCAAATTTGCCCGCCGGCGCTGTCGCGAACAACGATGCCCTGTTCTTTCAGTTGATCCCGCAGAGCGTCGGATTTCGGCCAATCTTTCGTCTCTCTTGCTTGCTGGCGTTTTAGGAGAAGCTGTTTTATGTCATCGGATATATCTGGCGTGGTAGCTATAAGTTGCAGGCCAAGCAACGAATCGATGCTTTCGAGTAGTTGAGTTAATCCGTATTGGTGAATATCTTTCAGGGCCTTGCCATCAAGTTTGGAGAACGCTTCGTCGACAACGCGAAGCGCTTCTGGGATGTTCAGGTCGTCGTTCAGGGCCTCAAGCATGGCACCTGGTGCAGCCAAAAGGCTGACGGTTCTCTCATCGGCCGACTTTTCCTCGTCATCCTGCAATGTATCGTGCGTTTGGTGGCGCAGGGCCGCAATATTACGCCAGTGATGAAGACGGTTTTTGGCGGCGGCGAGGTTTTCGAACGTGAAGTTGCCTTCGTTGCTGTACTGCCCCTGCAAGACAAACATACGAAAATCGAGCGGACTGAAACCTCGTTCGGCTAAATCTTGCAGCGTATAACCGTTGCCGAGGCTTTTGCTAATTTTGGTACTGTCAGACTTCAGGTGATTGTTGTGCAGCCAATAATGAGCAAAAATCTGACCGCTGGCAGCTTCGGATTGGGCAATTTCATTGGTATGATGCACGGGAATATGGTCGATGCCGCCAGTGTGAATGTCGATGGTAGGACCAAGGATGCTCATGGCCATGGCCGAGCATTCCAAATGCCACCCAGGAAAACCCATAACAGGAGCGTGCACCGTAGCAGCTCGCTGTTCGGCGGAGCCGACCACCTTGCTGCTACTCGCGGCGCTATGCTGCGTTGAATCCTCCGCTTCTCCCTTGTCGTACTTTGTGTACGTCTCGGTCCGATGCTCGGCTTCGCCTTGCCTAGCATCCTCCTGCACGTCCTGTGTCATCTCTAGCAGGTCGCTAGGTGTCTCCCATTCCATATCACGTTTCTCGCCGGCGGGAGTAAATTTCCAGAGGGCAAAATCGCTCGGGTTGCGTTTTTCGGGATTGAACTCAACGCGGGCACCGGCACGTTGGGCTTCTAGGTCAAGACCGGCAAAATCGGCATAGGTTGGAAATTTGCTCGTGTCAAAATAAATGCCGTCGCTGATTTGGTAGGTGTAGCCTTTTTCCTTTAAAACCCGCACCAGGTCGAGCTGCTGGGGAATGAAATCGGTCGCGCGTGTCACATGCTCAGGCATGATAAGACCGAGCTTTTCCATGCCGCCCAGGAAGTCTTCGCTATACATTTCGGCGATCTGCCAAGCGGTTTTACCTTCACGGCGGGCACCCTTTTCCAGTTTGTCCTCCCCTGTATCGGCGTTGCCCTCGTTTTCGCCGGTCAGGTGTCCGACGTCCGTGATATTCATGACGCGTTCAATCGTGTAACCGTTTGCAATAAGGGTGCGGACAAGCGTGTCCCAGTAAATGTACGCCGTCCAGTTCCCCACGTGAAGACGATTGTAAACGGTCGGCCCGCAGGTATAAAGCGTCACCTTCCCTTCGTAAGTAGGGTGAAAATCGTCGATTTTTTTCGTAAGCGTATTGTGAAATCGTAGTGTCATGCATGTACCTTCTCTATTAATTGACATAAGAGGGTGGCGTTTCGTATCTACGAAACGCCGCAGGTACAGGACTGGCTAAATGGATGCTTCATAATTTTTAATCGCTTTATCGGTGGCGTCTACAAGTTCTGATACAATTGTATCGTAATTGTCGTATGCACGAAAGCCTGCCGAATAAGCGTGACCGCCGCTGCCAAAATAGCCCGCCACTTCTTCGGCAATCGGAAGGTTGGAGCGCAACTTGCCGGTTACTTTGCCGTCGGGGTATGTTTTTATGGCTACGGCAAGAGCAACACCCTTTACGAGCCGCATCTCGTCGAGCACTAGGACACTCGGATTGTACTGGTCGCTATAGGCCTGAATGTCTTCCCATGGAATATGTACAAGGGCAAGCTTACCGTCAAGGAAGTATTCTATACGGCCGATGAGTTCACCTTTGTACGTCAAGATTTCCGGTGACTTCTTCATGTATTCGCGCCGGCGTTCCTCGATGGCGGCATTGCTGGCACCGAGTTCTACCAGTTTGCCGGCAACGAAGAAGCTCTCGGCTGTTACATTTTGCGTGGTAAGCCCCAAGCTGTCGCTCATGATGGCAATAAGCATGTCTTCCGCGGCTTGCGGCGTCATTTTCCAGCCGTTTTTGGTGGCAAGTTTGTAGAGGATTTCACCGGTTGCCACTGCCTCGTCGGAGAGCATGGTGTGAGTGAAGCTAAGGTTTGATTCGGTGACATGATGGTCGATAACAAGCACGGGGTGCGATTCCAGGAATGACCGTACCCCGGGTACAGCAAGCGTTTTGGTCAGAAGGACATCCGCGCTGGTATCGACGATGATTGCCAGATCGGCGGATGGGTCAAAATCGGTGACGACGCGGTCCCAGCCTTTTACATAGTGCATGTATGACGGAATATTGATACGGCAATAGAGAACGACTTTTTTACCAAGGTCGCTTAGAATTTCTTCAAGCGCCAGGCTGCTGCCAAGCGAATCGCCGTCGGGGTTTTCGGCCTGAATAACAATAATCTTCTGAGCGTCTGAAATGAGACGCGTTGCTTCTTCGTACATTGCTTTTATTATAGCAGAGTGCGTCGGCCCTCAAGTGCATGGGTCAACGTAATTTGGTCGGCATATTCAAGGTCGACGCCAACTGGAATACCACGGGCCAAACGGCTCATTTTTACGTTATGGCCGCTTTCTTTGACATGGCGCTGTAAAAAGAGCGCCGTTGACTCTCCTTCCACGCTGGCGTTAGTGGCAATAATCACCTCTTCAACGTCATCAGTTTCAAGGCGCTTTAAAAGTTCCGGGATGTGCAGCTGTTCCGGGCCGATGCCATCAATTGGTGAAATAGCGCCACCGAGCACATGATAGGTACCATTGAACTGCCCTGTACGTTCCAGGGCAATGATATCCAGTGGTTCTTCAACGACGGCGATGATCTGCTTGTTGCGTGAAGGGTCACTGTAAAGCGGCGACACATCCTCATCTTTATCGATCAACGCAAACGTAACCGGACATGTTTTTACACCTTCATGCAGTTCGGAAATAGCTCGGGCAAGTTTCTCGCCCGTATTGGGGTCGTTTTTGAGCAAATAATATGCATAGCGCTCGGCGGTGCGGGCGCCTACGCCTGGCAAGCGGCCAAGCTCGTCGATGGCACGGACAAGTGCCGCTGGAAGTAACCGGGCCAACAGACGCTCCTACAGGCCAAGGTTGCCAAGGCCGCCCATAAGCGGCTTCATTTTTTCAGCGGCGACTTCTTGTGCTTTCGCAAGGCCATCGCGAACGGCAATTTCAATCCAGTGTTCAAGTTCGGAAATATCGTTCAGATCGACTTGCTCCGGGTCTATTTTGATACTCTTGATTTTCAGCTCACCGTTGATCTGTACCACCACGGCGCCGTCGCCTGCCTCTACTTCGATGATTTCTTTTGCCAGGTCTTTTTGCGCTTTGCGCAGTTGGTTCAACATCTTCATTTGGTCAAATGCCATGATTCTTCATCCTCCGTCGGTTACTCTGTTTAGTATACGCTATTTCACAGTAGTTTTATAGATGTAAAAACGATCCGCGTTGTCTTTTTGGCCGCTGGTCACGATGCGGTACGGTGTCGTAGCCGGCTTCATGGCATTGAAGGCGGCCTGGCTGAAGATGGTCGTGCTCGACGAGGCGGTAGAAGGGGCCTGTGCAAGCGTCACATTTTTATGTCGTTCGACAACGAGTCGGTAGAACGCGCTTTCGTCCGGATTTACGACGAGCGTCGTTGGATCCTGGTTGGTGCGGAGTTGTTTATTCAGTAGTGAAAGGTCATTTGAGAAGTTGGCTTTTACCTCGGGGTTGTACTGGTAGCCGTAGGTATAGCGGTCGACGCCCGAAAAGACAATACCACCAATCAGTACGACGAGGGGGACAAGCCCGGCGATACGGGCATACGGATTACGCGGGAAGATGCCGTACCAGTATGAAAGAAGTAAGTTTATCCCGGTAGCAAGGAGTAGCAACACGGGAACGAACGTCACACTTGTGTACTGTGGATTGAAGATAAGTACGGGGATAAGCAGGATGACCCAGATACTAATAATATAGCTTCGTGCCGTATATTTGGTGGTAAATAACCGATACACTCCCAGAAGGATAAGCAATACCGAACCAAGGTCGTAAATTGGTGACATCGGAAGTGTGGTTCCATTTGGCAACAGGAAGTCGAAATACTGGTTAAAGAGCTGCATGATGTTTGTGCCAAGATTTGGCATGTGATCCGGGATGCCAAGAAGCTGCAGGCCAATATCCGGATGACGTATGACCGCATAGAGGAGCGGTGCGATGATCATGAGAAGGAAGAGTGTGCCGAAGAAGATTTTAAGTTTGGACAACTGACGTACGAGGAAGCGAAGATGCGGATGGAGCACGATGGCACTAGTGAGCGCAATCAGCATATAGATGCTAAGCGGCGTATAAAGGCTGAGGGCGGCAACGCCGAAAAGCACCATTTTCCATGCGGATGAAAAACGTGCCTGGCGGGATACCATCATGGCTGCATACAGCAGCCATATCGCCGTGAAAATATAGACGATACCGGGCGTTCCGTTTTGGGCAAGGAAAAGGAATTGCCCCGTCGCAATAACGAGGATGGTGGTAAGTACGGCGACGTTCTGTTTGAACCAGGTACGAAGGAGCAGGAGGATACCCAGCGCCGACAACACCCCAAGGAGGAGTGATGGCAGTTTGATGCTGAACTGGTTGACGCCCAACGCCCACATGCTTGCCCGCTGCAGCAGATGATATGGCAGGTTGATGACACTGCCGGCTTCGAATGCTGAAGGTGAAAACGTAATGGCCCGGCTGGTAACCGCAGAATTCATTTCGTTGTGAGTAAGGCCGCCGGGAATAAGGAAACCGGCCACCAAGAACAAGGCAATAACACTGATAACGATAAACCCGTACCCCAGGAGATACCGCCATCGATAGAAGAAGTATTCAGTGATTTGCTGGCCCATAAATTACTTACGATTATAGCACGTTAGTCGTGTCGTTTATCCAGTGACATGAAGCGCAGGCGTTCTGGGTGGAAGTAAAGTTGCACCTTCCCGACCGGTCCGTTACGGTGTTTCGCGATAATAAGGTCGGTAATGTTCTCGTACTCTGGGTTGTCGGGCTCGTAATAGCCAGGACGGTAAATGAAGGAAACGATATCGGCGTCCTGCTCGATGCTTCCCGATTCCCTCAGGTCGCTAAGCTGCGGAATCTGCGGACTGCGCTGCTCCACCGTACGGCTTAACTGGCTGAGGGCAATCAGCGGAACGTTCAGTTCACGCGCAATCAGCTTGAGACCACGCGAAATTTCACTTACCTCTTGTACGCGGTTGCCATCTGAGCGGCCGCTTCCCTGCATGAGCTGCAGGTAGTCGACAATGATAAGGCCGAGTGGTTGGTCGTGGGCCGCACGCCGCGCTTTGGTGCGCATCTCCAGCGTGGAAAGTCCTGGCGTGTCATCGATAAAAATCGGTGCTTCAGCCATCTCACCCATGGCCTCGGAGAGTTTTGAAAAGTCTTCGTCGCTGAGGTTACCGGTGCGAATATTCCAGGCATCCACACCGCTGGCATCGGCCAGCATACGGTCGACCAGTTGTTCCTTGCTCATCTCAAGGCTAAAAAACAGCACCGGCTGTTTGGCGATGGTGGCAACGTTATAGGCCAGGTTGGTGACCAGTGTGGTTTTACCCATGGCCGGCCGGGCTGCCAGAATGATAAGGTCGCTTCGCTGCAGACCGGCGGTCATGTTGTCGAGGTCGCGGTAGCCGGTGCGGATACCACGGAGCGCGCCCTTGTTGCGGTGCAGCTCTTCCATGCGGTCGAAACTGTCGGTCAGAATAGTTTCCAGGCTGGTAAGGTCTTGTTTGAGCGACTGGTCGCTGACGCTGAACAGTTCGGCTTCGGCTTTTTCCAGTAGTTCCTGCGTGGTGGTTTCTTCGTCGAAGCCTAGCTCGGAAATTTCGCCGCTCGCCTTGATGAGTCGACGACGGACTGCCTTTTGCTCAACGAGCTCGGCGTAGGCTTCAGCGTGGGCAGATGTGGGGACGTAATTAGTGAGTTCGGTAAGATAGGCAGAGCCGCCGACCGTTTCCAGTTCGTCCTTTTTTTTCAGTTCGTCGGTCAGCGTGAGCAGGTCGACCGGCTTATGGCGTTCGTAGAGACGCATCATGCCGCTGTAAATAACCGCGTGCCGCTTATCATAAAAGTCCTTGGGCGAGACATGCTCGGTAATGTCAGCCAGCACTTCTTCGTCAATTAAAACAGCACCGAGAAGGCTCATCTCGGCGTCAATATTATGCGGTGGTACTTTGCCTGTTGGAACTTCCTTGGTTGCCATCATCTCATTTGCCGTCGGCTGCAGCGTCGACGGTCACCTCTTCTCCTCCACCCATAATAGCAGCTACTGCCGCTGCAACGCTATCTTTTGGTGGCGGCGGCGTTGGAACGGTCTCGATTGCCAGATTTCCTACACCAGTTTCTTCAAGCGATTTCGAAAGGTCAACGCGGTACTTGCTATCGTCCAGCTTCTTTTTGTAAAAAGCATTTCCGGTGTAGAGCACCAACGTTTCACCGTCCAACTCGTGGCCGCATTTGGAAAGTACGCTGTATATCGCCACGAAATGTTCGCGGGTGTAGGCGATAATTTTTCCCCAATCAAACGCGTCTAAGTGTATCTCCCCGCTTGCCGCCAGCACCGCTCCTGGAGTTTGGGCCGGGGTTTCTTTTTTAGGAGCCGAGGCCACTTTCGTTTCGGTCTTTTTGACGGCGCGTGGTACCGACTGTTCGTGTGGAAGGGGTTTTTTCAGTTCTTCTACCGATGCGCTTACCTCGAGCGGAGGCGCGGTCAGGGCGGCGGTTTTCGGCTTTGGATGAATAGGGGTAGCAAGAACGGTCAAAAGCTTGATGGACGGCTGTGATGATTTGCCGACTTCCAACAGTTGGTCAAGCAGGAGAAGCAACTGAGGTGCCGAGGCAATCCGGCCACGGACAGCTTGGATAAGCTGGCCGGCAAGCATGCTTGCCTGTACACCGCTTGCTTCACTTTCATCGAGGAGCGTTATAAGTTTTTCAAGGTCTTTCGAATCGTACGCTGCCAATATGTCGTCTATCAGTTTTGCTGGCGCCAGTCCCAGGGATTTTTCTACCAAGGCTACCGTAATGTCCTCTTTTTCATCAGTAAGGCTTCGAAGTTGGTCGAGCAGGCTAATGCTATCACGGAAACTTCCCTCTCCGCGAAGCGCGATAAGGCGCAAAGCTTCATCTTCAATTTTTATACCCTCCTCTTTTGCGATGTGGGCCAAATGCTTCACGGCGTCATCGGGGGTAATGGTGCGAAAATGGAATCGTTGCGTACGGCTGATAATAGTAGCGGGCAGCTTCTCGACATCCGTCGTCGCAAGGATGAACACCACGTGCTCGGGCGGTTCCTCGAGCGTTTTTAGCAGCGCGTTGAACGCAGCCTTCGACAGCATGTGGACTTCGTCGATGATGTAGATTTTCTTTTTGGCGGATATCGGCGCGATCTGTACTTTTTCGCGCAGTTCGCGGACGTCTTCCACCCCGTTATTGCTGGCTGCATCGATTTCAATTATGTCGAGGTGGGTTGTATCGTCGGTGTACGGCAGCTGGTTAATTTCGTGCGCCAAAATACGCGCGATCGACGTTTTACCAACGCCGCGCGGTCCGGTAAGAAGGTACGCATGCGCAATCCGGCCGGCGGCCAAGCTGCGCTGCAGGATGTCGGTGACATGGCCTTGGCCAACAATCTCCCCCAGTGATTTGCTACGGTATTTCCTGTAAAGTGCCTGCGACACTGTTTGTTTCCCTCACTTTTTCTATTTCTATTGTACGCCTTTTCTGTACAAAGGACGTTGTGATTTTTAGTGAGTTCCAAAACATGCGATCAGCTCGTATAGTTTGGAACCCGCCCGACTCTTCCCTTCAAGGGAGGGGTCGGGCGTTCACCGTGCTCAAGAAGACGCGAAGCCGAGATTGAAATACGCCAGTTCGTCCTCTACGGCGTTAAGGATGGCCGGCGAGAAGAGCGGCACGTTTCCTTTCCGGTAGTCCGAGTGCTCACGTGTCGCGAGGCTTTCCCTTGTCACGCCCGTCAGGTCTCCGTAGCAAAGGTAGTCCTGCCTTCTCAGGTCAAAGACCTGATCCGCATTCAGAATGGGCGTGTTTATTCCAGAATTTTCTGTCCATACGTGGCAGAGATGCGAAAGGGGGATGCGCGAGGGATCTTCAAAAATCTCCCGCAGCCTTTTTCTGCGTGGTTCATCGTCGAACCGGATGCGCAGACCCTGGCCGGCAAGAAACCGACGAATTTCCTCGATGGTCTTATCACCTGCGTTACGGATATCGCGCAGTTCCATTTCGGAAAGCACCTGAAGACAGCCGACATCATCGACGTTTCCGCGTCGTAACAGATAGGTAGTCCGGGTGCTCATTTGGTCGCTGAGCTCCGGGTAGTTGCCGTTGGCACGGACCTGAGCTATTTTCGCCGGCTCTCCCAGCAGGAGGATGGCCAGCTCGGCGACACGTCGGGCCGCCTCGCTGTTTTGCGGTTCGCAGAGCGCAGCCATCTGTCCGATTGACAGGTTGTGCTGCATGAGCGTGCGGACGATCGATCGGCCTACCTTCGACCGGTCGGGGCGCGGCAAGTTCATTGTCACGTTCCCTTCTTGATTGTCAAAGTGGTGAACTATACTATTATATAATAAATATGTTATATAAACAAGTTAAACTGCGGCACGTTCGGCGCCGTAACATGTCCCGCAGAGCGAACTGTACGTAACATCGCCTTCTCCGTCGATGGCGACTTGTTCCCCCTCGAAAACAAAAGTGTCATTTATTTGCCGGCAATTAAACTCCGCTTGCGAGCCGCACCTGCACATCGTGGGAAGCTTTTCGATCGTGTCGGCGAGCTCCATAAGGCGCATGCTTCCCGGGAACAATTTGCTCCTAAAATCGGTGCGAAGACCATACGCAATAACGGAAATATTGTCCTGTTTTGCCACTTCAAACAACTGATCTATCTGGGCGGGCCGGAGGAACTGACTTTCATCCACCAATACGCAGTGAAGCGCTTCGAGTGCTTTTTGCGCCATAAACTTCTGCGTTTCTTCACGCACGTCCATTGTCTCATCGGCGAGAATGTCGACTTTCCGTTTGTGGCCGCCGCGCGCCACTACGTAATCCTCTCCTTTCGTATCGGTAAGCGGTTTTATAGTAACGACTGCCAGGCCTTGCTCGGTGTAATTGTATGCCGTTTTAATAAGCGTATCGCTTTTACCGCTGTTCATAGCGCCATACTTAAAGCTGAGTTTTGCCATTTCCTCTCCTCGTTTCCCCTCAGTCTATCAGAAAAGTGATGTCTGCTGCGCGGGAAGTTGTAGTAAAATTTCCTCGTTTGAAAGGAGGAGCCGGTAGCCGATATATTTCTTCAGGGATAGGTATACCAGGCGCCCGTTTGACTCGCAGAAAAGAAATGAACCCAGTACGCCGGTACATGTTCCGCTAATAGTTTCCTCTTTCGAAACGTCGTACGCTTCGGATAAGTTCGGTACACCGTTTGGAAAATAATATCCGTCGAGGTGTAGCGGCATGTTCGGCTGGAACGAAACGTTAAGCTTTGTTCCAAGCGTTTCCCGTAATTGTAGCAGTTCGTTTGTAGCGGCTTGGCCATCGTATGGCTGTGAAAGTAGTTGCACCTTTTTCCTCAGCTGGACGGTTTCCAACATACCCTCCAGGGCAGCAATGCGCGCTTCGTATTGCCGGGCAATATGGGCGGTAGGAAACGTATCGAGGATAAGTGCGGTCCGGGCACCCTGTTCAAGGAGGCGTGAATTCCTACGCTTGGCATATGATATTCCCACTTTTACGACGCCGGTTCCAAAATGTGCCAGGTACAGGATGTGAGGTTCACTGTTCCGGGCTTCTTGCTGCTCCGATACGCTTGTTGCATGGTAGAACGCCGGGTTAAAGCCGGTGCGTTTTTGGCACGCGGCGCACTCTTCATATTTTGCATCGACCATATTCTTATCGGGACAAGCGTAGCGCGTACCGGCAGCAATGTCGCGCCAGCCTATGCAGTAGCGCTGCGTCGTATCAAACTTCAGACTGAAGCGTTCTCCTAGCGGAAAGAAATCAACGAATGAGCCGGCGTTCTGTAAAGAAACAACCGGCTCGTTTTTAAGCGTGAAACTACTGGCAGTAAGAAGATATTCGTCTTCTTGAGGCATAGCCCTATAGTGCCGCTTCGACTGCCGCCCAGGTAGCGTCCGGGCTGTCTTCGGGAACGATAATGGTTACTTGGTCGCCCTCGTTCAGGCGGAAGTATGTCACGCTGGCCAGGAGGATACGGTATTCCTTGGCGTTCGCCTCTACGTAGTAGGCACCGTCGTGTTGCACCAGAGTACCGATCACTTGCTTGCGCGGAACCGGACCAATCTGCTTGTAAATAAAACCGCCGTCATCGGCAATGGTCAGTTTCAGAATGTCGCCTTCCACCAGCTTAGATTTGCTGGCGTAGTTAGCGGGTACGGGATAGCTTTTGCCGTCGGGGCCAATCATAATTTGGCCGTCAAAAACACCTTCAACGATCTTGCCGCTCACTTCTTCTTGGCTGCTGCGGGGTGTGACGACGCTGCCATCTTCACCAACAATACTAATAAGGAGTTCTTTCGCCGCCGCAAGGCTGGTTTCGGCTTCCTGGATCAGGGAGCGAAGCCGCTTGGCTTGTTTTTCGGGTAGTTCAGACATGGTCTCGCATTTCCTTTGTCTATTTTTGTCTACTATTACCCCTATATATACCAGCCAGACGGGAATATGTCAATGAATAGGTATAAGGAAGATCGCATAGAGTTTATGATGCCCCAGCCCACGCTTGCCAGCTACCGGCTCCGAGCATACCAGCTGAAACGCTTCCAAGATCCACGCTTATGAAGCCCTTAGTGAACGGTAAATCACAAAGAGAAGATTGGGTGGTGAAATCGCTTTTTACAAAAGGAGAACTGGACGTGTCTTTAAACCCGTCTGGCGTCATAAGGAAGGTTTTACCAGATTGGCTCATGGCTATGACGCCATAATACTGATAGCTGTCATACGTGTTGGCTGATGATGCGCTTACGCAATACACCAGATTGTTCGAGATAGTCTGGTCGTAGGAAGCCTTTTTCGCCTTTATGCCAAGGTTCGCCAGTTGCGAGGATGAATTAGGGTATTGATGGTTATCTTTATAGTACGATTCAAGTGATGCACTTATGCCATCAAGGTCATTTTGTACGCTCGTGTCGTTGGCACGCTGTTGGACGCCATTGTAACTTACAATAACAATCGCCGCCAAAATAGCAATCGTGGCAATAACCACCAAAAGTTCGGGGATAGTGAAGCCATTTTGGAAAAAGCGCTTATGCATGCTTATACTTTATTGTAGCAGAACTCTCCGGTGCGAAAGATAGTGGTTTCTTTTCCACATGGTTTTCAGAGATGGAAGTAAAATTGTTGTTATTTTTGTTAAGACTAAACAACATACTTATGGTATTAATAAAGTGGCTCTTCAAATAAATGTCAGCATTTACTCGCCATTGTATGGTTGAGTGGTGCTTGGTTTGTTCGTTAACAGTTGGAAATACAGACCTCAGAGAAAGATGAGTGAATGTATCACAAGTTACGGAGAAAAAGTACGGTGCTCATGGTGCTGTCGGCGCTTTTGCTGTTCATAGCTACCATGTCACCTGCCGTTGCTGATGCGGATGAACCCCAGTTCCACCTGGATTTCAGCTCCGCCCAGCCCGGCTCAACGATTACCATTAGCCAGGGCGATCCGTGCCCAGTCTCGCCTACCTTGCAGTATGCCGTTGCTTCTTTTACAGACGCGGCGAATACAACTACACAGTTAGGGTATGTGAGTACCGGGGGATCAGGGGCTAACGACGGGACCTGGAACGGAGAGGTTTCTTACCAGATACCCTTTGATGCCCCGCAGGGACTGGGTCATTTCGATGTGTACTGTCGCTACTTTGATGACAATTCACAAGAAGTTCGTGCTCTTGACTATGCGCCCCAACCCTTCACGGTGCAAGGCGCAGTGCCGACATTTACGACGTCGAGTCCGCAGTACTCGGCGAACGGTACGGTGCATATAACATCTGCTGTTCCCTGTCCTGATGGCACGGCAAGCGTCAACGTCGCTATTCGCAACTCTCAGGAGTTCGTGTATCTTCCGGGCACGGGAACCGTTGATCAAAACACGGGTAGTTGGTATGCTGACGTGTATCTCCCCGAGACCGTTTACAGCATGGGCATGTATCGTGACTTACCTATCGGTACGTACCAGCTCAGTGCGGTGTGCCTGGGAACTTCTCTTGCCCCAAGGCTCGACTATGTAATGGGCTCAGTTGAGGTGACGGCATACGTACCACCACCCCGGGATAAGTACGTGGCTATGGGAGACTCGTTCTCGTCAGGAGAAGGAGTTGAGCCGTTTGAGTATGGTACCGATACTCCTGATTTCGACATGTGTCACCGGAGTAGCCTTGCGTACCCGCGGCTTGTGGCGCAGCAGTTTGACCTTGATCTGCAAAATGGGTTTGTGGCATGCTCAGGATCGCTCATCAGTGACATTTTGAGTGATCAAAGTGCCAACAACGTACAGAACCATGAAGATGCGCAGGTCAACCACCTCGGCACCGACACAAAGACCGTGACACTAACGATCGGTGGGAATGATGTTGGGTTTAAGGACTACGCAATCGCGTGTACTGAGAAACTATGTGGCCCTGGTACGTTCGACTACGATTACATCATGGACGCGATCAACAATCCCGACTTCTTTCTGAACCTGACAGCAATGTACGAGTCGATCCTGACGCACGCGCCAAATGCCCAGGTGTACGTCTCTGGCTATCCGTTCCTCGCGGCCGAAGACTCAGATGTATGTGGCCAGGTGGACTTGACGGGTGCCTGGGCAGTTCAAGACCAACTAAACGCGGTCATAAACGACGCAGTGGACGACGTTGAGGCTTCGATCCCGACAACGCGCCTCCACTACGTCGACCCTAACCGATCGGGCTCGCCGTTCATAGGGACGTATCTGTGTAACGGCGGCATGAGTGACTTCAACGGTCTCGATCTGCTTCATCCAGAGTACTCGTTCCATCCGAACGCTGATGGCCAACAAGACTTCAAGTCGGTATTTGCCGACTCGATCTCGTAGGTAGTTATAGCTTTATACTGAAGAGCCAAAGCCCCCGGGGTGACTCGGGGGCAACTTCATTATTAAAACTTGTAGAATAATGCGAAAGTGATTATCGTGAATAGGTAAAACAGTACCCCGAGCAGTATAGCAGTTCCCACTACGCCAAACATGCCACGTTTCCAGGCGGGAATTACGGCATCCTTTCCGCTGATATCATAGATGTCGGTCATTCCGTATATTACCGGAAATATAACTACTGCAATAGGAGCCAATAAAATGATAGTCACGATCAAATTATTGCTCTCGGTATTCGATCCTTTCAGCAAGCCACGCAACCAGTCGGTGTTGATCAGTAGGGCTACTAGGATAAACCAGATGATTACAAATAATGATCTTAATCCTAGATGCGCCTTTTGTGCTTTACGAGACTCACCACCATTGTTTATTTTTACCATAAGCTAATTTTATCAGATGTTTATGAAATCGGAACAGTTAATCTATGGGCAGACCGAGGTTGCATATTGAGCAATGCGTCCGTGCCTTCGTTTATTTGCACAAGTGAGAAAATTGCAAGACGGTTGATTGACTAGCTATCGCCATATCGCCTCCGGCGCATCATTCCTGCCGGTGCCTACTACGGCCACGGTTTGGCCGGGATGCCGCTGGGCGATTTTTTGCAGCCCGGCAACGGCGACAAGCGTGGTCGGTTCGAACGGCGTGTGGCGAAGTTCTCTGTACTGGCGTTCAGCCAGGTAGTCTTCAACGAATTCTTCTACCTCGGCATCTTTCACCTGCCACAATTGCATATTCGATTGCTCGTTATAGGTTTTGAAGGTATGTTCTCCTGTTAGCGAAACGGCCGAACCGCCATATCGTTTATTGGGCTTATCGGCGTTCCTTAATTCCCCGGCCTCCTGGCTGCGGGACAGGCTGTTGCTTCCTTCGGCTTCAATGCCGTCTATGGTAACGTGCGGATCTAGCTGGTAAAAACGCTTGGCGAGGCCAGCGAACAGTCCACCGCCGCCAACCGGCACGACCACGCGATCAAGGCGAACGTCCATCCTTTGGAATTCCTGGTAAATATCATCGGCAAGTGTTCCTTGCCCAGCGGCAACTTCCGGATCGTCGTACGGAGGCACGAGCGTGCCTAAATGTGCATTCTCTTCCGCCCATGCCTTGGCCTCGGTAAAGTCCTTCCCTACTACCCGAAGCCGGAACATGCCGCCATCTGGCCAGAGCTCCCGTGCTCCTTCCCGTTTCTCTAGGGGTGCGCTTTTGGGCACTACACCATATACGGGCATATTCAGTACCTTGCCCGCCATAACGCCACCACGTAAATGGTTGCCGGCCGACGGCAGCAAAGCCACGGCGCTCTTATCTTCCATATGAAGATGCGCCATTTTATTCAGCGCGCCTCGCCATTTGAAGGTTCTGGCGTGGTTATCGGCGGCGTCAGCCAGGTATAATCCGCTGGCGCCCACTTTATGGGCGAAGAAAGCGAACTCCTCATCGAGCGGCCGGACGTTGAATGCTTCTCCCATTTCGTCCCGGTACGCGTTAATAATTGCCAGTGCATCCTCTTCGGGTGATGAGGCGTGATGATAGGTGGGTGCTTCGAGCGTTTGCGTCACGGTAACGTCCTTTCTTGCAAATGAAAAACTCCGGCTCTGCGGCCGGAGTTGCTCTTCTATTGAATGTGTATGGATGAGCAATCAGCGCCGCGTTTCCGGGCGAATAATAATGCTGGCAATAATGCGTTGCATGTGGCTCATCTCCTTCCAGTGTAGACAATATCGCGAGTGTTTGCAATAGGCGATAATTGCTATAAATGGTACTTTGTGGTATAATAATAGAGTTGAAGCGTCTGCTTCACGTAACTGAACAATGAGGAGAAATTATGGAGTGGCGTGAACGCGACCAGTTCTTTCTTCCCGATGAAGAAAGGTGGGGTCGTGGTTACGGCGGCAAATCCTATACATTGGAGGAGCTGAACGAAACGCGCGGCTACATCAAGGATCGCCTCGTGTATGAGGGGCCTGTTCCGGGCTACAAGAACCGGGGAAACATTGGGTGGGATCCGAAGTTTGCTGAAACCCAAGCGGGTTTTGTGCTGCCTGCCGGATTCGATGCCGACAGCCCGGCGCGGCGGACGGCCGATCACTACCTACTGGAACCCAACAATCCCACTTCCACGGAAGTGCTCTGGAAGGTTCCGGGGTATCTGTCCGACTATTACAAGGCATGTGGATTGCGGACCGACCAGCATGGCCGGGCGGTACATCCGCTTAGCCACGAGGTGGTGGAAGCGGAGATTCCGCTTTGCACTGGCTACGGTGTCGGCTACGAGGGCGGCGAAACGGTCGTGCTCGATACCATCGTGACCGATGGCGAGAATACGCTTTTCAACACCCGCAAAGATCATGGAAAGACCATTCCCTCTTTGCTGGGTGGCTATACCTGGGGTACCGATTTCACCGATATTGCCAACTGGCGTATCGGCTTTCGGGAGATCTCGCTGGAGGGCCTTGTCCGATCGATGCGTCGCATCGTGAAGATGAAGGCCGGATTCGACCTGCCGGATAACCTCGATTTCGAGATCGTCTGGGGAGTGCGTCCGTGGTCGTCGTACCATACGCTCAACTTCTGGACGCTCACCTACACCGTGCGTGTCATTCTGGAGCCCGGGAGCGCGAGGCACCTGAGTTCCACGACCGATGCGTTCTGGCAACCCAACCGTACCATCCAGGAGGACATCCTGGACAACGGTTTGTGGCCCGACCACAAGCGCGGCTACGAAGCGGCAACCTGGTAATTCCTACAAGAAAGAAGGCAACGGAATGGTAATGTCGCGGAGAGAATTTCTCGACCGGATCCATGCCATGGATGCGGCGGTGACGGCGGACATACGCCAGCTGATCGATAACAAGCTCAACGAGGCGCTGAGGGCCGGCAACGAGACCTTCAACGTTCCCCTGCCGGATCACCTGGTCAATTCCCTCCAGCTGGAGCCGGTTCTCGAAGAGTACCGCGACGCCGGCTGGACAGTTGGGCGAGGCAGTCAGCGGAACGACCACTATCTCTGGTTCAGGGGCTAATTTCTCCTTGCCGCGTTACTCCGGCTACCGAGTAACACACGCCGCGCCGGGAGCGTCCAATCCCGGCATTTTACCCCAGTTTTTAGCACGCTGAAGATTGAGGTGAAATCAAAACTACCGCCCGTAAATGGGCGGTAGTTTTATTGTTAACATACGGTCGAATAAAATTAGCTAAGTTCGACGGTTGCGCCAGCTTCTTCAAGCTGTTTCTTAGCTGCTTCAGCATCGTCTTTAGAGACTTTTTCCTTGACTGGTGCTGGTGCACCGTCAACGATAGCTTTAGCTTCACCAAGGCCAAGACCGGTGATTTCTTTGACAGCCTTAATGACTGCAACTTTCTGAGCACCTGCGTCCTTTAGGGTAACAGTGAACTCAGTCTTTTCATCTTCTGCGGCAGCGCCAGCTTCAGCTGGGGCAGCTACGGCGACAGCAGCGGCTGCTGCAGGCTCAATGCCGTATTCGTCCTTCAGGACAGTTTTAAGCTCGTTAACTTCGAGCACAGTAAGCTTCGTAAGCTCTTCTGCTAGCTTTTTAATATCAGCCATATTGACTCCTTAATTACTATTCCTGAATCGCAGATATGTTGTTTTCAGAAGACTGTGACGGGCGACGAGGTCCCCGTTCAGCCGAACGCCATGGGCTGGCGTAGCCACCCATAAAGAGTGCTGATGAAAATAACATATCTGCGATTCAGAATTACATTCTTTAATAAATTAACTGGTTGCTTTAGCTTCAACACCATCGAGTAGTGCGTGCAGGTTGCCAGACAGTGCGTTGGTAACGTCGTGTACCGGTGAAAGCAGTTGTGAAACCACTTGGCCGATAAGTTCGTTCTTGCTTGGAAGCTTGGCAAGTGCCTTTACTTCATCTGCCGAGAGAAGTGCGCCTTCACCCGAGAATGCGCCTGCGAATTGCAGGGCCGGGTGGTTCTTGGCGAACTTATCGAGAACCTGAGCTGGTGCGACTTCGTCGTCGGTGCTCATTGCGTAGAGCAGCTGCCCATTTAGCGCGCTGGTGTTGGTGTCTTTGTAGGTGTCGATGGACGACATTGCCACGCGGACAAGGCGGTTCTTCACCACCTTTATGGTAACACCGGCTTCACGTGCGAGCTTACGAAGCTCCTGTACGTCTGCTACGCTTAGTCCCTGGTACTGTGCGAACACGGTCATTTTGGAACTAGCAAGGGTTTCGCTCATTTCTGCAACCAAAGTGTTCTTTTTATCGCGTGAAATTGCCATAAAAATCCTTTCTTTAGTTGGTGTAATTCGACCATATTGTTAACGTACGGTAATGCCAATACACTAAACAAGTTAGTGTATTAGGTTCAGCACCCTGCCGGGGCTGAACGAGCTCAAAGACAATTGAAAAAGTCTTTGATTCTCGCACTACCAAAGACTTATCATGATGAAAATTGTTTATTTACATCCTCGGTAGTATGATTAAGTGATTTCTCACCGCCACTGTCTCTGGTAATGTCTATACGCAGTATAGCAAACAACGTGTGAAAATGTCAACGGATTTCCCCTAGGAAGTAAAGCGCACTCCGGACGCAGCGGGAGAATTCTCCCTGGCTGCGCCGGAGTGCGGAGCGGTGTCAGGCGTTGTGCTGCTGGAACTTCTCCCTGAGCCGCGGCGAGGCCTTGCCGAGCGCGTAGCCGACCCCGAAGAGCACGAGGTTCTTCAGGTACTTGAGCGGGTTACTCACCCGGTTGAGGGCACGCTGGGCATGGATCTGCGTTTGCTCGGACAGCTTGACGTTCACAGTCCCGTCCTTTCGGAGGTAATGATTATTGCTGACTTTATTATAATAACATAAATATAAGCACAATGCAATAGGTATAGGTGCTGCCGGACAGGTATTGCCTGTCCGGCAGCTCGGCCACGAAAGCCTGTCAGTTGCGGGTATCGCCCTCGTAATCCTCGAGAGGAATGTCCGGCCCCTTGTCTGCCTCTTCGACAAGGCGGACAGCTTCCTTGCGGGACTTGGCAAGGCCCAACCCCACCAGGATGCCGACTGCGAGCAGTACGAAGAGCTTGAGGGAGAATTTGCGTTTCTTGAGATCCCGCGTCTTCTTACGAAGTGTCACGCGTTTCAACTCCTTGAAGCGGATTGGTTATACTGACGTATCTACTAAATCATAAATAGAACGAGGCGGCAACTTTTCTATATAAGATGAGACACGATCCCTCGTATTTCTTGGTGGATGCTGTCAATCGGCCGGAGCCGAGCGTGATCATCGATACATTCGATGCCGGTGAAGGTAGCCGGGAAGAATGAGCAAAGTTCGCGGTAGGTGGCGACAGCTCTTTCTAGGTGTCGCAAGTCCGCCTCGTGGATATCCTGCGTGGCACCATCCAGATAGTCGAGGCCTTTGCGCTCGGCGGTAAGTTGCTGTGCTACTTCTGCTTCCGTGAGCAATACGATGTTAAGGTCGGGTTCGGGAATACGGAGGATATTAAATTCAAGGTCGTATACCCATTTGAAGTATTTTTTACGTTCTGAGGGGTCATCGATTTTTTGTCCTTGGTGCGCCATGTTTGAGCCAACGAACCGGTCGATCAATACCGTCCTCCCTTCGTCAAGATAATCCCGGATCTTTTTGGCTGCCTGGAACCTGTCCAGGGCGTAAAAAAGCGAGGGAGCATATGCGCCAAGCTCTTCGGCGCCTCCGTAATTTCCCTTTAAGTATTCACGGACAAAGTACGACGAAGGTTCGTCGTACTGGGGAAAATGGTATGTGACGGCTTCCTTCCCTTCGTGTTTCAAGTATTCTGCCAGCAGGGCGAACTGGGTGCTCTTGCCGGAACCGTCGCTTCCCTCAATGACGATAAGCTTTCCTTTTGCCACTACTTAATTCCTTGGCCGAGTCCCTCAATTGTTGTCGGGGTCCTGCGTTGATCTTTATATGCGCGCGGTAGCATTTGTTCTGGCGACCAGTCGGCAATAATAGCCGCAAGGTCGTCGCTGGCGGTGGCTTGGTACTTACCGCTAAGGTGCTTATATTCCAGATCTACCGGCCCGGTGTTATAGAAAACGATTTGGGCGATGCGTTCTCCAATGGGGAGAACGACGCTTTCGTGCTGGTTCATATTGTAAATTTCCATTGTCCAGCGGTTGATGTAACCGGGGTCTCCCCAGCCGGCGTCCAAGCATACCGCAACGCCGTTTCGCCCCCAGGTGCTGCGTGCCTGCATCGTTGAAGTGCCGGGTGCCTTAATCCCAATAAACTCGTGCGTATGAGCCAGGATGCGCTCGCCGGGACGAAGTACGATAATCGGGTGATTTTCGGGGATATTAGCAAACAGCGCATAGCCGTATTTTTCGCACCATGCTTTATGCGGCATGGCTTCAAGCGGTCCTTTGAAGTACCGGGCAACGTCGTCCTTGTCGAACGGGTTATAGACGCGCGATTCCTCCTGGTATTCCTGCTTGTAAAAATAATGGCCTAGCGTCACATCTATACTGCTGCCCGCGATATGCGACTCCTGATAAGGGTGAAAAACGATTTTGTTTGCTTTAATCGCAGCCTTAATTTCAGTATTGCTATACACACTCATGCTCTAACCTCCCGAGGGTGTTTGTTTCTCTCAATCGAATGATCCCAGTATGTCATAGGCGCCACGTATTTGCAAAAATAACCATAACTCAGTACACTAAAATAAATTTGAGAGGGTGGCTCAAACAAAAATACAAGGAGGGGTATGTCTGAGGGTCATCGGGGTGAAAAACTGACAGAAAAAACTGAAGAGGGGCGACGATATTTGACTGAGGCCGGCAAAGAGCGGCTTGCTTCATGGGTGACGGATGTCGAGAGCGACGTATACGCCTTTACGCCGGAAGCCGACGCGGAAATGGTGGCGGCTGCGATGGCGCGTCTGTCGCGGAATCCAAACGATTTACGTACTATCGTTGCCGATGAGTTCCTTGATGATAAAGCAAGAGAAATAGGACTTCTTCGGCGGGTGGTGAATACATATGGCGACGATTCTGTCATGCAACTGTTCCCTATCCAGGCAGTCTTTGAGGGCATTAGCAATCTGGCGACGAAAGAGGTTGAACGCGGCCGGGTCGCTGCCTATTTGGAACAGTCGACACGCTATCTTCGTTTTGACAAAAAAGATGAAAACGGTAACTACGCCTACTACACGCCAGACGAGTTGGATGAAGAAACGAGAGAGCTCTACGAAAAATACATGGACGAGATTTTCGATACCTATTCAGCTTTGTACGAGCAGTTGCTGGCACATATACAAGCGACTTCGACGGTACCGGAAGAAGAACGGAATGCTGCATGGCGGAATGCCTGCCACGCCCAGGCATGCGACGGCGTGCGTTCACTTCTTCCGGCTGCCACTCGTGCGACAGTAGGAATGACGGGCAGCTCACAGGCATTTCATAACATGATTCTTCATCTTTTTTCGCACGAACTGCCGGAAATGCAAAAGCTTGGCAGCAAAGCGCTTGCAGCAGTACGCCAAGTAGGTGAAGTGTTTTTTGAACGGACGGATATGCCGGAACGTGGCGGCCTGGTAAGCGGTAACCGCCGTGAAACGCGCGAAGACAGCAAAGCATTGGCCGACCGTTTGCTCGCTCATCTCGACCAAGGAACTGAAAACGGTCCGGACGTGCGCTTACTGAGCGTTGACGGCTCCGAGGACGAGGTAATAGCGAAAATAGTATTTGATGCCAGCAACCATCCGTACGAGGTTGTGCATGAGGCTGTCGAAGGGTTGTCGGATGGGGAGAAACAAGAGGTTCTTAGGGCCTATGTCGGTGAACGTGCCAACCGCCGTGTCAAGCCCGGCCGGGCGTTCGAACTGCCCCATTATCACTTTGAAGTGGTATGCGACTATGGGGCTTTTAGGGATATTCAGCGCCATCGTATGGTCGATGGTTTAGAGTGGCAGACGCTCCAAGCCAGTTTGGGCCACGTAACGCCGGAAATTATTCATGACGCCGGCCTCGCCGATCAATACGAGCATGCATTTCAGCTAAGCGGCGAACTATACAGGACGCTTCAGGAACGGAGCTATAGCCCGCAAGCGCAATATGCCACGCTGTTTGGCCACCTTATGCGGTTTAGCGCCAAGGTAAATGCCCGCTCTCTGACGCATACGGCCGAGCTACGCACCAGCAGCCAAGGCCATCCGGCCTATCGCAAGGTATACCAGGATATGCACGACCAAGTGAGCGAGGTCCATCCGAACATTGCCGCGGCCATGAAATTTGTGAGCCAAGACGAAAACTTGGAGCTCGCCCGCCTCGGCGCGGAGCAGCAGGCACTTCGCCGTACGCTTCGCGAAGGCGACGTTACGGCATTGGGTGACTAACGAAAAAGTTCCATAGCACGTCGTTCGTTTCCTGAAGCGACGCCTTCTTACCAGCGCCAAACATAACCGATGATGGCCACCCGTGCCCTGCCCCGATGAGACGGATATTTTGAACGGTAGCACCTCCGGCACATCCCGACCATGTCGTCACCTCGGTAGAGGCATTCGGTTTAGTAACGGTGGGCGCTGTTTTGCAAGCGTTATCCTTTGCGCGCTGCTTTATCCAGGTGCTTATTTTGGGAAGCTTGCGCTGCGAAGAACCGTCGTATGGCACAAGCAGGTCATGATCACCGTGGATGTTAATAATGGCGGCTGGACGCGCCGAATGGCAGTCGGCCATCGGAGAGTAAAAGGCGCCTGAAATCATACCGAAAGCAGCAATCCTGTCTGACATTTGGCACGATAGTAGCCACGATAACCCACCGCCGTTCGACAGCCCAACACTGTAAATACGGCTTTTTTGGATGCACAGCTGGCCTTCCAGGCGATCAAGGATATCACTTATGAACTGTACGTCGTTGGTTTTTGGTGAATACGGCGCGCCCTCCCAGGCGGTCACGCCTTCCGTACCAGGCAAAGCGGCGGGATAAATGATGATGGCCGGCAAGTCGTTAAGCCCAATGGTATGGGCGAACTGCAACGCGTCTCCACCTTTTCCGGTAAACGCTAAGAGTGCTGGATATGATATATTTTTCGAAAAGTTGCTTGGCAAGTGAACGTAATAGGTACGCTGCTTCCCGCTGCTTTCAGTATGAAAGGCGCGTAGTGATCCCGACTGCCATGTATCGCGTGCCGTGCAGGCGCTTTCCGTCTGTGCAACGGTGAGCTGTTGTTTTGTAGCGGACAGTTCTTTTTCAAGGCGGATCCTGTCGCTGAGCAACCAGACAATGCCGAACAAGCATACGACCGTGATGAAAATGACGATCGCGGTTACGATTTGCTTGCTGCCGAAGTATTTCCTCATTCCATTATAGTAACAAAATCTCCCTGGTATGAGGGAGATTTTGTTAAGTGGGCGAGCTCCTTGGTACGAAGCAACGCTGCGACCTGACCCGGCTGGAGCGTTAGCGAACAGCACGGGAGTGGCGTGCTCCGTACCAAGGAGCGATCTTTGAAGAGCTAGCCAATAACGTTCTCGACCTTGATGCCGGGACCCTGGGTGGTGCTGATGCTGGTAGTCTTAACGTAGCCACCCTTTAGGCTGCTTGGCTTTTGAGCCTGCAGGCTGTCGAAGAAAGCTTTGGCGTTTTGGGCCAGTTTGTCGGCTCCAAACGATACTTTGCCGATCGACAGGTGAACGATGGCTTGCTTGTCCACGCGGTACTCTACCTTGCCGGCCTTGGCTTCAGTAACCGCCTTGGCAACGTCGGTAGCAACCGTACCAGCCTTCGGGTTTGGCATAAGGCCGCGCGGCCCCAGCAGGCGGGCGTACTTACCAAGTTTTGGCATGTACTGTGGTGTAGCAATCAGGGTGTCAAAATTGAGCTCTTCTTTATCGAGCTGCTTCAAAAAGTCTTCGTCGCCAATAATGTCGGCGCCGGCTTTTTTAGCCGCGGTGTGCTCGGCTTCTGGGGCAAAAACGGCAACGCGGATGGTTTTACCGGTACCGTTCGGCAGGCTGACGGTAGAACGGACATTCTGGTCGGCCTGGCGTGGGTCGACACCAAGGCGGACGTGTACCTCAACTGACGCATCGAATTTAGCCGGATTAGTTTTAGTAGCAAGTTCAAGGGCTTCGGCCAGGCTGTATACCTTACCATTTTCTACTTGTTCGGCTACTTTGCGGTAGTTTTTGCCGCGACGCTCGATAAGAGGACGGACGGTTGGCTTTGGCCCCTTCTTCACGTGAGTTTCAGCTTCTGGGTCCTGTGGAGTGGTGTCGCCAGCTTCTTTGCGGGCTTCTTTTTCCGCTTTCTCTTCAGCTTCACGAAGCGACTTTTCGCTGCGCTTACCTGCCTTTGCGGCGTGCTTTTCTTCGGCTGCTGTTTCTGCCTCAGCGTCAATATTGCTGCTCGCTTCGTTAATTGCGGCTTCGATTTCCGCGATCGTGTTTTTCTCGGTCACCTCAAGACCAAGGTTTTTTGCTTCCTCAAGCAATTCGGCTTTCTTTGCCATAGGTGTAAACCCTTTCTGTGGTACAAACGGCTTTTTAGGCCTCCCAGCATTGATTTGTTATGTTGCTATTTTAACACTTTATGAAGATGGTGGCAACTAAACCATAGTTCAAAATCGGCTTTTTCTTGTAGATCTGGCGAAAGATCGAGCCGGCTTATTGCAAGCGTCGAGGCCTCCAGTTCGGTGTATGCCCTATAAAGCTCATCCGAAAGCTTACCGCGCAGCTCCCAATCTGGTTTTTGCTTCACGCGTTCGTATTGCTCCCATAAGTCTTTTATATAGTCGAGAAGACTATCTACTAGTTCGGCCGTAAGAGGTAAAGGCTCAGGCTCATCGTCAAGAGATTGGGTTGAGTCGAATGAAGCATGTTCAAAGTTACTCATTATGTATTCGCTTATAATACGCGAGAGCCGATGAGCCGTCAAGCAGGTTCCGCGGCCGCAAGATAATAAAAAAGCCCCGGAGGGCTTCCTTATCACCGAGTCATGCTCAGTAATGTCCAGTTGCTGCCGTCACTCCGCAGGCGGTAGTCGTTCGCGCCGTCGGTCATGGTGAAGATCTGCGCGATCCGCTCCCCTTTCCGAATAACGGTGCGAAGACCTGCGTCGACAAAGTTGTACGACGTCCCTTGGAATTCGATGCGGCGGGGGTATGGCCGCATATTACGTCCGAAGCCAAGTGCCGTTACGTCAACCGGACTGTTAATGGTAATTGATGTTGCCATATTCTGCTCCTAAGATGGTGGATGTTTAATTTTTTAGTAAAAATAAAAACTGACAACAAGAAAATGGTCAGCTGCGGATTTTATTGGAGTGACGCTACGAGGAGACAATAAACACCGCCTAGTTTATTGCTGTACCACCTGAAGTAGCAATTGAATATGTAGTTGCTGGCAGGGACGCTTCACCTGAAGTGGGTGTGTATGCCGACTAGTTGTATAAAAGGTCTGCTAGTAAAAAGGCTTCCACCAGTACTCTCACGACCTGTACTTAGTATAGCTCTGCCTTTAGTTGGCGGGTCAATGGCATAGGCAGTTTTTACAACTATTTAAAGGTTTGGGGATCGACTTTTTCCCACTTTGGCAGGCAGGTATCAAAAATATGAAGCGCAATATCGCGCACATTAGATGGAACTTTGCTATCTGGCATGTCGGCAGTCTCACTACGCGTGAGAAGCAGCATAGTAGTCGACTCACCTTCTTCCGGGTTCTGGCGCGGCGGTTTGTCTGTAACCATGGCATAGGCGATGTCCGTATGAAAGTGGTCGAGCCCGCCGCCAAATGGGTGCGTGCTGTGCGAAACAGGCTGCGGATGAACGATGGCATCTGAGAGCCTTTGATACGTGACGCTGGTTGCAAAATGCGTAGTTGGCTTAAGTCGTAGCCGGATTCCTCGCGAAGCTCATGCGTAATGGCTTGCCAAGGGGTTTCGTTCAGCTCGACATGGCCGCCAAACTGCAGGTATTTGCCGATCTTTTTATGAAGATGCAGCATCACTTTTGGCTCGTTAAAATCGGTCCTGAAGATATAGGCGCTTGCTGTGTGATCGTGCTGGCCGGGTTCGGTATGAATATGGGGCATACTTTAGTATATAGCAGAAAAATACCCCCTCCGCCATTACGAGATGACAGAGAGGGTGTGTGCCTGACGGTGGCCGTCACTTGCTTCCAGGCACCGAACTTACGTGGCCGACCACGGGCGGAGGCGGCGTAGTGGTATCATTGACCAAGCGGCCACCCAGAATGATGAGTGTTAGCGCGACAACGGCCACCGCGCAGATGCCTGCCATCGTCCGCACTGTTTTGAGTTTTTGGGTCACGAGGACTCCCTACGTAGTAAGTAACGACGAGTAGATATGTTGCCTATTCTTCCGAAGGAAGGATGTAACATCTTTGAACTTGCCGCTAACACCAATGACTCTATAAATTACAATATAATAATATTGTAATTATATCAATAGCGTAGAGGCTTGTTCCGGGGAAAATTGACAAATAGTGGTACAAATGATAAAATATATATGTACTTGTAGCAAAATGCAGCGTACACCTTGACAAATAGATAGTGAACACGCCCAGAGCAATCTGGGCGTAACACTTCCTGAGATGAGAGGTTCTGCAATGAATAACATCTACCAGACCAACTTCTCCAGATTTACTCCCGAGGGTACTTTCGAGCCCCTCGTCGGTTCAGTGATCGATTCGGTGATCGCTGAGGCCTGGACTATCGCCCAGGCAGTGAGCACCGAGGATTTGCCTGAGTGCCGCCAACTGCGCGAGCTGACCGGTCAGCTCGAAGGTGACTTTGTCGTCACCTTCGAGCACAATGACGTACTGGTGAAAGTGAGCAAAGATACCGACACCAGGGCGCTTCTGCGAGACTGGGAGCGTGGCACGAACGGGTATCTAGGCGAGAGCCCGGTAGTCGGGCCCAACCCCAAGCCGGAACTTTCCGACGAGGAGAAGGCCAGTGACGCGGCCATCAAGTTGCAAAAGGACGCCGAGCGTGAGCGCGAAGCGATCCGGTGGCAGCAGGAAGCCCGTGCCCACTTCGAGCGTGTTACCGCCCGAATGGCCGATGCTCCCGAGATGGAGTTCGCTGGCGAGGAAGGCAGGGCCTTCTGGCAGTCGCTGGTAGATGCCAACAAGGGCGACCTTGGTATGGGTGTCCTGAACTACGCGGAGCGGTGGGCCCGCATGATGCAGATGGAGATGGCGGCAGGCAAATCGCTGGCTGGCATCTACCGGGAAACCAGTCTCGAGGCTGACCTCGAGGGTGTGTCTGGTTTTTCCTCTGGCTTTGGCGAGCGGGCGCTCATCCAATCCTGGAAGTACGGCTCCGAACTGGCACAGGTACGGAAAGCTGCCAAAGAGGCCTGGGGTCGTGGCATGCCATTCCCCGGTACCAAACAAATCGCCGAGGGCACCAAGCAGGTGAGCGGTGATGAGTGAGACACTTTGGCTCGTCCTTATATGGGGGCCGGTCGGTCTGCTCATCGTGTGCGAGACCCTGTTCTTCTTTCCGAAGCTGTTGAACCCATTCTTTCGCCTTTGGGCGAGGTGGAGTGACTGGCGCTTTTACAAGAAGACGGGTATCGATCCGCGCGATTTCCCTCCGGCTCCGTGAGCGAGAGGTGGGCGCGGTATATTCCGCGCCCACCTCTAAGGAAAAGCTATCTATTTGTCATTTTTCTTTGAACTTATATAAAAATATCCGCTAGATAGCGGATATTTTCGTTTTGCAATTGGTTACTCGGCGATCTCAACGCCCATTGAGCGGGCGGTACCGGCGACGGTCTTCATAGCACCTTCAACACTGATAGCGTTAAGCTGGTCCATTTTCGCCTCGGCGATTTCGCGAAGCTGAGCTTGGGTAAGCTTGCCTACTTTTTCAGCGTGTGGCTTGCCGCTTCCCTTTTTCAGACCGATTTTGTCGCGGATCATGTCGTCGACAGGCTGACCAAGCGACTTCCAGGCGAAAGTACGGTCTTCGAACACTTGGATGTGCACGATGACGTCCTTGCCCATGTCACCCTTGGTAGCGTCGTTGAACGGGTTGATGAAATCCATCATGTTCAATCCCCACTGACCAAGTGTCGAACCCACCGGAGGACCTGCGGTCGCGCGTCCGGCTGGAATACGGAGTTTGAGATTACCGATAATTTTCTTTGCCATTGGTTAATTCCTTCTTTTACTCGTTTTACCGAGTGCGTAACTGTAGCAGTATAACAGATTACGCTCCTCGCTTCAAGCGTACGTCCGCCAAACGAGAAGCCCGATCGCCAAGTAGCTTTTGCATGCGCTCAAGGTGAAGCTGACTTGGGTCGTGATTGAACATTCTGCTAAGGTTGAGGGAGGCATTATGGAGATGGCGGGTGGCGAGGGTGACGTTTTCGTTCCGCAGTTCGTCGTCGCGTATACCGTGCTCAAGGGGCTCGAGGTATTGGGCAAGGTAGCCACTCGCATAGGTGAGGCTTTGTCTTGCAGTGGGCATCTCCGTGACAGGCACGTGCTCGTTGTCTACTTTCTTCGAGCCGGTAGTTATAGTAACTGGTGCGGTGGCTGTGTCGGGATCGAGGTTATGGGTAAGGATAAGCTGCGAGCGGTATAGGCCGGCATCGGCAGCTACGATCGAGTCGTTGTCATGACTAGCGATGAGCTTCAACCCCGCCTTGGCGACGTGAAGTTGAATGTGGCGGGTCTTTTGGTCGCGCCATTCGGGTGCTTGCCACGCGTCTTGGTCGAATTGCAATTCGTCAAAAATGCGTTGTTCTTCAAGGTAGAGTTCGGCCATGTGGATTTTTTCCTAACAAATAAATAAAATGAGTCCGGAAACCGGACTCGTAGGTACTTAGACTTTCTTTACCTGAAGCGCGTCAAGCTCTACAGGGGTGTCGCGGCCGAACATGCTGACCATGACCTTGATTTTGCCCTTTTGGGTGTCGATCTCGGAGATGGCGCCATCGAAACCTTTGAACGGACCGTCGGTGATAGATACTACTTCGCCCTCGGAGAAGTCGATGTGGTGCTTCGGGTCTTCCACGCCCATGCGCTTCTTGATTTTCGTGATTTCACTTTCGGAAACCGGCGTCGGCTCGGTGCCGCTGCCGACGAATCCGGTGACGCCAGGCGTGTTGCGGACAATGTACCACGTTTCGTCGGTCAGCTTCATTTCTACCAGCACGTAGCCTTGGAAAATCTTGCTTTCGACGACTTTGCGTTTGCCGTTTTTAATTTGGATCTGTTTTTCCTTCGGTACCATGACGTCGAAAATTTTGTCGGCCATGTCGACGGCGTTAATACGCTGGCGTATGCTTTCGGCCACTTTTTCTTCGTAGCCGCTGTAGGTGTGGACAGCGTACCATTTCCTGCTTGAATCGTATCGGTTTGTTGCCATGAGGTCTCCTTAACCTAGTATCAGTTGGAATAAATATTTAAATAATGCGTCCAGAAGCAAGATAAGTACCACGAAAAATGCGCTGAATACCAGGACGGCAAAGGTCAGGCTCCAGGTGGCGCGGCGGTTCGGCCAGCGGACTTGCTTGAGTTCGAACCATGCGCCGGCAAAATAGCCGCCGATAGCTTTGAACGGGTTTTTGCGTCCTTTGTCTGCTTCACGCGTTGTTGCGGCGAGAACTGGCTTCGCTTCTTTTTTGGTTTTGGCCTCTTTTTTCACGGGTGTTTCATCGGCTGCCTTGATTCGCGTCACCTTTGTCTCGTCCGTCTTTTTGGTCGCTGATTTTTGATTCTTTGCTGCCAAAATTCGTTCTCCCAAATTAAATAGCCTGCGTACTGCAGACTGTCAAGTACCAGTGTAGCTTGCTACCCTTCGTTCGTCAAGCATGCTAGTATGAAAACAAGATGGACATACCACTTTTTCTGTTACTTTGCGTTGCCTTGACGGCTATTGCGGCTGCATTTGCGCTCCAGCTGGAAAAAGCGTTCGTGCGCTTCCGGATTCGTAAACGGTACACTGCTGCACTTGAGGCGCCGAGCGTGAGCGTCTGTATTCCTGCGCGTAACGAAACGCACGCCATGACCCGTTGCCTTGAAAATGTGCTGGCGAGCACCTATGAAAAAATGGAAATCATTGTATTCGACGATAACTCTGCCGATGACACCTCGGTACTCATTAAATCGTTCGCCCATGCCGGTGTGCGCTTTGTGCCGGGCAAGGAACTGCCGGAAGATTGGCTGGGTAAAAACCACGCCCTTGATATTCTGGCTGGTGAAGCGAGCGGGACGTATATCCTTTTTCTGGATGTCGATACTCTGGTAAAACCTACGACGATCAGTGAGGTGGTCGGCTACGCTATTACCGAAAAGCTGGATATGGTGTCGATATTGCCCAGACGCAACGATACGTGGCGCGCGAGCGTCTTGTTCGCTCCGCTCCGCTTTTTCTGGCAGGTTATTTTCTCTCGCACTTCCGAACCGGCTACATCGAGCGGACTGTGGCTTGTGTCGCGCGATGTGCTGCAAAAGGAGCTTGGCGGCCTGGAGACGTTCAAGACGGATGTGCAAGTAGAAGCTTCTATTGCTTCGCGGCTTACCACCGGCCGTGCACATACGTTGCTTAGCAATGACGAACTGGGGGTAAGCACGGAAAAGAAATGGAGTTCGCAGGCGGAGACGGAACGCCGCCTGCTTTACCCTATGACGGGCGGAAAGTGGTGGCAGGTGACGCTCGCTTTTCTAGGACTCGTGCTTTTGAATATTCCTTTTTTCGTGGTCGTCAGCAGCCTTTATTTCGGCTGGGCTGAATTCCAGGTAAGCGCCCTATGGTTTATGTGCGTTTTTATGGGTCTTTACGGACTCTACACGGCACGTATGTGGCGCAGCCGTTGGTGGCTTGGCGCGCTACTATGGCCAGTCATTATTTTTCAAGAGCTTGTGCTATTTATGTATAGCGTGTATGGGTACCGAACCCATTCGATTACTTGGAAGGGCCGGCCTGTCGCGACTTATGATAGGTAGCTACATCACGTAAGGCGGCGCGGTGTGTAATGACTATTGATATGTACCAAAACTTCCTTATGCAATAATAAAGTCCATTATATTTAGAAAGGGGCAAACGATGTTTGAGGTGGAAAGAAAATACAGGGTTGACGAGCTCCAGAAGTACCTTGATCTTTTGCGAGAAATACATGCGGACGACGGAGGCCAGCAAAAGCAGCACGATACAGTGTTTTTACCCAAAGGTACGAAAACGTTTAAAAACTATACTGTCGGTATGCCGATCGTACGTATACGAATTGAAGCTAAGACCGCCACACTTACTCTTAAGGCTGGCGGCAACGAAAGCTTTACGCATGAGATCGAGACAGGGGTTGAAGATCCAAATGCAGCAAGCGGGATCATAAAAGCGCTTGGCATGGAAGAGGTGCTAGAAATTGTCAAAACGCGCCAGCTTTTTAACTATCAAGGCCTTACTATTTCTTGTGACTATGTCGAAAGGCTGGGAGCTTTTATTGAAATCGAAAAACTTGTTGAGAATGAGCCAGATATTCATAATGCACTAGAAGAAATTGATACATTTGCTGCAGATACCTTAGGGGTTAGTGCGAATATGCTTGAAAAAGAGCGTTATGATGTATTGATTGAGCGACAGGGGCGGTCGGTAGCTAACATTTAGCTCAATGTTAGGTTGTGAAGGACGTAAGTGCATTATTTTTTGTTCTTTGCCGTCGGGTTTGCAGCGACGGTAATACCAAAACTTGAACCGTGATTCAGGCGGGAGTGGAAGTCTATCTTGGTATTAAGCTTCTTGGCGAGCTTGGCGGCCACATACAGGCCAAGGCCCGTTCCGCTTGTTTCACGTGTGCGATAATCTTCCGACCGGTAAAATTTGTGAAATATTTTCGTTTGATCGGATTTGCTAATACCGATGCCGGTATCTTTTACTTCAAACGTTACTTTGTCGTCTTGGCGAACAACGCGGAGCGTAATACTTCCCTCTTTGGTGTATTTGATCGCGTTGGTAACGAAATTTTGGAGCAGTTCTTTCAGGTAAAGGCGGCTGGCCACGACGTCGCCGAGGTGCGAGGTAAGGTCGAGGTTGAAATGTAACTTCCTGGCCTCCGCTTGAGGGGCATATTCTTTGTAGAGTTCGTCGATAAGGCCGCGAACGCCAATCGTTTCAGGTGTATCGGCCACGCCGCGCTCGGCGCGTGAGAGCGTACTGAGGTCGTTCACCATCTTGGCAAGGAATATTACTTGTTCGTGGGCGCTGGCGACGCCGTCTTTTAGCTTGTCGTGCGGAATATCGGGGCGGTCCATCATAAATTGGACATTACTGATCGTGCCTTCGGCGATGGTGATCGGCGTACGAAGTTCATGGCTCACCACGCTAATGAATTCGTCACGCTCTTCTTCCAGGCTTTTGGCTTTGGTAACATCGCGTAAAATCAGGATATAGCCGTCCTGATTCTGGTTTTTATGACGGGAAGGCTGTCCGGAGCCGCTGCGGATGGGCGAAAAAGTTACCTCTAGGCGGAGCGTTTCCCCCTCTATGTCGAACAAAAGATCATCACGCACGACAACGCTGCGAAGTTTCAAAAGGTTTTTGTAAAGGGGAAATTCCTTGTCGTTTTGGTCGCGTAAACGGAGGACGTCGTCGATGTGCTTTCCAATCAGGCTTGTGTTGGTGTCGAGCAGGTTAAGACTGGCGGCGTTGTATACCCGAATAACACCCTCTTTATCGGTACTTAGCACTGCGTCGGCAAGGTTGTTAATAATGGTGAGGATGCGGTCGTACTGGAGGGTTTCTTGAGCCCGTGAGCGGAGGATGTTATTTTCCTGCACGCGGCCAAGCGCCAGCGCCATGAGACCCAGTGCGGTCACGCCAAAGGCAATAACCATATTTGTCACGAAAACACCGATATTGGGGTGCATAAGGCTATCGGCAAGCGCGGTCACAAACAACAGGGTAATGCTGAACCGTACGCCACTTTTGGGAAAGTAAATATACGAAACGAGAAAGAGAACGACCCATAAAGGAGAGAGCGATGTGCTGAAGCTGGCGATAAATAGCAGGCTGAGCATGCCGAATAGATGGTTGCTTGCAAGGTATAGCCACGCGCCCCACTGGTATTTAACAGGAAATATAAACTGAACGATGGCCGTAATCACCCACGGAATCATAATAGCGAGGACGACGGCATCACTTGTAGGATAGTGGAACGAGTCTATCTTGGTGAACTGGATGATAAACGTATAGGTCGCGAACAGCGGCGGAATAAGGAGGGACGCGTAGCGAATGACGCGCCCAATGCCGGGATCTATCGTTACCTCACTCTTCAACATGCTTGAGCTTATTATACAAGCCCGGCGTAGCTTTTCAAATAGATGGTGATTCTTTTTTCAGGAGCAGGCGGTGGTGTTTATAGTGGGGATCGGCCGTCTCTACCAGCTGCCAGAATTCCGAAGAGTGGTTCATTTGTTCGGTATGACTGAGTTCATGGATGAGAACATAGTCGATCAGTTCGAACGGCAATTTCATAAGCGCGATATTAAGGCTAATGGTGCCGTTGGTGCTGCAGCTTCCCCATCGGCCGCTAGCGTGGGAAAAACGGACTTTCTCGTACGAAAAACCGTACATGGCGGCAAGATAGGCAAGGCGTTTGGGAAGATAGCTTTTTGCTTCCAGGCGCAAGGCATCAATGACAGCATCACGGACAATCCTGGCAACGGGTGCTTCGTGTAAGTTTTTTCCTTCCGGAAGCGAAACGACGATTTGCTGGCCGTGGCGTTTTGCCGCCACCTGCCGGGCGCTCCCTGTCCGCACGATCAGGGTGTGACTCTTCCCTATTTGCATGCCGTCTTCAAAAGTAGTGTCGCTTTGCTGTTCGGCAAGCATGGCCCGAAGCTGCGGACGCGACGTCTTAAGAAGGCGTTTCACTAGAAAAAGCGGTGCATATAATGGCAAGGATGCCCGAAGCCGGCCGTCGGGTCCTACCCGTATACGAACATGACTGGCTTTGGCGCTGCGACGGAGACTGATACTGCCGAATTCCTCGTCTGTGATCGTTGGCACTGGCGCTCCCTAGCGAATACTTATATTTCTACGGCCAGGCGATGAAGTGCGGACTGGCGGTGCGCTATGGGATGAGATTTCCGCTCGGGGTGAGGATAATTTCTTTAACACTGCTTTCGCTTGTGACGCGTACGTGTGCTTACCGCTAATAACAACCGGTTTTTCGAGTGTGTTCGGGTTGGTAAAACGCTGAAGCCGGATGTCGTGGTCTTCGGCGCGTACCCCCTTAAGCGCTCGGCTTTTAGCAGTAGTAGGATCAGTTTGCACCCATACGAAAAGAACGCCGTATCCCTCTTTGTGCGCCCGTTTTGCAAGTTCTGCCCGTTCGGTGCGCGTATCGGACATTCCATCTATAATCAACGTCTGCTTGGTTTTCATGAGCTCTTCCAGCTGGTAATCGAACAGAGCGGTGAGCGCCGTGCCGTCTTGAACGAAAGGAATGATTTTATCTTCGCTCAGCAGCGGCGCGTTAAAGGTATCTGCGAATCTTTCAGCAAAAAAAGTCTTACCGCTTCCCGGAATGCCCACGGTGATGATCAGATGGGGCTTAGTGAGGCTCAACGATTTCATATAATGACAGTATAGCAAAAATATGCGGTAAGTATCCACCCGGGGGTATAATTCTGTCGTGAAAAATACTATACGATACTGCCTATTGGACAACCTAGAAAGTCTATGCTAACGTAGAAATAACCTAACGCTTGTGGAGAGCATATGGAGGAGAGACAATGAAGAAACTATATATGTCGCTTGTTGGCGTGGTGGTCGCAGCGAGCGGGATCGTCGCGCTGAACGTGTTCGGAGCTGACGCGCACGCAGATTTGCCGCGTGATTGCGACAATAACTCTATTATCAATTGTGGTGCGACATCTGCGGGCGAGCTTGCAGATAAGTACACGAAAAACGCGCCCGGCGATTTGTCTGCGGTGTACCAAAGTTATGGTATTACGGCCAATGAAATGACCCATGCCGACACGACGGCGAAGATGGGTGAAGTCCGCAAGGACGGTACCGTGGTGGTAAACGGCGAAGTGGTTGCGACGGATGCAAGCAGTATTGGCCGCCAGAATATTTTTACTGGTAGCACAACGAAGAACATCGGTGGCAAGACCTACTATGATACCCCGCCAAGCCGTTCGTTCGCACGCGATTCAATCACCGCCTACGTATTTTTTGACCAGAATGGAAACTTCAAGGCCGCAGTGTTGACTTCTTGTGGCAACCCGGTAAGCGCCAAGCCGAAACCAAAGCCAGTGTATAAGTGTGACAGTCTGGCCGCCACCCCGATTTCGCGCACGGAGTACAGCTTCAAGGGTGGTGCGAGTGCAAGCGGTGGCGCAACCGTCACTGGGTACATACTTGATTATGGCGATGGGACGAAAGAGCAGCTCGCTAACGTAAACGACGTAAAGCACACGTACGCCAAGGAAGGAACCTACACGGCTACGTTAACAGCGAGCGTACAGGTAAATGGAGAAACAAAAACGGTGGGCGGTGCTGGTTGTGCCGTAAAGGTGACAATTACTCCTGAAGAGTGTAAACCGGGCATTCCAGTGGGTGATGAGCGCTGTAACGAGAAGCCGCAAGAGTGTAAGCCCGGTATCCCTGTCGGCGACGACCGTTGCACACCTTGCCCTATCCCGGGTAAAGAGCAGTACTCTAAAAATGATACTGAACACTGTGTCCAGGAAACCCCCGTTCAGGAGCTTCCGCACACCGGCCCTACCGATCTTATCTTCGGCGGCCTTGGCCTTAGCTCTATCGTGGCATCAGGCTACTATTGGTTTACGAGTCGGCGCGGACTTCTGAGCGCCCTTTTGAACCGCTAAGCGGCGTAAAACTACTAAAACTCTCCCACTTATAGGGAGAGTTTTAGTATACTTGTGTATATGCACCGATTCTTTCATCCTACCTCATCCGTCCGTATTTTTGCCGCCTCATCGCTGATCAGTATTATCGTATTAGGAGCCGTGCTTCTTGGCTTTGGTTGGCAGGCAGCCTTGGTCGCCCTTATGCTGGTAATCATTGAGCTGACATTCAGCTTCGACAACGCCATCATCAATGCGCGTATCCTGACGACAATGAGCCCGTTTTGGCAAAAGATGTTCATGACAGTAGGCATCCTTATTGCCGTGTTTGGAATGCGGGTGATCTTTCCTATCCTGATTGTGATGTTCAGCGCGGGGCTTGGGTGGAGTGAGGTTATAGGCCTTGCGCTTCACCAGCCCGACCGCTATGCGGAGGTGCTCCATACGGCGCATCCGGCAATCGCGGCTTTTGGTGGCATGTTCCTGCTGATGCTGACGCTCCACTTCTTTTTTGAAGCACGTGATGTGCAGTGGCTGGGCAGGATTGAACAGCCGCTCCAGTACGTCGGGCGAAAATGGCTGCATGCGGTCGTGTGCAGCATTATTTTGCTTACGATTACGCTGCTTCCTATCAATTATCATCCCGAGCAAATCTTCCTTGCTGGCCTCGTTGGTATTGCCACCTACCTGATTATCCATGGCGCCGCGGAGCTCTTTACTGCGCAGCACGCCCGGGCGGAGAAAAAGGCGGGCAAAGCTTTGCAGAAGGCGGGAGTGGCTGGCTTCATATCGTTCCTTTATCTCGAAGTATTGGACGCAAGCTTCAGCTTCGACGGCGTCATCGGCGCGTTCGCGATCACGAAAGATGTCGTGTTGATCGCAGCCGGCCTTGGTATTGGAGCGCTATGGGTACGTTCCCTCACTCTCTTCATCGTCCATAAAAAGGTACTTCATACCTACCGTTACCTTGAGCACGGTGCCCACTATGTTATCGGGATTTTGGCTATTACGCTGTTACTTGGTATTTTTTACGAAATACCTGAAATGATTGCTGGTCTACTTGGTATAGGGATAATCATTGCGGCCGTTACCAGCTCTATCAAGCAAGGTGACAGTGAGGTGGCGGTAAAGTAGAGTAGATACGACAAGCAGGCACGGGAATTCCCGTACGATACTTATCGTATCTACGGGTAGTGCATAACGCCCCATGTTGCATCCCCTTACCGCCCAAGAAGTTTCAGTAGAAGGATTTCAACTTCCGAGTCAAGTTCTTCGGGCGATACTCCGCTCTTTGGGACCACCAGAATGACGCCTGGGATCCGAAAGGTTGGATCGGCCACAAGGGGCGACTGAAAAAGCGCACGCTGAAGCCAGAGGAGGAGCTCTCCTATTCTCTGCGAAGGAACGCAGCCTCTTGCAAAGAAGAAGCTTGTTAGCGCCTCCTCCCAATTGTCGACGGCATATTCCACATGAAGCCCATAAGCCCTGGCATGGGTACCTCGGGATTGGGCCGTAAAAAGAGGAGGCTTGATGTCCTCCGTATCCTCGACTGGCCGTTCTTCAAGAGTGGTCATTCGTGCCACCTTCTATCCTTGTTGCCTGCTTGTCGGTGAGCGACTTCGGCGAAGATGTGTATTGCCTAGGTCTCTTATTATATATGACGAATAGTATACGTTGTCAATGAATTTTTTACATCAGATGGCACTTTTTTCATTTACAAGCTGAGCGGCGACGTTAAAAACCGCCGTTTCCACCAGCTGCAGACGGTTGATTTTGCCATTCGTAAAGAACGGAAACGGATCTTTGAGCGACGAGCCATATTCTTCTTGGGCAAGCACGCCAAGATCCGGGTAGATGCCGGGCACCTTGCCGGTCATCTCTTTTGGAAACTCCAGTTCAATATTCATGCCGACTTTTCGCTCACCGCCGGCTTTTTCCAGAATGATGACTGTCGAACTGAAATCATTATGCTCGGGATGAACGGGGTGGTTGCCACTTTCCGAAGTTGCGAAGTAGTCGGCCATGGTTCCCACGGCTTTTCTGAGAGCTTCGTGCCGGTTCATGGCTCCCTGATATGTTTCTTCAATATTTTTCGGCTGGTCGGACACGCCCGATTCGGTAGGATGAGCAATGACCTGCGTTCGCATTCCGGCCCGGCGCATCCCGCGGCTGACGGCGCGAAGTTTGATAGGGCTTTTGCTGCTGACATAGGTTTTTGGCAGCGACTGAAAGTATTCGTGGATTTTTTCGGTTTTGCCGTTCAAAATAATCGGGCGCATGCCGAATATTTCATCGGCGTAGTTCATATCCGGAACAGGCTGAAAAAGGAAGATTTCAAGCCCCTGCTGGTAGGCGAACGCCATTTCCATAAGGGTATTGCCGCCGATATAGCCCGGCACCCCTTTCTTTTCCTCGTTAAAAATAAAGACGGCGTCGGAATCGCTGATTTTATCCAGGTGTTCGCGAATAAGCGAATCTTTCAGCTCCCCGCGTTCTTTATCAGGCAAGGTGTCGTAGGGTACCTCTCCTTCCCTCGGGTTGGGCGTATCGATCTCGTAGCCCAGGTTTTCAAGTATACCTGCCGCCTCTTTCATGGCTGTAATATGATGCATCGAGCCGCAAATGGTAATTTTCACTGCCTATCCTCTCTTTGGAATGCTTTTTAATCCCCTTTATTATGCTATACTAATCTTCGAACCTCAATAGAGGGGCATAGCTCAGTTGGTAGAGCACTGGTCTCCAAAACCAGGTGTCGTAGGTTCGAGTCCTGCTGCCCCTGCCATGAGATTATTGAATATCTACAGATGAAACTCTGTAGATATTTTAGTAACAAGAAAGTTTAGATGCTGCCTGTCGTGCAACAAACCTTATACGTTGACTTAAATGTATAAATATGCTATAATGTATTTCGTTTCGAAGAGGTAGTACCTATATACCTCCGAAGCACTTTGATAAGCAGATTAAGACAGAGGTTTATGTAGAACCTGCCTATGCAGGCCTTCTATGAACATTCTTATACAACCACTCGTTCTATCCCAATCTGAGGAGGACTCAATGGCTGGTACTGAGATTGAACAGTTCCTGGGTGCAGGGCGCGAGCTGGCCGACCGCAAGGGTTTGCCGACCTCGCATCCGCGTATCAACCGGAGCTGGAGCCCCCGCGAGGTACATACCATCAAGCTGGGGACTATGCTTGGCCAGGTTGCCATCATGCCACAGCAGACCGACCGTGTGTCGCTTGTCGGGTATGGCGGTGATGAGCTGATGATCAACCACTTGCGCGCTAACGTGCAGGGCGGCGTCTTGTACGTTGAGGGCGAACTGCCGTTCAAGCCGGGTCACTCCGGAGGTTTCGGTAATGGCTCGTACAACGTGTTCGGTGACGGTATCGTCATCACGGGCGGATCAGTACACATTGGTGGTAGTTTTTCGAGCGGCGGCCGTGGCGGACAGCGTATGCTGATCGTTAATGGTCGCGAAGTCGATCTGTCGCGTTACATCCAGCTTGCGCTCATTGTTCCGGTCGGTATCAATGTCCGAATTGGTGACATGGTCGGTGCGGTTGGTATCGGACCGAACTTGGGCGGCACTCTGGACTTCAGTGCGCGTTTCGACACGCACGTCTTTGCCTACGATGTGACCGAGCTCACTGGTGAGGTCAGCGGTCAGGGCCATGCTGAAGTGCAGAGTGTCCGCGATTCTGCCGACATTCACGTGTCCGGTCAGGGCGACTTCGTCCTCGGTTCGGTCGGTGGTAAGTTCGATGCACATGTGTCTGGTCAGGGTAACATTCGCGTTGGGGGCGGTAATTCTCGTTCCATGCGCGCTCGTGTCTCAGGGCAAGGGTCGATTGGCCATCACGGCACCGTCCTTGGCAGCGCGACCCTCAAAGTCTCGGGCATGGGCAGTATCAACGCCTTCCGGGTTTCCGGTGATGTCGATGCGCGCGTAACCGGTATGGGCCAGATCGTGGCCAATGGTCGGGTATATCACTCGCGCTAGTGAATATAAAAACACAAAGAGAGGCGTGGCACGCTCCTATAGGTGCCACGCCCTCCGGTGTGTTTTTCTCGGATGTCTTGTCTGCTTATCGAATCGTTTCCATAAGTGCATGCTTATGCTGATGAGTCCAAAAGGACGAAAAGCGATGTAAATCTGCAATTAACAGCAGGGCTAACAATACATATGGCTTTGTATTTTATTTCGAATTGTAATTTGTTGATGTCTATTGTATATATAGTATATCCATACTACCGATGTACGTTGTGTGTATTACATACAGGAAGGAGGTGACACTCATGGACGAAACCCAGGAGACGACCTACTTGCCGGTTTTCGGAGAAGAGCTCATGCACGAGCTGCCCCGGGACACAACCAACCCCGGCATGACGCCGAAGACGAACAGCGGCGGTACCTACGGCGAGTGCTTCTAGCGCTTTTCTAAGGGACCTTGGGTAGTGTGGATGGCGGGTCCGGAGCGCGTGAACTATGCGCTCTGGACCACTTTTCTTTTACATTGACAATGAGGAGCGTGACAGGTATGTCGAAAAGCCGGATCCTTGCAGTCATGCATCCGGAAGAACCTCACCTTGGGCTGGTACTTCCCTATCTGGAACACAAGCCGGCTATCATTGACTTGGCGGCTATCCCCGAAGGAACAGCCGTGTCTTATCTGCACGAAGGGATGCACCAAGTACTTTATGTGGGCGAAGAAGAATTTCCCGCGATCAGCACGGTTTGGTGGCGACAACATCCCCGCAGTATTCCGGAGCGGCTTCCGCGGCCACGTATACGGCCAGAGATACGGGACTATGCCCAGAGTGCTCTGACGAACCATGCCATGGCGCTCAGTGCCTGGCAAGGACCGAGGCGGTGGATGTCTGATCCGTGGGCGATGGCGCGGGCGGATAGCAAGGCGAGCCAGCTGCAAGATGCGGCGGCGCTCGGGTTCTGGGTGCCGGATACGCTGCAGACATCGGATCCGGAAAAGGCGCGGGCGTTTATTGCGAAGCAGGAAAAACAAGGCGGGTGCATCGTGAAGACGATGTCGGTACATTACCCGCGGATAAACCCAGATCTCCACTTGGCGTTCTGGACAACCAAGGTAACGCCGGCGCTGAACCTTGAGCATTTGGCGCTTGCACCTGCGATTTTTCAGCGTTTTGTCGCTGGAATTGACCTCCGTGTCATCGTGGTCGGCGAGCGAACGTTCGCAGCTGAAATTACGAGCAAGAAGGACTATCCCGGGACTGTGGCTGATTGGCGGGTGACGGGCAATGTGAACCCTGACCAGCTGGTGGTAGAGCCACATTCACTTCCGGGCGACGTGGCCGAGAAGTGCGTGGCGCTTTGCCATCGGAAGCAGCTTCTTTACGGAGCGATCGACCTGATACGGGATAAGGAGGGCAATTACTGGTTCCTTGAAATCAATTCGATGGGCGCCTGGGCATTCATCGAACTCGCGACAGCGCAGCCGATTGGCAAAGCTGTTGCGAAGCTCCTGTTGGCAGTGTAAGGCCGGGTTGGGAAGCGACACTACAATATGTCCGCTTCCCAACCTTATTTTTTGTAATAACTTGCGCTATCGGAAACTACCGGCGATACTTATGACATGCTGGAACTCGTCGTTTTTATTGGTGCGTTTGTGCAAGAGCTGATCGCAGTATTACCGTCGTTCGTAGTGTTTACACCTGCGGGTGCTAGTTTGATGGATGGCGGCAAGGATCTATGGTACGTTGTTTTGCTTGCGTTTTTCATCGGTATCAGCCGGGTACTGGCCGGATTGCTCCTCTACCGGCTAAGCGACGGGCTACGTGTCCGGATTTATAAAAGGCGCCGCGCCTGGCTTGGAGTGACGCGTCACGATATCGACAAAGTAAAGAGGAAGATCGGCGAGCACGGGAGTTGGTGGTCGATCTTCATGCTTTGGGCGATCCCAATCGTACCTAGTACCGTTATATCGCTAGGTGCCGGGTTTATGAAGATCCCATTGCCAACATTTATGGGTGCAACCTATGTTGGCTCGGTTATTAACGCACTTACGTATTTGTGTATCGGCTACTTTGGCCTACGGCTTTTTAGCTAGGGCTGCCATTATTTTTGAAGCAAAGCCGCGCATCTTTTATAATGGGAAGGTATGGCTGAACTAGGCAAGGTCGTATTACAAGCAGAATCGGTGTCGCGAACTTATAAGCAAGGCTCTGAGAAGGTTGCGGCAGTTCGTGGCGTTTCACTGCGGCTTTTTTCAGGGGAATTGGTGGCTATCGTGGGGCCATCCGGTTCGGGAAAGACATCTCTTGCCCATCTGCTTGGCGGACTTGCCTCGCCCGATGAAGGCGTGATACGGTTCAACGGCGAGCCCCTGAAACGCAGCGACAAAGGGCTGTCGGAGTTCCGCAACCAAGCGGTGGGGTTCGTGTTTCAGCATTTCGACCTTTTACCATCGTACTCCGCACTTGAAAATGTCGCACTTCCTTTGGTGATTGCCGGGGTGAAGCCGGCCAAACGGCGTGAGAAAGCGTTCCAATACTTAAAGATTGTAGGTCTGGAGACTAAGGCGAAGCGCCGTGTGACCCAGCTTTCCGGCGGTGAACGGCAACGGGTGGCAATCGCGCGGGCGCTGGTGAATCATCCGCAGATTTTGATTGCCGATGAGCCTACCGGCAACCTGGACTCCCGGCGTGCCAAGGAAATTATGACCGTTCTTGAAGCGCTCAGCCACAAGCGCGGACTCGCCGTTGTTATGGTGACGCACGACGAATCGCTGGCGGCTCGGGCTGACCGGGTGATTCATATTTTGGATGGAAAAATTCGAAAGGAGGCCGGTCGTGCGTAGAAGGGATTATTTGGGTATGGCATTCCGGAATGTCCGGCGGCAATCGCTCCGTTCGTTACTCACTGTCGTGGCGCTGGCCATCAGTTCGGCCGTGCTGACGGCAATGCTGGCGCTTGGCGTTGGGGGCCAGAAAGTTATTACCGAACAATTTGGCAGCAACGATGCCCTGACGATGATGACCGTAACGCCCAACCAAGACGCCGGCAGTACGGCACCTTTCGGGACAGTACAACAGGTGAATGAGAATGCGAGCAAACTGACCGATGAGACCGTAGCGCAGCTGAAGGGGCTTTCGCATGTGCAATTGGCATCGGCCCGGGCAACTATTTGGGAGTTTAAGAATTTCTCCGTGGATACCAATTCCACTCAGTTCGTGGCGCAAGCTGTCGGTATCGCCAGCGATGCGTATTTACCGCTTGCCGCCGGTACCCCGTTTGCCTCGAACGATGACGCCGGCAAAGTGATTTTGGGCGCAGGCTATGCAAAAGCGCTGGGGTTTGAAAACAATCCTGGGGCACTTGTGGGGAAAACCGTTCATATTACCACCCAGGCTGGCTACCGAGGGGCTGGCGCTTCTCTGCCCGGTCCTGGAGCGGGCGCGGCGGCGAACAAAGCCTTTGCCGACCAAACGACGACCATTGACGCGACCGTGGCAGGCGTAACCACAAAGGGGTCGGAACAAAATACACTCTTCGTTCCTTTGGGTTGGGCGCATGACATTCGTACGATGCGTTACTACGAAGGCACGACGCTGAAGGCGAATGACCAGATAGCTGAAAACGGCTACTCGACGATCCAGCTAAAAATAGACGATATGAAAGATGTGGAAAGCGTTGGAGCGGCCGTTGCAAAGCTTGGCTACGGGCAGGTGTCGGTTTTATCGCAGGTAAAACAGTTTCAGCAGATGACCCTGGTTATTTGGATTGTGCTGGGTGCGGTTGCGCTTATCGCTGTGCTGGCTGCGGCGCTTGGCGTAGTGAATACCATGCTGATGGCCGTATCTGAGCAACGCTATGAGGTTGGGGTGTGGCGAGCATGTGGTGCGAGAAAGCGAACCATCCGTGGATTATTCTTGTCGGAAGCTGTTATTTTGGGCTTTGTGGGCGGGTTAATAGGTATTGGCGCAGGCTACGGCATCGGCCTTGCTATAAATCACTACGCGGCCCTGTTTTTAAAGGCGCAGAACTTTGCGGTGAGCGATGTGGCCGTCCTGCCCATCTGGCTTCTGGCCGCCTCACTCACCGTGACAGTCGTATTCAGCTTGCTTGCGGGCATGTACCCTGCTATGCGGGCAGCTAAGCTTGATCCATCTGAAGTACTTAGCGCCTAGTCGGATGCATTCGCCATCATGGCCAAGTAAACGCTTAGGAGCGCCGGGATGGCAATGATAAGGGTTGAGAAAATGGTGTGATTGAACACATAGGCAATAGCAAGCACGGCAGCGCCAAAGCCGATCTCGCCAATGTTCGCCCGCAAGGCTTCCCCGTGGGATAACCGGGTATGGTCCTTCGGGGTAACCAAGAAGATAGACTTCCCGAACGCCGATTTAAGCGACGCGCGAAGCGATGTAAACAACATGGAGCCGTACAGCAGAATCGTATGGCCAAGATACCACACAAGCCGTCCGATATGGATTTTGCGGCCGTAGAAAATGATATCGTTCAGCATCGGTGCCAGTAGGAACATGAGCGTTGGCAGCAGCAACCACACGGGGTAAACGATGGAGTAGTCGAGTACTGGCAGTAAGATAACGTTAATAACGATATACAGGGCGAAAAAAGCGGAGAGCGGCAAGCTGTACGTAAACAGCACGATATCGAGCTTTTCGAACCATGTCATTTTTGAGGTGAGAATGCGCCACGTGTATTTTTTAATGAACTCCATGTTCCCTTGCGTCCACTTGGAGTGGCGCTTCTTAAAGGCCAGGTAGCTGATGGGGTACTCTTCCTCGCACAGGATATCCGGTGCGAACGCCGTGTAGTAGCCTTTGTTGCGCGCCTCGATGCTCATGCACAGATCTTCGGCCACCAGGTGCGGAAAGCCGCCTGCAGCCTCGTAACATTCACGGCTGATCATGGCGCCGTGACCCAACAGCGACAAGAAGCCATGATAGTGCTTTACTGTTTGGTAGGTGGGCCAGTGCGAGTCGACCCCGATGGAAAAGAGCTTCATGAACTTGTTGCGGTTCCGGGTGGCCACATGGTTGGCCTGTACGATGCCGACGTTCGAATAGTGTGCGAAATAATCGAAACACCGCGTGACGAACCCCGGGGGAATGACCTCGTCGCTATCAAGGATGACAAAATAATCGTAGGGTGCTTTTTGCAGGAAGTTATTGAGATTGCCCGCTTTAAAACCCTCCCTGTTGGTGCGCCGGATAACGTAAATATCATGTTCTTTGGCAAACTCGTCTACTTCACGCATGTATGCTTCTTTGGTAGAGTCGTCCAAAATAACATATGTCATGTTGGGATAATTTTGTTTCATGCTCGCCGCAAGGCTGGCGGCATTGAAATCGTTGTAAGTACAGTAGACGGCCACCACTTTTTTGTGAGCTGTATTGCCGTGCTTTATGCGCCATGCGGCCTGCGGGGGTAACGGGAACCGCTTCTTACGGATGTGGTAGTAAAAAGTGTAGATGAGATCCTTCATGCCGTTCAGCCAGAAGTAGATGATGAACGCCGTACTAACGCTTACGAGAACGGTGACGAGGGTCCCATGGGCCTCCGAACGCTGGATAGTATGGAGAAACGGGACGATGGCGAGGGCGATAAGTCCTGTCCAAGCCGCTAGGATGATGAGATAAAGTGATGCAGTTTTCTTCATTAGCCTCCTTTGTTAATGCTCAACGAGGCCTAAATTAACACACCAAAAAAGCACACATGTATAAGATTTTTCACATATTAGCGAACAAAGCGATATTCGTATGTGTCGTCGATGAGTTCGTTGAGCCGATTTGTAAGCACAATGTAACTACGGTTGTGATAAGAGATGACGCTGCGGCGCGCCAAACGCTTAAATTCTGCGCTGACCGTTTCACGCGTAAGGCCTGTAAAATTTGCAACGTCCTGCTGACGAAGCGGTAATGGTATTTCCACCACGTCCTTTTCAAGGTCTTGGCCGAAACGAAGGGCGAAATAGTGGATAATGGCCACGATTTTATCGAACGCCCTGGATTGCTCGAGGGCGTTAATACGAAGGTGGTCATGGAGTTGGGTCTCCAAGCTGTGCTCGAGCATCTCAAGCGTTGCTTCGGGACAATGTTTTAAATAAGCAGCCATTTCACTCCGTGGTACACAGTACAGGGAGCAATCATTAGCTGCTTCGTAGTAATATTGCGATTGATAGATTTTCCCGAACACCCATCCTAACGGGAAAATATCGTCTTTGACATGGAATTGGATGGGCTTTTCTTCGCCCTTGGTCGTGAGGTTGTATGCTTTTACGACCCCGCTTTCTACCGCGTAGGCGGCGGGCGGCTCTTCATCTTGGTGAAGGATTACATCTCCGCGTCTGAACCTTTTTAGCGGATAATCCTTTAAAAACGTTCGTACACTTTTCAAAAAGGCGCTCCTCTTTATGTGGTTGCCTTCTATCCATTATATAAGAAACGCCGTACGTAGAGCAAAGGTATATTTTTCACGTATTTCTCACAACGTCTAATCGGCAATAAGGAGCGCGTCTGTAGCGACTTCTTGTGCCAAGTCATGTTCAACGCTTTGACGGGTCGGGGTGTCAAGCTGCTCAAGCGCGATCACGCGGAGCGTCGCGAGGCCGCGTCTTCGCAGTGATAATGCCGTGTGGGCGGCTTGCTGCTCCGCGGCCTGTTCAAGCCGTTGGACTTCCGTAAGGGCGGGCTGGTGGCCGTCGGTAGACCGAAGCTGCTCGGCGAATTGCCTTGCGTTTTCAAGATCGTCTTCTGCGAGCTTTAAAGCCCTCCTGTGCGCTTCGTAGGCCGTTCCCGCTTGGTAATGGTAGGGGTCGTCGTAGACGGCGCCCCACACCTTGTCGCCGTCCCCTGGCCCGATACCTATTTTATGTCCGCCCTCGGTCGCATCAAGAACAGCAAGCGCGCTGTGAAGGATATCGCGTGATGGTTCGGGTTGATCGGCTGCTGCAGCGTCGGCAGTGAAGAATTCATTTCGCAGCGTACCTCCCAGCATACGGGCAACAGCCTCGGGATCACGCCGGAGCCATGTGTTGTACCGGTCGTATGTTTCCTGGATGGTGTCGCTGTTCGTTACCTCCTGGGCAAGCAATGCTTTTAGCGGTAGTTCTTGAGCGTACTTTTTTCGGGGCATATTCTCTCCTTACATACTAAAAAACGCCTATCATTACGACAGCGTTCGGGCATATCCCAAAAGGGTATGCGGGAGCGTTTCTTACCTCGCATTATACGCCTGCCGCCGGCAGTGTAAAGGGGTTACTTCTCTTTTTTGACGCGGACGGCTCGGCGGAAGCGGCGGTCGGCATCGGAGTCGGCAAAGCGAGCCAGCGGCTCATGAATGAACAGGCGGTCTTTCTTATCCTTGCCCTCGTCTATTTCTTTGAGCGAATTCACGAAATACTTTTCAATCAGCCATTCACGGCCCGGTGGCGTTTCTCCTACGACGGTAATGCGCCACAGATCTTCATCCCAGCGTTCAGCGTATTTGATACGGAGGGGACGCGCCAAAAGCGTAGCGCCCGTAGGAACCGTATTAATAATGTTCTCAATGGCACGCTCTGCAGCTACACGGTCATGCGCGAATACGTCTACCGCCATGGTACGCACGCCGCGTGGCGCAACGTGCACCGCCATCATCTGCTGGTTGTGTACCCATATGACCTCCCCGCTGATGCTGCGGATGCGCGTTGAACGAAGCGTGAAGCGCTCCACTACCCCGGCAACGTCTATAAACGGTTCGACCTTTATGTAGTCGCCGACATTGAACCATTTTTCAATAATCATGGTAGCGCCTGCCGTAATATCGCGAAGCAGGATACCAAGGGTTTGGCCGGCAAATACTACAAAAATGGTACCTGCACCAATAGCGGCGATACTGTTGCTGCTGCTATTGATGGAGCCCGGGCTAAGGAAGTTCCATACGTAGTAGCCCACGATCACGACAATCGCTGCTCGCACGATGGCAACCGTGACACTAAGGTAGGTCTCTACTTGGCGAAGGCGAAAGAGCCGTTCGTCGTTCGATGTTGTATCGGACTGGGCGGCAACGATTTGCGCGATCTTAACGATAAATTTGGCGACAAAATGGCTCAACCAGTAGGCGATAAGAATGGAGAAAAATAAAATCACTAACGATGCAAACGCGTTGGGACGCGCAAAAAACGTCTGTATGTCTTGCACAGTGCTCGTTAAGAAACTTTGATCGACCATGTAGCTTTATTGTATCCTATATTATAAGGAAAAACGATAAGCATACACCACTTTTTGTGATTATGCGTAATTGGTGGTTGAAAAAGCACAAGCGCCATCCTATAATGAAGGGCAAAGGCAGACTAAACAGAGGAGCGTTCGGGTTTGTAATCCGTAAAGAGACCGTATGAACATACTGATGCTCGGGTGGGAGCTCCCGCCTCACAATAGCGGTGGGCTAGGAGTGGCATGTTACTACATGTCAAAGGCGTTGGCGGTTGCTGGCGCCACGATAGATTTCGTCGTTCCATATAAAGCCGAGCATCCCGAGGTCGACTTTATGAAAATCCATGCTGCTACCTCGCTTGCCCCGTATAGCCCCTCGACCGCTTTTGGCGCTTATGATAGCACGCAGTTTTCCCTGAGCGGCGGACTGTATGCGGTGCAAAGGCGGTACGTCCAATTCGTTGAGTCGCTGGTAAAAACTTCTCCTACGCCCGATGCCATCCATGCTCATGACTGGCTGACGATGGAAGCAGGCATACGGGCCAAAGAGCTGACGGACGCGCCGTTGATTGTCCACGTCCACGCGACCGAGTTCGACCGGGCCGGCGGGCATGCCGGTAACCCGATCGTCCACGAAATCGAGTACCAAGGCCTCATGATGGCGGATCGTATCATTGCTGTGAGCAATATCACCAAGAACATCATTATTAACCGGTATAATATCCCTGCCGATAAGATCGAGGTCGTCTATAACGCGCTCGATCCCGATAGTCTTGTAAACTACGATTACGACCGCCGGACCTACCGCTATTTGGAATCTCTGAAAGACGAAGGCTATACGGTCGTCTCAACCGTTACGCGCTTTACTGTGCAGAAAGGCCTGACGCATTTCCTTAAAGCGGCTGCCCGGGCCTGCGAGAAGTACGACAAATTCGCTTTTTTGCTTGCCGGTGACGGTGAGCAAAAAAATGAGCTTATCCGCCTTAGCGCTGAACTGGGTATAGCTGATAAGGTGTTTTTTACTGGCTTTGTTCGTGGCAAGCAGTGGCGCGACGCGTATAGCGTATCGGACGTTTTTGTCATGAGTTCGATCAGTGAGCCGTTTGGTATTTCCGCCCTTGAGGCAGCCCATTACGACAGCGCCCTTATCATTACGAAGCAATCAGGGGTGGGCGAAGTATTGCACAATATTTTCCGTTATGACTTCTGGGATACGGACGCACTTGCCGACCAGCTCGTCGGCATCGCTGCCTCTCCTGCCCTTTCGCAGGTATTGAAAGACAACGTGAAGCACGAGTATGCACGGCTCTCGTGGCATGATGTCGCCGTGCAGTGTATGGAGCTGTACGGCCGCGTGCGAAAAGGGGTGTTGGCATGAGCAAGCGCGGCATTGTCTTGTATCTGCATGTGCACCAGCCGCTTCGTGTGCGTAAATACAGTATTTTTGACACCTCTGAAAACCATACGTATTTTGATGACCACGACCCTGGGAGTGAACGCAATAACGAAAAGGTATTCCTGAAAGTCGCTGAAAAATCCTATCGGCCCATGAACGCCCTGCTGGAAAAATTGCTGGCACGCCACCCCGAATTTAAAGTATCGTTCAGTATTACCGGCACGTTCATTGAACAGGCTGAAAAATGGGCTCCCGACGTGCTCGACAGTTTCAAGCGGTTGGCGGCAACGGGTCAAGTAGATATCGTGGCTGAAACTTATTACCACTCACTTGCCTTCTTCTATAGTCGTTCGGAGTTCGAACGCCAGGTGGCGAAGCACCGCGAGAAAGTTGAAGAACTTTTTGGGATTACGCCGACTGTTTTTAGGAATACCGAGCTTTCGTATAACGATGAACTTGCCCATTGGGCTGATGGCTACGGTTTTAAGGGTATTCTCGCCGAAGGGTGGGATCCGATCCTTGGTTGGCGCAGCCCTAACCACATGTACCGGCCGGCCGGAACCGAGAACATCCGTTTGCTGCTAAAAAATTACCGTTTGAGCGATGATGTCGCCTTTCGTTTCAGCAACCGCGAATGGTCGGAGTGGCCGCTTAACGCCGATACGTATAACGCCTGGATGCATGCTGCCATTACAGACAGCCAACTCGTCAATCTCTTTATGGATTATGAAACGTTCGGTGAGCACCAGTGGAGCGATACGGGTATTTTCGACTTCTTCGAGACGTTTATTGGTAAATGGCTTGAAAATAAGGAGAACACCTTCTACACCACCGGTGAGGCCGTCCAGGTGTTTGAGCCGGCCGGCGATATTAGCATGCCGCACACGGTTACTTGGGCGGACACCGAGCGCGACCTTACGGCATGGCTGGGCAATGCCATGCAACAAGAAGCGCTACGGCATCTCTATGCTCTGGAGGAAGATGTGCTGCGAACGGAAGACCAGCTGCTTATCGATGATTGGCGTTTCCTGCAAACCTCCGATCACGTGTACTACATGTGTACCAAATGGTTCAGTGACGGCGACGTGCACGCTTATTTCAGCCCTTACGATTCTCCTTACGATGCGTTTCTCTACTATATGAACGTGCTGCGTGACATTCGCTACCGCGTGCTTGAATATCACAAATACGGAGGACTGAATGGCTAGACCGATCGTTCTTAGCAATGGCGAACTCCACGTTGGCATCAACAAATACGGCTTGGTGCACGACTTCTATTACCCCTACGTAGGATTTGAAAATCACGCCGCCGGCAAATCGCTGCGCCACCGGGTGGGTGTATGGGTAAACGGTGAGATGAGCTGGCTCGACGACGGCCAGTGGGAATTTACCTTCCGCTATCCGGCAGAGGCGCTCATTGGCCATACGCTGGCAAAAAACGAGCGTCTTGGGGTGCTTTTGGAGTTTGATGACGTCGTGGATGCAACCGTGAGCGCGTTTATGCGGAACGTTCACGTCATAAATCTGTGGGGCGAGAAGCGCGAAATTCGCTTGTTTATGCACCAAGCATTCGTCATCGGTGACGCGCGCAGCAATACTGATACAGCGCAGTACTTACCCGATAGCGATGCCATTTTGCATTATCGTGGCCGGCGCGCATTTATTATTGGCGCATCAAGTAATGGACAGCCGTTTGACCAGTACACCATCGGCCTTTTCGGTATTGAAGGCCATGAAGGCAGCTATCGCGATGCCGATGATGGTGAGCTGACATTTAACGCGGTTGAGCATGGGCGGGTCGATTCCGTACTGCGTTTTAAGCTAAATCTTGATGCTCATAGCTCGCAACGAGTGCACTATTGGATCGCGGCAGGTACTTCTATGCATCAGGCCCTTTTCATCCACCGGATGGTACAAAAAGAAGGCCTGATTAAACGGCTTCATGCCACAGCTGATTGGTGGCACGAATGGCTCAAACCTGCCCGTAAAGTGGCACAGAAGATCGCCCCTGTCTATAGAGAGAGCTTTATACGAAGTGCCATGATTCTCAAGTCTCAAATTGACCGGCGCGGTTCAGTAATCGCGAGTACCGATACGGCACTGCTCAACTATTCGCGTGACGCCTATGGTTATTGTTGGCCGAGAGACGGTGCCTATGCCGTCTGGCCCCTTATTCGTATGGGGTATGTCGACGAGCCGTACCGGTTCTTTGAGTTTTGCCAACGCGGACTGCATCCCGGTGGCTACCTTATGCATAAATATCGTGCCGACGGCGCGCTCGGCAGCAGCTGGCACCCTTACGTGCACGACGACGGTCGTTCGGCGCCACCAATTCAAGAAGATGAAACGGCTCTTGTGCTATTCATATTTGCGCAGTATTACCAAATTCATTCGGATGCCCGTATATTGCGGGAATTTTACCACACGATGATTACGCCAATGGCGAACTTCCTGGCATCATACGTTGACGAAACGACGCATTTACCGCGTCCAAGCTACGACCTGTGGGAGCAAGTCTACCTAACGACCACCTATACCACCGCGACGGTTCATGCCGCACTGCTTGCGGCAGCCGATCTCGCCGAAGCGGCAAACGACCCAGATAACGCAGTAAAATGGCGCTCCGCAGCCGACGATATTCGTGAGGCGGCGCATAAATATCTATATAACAAAGATCGTAAGACGTTCTATAAGGGTCTGATTGTCAAAAATGGTCAGATTGAATATAGCGATATCATTGATACTTCGAGTATTTTTGGCGCCTTTATGTTCGGACTATTCGCTACTGATAGCATGGAGCTTAAGAACGCGCTAGAAACCATGGTCCATACCTTTGGCATTGATACGGGAGCGATCGGGTTACCACGCTACGAACACGATAACTATTACTGGAGTGACCCTAACGCAGAGGCGGAGCTATGGTTTATTACGACACTATGGTATGCGCAGTATAGTATTGAAACTGACCACCTCGAAATGAGTGAGCGTATTCTTATGTGGGTGACAAACCACATGTCGAGTACAGGAGTACTTCCGGAGCGTATTAATGCTCATGACGATTCGTCCATATCGGTCGCTCCGCTTACCTGGAGCCACGCCGAGTATTTGTCAACCTTACTTGATACAGTAACGGAGACGGGCCATGAACAATCTTCGTAAGAAAAGCGGACATATGTTAAAGGCGCTGATGCCGGCAAAGGTCATTCAGGCTCAAATGCATCGCCGGATATTTATGCAGTTTGCCGAAAAAGTAGGATTTGTATACTTTGGCTACGTTGACCAACGGAGCGACGAACACCGGCTTATCCGCGGTCTTACCGTGTCGAGCAATCATCGAGATACGAATTACTGTATCGGTACCTATGAAGGGTACGATATCGCACTCGTGGAGCGTGTCGATACGATCAAATTTCCCGGCAAGCCGACGAAACGCCACGATTGGATTATCATGACGTTCGATCTTCGCACCTCGTACGATATTCCCCATATATTCTTGGGGCTTCACACGCACAGCGACACGTTTTATGCCCATTTGTTCACCAAATTTTCCCACCTTGCCCAAATTCCGCTTGGAAATACTATTCCCTACGACAAAGGGTTTCTGAGCCGCTACGTGTTGTACGCGTCACCGGACCAATCGCTCACGGCAAAGCAGCTGTTCGATCCAACGCTTGCAAAAACCATTGCCGATCATTTCGGCAGTCTGACCGTAGAAGTTGTCGACGGAACCGTGTATGTATATGCCGAACACCAGCGCCCAAGCCAGCAACTACTGGAAAAGATGCTAAAATACGGACTTTGGCTGACACGAACGATCGACTATAAGTTACAATCATCCCACGAAGTGACGGTATAAAAAACGACCCCGAGGGGTCGTTTTGCTAGCCTTTGCGGGCTTTTACCTCGTTGCGACCGAGGTTCTTTTTGGTTTCCTCGTAGACCGCATGTGTGCGAGCGATTGGGTCGTACGCACGCTTAGTGAATTTGTCCGGATGCGTCTGCTTGTTGATGGTCGTGTAAATGCGGTGGCCAGTCAGCTGGCTCACGAGGCCGATCAATTTACGCTTTGTATTCTTCTTTGCCATTGTTTACTCGCTTACGATTAGTATCAAAACTTAGATAATTGTAGCATGATTGTTTCTAAAATGCTAGCCTTTTGACCCCTAAAGCGTCTCTGCTACTGTACGGTTCCAATCACTTGCCAATTTGTCCCGTCGCTGATTACTGTCACGGATTGTCGTGCGGTTGCCAGCGCATAATCCGGGGCACCGTCGATAGTTTGAGAATTGGTCCCATAAACCGTGACGGTATTCCCGGAAGAATCGATCTTCTTTACGGAAAACACGGCGCCTTTGGATACGGTTGCCGTGTCGGGCAAGTACGCTTCCTTCGGGCCGCTACTTGCATCAACGGTACGCACGCCATCTTTGGTGCCAAAATAGCTCGTATAATTGACTGCCATATAGGAAAGAACCTGGCCGTCCAAAGGATCGGGGTTGGATTGGGGCGAGCCGAAATCATAGTTATTTATTATGGTAGAGTTTTTGGAAACCAAACCGGCAGGATAATTTTCCCGTCGCATACACCATGACCGGTTATGTTGGTAGTCGATGTCGGAACCGTTGGAGATATAAACGGCCCGTTCCTGCTTGCCGAGGTTGCGAAGAAGGACGAACATGCGGTTGGCGAATACGCCGGGCGAGGCGCTTATCTCTACGACAGCGGCACTTATGTATGCCGTAACCGTATATGTACCAAGAAGCGATGGATTCGGGCCGTCGGAACTGTACATGAATACGCTTCGGCCGACATCCTGTGCCGTAAACTCGGCGGTTCCTGACGTGAGGGCATTTGTCCCGTTCATTTCACCGTCGTAGAAAACTTGCCGCTGCCGGTTAATGGCAAAGGTGAGGTTGCTCATGGAGGTAGTGGGCGCAGAGGTCAATATGACGCTGTTGGGATTGGTAACGCTTTGGATAGTCGTCGTAAGCGCGGATCCGTCTGACGCGTTCGCATTTTGAATGGTGATAGTTTTTCCTGCGTCGTCTGCCGTAAAGTTGGCGCTGGCGCTGCCAAACGCCGCGTCGCTTGCCGTTATCCCGTCGTAAAATGTGAGCCGGTCTGAGTTTTTGAACTCATTATTCCTAATGACTGCCAGGTTGCCTGGTCCTGCTCCCGCGTGAATACCGTTGTATAGGTTATCGGCAAATAAGTTGCCTTCAATATAATCGGTTTTGTATGGCAGGCCCGCAGGAGGGGCGGCAAGATCCACGCCTTCGCCATTGTTATTCTGGACGATGTTCCCGGTAAAGAGCAGGGGCGCGAAGCTGGTCACCCCGTTGCTGCCGTTATTCTCGATCGTATTATTGGCTATCTGTACGTTGAAATTGTCTGCCGAGTTGCCTACTTGAATACCCCAGCTACGGTTGGAGCGAACCGTATTGCCGCCGTTCACGAAGACGTCGCTGTTCTTCGAGCCTATGGAAATGCCGTAGTCGCACCGTTCGATTTTGTTCCCGGAAAGATGCGTGTTATCAGCACCAAAAAGGTTGATGCCGGCAGCGGTATAGGCAGGAAAGCCGGGATGGTTGCAATCATGGACGTAGTTATCTGTAATCTGTCCGTGATAATTGCGGACGTAGCTGCCGCCCAACCCGTTGGTAATGGCGGTTTCGTTGCTGTCTTTTATCTCGATACCTTGAAAAAGGCAGTGGTATATCAAATTGCTGCCAATCTCATAATTACTGACGGCACATACTTCAATGCCTGCGCTGTCGGACAAACTGGGTCCTGCGTCGTGCACAAGGTTGTTGGTAATTTGCACGTCGTTACAATAAATAGCAGTTATTCCCGCGTACTGGGTATCGGAACAATGATTGCCAATGGCCGAGCCGTACCGGACACCTTTATGAAAATATATGCCGTTATCCCATGTCAGCTGAACCCGGTTGTTGCGCAGCATAATGTGTCGCGTCCGATCGACCGCATCGCCGTCAACAAGAATTCCCGACGATTTGCTGTTATGAAGATAACAGTTCTCGACAATGACGTTCGAGGCGTTGGTAATGCGCAGGCAGGACTGGTAAAGTAGATACGTCTCGGCATCCACTCCAGAACCAGCATAGAGATATGTTTTGGGCGAATTCCCGTAGGCCGCGATGGTCGGGTCCCACAGGGTGCTCGAAGAAGCAAATGTGCCGTTCTTTGCTATGGTGTCAAAGTTACCGTCGATCGCGAGGTCCTTTACGATAACATTGCTCGCCCCGTTTAGCCATAAACCGATCGTATGGCCGTTTCCGGCAAGCGCGGCATCGGCGAGCAGCAGCTTCGATTTCCACCCGGCCCCTTGTATGGTGATACCACCGCTGGTCACTTGTGGCAGAATGACTTTATACGTTCCTGCCGGCAAAAAGACCGTACCCCCGGCAGATTCGGCATCATCTATTGCGTGCTGGATGGCGGTTGTATCGTTGGCTGTGCCGTTCCCTATCGCCCCGTAATCCCGCACGTTATATACCAGCGCGCCCTTGTCTACTTTTCCAGAGAGTGCGGGCACCAAAGGCGACGAAGCAGTACCTCCCAAATCTCCCGCAAGCTGTACAATCCCTTTCTGGGAAGTGCTTGCCTCCTCCTGTGTAGGAAGGATGGCCCAGGTACGGTCTCCTCTTAGAAAAGTCACGTTAGTTGCCGGCCCTGTCCCTAGCTGGGTAGGAGGAATTTTTGCGTTTGTATCAAGGGAGGCGTAGCCGTTTTGCTGGCCTTTGCGGGAAGTTTGCTCGGCGTCGGTTATTGCGTCGGACTTCTTCAGGGTGCCGTTGGGCGCATGCTCTACGAGCAGAAAGTCATTGAGGATCTTCCCCCATTCACCGTCATCTCCTCCTGGCATCGGTAGCCGTGCCATTATATTGCTCCTATTCTTATCGATACGTTATGGCCGTGTTGTGTATGCTAGCTATATAAAACTGTAATAAAATCGATCCGCATGTGTAAAGGAAAAAGTATAAGAATATTTTTAACAGATATAAATCGTTGTAATAAGCAAAAAAGCTACGCGTATGTAGCTTTAAATACAACTAGTTTTATCGTAAAAAATGGAGCCACGATCGGGACTTGAACCCGAGACCTCTTGCTTACCATGCAAGTGCTCTACCAACTGAGCTATCGCGGCATATCTCGGCCTATTGTAGCAAATTATCCCTGTTATGCCAAGGTAGGCTTGCTATTTTTTACGAGTCGTGGAGTTGCCGCGACGGCTGGGAAGGCGCGACAATACGGCTGATTGGAGCAGCGACCACACGACGGCGTTTATGAGAAACATCGCCGCGCTGACAATGGCGATTGCTAAGATATTTTGCCCTAGGTCACGGTTTATAAGGCCAATGACACCTGCTATAAGAAGCAGTACAAGTGCCAAGGCAATGTAAAGATGTTGCAGCTTAACGCGTTCATCTGTTTTTGATTGCCAGGAAATAAGGGCTTCTTTGATTGATTCGAACATATTCACCTCTTTTATTACAATTATTTTAGCATCTTATTATTTTAATGTCAATCATGTGCCCTTCGGTCCTTATGCCTCTTGCCTTTAAAGGGTAAATTTTGTACACTTAGAGCTGTACTTCGCACATCTGCCGCTTTAGCTCAGTTGGTTAGAGCAACTGTTTTGTAAACAGTAGGTCTTCGGTTCGAGTCCGAAAAGCGGCTCCATATGCTGGGGTTGTGGAGCGGTCAAACACAACAGACTGTAAATCTGTCGGCATTCGCCTTCGTAGGTTCGAATCCTACCCCCAGTACCAAAATAAAACATCCTGTAAGCACGCAGGATGTTTTATTTTGGTAACAAGTCTACTAAAAGTGAGCGCGCCCCGGAGCAATGCTCCGGGGCCGTTGCGCGTACTAGTTCCTCACATGGCTACAAATACTCGTCGATCGATAGTCGTAGGGAGTCGTAACTCTCTGTGGGGCTGTCGGTGTCGATGGTGTCTCCGAAAACTTCGTCGGCATCTTCTTCTGTGTAGATGCCGCAGTCCGGGTCAATGAGGTCTTGCAGCTGCGATCTCCTCACCCGCTCCCGGTCATAGTCTTCGAGCCCATCCTGAATTGCGTCTTGCTCGCTTGGTTCAAACCTGGCGAATCTGTTCACAATCATCTCCGTTGCGTTAAACTGTACGGACTTTATAATTGTAACATATATTTAATAATAAGTCAATTACATCACCACGCGCCGTGGCTGCTTAATCCGCTTCGGCTGATCTGGCGGAATGATCATTTTATTGGCTTTTTCACGCAGTTCCGTGGCCAACTCTTCCTGTCCGCCCCTATCGTACGCATCGGCGAGAATATTAAGGGTTTGCGGGATAGGATCCAATTCAACTGCACGCTCAAGCGAGGAAATCATCCGTTTGGTATGGCCAAGCTTTTCCTGTACTTTGGCGTAGGCAATATGACGGGCCGCAAGGTCATTTTCCATGGCAAGCGCCTGTTCAAATGCCAAGGCTGCCTTTTCGTATTGCTCGGTTTCATAGTAAATAAGGCCGACGTTGTGAAGACTGCTGGCGCTTGGCTCCAGGCTTTGGGCGATCTCGAAACATTCTATCGCATCTTTGAACGCTTGTTGTTTGGCATACAAAATACCAAGGCGGTTATACGCCGTGGCGTTCCGTTCGTCGACGCGAAGAATGGTAAGAAGCGCCTTCTCGGCACGAAGGTACTTTTTTTCGCGAAGTGATTCTTGGGCAACGTCCCAAAGTCGGTCCAGTTTTTCGGAAATCTTTAACGGAAGGTCGGTAGCGACTTCAGTAATGGTTTGTTTTTTGAATACCGCCCACGCACCAAAGGCTGCAACGAGTAAGATGCCAAACATATAGGTATATTATAGCACAACGAAGTGGATATAAAGACGGGATAAGCCGTCCCTTGCTGAGTTGAGGCGGTTATTTCGTCGCGATGCGACATAACGTACAGGTCCTGTGCTACATTGCGAATCTGGCAAGCTGCAGGCTGATATTGTAATTTGCCGAGATGTTCTCCCGTATATACAGAAGCAATTCCAGCTGGCTGATGATTGCCTGCTGCGGTTTGGCGCTCAGCGTACGGCGCAGAATAAAAATACAGCTGTCGATAAGTGAAATGGCGCTATCGCGATCGTTTTTATATTCCTGAATGAGGAGCATTTTCTTGTAAGGGTCGTGCTGCAGAAAGTCCCGTGCCTGCCCCACGACGCGCGCGCGTTTCATGAAGTATTCGTCATCTTTCGCCACCCGGGTGATTTCCGCCGGAAGGCCGCTTGCGATAAACAGCAGCTGGGTTTGTTTTTTGGCGTCGGTAACACCAAGCGACGCAATAAATTCTTTTGTTTCTGTTTGGGAAACGGGATGGACGATGAGCTCCTCCACGCGTGAGCGCACCGTAGGAAGGAGTTTTTGCGGGGCGTGCGAGGTAAGAATGAAGTGAATGTTCGGGCTCGGCTCCTCGAGTAGTTTTAAAAAAGCTGCTTGGGCGCCGGCGCTCATGCGGTCGGCATTGTCGATCAATACGACGGCGCGCTTTTCACGGCGCGCCCGCGTCGTATCGTATAGTCCACGTATCATCTCCACGCTAATGAGGCCGCTCTCGTTGTTGACAGTTCCTTTGCTATCGAGCGGGTACAGTTCGGCAATAAGATTTTTATCGGCGATTGACAGGCCTAAAGTGCAAAGCCCCGTTCCTTTTTGCCCGATAAGAAGAAGGGACTGAGGCAGGTCTGCGTTTAGTTTTTCCAGCGCCTGCCGGGTTTGCTTATGAAGAAGGAGGCTCATAGTAATGTTTCCGAAAACGAATCGAACGGTGCGGTAAATTCCGGCGGAAGCGGCGCGGTAAAGGTTTTGCGCTCACTTATGGGAATGGTAATCTCCAGTTTATACGCGTGAAGATATAGCCGGCCTGCTTCTTTACCGTAGACCCTGTCGCCAAGGATCGGCGCGTGTAAGTAACTCATATGAACGCGGAGTTGGTGAGTTCTTCCGGTGAGTGGCTGGAGCTTCACGAGGCTCTTGCCATCTTTCGCCGTCAGCACTTCGTAATTGGTAATGGCGGGTTTGCCCTTAATGTCGACCTTGAATGTGCTTGGACTGGCCGGATTGCGACCAACAGGCAAATCTATCTTAGCCTTAGGTTCTTTCAATGTCCCGTCAAGAATGGCGACATACGTTTTTTTTGCCAAGCGTGAGGCGAACTGTTTTTTTAGTAGTTCCGCCGCCCCATCGTTGCGCGCGCCGATCATCACGCCGCTGGTGTCGCGGTCGAGCCGATGAATGATGCCTGGACGGTTCGTATCGAGGCCGAAGGTGGTATAGCGACGGAAAAAATCTGCTACGGTAAACTCTTCGTTCAGCGCTCCTTTGCTGTGGGTAAGAATGCCGGCCGGCTTGTTGATGACGATAATGTTATTGTCAAGGTAAAGTATGGGCAGTTCGTTTTTGCTGTAGTCGGCTTCGCCTGGCAGATCCATCGCAATGGCATCTGCTTCGCTTACGTCGTATTTGGGCGACGTATGCACTTCTCCGTTCACGTTCACGCGGCCGGCTTTAATGTGTTTTTGCCAAGTACTGCGTGATGTTTCCGGGTAACGCTCGGCAAGCAAGCTGTCGAGTCGTTTTTTAGAAGAAATGACTTCAAATAAATATACTTCCTTGCCTTTGAATGGCAGTGCGTAGGTGGTAAGGTGATCATTGGGGTTGGCGACGACTTCACCCTCGATATCTTGTTTAGCGGTGCGAACTTGCTGAAGAACGTAGTTTGTGTCGTCTTCGGCCGTATCGTCGAACAGGACGAAAAATTGGTGTTTATTAAAGCGGAAGCCTACCAGGGTGTTATACGGTGCAGGATGAGTATATTTAATATGTTCGATAAAGCGCGGCATAGCCGTATCGTCCGCAATGTCGAAGCGGCGAAGGATATGGACGATGTCGGAGCTTGAAACTTTGACCATTACTCTCCTTTTGGTCGTAAGCCGATGGCTTGTTGAACCCGGTACAGTGTAGCGCCCGCGGTCTGGTTCATGACCGCCTCCGAAGCTTCCAGTTTGGCAAGAATGGCGTCGTCGTCTGTTTGAGCAAGACGACTTTGGAAACCGGCGAGGAAAGCTTTCATCTCTTCGGCAACGACTTTCTTGAAATCGCCGTAACGCGTTTGGCCTTCGAATTCGCGGATAACATCCTGTAAGTCGCCGCCACGAAGAAGCGTCAGGATTTCCAGCAGGTTGCTAATGCCAGGCTGATTGGCACGGTCGAAATGGATTTCGGCTTTATCGTCGGTGGTAGCACTTATAATCTTCTTAGCCGCGGTTTCCGGATCGTCGCCCAGGAAAATAACACCCTTGCCGCTGTCGTCGCTTTTGCTCATCTTTTTGGTCGGGTTTTGCAGATCCTTAATACGAAGCCCTTGGTCTTTTCCAAAAAACGCGTGTTGCTCGGGCACCGATTTTGGCACGGTGAACAGTTCGCCGAAACGGTTGTTCAGCCGTTCGGCGATATCGCGGGTAAATTCAAGATGCTGGGTTTGGTCGTCGCCCACCGGCACGTACTCGGCGTTATACAGCAGGATATCGGCGGCCATAAGGACGGGGTAGTTAAAGAGGCCGACACTCGTGCGGTCGGCGCCAATTGAACCAGACTTGTCTTTGAACTGCGTCATCCGTGACATTTCACCAAACCCGGTAAAACAATCCAGTATCCACGTCATCTCGCTGTGTGCGGGTACGTAGCTTTGACGGTACAGATGGATATCGTCGTTGTCGAGCGGCAAGCCGGCGGCTACGAACACGCGGGCGTTATGCAGGATTTGGTCGTAGAGCTGCGAATGGTCGATGGGCGTCGTAAAGCTATGCAGATCGGGAATGAACATGTTTATCTGGTACTGTCCTGCCCGCTTTTTCACCATGTCAACCATAGGTAAAAGTGCCCCAAAATAGTTGCCCAGCGTCAGATCGTTATTGGCGCGGATACCGGTAAGAACTGTAGGTTTTGTCATATCTTTCTCCATTATACCCTACCAGGGCTTGGAAAGCGGCCTTTAGTTACAGGGCACGCTGTCCGAGTGCGCGTCGCAAACGTATTTTCTGCTTCGCTTCTTGCACGAATTCAATCGATGTTTCGCGTGGGTCGAGCGCGCTCGGGTCGGTTATGTTTCCTTCTTCTATATCTTGGCGGATTGCCTCTACGCGTCGCCACTTAACTTGTTGTTCGGGTGTCCGTTGTACTTCCATCTCTGTCTCCTTTACTATTTAAAAACCGCCAGATTTCTCTGGCGGCCTCTTCGATATTTTCTAGGTTGTGTTAAAAAACACGGAACAAACCGCCAGACCTGCTGTCGGTAAACCAATATGCGAATGCTACATACAGTTTGTTCATATAAAGCAACTATAGCCTACTTCTTCGATGTAGGCAAGTTTTTTATCACCAGGAAAGGAGCAAACGGTGGGCTTCCCTTCTTTTTTATTTGTGGATGAGTAACCTGGGTAATGCTCTCGACGACCGTGCTAACAAAGGTTTTGGTGATAATCTCGTGCCCGGCATTAATAGTTTTCAGGATAATGTGCGGATTTTTCTTGGCAAGGCGGCGCAGGTTGTTGGGGACAATGACAGGATCGAACCGGCCCCGGATGATGGTCACCGGCAATGCCAGTTTCTCGGCATCGGCGAGCGATGTTTGGTTGATAATGCTCGATTCCAGCGCATCCATGTACGGCTCCAGAATGGTTTTGTCATCCGTTAACGTAAAGCTTTTATTAACAAGCCCGTACTTTATAGCTAAAGTAGCCAGCCTGATGGCGTGTTCCGGATGGTCTTTGGCAAACCGGTACGTACTACGTAGAATTTGGTCGCTATTGGGAAATTTTACAGGATCTACCCGGTAAAATGGCGGCGCGCAAAGAACGAGCGACTTTACTAAAAGTGGATACCGCTTGGCGATTTCCACGGCGACCAACGCGCCAAGGGAGTGGCCGACAACGATAACCGGCTCGGTAATACGTAGCTTCAGGAAGGTGGCCATAATCGAGCGAGCTTGGGTTTTGGCGCTATAACGGATCCAGCTGGGCCGCCTGGAATTACCAAAGCCAAGCAAATCGATGGTGACGATATTTAGATCACCGGGAAGTTGTCTCGTCACATCGTCCCAGGCGGCACCTGTATTGCCAATGCCATGCAAAAACAGTACCGTCGCTTTGTGGTGTTTGCTGCGTCGGTTAATCCGTACGTGCAACGTGTACGGAATACGTAAAAGCCGGTGAGTAACGTAATCGAGCATTGCTTATATTATGACACAAAAAAACACCCCAGTATGTCGGGGTGTTTTGATTGTTAACGCTTTGAGTATTGTTCGCGTTTACGGGCAGAACGAAGGCCGTATTTCTTACGTTCCTTTTCGCGTGGATCGCGACGAAGAAGCTCGGCTTTCTTCAGCGGGCTGCGAAGGTCGGCGTGACCAACGGTAAGCGCCTTTGCGATCGCAAGCTTAATGGCGTCTACCTGGCCGGCAAGGCCACCACCACTTACCTTTACGGTAACATCGAACTCTTTTTGCTTGTTTACAAGCGCCAGAGGATCGGTTACTTCTGCAAGCAGGGTTTTATTGTCGGAAAGGTAGTCGGCAGCAGGCTTGTCGTTGATCGTCACGTTGCCTTTGCCTGCGTACAGGCGGGCACGGGCGGTTGCGCTCTTGCGACGACCAAGGCCGTAGAAGTATTTTGCTTCAGCCATATTATTTTACCTCAACTTTCTCTGGGGTTTGTGCGGTGTGGGCGTGCTCGCTGCCGGCAAAAATCTTCAGGCGCTTCATACGCTCTTCAGAGAGCTTGTTCTTCGGAAGCATGCCTTTTACAGCTGCCTCAATAATGCGCTCTGGAGCTTTTTCGCGGACTTCAGCCAGTGTTGCATCCTTGATTCCGCCAGGGAAACCACTGTGACGGTAGTAGACCTTACCGGTTTCCTTGTTACCCGTGACAACGGCATCTTTGGCATTGATGACCACAACATAGTCACCGCCGTCGATGTGCGGCGTGTAGCTTGGCTTGTACTTGCCAATAAGATACTTAGCGATTTCAGTCGAAACACGTCCGAGTGGAGCGCTCGCTGCATCGATAAGGATCCACCGGCGAGTCACCTCGCTCGGCTTTTGTGAGTACGTTTTTGCGTTCGTCATTACGCCTTCACCTCCTCTTTAGGAGCGGCCTTGAGCTCATCAACGAACTCGATGCTTGCCATCTGAGCGCCGTCGCCAACGCGTAGGCGTGTACGGGTTACCCGTACGTGACCACTGGTGCGACCCTTCAGTTGCGGTGCGATCTCGTCGACAAGCTTGAAGGCGGCAGCCTGCGTGCTGAGCGCTGCAATCACCTGGCGGCGGCTTGCAAGGTCGCCCTTCTTAGCTTTAGTGATAACTTTTTCTATGTAACGCACGAGCTCTTTGGCCTTAGGCAAGGTCGTTTCGATCTTGCCATGTTCCACTAAACTAGTGGCCAGGCCCTTGAGGAGTGCGCGGCGCTGGTCGCGTTCGCGGCCGAGTTTGCGCCCTTGGTATCCGTGGCGGTGCATTAGAGTTCCAGCTCCTCTAGTTTATCTTTAACTTCATCGAGCGCTTTGCTGCCGAAGCCTTTGAGCTCGCGGAGGTCTTGCTCACTAAGCGTTACCAGGTCGTGTACAGTGCGGATATCGTTGTTGATAAGCGCGTTTGCCGTACGGGCAGTCAGGTTAAGTTCCTCGATAGGCGTATTCAGCTCATCGGCTTCATCAGCGGTCTCCTGGCCAAGCGCAGGTGCAGCTTCTATAGTGGTAGAACCGGCGAGTGCGGTATATTGGTTTACCAAGATCGCTGCTGCTTCTTCAAATGCTTCGCGTGGCGAAACTGAACCGTCGGTTTCAATCGTAAGATCGAGCTTGTCGAGGTTGGTTTCCTGGCCAACACGGGTACCGGCTACCTTGTAACGGGCGCGGCGAACAGGACCAAACATGGCGTCCAGGGCGATCATATCGCTGTGAAGACGCTTGCTGCTCGATTCTTCGATGCTGCGGTAGCCGCGGCCCGATTCAACAACAAGGTCTATAACGACGGTTTTCTTAGGATCGTCGATGGTGGCGATAACCTGCTCGGGGTTAACGACTTCAACATCGGCAGTCGTCTTGATGTCGGCAGCCGTGATAGTGCCGGCACCTTTTTTCTCGAGGCGAAGCTCAACGGGCTCGTCGGTGTGAACCTTAACGCTCACGTTTTTGAGGTTGAGCATGATGTCGACGACATCTTCTTTTACGCCTTCAACAGTAGCGAACTCGTGCGTTGCGCCTTCAATGCGGAAAGCGACGATCGCGCCACCTTCAATGCTCGAAAGCAGTACGCGGCGGAGGCTGTTACCAAGGGTATTACCATATCCGGCAACAAGTGGCTCGATAGTGAACGTTGCACTGGTTGCGCCGTGTTCTTCGATACCTGCGAGCGCTGGATTGTGAATTGCTTTTGCCATTACTTTAAATTCTCCTTACCCTTTTTAACGTGAGTAGTACTCAACGATTAGCTGCTCATTAATGTCCGCTTCGGCCTCTTCACGCTTCGGAAGTCCGGTAACTTCAATCTTCAGCTTCTTCGGATCGCTTTTCAGCCATGAAAGTGGGCCTTGGATTGAGTTATTCGTCACTTCATCAATTTGCGTAAAGTAGCCAGATTTTGCGCTCTTCGGGCGAACGGTCAGTTCATCACCTGGTTTCAGGCGGATTGACGGAATGTCGATACGGCGGCCGTTCAGCATAAAGTGACCGTGGCCAACGAGCTGGCGAGCAGCACGACGGGACGTTGCGAAACCGGCGCGGTAGACGGCGTTATCAACGCGGAGTTCCAGAAGCTGAAGCAGATTTTCACCGCTTAGTCCTGGACGGCGCGATGCCTCCTTCATGAGGCGAGCGAATTGTTTTTCCAAAAGACCGTAGGTACGGCGGACTTTTTGCTTTTCACGAAGCTGGATCGCGTACAAGCTCGGCTTGCTTTGGCGGCCACCTGCGTGCTGGCCTGGAATGCCAGATTTTTTAGCCAGGATTTTGTTTGCTTTAGGGTGAAGCGCGTAACCTTCGCGGCGACTCTGCTTCACAATAGGCGAAGTATCTCGTGCCATGGATTAAGCCCTCCGTGCCTTACGTGGACGGACACCTCCGTGAGGATAACCGGTCACGTCTTTAATGCTATCAACAGTAATATCGAAGTTCGAAAGCGCGCGGATTGCCGCGTCACGGCCAAGGCCGACGCCTTTTACGAATACGTCTACTGAAGCGAGGCCGTACTGTCCTTTTGCTGCTTCGGCTGCTTTTTCAGCGGCAACCTGAGCGGCGTAAGCCGTGCCTTTTTTGCTTCCGCGGAAACCACAGGCACCAGCGCTGCTGGAGGCAAGTACGTTTCCTTTTTTGTCAGAGAACGTCACAATAGTGTTGTTGAACGTTGCCTGAATGTGCAGCTGACCAGAAGGAACTGATCGGCGCTGCTTTTTACGAGTTGTCGTTTTAGCTTCTGCCATCTCTCATATTCCTTTCTACGTCTTAGACGCTGCTTTCTTCTGCGTGCCACCAACGGCGACTGCTTTGCCCTTACGGGTGCGTGCGTTGGTACGAGTACGCTGACCATGAACAGGAAGTCCTGCCTTGTGCCTCAGTCCCCGGTACGCATTCACGTCCTTCAGGCGCTTAATATTGTTAGTTACCAAGCGCTGTAGGTCGCCTTCGACGGTATAATCTTTATCGATTACCTCGCGAATACGTTGTTCTTCAGCCTCGGTGAGATCTTTCACCCGAGTGGTCGGCTCAACTTTTGCCGCCGCAAGGATGTCTCCAGCAAATTTCGGACCGATACCATAAATGTAGGTAAGAGCGATCTGAACCTGCTTCTCTGATGGGATTACTACCCCAGCAATTCGAGCCATGCTTAACCCTGCCTTTGCTTATTCTTAGGTTTTTTCTTGTTGATAACGCGGAGGCGGCCTTTACGGCGCACCAGCTGGTCATCAGGACTGATTTTTTTGACACTCGGACGAACCTTCATGAGCGCGTAAAACTCCAGTTTCCTTTAAATTTATAATACGTTAGGCGGTTTGCCGTGAGGCAAAGTCCTGCCCGTCTCTAAAGCGGTAGCTGATTCTGCCCTTTGTAAGATCGTAAGGGGTCAACTCAACTTCCACCTGATCGCCCGGTACCAAGCGAATGTAATGCTTGCGCATTTTGCCGCTGATATGGGCGATAATACTATGGCCATTCTCAAGCTCGACCCTAAATTGAGTATTAGGCAGTGCTTCCACTACCTTTCCGCGCAATTTAATTACTTCCTTTTGACTCGCCATAGATAACAGTAGTAGATTATACAGCAAAATTGCATGCGGAGCAAGCGTTTTCTATAACAATCACAACATATTTTGTGATGTACCCTGGCTGTATTTTGATACTTCTATTGTACCGCATCGGCCAGTTCCGTCAACCGGCTTTCAAGAGACACGTTCGCTGTAGACGATAACCCGTTGGTCATACGTTTGGCTCTTTTTATCGTAGGTGCCGCCACAGGTAATGAGATTAAGCCCTTCTTTACCAGCCGTGATCGGATGGAGAACCTTGTTCATGTCCACTTCTCCTGTAGGTAGTTGTTCGGTTGCAACGACCCTATAGATAAACAGCTGATGATCGCCGCGCTCAACCTTAATGGTATCGCCACTGGCAAGCGTATGAAGCGCGTAAAAAACTCCTGGCGTACCGACGGTATCGTTAACATGTCCATCGATTACCATCGTTCCGGGTTGACCAGGTAAGCCACTGCCGTCATACCATCCTACGTCCCAAGCGGTTTTTGGCGTATCGAGCGCGCTGTCTTTTAGCGTGCCAAGCGGTACGACGTTCGCGTTGACGGCTAACTTATCGATACTAAGATCGCGCGGATGGTCAGCGGGCACCTCGTATGCGGCCCTCTGTTCATCAGTTTTCTTGGGGCTGCCAGCTGGAAGGGACGAAAAGGCGGGTTGCTTGATGGGCTGCTCGGGTGAAAAGAAATCGGTATAGGCCATATAGCCTAGCATTGCGACGGCGGCAAAAACGGCCGCTCCAAAAAGAAACGGCCGGTATGTTTGATAAGAACGTACGGATCGTTCTCTTGTCGCCATGGTTATTTGTAATCGTCGTAGGTTACCATCAGCGCGCGTGAATTGATTTGGCGAAGTGACTCAAGCCCCACGGACACCACAATCAAGAGGCCGGTGCCACCGATAGCCAGATTGGCCGCGTTAATACCAAGCTGGGCGAAGATGTATTCGGCAATGAACGGCATAATGGCGATGAGGCCAAGCGCGATTGAGCCGAACAGGATAAGACGGTTCACTGTTCGTGAAAGGTATTTCTCGGTCTGGATGCCCGGACGCACTCCTTCAACGAAGCCGCCTTGTTTTTGCAGGTTTTCGGCAATTTCGTTGGCGTTAAATACGATGCCCGTGTAGAAGTAGGTAAAGAGGATAACGAGCACGAAGTAGCTGGCGGGGTAAATGAAGGCGGTAAGTGTTGCGCCGGTAAAGGCACCTGGCTGCGGTGCCTGGAACCATGTAATAAGGTTATTGGCAAGCGCCAGGTAGCCTGGGTTGCCGGTTGCTTTTAGTACCTGCCCCAAGAAAGCTGGAAGGCTCAAAAAGGCGACCGCGAAAATGACTGGAATGACACCCGCGGCAATAAGCTTTACGGGAAGGATACTCTTTACGCCGCCGTAGCTGCTGTTTCCCTGGACGCGCTTGGCATAGTTCACGGTGATTACCCGCTGGGCTTCGTTTATTTTTACCAGTAAATACAGCACAAGCAGCGACGCTAAAGCAACCCCTAGCACTACCCAGAAGACAAGCGGATTTACTGGAATAGTAAACCAGTTGAAGACGTGCAGGGCGCCCTGTGATGTGTCGAACAACGAGTTGCCGATGCTCGCAAGTGTGGTGGGTAACTGGCTGATAATACCGGCAAAAATAACCAAGCTGATACCGTTACCAATTCCCTGCTCGGTAATCAGCTCACCAAGCCACATAAGAAGAACTGAACCGGCCGTCATAGCGGTAACCGCCACTACCCATTCAATTGGAGTAGTATTGGCGAGCGCGGTAGTGTTGCCGGCCAGTACCGTTTGGCGAAGGATATAAATAAACGCGATCGACTGAATGATAGCCAGAGGTACCGTCAACATACGTGTCCACTGGTTAATCTTGCGCCGGCCCGATTCGCCGTCTTTATGCAGTTCTTCCAGGCTTGGGATGGCTTTGGTAAGGAGCTGGGTGATGATGGAAGCCGTAATAAATGGGCTCATTCCCACGAGAACGATGGAGAATTGTGACAGCGCGCCACCGGAAAGCAAGTTCAAAAAGCCACCAAAGTCGCTTCCGTTCACGACATTATTAATTACCTCTTTCAGTTGCGTCGGCTCGGCCAGTGGCACGGGAATGTGTGCGAGCAGGCGATACGCAATAATAATGCCAAGCACAATAAGGAGGCGCTTTTGCATGTCTCGGTTCTTGAAAGATCGGAAGATGGTTTTCCAGTTCATCAGATGTCTCTACCCTTCGTCGGTTTGGTTACTGCTACCACCCGTAGCACAATACTATACTTATTGTACTACGGAAGATGCCGTAAACAGGTTATTTGTCGGCTTTTTCGGCTTCTTTTACACTTTGTTTGAGCGGGGTTGGTACTTTTTCAAAGGTACCGCCAGCTTTTTTGACTGCATCTTGAACGCTTTTACTTGCAGCTTGCACGCGAAGCGTTACCTTTCCGGTAACTTCACCACGGGCGATGATCTTCACTTTGTGGAACGGTGTTGCGATAAGGCCAGCTTCGAACAGAGTGGTGTTATCGGCAGTTTTACCGGCAAAAGCGTTCAGGTGGTCAAGGTAGACGACCTGGGCAGGTGCGCGCAGGCTCTTGAATCCGCGTGCCTTAGGGGCACGGCGGACAAGTGGACCTGAACCACCCTGAAACATCGCGTTCAGTTTTTTACCGGTACGGGCACCTTGGCCCTTCGTACCACGACCGGCGGTTTTACCCTGACCGGCAGCGATACCGCGGCCAACGCGTTTCTTATCTTTATTTGCGCTAATTTGAAGCTCATTGTACTTCATTACTTAGCCTCCTTTTTCGTAGCCTTCTTGGGAGCGTTGATCCATTCCTCTTTTGGAACGAGACTCTTCAGGGCATCGATGGTTGCGTAGGCAATGTTTACCTTGTTTGTTGAACCAAGACTCTTTGAAAGCAGGTTACGGACACCGGTAACACCCATGATCTGGCGAACCACACCGCCGGCAATAATACCGGTACCAGGCGCCGCAGGTTTAATGAGAACGTGGGCGCCGGAAACTTTCACCTCTACCTCGTGAGGGATGGTATCTCCCTGAAGCGGAATGACAACCATACCTTTCTTGGCGACTTCGGTAGCTTTTGAGATAGCGGTCTGAACGTCCGCACCTTTGGCAACACCAACGCCTACTTTGTTTTTGCGGTCACCGACCACGACAAGCGCTTTAAAGCGGAAGCGGCGGCCACCTTTTACGACACGCGCCACACGGTCGACGTTGATAACAAGCTCTTCGAACTGCTTTGGTTCCTGAGGTGCTTGCTCGCGACGAGTGTTCGGGCGACGTGTTTGAGTAGTTGCTTGCTCTGCCATACTAGAACTCCAAACCTTCCTTACGTGCAGCATCGGCAAGTGCAGCCAGACGCTTTGCGTACTTATGGCCGTTACGATCGAATACTACGGTATTAATCTTTGCTTTCTTGGCTTTTTTAGCAATTTCAGTGCCGACGAATGCAGCCTGGTCGCTCAGAGAACCGGTTTGCTTGGTGCCAACGGTGGTGCTGGCTGCCAACGTATGCTGCTTGACGTCGTCGATAATTTGAGCGCTGACGTGCTTGTTGCTCACGGTAACCGTCAGGCGTGGGCGCTCAGCTGTGCCGCTGATTTTGCTGCGGACACGGTTTTGGCGGAGCGACTTGTTCAGTAATTTCTTCGCAAAGTTACTCATGACTACTTACCAGTCTTTCCTGCCTTGCGGAGGATAACCTCGTCGGCATACTTAATACCCTTACCCTTGTATGGTTCAGGCTTCTTCAGTGCGCGGATTTCCGCAGCCACCTGGCCAACCTGCTGCTTGTCAATGCCGGAAACCGTAATTTCCATCTTGTTGACCGCCAGCTGCACGCCAGTTGGGGCTGCGTATTTTACAGGGTGAGAGAACCCGAGGCTCATTTCAATAGCCTGGCCGCCGCCTGATACGCGGAAACCGACACCGTTTACCTCTAGTTTCTTTTCAAAACCTTTCGTCACACCTTCAACGGCATTACTGAGGAGTGCGCGTTGCAATCCGTGCTGAGCACGAGAAACGCGCTCGTCATCCTTGCGGGTAACGATAGCTTGGGTACCTTCAACGGCGACAGTCACATTGCTCAGGTGAGGTACGGTCAGTTCGCCCTTGGCACCCTTGACCGAAATCTCGTCTTCGCCGACCGTGATTGTCACACCGCTAGGTACGTCAATTGGTAGTTTTCCGATTCGACTCATAACTTTTTCCTTATTATTTACTAATATACCTTGAGTAGGAGTTCGCCGCCAAGACGCTGCTTTACGGCTTCTTGGCCGGTGATTACACCCTTTGAGGTGGAAACCAGTACCATGCCACGGCCGCTCTTCACGCGTGGAATGTCGGCGCTCGCAACGTAGATGCGTCGTCCTGGCTTACTCATACGGGTAATCTCGGTGATTGGGCTGTTTTCGCCTGGATGACTAATGGTAATAACCAGCGTGTCACGTGGCTTGCCAGCTTCTACCTTTACCTCGGCAAGGTAGTTGTTCTTCTTCAGTTGCTCGGCGACCACCTTTTTGAGCTTGCTTGAAGGAACGCGAACTTCGTTTTTACCGACCAACGCAGCGTTACGGATGCGGGTAAGAAGGTCGGCGATTGGGTCAGTTGATTGTAAAGACATAGCTTCTCCTTTCCTTCCTACCAACTACTCTTCGTTACGCCCGGAATTTCGCCTTTAGAGGCTTTTTCACGGAAGTTAATACGGTTGAGGCCGAAGCGGCGCATGTAGCCGCGAGGCCGGCCGGAAAGAACATCGCGGTTCTTCCAGCGGGTTGGGCTGCTGTTCTTTGGGAGTGCTGCCAGACCTTCTTGGTCGCCGAGTTCCTTCAGTTCAGCACGCTTAGCGGCGTATTTCATAATCATCTTCTTTCGCTTTTCGTCGCGAGCGATCATTGATTTCTTAGCCATTAGCGGTTGCCTCCTTCTTTCTCAAATGGTAGACCGAATTTCTCGAGTAAGGCGCGGGAATGTGCGGCATCTTCGCTTTTCATAGTGAAGGTAATCTGCAACCCGTGGAGTACCTGAGTTTCTTCAAACGTAAGTTCCGGGAAAATAGACTGTTCAGTGATACCGAGGTTGTAGTTCCCACCTTTGTCGAACTTGACGCCGACACCGTGGAAGTCACGAACCCTCGGAAGGGCAACGTTGACGAGGCGGTCGAGGAACTCGTACATACGAGCACCTCGCAGCGTGACGCTGATACCGACGCGGTTCATGCCCTTGCGGATCTTGAAGCCAGCGATTGATTTCTTAGCCATGCGGTCTACCGGTGCCTGGCCGGTAATTTTCGTCAGCGTGTTCTTGACGACTTCGTAGAAACGCTTGTCGTCTTTGTTTTTGCCGATTCCTACGCTTACCACGATCTTCTCGAGCTTTGGCACTTGGTGTACGTTCTCAAGATTCAGTTCGGCTTGCAGTTCTTTGACAAGCTGATCCTTGTACAAAGCTTTCAAGCGAGGAGCAGCGGCAGTAGTTGTAGCTTTTGCCATTACTTGATCTCCTTATTTTTTGCCTGACGGGCAAGGCGGACCTTGGCACCATCGGCGTTCTTTACGTAGCCGACGCGGCTGGTTTTGCTCGTCTTTTCATCGATAACCAGCGCAAGCTTGTGTAGTGGCGTTGGGGCGTGAATATCCTTGCTGCCACCACGTGGGTTCAACTGGCTTGGCTTGATGTGACGGTGCATCGTGCCAACGCCCTCAACAAGAGCAGCGTTCTTTTTTGTAAGAACCCCCAGCACTTTACCAGTGGTGCCTTTATTTGCGCCTGTGATAATCTTTACGGTGTCACCTTTTTGGATACGACGTGCCATACTAGAGTACCTCCGGTGCAAGGCTAATGATCTTTGCATAGCCAAGGTCGCGCAGTTCACGTGGCACTGGGCCAAAGACACGGGTTGCCTTAGGGGTTTTATCTTCGTTGATAATCACCGCTGCGTTGTCGTCGAAAGCAATAGTGCTTCCATCTTTACGCTGAATTTGGTCGCGCGTGCGAACCACGACGGCTTTTACCACCTTCTTTTTCATGTTACTGGTAGGCGTCGCCTGTTTTACGGTAGCGACGATAATGTCACCAACGCGGGCATAGCGACGCTTGGTGCCACCGAGCACACGAATACAAAGGATTTCCTTCGCACCGCTGTTGTCGGTGACCTTTAGGCGGCTTTCTTGCTGAATCATTACGCGTCCACCTCCGTCTCTTTCAGTTCGATAGAGCCGCGAGACTTCTCAAGAATGCGATCAAGCTTGAAAGATTTGCGCTTCGAAACCGGACGGGTTTCGGCAATAACGACAAGGTCACCCTTCTTTGCTTCATTCTTTTCGTCGTGTGCGGCGTACTTACGAGAAACGGTGTACTGCTTCTTATAAATAGGATGCGTTTCACGACTAGTTACAGTGACGGTGATGGTCTTATCCGCGACGTCCGAAGTCACGTAACCGGTCAATGTCTTGGCCATATTAGTTACTCTCCTTTTCGCTCTTCTCGGCTGCTCGGATGGCAGTGAGAAGACGTGCGATTTCTTTCTTGGTACTCGTCAGCACGCGTGGGTTTGCAAGCTCACCTGCAGCGTGGCCGCGGCGGGCGCTCAGAAGGTCGCTGCGCTTTGCGGCGAGCTCTTCTTTGAGTTGCTCTACGGTCTTTACCTCGGTAGCCTTGGTCGTTTTCTTCTCAGCCATTATGCCTGCTCCCTTACGATAAACTTCGTTTTTACTGGAAGTTTATGGGCGGCAAGGCGCATAGCTTCACGTGCGGTTTCTTCGCTTACACCCTTCATTTCAAAGAGAACGGTGCCAGCTTTTACCTTGGCGACCCAGAATTCAGGGTTTCCTTTACCGCTCCCCATCTTTACATCCTGTGGCTTACGCGTACGAGGAATGTGCGGGAAGATGCGGATCCAGATTTTACCACCACGCTTGATGTAACGGGTCATCGCCTGACGCGCAGATTCGATCTGGCGAGAGGTAATGTCGTTATTGGTCTGAGCTTGGAGGGCAAAATCACCGAAAGCGATGTAGTTACCGCGGGTGGCAACACCTTCGTTGGTGCCTTTACGAACTTTTCGATACTTGGTTTTCTTTGGAAGTAGCATATCGATTAGCTCCTTTCACCCTTGTAAATCCAAACTTTCACACCGGTGATACCGCCACCGTTCGGCATAGTTGCACGAGCGGTGTGGAAATCGATGTCGGCGCGAAGCGTGTGAAGTGGCACGGAGCCCTCAATCACTTTCTCGCGGCGGGCCATCTCAGCGTTATTGAGACGACCAGCTACCTCGATACGGATGCCTTTCGCGCCGGCGTTCATGGCGTTCTGGGCTGCCATTTTGACCGCGCGGCGGAAGTTGATACGGCGCTCCAGTTGGTGAGCGATGTTCTCGGCAACAAGCTTGGCAGCCAGTTCCGGACGTTTTACTTCTTCAATGTTGATACGGACCGGCAGGCTGGCAATCTTTTCGATTTGACCCTTCAGTTCCGTCACACCTGCACCACCACGACCGATCACAACACCAGCCTTAGCGGTGTGGATGGTAATGGTAATGAGGTTTGCCGAACGTTCAATCTCAATGCGGTTGATCGTCGGGCGGGACGCGAACTTCTTTTCAATCGTTTCGCGAATTTTAATGTCTTCCGCAAGCCACTTCGCAAAGTCTTTCTTACCGGCAAACCAGCGTGAATCCCAGTTCTTGTGGACTTGGAGGCGGAAGCTAATCGGGTTTACTTTTTGACCCATATTACTTTTCCTCCTTCGTTGCAGCTGGCTCCTTCGCCGGCTTCTTCTTAGGCTTTTCTACGCCAGAAACTTCAACCAAAATGTGGCTTGAACGCTTCTGGAACGGCAGGGCGCGGCCACGACTGGCCGGCTTGAAGCGCTTGAGGCGTGGACCCGTCGTAACACTCAGGGTCGTGATCTCAAGGCTCTTGCTGTCAAGGCCGTGGTTGTTCGTTGCGTTTGCAGCAGCGCTGGCGATTGCCTTTTTTACAGGCAACGCAGCGCGCTTAGGGGTGTTTTCCAGGATAACCAGTGCGTCGGCAACAGTGCGGCCGCGAACCAAACCGGCAACAAGGCTTACCTTGCGCGGTGCTTGGTCGACGCCCTTAGCGTAGGCGCGTACTTTAACTGTTTCAGCCATTACTTCTTATCCTTTCCACCGTGCTTACGGAACTTGCGGGTCGGCGCAAACTCACCGAGTTTGTGGCCAACCATAGGTTCGGTAACAAGCACAGGAACGTGCATACGACCGTTGTGAACAGCGATCGTGCGGCCTACCATGTCCGGGCTGATCGTGCTGGCACGTGCCCAGGTCTTGATGATAGTGCGGTCATCGGCTGCAAGCGCCGCCACTTTCTTAGCGAGCTTGAAGTCGACAAATGGGCCTTTTTTGAGTGAACGACTCATAAACTACCTCTTCCTCTTCGCTTCGTGGCGACTTCTTACAATTAACTTGCCGGTGTCTTTACGGCGGCGAGTACGGTACCCTAGCGTCAGCTGACCCCACGGCGTGCGTGGTGGTTTACCGCTACCGTGACGACCACCGTCACCACCACCGTGCGGGTGGTCTGCGGCGTTCATAACGACACCACGGACGGTTGGGCGGATACCCTTGCGGCGCTTACGACCAGCTGAACCGATTTTGATGTTCTGGTGCTGGACGTTTCCGACAACGCCGATGGCAGCCGTCGCTTCCAGGCGGAATTTACGAACTTCGCCAGAAGGCAGACGCACCTGTGCGTAGTCACCTTCTTTGGCCATCAGCTGGGCCTTGGCACCAGCAGAACGGACCATCTGAGCACCCTTGCCTGCCTGGATTTCGATCGCGTAGATCTGCGTACCAACAGGAATTTTGCTCAGCGGCATGCGGTTTGAAGTCTCAATCGGAGCTTCTTCACCGCTGGTAATAACCTTGCCCTTTTGCATACTGGTGTCAGCCAGGATGTAGTGGTACAGACCGTGCTGGTCTTTTACGCGGGCGATACGGGCTGAACGGTTCGGGTCGTATTCGATTTCTTCAACCGTAACGGTCAGGCCGGCAGCCAGCTTGTGGTTTACCAGGCGGTAGTGACGCTTTACCCCGCCACCACGGTGACGAACCGTAATACGGCCGGTGTTATTGCGACCTGCGTTCTGCTTCTTGCTTTTTGTGAGACTCTTTAGGGGCTTCCGGGTAGTGACTTCGCTCAAATCTTGAGAAGTCATACCGCGGCGAGCAGGAGTAGTTGGGTTGTATGCTTTAATTGGCATTACTTCTTCTCCTCTTCAACCGGTGTGTCAAATACCTGAATGCTGTTCCCTTCGGCAAGTGTCACGTAGGCCTTCTTCGAGTCCTTGCGGGTTGTCGTGCCAGGGTAGCGGTTCTTACCGCGGGAGTAACGAACAGCTTTGCCGCTCTGAACGAGGGTTTTGATACCGGTTACTTTTACATTGAACTGTGCCTCTACGGCCGAAACAATTTCTTGCTTGTTGGCCTTCAGTGGAACATTGAAGACATACACGTTGTTCTGGGACTGCGCGTAGGCTTTTTCGGTTGCGCGTGGGGTAACACTGATAAGATTCATATTACGCCTCCCCTCCCGCAAGCCATGCCTTGATAGTCTCTACGGCTTTAGGTGCAATAACGATGTGGTCGGCGTTCAGAATGTAGTACACGCTTAGGTACTTGGCGCTGACAAGCAGGACATTCTGAAGGTTGGCGGTCGCACGGATCAGCTCTGGCGTCTTTTCGTTTACTACGAGAAGTACTTTGCGCTCAAGCTTGTTGTCTTCCAGGAACTTTACAACCTCTGCGGTTTTGCCGGTCGTCTTTACTTCGTTAACGCTTACCTTTTTCGCTTCACTCGCAAGCGTCAGTGCCTGCTTCAGTGCAACACGCTTTGCAGTGGTTGAAAGCGTTTTGATGTAGTTTTCGTTACCGGTTGGTCCGAACACAATACCACCGCCACGCCAGATTGGGTTACGGGTTGAACCGAAACGTGCCCGGCCGGTACCTTTCTGCTTCCATGGCTTTTTACCACCACCGCGAACGTCACCACGTTCTTTGGTGTGTGCGCTTGCCTGGCGGTTGTTTGCAAGAAAGGCGTCGTACGCGAGCTTCAAAAGCTCGTGGTTTGGCACTTCTACGGCAAATACCTCTTTAGGGAGAGCAGTTTTAGCTGCTGTTTTAGTCGTTTCAGCCATTATGCCTTACCTCCGATTACGATAAGACCCTTCTTAGGACCTGGCACAGCGCCTTTCAGGCCGATCAGGTGAGAAGCGGCGTCAACGTAAGCAACCTCGAGGTTCTTTACAGTAACACGGTCGTGGCCCATGCGGCCGGCCATGCGCTTACCCTTGAAGACCTTCTGAGGATACATTGATCCGATCGAACCAGGCTTACGGACGTTACCGTTACCACCGTGGGTCTTTTTGCTTGTATTAAAGTTGTGGCGTTTTACCGTACCGGCAAAACCTTTACCTTTGCTTGTGCCGGTGGCGTCGACCATGTCGCCCAGCTCAAACTTGGTGACGTCGATAACATCGCCGACCTTAAGGTCTTCTGGCAATGTGTCGACACGGAACTCCCGAATGTGCTTCGGAGTCACTTTGGCTGACTTTAGGTGCCCAGCCACGGCCTTGCTCAGGTTCTTACCCTCACCATATGCCACCTGGACTGCGTTGTAGCCGTCGGTTTCGACAGACTTGACCTGAGTCACAGTCACGGGGCCAGCCTGAATGAGCGTCACTGGAACGACGCGGCCATCCTGGCTAATGATTTGGGTCATACCAATTTTGGTACCGAGAAGTGCTTTCACTATCCTCTTGCTCCCACTTAAAACTCTTGGTGGCTGGCAGTATCCCTGTTCGGACTTACCAATTCACCAAGAGCGAGTTGTTATTACGTAATAAGTTACCTACGTAGTGTAGCACACTTACTACTACTAGTCAATAAATTCTATCTGGGATTATTGGGGTGGACGGCCGGGCTCATGCGAAGCTCGGCCGTCCCCCTCATTGGCTGCCGACGGTGTTTGAAAGCCCTCGCCCGCATTCCTGCGGGAGTATATCCCGCCGGTTGCAGACATGAGCGTTGACGCGCTGATTTATGCCGACAAAAAATCCGAACGTCCGTGCCATCTTCGTCGGGCTGCTCGAAAATGCCGACGGCGTCGTTCTGAAAGCGCTAACATCGGTAACGACTTCAAAATCGAGCGTGTTATCGTTGTCCGGCCAGAATTCCGACCAGTAGATATTGGAGCACTTCTGATGCTTATCGGTTCCCCAATCCACTCCTCGTTTCAATACCAGGACGCCGCGCAGATCCGTCATGTCATCGGGCTGCACACGCCCCGAGAGTACTGTCACCGAGTTCGTGTCGCACTTGCTGTCGATCACGTTAACACCGTTGCATCCTTCGAAACAGGTATCCGGCGGGTTTGGCGGTACGTTGGGACGTCCGCATCCTGATACTGCGAGCAAGACAACGAGCAGTATGCTCAGGCACCGTACGGCTGCCATGGAGGTTCACCACCCTTCTTGTGTTGAGCTATCGCCCTGTTTTTACTATACGCTACAACACAATGCCAGCGGGCACGAAATAACAAATAATAGTGACGATAAGAAGGATGGCATACCAGATTTTCCGGTCGGCCTGGTATTTCTCGAACTGGTGCACAAGGAGGAGCCCAATAAGCATGCCGAACGGTATCCCGTTAATGGGGAGTCCCAGCCATGTGAGCGGACTTTGAAACTTCACCCATAGCGTTCCAAGGAGGACGAATACGACCAGCTTCAAAAAGTAAGTACTGTCAGACTCGAATATTTTTTCTCGGGTTTGCGCTACTGCTGCACGGCTTCGTGATGATGGTTTACGTGTTTGCTTTTTGTGTGTCATTTCGCCTTATTATAGCAAACTCGTCCGAAAGATAATAATTTTAAGCATAACCTGTGTAAGATATGTGTTATGCTAATAAAGGTCATTTTCCGAGTAGGAAGGATGAGATTTTGTCCTGGCAGGACGTAAGGAACCTTCTACGGATCTGCATATGGTCCGCCATATGCGCGATATTGCCGATGTATCTTCTTGGCTATGCAATCGCGCAGCCTGCGTTTTCTTCGATTATGCCATGTATTCTGGCAACGCTTCTGGCCCTGCCGGTCGTACGCGCAAAGGTCATCAAACCGTGCGTCGACAAGGCGCAACAGAAGCGCCAAGCAGAGGCAGCCGCACAGAAGGCGGCCCGGCTGGACGTGTCCGATCGGGACGACGTGAAGCGTCGCTTTGCGGACCTCATGGAGTACAATGGGATCACCTTCTCCCAGAGAACCCCCGAATAGCTTGAGCTGCCATGGCGGCTCGCTACTACTTCTGTCCCCACCCTTAGGACGCGAAGTCGGAAAGACCAAAGCGCCCCGCTCATAAAGCGAGGCGCTCTTTTCTTGATAGCGTTAATTACATGCGGATTTCGGCATCGACACCAGCTGGAAGGCTGAGGTTTTGCAGCGAGTCGATGGTTTTTGGCGTCGCGTTTGTGATGTCGATGAGGCGCTTATGAACACGCATCTCGAAAGTTTCACCACCGGTTTTGTATACGTGCGGTGACTTTACGACGGTAAAGCTACTGCGACGAGTTGGCAGTGGGATAGGGCCCGCAATGCTCGCGCCGGTGCGGATAGCCGTGTCTATAATTTGCTTTGCTGATTGGTCGATCACCTTGTGATCGTATGCCTTAAGACGGATACGAATCCGTAAGCCTTCTGCTTTGTCTGCCATTTCTGGTCTCCTTATGTGCGGTTCCGTAACCTCTGCTCGAATCGTATTCGCTTTCACGTCTGGCCGAGTTCTCGGAACAAATTTTATATACAGAGGCAATTATACCGTATCTTGGTGGTTTCGACAAGCATGTGTTGATTAATATATATTTTATGATATAATAATTATGTCATTTGTTGTATGAGCTGAATGGAGCAGAGATGAGCCGCCAAAACGGCTACACCCCCGACAGTAGAGCCATGGTGCCTTTCACTACTGTCGAGGAGGCCGTAGGGCACATCCACGGTGAGTGGATGCTTAGCACCTACGACGACGCTGCGGAGTACACGTTCTGGCCGGCTGGCGGTCAACTCGTTGTCAAGATGAGTAACCTACCCTCGGACGAACTGGCTGACAAGCTGGCGAGAAGGATCCGCGACCATTTCGAGGCCAAGCAGACCGTCGGTGGAAACACCTACACCAAGTTTCCTGTGGCACTGGTAAGGATCGACGCGGTGAATGACTTGGTTACCGTGATCGCCGACAAGCGTCGCATCCACGAAACGTGCCCGCGCTCGGTACTCCGGCCCAACTGACCTACCCCTGCTTTTCAAGCAAGCAAATACCCCGTCTGGTGGGTGTGCTCGTCTGCTAGGCGGGGTATTTGCTTCTGATTTCTGTATCAAAAAACAAAAGAAGCTCCTAAAAAGGAGCTTCTTTGCATCAAAGAGCTGATTATTTAGTGATGCTCGTTACCACACCAGCACCAACGGTACGGCCACCTTCACGAATAGCGAAAGTAAGACCTTGTTCCATGGCGATAGGTGCAAGCAGCTTTACCTTGAAGGTAATGGTGTCACCAGGCATGACCATCTCTTTGTCAGCTGGAAGTTCAACTTCACCGGTAACATCCGTCGTACGGAAGTAGAACTGAGGCTTGTATCCCTTGCTGAATGGAGTGTGGCGACCACCTTCTTCCTTCTTAAGGATGTACACTTCAGCGTCGAATTCGGTGTGAGGAGTGATTGAACCCGGCTTGGCAACAACCTGGCCACGCTCGATTTGTTCGCGCTCGATACCGCGAAGCAACAGACCGGCGTTGTCACCAGCTTGACCTTGGTCAAGGCTCTTCTTGAAGGCCTCAATACCGGTAACGACTGATTTTTGGGTAGGCTTGATACCAACGATTTCAACTTCGTCGTTCAGCTTTACGATACCTTGCTCGATACGGCCGGTCGCAACCGTACCACGACCCTTGATCGAAAAGACGTCTTCAATAGGCATGAGGAATGGCTTGTCGAGGTCACGTACAGGCTCGTCGATGTAGGTGTCAAGCGCGTTAACGAGTTCCATAATCGCGTCTTCAGAAGCAGGATCACCGTCAAGCGCCTTGGTTGCAGAACCCTTGATGATAGGTGCGTTGTCGCCGTCGTAGCCGTTCTTGGTAAGAAGTTCGCGAACGTCCATTTCAACCAGTTCAACCAGCTCAGGATCAGCGAGGTCCATCTTGTTCAAGAAGACAACAATCTTAGGCACGCCAACCTGGTGAGCAAGCAGCACGTGCTCGCGGGTCTGTGGCAACGGGCCGTCGTTTGCAGCAACCACGAGGATTGCACCGTCGATCTGGGCGGCACCGGTGATCATGTTCTTAACGTAATCGGCGTGTCCTGGCATGTCCACGTGCGCGTAGTGGCGCTTTTCTGATTCGTATTCCTGGTGAGATGAAGCAATGGTAATACCACGTGCTTTTTCTTCAGGAGCGTTGTCGATGTCCTCGTAGTTACGGGGCTTGTTTACATCGCTAGGTAATTTTTTTGCAAGTACGTGCGTAATTGCAGCTGTAAGCGTGGTCTTACCGTGGTCAACGTGACCCATGGTACCAACGTTTACGTGAGGCTTGCTTCGATCGAAATCTGCCATGTTGGGGTATTTCTCCTCTTGAAATTATATTTTCGCGCACAGTCCTAAATAAGACTCCACGACGTATGAAGTCAATTATACAGTGTAATATACGCTTCGTAAAGAGGCTTCTTGTGGTTTTTACCTCTGATTTATGAATATGCTTACGCTTGAACGGGCTGTGCGTTTGATGTTATGGTTTGTAGCAAGCCGCAGACACAGGCGTTTGGGGAGGAAGATGGGGATGTCTTCTCAAGATGAGTATGTTCCGCCGCCGCTGTCCGACCTCGAGATAAGAATCTTGGAACGGATAGCCTCCCGCTACTACCGAGGAGGAGAACCAACCAATAAGCAAATCGCATCAGCGCTCGAAACAAGCTACTTTCAGGTGCGTTTCCATATCCGTTACATCAACTACAAGCTCGGCACTTCGGGGGATACGGAACAAGCTGTTGCCGTTGCCCTCCGCCGCGGGCTAATACAGCCGCCGAACCAACGTAAGAAGTAAGTACGCTCCGTGTCTGCGGCTACTTACTTTGCTAGCAAAACACCGCCCTTTCGAGCGGTGCTTTTATTTTTGAGCGAAGTCGGCTACTTAGAAGCTCTCTTCTCGATGATTTCCTGCGCGACGTTTGGTGGTACTTCCTCGTACTGCGCAAGTTCCATGGTTGAAGCGGCACGACCCTGGCTCATCGAGCGGATGTCGCCGGTGTAACCGAACATGCTTGCCAGCGGCACGATGGCACGAACAAGCTTGGCGCCGCCCATGAGATCGTCCATAGACTCGATACGGCCGCGGCGGGAGTTGAGGTCGCCAATAATATCGCCCATGAACTCTTCAGGAGTCGTCACTTCCACCTTCATGACGGGTTCAAGAAGTACCGGCTTTGCCTGCTTGATACCCTCGCGGGCTGCAATGTGGGCAGCTAGCTGGAAGGCAAGTTCACTGGAGTCAACATCGTGGTAGCTACCGTCGTAAAGCGTCGCTTTCACGTCTACTACCGGGTAACCAGCAATCACACCGCCATCAAGTGTTTCACGAAGGCCTTTTTGCACGGCCGGGCGGTATTCCTGAGGAACCACACCACCTTTAATAGCATCGATGAATTCGAAACCTTTCCCGGTTTCGTTCGGCTCAAACTTGACCCAGATGTCACCGTACTGTCCACGACCACCGGATTGCTTGGCGTGCTTACCCTGAACTTCAGAAGTACCGCGGATGGTTTCACGGAAGGCAACCTGCGGCTCACCGATGTTTGCTTCGACGTTGAATTCGCGCTTCATACGGTCGATAAGGATATCGAGGTGCAGCTCACCCATTCCCGACATAATGGTTTGGCCGGTTTCTTCGTCGGTGTGAACGCGGAACGTCGGGTCTTCTTCGGCAAGGCGCTGCAGGGCGATACCCATTTTCTCTTGGTCGGCTTTGGTCTTTGGCTCGACAGCAATAGAGACTGGCGGTTCTGGGAACTCGATAGATTCAAGCGCGATGGGATGTGCGACATCGGCGAGCGTATTACCGGTATAGGTGTTCTTGAGGCCCACCACGGCAGCGATATCGCCGGCGGCAACCTTGTCGATGTCTTCACGCTTGTCGGCGTGCATACGAACGATACGGCCGATGCGCTCCTTTTCACCGGTCGTGGTATTCAGGACGTAGCTTCCGGCGGTAAGCACACCGGAGTACACGCGAACGAAGATGAGCTTACCAACGAATGGGTCGGCGGCAATCTTAAATGCCAGCGCAGCCATAGGCTCAGCGTCGTCAGGCTTGCGGCTGATTTCGTCGCCGGTCTTCGGGTTGGTTCCCCAAATGGCGTCGACGTCAAGCGGGCTTGGCAGGTAGTCGGTCATGAGATCGAGAAGCTTTTCTACGATCACGCCGCGTCCGTCGCCACCGGTAACCAGGAAGAAGTCACCGCCGAGAACACGCTTACGAAGTGCACCCTTCAGCTCGTCGATAGAAATTGACTCTTCACCCTGCTCCAGAAAGCGTTCAAACAGTTCGTCGTCGGCTTCAACGGCAGCTTCAACTAACAGACTACGGGCGTTTTTAGCTTTTTCAAGCATGTCGACAGGAATATCACCTTCTACAAGGGCTTTATCGGTGTAGTCGCTATAGGTGTATGCCTTCATTTCAACGAGGTCGACAACGCCGTTGATATCTTTCTCAAAGCCAATTGGCAGATGAACAGGGAGTGCATTCTTCGAAAGACGAGTATGAATGCTCTCGAGAGATTTGTAGAAGTCGCCACCGGTCTGGTTAATCTTGTTGATGAAACAAATACGCGGCACGCCGTATTTGTTGGCCTGGCGCCATACGGTTTCAGACTGCGCTTCAACACCCATCTTACCGTCGAATACGGTGACAGCACCGTCAAGCACGCGAAGACTACGCTCTACCTCTGCAGTAAAGTCGATGTGACCCGGGGTGTCGATGATGTTGATTTTGTGGCCCTTCCAGAAACAGGTAACGGCAGCTGAAGTGATGGTAATACCACGTTCTTTTTCCTGCGCCATCCAGTCGGTCGTTGCACCGTCACCGTCGCCACGAACTTCGCCGATCTTGTGGTTAATGCCGGTACGGTACAAAATACCCTCTGTAGTAGTGGTTTTACCTGCGTCAATATGCGCGATAATACCGATGTTCCTAAAGTCCTTTAGCGGGACGTTCTTCTGTGCCATGAAGTTATGCTTTCCTCTCTAGACTGATATTTTTTGCCATAAAAAATAGCGCTTATTCAGGGTTAATTTTAGCATAGTTTTCGCCTGATTGCTAGAGTTGTCTACGAACCCTGCTTTGCAGGCCTGACGGCAACCTCTCCGTAACGTTCCGCCAGCCCGTTGCGTTCATGGAAGCGCGTGACACCCGTCGCTTTTCCCTGTGTTGGGATACGCTGCCCTTTCTGGTACAACTGAAGCATCTCTTTTACCGTAGAGGTCGCGTGCGTCACGATTTGGCGTGACAGGGCGCTCGGTTCCTCCTCGTACATTTCTCTAAAGGCTTCCGTGGTATCTTCGGGAAGATATTTCCCCGGCAGCGACAAATGCATTTTTCCTCGAACGAGTAGCGAATTATACCTTCTTAAATCACGGGGAGACGTTTTACTTTTTACCTCTGTTGGTACTACTTTCAGTATATCGCCCCAGTGCTGGTTGATCACTACTATGTCGTGGGTTTGCTCGGGGTAGTCGTAGCCGCTTCCACCCCTGGAGGTTGACGGAAGCGGTATGTGACGCGGGTCGTTCATATATAAAAGCGTAAGAAGAGTATTATTTTCGTATTCAAACCCTTTGTGGGCGGCAGCCGTATCACCGTCCCCTTCTTTTTCCGCAAGCCCTCGTTCCACAATACTCGCCTGGGTAATTGCAAGCGTATCTGCAAATGTTTGTTCGAGCATTTTATCGGTAATATTACCGAGGACGATTCCCTGTAAGAGCGGAATGTAGGCAAGGTTAAGTGCGAGGCGGTACGATCCTATTTCCTCCCGCAGCCATTCCTGGGACGAACCTTGGTTAATCTGCTCTTGGGTGGTAAGCGCCTCTTCCCAACGCATTTTAGCCGTATCGACCATATGCATGCGCTCCACGGCAGGCTTATTAGGTTGTACCAGTGCCGCCTCAGCGTATGCCCATCCGGCCACCGTAAGATATTTCGGTAACCATTCGGAAGATAGCGCCTCTGCAATACCCTCCAGCTGCTGGCCACCCTTTTCGCCCACCAACACTTTATGTATGCGAAAGTAGGTATCATACGCGGCACTTGGTGAAAACGAACGTGGTTCGTACTCTATGGCAGACAAACGGCTCGTGACAAGCGAATCGTAGCCTGGCAATACGCCTCCATTCAACACACGTCGCCGTTCCATTGCTTTTATTTATAAAGAATAAGCGGCAAAAAGTAAAGAAAAAGCCAGAGGCCGCTCACCGAGATATCGCCGGGAGCAGCCTCTGGCCGCACTATATCTGTTTACAAAGCACGCGTACTACGTGTCCGATGAAGTGTCGCTGGTGGCATCGTCCGCTTCCGGAGTAAATGTCACCGGTTCAGCCTCTCCTCGAACTACCTGTCGGCCCCTAGCGGCACCTGCCATGGCATCACGTGCTGCTAAGCCCGGTATCGTCCCCTCGAGGTGATGGCTTGCTCTCCGCTTCGGCACGGACTCTTCCGCCATTACTTTGTTCCTTTACGCTAGCGTGCGCTACCTTTCTGGTAACGAATATTAATTATACAGAATTTTCTATCCTTTTTAAATAAAATAACCCCGCTATGGGGGCTATTTTATTTAAAGGTAAGAAGGCTATTACCCGCGAGCAAAGTGGGCAAAAGCACGGTTGGCTTCGGCCATTTTGTGAGTATCTTCCTTCTTCTTGTAGGCGGCACCGGCCTCGTTGTACGCGTCTACGATTTCTGCGGCGAGGCGCTGAGCGTAGGGCATGCCGCTACGGGCACGAGCCGATTGTACGAGCCAGCTATACGCGTAGTGCAGCTGACGGTGACCCTGTACCGGGAACGGGATCTGGTAGTTCGCACCACCGACACGACGAGATTTTACCTCGAAGTTTGGCGATACGTTTTTTAGGGCCTTTTCAAATACTTCAAGTGGATCTTCGCTGTCAAGTTTTTTGGCAGCTTGCTCAAGCGCGCTATAAACCGCACGCTCTGCAACCAGCTTTTTACCGTCGAGCATAGATTTGTTAATAAGGCGCTGAACCAGTACGCTCTGGTACTTGCGGTCCGGCTTTAGCTCGCGCTGGAGCTTTTTGGTCACTTTACGAGGCATGACTACTTGTCCTCCTTCTTGGCACCGTACTTGGAACGGCCCTGCTTGCGCTTTGCAACGCCCTGCAGGTCAAGCGCACCGCGAACGATGTGGTAACGCACACCTGGAAGATCCGGCACACGACCGCCACGAACCAGCACGACGGCGTGTTCCTGAAGGTTGTGGCCCTCACCGCCAATGTAGGCCCATACTTCGTGGCCGTTCGTCAGGCGCACACGGGCAACCTTACGAAGTGCCGAGTTAGGCTTCTTCGGGGTTTTGGTTGTTACCTTAATACACACGCCGCGCTTCAGAGGTGCGTCCTGATCGTAGTAGCGAGTCTTGAGCGTATTTTGAATACGTCCCAGTGCTGGCGACTTCGACTTTTTGTTCGCAATCTGGCGTGGCTTTCGAACTAGTTGATTGATTGTTGGCATATAGCTCCATTATGGTCGGGCCGCCGTACGCGGCGCAGTTTGGGCACCCAGCTCCGTGCTTCATCGGTAGTATTACATATACAACCTATTTCAGTACTCGCTGAGCACTCCAAACTGCACTCACGTACAACAACCCTCGACATTACCTTAGCTTTATTTTATGATTTGGATTCAGCATCTCCGCCTCATGTCTTACTTTTTAGCGTCCGTCCGGCGTGTACACATTCTTTCGCCAAATGGTCTAAAAAGAGGAAACTCACGTGTTAGTATACTCTATTTTCGTGAAAACCTCAAGTATTACCGTGCGCCTAGCCAATCTTCCAGCAGTTCGGTATGAAGTCCGGCTGCGTTTTGTGCCTGTATAAATGCCTGTAGGTCTTGCTTGAATACTGGGCGGAAGTGCATGAGCACGATATCGCCTGGGCGAAGCTTGTTGCCTATTTGGTACTGCATAGAGCCGCCATTTGCTTTGGCTATCCAGTTAATAGCTGCTTTCATGCCACAATCTGCCGCAGCTTTAAGGGTTAACGCGTTGTAGCTACCACCAGGTGGGCGGAACAAAAGGGGCCGCCGGCCGTATGTCCGCGCCATATAGTCGGCTTCGCCGCAAATTTCGGCTTTTTGCACGCTGTAGGGCCGACGCGGTAAGTTGGTATAGTGATGCAGCGTGTGATCTTCAATAAACGTGTTGGCAGTGAGGAAAGGTTTGAAGAAATCGGGATTGTCGGAAATGAACGCGTTTGAAAGAAACAGCGTTGCCCTGATGTTATTGTCTTTCAGAAGCTGCAGTTCGCTCGGGTCTTTATAGCCGCCATCGTCTATGCCAAGAAAGACGACCGGTTGCGATGTCGGGATTTGCGTTAACATTGGTACCATGCCGTTTTGAATAGGCGGCAATATATAGTCTGGTTTTAGCGGGGTGGGTGCGGGTTTGGGCGCTACTGCTTGTGGGTTTTCCTTTGACTTGGCTGGGGCTTGATGAGCTGGTGTAGCTGGCGAATCAGCGGGCTTGGCTACTAGAATCCCTACAGCAATGCCACCACCGGTAAGTAATATAACGGCCACAACTAAGATGAGTATTTTTATCGTACGGTGGTGGTGAAGATGAAGCATCATTATAGATTCATTATACAAAAGAAACTCACCTAGCATTGACTAGATGAGTAGCGAAAATTCAAGTTTTATCCCGGGGGCGGGCTCGAGCAGGAACAATGTCCTACGAGCCCGCCCCCGAAGGGTTAGTGAGGCCAGATTCGCTGTGGAATCTGATTCCACATGCAAATGGCCAGCGACCCCACGGTGAAACCGTTAGCTAGCCAGCCATTGGAATGCTCCATGAGCCCGAAGGCCTCGGCGAACTTCCTCTGCGCGAAAGCCTCTCCGATATCTGGAAAAACTTTGACGAGCGTGGAAAAAGCCCATTCTTGACCAGGGGCCAGGAACTTCGTGACATCGAACGCTGGCACGTCATTCTTTTGTCTTTCACCTTCATCCGATGCGTCCTGGCTGGACACTGTCGTCTGAGGCAACGTGGCAGTCATAGCTACACCTTCTATCCGTAGGCCAATATTTACCCGCCTTCAATAGTACTCCTACATTGACTTTTCGTCAATATATTAAATAACAACATAAAATACTCCGCTGTCAAAACGGAGTATTTTATTGCCTTATTGCAAGTGGCTAGGCGGCCAGTTCGGCGTCTTCAGCGATCTCGTCGGCGAGGTCTTCTTCAAGGTTGTTTACCTCGGCGCCGGTTCCGACAGGAATCTTACGTCCGATGATAACGTTTTCTTTCAGACCTTTCAGGCGGTCGGCGCGACCGCTGGTTGCGGCATTGATGAGCACGCGGGTCGTGTCCTGGAAGGAGGCGGCAGACAGCCAGCTGTCACTCCAGATAGACACCTTGGTAATACCGAGGAGCAACTGGGTATACTGGGCAGGTTCCTTGCCTTCACGAACGAGTTCCGCGTTTGCCTCAACCACGGCAGCCTTTGATACGATGTCACCCATCACGAAGGCGCTGTCACCCGGATCTTCGACCTGCACGCGTGAGAACATCTGGCGAACGATGATCTCAAGGTGTTTGTCGGCCACATCCTGGCCCTGTGCGGCGTAAATGCGCAGCACTTCGTTAATGATATAGCGCTGGGTCGCTTCCGTCCCCTTAAGGCGCATCAGGTCATGCAGGTTCAGCGAACCGATTGTCAGGCGGTCGCCTGCTTCAACCATGTCACCGGCACGGACCACCAGCTGCATCGAGCCAGGAATTTCGTAACGGACCGGAGAGCTTGCGTTTGCAGCCAGCACCAGCGTGTCTTCAGCTACTTCGACGACACCGTCGAATGGTGCGACAATCGGCTTGGCTTCTCCTTCGGTAGTAGCGAGCACATCGCCAACTTTGACGTTGCTGCCAGCCTTCACGGCGACCGTACGGCCTTCAAGCGGGATGCGCTCCACGTGGCCGGCCTCAGGCGTTACCTGAACAACATACTTCTTGCCATCTTCCCAAAGGTCAACGATACCGGCGACTTCCGTCACGTAGGCCTGGCCTTTCGGTGTGCGGGCTTCGAAGAGCTCTTCAACACGAGGCAGACCCTGGGTAATGTCGCCACCAGCCACACCACCAGCGTGGAAAGTACGAAGGGTAAGCTGTGTACCCGGCTCACCAACAGATTGAGCGGCAATCACACCGACCGGCTGGGCGTTAGCAACCAGGTTACCTGTTGCCATGTCGATACCGTAGCTTTTCTGTGGGATTCCGCGGAGGTTCTTGGTTGAAAGAACACTTTGGATCTTTACTTCCTTTACGTCGGCGTCAGCTTCGATACCGTCGGCGATTTCACGGGTGATGAGTTCGTTCTTGCCAACATGACCAGGAATTTCTTCGGCGGTATAGCGGCCATACAGACGGTTGCCGAAGTCGATCATAGTCAGCTCCGATTCGGAGCGGTAAATTGCGAAGCCGTCATCATCGCCAGATTCATCTTCTACCGTAAAGACGTCCTGTGACACGTCGACCAAACGACGGGTCAGGTACCCTGAGTCGGCGGTCTTAAGAGCGGTGTCAATCAGACCTTTACGGGCACCACGGGTAGCCACGAATGATTCGAGCGAGGACAACCCCTGTTTGTAGCTCGAGCGGATTGGCAGCTCGATTTCGCGGTTGGTCGCGTCCACCATAATACCAACCATCGCACTGGCGAGCTTCACGTTTGAAATATCACCACGGGCACCAGAGTTCACCATGACAGAGATGCTGGTATCCATGTCTTTTAGTTTGCTCTGCAGGAATTCGGTCACCTGACGGTCAACCGTGCGCCACGCGGCAACGGTAAGGTTGTAGCGTTCTTCGTCGGTAATCAGACCTTGGTCGAACTGCTCCGAGATGAGTGCCGTCTTGGCATCACCTTCGGCCACGAATTCGCTGATCTCGTCGAAGTGGACGTAATCGTCCTTCCCGGTTGATACGGCGGCAACAGTGGCAAAACGGAATGCGAGTCCCTTCATACGGTCAGCGGTTTTAGCAGTTTCTTCAGCGCCATAACGGTTGAAGATCTTGGCAAGCACCTTCTTCAGCTGCTTCTTGCTTTGGACATTGTTGTCATATGGGAAGTCGGCTGGCAAGATCTCGTTGAAGAAAACACGGCCGAGTGTCGTTTCGCGGATTTCACCCTTCGCAAATACACGGATAGGCGTCTGGAGTTGCAGCTTGCCGTTGTCATAGGCCAGTTCGGCTTCATAGACCGAGCTGTATGGCTTAACGGTATCGGTTTGGGCGCTCGGCTTCTCATACGTCAGGTAGTAGTTACCAAGCACCACGTCCTGACCGATGTTCAGTACCGGCGAGCCGTCGGCAGGCTTCAGCAAGTTGTTGGTGGCGCTCATCAGTTCGCGAGCTTCACGCTGCGCTTCTTTGGAGAGTGGCAGGTGCACAGCCATCTGGTCACCGTCGTAGTCGGCGTTGAAACCGTTAGCAACGAGCGGGTGCAGCTGAATAGCTTTACCCTCTACGAGTACCGGCTGGAACGCTTGGATACTGAGGCGGTGAAGCGACGGTGCACGGTTCAACAGAACGTACTTGCCTTCGATCACAGCGTCGAGCGCATCCCATACCAGGGCATCGCCGGCTTCAATGAGGCGAGTCGCACTGCGGATGTTGTGTGCGTGCTCACCGCGGATAAGCCAGCTGATAACGAACGGCTTGAACAGTTCGAGCGCCATTTGCTTAGGAAGGCCACACTGGTTGATCTTCAGCTTTGGACCCACTACGATAACCGAACGACCAGAGTAGTCGACACGCTTACCAAGCAGGTTCTGGCGGAACCGACCTTGCTTACCCTTTAGCATGTCGCTGATACTCTTCAGACGGCGGCGGCCACCGGTTGCGTTGACGGCGCGGCCACCACGGGCCGCGCTGTTGTCTACCAACGCGTCAACGGCTTCTTGGAGCATACGCATCTCGTTGCGGCGGATCACTTCCGGCGCGTTGAGGTCAATCAGTTTCTTCAGACGGTTGTTACGGTTGATGACACGGCGATACAGGTCGTTCAGGTCCGATGTGGCGAAACGGCCACCGGTCAGCTGTACCATCGGACGAAGGTCCGGTGGAATGACTGGCAGGACGGTCAGGCAGAGACTGCTTGGCTTGATGCCTGCAGATTGCATGCCTTCAAGTACCTTAAGGCGCTTCAAGAGCTTCTTTTCGCGCTGGCCCTTGGCGCCTTCGACCTCTTCAGTTAGCTGGGCAATTAGTTTGCCAAGGTCGATCTCATCGAGGAGCGCCTTAAGCGCAACGCCACCCATACCGACTTCAACGAGTTCTTCGTATTCTTCCGGCAAGTTGCGGTAATCGGTCTCACTGATAAGCGCACCCTTTACCAGGCCTTCGAGTTGGCTTTTCTTTACCGTGTACATGTCGCTTAGCTCTTCGACTTCGCGTGATTGCTGTTCGGCCAAAGCCTTTACGTCGGCGTCGTCAGCAGAAGCTTCGCGCTCGTAGCGGATTTTAATGGCGGCACGGCCAGCTTCCGTCTCGGCTTCAAGGTCGGCAAGCATTTGGTCGCGCTTTTCTTCGTCTACCTTTAGTACCACGTAGGTCGCAAAGTAGGCAATACGTTCAAGGTTACGAACGGTGATGCCGAGCAACAGGCTCATGGCGCTTGGGGTACCACGCATAAACCAAATATGTGCGACAGGCGCGGCCAGTTGAATGTGGCCCATGCGCTCACGGCGTACGATTGCCTTGGTAACGAGTTCACCGTTTTTGTCGACGGCAGCTTCGCGAGAACGAACACCCTTCAGCTTGGCGTCGTTAATACGGATGTCTTTTACCGGCCCAAAGATACGCTCGCAGAACAATCCGTCGCGTTCTGGTTTTTGGGTACGGTAGTTGATGGTTTCCGGCTTCGTGACTTCGCCGTAGCTCCATTTGAGGATATCATCGGAGCTTGCAACCGCTAGACGTACGGCGTCAAAATCGGCAATTCCGTTTGATGCGACTACTCGACTCATCTTAGGCCTCCTTTCCTTCGTTAAGTTCGTCAATGTCTTGGATACTCATCCCATCTTCGATTTCCCCGATATTATCGGCTTCATCGAGCACGGTTTCTTCTTCGTCATCAGTAATCGGCACGTTCGAGACGGTCTTGTCTTCCGGTCCGGCGCTGGCAATCACTTGCTCGGCGTCTACCACTTCGTCTTCCGACTCGTCAAGCAGGTCAACGCGGAGACCAAGCCCTTGCAGTTCCTTTACAAGCACGTTGAAGCTTTCCGGCAGCTTCGGACCAACAATCGCTTCGTCTTTAATGATCGACTCGTAGGCCTTGGCGCGTCCGTACACATCGTCCGACTTGATCGTCAGCATTTCCTGTAGGGTTGTTGCGGCGCCGTACGCTTCGAGTGCCCACACCTCCATCTCACCGAAACGCTGACCACCGTTTTGCGCCTTACCACCAAGTGGCTGCTGGGTCACCATGGTGTACGGACCGGTTGAGCGGGCGTGGATCTTGTCGCTGACCATGTGGTGCAGCTTAATCATGTGCATGACACCGACAGTCGTACGCTCCTCGAATGGTTCGCCAGAGCGGCCATCGTATAGTTGGCTTTTACCATCACGTGAATAGCCGGCTTTTTCCAGTTCGTCGGAGATCGCCTCGTTTGGAACCCCGTTGAATGGAGGGGTTGCCACTTTGTACCCAAGGGCGCGGGCAGCCATACCGAGATGGGTTTCAAACAGCTGACCGATGTTCATACGGGATGGCACACCGAGCGGGTTCAAAACGACATCGACAGCCGTACCGTCTTCCATGAACGGCATGTCTTCTACCGGCAGAATGCGAGCGACAACGCCCTTGTTACCGTGACGACCGGCAAGCTTGTCGCCGACGCTGATCTTACGGAGTTGAGCAACGAAGATCTGGATCTGCATCAGGACACCGGCCTTTAGTTCATGGCCGTTCTCGCGTGAAAATACTTTTACGCCAACGACCTTACCGCCACCGGCGTTGTTCATGCGCTGAGAAGTATCACGAACGTCTTTGGCTTTTTCACCAAAGATAGCGCGCAGCAGGCGTTCTTCCGAACTCAGTTCCTGCTCACCCTTCGGCGTAATCTTACCAACCAGTACGTCACCGGCTTTTACCTCAGAACCAACCTGAACGATACCGTTTTCGTCAAGGTGACGCAGGCTGTCTTCGCTGACGTTTGGAATGTCGCGGGTAACAATTTCCGGACCAAGCTTGGTTTCGCGGACTTCTACAGTGTAGTCCTTGATGTTAATGCTGGTGAGTTCGTCATCTCTAACAATACGATCAGACAGCACGATGGCGTCGTCCATGTTGTATCCGCCCCATGGCATGAAGGCAACGGTGAGGTCGCGGCCAAGCGCGAGTTCGCCGCCTGCAACGGAGGCACCTTCAATCAGGATGTCACCTTTCTTTACCTTGTCGCCACGGTTGACACGGACTTTCTGGTTGATTGAGCGGTCGTCGTTGCTCTTCTGGAAGTGGACCAGTTCGTATACCTTTACACCGTCCTTGTACTTTACATGTACTTCGTCAGCGTCAGCACGTACCACTTCTCCATCACCTTCGGCACAGATCAACTGGCTGGTGTTTTTAGCAACTTCAGCCTCAATGCCGGTACCAACGGTCGGAGATTGCGGCGTCAGCAGCGGCACAGCCTGCTTCTGCATGTTCGTACCGGTAAGCGAACGGTCAACACGGTTCTTTTCAATGAATGGAATGAGGCTGTCCGGTGGTCCAAGGATCTGCTTGTGCGCCGCGTCCATGTAGGTAACCTCACTGGCATCTACCTGCTCCGGGCGAAGGTGGTTGCGGGCGCTTACGCGCTCATCGGCAAACGTGCCGTCGTCGTTTAGCGTGGCACCGGCGTCGGCAATCACTTCATTCAGTTCCTGAGCAGCATCGAGATACACGATTTTGTCGCTCACCTTGCCGTTGACTACCTTCAGGTACGGCGTTTCAATGAAGCCGTATTCGTTCACACGGGCGTATGAAGCAAGGTTCAGCACCAACCCAATGTTGGCACCTTCTGGCGTCTCAACCGAAGAAATACGGCCGTAGTGCGTTGGGTGAGCATCACGGACATCGAAGCCTGCGCGCTCACGGGAGAGTCCGCCAGGACCCATGGAGCTAAGGCGACGCTTGTGCGATAGCTCTGAAAGCGGGTTGGTCTCGTCCATCAACTGAGAAAGCTGGCTACTTGCAAAGAACTCACGCACGGCAGCTACGACTGGGCGGGCGTTAATCAACTGGCCCGGAGTAACACTCTCGATGTCGCTCATGCTCATGCGGTCCATGGCGTTGCGCTGCATACGGAGCATACCCACGCGGAACTGGCGGGCAACGAGCTCGCCAACGAGTTTCACGCGGCGGTTGGAAAGTGCGTCAATGTCATCTGGCGCATCCTGGCTGTTGTTCAGGCGGATGATTTCCTTGATAATGGCAATCAGGTCACTCATCTGGAAGACGCGGTTTTCGGTCGTGTTGGCGACCTCAAGGCCAAGGCGCTGATTCAGCTTGTAACGGCCGACGCGTGAATAGTCGAAACGCTTGAAGTCGAAGAACATGCGCTCGATCATGCTGCGGGCGTTATCAACAGTGGCAAGATCGCCCGGGCGCAAACGGCGGTAGACTTCAATAAGGGCTTCGTTGGTACCGCGAGCCGGGTCTTTCTCCAGCGTCACGTCGAGATATTTGACATCGCCGGTGTCAACGTCTGCGAACAAACTCTTGATCTCGCTTGTTTTATTGTAACCAAGCGCGCGGAGCAGCGTGGTAACTGGCAATTTGCGGCGGCGGTCAATTTTTACAGAAATGGTACCGTTTGAAGCGGTTTCAAATTCCAGCCATGCACCACGGCCTGGAATAAGCTTGGCACCGTAGTAATTGCGGCCGTTCACGGTGTCGGCAGTGAAAAATACACCGGCTGAACGGATCAGCTGGCTTACAACGACACGCTCGGTACCATTAATAATGAACGTACCGCGATCGGTCATCCATGGGTAGTCACCGAGGTAAATTTCCTGTTCTTTTACTTCGCCGGTCACCTTGTTGGTCAGCTCAACGGTCGCGTGTAGCGGCGCGTCGAAAGTAAGATTGTTTTCCTTCGCATCTTTTTCAGTGGTTTTAGGATCCTGGAACTCATAGCCCTTGAAGCGGAGTTCGAGTTTTTGACCCGTGTAGTCCTCGATCGGGTTAAGTTCTGCGAAAATCTCACTCAGACCCGTCTCGACGAATTCACGCCACGAGTCCTTTTGGTGAGCAATCAGGTTTGGTAGCGGTAAAGCGGTATCGTCTTTCGTAAAAAAGACGCGCCCGGCCGCATTAGGCTTGGTTTTTGCCACGTATGCTCCTTGAATTGTAATTAGTGATAGAATCGGCGCCGAAGATTCACTGCCGTGGACCTCTTTCTCCTTGCCACCAGAGTTAGAGCATAAGTAACCACAACTACACTACTTCTTAGTACTCATTGTGAGGACTAAAAGGCAAATAGTCAAGTACAATTTGGACCGATTTTGTCAATTACCCGCGCGGATGGTCTTCCTGGGAAATAGCAGGAAGAGGCGCACGATACACTGCAGCCATTTTTAGCGCATGAGCGGCATAGCCAAGCACTTCACGCGCATCGGCCTCCAGTATTGTGTCGCCGCTTCTACCAAGAGTTTTCTCGTCTTCGAGTATCATCTGGTTTGGCAACATAACCGGCCACGTATGTAGGCCAAATGAATCTTTATACCATTCCTCTTCTTCAGGATAGCGAGTAGTGGCGGTAACGTGTGAACTGGGCTGCTCAATTGCGAGTTCACGAAATGCCGCATGTGCCAGCATCGCCCATTCAAAGCCCTTCATCCTCTGCTCACCTTCAAAGGAGACGTTACGGACACTGCCGTCCGTACCTTCGGCGCTCACTTTAAGGACAACCGTCGACTCTTCGTAGCCAGGCAAATGCGCTTCATCGAATTGGCGTCCGGTCTTCGCATTGAAATAATACTCGGTGCCTTCGTCGTTGGTGGCGCGCCATACGTTCGTGCCCTCATGCCGATCGTTGTCGAAGTATGCTACTTTTTCGATATGCTTCATCATTCTATCCCGCTCTCTCGCCTTTAGGCCTTAGTAATGACTTCGTCAAGAATGCCGTATTTTACCGCCTCTTCGCTACTCATCCAGAAGTCGCGTTCAACGTCCTTTTCAATCTTCGAAAGTTTCTGGCCGGTATTTTTCGCAAGAATTTCGTTCAGACGCTGTTTCAGGTAAATGCCTTCGCGAAGCGTAATCTCCTGGTCGGTAATTTTGCCCTGAGTACCGCTGGAGGGCTGGTGAATCATAATACGGCTGTTCGGTAACGCGAACCGCTTGCCCTTCGTACCGCTGGAAAGCAGGAACGCGCCCATGCTGGCCTGAAGCCCGATGCCGATGGTCGCGACGTCGGGTGAGATGTATTGGATGGTGTCATAAATGGCCATACCATCGTAAATACTACCACCGGGACTGTTAATGTACAGTTTGATGTCTTTTTTAGGGTCTTCGTAGGCCAGGTGAAGCAATTGCGCCACGACAATGTTAGCCGTGTGCTCGTTCACATCCTCACCAAGGAAAATGATCCGCTCGTTTAAAAGACGGCTATAAATGTCGAACGCGCGCTCCCCTTCATGCGTCCGTTCAATCACGGTTGGTACAAGGTAATTGCTAGGCTTTGTCATACTATTAGTATACACAAAAACTAGCACTCAATACAATAGAGTGCTAGCAGAGTCTTTCGAACAAAGGTGATGCGGCCACAGGAAACCCCATGGCCGCTGTCCTGCACCTCAGAGGTTGTTTGCCGACCACGTCGTGTAGGCATCCTCGGTGAGTTGCTTGCGGCTTACCTTTTTGCATCCCCTGTTTTTGCAAGTGATGATGGCGCCGACCAGTTCCTTTTCAGGGTTGTCATTACCATAGTCACGGCTAAGCTTTACGTCGCTTCCCCCACAGTGGGGACAGACGACCTCGCTGCTTGACACCTCTATCTCCTTTGGTTGTGCGAAGGACTACCAGCCAGCGTACCGCATGTATGCTATGCGTGCAAGCTGGCTACTTGGCGTTGAGGTCCAAAAGGCGCTCAACGGTTTTTTCAGTGAGAAGGCGGTTGGCAATGTCACGGCGAGCTTCCGGCTGGTCGAATTGGGCGACCATTTGCGGATTATTCGCGTACTGCTTTTTGTACAGATCGACATGATCTTCAAGCTCTTGGTTAGTGGCTTCGATCTTCTCGGCTTTGCTCAGCTCTGCCAGCACCAAGCCAGCCTGCACACGTTTTTTAGCGGCGTCCAGCACTTCGCTTTCCAGCCACTTTTCTTTGGTTTCAAAGCCCTTATTCTCCAGGTATTGGTCGAGAGTCAGCCCCTGGTACATGAGGTTCTGTGTCATATCGCGTTCGATAGAGTCGGCTTGATCCTTCAAAAGGATTTCCGGTACCGGCACTTCACTGACTTCAATGAGCTGGCCAACCAGGTCATCTTTTAGCTGCTCCTTGGCTTCGCGGTCTTTTTGAGCAGTCAGTTCACGCTTAATGTCGTCTTTCAGCTCGGCCACGGTTTTGAACGGCCCGGCTTTTTTCGCAAATTCGTCGTTTACTTCAGGCAGAACGACTTCATTCACCTTCTTGAGTGTGGTCGTAAAGGTAACTTTCGCACCCTTCAGGTCCTTTACGTGGTAATCCTTCGGGAACTCAAGATCAAGGTCGAATGTCTCACCTGGCTTTTTACCAACGATGCCTTCTTCAAAACCAGGAATAAATGAGTTGCTACCGAGCGTCAGGTCGTAATCTTGCGCTGTCCCGCCGTCGAATGCGACGCCGTCCTTCTTGCCTACGAAGTCGATCGTGACTTCATCACCGTTTTTTGCCGCACGATCAGCCTCTTTCTTTTCGGCAAACCCTTGGCGCATGCGGTCAATAATCTCATCGATATCTTTAACAGCCACGGTGACCTTCTTTGTAGTCGCCTTTAATTTTTTGTAGTCACCAAGTGTTATTTTTGGTAGAATTTCAGCTTCCGCCGTAAATTCCAGCTCCTGCATAGGAACATACTTCTTAATTTCCACGGCAGGACGATCGAGTGCTTGAATATGCTCGTTCGTGTATGCTTCGGCCACTGCCTTTGAAAGCGCATCTTCAAGCGTTTGCTGGGCAAGCGCCTCTGGGTCAACGTATTTCTTTGCTACGTTTACCGGCACGTTTCCTTTGCGGAAGCCGGGCGCCTTAATAGATTTTGCTAGCTTGGTCAGCGCCACCTGCTCGGCGGCATCAAGCTCTTCTTTGCCAAGCTGAATGGTCAGTTCAACTTTGGTATTACTTAGGTTCTTTACTGTCGTCTTCATACTTGGCCTACTATAACAGATACGAGGCAAGGATGCCACCAGATGGTGACAGATGTGAAATTATTCAAACAAATCGTCGAGCTCGTCCTGTGTCTTTCGACGGCGGTCTTTCACGCTGCTTACGATGCGCTCGAAGCTCAGCTTCTGTTCTTCACTTGAAGCGGTGTCTTTGAACGGGTACACCTCGCTGGCCAGTTCGTCTTCGCCAATGAACACGATGAACGGAATTTCCTTTTTAATGGCAGTCTTCAGCTGTTTATCTAATTTGCGACCGGTAATATCAAGTTCAACGTTGACACCTTCGTTCCGAAGCTTTGAGGCAAAATCCATTGCGCCAGGCAGACTGCCGCCAAGCACTACCACATACACTTCCGTGGTCGAAGGAAGTTTTGGTAGAAGATCGTGCGATTGCAGGAAAAGTTCGGTCATTGTCAGGCCGGGCGCCATCCCCACGGCGGAAATAGGTTCGGCACCGAACAGGCCTACTAGACCGTCATAGCGTCCGCCGCCGTAGAGCGCCCGATTGTTATCCGGGTGGGTATCAAAAAATTCGAACACGGTACCCGTATAGTAATCGAGCCCGCGCATAAGGGTTATATCAAAAATGGCGTTTTTCACCCCGGCACGCTCCAGTAATGTGAATAGTTCCTGTACTTCCTTTACCGTGTTGCTTTCGCGGATTTCTTCCGGCAGGTCGGCCATACTTTTTGCCACCAACAGCTTGGAGATTTTCGTCAGGCCGGCAGGTGCGGCCGCATCACCGAATATTTCAATAGCTTGGTCGCGGAATTGCTCGTGGGTAATTTTATCCTTACGGTCGAACAGCTTTATCATCAGTTCGGCCTGTACGGCATCGAGCCCCAGGTACTGTGCCATCATGAAATTGATAAGCTTGCGGTTGTTGATACGGATCCGGTACATGTCGTCGGAGGCGCCGAATTCCTTTAAAATGCCGGCGCCCATTGTAATGATCTCTGCTTCGGGAAGTGCTCCTTCCACGCCGAAAATATCAACGTTCAATTGCCAGAACTCGCGCTCGCGGCCACGCTGGGGGCGTTCGTAGCGCATGAAATTGGCAATACTGAACAGCCGGGCCGGATACGCCATTTCCTGCCGCCGGGCTGCTACCATACGTGATACCGATGGTGTCATTTCAGGACGGATAGCCACCGTGCGGTCACCGCGATCCATAAACGTGTAGGTTTGCTCATTGGCCAGTTCTTGGCCAGATTTTGCCTCGTATACCTCAAGCGGCTCTAAAAGCGGTGTCCCATACTCCTCGTAGCCAAAACTCAGCGCGACTTTGCGCCAGGTAGTGAAAATATAATTCTGCACGCGCTTGTCGGCGGGATAGTAGTCGCGCGTGCCTTTATAGGGCTGTGATGATAGGGAGCTCATTGGAAATATTGTCTCATTTTTATCTGTTATCTGCAAGCGTGAGCGGTTTGAAGGTTTCATAGGTATTCTCCTGTTTATCGGTAATAGGCATGCAAAAACGCCGAAGCAATACTCGGCGTTTTCATCTGATATGTGCAATAAGAAAACTATCCGAGTCGCTTCGGCAACAGATGCGAGTGATGGATAGCTGTATAAACCATAGCTTTACTATACACCAAAATCAGCTAGAGCAAGTGTCGCCGGGCCCACTCGTACATGACGATTCCCGCAGCAACCCCCACATTCACGGAGCGAGTGCTGCCAAATTGCTCGATCTTCACCATTTTTTCACTTGCCTCCACCATTTCCCGGCTTAACCCCGGCCCTTCGCCGCCGAATATCAATACTGCTTTTTTGGGAAGTTCCGTTTCTGAAAGAGGGATGGCTCCTTGCTGGTTATCTACCGCAATAAGATGACGCCCCTTCATAGCTGCGACGAACGCTTCAACGGTCGGATGATGGACAACTTCAAGATAGCGGTCCGTCACCATGGCACCGCGCCGATTCCAATGACGTCGTCCTATAATATGCACGACGCTCACATTAAAAGCATTGGCGCTCCGTACGATTGTCCCTATATTGTAATCGTGCTGCCAGTTTTCAACGGCGATATGAAGCCCGCTGCTGTGCCGAGCCATGTCCGCCTTAATCGCCTCTATAGTCAGGTAGCGATACTCGTCCGCAACGTTCCGCCGATCGCCATGAGCAAGAAGCTCGGGGTCGTATTCATCCCCTGCCGGCCATGGCTTCGGATGCGGTCCGACGCCGACACTTTTTTCTTCCATGCTCTTACCTTACACGCTTCAGTTCATTTTCCAAATAGTCGGGGCCGTACGCCATCCATTCCCATACGCCGCTTAGCCGTCGAGCGTATCTCCAATGAGCTGTATCGGGAGGCGCAAAATACCGTACGCTTATACCTACGCTTTCAAAGAGTGCTTCATCCAGATAGCTGGCACCACCCGTCCCACAAATATATTGCGAAGCCTCCACAGCCTGAGTAAGGTCGCGCAGGCGCTCGGAACGGTAGTGGGAAACCGCAAAGTCGGAGCTGTGTACTACTCGCCCTTCCCACCCAAGACGACGCAGCAGTGCGACGGTAGAGTATTCCGCAATTTCTGCCACGCTATCCGTCGAATCGAACAATGACGTGACACCTGCAAGCTGCGCGTCGAAGCTTCGCCAGTATTCACTATTGCTATAGTGAGACTTTATCTGTTGCGTCAAGCGGCGCTGACACTTCGCCGGTTCGAGCAGCCGTACATCGTTAATGGCCGTGTTAAGACCGTCTGGGCGCGCCACCCTCAACGAGAGCCATTCTTCTTGCTCGGGAGCTTTCAGAGGAGCAACCCGAAAACGGTGCTGATAGTCACGACGAGCGAACTGCACATCGTCGAGTACGACCCACACGTCCGAAGCATACAATTTAGCAAGTGTCGCCAAGCGTGGAAATAAATTCGGCTGATGGATTGCACAAGTATCTGCGATACACTTCTCCTTATTAGCTATTTAGTAATTAATGCAAAATAATAAAAACCGGTTTACCGGTTCATATTATGGTACGCGAGAGAGGACTTGAACCTCCACGTCCGTAAGGACACTAGCACCTGAAGCTAGCGCGTCTACCAATTCCGCCACTCGCGCGTGCTTCTGCTATCATAGCGTTTTATAGGAGAAAATTCAAGGTTAGTATGGCACGTAACCGCCGGGGATTTCCTGGTTGTAGTCGCTTCGTAGCCACGAGACGAGCTGGCGGACTTCTGCTGGTTGCTTCACGCCGGGGTTGAGCGTGCCGTTAGGGTCAAAAACGGCTTTTACCGAGGCAAAAAGCCCCGCCACATCTTCGTCGCGCTGGGAAGAAGTGAACCGCGCTTTCAGGCGACCATCACCCGCCATGGCGACGAGGTAGCCGTTATGCTGGTCAACCAGCCTGCTGTATTCATCGAGCAGCTTGAAAACCTTTTGCTTATCACCGACTTTTTTCAAGTTAAGCGCTGGCCTGGTTGAATAAATGCTCTCAAGACGTGAACCAAAGAGCGGAAGGTGCACATGATGTTTTTCCGAAAGGGCAACGAGCGCCTTTGAAAAATCCTCAAACCGTTCCGGTGGAATGAAGGCACCTTCCAGAAGCGGGACCGCAGTTGCGGGATGTTGCATATCCCAATACGCCGTCACTTCACGTGCAGTCAAAAGCTCATTCGCCTCTTCTCCTTCTGCGCTCACATAGGTCACCTCGACTTGTTCAAGTAATTTGGCGAGTTTTTTCTGCTTTTTTTGCCTCGCGTGTTCACTGAAATCATCGAAACCTATCATTACCACGGCGGATGAAAGCGTATCAAGGTCTTTATAGAAAGAATATTGCTTGCCGTGATTGGCCGCCTGCGTGAAATACTCGCTATCGTAGTACTCAACAAAAGCCGGCCCGAGCCCGACTGCGGCGTCCGCCATATCCCTGGCCGCCTCGTAGCTTGTAAAAACAGCTACCGTCACTGCCGTGTGGTTACTGATGAAATCGCTTTTTAAGATCATTTCTGAAATAATGCCGAGCGTTCCCTGGCTTCCTAAAAACAGCGGGGTAAGATCGAACGAGCCGTCCTTTTGCTTGACGTACGCCAGCGAATTATACCCTGCGTTATCGCGCGGATCACCACCGAGCCGTTCTTCAATCAGTTGCTTGTTGTCTTCTATCAGATTATCGAGGCTTCGGTAAATTTCACCCTCGAACGTCTGGAGACCTTTCTTTTTATTAAGGTCCCGCCTGGAAAGCCGTCCGGTTTGCAACAGGTCACCATTTGCCAGTACTACCTCGAGTTGCTGCACCCACTTGCTAATATCGCCATATTTGCCGCTTAACGGTCCGCTGGCATTATTGGCGATAGCACCGCCAATAGTACTGTAGGCAGCCGAACGGGGCATGGCCGGAATACCCAGGCCATGCATCCCTAATGCATCGTTTAATGCCTTCGTGTTCACGCCAGGTTGCAGACGGACAAGTTTCTGTTTTACGTCGAATTCAAGGATATTGTCCATATGGGCAGTGGTTGCGACGATGATACCTTTCCCAAGCGCCGCCCCGGTTTGATCAGTACCGCCACCCCGTGTGGTAATGGGAAGCACGTGTCCCTTTTCAGCCAGCTGCCATGCAAAGCGGGCCACTTTGCGGATATCACTCGTCACCCTTGGGTAAACAACCATTTCAGGCGTTATTTCCAGGACGCTCGCGTCGCGGCTCATCGCGTCCAGTACCGCAGGGCTCGAAATAACCTCACCCAGGATATGCTCCTGCAAATACGTAGCAACCTTACTGCTCATGTCTTTTTTCTTTACACCCTCACTTATTTCTCCCTCATGATAGCACAAGCATCATAAATTTACACCTTTATCTGGTAACAATTCTTTGATATAGTGGTAAGCACCAATGTGCGCGAGTGGTGGAATTGGTAGACACGCTAGCCTTAGGAGCTAGTGCCTCCGGGCGTGAAGGTTCAAGTCCTTTCTCGCGTACCAAAGTAAAACGAGACCAATCGGTCTCGTTTTACTTTGGTAGTAGGCATAAATGTGAACCGAAGGTCAAAAAAACTGCCAATGGCATTCGCAGTAAGGTTGCTCATCTATTCTCCGAACGCTAAAATCGCAGCCCCAATCAAACAACTGTCGTGAGCATGTTGTGCCAACTCCACTCTGACTTTCTTCGTCAGTCCGGGCTCGGAATGGCCCAGTACCATCTCGTGGACAGATGGCATAATAAATTCGTGTGCCGCCATAACCCCACCACCAAGCACCACTACTTCCGGCTGGAACATGTTAATTGCGCTCGTTGCCGCAAGCCCGATCCATTTTCCAAGTTCGCTATACACTGTCATGGCGTCTTCGTTACCTTGCCGAGCAAGCGCCAAAAGTGCTTTACCATCAATGCTCGCACCGTGGATTAAGTCTTTTAGTTGTGAATTTGGCTTTTCCTTCAGGAAGTGCTCAACCAGGTTGCGCAGCCCGACACCGCTGGCATAATGACCGACGGGCATAATATCGTGAAACCCTTGACCTGGAACTAGGAATGCACCGACTTTAATGCCGCTTTCGCGTCGCTCTACAAGACTTCCTCGCAAGACAACGCCACTACCAAGAAACGTGCCGATTGAAAGCGAAACGACATTTTGACTATCTTGCGCCGCTCCTTTTTTCCATTCCGCAAGGGTTGCAGCATTTCCGTCATTTTCCACTACCACTGGCAATCCCGTGGCTTCTTCAAGTTGTGTGCGGATCGGGATGGTGCTGTACTCGAAGTTTGCCGCATCATTGCGTTGGTCAACCGCCCTGTAGGAAACGGTCCCCTCAGCCGTATCAACATCTCCGGCAATTGAAACGCCGACGGCTTGTATCTCCGGATACGCTGCCTGGAACCCTTTGACTGCCTCAGTCACTTTACTGATTTGCTCTTCATAGGTAAGCCCCCTCATTGAGTACTCCGTACGCTTTATAAGCGTAAAGGTTTCATCAACGACTGCCGCACTTAGTTTTGTCCCTCCGAGATCACACGTTATAACTTCTTTCATATACGTTTAATAGTACCATGTCCTCGAGGAAGGCACGGGGTGGGTATCAGTCGTCAAAACGGAATTCAGTGAGTACCCACGGATGGGGGTTGCAGTCACTAAAACGAGCCCACACAGGTTCCAGCAAAAAGTAAACTTGGCCTTCGATGTCCTTGAACGGTAAAGAGCCTGGTAATTTCCTGAAATGCTCCTCTGCCCGAGGCTCAAACTCTTCGGAAGAAAGACGGCGCGCCATGCCCTCAAACTGGAACGTATAGCGCTTCTGCGAATCGGTTACCTCGTATGCGACACGCGGATCCGCCTCAATATTCAGCGCTTTACGGGAATGTTCATCGGTACCAATAATAAGTTCGAGCTGCCTATTCTGCGAAAAAGCGACCCGGGCCGCTTGAGGTTGTCCATTTGGTCCAAGTGTAGCCAGCGTACCAAGTTGCTGAGTATCCAGAAAATCGGCAACTTCTTCCATCGTGGGGCGCCAGCCGGCGCGTTCTTTGTTAAATTCTTGTATTTTCATCCCCCAGCCCCTCTCCTTTCCGCTTCATAATAACAAGTTCGCCAGATTCCTCAAGGACCTCATATCCCACTTCTTCGTACGGATCCCTTTCGTCGCTTGGCTTGATTTCGAGCCAAAGATCCCCTTCGTAACGCCCATATGAAGCGAAGTCGTAATGTGCCGCCTTGACAAACGCCGTCAGCCCATTACGCGCAAACTGCTCATCATATAGCATAGGCGAAAACTGATAATCTGGCTCTTTCGTTGCCATAGACTCGGGCGGAATAAAGTAGGCAAGCGCCACTAAGGAAGCACGTCGTCCTATACCTTTGCTTACACTATATACAGTGGGCTGTACGTGCTTGTGCCACAACAAAAGTGCTTCTACGTCAGCGCGAAACGATCCTGAAGTCGTCTTCTTGGCTGTGCGGTCATGCCATACGGCTTTATGTGCAAGACGCTCGGTCCAGCCCCGGCTCACAGACATATGTTCTTCTTCCAAAGACAGCGTGTATTTGTTTTGGATATCGATAAATTCACGCATAAAAAATACGCCTCCTAGGCGTCTTCTCGGCGGTAGAAGGTGAGGAAAGCATTTCCGTAACTACGATTGTCCACCACAACAACTCCCGTCTTGGTAAGTTCCTCACCCCTACCTGGGTGTGATAATATCATAAGTCCGCCGGGTTTTAATAGCCCCAATAATTCCGCGGCTGTGGATAACTGCGGATCATGATACGGCGGATCGGCAAAAATAAGATCGTACCGTTCCTCTGGGTCTTTTGTTTTCAGCCAATTAGCCACCGAAGTACGAATAAGCGTGGCCTGATTCTCGACGCCAAGTGTTGTAATATTTTTAGCAAGTATTTTTTGCGCGATCTTATCCCGTTCAATAAAGGTAGCGTGGATCGCACCGCGGCTAAGCGCCTCAAGCCCAATGGCTCCCGTACCGGCAAACGCGTCAAGTACCGCTGCACCCGGAATGTGGGCGATAAGGTTATTAAAAAGGGCGCTCCGCACTCGGTCTCCCATAGGGTGGGTCGTTTTCGATGACATGTGTGGCGCCTCTATTTTGCGGCCACCGAATACGCCGCTGATGATCCGGATGTTCACTTCTTTTTCGACTCCAGCACGGCTTTATACCACCCAAGCATTACTATCCGGATAATTTCAGGAATCAAGACCTCTCTGGTTTCGTTAGCAAGATGGCGTGTCCAGCCAACCTTTGAGAACTCCTTATACATTTCCATATCAGCGACACGGTGCAGTGCTTCGAAAAACAATACTTCGAACGTGTCAGTCTTAAGGCGCTGGAAATCGTTGTCACTCGGCATCACTTCTTCGAATTTAGTACTGGCGATAGTTGTTGCAACCCCCCATTCAAACATAAAGTGGTTGGTGAACACTCCTTTCGCCCCCCAGTACTGCCAGTTTTTTGAAAGCGTATCACGGCGGTTTTTACCACGGATAAAGTTCTTGTCGCGGATAGTAAGCCGCGCTTCTTTAGGCACACCCCACAGCTCTTCGATCTTTTCATCGAGCGGGTAGTGGTGGGCCGGCGTCAGGCCGTCAACGATCGCGTGTGCCATCCAGGCCGCCTCGAACGCAGCACGTTCGCGATTCTTATCTTTTAAAGCAGCGGCCATATTATGAATATGGTCGTTAATCATATCGGCAATCGCCCTGTCGTCAGGGTTGGTCGGGTCGATGTAATGCCACGGCTCATCTCTTCCAGGACTTTTACGCTTTACACCGTCCGGCCCGTTCACCCCCTCGAAGTGGAGGATATCGTGAGCCGACGGGAAATACGCCCTGCTTCCGATTTTGGCAGAGATATTGCGCCGGGCAATGCGATCAATCCGTTGGTGCACGCCCATCAGGCGGCCCGACTTGGTGTGGAAGGTTGTTCCTGAATACATAAATGCGGCCAAGGCCTCAAGAGACAAACCTACGGTTTTTCTCTTCGCGCGGGGCGACGAAGTAAATTCGTCCGCTCCGGCTGCTCTTTTCCCTTTTGTAATGCTTAGTTTAATTTAATATTGTCAGCCGCTGATATTGTTCCACCTGAGCGGCCAATTGTTTATATTGTACCAGATTCTGGCCGCTTTCAACGAACCAACGGGCTTCTTTTTGTGCTCGCGCAATCAGTTTCGTATCTGATAGCGTAGCAATTTGCAGATTAAGCGCCCCGTGCTGTGCCCGCCCATAAATCTCGCCGGGACCGCGAAGCTTCAGGTCTACCTCCGCCAGGTAAAACCCGTCGTTCGAGCGTTCAATTTCTGTAAGGCGCTGGCTCGGTTTGCTCGTATCGCTCATCATCAAAAAGCAGTAGCTTTGGTGCTCCGAGCGCCCCACGCGTCCGCGGAGCTGGTGAAGCTGGCTCAGACCGAACCGGTCGGCATCTTCTATCATCATAACCGTCGCGTTTGGCACGTCTACGCCCACCTCTACTACCGTGGTACTCACCAGAATATCCAATTTTCCGCCTGCAAATTCGCGCATGACCGCATCTTTCTCTTCAGGCTTCAGCTTACCATGCAGCAAGCCAATGCGACGGTGACCGAAAATTGAATTGCGCAGTTTTTTATACTCAGCCTCCACGCTTTTCACTTCATTGTCCGGGTTTTCATCGATAAGGCTGCAAATAACATAGGCCTGTCGCCCTTTTGCAATTTCTACGTCGATTTTCTCATACAACTGGCTACGGCTTGTCGGCGACCATATTTTTGTGGCAATCGGTTTGCGCCCTTTCGGTAGTTCGTTCAAAATGCTCAGGTCCAGTTCGCCGTATACCGTCAATGCCAAGCTGCGCGGAATAGGCGTGGCGGTCATGGCAAGAAGGTGCGGCATATGCTCAGATTTTTTTAACAGCTCTTGACGTTGCTTTACGCCAAAGCGGTGCTGTTCGTCGATTGCCACGAAACCCAGTTTATGAAATGTTACGCCCTCCTGGATAAGCGCATGCGTGCCCACCACAACGTCGACACTTCCGTTTGCAATCTGTTCGTGAAGGGTTTTACGCGCTGCGCCTTTTACGCTGCCAGTAAGTAGTCCCACCGTAAGACCGAACGGCGTTAACAAGCGTGAAAGCGTTTCGGCATGTTGCGATGCCAGGATTTCCGTCGGTGCCATAAGGGCCGATTGGAAGCCGGCATGTGCCGCCACACGGGCTGCAAGGCCGGCTACGACTGTTTTTCCCGAGCCTACGTCGCCCTGAAGCAGCCGGTTCATGGGCGTTTTACGTTCAAAATCCTGAATAATTTCCCAGGCAGCACGGCGCTGGGCGTTCGTTAGTTCAAATGGCAAACCGCTTACAAATCCGGCCACTACTTTTTGGTCGAACGGAATATGCCAGCCTACCAGCTTGGCATTTTCCTGACGGTTCAGCTGGGCGGCAAGCAGTAGCTGGAGCAACTCTTCGTAAGCCAAGCGCTCCCGGGCCCGCGCTACGTCTTTACTTGTTGAGGGAAAATGCATACCAAGCACCGCCTCCGACCGAGAAAGAAGGCGTTCACGCCGTACCATTTCTTCCGGCAGCGTCTCCGGCAGCATCGTCATAAGCGGACGGAGCTCGGCCATTATTTTGCGCACAAGCTGGCTTTTAAGCCCCCTTACAGAGCGGTATACCGGAAGCAGGCGATCGGTTTGCACGGGCATATCGCTGACTTTCTCGGCGCTCGGGTTGGTAAGCTGATACCGGTTGTAATTAAATTCAAACTCACCCGAAAAAAAGAATTCCTCCCCGCTTTTTAATTGCGTCTCGCGGTACGGCTGATTAAACCACACCGCCTGCAGTTTACCACTGTCGTCGGCAAGCGTCGCTGTCGTCAGTCGCAGGCCACGACGGACCATCCGGGTTGCTATCTTCTCGCATCGCGCCCGGATGGTGGCTTTTCCCGGATGGATGTCGGCGATTTTTACCGCTTCTGAAAAATCTTCGTGGGCACGCGGAAGGAAATTAACCAGATCGTCTACGGTATGCAGCCCTGCAACAGCGAACTGCTCGACTGTCTTTACTCCCACGCCTTTTACTTTTTCGAGCGGCGTCAGATAGTTCATATACCTCTAGTATACCAGTCTCTAATAAAGCAGTGGTCGTTAAAAACGACACAATCTGCGTCTCTCATTAATGAACGAGGTCTTACTTGGTAACAGCTAAAACGCCCTCAAGCACAAACGCAGTATCTTCCCAACGGTCAACCTCGATACTGTCGATACCCATTGCTTTTACTGGGTAGTCATTCCCGCCCTCTTGCAGCTTGTCGCCAACGAAAAGGATGTCATCTTTACTAATATTAAGCGTATCGATAAGCTTTTGCATGCCGTAGGCTTTGTCGATGCCAATACGGGTAATGTCAACACTGGTCGTGCCCCCAAGACGCACTTCAAGGTCGGGCAGCTGGCCTGCCACCATTGCGCGGAGTTCTTGCTTAGCTTCCGCATTCTCTTCAGCCCACTTGTATTTCTCTTCGGCCGGGGCTTGCTGACCCAGTGCCGAGTACGTCACCTGACTGCCGCGATCTTCAATGATATCACCGTAGGGCTTTTCCGCCCAAAGGCCAAGCTTCTTCGCAGAGTCCTCAAGTACGCTGACAATTTTCTTTTTCTCGTCTTCACTCAAATCTTCGGCGTATACAACCTTCCATTCCCTGGTAATTTCATCGTGGCGGTAGTACCGGGTACCGCAAGTCGGCATTAAATGAAGACGCGTTAGCTCACGGTCGGATGCTTCCAGTCGGTCTACCACTTGTTTCTTGAACTGCTCGAATTTACCGCCAGAAATAATACAAACGTCATATTTTTTCAGCAAATCCACCAACAGCTCTCCCATACGGTCGCTGATTGGTGATTTCGTTACGGCTAAAGTGTCGTCTAAATCAAAGGCAATCACTTTTTTGGTCATAGGAAATTACGCTCCTTTTCTACGTTATGTCGAGTCTTTATTATACCATCGAACAAACTATCGCACGAGTACGAAGGTGTTTTTACCCTTTTTCAACAGGCCTTTTGCTGTGAGCGGCCTATCTTCAGCAACTTTCTCGCCGTTCCATGAGATAGCACCTCCGCTGATGAGGCGGCGGGCCTCGCCATTACTTGTGGCAACGCCGGTATCTACAAGTGTTTCAAGCACGTTCTTCCCGCTCTCCGTCGTGGGGATTTCAGCGGCGAGAAGATCCAGGTCTGCATCGGAAAGATCGGTAAATGATGCCTTGCCAAACAGCACTTCGGTTACCCGCTCAACCGATGACTGACGTTCCTTACCGTGTACCAATGCCGTCACTTCACGGGCGAGCGTTTTCTGGGCAATCCGGGCGCCAGGATTCGCTTTGTGATCTTTTTCCAACTTCTCAATCTCTTCTTTCGAGAGCAGCGTGTAGATTTTCGCGTAGTCAATCGCCCCTTCATCATCCACGTTCAGCCAGAACTGGTAAAACTGGTACACGCTTGTTTTATGGCTGTCCAGCCACACGGCGCCGGCTTCCGATTTTCCAAACTTTTTGCCCGTTGCTTTATTAATGATAAGCGGCGCCGTCCATATATGCGCATCGGTATTTTCAAGCTTGCGGATGAGCTGCACGCCTGAAATGCTGTTTCCCCATTGATCGGCCCCAGCAAGCTGCAACGTCACACCCTTTTCACGGAACAGGTGAAGAAAATCGTACCCCTGAATAAGCGAGTAGCTGAATTCCGCATAACTAATGCCAGCGCCGCCTTCGCCGATACGTTTTTGCACGAAATCACGATCCAAAAGCTGAGTCATACTAAAATGTTTACCTACATCACGAAGGAACTGCAAGTAGCCGATATCCTTGAACCAATCGTAATTATCTACTATGTCGAACGCCTGGCCGGCAAACAAACTTTTGTACTGTGCCACAATACCGGCTTTATTATGTTCAACCTCTTCTGCCGATTTGAGTTCGCGCTCTTCCATTTTGCCATCCGGATCGCCGATCATACCGGTCGCTCCACCCACAAGAAGCGTCGCCTTGTGGCCATGGGCAATAAAATGTCGGATCATCATGGCCATGGCAAGCTGCCCAATGTGCATACTGTCGGCGCTCGGGTCGACGCCCCAATAGAAAGAGATGGGGCCTTGGTCAAGTTCACTGGTATCGCTAAGCGTGGTTTGGTTGGTAAAGCCTCGCCACTGCAGTTCTTCGGAAAGTTTCATCCCATCTCCTTATCTGTTATTACTTCGGTCAGTATAGCAGAAAAAAGAGTATGGCGCGAATAAAATTAGTGCTATAATTGGTACTAATATTGCTTATGGGAACTGAACGGCTGTGATCAAAAAAGGAAGTAAGTCGCGTAGCGTTAGCGTGTATTCTAACCTAGTACGCAAACGAAAGACCAAGAAAGATGCGGAAGCCCGAAGGAAGGCGGAATACCTTGCCAGCCTGCCGAAGCATCCAGTAAAACGACTGCTCTACCGCCTGCATCCGAAACGAGTGGCAGCATATTGGTTTAGTAAGCGCGGCGCACTCATGGCCCTGAAAGTACTCGGCGTGGCCGCGCTTCTTTGCGTGCTTATGGTCGGCGCCCTGTTTGCCTACTACCGAAAAGACCTCGACGCTATCCGCCCGGGTGAGCTTGCCAAGCGGGTCCAGACAACCGTTACCAAGTATCTCGACAGAAATGGGCAGCTGCTTTACGAAGATAAGGGTACCGACGATTACAAGATCGTGGTTGACGGCAACGAAATCAGCGATTACATGAAGAAAGCGACCGTCGCTATCGAGGATAAGGATTTCTATAAGCACGGCGGCATCAGTGTGACCGGTATCTTCCGTTCGCTCGTGAATAATGCCAACGGAGGAAGTACACAGGGTGGATCAACGCTCACCCAGCAGCTGGTGAAGCAGGTGTTCTTTGCCGATGAAGCACAAAAACGTGGCCTTGACGGCGTACCCCGTAAGATCAAGGAAATGATCCTCTCTATCGAGGTGGAGCGCATGTACAACAAGGAGCAAATCCTAAACCTCTACCTTAATGAATCACCCTATGGCGGCCGCCGTAACGGGGTAGAATCGGCGTCCCAAACCTACTTTGGCAAGCACGCTAAAGACCTCACCCTACCAGAATCAGCCCTTCTTGCGGCCATCCCTAATCAGCCAGGCCTGTACGATCCATATAATGTCGATGGCCACGAGGCGTTAATAGAGCGCCAACACAAAGTACTCGACGGCATGGTGGAGCAAGGATACATCACCAAAGCCCAGGCTGACGATGCCAAAAAATACCCAATCCTCGACAATATCAAACCAGAATCTGATCAGTACAAAGACATTAAAGCCCCGCACTTCGTTCAGATGGTTCGTACCGAGCTTGAACAGGAACTTGGTAAGGCAACTGTCGGTAAGGGTGGCCTGACTGTCACGACCACACTCGACCTTCGTGTGCAGCAAGTCGCCGAACAAGCCATGACCGATATGTTTAATTCAAGCACGCCAAGGATCAATGGCTTCTCGAACGGTGCTGCCACGGTGGAGGATAACTCGACCGGACAGGTCATTGCCATGGTAGGAAGCCGCGACTTCAATTATCCAGGATACGGCCAGGACAATGCCGCTACAGCCTTCATTCAGCCAGGTTCAAGCATCAAGCCGCTCGTCTATGCACAGCTGTTCTCGCAAAAGCCAAACGGACAAGCCAACTATGGCAGTGGTTCTATTCTTTCCGACACTAAGACGACTTTTGATGGCAATTATACGCCGAATGACGCCGATAAAGTATTCAAGGGAAACCTTACCATCCGTCAAAGCCTTGCCCAATCACGTAACATCCCGGCTATTAAGGCCATGGCCATCTCCGGCATCCAGCCAACTTGGCAAACCATCCGCGATGCCGGCGACAAGCAGTACTGTACCCAAGGTGCAGACGCTCAGGCAGGACTTGCTTCGGCCATCGGTGGATGTGGTACTACCCAGCTTGACCACGTGAACGCATTTGCCACCCTCGCGCGCGGCGGTGTGTATAAACCTCATACCGATATCCTGGAGGTAAAAAACAGCCGCGGTGAAACCCTTAAAAAGTGGAAAGACGACAGCAAGCAAGTCATCGACCCACAGGTTACCTATATCCTTAGCGATATCTTAAACGATGCCAACGCCCGCAAACCGCTGTTCGGTAATATTACGACCGGGTTTAGCTACGGCAATACCGGTATCCGTACCGCTACCAAGACGGGTACGTCCGACATCGGTGGTGACAAGCCGAAGGATGTGTGGATTATGACATACAGCCCGGTCGTGTCCATGGGAGTATGGCTTGGTAATCCGGATACAACCCCCCTAAAGAGCGGTAACTCTACATTGCCTGGTCCAATTATAGATAAGGTAATGCGGTATGTTCACCAGGATATTTACGGCAAAGATGGCCGCTGGAAGGCGAACGATTGGTTTACTCAGCCAGCTGGCGTTCAAAAGATCAATAACGAGCTTTACCCGTCGTGGTACAACAAAAACCAAGGTGCTACGAATGCCAAGCTTACCTTCGACAAAGTATCTAAGAAAAAAGCCACCGACTGTACTCCTGATGGTGCCAAGATCGAAATAGCCGTAACAAAAACCACCGATGCCTTTACGAAGAAGGATGTTTACATTGCACCAGATGGCTACAATGCCAGCGCCGACGATGATGTTCACAAATGTGACGACGTAAAACCAACCGTCGGTAGCATTGTCGCAACTCCTCAAGGTGGTGGCAGCTATAAAATTGAGGTTAGCGTGGTCGCGGGTACCCATAACCTGAAGGAAGTAGCCATAAAGGTAGGCGATACGACTATTGCCACGCTTCCGACCACCTCAAGCGGTACCGTCTCTACGACCTACACCGCGAACACCAGTGGCAGCCAGACCATTTCGGCAACCGTTACAGACGAAGTATATTACACCGCTTCGGGCTCCATCACGCAAAACCTCGCCATGAATAATAGCTCTGGTTCCGCGCTAGGCAGAACCGCCTCATACGACAGGGTGCGCAACCGTTTTCGATAAATAAAAGGGGCTTTACTCCAAAAATATACCGCCATCAGGCGGTATATTTTAGTTTTAGATGCCCTTACGATTGTTTCTCAACGAGTTCTATAAGCGTGTCTTCGTGCTGCTTCGACGTCTGTGGCCTTTTCTTGGCGGGGCGGGCGACAACAGTTGGTTGCTGCTTTTTCAGCTGTTTTGGTGTCTCGGGTTTCTTTTTGTCGTTGCCGGCAAGGCGTTGATCGTTTCTATCGCTATGGAAGACGGTCGCCGGCTTTTCTTTTGGCGCTTGTTGCTGTTTATTAATTGGCTTTTTGCCAGCAGGACGCTGCTGTTGCGGCTTATCACGGCCTGGCTGCTGCGTGAGCCTGGCAAACATCATTTTACCAGCTGCCGTCTGAAGACTTCGAATGAATTCTATTTCCGCAGTCTGGCCAATGAGCTTACTGGCTTGCTCAACCACAACCATCGTCCCGTCGCTCAGATACCCAACGCCCTGATGACTGTCCTGTCCTTTCTGGACGATTTCTAGTAACATGCGTTCGCCAGGTAGGTACGCCATGCGAAGACTTTGCGCGAGTTCGTTTACATTCAGGACCGTAATGCCCTCGACCACCGCTACTTTATTCAAGTTGTAATCAATCGTACAAATGGCCCCGTTATGCTTCTTGGCGAGCATTAAAAGCCGCTCGTCGACGCCTTCTTCAGCTTTGCTGCCGTCTTGTAAAATTTCAACGTCGAGTTGCGGAATTTGTTGCAGCTCGCTGACGATATCGAGTCCATGGCGCGCACGCGCACGCTTTTCATGGTCGGCGTTGTCAGCCAAAAACTGAAGCTCTCCTACTACGCTGCGAGGAATGATGATAGCATCATTCATAAATCCGGACCGTGCAACGGCCACAATTCGTCCGTCGATTAACACTGACGTATCTATAAAAACAGGTCGTCGCTGTTTTTTCGTAAGGGTTTGTTTTGGTACTTTTACGACCAAGTAAGTCGTTTCAGCCAGCACCGCCAACAAGGTGATAGCCAGCAAAAATTGCGTTGATTGCATATATGTTTTTCTCCTCTGCTACTGCAGATATTCTATGAGCGCCTGACGTAGGTCGCTCACACCTTTAATAAATGAATTCTTCTTGTTCGGTTTTGGCGCGATTGCCCGGGAAAAGCCAAGCTTCTTTGCTTCGGCTACCCGGCGGTCAACGCTGCTAACACTGCGTATTTCGCCACCAAGGCCTACTTCACCAAACACCACAAGCTCATCTCCGAGTCGCCGGCCCGCTGCCGCGCTGGCAATCGCCATACAAACAGCGAGATCGGCTGCCGGATCACTCAGCTTCAACCCGCCAACCACATTAATATAAATATCTTTATCTGATAAATTCAGTTTGGTGCGGCGTTCCAGCACGGCGATAAGAAGCGTTAAGCGGTTGAGATCGAACCCTGAAGCTGTACGTTTAGGATACCCGAAACTGGTCGGATTGACAAGCGCCTGGATTTCCACAAGCAGCGGACGTGTGCCTTCAAGAGTAGCCAGTACCACCGATCCGTCGGCGTTTTGACGTTCGGCAAGCAGTGCTGCCGAAGGATTCGCGACGAGCTGCAAGCCCGTATCATTCATTTCGAAAATAGCAGCTTCGTTCGTTGAGCCATACCGGTTTTTGATGGCACGGACGACCTTAAAGCCTCCGTACCGGTCACCCTCGAACTGCAACACAACATCAACTAAGTGTTCTAGAATTTTCGGTCCGGCGATACTCCCTTCTTTGGTGACATGACCTACAAGAATGACTGCTGCGTTCGTTTCTTTAGCGGCCCGTATGATAACATTACTGCTATTCGTGATCTGGCTGACCGTTCCCGGAGCCGAGGTAATCTCTTCGAGACTGAGCGTTTGAATAGAATCAATAATTACTAATTTATACTGTCCCGTTCGGATTGTAGCGGCAATGTCATCGGCGCTGGTGCTTGCCACAAACTGTAGTTGCTCCTGGCTGCTTGCGCCCAGACGCTCCGCCCGTAGTTTCACCTGAGAGGCAGATTCTTCCCCGCTGGCGTATAGTACCGGTTGGGACCCGCTGACATGGTTTGCCACCTGCAAAAGTAAGGTACTTTTTCCAATACCGGGCTGTCCGGCCATAAGCAACACACCGCCCGGAAGAATACCACCTCCAAGAACCGTATCGAGGTCACCGTAGCCGGTTTTCATACGACGTACCGATTCTTCTACCGAAATTGACCCCATTGTTTGCGGCATAAGCGCATGTCCTGTTTGAGCGCTCCGTGCGACGGCAGATTTTCCGGTACTTACCGGCGCTTGCTCCATAAGCGTATTCCACTCGCCGCAATTTTCGCAGCGTCCCGACCATTTCGGATAGCTTGCGCCACAATTTTGACAAACAAACTGCGTTCTACTTCTCGCCATTAGATCTATTATGTACGTATTCCCGGAAGAAAGCCAGCCTTTTCTCTGATGTCCTATTATAAACTGGGTGCCGGTGCAAGGCTGCTGTCGATGCTCTTATTTAGCGCCTCCGCTTGGCTTGCAACGCTTAGCAGTTCCTCACGAAGCGATTCGTACTGCGCCACTTCATCGTTGACGGCTTGGCGCGTCTGGTTAAGCTCATTGGCACGACTAACAAGAGTGTCTCGCTCTGCCTGAAAGGCTTCTTCACTAGAAAAACCACCGTTTTTTGCCTTACTGTTGAAAGCGACTATATCCTCGTTTAGCTGTGCAACATTTTTGTTATAGGCCAAGGTTTCAGTTTCGATCTTGTTCCCAAGCGATGTCAGCTGCGTGCTTAGCGCATCGCTTTTCGTCTGTAAATCGTTGAACACTTTCGCATAGGCATCGTGCAAAGCCACGACTTTGCTCCGATCGTTAAAGTACCGCTTATAATGCGCCTCCAGCTCGGGACTGATATTAGCCACTTCCGTTCCGATAACTGAGTGCAGCTCGTTATCGCGCTCACCTGGCTCCGTACGGGCGTAAAACGCCATTCGTTCCGAGAAATCTTTGTTATTCTTTAGTTTCGTATATTCCGTTTCAAGCAACTGGTCTACCTGCTGTTTTTCACCGTCTGTCAGGCGAGCATACGCCGCGTGCAGCATTTCGTGAGCCGCCGTCACTTCCTGGATGCCATCAAGCCGTGCGTCGGTTACGTTATAAACAAAAATATTCCTACCAGTGTAACAACCCAAAATGGCGGTACTCGCTTCTTGTCGGGCACAATTTTTATTGAACTCCTGAGCCGTTTCTACGGCAGGTTGGCTTGCGTAAAAATAAAACTTTCCCGTATCACTCATTCCAGAGCGATCGGCAAGTGTTGCCACATCGCTTGAAGGCTGATATTGCCATACAGCCAGCTGATCAACCACGAATTGGCGGTTGATCAGCAAAAGTATGGCAATAGCAATACTCGCAAGTGCTGCCACCAGAGATACAACGTGACTACCGGCACTACGCTTCGTGCGTAACATCTATAACAACCCGGCCCTTTCGTGCACTGACTTCGAGTACGCTGCCCTTTTCGTATGCTCCACTTAGGACTCCATCGGCGATCTCGTGTTCAAGTTCGTCCTGAATGGCACGGCGAAGCGGACGGGCGCCGAACTTTTCATCGTACCCCTTGTCGATCAAGAACTTCTTAGCCGAAGGTTTTATAACAAGATGGATACCTTTGCGGATAAGGCGGGTTTGTAATTCGTCGATCAAATTATCGAAAATCCGTGCCACTTCTTTGCGTGTTAGTGCACGGAACGTCACTACTGCATCGAAACGGTTAATTAGCTCCGGCCGCATCATGCGCGACAGGGCATCTCGAGCGGCCGTCGCATTCTCTTCATGAACCGTATCAAGGTGCTTCTGATCCGACTTGGTACTGGCGTGAAAACCAAGGCTCGATTCTTTCATCATTTTATCGGCGCCAAGGTTGCTGGTAAGGATGACGATAGTGTTACTGAAGTCCACTGTGCGGCCTTTGGCATCGGTGAGCTTGCCATCTTCTAGCAACTGCAATAGTAGCTGGAACACTTCGGGGTGCGCCTTTTCGATCTCATCGAAGAGGACCACGCTGTATGGCTGGCGGCGAATCTTGTCGGTCAGCTTGCCGCCGTCTTCGTATCCAACGTATCCTGCCGGCGCACCAAGCAAACGGCTGGTATTATGACGCTCGCCAAACTCACTCATATCTATCTTTATAAGCGCGTCATCGCTGCCAAATACTTCTCGGGCGAGTACTTTAGCAAGCTCGGTTTTACCCACGCCGGTTGGTCCCATGAAAACGAACGAACCGATCGGCCGCTTGCTGCTAGCTACGCCGCTTCGGGAACGACGGATAGCACGAGCTACTTTCTCTACTGCCTCCCCCTGACCGATGATGAATCTGCCAAGATGCTTTTCCAGTGTTCGTAGCAGCTTTGCTTCCGACTTTTGTACCCGTTTTACCGGAATGCCCGTCATGGTGGCAATAGCATGGGCAATATCGTCGTCACCAAGTTTAATTGGCGTCTTATTTTCAAAGTCGGCTTTGGTTTCTTCAAGCTTGGCGGTAATTTGGCTGATACGCGTTTTATACAGCGCCGCCCGCTCGTAATCTTCGCTTACTACCGCCTCTTCCATCTTTTCGTTCAGATTCTTTAATTGCCGCGTGAAGTCACGCACCTTACTTGGCTTGCGGCCGCTGCGTACGCGCACGAGGGCGGCAGCTTCATCGATGACATCGATCGCCTTATCTGGCATGAACCGCTCGCTGACGTAACGCTCAGCCATATAAACAGCGTCTTCAAGCACTTCGTCGCTCATGGAGACGCCATGATGTTTTTCGTAGTAGTTTTTCAACCCTTTAATGATAGCGATGGTGTCTTTAATACTCGGTTCCGGCACCATAATAGTCTGGAAACGACGTTCAAGCGCACTGTCCTTTTCAATATGTTTGCGGTATTCATCCAAAGTAGTTGCGCCAATCAGATGCAGTTCACCACGGGCAAGCGCAGGCTTCAACATATTTGCGGCGTCAAGCGCACCCTCGGCTGCACCAGCCCCGACCAAAAGATGCAGCTCGTCAATAAATACGATGACGTTCTTCTGACTCTTCAGTTCTTCAACGACTTTCTTAAGGCGCTCTTCGAATTCACCGCGATACTTGGTACCAGCGATCATGGCAGCAAGGTCAAGCTGGACCACACGCTTATCCAGCAAATGATCCGGTACGTCTTCGCGAGCAATGCGCTGTGCCAAACCCTCTACGATAGCCGTTTTACCCACACCCGGTTCACCAATAAGCACCGGGTTATTCTTGGTCCGACGGCTTAAAATCGTCACCATACGCTCTTCCTGTTCGTCACGACCAATCACCGGGTCGAGCTCGCCGTTTTTGGCCTTTGCCGTCAGGTCGGTGCCAAATGTCTCAAGCGCACCGCCGCGACCCGCACGCTTCTTCGTTTTGGTTTCTGTTCCCGTTTCTTCTTCCCCATAGGCATTGTTTTGCCTGTCCAGGTACCCTTCCAGTTCACTCGTAAGTTCGGCGATGTCGACGTTCATATCGCGAAGCAATACCGTTGCCCGGGCATTTTTTTGCGTAAGGATGCTATAGAGGATATGTTCCGTGCCCAAATAATCCTGATGAAATTCCTGGGCAATTTCCCAGCTCATCTTCAAAGTGAGTTTGGCTGTTTCTGATAACCCCTTCGCACCAGTGCTTACCACCAGCGTGCGAGGTGTGAGGTTAAGCGCAAGCTCCGCCCTATCGAGCGTGACGCCGGCATCGGCCAGTACTTTGGCGCCCACCGATGATCCTTGGGCCAGCACTCCCAAAAGTAAGTGTTCCGTGCCAATATACGCACTGCCATATCCGCGGGCAATTGCGTCTGCATGCTGCAGACTTGTCCGTGCGTTATCGGTGAGGTGCGATACAAACTCGGCGAAATCATCTGCCATATCTTTATTATACTCCGTGTCATATCCTTACGTTACTATATTCAGTATACATAAGAATTAGCACTCACGTCAAGCGAGTGCTAATAATACTTTACATCCTTAACTAGTCGTTGGTCGATTCTTCAACCGCGCTCAGAAGGCTGTCTTCGATATTCTTGCGAGGCTTTGGCTCAGTTGGTTTCTCGGCTTTTGCTGTCTCGATATCAAGTTCATGGCCAGTCAGACGGCTCGCCAGACGAACGTTCTGGCCACCACGGCCAATAGCAATCGACTGCTGGTCTTCCGCCACATACACTTTCGCACGCTTTGCTTCTTTATCGATATCGACCTTTACCACTTCGGCAGGACTAAGAGCATTACGGATAAACTGCTCTGGGTTTTCGTCGTAGGTAACAATGTCAATTTTCTCCTGGTCGCCGATCTCGTTCATAACGGCCTGTACGCGGGTGCCATGGCCACCCACGAACGTACCGACAGGATCGACACCAGGCATGGTGCTATGAACGGCAATCTTGGTACGGCGTCCGGCTTCGCGAGCAATGGCTTTGATTTCCACGGCGCCGGTTTCCATTTCAGGTACTTCCTGACGAAAAAGGTACTCAATGAACGCTTCGTTACCACGGGAAAGGATAAGTTGCGGACCACGGTTATCCCGTTCGATGTCCTTAATGAACACTTTGATACGCGCGCCAACGCTGTAAAATTCACCCTGGATCTGTTCACTCTGTGGAATAATACCGATGGCCTTACCAAGTTCCACACGAACCACGCGCGGTTCGACCCGCTGCACGGTACCGGTGACAACCGTTCCGATTTTATCTTCATATTCCTCAAGTACGACTTCGCGCTCAGCCTCACGCAGGCGCTGCAATACGACCTGCTTGGCCGTCTGTGCAGCAACACGGCCAAAGGTAGTCACTTCGTACTCTTCCTCGACAGTATCCCCAATTTGCGCGTCGGCTTTGATTTTCTTAGCATCTTCCAGGCTGATTTCAACCGCATCACTACCAACAAGCTCGACCACTTCCCGCGCAACGAACACCTTGGCAGTTCCGTCGTTCAGATTCAGCTCTGCACGTACTTCTTGGTCACGCTCACCGTGGTCACGGCGCCATGCAGCAGCTATTGCTTGCTCAATTACCGATAGCACAATGTCCTCTGGCAAGTTTTTTTCTTCGGCAATGGTGCGCATTGCAAGGGCAAGTTGCTTTACGTTGATTTCTTCCATATATGTTTCGTCCTTTCTTATCAAAAAATCCGACCTGCCGGCCGGAATCTACTGTCTATAAGTATACTGCGTATTTTTAACGCGCGCAATACTTTTCTTTCGGCAAGTGTCGCCGCTGTTTCCATAGACAGAAACAGCGGCGACATGCTCCTTTTTACAGGAGCAGGCCTACTGTCATCTGCGCCGCAGCGCATCGCCGATGGTCAGCAATGCTTCCCGCCGTTCCTGCGGATTGCGTGGCCGGGCCGGCGCGGGAGAGGTGCCGGAATGAGCGCTCCGGCGCGGATCGACAACAGGGGTGTGACTTTCGGTGTTACTAGACACTGAGGCCTCCTCGAGTTATGCCTTTTTACAGACATGAATAGGTCTTTTCCTGTTATACGCCTACTGTATGTATACGTCAATAATATTTTCCCAATAGGAAACAGGGCACCCGCTGGCTGCGCGCACCCTTATTCTCCTTTCTACACCGTTCCTGTTCGTTCAAGGTGATACCACTTACCCACTTCGCGTCCTTTGGCAATCCTCAGCAAAGAGGCGTACAGCAGGTATGCTCGCAGAGGCTCGTAAATCAACCTATACACGGGTACGACAAGCAGATGCCATGGCTTTTCCCGCACCATGCTTATCGCCACAAGCGACACGACCGCGTGAACCGACAGCACAAAACCAGCGAACAATGCCGTGCTTTGCCAGCTGCCATTCACCAGGTTAATAACCATGGCTATATATGTGAGCGGCATGAACAGCAAAGGCACCAGAATAGACAGTACGGCATAGGGCAAAGAGACCATGCCCAATACACCGTATTTCGGCCGCAAAATCATATCCCAGTGCTTACGGTATGCCTGCAAGTTACCGACCATCCAGCGCAGACGCTGGCGGCCGAACGGCCTCACCTTCAAAGGTGCCTCCGTCCAGGCAACTGCCTTATTATCCTGCACGATTTTGCCGCCGCGCTTTTGGATCGAAAGTGTGAGGTCACTGTCCTCGGCAAGCGTGCTGCCCGAATACCCGCCAGCGGCAATGACGGCTTCTTTCCGCCACGCCGCGCACGCGCCAGGGACGATCGAAATAGCGCCAAGCAACCCTTCAGCCATGCGGGTCACGCATATGCCCGACAGGTATTCGAGGCTTTGCCATGCCGTAAGGATGTTCCGGCGGTTGCCCACTTTTACATGCCCCGCCACCGCAGTCACTTTCGGGTTGCGAAAATGACGCGCCAGCATGCTTATTGTCTGAGGCTCAAGGATGGTGTCGGCATCTTGCGTCACAATGATATCACCGCGCGCCATCTCTATTGCCCGGTTCAGTGCTGCCGCCTTTCCCATATTGCGGTCCTGACAAGCAACCCTCAACATAGACCACTCGCTAGCGTATTGCTCCAGTACCTCCTGCGTTTTGTCGGTAGAGCCATCATTCACAACAATGACTTCGAAGTTCGGATACACGCTCCAATGGAGCTCCTCCAGCGTGCGCCGTAACACCTTGGCCTCATTGTACGCCGCGATAATAACGCTCACAAAGGGCGGGTCTCCTTCCGATACTGTCCAGGTTTGTCTTTTTTGACGATACTGTTGCACTAATGCAAGCAACACATAGAGGCACGTAATAATCGTGAGCGTGCTTACGCCAAACACAAACAGCCAGTAAATGATCTTTGCTGGCAGTACAAGAAATACCCACATACCAATAGACGTGGCGTAGTCTCCGGCCGAAAGCGTTGCATGCTTTGACGGCACCATCTCCTTAGGAAGGAGAGGCGCGACGGTTGAAAATGAATACCCTTGTGCCTTTGCTTCTTTAATCAGCCGTTCAAGAAGATCAATGGTACCAGATCGATCTCCACCGCCGTCGTGAAGCAGCACGACGTGCCCACGCCCGTCCAATTCTGGAACGGGTATGGTTTCTCCTGGCGCGTAACGCCAGTCTTGCGTATCCATATCCATGTCCATGTCAATATAGCCCAGCTGCTGGGCTTGCAATACAACACGTTCACTATGGTCAGGATCCCCTTCGGGTATACGAAACAAGCGCGTCGTGTAGTCGCCGACAGTACGGATAACGCGGTCGGCACCAATCATTTCTTCACGGTCTCGGATGGTGCCATTATTGAACCCGACGTGAGTCAGGGTATGGTTGCCGACCATGTGCCCTTCGCGGATAATGCGTTTTAGTAGGTCTTGGTTTTGTATCACCTGTTGGCCCACGACAAAAAATGTCGCCTGAACATGCTCACGAGATAAAATATCAAGAATTTCCGGGGTGTATAGAGCATTGGGGCCGTCGTCGAATGTGAGCATTAACACATGATCGGCCGGAGTGCCGTACCACTCAAGAACGTATTGGTTATTACCGATCTCCTGAGCCTCCTCTTCACTTGCCAGTCGGATAACCTGGTCCGTAAATGGATCGATAAGTTGTGTCTGACCATTTATTTTCTTCACAAGGTCAACGCGGGTAAGGTTGCCCTCTCCTTCCGCACCAATAATGGGCAGGCTGCCTTTTACTTGCTGTAGAGCTTGCACGGGATAATCGCTAGGCTGATTTTTCTCGACCGTCCAAACGGGTGAAAACGCCTCATCCACCAACCATGCTGCTCCTATAATAATTGCCAAACCAAACAACGAAACGCTTATACAAATACGCTTCCATCGCTTGCCTTTCACATCAATAAATATAGGCCTTACAACGGGAATAGGTACCGCACTTGTTTGCTGAACCACGATCGCTTCCTTCGTAGGAATGGATTGTTGTAGAAAGGAACGAGAACCACTTGGTAGCAGTTCATATTAAAATAATACAACGACTTCATGCTTATGTTAATAGAAATTACAACATTTCGCAGTAAAATGAAGAAGGCGATAGTACACGTTCATTTCGCGGAAACGGAGATTAGATATGTGGAAAGTCGTAGCACCTATTATCATAGCTATCATGATTGGGGTACTTGTCGCTTGCGGCAACAATGCAACTCCAGGAAGCCATACGGTCAACGCGACGATTTTTTGGGTAGGTGAAGCCGCCGGTCCGGAAAATGGTAACATAGCCAACGACGTTAGCTCTTGGGATGGGGGCTGGGTAGCACATTTTGGCGGCATAGACGACCCAAACGCCCAAGCCCGCACACCGGACGGCCTTCGGCCAAAAGCGTTCGCCCCGAAGGAAAATCCCTTCTATTTCGCGCTGCCTTATACGGACTTCACCGATGCCGGGCAAGTGAAAGAAAACGCAGCACTTGTTCCATGGTATGACGCGGCGTTACCTTCCCGCCCCCAAACGGCGGCACTTCCCGCGTTTTCCATCATAAAAAACCGATGGATAGAAATTACCTATAACGGCAAGACAGCGTACGCGCAGTGGGAGGATGCCGGACCGAAAAACTCTGATGATGTCGCATATGTGTTTGGTTCAAAAGCCCCGCAGTTTGCACGTTCGGGCCTTGATGTTTCGCCGGCAACCGCCGCCTACGTGGGCTTTAAGGGCAGCGGACAACTGTCGTGGCGCTTTGTAACATTTAGCGAGGTACCGGCCGGACCATGGCGCGATAAAGTTACTACCAGCCAGATAGCATGGTAGCAAGCGGCCGGATCCATTATTGGGTCCGGCCATCACCTAGAGAACACTTTGCCTGAAACGTGACACATACGGGTTACCTTTCAGAAAAAATCGCCACGGCTTATCTTTCGCCCGGGCAATTCCTATTCGAGGAGTCGTCACGATAGAGCTCGCTGATAGCTCGGGTTTCATTACCAGCACGAGCGGTGAACGCAATAGGTTATGGCCATTCATTTTTTTCGTGATATCGAGCGCCTGGCACAGCTTTGCGGGACCATTTGTCAGTTCGGCGCCCGTCTTTCCTTTGCGCCGCATCATAAGCGGCTCTTCGTTTTTTAGAGGTTCCACCGCCCGAATCAGCACTGCCGCGCCGTAGCCCCGCTCACCAACCACGATATTACAGCAATAGTGCATACCGTAGGTAAAATACACATATAAGTGACCGGCTGAACCAAACATGACGTCCGTCCGCTCGGTCCTTCCTTTGTAGCTATGGCTTGCTGCATCGGTTTCATCGTAAGCCTCAGTTTCAACAATCCGTACGTGTACGGTGCGGCCGTCGATTTCCCGTTCCAGCTCGCATCCCAGTAACCGCCGTGCAGCTTCAACTGCGGACATACGAGACAATTCATCTATCATATCTTTATTATACCGGGAAATGAAATCCGCCTTCACCTACCAGATATGCATCCAACAGATGAAGACGACTTCATTATCCCGAATAACTATTCGATGGTTTTAATCGTAGTGCATGCTATAGTATCCCGATCTTGCCTCCGGCGAGGTCGGTAATCTGCCTATCGATATCGGCAATTTGCTGTTCGGCATCTTTTCGGATTTGCTCGCGGCGAGCACGCAGTTCATCCGCTTGGCGGTCTTTTTCCGCAGCCTCCTGTTCATGGCTCGTAGCCTGCCCTTCTTCTGCCTGCGCCCGGGCATCGAATTGTGCGGCCTGGTCGCGATCCTGCTGGGCTCTATCCGGACTATCACGGCCAGCTGCCGCCTCACTTGCCTTCATGGCATCTTTCCGAAAGTTGTCCGCTCGGCGATGAGCGTCCTGGGCACGTTGTCTCAGTTCTTGCGCGTTCATACACCCTCCTTCCTATTTCAACGTATCGACAATCGCATCCATAAATGCAGGGATGTCATCTGGTTTGCGGCTGGTGATAAAATTGTCATCCACAACCACTTCCTCATCCTTCCAAGTTCCTCCCGCATTCCGAATATCATCTTGTAGTGTGGGGTAGCTTGTAAACGTATGTCCACTCACAAGCCCACTTGACACCAGAAGCCACGGCCCATGGCAAATCGCGGCCACCGGTTTACCAGCTTTGGCCATTTCCCGTACGAACGAACGAGCGCTTTCTTCCATACGAAGATGATCGGCATTCACCACACCCCCAGGAATAATGACCGCATCGTAATCATCCGGAACAACTTTGTCGAGTGTTTTGTCGACTGCTACTTTCTGGCTGCGGTCCACATGTCGGAGCGCCTGTATAGTACCGCTGTGCGGCGCTACAACATCGACTACCGCTTTCATATCACGCAGTTGCGTCAATGGCTCTATAAGCTCCGCTTCCTCAAAATAGTCGGTCGAGATAATTGCGATTCGTTTGCCTGTGAGATTCATCATGGCTTCCTCCTTCGCTTATCGTATAGCCTTTATCATGCGCTCTATAGTAAACCTATACTTTTTTCCAACCCTTACGATTTTTTCTTTGGTACCTTTGCGCCTGTCTTGCGTGCTTCGCTCAGGCCAATGGCAACAGCTTGCTTGCGGCTGGTGACTTTTTTACCACTCTTGCCGCTTTTTAGCGTGCCCTCCTTCATCTCCTCGACTGCTTTTTCAACTTTCTGTTGGGCTTTCGGACCATATTTTGCCATATTCCCTCCTTCTGTGAAAATTATGCTTGTACTTACTATTATACATGCTTGGCATGGTATATGCACATCTGTAACTTGACTTAAATAGCAAAATGTACTATGGTTTTATTAGTCTGAAAACAGATCGTCTTCACGTGGCCGAAAGAAGGTGATGAACGTGAATGTATACATCAAGATGCATGAAAAAATGGTCTCTACGAAGAAAAGTCTGCTCATCGCCGTTGCGATAGGATGTGGACTGATTGCTGTTCTCTTTCTCTTTGTTGGCGGGGAGTCCTGGCGTGGATGGGTGGTTATACCCGCCGCCGTCATAGGTGGCTTGGCAGCAGTAATGGCTTACCCGAGCAAGTTACCGCCGGTCATGGGAGCGGATCCTGTCGGAGCTTTCGGCTCCGATTCTCAGGATCGAGCCATGGCTATGAGCCAGCCCGCCAGAGAATACCCATACAGAGAAAGGCCGTCAGACCCCACACCCACTCCTCCATGGGGAATACCGGTCGAGAGCTATTCGTCAGATCAGCTGATGAACAAGTTCCTCGAACTTGCACAGCGAGGCCTGGAAATGGATACGACGGATGAGAAGAAGCCTTCTTCAGCACCACCATATCGTGAGCGTGCCCATGTCATGGGTCTCATCGCGAACTGGGCAAAATGGGCATTCTTCCTGGTCGGTTCCCTAGTTGGTGCCGGCACCATTGCCTCGCACCCGAAGCAGTCGATTGGTTTCGCCCTCGGGCTTATCATTCTTCTGATTCTGGCTATTGTCTATTCCAAAGGTGAAAAAGGGAAAAAGATCAGGAGTTTTATTTGGAAGACCCTCATCTTCTTTGGCGTTATCGCCGCGATGAGTGCCTCCGGGACGATTTTCCTCGTCGCCCTGGGCCTTATCCTGATCGTGGTTATTTCCCGCATGGTGTGGATATGGATCAAGTGGTACTACACGGAAATCATCGCGGACGATGCGGGATTTGGCGTGGACTTCAATACCCCCGCCTATCTTCCGTTCTCCGACCGCAACGTCCGTGCACGACGGCGAAGCATCCCCATCACCGAGTACGATCAGCCTTGGTGGGCAGAGCTGTTTCACATCAACTTTGTCCATCTGGGTCAGGATACAGCAGCACAGAAGCTCGATGACGTGCTTCATCAGCTGCGGTACCTGAGATACCCGGAACTGCTCATTCCATTCATCGAGAAGTAACGACGTTTTCGACTATCACCCCGCCAGGACGCGCGTATCTACGTGCTGAATGGCGGGGTCAGTCATATCTTGGCATCGTTCGCCCGGCGTATACTTCTTACCAGTCCTCCTTTGGATCAACAATTTCCGGATGTTTCTTAAAGTAATAGTCGCGCAGCAAAATAGCACCCGCACGAAGGATTTGGTTTAGGTCCTTGCCATGGTCGTACGCATATTTTTCCACCTGCCGAAAGGGCTCATAGCCGTCCAGGCTATCCATAAGCGCCCGAGCTTTTTCCTGCACATCGTATTGGGATAAGGGGTCCATCTCCTCGAGCTTTTCTACCAGATCGTCTTTCACGTCTTCGAATATCTTCTTCAGACCACTTTCTTTTATGAGCTTTTCACCGAATTCCGTCAAAGATAGGGGGCTCTGATCCTTATAAATAGTGCGGTCCATAAATTTCTGCGCCTGAATTTTAAATTCCAGCAGTTTATCGACATCCGTGCGGAGCGTTTCTTTGCGATCGGCCATTTTTTCAAGGTCGCGCTCCATACGATCGACTTTGCTTTTGTATTGGCCAATGGTAAACAGTGCTGTGCCGGCACCTACCATTGCCGAGACCACTAAATTCACAATCAAGACAACGTAGTTCGAATCCATATCCTCAGTATACAACGTTGCTACACAAAAATACGCCCCGCCGGTAAGAGCGGAGCGCATTCCCCTCACAACTAAAGGTTACGCGACTGGCTTTGGTTTCTGAGCTGCGCCCATTTCGTTCATCGTCATGAGCTTCGCAACGATGACGTACAGAGCACCCAGGCCGACGAGCGCATATACCACACGTGCCAACACCGACCCTGCGCCAAACAGCGAATCGACCAGGTTATAGTCGAAAAATCCGACCAGTCCCCAGTTGAGCCCTCCTATTAACGTTAGTACCAGAGCGATCTTGTAGACTACTCTCATATCGTACCTCCCTTATGTTGTACCCCTAGTATAGGCCTACGTTTTTGGTGGCACAAGATGTGTTGGAAGTACGCATATGATTGACGGTATATACTCTTTATTATATTATGCTAATGTTTCGTTCCGACGGCAAGGAGTTACGATGTACCCGACAACTCGCAAGCCTCGTCCCTGGGGGATCCTCCCCCTCATCGTAGGTGGTGTCCTCGTTGTTCTGGGCGTTCTTCTCAGTGGTGATCGGCCCTTTGTGCCATTTTTAGCGATCTCGGCAATAGGCTCGATCACCATGGCAACTGGCTTGGCCTGGCTGCTCAATTGGTACACCCATCAGCTGGCAGCATACCGAACCGAGCTTTCCCGGTACCACGCTGCTTCGCAGGAGGTACTACGGCTTCTTGAATCCTTTGGTATTGCCATAGGCGAACAGCGTGAGTATCATAATCCCGATCCGGAAAACAAAGACTACCTGCTTGTGATGAAACGGATGGGCGATACGGCATTTACCGCTATTTTACGCACACTCTGGCATCAAGGCCAAGAGGCGACAAAGGTAGGTTACGAGTGTTATTTCGTCACTGGCGAGCGCAAGTCCATATTGCTACTCGCCAAGCGGAAAGAAATAGCACTCGACGAGACTGCTCCTCGCTTCCCGCAGGACATCGAGGAATTCCTGACCGACGGCAAGGCAGGAGAACCGGCGAGCCATGCACAGCTTGTCCGCTTCCATACCCAACTGAGAGAGTACTTGCCAAACCCGAAACGGACTGCTCACTAACGAGCCCGCTTGCCGAGAACGGCCGGCCGCATCATCCAGGTGCGGCCATTTTACTATTTTCCAAACAGGCTCCGAAGTTCTTCCTTTGCCTTCTCCAGTATCGCTTTTTGAGCTTCAGGCAAATGCTTTCCCGCCCGGTTGATATAGAAATTCAGCATGGACATAGCCGATTGATACGGCGTGCCCTTGCGCCGTTGGCTCTTTTCCGCCGAAGCTTTTAGTGAACGGGCAATTTTTGTCGGATCGTCCCAAGTAAATACTCCTTCGTCGAGATCCATGGCATCGCTCTTTTCCGTGACGTGCTGCGACCATTTCTTTGCCGGCATATACCCCTTTACCTACCTTCAATCTCACGTATGCGGATATTTAGCATTTCTTTCAGTAGTTCGTCGGGCAAAGGTTTTTCCAGTGTGAACTGAACGGTCCCCTTCGAGGTTTTGTAATTTTTCAACTTATCTTTCAGTCTCTCGCTTGGTGCAGCACCCGGGAATACGCTCATATGATCTTTGAACGCCGCGTAGGTGATCAGGTATTTCCCCTTGTATTTGAACCCCGGCATCGCATAGCTGATCCCCTCCGTCGCTTCCGGCACATACGTCCGTATCAGCAGTCGAATCCGCTCCAGTTCTTCCTTTTGGAGTGAGGATACTTTAGCCAAGTAGACGTCGACTTCATTCATGCGTCCTTGGCCTACTTTTTGTATAGGAGCACATACGGCAGCCTATCAAGCCCCACATAATTAAACATTTTATAATTCGCCCGTCGAGCAGTAGCAGATAGTTGGCGCTTTTTTAAATTTGTTTTTGGAATAAACGGATAAAAACGAATTTCCTGGTGATCTCCCACTTTATCGCTCCATTTGAAATTTGCTATAAGCGGAGGCATCAGGTAGCCGGATTTCAATACTTTCTCTGTTACATCCCAGCCAGCCCCGAATATTTCTGCTTTTGGCTTAGACCTGTTGGTTTTAATCTGTGCTCTAAAACTACAGCCCGAACACTGCACGTCGCACATAGGATAGTTTAGTGGGAGAAGCATTAATTCTTTGCCGCAGTTAGGGCAAGGAACACGTTCTACAACTTCTCTTTCGCCTTCGTCACCGAATTGTTTATTTAGTCCCGGCATACTCTTCCACTTTGAATGATACTTTCAAAACTCCGTACACATTTCATTATAACCTCTCCTGCGGAATTAGCCTCACTTAATTGTCCTCCTAACGGTCAGCATACATACGTCTCCTTACGAGAAACTATTCATCTGTATAACCGAGGGTTGAAATGGTAGTATTGAATATAAGATGGACAAAAAAATACAGCCGTGGTCTTTAGTGCCAAAGCCTAGAAGTGCAATAAAAACTGTTGAGTGGTTGCCTGCGCTATTAAAGGTAGAGGGAAAGAACTGGGATTTCCAAAATGAAAAGGGTGAACGCCCTATCCGCCGAGAATACCTAAAATATGCTCATCCTTTTGATGAATTTAGCAAGGATGATCCGGAGGTAAATGCAAGAATGGAATTTGCCCGTTACCAAACTCTCGGTCTTGCATACCTTGATAAAAGTAGCTCTGAAGAGGGTGCGAAAATTGTCGTAACTCCCGCAGGTAAGGCCATCGCTAGCCAGGAAAATAAAGATGAATTTATGCTTCGACAACTGTTGAAGTGGCAATTTCCAAGCAATATACATTCGGCCAGAGGCTACGAAACGCTCCGGGTGTTTCCTATGCAGGTTATCCTGAAAGTGCTTGAAAGGTATGGGAGCGTCAATAGACTTGAAGTGGCTTTTTCCGTCTTTACCTGCCCCAGCATTGATCGAATAGACGAAGTGTATCATCGCCTGGACGCCTTTAGATCGTTAGTCCATGATGCGCCTGCGAATGCACACAAAGATATATTCCTACAGCATTTCGCCGAATACAATGGCAACACAGGAAATCAGCCAGAGACCTACCTCGGAAACTATGACGATACTCTATTTAGATATCTAGAATTCACCGGCCTATTTGAAACCTCGGGCAGGGGTTTGTTTACTCGTATTTATATTCCGGAAAGGGCTAAGGTAAAATTTAACCTTCTGCTGAAAGAGTACGCATTTGAATTCTTCGAGAACTATACCGACACAAAAGAGTTTTACGAATATTTTGGCGATCCTTTTGCCAAGATGCTACCATGGGACAGCAAGGAAGCCTTGACGGAAATAGTCAGCTCTAAATTGGCTCTTTTGAAAGAGAGGGGTGTCGCTACTCCTGAGGCCAATATATATGCGATTAACAAGAGAGACCTCCAGGTCCTCGACATGGACTTGACGACAAAAATTCTGGAAGTAAACGAGCGAGAATTTATTGAGACAACCTCCAAAACTTCCGAAGAAAGGGCAAAGATCATTGAGAAATTCCGTGAAATAGAAGACGGCAATGAAGATCTGGCCGCCTTATGGATGGAGGTAAACACATGGAAAAGCCTGGTCGCAATGCCCGGAAAGCACTATGTAAAGAGGAACTTCAAGGTTGAATTAGATCTTACGCCACGGAGTTTTGCCCCAGGCGCTAATAATACACCCGATATGGAGTTCTATAATCAAAAATATATCCTTATTCCTGAAGTAAGTGTTCAACGGGGCATACAACAGTGGGCTTCGGAAGGCGCCTCTGTTGTCGACCATGTGTACAAATTCACGGAAGTCAAGAACGGAAAACAGTTCTTCGGCATAGACAAAATTGAACAGTACATGAATATCGATAACCTAAAAGCAATATACGGTTTATTTATAGCCCAAAAACTTCATGTGCGGGTCGTCTGGCAATTCTATATATTATGCAGAGAGGCCTGGAGGGGAGAGCCTGTCCCCGTTGTACCGATGGAACTCTCCACATACATAAGAATTATCGAATATATGTACGAGAACAACGTTCCGGCAACAGCATTCGAAGAATTAGTCGAGACGATTGCCCAAAGTTCAAAGAATACGAATAACTATACCGAATGGATGCAAAAGCAAGAGGAGCTCGTGGCGAACTTTACCACCCCCAAAGAGGCGACAACCCGATGAATCCCATAATAAAGTGGCCAGGTGGAAAATCAAAGGAGTTTCACTATATAAAGGATCTCATCCCACCATACAGACGTTTTATTGAGCCATTTTTTGGCGGCGGTGCCGTATTCTTTAAGCTCGAGCCACAGGCGAGCATTATTAACGACGTAGACGGCGACTTAGTTGATCTATATAAATTCATCAAGGGAGAGCTTGATAGAAACGAGTTTATAACAGAGCTTCAGCGTTATGCTGATAACTGGGAAAAAATTCCTAAGTACATATCTCTATTTGAAGATACGTTCGTTAATCTGTACGAGACCTACCGTGAAGGACACATTTCCCAAAAGGAGCTGAGGGCTCGGATTGAAAAATACATAATAGACGAGAGAACTCACTTCAATGGTCTATTCTCCACTGAATTCTGCATAGACGACAAGAACTTGCAGCGACAGATAATCTCCAATCTTGGATCAAAGGTCGTAAGAATGGCAAAGATTGAAAAAACAGCAGGCAAACTTTCGCTCGCTGACCTGCACAAGAATATCGAGACTGCCTTTAGAAGCGGTTTTTACATGCATTTTCGTGATCTGATGAACTGGGACGGCAAAAAAATACGCCTAAGCCACGCCAAACGAACCGCCAACTTCTACTTTGTGAGAGAATTCTGTTACGGCGCTATGTTTCGGTACAACGCCAAAGGTGAATTCAATATCCCCTACGGAGGTATCGCATACAATGCAAAAAACTTCCATTCCAAGGTAAGCGCCGCACTAAGTCCTGCAGTACAGGAAATTCTAGCCGGAGCCGAGATACATAATGAGGATTTTGAAAAAGTTCTAAGTAATGCACACCTTACCGAGGACGATTTTATATTTCTCGATCCCCCGTACGACACAGAATTCAGCGACTACTCCAATAATGTCTTTGACAGAAGAGACCAAGAAAGATTAGCCAACTGCGTAAGAAACACGAAGGCCAAGTACATACTAATCATTAAAAACACGCCCTTCATTCGTTCGCTATACGAGAAACCTGGTATAAAAATAGAAAGCTTTGAAAAACAATATCTTTATAACGTAAAAGGAAGAAACGTCCGCGACGTAGAACACCTTATCATTAGAAACTTTTGAGAGATTCCCTTTCAGTTGACTATCTTCCCCCATTACACTACACGACTAGAAGTCTATAAAATTTTTGGCAAGTTTATTACAATAAATGACGTAGGCAAAGGAGCCCAACCAGTCATCATGAAAAGCTAGCATCCACTGATTTCTCCGAATCGACGTTTATAAAACGGAAGGATGCTTTCTATGACCAAAGGTAAAAACCGGCCTCGTAAAGAGGTGAAAAAGCCAAAGCAGGCCAAGTAGCGGTCTGCCTCACTTCATAGCAATGTAACCGCTGCCAATGCCTACTTTGGCAGCTACTTTACTAGGAAACTGGCGGGGTTCTTTGTTTCGTATTGTAATAATTGCCACAACTCTACTTTTATGCTATGATTTTAACGTCTCTATTGGAAGATCGTTGAAATGAGGTGAAGACCGTGTCGCACCATGGCGTAGCGACCACAGGATTTATCATCCTGACACTTGTATATTCGGGCATTGCCGAAGCAGCCCCGCTTTTGATACTGGTGGGGCTGGGCGGAAGCGTCGCCTTCATTCTGTGGTGCTTGGTAGCAACAGTTGGAGTTGCTGGTTTTACAGGCTTTTTGTATTTCCGGGAAGCTCGGGACGCCGCCCAAGAAGAAAAGTGGGGACTCCTCCGGGACATCATCCTGATACCAGTGGTGGCCTTCGTGATAGCTCTCTTGGTGTACATACCAGCGCGTACATGGTGGGTGGGATTCACCAGCCACGCAGGAGCCCTAGCAATGGGTATCTGCACCGTACTCATCTTGGGTGGGCCGCCGTTTAGCGCCTGGTGTTTGCGCCAGGCACCCAACGAAGGGGCGGAAGGAACGATGGTGAGAGCGCTTGTTGTTTTTCCCATCCTCACGCTTTCCATCATCACATGGTTTGCGCTTACCCTGAACTCACTTCACCCGATCAACCTGTAGAAGACGCCGAGTGGGGTGCCGCATCATTGCAGCGCCCCACCAGTCTTCCCAAGTACGTACCCATCAAAAAAGGCAGTCCTGTTTTACGGAACTGCCTTTGTTTTTACTCCCCAATGATACTTTATTGCTGCGTAAAGCTCTTCCACCAGCTAATCGCAAGTGTCACCGAAACGCTTAGTCCTAGTACGAGTTCTCCCATAAAATTGGTCCTCCGTTCTTATTTCTAAGTTGTATTCGCGTGATGCGCATCACAATTACTATTATACCAAACCCAGCTGTCGCTCAGCCAACCCGCGTATAATACGTAGTAGGAAGGGAGGGTTTTATGACGAATAATATCCCGAACATTACGCTTAATAACGGGGTGTTCATGCCCCAGCTTGGCCTGGGCGTATGGCAGGCTAAGGAAGGTGAAGAGGTGGAATCGGCGGTGCGTACCGCCCTGGAGGCCGGTTATCGGCTGATTGATACAGCAGCCGTGTATGGCAACGAAACCGGCGTAGGAAACGCCATTCGAGCCAGTGGCATACCCCGCGAGGAACTGTTTATTACCACCAAGCTATGGAACGGCGACCAAGGTAAAGCCAATGTACGGGCCGCATTGGAGGCCAGCTTGGAGCGCCTCGGGCTGGACTACCTCGATCTTTATCTAATTCACTGGCCCATGCCGCGAAAAGGCCTGTACCGTGAAACGTGGGAAGCGTTTGAGGAATTGTATAAAGAAGGCGTCATGCGTGCCATTGGAGTAAGTAACTTTCGCATTGAAGATTTGGAAGAGCTAAAGGCGCATAACCTTACTATCCCGACCGTCAACCAAGTAGAGCTTCACCCGTACTTCCCACAGAAAGAATTGCGTGCGTACTGCGCGGAAAACGGCATACAAGTAGAATCGTGGAGTCCTATCGGCGGTGGCCGGGGCAACCTGCTCGAAGACCAAACACTGGTCGCGATTGCCAAAAAATACGGCAAATCTCCCGCCCAGGTGGTCATTCGCTGGCATATTCAGAATGGACTGGTAGCGATTCCGAAATCCGTTCACGAGGAGCGGATCCGCCAAAATATCGATGTTTTCGACTTTGAACTTTCTACTGATGATATGGCCGATATTAATGGCCTGGATAAAGATGAGCGCCTCGGTCCTGACCCATCTGGCTTAAACGGGTAGCTAAACCCTGGCTGGTGCAGTGCGGCTGGAAGCGTGCCGGATCTTAACGGGTTTTCTCTTCCTCACCCTCGATAGAAACGTGCGGTAATATTTTGTCGAGCCAGCGCGGCAGCCACCAAGCACTACTGCCAAGCAGCGTCATGACAGCCGGTACAATAGTCATGCGAACGACGAAAGCATCTACCAAAATACCAAGCGCAAGCCCAAAGCCCATGGCCTGAATGGTGACGTCGTGGTTGGAAACAAAGCCCGCAAACACCGCCACCATAATGAATCCGGCCGCTGTTACCACCTTGCTGCCCAGTCCGAAACCGGTGACTACCGCCTCTTTGGCATCTTTGGTATGCTCGTGCGCCTCGTGTATGCTGGACACCAGGAAAAATTCGTAGTCCATAGCCAAGCCAAACAATATCCCGATGGCAATGATAGGAATGAAGCTGATAATCGGCCCTGGCGCATCGGCGATGCCGAACCATCCCCACTGGAAGACGACCACGAGCGCGCCGAACATCGTCAGCACCGAAAGCAGGAAGCCGATAGTCGCCTTAACAGGGACCAGTATCGAGCGAAATGCCACAATGAGCAACAGGAATGACAGCCCTACCACCAGTGCAAGATACACCGGTAGGGCATTTGCCAATTTTTCATTAATATCGGCCTGCAGTGCCGTTGAACCTGTCACCCCAAAGGTAACGCCAGTATTTTTTGCAATGTCTTTTTGCGTATCTTTATCTCGCAGGTTGGCAATGAGATCAAGCGTTTTTTGGTCCGAAGGTCCGCTACTAGGGATCACCTGAATGACCCCTTTCGTACCATTGTCCGTCGTCAGGGCCGGAAGCGTTTTTACTACGCCGTCTACCGCCGCTATGCGGTCCGCTACAAGTTTCAGCTGGTGCAGTTTGGCGTATTGCTCCACCTGGGCGTTTACCTTAACAAGCGCTTCTTGCTGCTGTTTTTCGCCGCTTGCCTGCGCCGCAGCAACGGCTTGTTGTAACTGCATATAGGCTTGCGGCGTCGTTACCGTTGCGGCCTGCTGTTCAAATTCAGCCTGTTGTTTGGCTATGGCAGCAGCGACCTGCTGATTATAGGCGTCCATAATCGGCTGGCGGACAGCGGCACGGTCTTCATCGCTTACCGCCGGAAGGCCTTCTACAAGCACTAAAAGAGGTCCGTTAAAGCCGGCCCCGAATCCTCGTGCCAATATATCGTAGGCTTTTCGCTCGGAGCTGGTCTTTGCCGCGTATTCATCTGTTGGAAGGCCGAGTTTCAGGTGCTGCACCGGCCACGCGATCGCCGCCATGACAAGTAGCGCAGCTACAAGTACCATAATGGGGCGTCTTGTTATAGCTTCGCCCCATTTGTACCAAAAGGTGCTATGCTGGGCGTGCTCTTCAGCTATACCCTTCTTTTGCGCTTTTATGATAGCTTTTTTCGTTTTACCCAAAAAGATACTGCCGCCAGCAAATCCAAGCAGTGCCGGAATGAGCGTCACCGCTACAAGCGCTGCAAGCGCCACCGTGCCGGCGCCGGCAAGGCCCATGGTGGTCATGAACGGAATATTCACCACCGAAAGTGCCGCCAGGGCTATAACAACCGTTGCAGCGGCAAAAATAACAGCGTTACCGGCCGTACCCAGCGCTTTGGCCACCGCTGTTTCATAGCTATAGCCCAGTAAAAGGTAGCTGCGGTACTTGCTGATAATAAACAACGAGTAATCGATCCCGACTGCCAGGCCGAGCATCACCGCCAGCACCGGTGTCGTGGAACTGATATCGATCACTTGGCTCAGCGAAAAAAGACCGCCCATACTTACGGCAACGGCTACTATGGCCGTAGCCAAAGGCATTCCCGCCGCCACAAGCGAGCCAAGCGTCACCACCAGTACAATCAATGCCAGTACCACACCGCTTATTTCACCAATACCTAAAATCTCGCCCGGCACTTTGTTGATAACGTCGCCGCCCATTTCCACCACCAAGCCGTCTTTTCGCGCATTTTCCACCACTTTTTCGATGCCGCTCGTCGTTTTATCGCTAATGCTGCCATTTCCCTTGTCGAGTTGGACTTGCACGTACGCAACCTTCCTATCTTTGGAAATGGCATCCGTATTGACGAACGGGCTCACCGCAGTACTGACGCCGGTCACTTTCTCCGCATCGGCAACAACGTCTTCTATCTGCGTTTTGTAGGCATCGACCGTCTTTCCTTGTGGTGTTTCAAACACGATCCGTCCCGATCCTTTGCCGGCTTTCGGGAAAAGTTCACCATACCTATCGAGTGTTTTTTGCGCCTCCGTACCCGGAATGCTAATAGCACTGCTTGCCGGCTTCATAAAGTGTGCCGCCAGTAGCCCCAGTACCACAATAATAACTACCCACGCCGCACAAATTTGCCAGGCATGATGAAACGCAAATTTACCCAGGCGATGCAAAAACTGCCCCATTACTCTCCTCCTTCTTCTTACTTCGTATTATACACAGTTCCCGCCGCCCGAAACCTTGATTTTCAAAAACCGGCAGCCGTAAAATAAAAACAGATGCAGTATTGCTTCTCCAAGTGTATAAACCGACATGAAAGATGACAAGAAGCGTGTAGTAGAAGCGCACCTGGACGATGGCATCCTGAAAGTGATCGTCCCGTTGCAGCCACTGCCAGAGCCGAAGAAGATTGCCGTAAAAAGTAAAACAAGTAAGAAATAATTTCAGGCATAGAAAAGCCCCGCACTCGACAGCACGAGAGCGGAGCTCTTCTAGTGCTGCGAGCACGGGGCACGCATTACAGGAGGATCAGTGCCAGGATGCCGGCCACCAACATGAGAGTTCCCACCAGCGTGATCACGGTTACGGCCGCGACAACACAAGCGTATTCCGACTTGCGGAGCGCCTTCTTGTACGTGGCGTTGTCGATCAGCTCACCACCGGTGTCCTGCTTCTTCATCTGACGCAGGTAGATCACCTGGCCCGTCAGCATGAGGAAGAACCGGAACGGCACACTCAAAACGGGTACCCAGATGGTCCACGGTGTCGCCACCGCGTACACAGCAGCAGCCTTCAGCCTCTGCCCGAAACTCCAGTACTCGGCATCCTGCAAATAGCGCTGCCAAATACCGAGCATGCGGTCGTGATGGAAACGGGTGAGGTACATCAGCGGAGTGCTCACCGCGAAGACCACGCCCCCGATGACAGCCCAGATATACGCCGCGCTCCCGGTTGTCGGGAAAACGGTGTTGCTGAGAGCCAAGCCACCGAAGTAGCCTGCACCCGGTCCGATCATCAGCAGCAGACAGAACAGGCCGACACTCACGGCGATCATGACCAGGCTGGCCACAAAGGCCGTCCGCCTGTCACGGTCACCGTCGTAGTACTTGACTTCTTTCCGTGCCGTCACAAGTGGCGGCAGCAGCCTGTTCATGAACCGACGCCCGGGCCGTGTGAAATCGAAACCGATTTCACGCTCCCGCCGCAGACGATCCAGCTCCGCGCTCAGCTGCTCGAGTTCCGTCAGGTATTCCCTGCGCAGGCCATCCAGCCGGTTGATTTCCACATCCAGCTCGAGGTACTCGGGGCTGTTGAACTCTGCTTCACGCTGCAGAGCCCACAAGCGAGAACGCTCTTCGTTCTCGCTCCGAGACTTGACCTCGATGGCGTCGATCTTGTTCGACACTTCGCCGCACTGCCTCCTGTAGGTTGCGATATCCACGTATCGCCACCTCCCTTACGTTGAGTTGTTAACGTAGCGACAATAGTTATGTCGCTTTAAGTTATTTTTATCATAAAACCTTCAATGTTGCAATACCTTTATACATTGCATATGTATGTAAAATATGATAAAATATGTATGCTTTTGTTGAGTATTACTCCAAATGCACATTTACAATCCGTTCTATATGATTATTCGGACAAGCCAGACTAGGTAGAATTTGACTTGTCCGAATAATCCTACTCACCTACAACCAAGAAGGGAGCACCATGATTATCGTCGCGATAATCTCGGTAGTCTGTGCGGCAGTAATTGGCCTTGCGGCCAAGTATCTGCTGGCACTTGCAGTCAGGAAAAGAATGTTTCTCGACAACGACAAGCAGATCACCTGGTTCGAGTACGGTATCGCCCTGGCGATCGTGGCGATTCTGGTAGCACCTGCTGTCGTGCTGGTGGGCAAAAGTCTTTCGGTAGACCAAAAACTCCAGTACCAAGAAATGTACAACGGAGTCGAGGTCGCCGCTGAGATTCATCCTACCCAGTGCTATGCCGGCCACAGCGGCGAAAGCTACAGTGCCGGCGAAAGCAACTGTTCCCACACCTACGTCTCGGGCCACTACTCGTGGGACGAACCGCGGCAGGTGTGTACGGGTTCGGGCAAGGATCAGACGTGCACCACGGTGTACGACACCTACTACGGTGACATCTACACGCCGTATGCGGCGACGGAACTCACCTACGCTATCACAAACTCGTTCGGACAAACGTACACGTACCCGAACGCCTATGTGGCAGCGGACGGCAAGCCGTTTGGCAGCAGGGCAATACCGCCCGATGTGCCAAGAGGCGCACCTGCCGATTGGAACGATGCCAAACAACGGCTCGCAGCGGGCGACCCCCGTCCGGTGACCGACGTCTTCACCTACGACAATTACATTTTGGCGTCCGGCGATACCATGCTCGCGCCCTACAGTGCGGACATGCAGTCGTATCTCGACCAGAAACTGCTCCCCGATCACACGGCCAATATCCTAGATAACCCTATCTACGGGGATTCCAGGAAACAGGCCAAGAAGCTCAGCTTCATAGGGGTAAGCGTTCCCAACGAAAACGAGTGGCAGGAGGCGCTTATGCGCTTCAACGCCGCGCTTGGCTCCAAGCTGCAAGGTGACCTCCATGTGGTGGCCATCGATAGCAAGCGGGTCGACAATCCTCAGCGTTACCTGAAAGCGCTCCGGGCCTACTGGCTCAGCGACCATTTCGGGAAGCGTGCGCTCTCGAAAAACGGGATTATTCTCGTGATCGGGGTCAATGGGAACAAAATCGACTGGGCACAGGCCGACACCGGCATGCCCTACGGAAACAACACGATGCTGCGAACCATGGAAAACCTCCTGGACGGCGCACTGTTCACCCCAGACGCCGTGTTCGGGCACCCGCGCACGGTCGTTACTCCTGCACCAAAGGAAGGAGACGATCCGATCGTCAATGTGACCTTGTCCGAGCCGAACAGCCCGCTTGAGCTGGCAATGTTCGGCAGTGCCACCCAATTCAAGCGTCCTTGCATGAAATGCGAGGGTGAAAATGACGCGGGCGGCATCGGCTACAAGGACCTCGTCGCACAGATCGAGCCCTCGACTTCGCAGAAAACCTGGATGGTCGTGGTCGTCTGTGCGTTCTCCCTGATCTTCTGGGGATTCGTCGCGTTTACCTCCGTGCTGGAGCGTGGCCGCGTCCGCAAGATTGTCCCTCGTTCAACTCGTCGTCAGTACTACTGGTGAAGGAGCCGTCATGACTGACACATCGTTTTTCAAGAAGTACCGCAGGCCGCTGATCGGACTCGGCATCGTCGTGGTGATCGTCGGCATCGTCCTGAGTTATCTGGGATGGGCCAACGGCATCAAGAACGAAGGCGCGCGTCAGCAGAACAACATCATGCAGCTGCGTCGCAACATGGGGATCGAGATCTCAACCTGCCTCGACAAAGGCAGCACGGCGGCACAGGTCGCCATGCAGCAGAACGCGAGCCTGAAGGACACGCTCACCAGCATCGTCCAGGCCCGCTACGTCGACGCGGGCGGCAATGCCGCGGGAGCAGACAACGCGCTCCGTGGTGGCGCACTCGTTTCCGCGCTGCAGGAGAACTACCCACAGATCGACCAGTCAAGCTGGAAGGTGCTCATGGGAGTCGTCGTCGGCTGCCGCGAGGACGTGCGGGATGCCCAGGACCGGCTTCAGCACGACGCTACCGCGTTCCAGACCTGGACCATGACGGGCAGTATCTTCCAGAAGTTCATCCGTGACGACTTCCCGAACGACACACTGACCGTCTCCGACGGTAAGTCGGTACTGAAGGGTTCGGATGCGCTCAAGTTCCTGATCGAGCCGATCATCCTGGACGACGCCAAGAAGGCGTTGGAGTCGGGGCAACTGCCACAGCAGCAGCTCTTCCCCTCCGCTACGCCGCAGCCCACGCGCTGACCCGCAAGGCTGAGTAGTATGTAGAACGGTGCGCTACCCGGCTTGCGGGCGATCCCCACAAGCCGGGTGCTCACCCATATAAAAAGTAGTGATGTACGCCTTTTTAGACGCATTTCAGTATTTTTTATCCCACCGGGAGCCCTTGGTCGGGACACGTGCCCAAAACGCGTGAAATCGCGTCTCTTTCTGCCTGTGTGACCCACAAACCGTATTTTTTCTTTACCGCGATCTGCCGGGAAATGTATTGGCACCGGAAGGGTTTATTGGGCGGGAGCCACGTTGCCGCGTCGCCGTCGCTTTTTTGCTGGTTAGCGGCGCCATCGACTGCCAGGAGCTCCAACGGATCGTTCGCCAGTTGCTCCCGCTGTTTGCGCGAGAGTTGCTGAGCACCTTTTTGCCATGCATCGCTAAGGGCAACAACATGATCAATCTGGATGTCGTCGCTTGTACCAGCCCCACGCTTAAAACTAATGTCCTTGCCCGTATACGGATCGTGGAGGAGGCCGCTCACCACCTGGCACTTTTCGTTCGTCACCACCTCCGTAAGATCGCGATGAAGAATGATATTACGCGTATCGCAGCCGTTTTGCTCGGCCCAACCATCGCCAAATTGCGCCCGGGAATAGCCGGTTTTCGGCGCTCTTCCCTTCACCTCCAACTGAGCGAGCGTTTCAGCTGCGCTGCCAGATGAAGACGAGGTGGGGTGGGTGGCTTGAGGCTGTTGCAGATCGGGATGGAACCATACCAAAAGAGCGGCACCGGCCGCCACAATGCCGGCCGCAACCATCCGTCGTATGCGGAACCGCGATTTCATAAACCCATTATACCTTTGCTACAATAAAGGGTATGCAAACAGTCTCCCGTCTTATTCAACAGTTCGTGCCCGAACATTACCAACTTACCCTTACCGTTAAGCGCCAGGACCGTACGTTCGACGGTGTCGTGACTATGAACGGAACCAGCCTTGCGGGTGCAGATGGCATTCCGGTCCACGCCAAAGACCTTGTCATTGCTTCCGCGGTCGTAGATGGCAAAGAAGCGACAATCCGCCACGGTGAGAACGATGAAATCACCATTCTTCATCCGGATATTAAAGAGGGCCGACATATTGTCGTTATCAGCTTCAGCGGTACCATTACCGACGCCATGCATGGCATGTACCCGTGCTATTTCGAGCATAAGGGTGCTAAAAAAGAACTTATTGCTACCCAATTTGAAAGCCATCATGCCCGCGAAGTCTTTCCATGTATCGACGAGCCGGAAGCGAAAAGTACCTTTGATGTCACACTCATGACCGAACAAGGCGTTACCGTGCTTGGCAACATGCCAATCCGCCAACAGAAGATAGAAGACGACCAGCTGGTCACGACGTTCGGTACCACGCCAAAAATGAGTACGTACCTACTTGCCTGGGTGTACGGCGAAATGCATCGTAAAACCGCCGTGACAAAAAGCGGCGTCGAGGTAAATGTGTGGGCGACGCCCGCCCAAAAAGCGGAAAGCCTGGAGTTTGCGCTGGATATCGCCACGCGTACCATCGACTTTTTGAATGACTATTTCGACACACCGTACCCACTGCCGAAATCCGACCACGTTGCCTTACCCGACTTTGGCGCCGGCGCCATGGAAAACTGGGGGCTTATAACCTACCGCGAAGTCGCGTTACTAGCCGACCCGCGAACCACAAGCATCAGCAGCAAACACTACATCGCAACAGTTATTGCGCACGAACTGAGCCACCAATGGTTCGGCAACCTCGTGACCATGAAGTGGTGGAACAATCTCTGGCTGAACGAAAGCTTTGCCACGCTCATGGAATACCTGGTGATCGACGCGCTTCATCCTGAATGGAACGTATGGCTCGATTTTGCGACGTCGGAAAGTATCATGTCGCTTCGCCGTGACAGTTTAGAAGGTGTCCAGCCGGTACAAACCGACGTGCACCACCCGGACGAAATCGGCACGTTATTCGACGGTGCAATCGTGTATGCCAAAGGTGCACGGCTGCTCCGCATGCTGCAGCACTATATTGGTCACGAAGCGTTCCAAACAGGCCTGAAAGACTATTTTGCCACCTATGCCTACGGCAACACCGAAGGTAACGACCTATGGGATGCCCTGGGACGCGCAAGTGGCAAGGATATCACCGAATTTATGAACGCCTGGATTTCCCAGCCCGGCTTCCCGGTAGTATCGATCGAAGGAAAAAACGAAGGGCTGACACTGACCCAAAAACAGTTCTTCATCGGTCCGCACGAGCCAAGTACCAAGCTGTGGCCAATCCCGCTTAACGCTTCTGATACCGCCTTGCCCGAACTTTTTGCCACAGAAACGACGAATATACAAAAACCGACCAAGGCCGTGCGCCTTAACGTAGGCGACAGCGCGCATTTTATTACGCACTACAGCCCGCCGCTCCTCAACCAGCTTATTGCACAGATTTCAGATAACACCTTGACGCCGCTCGACCGCCTGCAGCTTCTTCACGAACAAACACTTCTGGCACGTGGCGGAGTTATTCCTACCAGCGAACTTATTCCCTTGCTCCAGGCATATAAAAATGAAACTGCCGAACCGGTGTGGGACATCATCAGCCTGACGATTGGCGAGCTGAAGAAATTCGTCGAAGGAGACGAGGCAAGCGAGCAAAAGCTGCGCACGCTCAGCGGCCGCATTGCCAAAGCTCAGTACGAACGCCTGGGCTGGCAACCGCAAGCAAATGAACCTGAAACCGATACGAAGCTTCGCGCCACTATCGTCAGTCTCATGCTTTATAGTGAAGACAAAGCAGCTATTCGGGCAGCCCTTGAGCTGTACAAGAATAACAGCCTGGAACAACTAGATCCCGAACTGCGCCCGCTGATTATCGGTACCGCGGTACGGCACGGAGACAATCCAAATATCATCGACGAGCTACTTGAAGCCCACCAAGCGACAAGCTTCGCCGAGCTCCAGCAGGATATTTCCAGCGGCCTGACATCAACGAAAGACAAAGAAACGATCAAGCGCCTGCTGGCCCTTCTTACCGATGAGAAAACCGTTCGCAACCAAGATGTCGTGCGTTGGTTCGTATGGCTGCTTCGTAACCGCGACGGCCGCGAGCTAGCATGGCAGTGGATGCAGGATAACTGGACATGGATTGAAAAAACATTCGGTGGTGATAAAAGTTACGATTATTTCCCTCGCTACACAGGCAGCGCTCTCGTAACCCGCCGACAACTGGATGAATATCGGACGTTTTTCACTCCCCTACAAGACAACCCGGCGCTTACGAGGGTCATTGCCATCGGTATCGGCGAGATCGAAGGCCGAGTTGAACTCATCGAGCGTGATGGTCCCGGCGTTCGCGACGCGCTAGCGAAGCTCTAGAAAATCCTGAAGCTCGGGCGGTGCGCCAGCCACACTTGCCGCTGCAAGCAGCATATCGTGTTTTTTGCCAAGCCGGGCAGCAAACAGTTCAGCGGCAAAGCGCATTTGCCGTTGCTTAGTCACGGTAATTGCCGCCAGACCATCGCCCTGCTTATCAGTCCTACGATATTTTACCTCTGTGAAATAAAGCGTCTCACCCTTTTGGGACACAATATCCACTTCACAGAATTTCGTCCGCCAGTTGCGTTCTAAAATATCGTGGCCGATATCCGCAAGGTACGCAGCAACCAGGTCTTCTGCTTCATCTCCGATCTGCTTTGTCGTCCGTATCACGGACAAGTCGGAATGAGGTTCGCTCATTTCACCACTGCGATACCCCGCGAGCGGCGCAAAGCTGAGTCGGTGCAGCGGCGTTACCCCATACCGTTCAATTGCCGCGCGGTGTGCCGCGGTGCCGTAACCAACATGGCTTTTAAATTTATATTCTGGATATAAAAGATCCTGCTCGGCCATATAGTTGTCGCGTGCAACTTTGGCAATAATAGACGCCGCACTCACGCTCGGTACCAGCAGATCGGCTTTTTTTATAGTCGTCACATAGTTGCCTTTGGCTGTATCTGCTAGGAAATTTATCGTTCCATCAATGATAATCTCATGGTATGAAGTCGCTATCTGTTCAACAGCGCGAATGGTTGCCAGCTTCAAGGCCGTTGAAAGGCCAACTTCATCGATTTCGTAGGCCGGTACCCACCCCAGCCCAAAGCCTGCCGCCCGTTCACGGATGAGCGTATCGAGCTCTTCACGCCGCTTTTTCGATAGTTTTTTGCTATCGGTCAGACCTTCAAGCGACGCATCTCCAAGGACAACCGCTCCCACCACAAGCGGCCCCGCCCACGGGCCACGGCCAACCTCATCAATGCCTAAAATCATACTTTTCATCGTAACATATTTGCATCGAGCTCTTATTTGTGGTATTTATGTATTGTCATTTCCCTATGGTTTTGGAGCAAATAGATGGATAGTGCAAAATGGCTGGCACGCCCATGCACGAAAATCGTAAAAACAAGTGGCACGCACCCCGACGCATTGCAATTTGCAGCCAACGCTCGGCATTGGCACTGGATGCTTGCCGTCGTATATCCGGAGAGCATGCTTCTTATGAGGCCTCTCAAAGGCTATGTCGGCAGAGATCTGGAAATACTCCGGTTCATCGACCTTGGTTGCAACGATACCGTCCGTGAAGCCACGAGCAAATTGCTTGTTGCACTAGACGTTCAGCCTACTACCGCACGGGCGTCGTTTATCCTTTCAAGGTATCGAAAAACAGGTGTCGTGTTCAACGGCATGGACATCGGGGACATACGCGTATACCCAATAGTTTAAAATGCTTCGCCAAAAGGAAATGATGTTCATGCACGTCGCATGTCAGGTGCATGAACACATTCTCCGTAAAAAACACTCCGCTTCCGCGGAGTGCCTGTTTTTGTTATGCTTGCCTATTCGGCGTTCTCTTCACTTTTCGGCTCTTCTTTTGCCGGTGCCTCGGGAAGTGTGTTTACCGTTTCACGGTTGAAGTCTCTAGCGGCGAGACGAGCGCTCTTACCACTGCGCATGCGGAGAAATGAAAGGTAATTACGACGAACTTTCGCACGACGCACGATTTCTACTTTTTCTACAAGCGGACTGTGAAGCAGGAAGCTTTTTTCCACGCCAACACCGCTGGCAATTTTGCGAACGGTAACGCGGCTGGTGTGTGACTGCTTGTTATCAGTGCGGATAACCACGCCTTCAAACACCTGGATACGCTCTTTGTTACCTTCTTTAATCTTCTGGTGCACACGAACGGTGTCGCCGCTGCGAACGTCAACAACGGCATGTTTTTTCTGCTCGTCGTTCACTTTTTGGATCAATGCAAAACTCATTTCTTCTCTCGCTTATCGTTTACTACTACAATCAGCTATTTACTATAGCATAGACGGGTTATTTTTTAAAGGGGTTTAGCGGTTTTCCTGGCGTTGGTATACTAGATGTATGAATTATGACGAACTTGCCCTAAAGCTGCACGAAACATACAAGGGAAAAATTACCACGACGCTGCGCGACCAAGAGGAGCTAACCAAAGAAAAGCTAAGCGCCTATTACACCCCAGGCGTTGCCGCGGTGAGCAAGGCCATAGCCGAAGATCCGAGCAAGCTTCCCGTTTATACCTGGACGAATAACCTGGTTGCGGTTATTTCCGACGGGTCGGCGGTACTAGGCCTTGGCAATATTGGGCCGAAAGGCTCTATGCCGGTTATGGAAGGAAAGGCGTTGCTCTTCAAGCATTTTGCTGGCATCGACAGTGTTCCAATCGTCCTTGACGTTCATACGCCGGATGCCATCGTAGAAACGGTAAAGGCTATTGCCCCAAGTTTTGGTGCCATCAACCTGGAAGACATTGCCGCACCGCAGTGTTTTGAGATAGAAGAACGCCTGAAGGCCGAACTGGACATTCCCGTATTTCACGACGACCAACACGGCACGGCTGTCGTCACGCTGGCCGGGCTTATAAACGCCATGAAAGTGGTGGGCAAAAAGCTGGAAGACACGAAGGTCGTTATTATAGGTGCCGGTGCCGCCGGAACTGCCATTGCCAAGCTCCTGCACCTGTATGCCAAGCCACAGATTGTCGCCGTCGACAGCAAAGGCATCATTAGTGCTTCCCGCGAAGATCTGAACGAACAAAAGGAACTTCTTCTCAACTATGTTGACGGCTCGGCCAGCGGCTCGCTGGAAGATGCGCTGACAAACGCAGATATTTTTATCGGTGTCAGCCAGCCAGGGCTGCTTACTGCCGAACTGATCACTAAAATGGCCGAGAAACCAGTGGTATTCGCGCTTGCCAACCCAACCCCGGAAATCATGCCAGATGTCGCCAAAGCAGCCGGCGTGGCCGTCATTGCCACGGGACGGAGCGACTTTCCGAACCAAGTAAATAACGCATCCGCCTTCCCTGGTATTTTTCGCGGTGCGCTCGATAATGGCGTAAAGCAAATTACCGACCAGCACAAAATTGCCGCAGCTGAAGTCATTGCAAGCTTGGTGGAGGAACCCAACACCGAAATGATCATCCCTTCCGTGTTTGACGAACGGCTGGTACCCGAAATTGCAAAAGTTATTACTCGTTGACGACGCCTTGAAGAGGGAACGGCACGGCAGCCTCCTCCGGTATAACTACCGCACCCGATCCATAAAGCTCGATCGTCTGTTTTGGTCTTGCTATAAACTCCTCATGATGTCCCGGTAAGATCCTTACGTTAACCCCTTCTTTCACTGCGCGGCCTATTTCTTCCGCGCTCGGTCGGAAGAGACGGTCCTGAGCCATGAATACAAGGTTTGTATCGATCCCATCGCCCGCAGCGTCAGCACCTGCCCTCAAGGCATCGAATATAGCTATCTGGTTCAGATGCCGAAGGTTGCCGTACATATGAAAACGCAGCTCTTTCGCCACGTCATTTGCACACTGTAGGCCCTCTTTATCGAGTAGCCAGAATGATGAAGCGGCAAATTCCCCGGCACTGTGAAGTGCGCGCTCTACAAGAAGACGCGGAGGCACAGGAACCGGTGGCGTGAAAGCAGTAATGCTCTCGGGATGCGTATGACGAATCGCTACCATCCCTGCCGAATGGGTAAAAACGCGCGCTTTACGTGTTAGCCTGTACAGGTCGCCGCTATCGTTCATGGCTTCACGAAAAGAGATGCCGTCAAACTCTTCATCGTAATGGTGCGCCAAAGCATCGGCGGCTCGCTCTACTTGGGCTTTATTACTTGCAAAACCGCCAACAATGACATTGTGCGACATAATTAGACAAACTATATCATAAAGTGAAACAATATAAAAGAAGCTACTGCTAGATAACCCGGTTCACTTCTTCAAGCGTTGTCTCGCCGCGGAGTGCTGCCAGCACGCCAGCCTGCAGCAATGTCACCATGCCGTTTTCCTTGGCTGCTTTTTCAATTACCTCTGTGTGAATATCCTCAACGTCCCCTCGGATGAACTTCTGAATATTTTCATTTACCACCATTTGCTCCATAATCACCACGCGGCCTTTGTAGCCAAATGGCACTTCATCGCTCGGCATCGGCCGCCACAGCTTGAAGTTGTCGAGATCGGGCTTTTCCATGTTGTCCGGCAGATCTTTCAGCACATCGCGCACGTATTTGCGCGTTGCTTCATCTGGTTCGTATTCCTCTTTCGTTTCGTCGTGAAGACGTCGTACCAGGCGCTGGGCAATCAAAAGACGAATAGCCGAACTGAAGATCGGATTCACGCCGATAAGGTCAATCATACGGCTAAAAGCCGCGCTCGTAGAGTTGGCGTGGAAGCTTGAAAGCACCAAGTGCCCGGTAATGGATGCCTGAATAGCCGTGCGGGCGGTATCTTGGTCGCGAATCTCACCAATCATCACCACGTCCGGGTCGAGACGAAGCACTGCCCTCAGGCCTTCCGCAAAACTCTTTCCGCCCGTCGTATCAATAGGGATTTGTGAAATGCCGGTAAGGCCGTATTCGATCGGGTCTTCCAAGGTAATCAGCTTGCGGTCCAGCGTGTTAAGGGCGTTCAAAATGCTATATAGCGTGGTTGACTTACCTGACCCGGTAGGTCCCACCATAAGCACCATGCCGCGCGGATGACTGATGATTTCATCGATTTCCTTGCGCTGCTTATCCGGAATACCAAGAAGGTCGAGGTTCAACAGGCTCTCGTCGAAATTAAACAAACGCAGCACGGCATCCTGGCCGTACATGGTCGGTACGGTTTCAACACGGAGGTTTAGTAGATGGGTACCTTTGCTATCGGTAATCTCTTTTTGCATATGGCCAGATTGTGGCTCGGTGGCTGCCGAAGAAATGTTTGCCCGGGAGGCGAGTTCACCCATGATAATACGGTAACGATCTTTGCCAAGATTTGCTACAGGGTGAAGCGCGCCATCCACACGCATGCGCACGCGAATATCGGCCCGCTCGTTCTCAATATGGATATCGCTTGCTCCCAGTTTATCCGCCTGGTCGATAAGATAATCGAAGACATGCTCGCTGTTGACCGTGTCGAGCGTTTGGCTCACCTGCTGGATCGTATCACTATCACCCTCTTTGGCAATCTCAATATCTTCGTACTTAATTTCCTTCGGCGGGTCATAGCGGTGCATGAAGGCACGAAAACCGCTGTTACTAATAAGCAGAAACTGAATATTAAGACCACGGTCGTTGTAATCTTGCTCCATCGTCCGAAGAAGCGACTGAGGCGTCTGGCTGGTTACCCCGAAGCGGAACGGGTCGGCGCCCCCGCCACGCAGCAGCGGCACGATATGGTGCTGGTACATCTCTTTTATTTCAAGGACGCCATCAATAAGTGGCAGCGTATGTTCAATATCGCGGGTATCGAGATACTGCAGGCCAAGGATGGCCGCACGCTGTTGCGTCGATTGCTCGTCCTGCTCGCGCCGACGTTCTTGAATTTTGTCTTCGTCCATTGCCTCTATGGTAGCAGAAAGCGCAAGCATTTTACAGTCACATTAGAGTGGTATACTAGTGGACGTATGCCGGAAATCGTCGTCATTGCTCACAATATCCGCTCAACCCATAACGTGGGGGCTATTTTCCGTACCAGTGAAGGGTTCGGGGTGAAAAAGATTATCCTCAGCGGGTACACACCCTACCCCCAGCTCCCCCACGATACACGCTTGCCCCACATTGCCCGTAAGCTTACCGAACAGATCCATAAAACGGCGCTGGGAGCCGAAGCTATTGTCCCCTTCCAGTACGATGAGCAGCCGCCACTCGATACGCTGTGCCACGAAGGCTACGCCATCTTGGGGCTAGAGCAAGACGCTCGTGCTGTTTCACTCGATCGGTTCACTGCTCCGGCAAAGATCGCCCTTCTTCTAGGAGAAGAGGTGGAAGGTATTACCTCTGAGCTTCGGGATAAATGCGATACGCTTCTTGAAATACCGATGCAAGGGCAGAAAGAGTCGTTCAATGTCAGTGTTGCCACCGGCATCGCTCTTTACGCGTTAACGAACCAGAAATAAGACTATCGGTTGCGGAAGTGGACGAATACCACCCCCGAAGCTTGAATATCCATCGTACTGTATTCGCCGGTACCACCGAAATTGTACTGGCTCACATGAACCCAGCCGCCGCCCTGGATAGATTCGACAACCATAGCATGTCCGACGGGCGCGAGGCCAGCCGTCGGCGGCAGAATAGCAACCGCGCCTACCTCAGGGGTGTTGTCGACTGTTGCTCCCATAAGGGCGGGTGCCGAGTTTGGCCACTGGCCGGCATTTCCTTGTCCCGAGAAACTAGTGACATACTTGCTAAAGCGGTTGTAGGCCGCCCAAGCGGCATAGCTAACACATTCTCGGTTATACAGCCCCCACTGGTCCGCATAGGTATCCATGCCGCCGCAAAGCGGATACCCGCCACCGCCACAAGGGCTGTTGCCACTGTAATTACGTACCTGGAAAGCTCCTACCGACCAACTGTTTCGTCCACCACTGGTGTATTTTGCCAGTGCGGCACGTTGCTGGGCGGCCACTGCAGCCATTTGGGATTTTGTAGCTGATACTTGCTGCTGATAGGCGGCTTCGTCACCACGGGTCTTATCAACCAGCTGTTGTTGTTCGGCTTCTTTGGCGGCAAGGCTTGCGCGCTGGTTCTTTTGGTCTTCCAATACCGCTTCTACTGATTTTTGGTCTTTTTCCAGCTGGGCCTTTAACGTTTTGATGGAATTGATCGTTTGGTTCAGCTTGTCGCTCACTGTCGACTGGTACTCGTGCTTATCCATGTAATCACTGATGTTTTTGCTACTGGCAAGCATCTCCAGGGCAGAAATTTTACCGTCCACATAAAGATCGGCGATGATACTGCCAAGTGCTGCCTGGTTGTCGGCAAGCTTCTTTTTATTGGCTTCGATATCCCGCGTTAGCTGGTCGTATTTTGCCTGGGAAAGGTCGAGCTGGGCTTGGATAGCATTCTTTTCGGCCGTAATAGCATCGAGCGCCGCCTGCAACGTATCGCCTTGTTTGTGAAGTTCATTCGCCTGGGCTTGGTATTGGTTCGCCTGGGCTTGCAAAGCACGTAGCTGGCCATCGTAGTCCACAGCATACGCGGAATTCGAAAATTGCAGCGCACCGGAGAGCGCCACGATAGCAGCACACACACCAAGACTTATCCTTGTAATGTGCCGTTTAGGGATATGTAATAATCTATGCTTTGTTGTCACTATATTCCACGCTACCATAAGCGAAATGAGAGTGTCAACACAGTACTCTTTATCTGTTGTTTATTTTAGTACGACACAATCTTCGCCCAGCTGCTTCACAAGTTCGCCAATCAACGCCTCGCTGCCATCCACCTTAAACGGAAGTTTGATAGCAGACTTTTTATCAGCACCGAGCACCAGTACAATATCGGTATTGCCGCTGAATTCACTGCAAATCCGTTTGAGCTGTAAAAGCGCCTCGTGATCATCAGGATCTTTAATATGCACGAACAGCTTTTTTATAGGCGGGATATCAAGAATAGGGCGAAGTGGCTCTTTTGGTGCGCTTGGCATGGTCGTCGCCGGCGCGCTCACACTGCCGCCGGCTCTTTTGGCACGTTCGGCCACGCGCATTGCTTTTACTTTGCCGCTACTCGCCTTTGGTGCTTCCATTTTTCGGCCGGTCGATTCGTAATTCCGTAGCTCATCATCGGTCACCACTACTACTTCATCGGCGATCATCTTGGCTTCATCGCCCAAATTGCCATCCCGGTCACGCGCGCTTGCCTTGCCACTAATACGGACTACCGCATCCTGCACCAGTTTGGCACCAACCTGTTCGTACAGATTCGGAAAAATGATCGCTTCGCCTTCGCTGGTCTTATCTTCCAACCCCAGGAATGCCATCTTGGTACCCGATTTCGTCACAATTGTCCGCACGGTTGTCACTAATCCGCCAATCGTTACTTTTTTGCCGTCAATTTCCGGTTTCATACGAGCCAGCGGAATGGTCTGTTCTTCAAAATAGGCGTCGTAATTATCGAGCGGATGGGCGCTGATATACAGGCCGAGCAGCTCACGCTCCCAGGTGAGGCGCTCTCTGTCGGTGTACTTTACCGGTGCCGGCTGAAGCGTCACCGTCGGCTGGATACTTTCCGATTCACCAAGCCCGCTGAAAAGATCGGTCTGGCCGCTCAGGGCCTCTTTCTGTACCTTGCTGGCAAACGCCTGGATAGTCTCAAGGTTGAACAGGAGGTCTGAACGGTCGCCGAATTGGTCGAACCCGCCCGATTTAATAAGTGAATCCCACGCCTTTTTATTAAACTTGGTCGTACTTACCCGCTTGGCAAAATCTTCGACTCCCGTAAATTTGCCTTCTTCCCGGGCCCGGAGCACCTCCTCCACGGCACCCACGCCGACCCCTTTTACGGCCGCCATACCGAAGCGGATAGTATTTTCATTCGGCACCACGGCAAATTCCACATACGATTCGTTTACATCCGGAGCAAGCACCTTAATTCCCATGTGCTTGCATTCGGTAATTTCAATTGCCAGACGGTCGATGTCATCCTGATCGCTGGTCATCAACGCGGCCATAAATGCATCCGGGTAGTGCGCTTTCAGATATGCCGTCCAATATGAGATAAGGCCGTAACAGGCGGCGTGCGACTTATTGAAACAGTAATTAGCAAATTCTTCCAGCTGGTCCCAGAACGTCTCGGCGATTTCTTTGGTGGCACCGCCTATTTTTACGGCACCTTCCACGAATTCCGGTTTTACCTTCTGCATAAGGTCGATTTTCTTTTTACCCACTGCTTTTCGGAGCGTGTCTGCCTGGCCGCCGGTAAAGCCGCACCATTCCTTGGAAATCTGCATGAACTGTTCCTGATACACCAAAATGCCGTAGGTATTCTTGAGCGAGTTTTCCATACCGGAGTGCAGGTAGGTAATCGGCTCCTGGCCGTGCTTGCGACGGATGAAACTATCGATAAACTGCATTGGGCCAGGGCGATAGAGTGCCACCATGGCGATAATGTCTTCAAAGACCGTCGGTTTCAGTTCACGAAGGTAGCGTTTCATCCCGGCAGATTCCAATTGGAACACACCGGTGGTATCACCACGCTGGAACAGCTCGTACGTTTTCACGTCGTCCAGCGGCAAAGTAGATAGGTCGATCTCGGTTTTATATACCTTTTTAATGATACGGAGGGCGTTATTGATAATCGTGAGGTTAGATAACCCCAGAAAGTCCATTTTCAACAGCCCCAGCTCTTCCACGGGTCCCATCGGATACTGGGTGGAAACCACGCCTTTTTGCGCCATCTCAAGCGGCGCGTACTTTACGATGTCATCCGGTGCGATCACCACGCCGGCCGCATGGATACCGTGCGAGCGGATCGTGCCCTCAAGCCGTATGGCATAATCGAACACGGTTTTAGCGGTCGGGTTGGTTTCGTACTCCTTTTTAAGATCGGCGTCCTCAACCACACTTTTCTTTAATGGGATGTGGCGTCCTTGTACTGGTGCCGGGATCATTTTGGAAAGGCGGTCGGCTTCGGAATACGGCACCTGCAGCACGCGCGCCACGTCGCGTACCGCCGCCCTGGCGGCCATCTTACCGAATGTGACAATATTTGCCACGCGTGAGTCGCCGTACTTGTTTGCACAGTACTGGATTACTTCGTCGCGGCGCGTATCCTGAATATCGATGTCAATATCCGGCATGGAAATACGATCCGGGTTGAGGAACCGCTCGAACAGCAGGTCGTATTTTAATGGATCAAGATCGGTAATATTCAGCGCATACGCAATGATTGAGCCGGCTGCCGAACCTCGGCCGGGACCAAAAATAATCCCTTGGGATTTGCCCCAGTTAATGAAGTCTTGCACAATCAGAAAATAGCCGTTATATCCCATGTTATCGAGCACGCCAAGCTCCATATCGAGCCGCTCGCGCACATCGTCGGCTAACATTGGCCGGATTTCCTCTACCGACATACCCTCGGCTTTCTCGACCGGCGTATTATAGTAGCGCACGGCGAGCCCCCTATACACCAGTTTATCCAGGTAACTTTTTTCATCTTCACCGCTTGGTACGGGAAATTTTGGAATAAGAATACGGCCAAGGTCGAGCTCGACATTGCACATATCGGCGATTTTACGCGTATTCGTAATGCCTTCCGGACACGTCTTTTCCCAGCGCTTCAACACATCGGCAGGATCGGGCACGTGAAGCTCGAAATCCTTCAGGCTCATGCGCTTTTCATCGGATAGAAAAGCGCCTGTTCCCACGCAAAGGAGGATTTCATGCGCGTCGCTATCGTCGTGGGTCAAATAATGGGCATCGCTCGTCACGGCGCAAGGAATAGCAAGTTCTTCGGACAATTTCATAAGATGTTTATTGATATTCACTTGGACATCCCATTTGGACGGATGATCGGGGTGGCCGTGATCTTGCAGTTCAAGGTAGTAGCGATCACCGAACACAGACTTGTACCACTCGGCAATCTTTTTCGCCTCTTCGTAGTTATCGATGCGCAGGTTTTCGCCAATTTCTCCGCTGGCACACGCCGACAAAATAATAAGGCCTTCATTGAATTCTTCAAGAATTTCGTGATCGATACGCGGCTTGTAGTACATTCCCTCCAGGTTTGCTTTTGAAGAAAGCTGCATGAGATTTTGATATCCCTTTTCATTCATCGCAAGGATAATAAGATGGTACCGGGCCTTGTCTTTTTGCGGGTCACGATCGAAGCGGGAACGGGCTGCCACATACGCTTCCATCCCGATAATCGGCTTCACCCCCGCCTCTTTCGCCGCTTTGTAAAACTCAACCGTCCCCGACATCGTCCCATGATCGGTCATCGCCACGGCTTCCATGCCGAAGCTTTTTACCCTGTCGACAAGGTCGGGAATTTTGCTCAGGCCATCAAGCACACTATGATGCGTATGATTATGTAAAAGCACGTAATCAGACGGCTTCAAGGCCGCCTGCGTGCTCGGCTTTTGCTCTGTTTCTACCCCCATAACTAGTAATAGTATAGCAACTTATGCTGTCTTTCTGGAACGTTTTGTTTACAACGCGGCCGCTTATTTATTCTTTTGTTGCTGTTGTTTTTCGAGTGACTGCTGTACTTGCTCAAATGGCTGACCAATGCCCGGAATATGCGTAAAAAGGCTGAGAATCCATATCAGGATAACAATAAGAACAGTACCACCAAGCACACTACCAAGGCCAAAAAAGATGCCACGGATAAAATTCATTTTGTAAATTTCAGCTTTGTCACGGTGAAAGTCGTAAAACAGCTCCTCCAAAAAGCTTTGGCGGGAACCGCGTTCGTTATCCTGCTTCATTTTATCGACTGCTTTTTTCATCGTGTTTGAAATTCTCTTTTGCATCGTTTAACAGTTGCTCGCCCTTACCTCGGTATTCTCCTACTCTTTCTTTCGCTTCTTCGAACAGGTCTTCGGAGCGCTCCTTTGCCTCATCGGCCCGTTCCCGCGCTTCTTCTTTTAGCTGGGCCGCTTTGTGTTTTATATCGGCACGGGTTTCCTTGCCCGATTTCGGGGCAGTCAGAAGGCCTGCCACCAACCCAGCCGCAGCACCGATGATTGTTCCTAGTACCAGCTTGCCCTTACTTGCCATACATCCCTCCTTATTTCTTCTTTTTTAGCAACGAACGTATCTGCCGGATAAGAAATGCCGGTGAGGTCAGACGCGTGACATTTCCCACAGCCTTCTCTATATTTTCCGCCGTCCGTTCCGCTGAACTGGTCACCGTTTTGATTTGCTTGGTAATCCGTATAAGCATGATGACGAGCACAATGGCAAGCAGCAGAAAGAATGCCAGGAATACGGCCAGGATAATAACGAGAACTTGCGCCCAATCCATAACAACCCCCTTTGTTTTGTTCGTTGTTATTCCTTATTGTAATCGATTTTTCAGCGGATCACCAATTATTGCAGCTTCGACCGAATGTATGTTTCCAGGTCAGGTCCCAATTCCTCGTGAGCCAGGCCGAAGTCGATGACAGTTTTCAGATACTCCAATTTGTCGCCGGTGTCGTAGTAGGTACCATTCTTTACTTCGTAGGCGAAGTAGCTGTGGCCTTCGTCGATCATCTTTTGCATAATTGGCTGGAAGGTGAATTCCCCTTGTCCGTCAAATGTTTCGAAAGCATCATCAAGGTAAGAGAAAAAACCACCCGGCAACAGATAACTGCTTACCGATGCAAGATCAGACGGAGCATTTTCCTTGCCCGGCTTTTCCACGATGTGGGAAATTTTAAGCAGGCCTTCTTCAACCGCCTCGCCCGCCGCAATTCCATAACGACTATATTCGGCATCGTCTTTCACCTTCTTGCACGAAAGTACCGCGCCATCCATGCGCTGCGCCACGTCGATCATTTGGCTAAAACGGCTTGGTGATGCCACGATAAAATCATCCGCCCAGGTATAAATAACCGGCTCGTCCGCGCCAATCAAATGCGCGGCGCTCATAAGTGGCGTCCCGTTGCCATACGGACCCTTTTGGCGAACATAAATGAAGTTCGCCATACTTGATAAATGTTCAAGCTCATCGATATAATGTTGCTTTTTTTGGCCGCCCGCCCGCAGATTGGCAAGCAGGTCTTGGTTGGGCATGTCGAAGTGATCTTCAATAGCCCGTTTGTTGCTACTGCCAACAATAATAATATCTTTAATCCCCGCTTCAACAAGTTCTTCTACCACATACTGAATAATCGGCTTGTCGATCAGTGGCATCATTTCTTTCGGCATTGCCTTGGTTTGCGGCAAGAAACGAGTGCCGAATCCGGCAGCGGCAATAATGGCCTTGGTTGGTCTTTTCATATTATTTCCCCTCCTTATTAATTTTTATCAACTGATCATAGGCAGCCAGAACAGCGAACGGATCGGTCATAGTCCCTTTTTTGGCGTTCGCGAGGAACTCGTCAATACTCACCAGACGAACCTCCACGAATTCATCTTCATCAGATTGAGGCTCGTCTGTTTTCTCGCAACCGGTAGCCAGATAGTAGTACCAGGTGCCCGCAACATACGCGTCCCGAACAGATGTTCCTAAAAATTGTACTTCTTCCGGAGTATAGCCCGTCTCCTCCTTTAACTCGCGCAGAGCCGCCGCCTCGGGATCTTCATCCTCTCCTACGCCACCGCCTGGGATCTCGTCCAGTACAGCTTCGGGGCCGGGCCGGAACTGCCTTGCAACAACAACTTTCTTTTCTTTTGTAACGGCGATGACTCCGGCCGAACGAGCATTGTCTTTATGAAATACTGCTCGGGTTGCCAGCGCTCCGTCTGGGAGTTCGAATGTTTTAACAACGACGTTATGATAATCGACTTTTGTAACAATCGTCGGCTCGATACGTCTCCATGGCTCCATGGGATTACAGCCTCTCCCGGATAAGTTTCTGTGCAAGTGCCGGGTTGGCTTTCCCTTGCGATTTTTTCATGACTTGGCCTACCAGATACCCGATCGCCTTGTCTTTCCCAGCCTTGATGTCCTCGATCGACTTCGCGCTGGCCGGGTCGGCAAGCACTTCATCTACCACTGCCGCAATCGCTCCTTCGTCGCTTACCTGCAACAGGTTTTTGCTTTCGGCAATTTCCCGGGCGGTTTTATCGCCGGCAAGAAGTTCAAGAAATACTTCTTTTGCTGCCGTACTACTCAGTTCATTTTTTTCAACCATACCGGCAAGCTCGATAAAACCGTCAGGTGACAGTGCCGCCGCTTCTATTGGCGCGTCGTCCTCGCTATGACCAAGTGCACTTGCAAACCAGTGAGCAACCCTTTTCGCAACTTCCCCTCCGGCTTTTTCTTGCACTACCGTTACCAATTTGGCGTATTCTTGAGTTGAAAGGAGTGAGTCAATCACCGAACGGTCAAGCCCAAGCGTTGCCCATTTCTCACGATACACCGGTGGAAGCGTCGGCACTGCTGCCTGAATTTCAGCAATCTCTTCTCTCGATAAAATGATCGGCGGAATGTCGGCATCCGGCATGTAGCGGTAATCCTGCGCGTCTTCCTTGGAGCGCTGCGAGTTGGTTTTTTGTTTGGCGTCGTCCCAGCCTCGCGTTTCCTGCACCACTTCTTCACCGTTTTCAACCAATTCTACTTGCCGCATGAATTCGTATTCGGCCGCTTTTTCAACACTCCTAAAAGAATTCAGATTCTTGATTTCAGCACGCTTACCGAGCGTCTTCGACCCTTTTGGTGCAACCGATATGTTTACATCAAAACGCATGTTGCCATGGTACAAATCGCCGTGCGTCACACCAGCATAGGTCATTAGTTTGTGCAGCTCCGCAGCGTACGCTTTGGCCTCTTCCGGCGAATGCATATCGGGCTCGGATACGATCTCGATCAGCGGCGTGCCGGCACGGTTCAGGTCTACCAGGCTGTAATCGCCAAAGTGCGTCAACTTGCCAGCGTCTTCTTCCATATGTGCATGATGGATCCGCACGCGTACCGAAGAGCCGTTTTCCAGCGGCGCATCTACGTACCCTGCTCCAATAATCGGATGATACATTTGCGTCGTCTGATAGCCCTTCGGCAGGTCGGGATAAAAATAGTGCTTGCGATCGAACCGGCTAATAGGGGCGATCTCGGCGTTTAACGCTTTGCCTGCTTTAATCGCAAGGTCCACCGCCTTTCGGTTCAGCACCGGCAGCATACCGGGAAGGCCGTAGTCGATCGGACTCACTACGCTATTCGGTGATTTGTCCCGGGCGTCGTTGTCGGCACCGCTAAAAAGTTTCGTATCGGTAGCAAGCTGCACATGGCACTCGATACCAATCGTCATGTCATATTTCGCCAGTATTTCTTCAGTCATTAGATAGCCCCCACGTCTTTTAGCGCCTGCTTGAACGCAACGATAGCACGGCGTGACTCGTCGTAGTTAATCTGTACGTCAGGTTCATGTGCGATCTGGTTGCGAAGTTTATGCGCCGACCACACGGCATTTGCATTGCTCCAAGTATCTTTGGCTGTCTTCATGCGTTCGCCCATGGTTTCGCCACTAACGCCCTTTTCGCGGAGCGCTTGGTCAAGCAGCTTGTCGGCGTTTAGGATGGCAAGGTGGCAGCTCGAAACATCATCTCGTTTCAACTGCTTCTCTATCGCCATCCAACGCAAGCGGTACTTTTCAATGTCGAGTGGCGCGGGCCCTTTTTTCGTAACGGCAATCACCACGATAAGAAGAATCCCTATTACCAAAATACCGATCATAAAGGCAAGTAGTGTGCCGTCCATTACGCGTTCTCCCTCACAGATTTAGCAAGCGCCAGCAGTAGCGCGTCGTTACGGCGCCAGCCCATCAGCTGGACACCGATAGGCAGCCCCTCGCTGTTTGTTCCCGCCGGAATACTTATTGCTGGAAGGCCGGCGAGGCTCGGTGGTACCGTCATAATGTCAGCAAGATACATTTTTACTGGGTCGGCTGTATTTTCGCCAAGTTTGAAAGCAGGCGTCGGCGTCACCGGCCCAAGCAATGCGTCGTACGTACCCAGCAATTTCGCATATTCATCGACGAGGAGCGTACGTGCTTTTTGGGCCTGCAAATAATAGGCATCGAAGTAACCGCTTGACAGCACATAACTTCCAATCATGATACGGCGTTTGTTTTCAGTTACAAATCCTTCGTCGCGCGAGCGGCCATATAATTCCACGAGCGACGCCGCATTCTCTACCCGGCGGCCGTAGCGGATGCCATCGTAGCGTGCCAAATTACTGCTGATTTCAGCCGGCACGATAATGTAGTACATGGCAAGTGCGTACTTCACCATCGGCAAACTTACTTCTTCTACAGTATGGCCCGCCTGTTTCAACTTTTCGGCATATTCGTTTACCCGGGCGCGCACCTCGGGATCAACATCGTCGGTCATGAATTCTTTAATAAGGCCGATTTTCTGCGCAGGCTTAGCTGTTTTTTGCACCTCGAAAAAGTCTGGCAAGGTGGTCATATCGCGAACATCCCGGCCGGCCATAACATCCATCACGAGTTCCGCGTCCTCGACATCGTTTGTAAAACAACCAATCGTATCGGTACTGCTCGCCATCGCTACCACGCCGTAGCGACTGACGGTACCGTAGGTTGGTTTTACTCCCACTACACCGTTGAAACTGGCTGGTTGGCGAATTGAACCTCCGGTGTCGGTTCCCAGGGCAAATGGAACGATATCGAGCGCTGTTACTACCGCCGAACCACCGCTGCTTCCTCCGGCAACCCGTTCTTTATTGTGGGCGTTTTTCGTCGGGCCAAAGGCGGAATTTTCCGTGCTTCCACCGTGCGCGAAGGCGTCCAGATTTGCCTTGCCGATACAAATCGCGCCGGCCGCTTCCAACTTTTCAATTGCCGTCGCCTGAAGCGGCGCATTGAATTGCTCCAGCATCTTGCTAGCTGCTGTGGTAGGGGCGCCGAACGCCAGGAAATTATCTTTAGCAACGAACGGTACGCCGGCAAGCGGTCCAAGCCGCTCGCCGTTTTTTATGCGCGTATCGATATCGTCGGCACGCTCAAGCGCCCGCTCGCGTGTCAGGCTTAAAAGCGCATGATAATCCTCGTTCTCCGCAGCCTTTTTAAGCGCCGCTTCCACCTGCTCCCTTGCCGAGCTGTTGCCACTTTTAATACTGGTAACAATCGTTGTAATGTGGCTCATGTTATAGGACTTTCGGTACCTTCACTTGATATTCGGCTGCTTCCGGCGCAAGCGAAAGCAACTCTTCGCGCGTTACGCGGTCTTCAATTACCGCATCGTCGCGCCAGACGTTCTCGCGATCCGTTACCTGATAGGTAGGTTCCACGCCGTATGTGTCGAGCTCGCCCAATTGCTGAACATAGCCTAAAATATTGCTAAGATCCGCCTGCAACGCTTCGATTTCTTCCGGTGTTAATTGCAGACTGCTTAGTTGCGCCAAATGAACGGCGTCATCACGAGATATCTGTGTCATATGTTTTATTATAAACTACTTTACACCCAAAATACACCTGTGCGGCTTAAAAGAAGCGCATCCGAAAATGCGCTTCTTTTGCTTTTATTCCCAACGAAATACCCTAAAGGCAATGAAGTAAATCACGACCAGCCATATGCCAATCAGCCCCAGCTGCGGCAAAATGTCGACGAAATGTTTGCCTTCCGTCGCGATAAGGCGAATACCGTCAATAATCGGCGTCAGCGGCAAAACACTTGAAATGTTCTGTAGCCATTCCGGCATGATGTAGCGCGGGAAGAACGTACCGGAAAGGAACATCATCGGGAACACCACGATATTCGAAAGCGGCGCCGCCTGACGTTCGTTTCGCGCCCATCCACCAATAGCAAGACCAATCCCAAGAATGGTGATGATACCGATAATCAGGAAGGCAAGGAGCTCGAGATAGTTCCCCACGACTTGCAGGTGGAATACGAGAATGGCAACAACGAACATGACGGCAAGGCTCACCATGCCGATAATCGCCTGACCGATCATCGTGGAAAGGAAGTATTGCCACACGCGAAGCGGCGTGGTACTCAGCCGGCGCAAAATGCCCATTTTCTTTAGTTCCGGGAAGACGTTAACCGGACCAAAAATACCCATACCTATAAGGGCAAACCCTAGTAGGCCGGCAAAGGTGTAGTCAAACGCGGTCAGGCTTTTTTCGTTCAGTTCTTCCGTCTTCACGCTGAACGGCGTTTCGGTATGAACGAATTTTCCGTTTATTTGCTTGAACTGCGCGTCGAGAATACTGCCGAGTGCCTGTCCGGATTGGGCATTGTTTTGCGTATACACCACCTGAGCTTCACCACTTGGAACCGTTTGGCCAGGCTTTACCTCACCAAACGTTTTTGGCAGCACAATCGCTGCGTCAAGTTCAGAACGGCTCATACGGTCTTTAGCTTGGTCGAGCGTGGTAATATCGCCGTTTACCTTTAGCACGTCGTTCTTTTCGGCCTGCTTCACGAAATCTTTGGCAAACGTGGTATTCGACTCATTGATTACCGCCACTTTGAATGAGACGTTATTGTTACCACTATTCAGACTTCCGAATACGAATAGGAAAATGAGTGGGAAAATAATCCCGAAGAACACCGCCAGCCGGTCACGGAAAAAACGCTGGGTATTGATTTTTGCAAACACGCCAACGGTATAAAAGGCGCGTCCTAAATTGCTTTTATTATTGGCCATCGCGAAGCTCCTTGCCGGTGAGGTCGATAAATACGTCTTCCAGGTTGGCCTGCTCGACGTGCTGTTTCTTCTTAAAGCCACGCTTTAACAGCTGTTTAATAAGGTTCTTCGGCGTATCCGTCGCAACAATCTTGCCGTTATCCATCACGGCAATACGGTCACATAAAATTTCTGCCTCGTCCATATAGTGCGTCGTCATAATAACGCTAATGCCTTTGTCACGCACCTTTTCAATCAGGTCCCAAAGGTGGCGCCGTGCTTGCGGATCTAAGCCAGTTGTCGGCTCGTCCAAAAAGAACACTTTCGGCCCATGCACCAAAGCGGTTGTGATACTGAGGCGCTGCTTCTGGCCGCCGGAAAGATCTTCAACATAGTTGTTCGCTTTTTCCTCCAGATCGACATCTTTCAGAAAATCCATCGGGTCGACTTTCTCACCGTAGGCGGCCGCGAAGAGTTCGATCACTTCCGTCAGCTTTGTTTTATCCTGAAAGGCTGGCGCCTGCGGTTGCACCCCAATCAGATATTTAATTTTTTGCGGCTGCTTCGAAACATCGACGCCGTCAATGATCACCGTGCCAGAATCAATATCCCGCAGCGTTTCCATCATTTCCAACGTCGTCGTTTTACCCGCACCGTTCGGCCCCAAAATGCCGAAGATTTCCCCTTTTTTAACCGAAAAACTCACGCCATCGACGGCCTGTTTGTCGCCGTAACGTTTTTTCAGGTCTTTTACTTCTACCATTGCTTTCATAATGATAATAATACCACATGACCGCCTCTTTATTTGCTACGAAGACCTATTGCGTCATAATAGAAGTGCTGGGAGCTTTGCGCGACGACAAGAAGGAGGACTTGTTGCAATACGAAATGACTGGCCCGGAACGCCTGGAAGGCGTGGGCATTATCACGTACGAAGTCACCAAGGAGCTGAACGCGGCTGCCGCTACCAACAGCCCGGCTCTCGAAAGCCTGTGCCGCCAGCGCAACCTGCTGCTCACCCAGCGGAAGGGCCTTGAGGTCTGGAAACGTTCCATTACCTCCTAGGTGCCCGACCCGCCACCTTTTGCCTCATCATTTCCGAGGCAAAAGGTGGTATTTTCTTATCGCGCGTCAATAAAGGTATGGGCGTGGCCCGACGCGCCGCCACGGCCGGTACGGCCAATACGGTGAACGTAATCTTCATAGGTTTGAGGCGTGTCGAAATTAATCACATGCGTGACATTTGGAATATCAAGGCCACGGGCGGCTACGTCCGTTGCTACCATCACACGGACGCGCTCGTCCTTGAATTGCTTGAGCGCCTTTTGACGCTGCGCCTGGTTTTTATTACCATGAATCGCCACGGATGAAATACCGCGCTGATCAAGATAATCGCTCAGCCGTTGCACGCCGAATTTCGTTTCACCGAAAATCAGCACTTTTTCGTACTCGTCCTTTGCAAGCAGATCGGTCAGCAGCTCCATTTTATGCGCTTTGTCACGCGCTTCAATCACATCTTGTTCGATATGTTCGTTCGTTTCGCTGGTTCGGACCGAAATGGTCACCGGATCATTCAGGAAGTCGCGGGTAAGCGCTTCGATTTCAGGCGTAATGGTTGCGCTGAAAAAGAGCGTCTGGCGTTCACGCGGCATTTCACCGACAATCTGGCGGATATCCGGTAAAAAGCCCATGTCAAGCATACGGTCGGCTTCGTCGAGCACTAATGTCGTCATGTTTTTCAGCTGAAGTTGGCGACGTTGCAGCAAATCCTTCAATCGTCCTGGCGTGCCAATGATAACGTGCGGCCGACGCTTCAGCTCGCGAATTTGCCGGTCGATATTCACTCCGCCCACAATAAGTGTTGAGTACAGATGCAGCCCACGGCTGAATTCGCGGAACTGTTCGTTAATTTGCTGGGCAAGCTCACGCGTCGGAGCCACTACCAGCACGCTCGGGCGCAGCATAATACCGCTCTGACGTTCAATGATAGGCAGTAGAAAGGCAGCCGTTTTACCGGTGCCGGTGTTTGCCAGTCCAATAACATCTTTGCCGGCAATAATGTGAGGAATCGCCTGATCCTGAATGGCGCTGGGCGTTTCATAGCCTTTTTCAGCGATATTATGATGTAGCTCGGCACCAAATGGAAAGTCGGCAAAGGTATGCGTGGCTTCGTATGGCGTTTCTTCGTAGCTTTTCGCTTTATTAATAAATTTCGATGGATGAATGTATTTTTTCATCGGGCCGCGGCTCGTTTTGCGGCGGCCGCCACCGTGAAATGAGCGTCCGGGACTTGGGCGGCCACTTCGTTTTTGTTGATAAACCATAGGTAATAACCTTTCAGTCAAAATTGGTAAAAATATGCACACAAGCCGAAATAGCTCACAGAGAACAACGAGGGGATATTTCGGTGGTGGCGCCTGCTACTTCGTAGCGGTATTCTCGTGCGCTCAACTTTGAAAGAGGCTCGATATTCATCGAATGCAATAAATTCATTATAGCACACACGAGCTACGATGTCCAGAGTAGAGTTTTGACTTTATCAATAAATAGTGGTTTTATATAAATAGTGGTTTTTTCTACAAAGGAGACGCCATGTTCGTCCGTATTGGTGACACAACATATGTCGTCGATCCACTCGACAAAGAAGCGACTATAATTCTACGGAAGTATGAACAGAGCTGCCCTACTCACTCATGGCTTATCGTCGTTGCGCCTCTCGTCGTGCTTGCACTTACCGTCCTATTGGCATATCTTTCCTACCTAGGAATGATGACTCTGGTTGACCCGGAAAGCGCAAGCTACATTCAGGCAACCCGCAAGCAGGATGCACAGATGGCAGCCGGGGTTATAGGCTTTCTAGGTACCCTGGGTGTCGTCTTTCTCCCCATCCCCCTGCAGACGTACTGCCGCAAGCTTACAATCACGCGCTTTCAGAAAGCCACCAAATCGAACAGAATCACGGCGCTCACGGCCGAATGCTACGAGGATTTGAAACGTTTTCTGGAAGAACAGGAGATATTCGCCATGGTAGAGGATGGCCACTATACGCTCTGCATCGACGATGTGCGTATTCTAAAGGAAGCCAACGAGGACTATCGCCGTGGCATTGTTGATTCAGCGTATAGAGAAGGGGGCATCCGTCCGCTCATTGCACCATTCCTTCACCGAGTAAAAACTTGCCAGCAAGCCAAACAGCAGCATAGGCTCGAAATACGAAAAATCTATGACGAACTTGCCACTCCAGCCGAAGAGGAGAAGTAACCACTGGGCGCCCCATACGGCGCCCTATTTCTTTCTTATGGAGTACAGGGTAGCCGAGATCGCCCGATGGTCGGAGCCACCATCCGGCCGGATACGAAAGTCGGATACTTTTACCTCTTTCGATGCAAGAATATGGTCGATTTGCGCCAGCCTGATGCTTGGCATAAACGACATATGCCGCATTTTTGGCGTCGTAGTAGGGCGATGCCTCCTGTCGCTATCATGCAGTCCAGCCTCATCCCGAAGTCGCTTCATCACCTTTCCTGTCGCCATGTCGCTCAGCCGCGTCGCAGTCGAGTGAAGGTCTCCTTCCGGAAGAGCCCTGGCCAGCTGTCGCACGCTGCGAGATGCCAGAATGCGTGCACCTTTTTCGTGCCACATAGCATTGAAATCACCAAGCATAACAACCGGAAACTTTGAAGCCTGGATAAACGGAACTATCTCATCGAGCTGTTTCAGGCGAAGTGCTTCGGAACGGTCTTCAAGATGCGTACCGATGATTTGTATTTCCCGCTTCGTCTCCGGATCGGTCGCCACAAGCGTCATAAGACTGCGCACATCACCCCACCGTTGCAGCGTGACGCTCCGTACAGGAATGCGCCACAGTACGCGCATGTACGGAAAACCCCAGCGGGCCACTTCTTCCTCTCGATCTTTATCGTCGTAACGAACATCTTCCCACGAGTAGCCCATGGTCTTTAGTAGCTCATCAGCGCCGCTGGCAGGAGCATTAACATACGCTTCCGGAAGCACGATAATATCGGCGTCCAACTTTCGAATGCCTTCCAAAATCTTCGTAGGCGTGCCGCGCGAACCAGGCAAATAATACGCCAAGCGGTTTTCGGTATTCCACGCTGCGATTTTTATTGCCATTACATTTTTGCCCGAACATCCGCGATAAGATCGCGAAGCTCGGCCGCTTTTTCGAATTCCAAGTTGGCGCTGGCAAGTTCCATTTGGCTTGTCAGGTCTTTTATGAGCGTCTGGTACTCGTCTTTGGGAATTTTCTTCAAGTCGAGTTTCGGTTTCTTCTCGTCTTCTTTCATTGGGATGATGGCACGCAGGCCTTCGTCAATTTCTTTTGCCACGCTCGTTGGGGTAATACCATGTTCTTTGTTATAGGTTTCCTGAATGCCCCGACGACGGTTGGTTTCATCAATTGCAGCTTGCATGGAGCGAGTTACCGTATCGGCATACATAAATACCGTACCCTCCTGGTGTCGCGCAGCCCGCCCAATGGTTTGAATAAGCGCGCTTTCGCTCCTCAAAAAGCCTTCTTTGTCGGCATCCATGATTGCTACCATGCTTACTTCCGGGAGGTCCAACCCCTCACGCAGCAGGTTGATTCCCACCAGCACATCGTAGGTTCCCACACGAAGCTCACGTAGGATATCGCCGCGCTCCAGCGTATCGATATCGCTGTGAATGTAGGCGGTTTTTATGTCGAGCTCCTGCAAATAAGTAGAAAGGTCTTCGGCCATGCGTTTGGTGAGTGTCGTGACGAGCACGCGCTGCTGTTTAGTAATTCGCTCCTTTATTTCCGCAATCAAATCGTCGATCTGACCGTCGGTCGGACGAACATGGATTTTCGGATCGAGCAGGCCGGTCGGACGGATAATCTGCTGGGCGGGTTCCGGACTACGCGACAGTTCGTAGTCACCCGGTGTCGCCGACACATAAATGACTTGGTTGATATGGCGGTCGAATTCCGCGAATGTCAGTGGCCGGTTGTCGAGCGCTGACGGCAAGCGGAAGCCATATTCTACCAGCACTTCTTTTCGGGCACGGTCGCCGTTATACATCCCCCGCACCTGAGGTAATGTCTGATGGCTTTCGTCGATGAGAAGCAGAAAATCATCCGGAAAATAGTCCAAAAGCGTGGCCGGCTGCTCACCTGGCTCGCGGTTCGTCAGATAGCGGGAATAGTTTTCAATGCCTTTTACAAAGCCGGTTTCCTCCAGCATTTCGATATCGTATTTCGTGCGTTGTGAAAGGCGCTGAGCTTCAAGCAGTTTATCGTGCTTTTCAAACCATTCCACTCGTTCTTCGAACTCTTTTTTAATGCCTTCGATCGCATGCTCCAGTTTTTCTTTCGGTGTCACGTAGTGACTACTTGGAAAGATTTTGCACGAATCTGGTTCATCTAAAATTTCGCCGGTCAGCGGGTCGATTTTCGTAATGCGATCCACTTCATCGCCAAAAAATTCAATCCTGTACGCCACATCCTGGCCTGCGGGAAATACATCTACTACATCACCCTTTACGCGGAAGGTGCCGCGATGAAAATCGATATCGTTCCGTTGGTATTGAATGTCAGTTAAAAGGCGGACGAACTTTTCTTGCTGACGCCGCTCGCCTTTTTGCACCGAAATAGACATATCGGCGTAATCATCCGGCGAACCGATGCCGTAAATACAGCTGACACTGGCGACAATGATCACGTCGCGTCGCGTGAGCAGCGCCGAGGTTGCCGCGTGGCGAAGACGATCAATCTCGTCGTTAATTTTGCTGTCTTTTTCAATGTAGGTATCGCTGCTGGAAATATAGGCCTCTGGTTGGTAGTAATCGAAGTAGCTAACGAAATAGTGCACTTCGTTATTCGGAAAGAAAGCTTTAAATTCACTATAAAGCTGCGCAGCCAGCGTTTTGTTATGTGCAAGTACCAGTGTTGGCGCTTGGCGTGCCTGAATGATATTCGCCATCGTGAACGTCTTGCCGCTTCCGGTAACACCGAGGAGAGTCTGCTCATGTTCACTCTTTTCAAGGCCGTCAATAAGCTGCCTAATCGCGGCAGGCTGATCCCCAGTTGGCTGGTACTTTGTCTCAAGTTGGAATGAGTTCGCCATTCCCTTTATTGTACTACTCTTTACGAGCTGATTCGAGTATGGCGACGGCGGCCTTATAGTCGTCCGTCTTCAGGATGTCTCGCACTACTTGCATTTCAGGTACGGCCTGGCCTGCTTTGGCCGTTACTTTCGGAAGCGTGATTGTCGCGGTTACCGTTGGGTGCTGTAATTTACCATCCGCGCCAGCAAGCACGTTTGCCGCTTGACCTACCTGTATCACATTACAATGCGTATCACCGACTGCCGCGTGCGTATCTCCGCCGTCCGGCGTAAGACCGATGACATAATCATACCCCCCTCCGGGATGATCGTACATCGCCTCCACTGTATACAGCGTATCGTCAGCCAGTTTTGTAACGCTTGTAGGATACACTTTGTAGTAGCTAATACTCAGGCCATCGCTCGTGTTACATGCCGTGCTTAGCGGCGCCTGGTTAACGGCTAGGTTAACCTGAATTGTTTTATTCTTGTTTGCCAGCGTAATCGTGCTGCCTTTTTGCGGATCACCATCTTCCTTCGCTGTCGCTGTCCATCCTTTCGGATAATCGAGCGCGTAAATACCACTGTTAAACGCTGTGCGTACCGTTGCTTTCGTGTCACTCATGTTCGTCTTCGTTGTTTCCGTAGAAGAAGACGTAGGCTTTGCGACGAAATTCTGATAAAACACTACCCCGAGTGCCGCGAATAACAAAATAATCAGCACGATAATGACGAATATATGCGCACTGCCTGCTTGATGCCTTTTCATATTACCCCTTTCCCGAACGCCTTACGCTTACTTGGCTATCTGTCCCATCATCGACAAAATCGGCATATTTTTGGTCGAGTGCAATCACTACTTTTTCAACCAGCCGTTCAGGATCGTTATCAAAAATGACGTCTTTCGCACCAGGCGCTTCAACGTGCTCCAGGAGTGTATGGACGTAATCGGCCAAGCCGCCACTCCCTAGCAAGACACCGCATACCTTGCGGCTTTCGAGTGCCGTTGAAAGTTCGTGTAAACTCCCCATGCGGCCGCCTACGGTAATGACGGCATCGGCGCTGCGCACGAGGTGAACGTCACGCCCTACATATTCCATGCCGGTAAAATTAATGTAGTCGAACTCTTTCGTAGGGAGGCGGTACGTTGCGACGTGTTCCCGGAATGATGTCGCCGGTGAAAAGCCAACCGACACACCTTTAGATTCTACGACGCTCATAAAACCCATGGCCGCATAATGAGGCAGGCCAACGGTCGCGCCAGTAAGGAGCGTTTTTCCTTTTTCGGCGATTATCCGTCCCAAGTCGTAGGCAAGCTGGTGCGAGCTTTGCACCGTATTACCACTGGCTGCTCCGGATACACAGATCTGATATCTCATTCGGCGAGCTCCTTTGCCTCATAATCAGCCGGCGCTTCGGCCAGGTATGTTTCGACTTCATGGCGATGCAACAAGCCCGCCTGCGCACCAATTTTCTGTACGACACTCATGCTATTGATAGGCGCCCACTTCAGTGCCGTTTCAACCGATTCCCCCTGGGCAAGTGCTGCAACAATCGTCGATGCAAACGCATCTCCAGCTCCGGTACGGTCGACAGGAGGTGCTGGGTCTGGATAATTCGGGATAGAAATAAGCTTGCCATCGTATGACGCGTATGACCCGTTCGGCCCATCGGTAATAACGACGATTTCCGGACCTAGTTCATGAAGGCCTGCGGCGAGATCCTGCAACGAATCGTAGGACTTGCCCGTCACCTGCACGGCTTCTTCACGGTTCATGACCGTTATGTAGCTACGTGCGTAAATTGGCTTCAGTTTTTCCGTCCCCCACTCAAAGTGGAACGTGCCAGGTTGGAACGCCAGTTTCGTTTCCGGATGTTTTTCCAAGTAAACAAGCATGTCTTCGTGCAGTTGCCATGCCGCGTCACTAATAAGTGATAAATACACCCAGTCGGGCACCTCTTTAGGTTCCTGCCATGCGTAATCGTACGCCTCATCCTTCACGAGGATGGTCCTGTCGGCACCATAGCGTAATACGTAGTAATAGTTCGATTTTATACCTTCCTGGACAGACATGACGCTCGTATCAATATTCTCTTTCTTGAGATAATCGAGCGAATCCTGGCCGGGTTGGTCGTCGCCCAAATAGGCCATCAGGCCCACCCGAAGGCCAAGCCGAGCAAACGAAACCGCGGCGTTTGGCGACGGGCCGACGGCCTGAACGATATCGACTCGTTCGTAGGGTGGCTTTGTTCCAAATTCCATACTAAGGCGCTTGCTCCCATCCGGATCGGTATCGATACGGGCTTTATCTTCACGAAGTTTGATAAACGCATCGGTAAAAATATCTCCGATAGCAAGCATGTATGGCATATGATTGTCTCCTCCAGCCTCAAGCAGCGGGTATTGGTTGTCTTTTTCCTGGTAAAGCCCTACCTCTCTAGAAAGGGCATGTATTAGTTCGTTATTTGTCCGGTCGTGGTTGGCATAGCGCTTAATAATCTCCATCCGAAGATGTCGCTGTCCATGGCCCACCCCACGCTGTTCGTACGGAAGTTGGTGATGGGCGTTTTCAATGACGTCCTGCTTATTTAACGAGATAGGACCGTCACCAAAATTAAGTAGTACATACGGGGTATTTCGAAGCAGTTCTTCCGGCTGTCCGTTTGTCACGCTGGCGTCAAGCGCCCGGTACAGTTCCTTGCCTGTGGTATCCGCCGGGTCAAGGCCGAGCGAACGCATGACGCTATGTGCTTCATGGGTAATATCGGCAATCAGGCGCGTATCCACGCCCGCATTTCCAGTCGCTCGTTCCATCTGTGCGATATTTGCGGTAAATAACGGATGGTCGTTTTGAAGCAGGTCTTTTAAAAACATCATTCCCTCGTTCTTTAAGCATAAGTATAACAGATTTAGAGTGGTTTTTCGTGAATCGGCATACTATGGAGCTTCGGATGCTTATGCAAGATGCCCGCCTTTGCGCCAATTTTCATTACTACGGAGGTAGAATTCGCACTAGCGAAAATAATCGCCTCTTTAAGTGACTTGCCCTGTACCCACTGACTCAGAAACCCAGAAGCAAAAGCGTCCCCCGCTCCTGTCCTATCGACCACTTTTACATCTTCATACATACCTGCCCGGACAATCGTTTTTCCGTCGCTTGCCACCACGCCATTCGGCCCATCACTCACAATGACGACCGGTACCAGATGCAGCGCATGCCGCACGAGTTCTTCAAGCGTTGTACCTTCCACCAGCTGTTGCATCTCCTCTTTGTTCATGCAAAGGATATCGACGCTTTCCAGTAGCGCCTTCAGCTTTTCCGGTTTGGCGAGCTCTGGTCCTGCCGGGTTCAGCATCACTTTCGTACCCGCTTTTTCAGCATGGTCAACAATAAGGCGGAGCAGCTCGACGCCGCCGTTGGCGAGCGAGGTAGGATACACCCAGTCTGCCGCTTCGATTGCCGAAAAGTCCAGATCCTTTCCGCGCGCATCGGTTGAAACCCCTCGGTGGTTTAGAATGGTTCGCTCGCCGTTCGTCGCTATCAAGATGGTTGAGTAACCGGCTTGGTAATGGTCTTCACGCACCACATGCGTCGTATCCACCCCTTCGTTGTCGAGGTCACGCAGTACTGTTTCCGAAGCCGGATCGTGACCAAGCGTCCACATATACGAAGCATCCAGGCCTTGCCGGGCAAAGGTGACGGCGACGTTACTCGCGTTGCCGCCCGTCGCGAACGTTACGTCGTTCACCTCCATCTTTACTCCTAGGGGAAGATGCGTATAGGCCACTTTGCCTTCTGTATGCGGGTCGAATTCATCACTGGTGAGAAATACGTCTTGAGTTGCTTTGCCAATTGCCAGAATTTTGGGAACAGACATCGATTTAGAGCACGGCCTTTCCAGCGCTGCCAAAGGCGTTGATTTTTTCTTCGACCACTTTCTGTACTTCTTCGTATACCGTCGGCATCAGCTTTACCACCGCGTATTCATCCGGGTTGTCTGCAAGGACTTTTTCAAGCGTTTTGCGGAATGCGTAGCGCATATCGCTATTTATATTGATTTTGCTTACACCGATCCTGGCTGCGTCTTCAAAGTAGTGGAGCGGCGTGCCGCTGCCGCCGTGCAGGCTGATCTGGCACTCGATGGCGTCGCGAATGCGCTGCAGCAATTCCAGATCGAGCACCTTTGGCACTGGATATTTGCCGTGCAGATTGCCGATGGCAGCCGCAAACGTGTCAATACCAGTTGCTTCTACGAACGCTTTAGTTCCTTCAGGGGTACTGAACGTCTTCTTAATCTCTTCGTAATCGATCTCTTCCGTATGAACATTGGACGATCCGCCGAAGTAGTGCGGTTCGCTTTCCACGAGCGCACCGGTAAATTTGGCGTATTCCACCACTTCTTTGGTTTTTTCAATGATCTCTTCCGTCGTGGCATCGTGGTTCGCTTGGGAAATATCGATATGGATGAACTCAAATCCGGCGTCAATCGCACGCTTGCAGTCTTCTACCGTCGGGCTGTGGTCGAGATTGATATACATTTCAATCCCGTATTCCTCCCGGTAGTTATCAACCATATCCCGAATATTCTCAAGTCCGATTGCCTGCACTTCACCGTGACTCACCTCTACGAGTACTGGCGAGTTCAGTTTCTGGGCGGCTTTTGCCACCGCAATAAGCGTTTCCTGATTGTCGATATTAAATGCGCCCACGGCGAATTTCTGTGTGCGGCTGCGCTGCATAAGATGCCGTGCGCGAACGGTGTTGTCTCGGATTTGCTTGATCGTCAGTCCCATGGTTCTCTCCTTAGTATCCCTGATAATAACGTGGCACGCGTTTTACGAATTGTTCTATATCGTCCGCCATCGATGTACCGTCAAGACGGAAATGCTTGATCAGCTCGTCTGGTTGGCCGCTTTCACCAAAGCGATCCCTCATACCAAGCCGTTTTAGCGGCATGGGCAGCTCCTCGCCAAGCAGTTCTGCAATTGCTCCGCCAAACCCTCCGGCAACCTGCGCCTCTTCCGCCGTCACGGCGCGACCGGTTTTCTTGGCGCTTGCCAAAATCGTTTCAATGTCGAGCGGCTTCACCGTAGGCACATGGACGACTTCCGCGTGAATACCGCGTTTTTCAAGTTCTTTTGCCGCCACCAGCAACTGGTAGGTCATAGTGCCAGTGCCGAATAAACTGATATCTTCCCCTTCGTGTAGCACATATGCTTTGCCGATTTCAAACGGCGCATGTTCGGAACTGAAGATAGGCGTTTTTTCACGAGCGAGGCGCAAATAGCTTGGCTTGCCATTTTCCGCAATTGCCAGCGTTGCCTTTGCCGCTTCGATACTGTCGCCAGGCGCTATAACCACCATATTCGGCAGTACGCGCATCAGCGCTAAATCCTCTAGCATTTGGTGGGTTGCGCCATCGGGTCCCACGCTTACACCGGCGTGCGAACCAATAATTTTTACCGGCTGCTCGTTCAAGGCGATGGTTGTGCGAATTTGCTCCCAGTTACGGCCCGGACTAAATGCCGCGTAACTGCTGGTAAACGGAATTTTGCCCGCCCGGGCAAGTCCGCTGGCTACCGTTACCAGGTTTTGTTCGGCAATTCCCATTTCAATAAACCGTTCCGGAAAGGCTTCTTTGAACTCGGACATTTTGGTACTGTCGGTAAGGTCGGCACAAAGGGCGACAATGGCGCCATTTTTTTCACCGGCAGCCTTGAGCCCGCGACCGAAACCGGCCCGGATCGGCTCCTGCTTCACATCGTCGCTGTATACGTGAGGATTAAGATGGTAGGTCATACTGCGTCTCCTGGTTCTATCTTGCCGTCAAGCGTCCGAAGCCGCCGAAGCGCTTTTTTTGCCTGGTCGCTGTTCGGTGGCGTCCCATGCCAGTGGTAATCGTACTCCATGAAATCAACGCCTTTGCCAGGGATGGTGTGCGAGATAATCACGCTTGGCTTGTTGCTAATGGCCCGCGCCATACTGGCAGCGTCGATAACACTTTCGATGTTGTGCCCATCGATTTCCTGCACATGCCAGCCGAAGGCTTCCCATTTGCCGCGCAGGTCTTCGAGCGGCATCACATAGTCCGTTGTTCCGTCAATCTGAATATTGTTACGGTCGACAAACACGATCAACTGAGACAACTTGTATTTGCCGGCAAACATGGCCGCCTCCCATATATTGCCTTCATCCAACTCACCGTCACCCGTAATAGCATAGACGAACCGGTGAAGCGCGTTATCGAGGTACTGTAGGCTATACGCATAGCCGGCCGCCTGGCTCAGCCCGCTGCCTAACGGGCCACTCGTGTTTTCAAGGCCGGGAAGCTTCAAACGTTCCGGATGGCCCTGCAGCCGACTGCCAAGCCGGCGAAGGGTTTTCAGTTCCTCTAACGGAAAGTAGCCACGCTCCGCCATGGCTGCGTATTGTACGGGGATAGTATGGCCGTTGCTCAGAAAGAAAACGTCGCGCTCCGACCATTCGGGCCGTTTCGGGTCGATATTCATAATATCGAAGTACAGCGCCGTTACAATATCGGCAAGGTCGAGCGGTCCGGCGCTATGCCCGCTCCCGGCATGCTCTAACATGCGGATAATATCTTTGCGAGTATCATTCGCTTTTTGTTCAAGCTGTTTGATCGTCAGTTGCCCACTCACTACTAAATAATCCCGTGCTTATTAATTTCATTTACCAGTGTAGCATAAACAGTAGCGGGATCCTCCGCTTTAGCGATAGTGCCACCGACATTCAGGACGTCCACGCCACCCTGCGCTAGGTTATAGGCGTTTTCAACATTGACGCCGCCATCCCAGCCAATTTCGACATCCGGTTTTATAGCCTTGACGAGCCGAATCTTTTCAAGCTGCATCAGACTGGCTTCGCCGCCCATTTTACCCAGGTCACCGCTAAAAAGCATGACGTGATCCGCCGCCTGGATAGCATTCGCCACCGTACTTGGTACCGTTGAACGAAGGAGGGCAAGGCCCGCCTTGATTTCAAACTTCTTCAAGTGCTGCAACACCGGTACGATATCTTCGCTTGTTTCTGCGTGGAATAGCACCATGTTCGGTTTTAAGCTTACCAGCGTTTCCAGGTGTTCGCTCGGACGGGCTACCATAGCGTGAATATCGGCCATCCACTCTTGCGGCCACCACACCTGAGCCGCCCCTATAGTGAATGTAGGGGCGAATTCGCCATCCGAAATATCAATATGCACGCGCTGTGCAAACGGGTGGATACGCTCCATCTGCGCTTTGTAATCGTCCGTTGATTCAGCAAGGACGGCCGGCGCGATAACGCTCATACCCTATAGCTCGTCCAGCTGCGCATTGCGACGCTTATACCTTGGTGCCTCGGCAAACGGCGTTTCAAGCCACGTGTCAATAATTCCCTGCCACTCTTCATTGTCGTGTTGCAATATGCGCGACGGCAGACAAAGCATGTTGCTGTCGTTATCGTGACGGGTCATTTTAGCCTCGAAAGCGTCCCAAATGACACTCGCCCGAATACCTCGAAAGCGATTTGCGGCCATGCACATACCCTGGCCGCCGCCACATATCAGAATTCCGCGCGGATCAGGTGTGTCATCACCAAGCACTTTTAGCGCGGCAAGCTGCGCGAATTCCGGAAAATCATCCTCCGGATCGAGCTCTCTGTCGCCTACATCCTCAACGTCGTAGCCATGTTTTGTAAGATATGCGAAGACTTTCTCTTTCATCGCAAACCCTTGATGATCCGCACCCAAATAAATTTTCATATATCTTTAGTATACAAAAAGCGCAAGCGTTTTTGCAAAACCCTTATTATTTAAGCGTTCGTCCCGCGTCAGCCACGAGTTCGACCAAGCGGTTACTGTAGCCCCATTCGTTGTCATACCAGGCAACTACCTTTATAAGGTTGCCGCCGACAACATTCGTTAGCTTCAGGTCGACAATAGCACTGTGACTGTTCCCCTTGAAATCGGAACTGACCAGCTCTTCTTCGGTAACCGCCAGGATACCCTGGTAAAATGGCTGCTCTGCAGCTTCCTTGAAGACATTCTGAATTTCTTCAACCGTCGTATCGCGCTTCAACAGGACTGAAAAGTCACTCATGCTCACGACTGGGGTAGGAACACGGATACTGAGGCCACCGAATATACCTTCTAGGGCAGGCAGCGCCTTGGCAGCGGCGATGCTCGCGCCGGTTGTCGTAGGAACGATGTTTTCAGCAGCCGCACGGGCTTCGCGTAGGTCTTTTGCCGGCGCGTCCTGAAGGCGCTGGCTTGCGGTATAACTGTGCACCGTTGTCATAAGCGCCTTTTCGATGCCAAAATGACTTTCAAGCACGGCCATTACCGGTGTAATACAGTTGGTCGTACAGCTGGCGTTGCTAATGACATCCGTAGAGCCTTCAATTTTGTCCTCGTTAACACCAAGGACAATCGTGTCCGCGCCGTCGCCTTTGGCAGGTGCGGAAATAACGACCTTTTTCGCACCGCCGCCGTCGATATGTGCACGTGCCTTGGCAGGGTCAACAAAAAAACCGGTACTTTCAATCACGATGTCGACGTCATGATCTTTCCATGGAAGAGCTGCCGGATCCTTTTCTGCCAGCACAACAATGTGTTTGCCGTCCACGATAATCCCAGTATCGTCGTGTGAGACATCGTGCTGGTATGTACCGTATGATGAGTCATGTTTTAAGAGATGCGCAAGCGTTTTGGTGTCCGTAAGGTCGTTAATAGCGACGACATTGATATCGCTCCGCTCGAAAGCAATCTTGAATGCGTTGCGTCCGATTCGGCCGAACCCGTTAATCGCGACATTGACTTGACTCATGAAAATGGTACTCCTTTTTGTCGGTAAACATTAGCGTCTTGCCATCAGTATACTATTTACTTTTGTTTTTTGGAATAAGTGCTGTTATACGTTTGACGTCTTTACGCCACAAGGACGTGACCTCCAAGCGTTGGCGGGCGGGAAATATCTCTCGCCCGCTATCACCTTCCTTATATAAAAAGAATATTTTATACTAGTAACTACCGATGACCAAACGGGAATTATTAGCACGCGCCAAACCACACTACGAGGAGACCCAACTCCTTGAACTCTCGCATGCCATCGATTTTGCTACCGAACATCATAAAGGACAAAAGCGAAAAAGCGGCGAGCCCTACATTATTCACCCGTTGGCAGTTGCCGACACACTGATTGACTGGGGCATGGATATTGACACCGTACTCGCTGGCGTACTGCACGACACTGTTGAAGATACCGAAGCCACGCTTGATGAAATTGAAACGCTCTTTGGCCGTAATGTGGCTTTCCTTGTAGACGGCGTAACTAAGGTCTCTCAGGCGCGTGCCGGCATGCGCAACCTCGACAGCTACCTACCGCAAACCAAAGACAACCTTTCCAAGCTCCTTATTGCCGTCGGCCAGGACGTGCGCGTGATCATCATCAAGCTGGCCGATCGATTGCACAACCTTTCGACGTTGCAGTACATGCCGAAAGAAAAACAGATCAAGATTGCCAGGGAAAGCCTGGATGTATTCGCACCCATGGCCGATAGGCTTGGTATGGGACGCGTCCGTATGCAAATCGAGGAACTCGCTTTTAGCTATCTCGACCCCCAGGAATTCAGGCGCCTGCAAAACGCCATGAAAAAGCGCCTTGGCAAAAGTACACGCAAGCTTGGCACCGTCCGCCATGAAGTCGAGGCCGAGCTAAAGAAACAAGGCATCGAATTCGAAGTGAATGGACGCGTAAAAAGTATTTACAGTCTCTACAAAAAACTGCGGAAAGTCGGAGGCAATATCGACGATATCTACGACCTTATGGCACTTCGCGTTATCGTAAAAAGCAAAGAGGACTGTTACAAGGTGCTCGGTATCCTTCATGCCATGTACCAGCCAATGATTTCACGTATCAAAGACTACATTGCCGTACCGAAACCGAACGGCTACCAAAGCCTCCATACGACGGTCATTACTCCAAGCAAGCAAATCGTCGAATTTCAGATCCGTACCTACGGCATGCATGAATACGCCGAACGGGGACTTGCTGCCAGTTTCCATTACCACGAACAAAAAGACTCAAAAGACTATATTAAAAAGCGCCAAACGAAGGCCAAACAACCACGTGAACAATGGATCAGCCAGCTACAGGAAATCGCCTCCCGCCTGGGCTCGGGCGACGTGGTCTCAAAAGATGAACTCGACATCGATCTGTTCGGTAACCGCATTTTCGTCTACTCACCAAACGGTGACATCTATAACCTTCCTGAGGGTGCTCTACCGCTTGACTTCGCCTACATGGTGCACAGTGACATCGGCAAACATGCCTACAGTTTCAAAGTAAACGGGAAAATCCACCCGTTCGACAAACCGCTCCAAAACGGCGATGTCGTAGAGGTTGTCACCCGCACGCTATCTTTGCCGAAACAGTCGTGGCTCGACCTGGTAAAAACAGGCCACGCGCGCGAGAAGCTTCGCGCCCAGCTAAAAAAGCTACAATTAATCGAATCGATCAGCAACGCCACCAACATCATCCGCGCGAAGGCACTGAGAAAGAAAAAATAACCGGAAGTAACCGGTTATTTTTTCTTTCTGCTTAACACTATTTCTGGTTCCAGCGCTCAATCGCCTTGTGAATGATCTGCTTGGCCTCATCGGCATTGCCCCAGCCAGTTACCACGGTCGTGCCAGGTTTTTTGAGATCTTTGTAATGGCTGAAGTGGTGTTCAAGCTGTTTCACCAGCTGCGGCACGTCTTCAAGGCTTTTGATACGGTTGCCGGTGTTGCGGTCGTCCGCCGGAACGACCACGATCTTATCGTCGACTTCGCTGTCGTCTTCAAACTTCATCACGCCGATGATCGTTGCTTCAAGGAAAATGCCGGTTGGAAGCGGTTCGTCGGTAATGATCAACGCGTCAAGTTCATCGCCGTCTTCATCAAGTGTTTGCGGAATAAAGCCATAGTTGGTCGGTTTTGCCATAATGGCCGGCTCGACACGATCGAGCTGCATGACGGCAAGGTTACGGTTCCATTCGATTTTGTGCGAGCTGCCCATTGGGATCTCAACGACAACGTTAACGGTGCCTTCGTCGACGCTGCCAGGAGTAAGAATTTGATTAAAATCAGCCATGTGTGCCTCCGTTAGTTAACTGTTTTCATTGTAGCAAATTTGCTATACTTAGCCTAATGCTAGTAATCGGACACCGCGGAGCCGCCGGGCTCGCGCATGAAAACAGCCTTGAGGCCATGCGTGCTGGCATGCGTGCCAATGCTGACATCCTTGAGTTCGATGTACGCCTCACCAAAGACGGCGTTCCCATCATCAGCCACGACTTCCATACTGTTCGTACTCACCACAAAGCCTCTATTATCAGCCATCACACGCTTGCCGAGCTCCACACCATGTTTGAAGACCAGCCGATCATTCAGCTAAAAGACGTGCTCGACGAATTCTTTGGCAAGATCCTGCTCAATATAGAAATCAAAGGCCATGGCACCGCTACAAAGGTCGTTGAACTCATGAAGAAAACGTATGTGCGCTCCAAAAAAGACTGGGACAACTTCTTCCTGTCTTCATTCCGGGGCGGCGAACTCGTAGCCGCACGGAAGGTAAGCAAAGAGGTTAACCTGGCACTGCTTCAAAGTGAGAACCCGTTTCTGTTCATTGCTTTCTATCGTCGCCTGGGGCTCGCCGCGGTCGGGTTCCACCGCCTGTACGTCAGCGACTTCGCACTTGAAATCGCCAGGCGCCTTAAATTATTCACCTATGTTTATACGGTGGACCGTCCCGCCGCTGCCCTTATGTTTTCACGCAAGCATATCGACGGTATCGTTACGAACCGTCCAGATATCATCTTAAGCGAAATCGATAAACAAAAGGGCTAGGCCCTATGCCGTCCGCTCATGAGCGGCAACTTCGTGCTCCTGCAGGTACTCACGAATAGAGAGTGCGGCGGTCGCCCCTTCGCCTACGGCACTGGCGATCTGCATGGTGGCATGGCTGCGCACATCACCGCTTGCAAAAATACCTGGAATATTCGTTTGCAGGTCGATATTCGTTTTGATTAGCCCTAGCTCATCAAGTTCAATACCGCTCCCTGTCAGGAATTGCGTGTTTGCTTTTAGGCCCACGAATATAAATACGCCGTCGGTAGCGAATTCTACTGGGTTTCCTTCTTTCGTTGCTTTCACCAACGCTACTTTGCCCTCCTGTGCCACAATCTCGTCGGTCGTGGTTTGCAGATGGACTGTCACCTTACCCTGGTCGATATATGGCTGAAGCTGGCGCTGCAATATTTCACTGGCCTTAATAGTACTCCGTACCAGCAAATCTATATGTGTCGCGAAGCGGGTCAGGAAGATCGTTTCCTGGACGGCCGAGTTTCCGCCACCCACAACGACCAGTCGTTTGTCACGATAAAATGCGCCGTCGCAGGTGGCACAGTAATGAACGCCGCGGCCGTAGTATTCGGCCTCGCCGGGGACACCGATTTTACTGTAGTCACTACCTGTCGCAATAAGCACCGTCTTGGCTTTGACGTCTTCGCCGTCGACAACGACCACCTTGATGTCCCCTTCGTCACGAAGCGCGCTCACCTCACCGAATTCAATATCGGCACCGAAGCGTTCGGCTTGCTTTTGTAGCTGGTCGGCGAGTGTCAGGCCTTGAATGCCGTCGGGAAAACCAGGGTAGTTATCGACTTGGTCGGTAATTGCCGCCAAGCCTCCGATGACGCTTTTTTCATACAATACCGTGTCGATATCTTCACGGGTGGTATAAATTGCTGCAGCCAGTGCGCTTGGTCCAGCGCCAATAATAACGGTGTCTCGTATCTGTTTTTCCATCATCTATCCTTTACTATATTTAGTATAGCACTACTGCGCACCCGTACCGTAGTAATCCATAAGTTCCTTTGGCATTTGCGGCTCGGGAATATTCTCGGGAGCCGGGATCACCATAATCACAAACTTCAGTGGCGTATTCGCCGGAATAGACGAACCGCTACCTGATTCGCCATATCCTTCGCTGGCCGGAATGGTCAATTCACGAACGCCACCGACTTTCATGCCCTCTACGCCCTTGGTCCAGCCGGTAATTACTCCGCCAGGCGCCGCAGTAATAGGAGCCTTCAGCTTGCCGTTATCGATAGAGCTATCGAATACTTTTCCATCTGGCGTCCAGCCAATATAATAAGCCGTAAAGGTCGCATCTTTTCCAAGTGTGTCACCATCACCCACCTTCAGGTCTTCCGTTTTCAGTTCTTTATTGGCATCGTTCTTATCGAACGTCGCCGGACGGTTCGCATACTGATTGAACTCTGCGAAGTACTTTTCCGAAAGCTGGGATGCTTGGGCGTTCACCTTATCTTGGTATGCTTTGTAATCTTTCTGATACTGCTGGCTTAATGTGTTGATACGCTGTTGATCAACAGCGCTATTTTTGTTCGCCAGTATCATGACTGCGAATGAACCGACCGTTCCAATAAGCATTACCACCGCAATAATCCAAATACCGATCCTCTGACTTTTAGGCGTTGCCATAAACCTTCACTTTCCTCACACTTTTGCTCGTCTTATTGTAACAAAGCGGGCGTCCTATTTCGAGCCCGACTTTTTAGCCGTGGGGGTGAAATAATCGTCTTCCATAATACGCGAGGCGTGCCACACGCCCAGCGCTTGGCCCAAAGGAAGAATATCGGAATACCCAACAAAGTCTGCAGCCCGACGCAGCAACGAGGCGATCCAGCCGTACAGGCGCAACCAATGCCACTCAAATACCGCCCAGTTTTCACCCACCGGCACCACCACTGGCGGAAGTACGGCCTTATACTTTTCAGGAAGGCTCCCCTGCTGGATCCGCCTAAGATTATGCGCAACAAACAATGCGTCGTGAAGCGCTGTTTGGGCAAGGCCGGTAAACGGCGTCAAGGCGTTATCACCAATCACGTATAAATCATCACCTGCTTTCATGAATTCGTCGACCACTACCTTGCCACCGCGTCCAAATGTGAAATGCGCTTCATTCGCCTTAAAGAACGGATGGTTCGCAACGCCCGACGTCCAGATTACCGTTTGGCTTTTGATTGGCTTGCCACTCACCATAATCTGATCGGCCGTCGCTAGTTCCACGGCTTTGCCTGTTTGCACCGCAACGCCGAGCTTTCGGAGCCGGCGCTCGACTTTACGGCTGGTTTTTTCGCTCATCTTTGGCAAAATCCTTGGCGCCGCTTCAATAAGATCAATGTGAATATTGCGCCGCTTCATGTTGTGGTGCTCACAAAGACGTTCAATGTACGAGCCCAACGCCGCCGCAAGCTCTACGCCAGTCGGACCGCCGCCAATTACTACGTAGTGCTTATCAACTTCGTGTTTTTCAGCAATGTCTTCATACAAATGCTGCTTGAGGCGCTTAATTTCAGCGGCCGATTTAATACCGTACGAATAACTATCGAGTCCTTGGATGCCGAAATACGTGGTTACCGATCCAAGCGCTAAAATACCTGTCTCGTACGCATACTCCGTGCCCGACTCCCCTACAAAAATCTTTTTGGCCGGATCGACAGAAGTAATCGTATCCATATGGACGTGGATATTCTTCTTACCGGCGAATATCTCGCCAAGCGGCACCCACGATTCCAAATGACTATGACCTGTCGCTGCGCTATAGAGTGCCGGATAGTACTGAAAGTCCGGTTTATCACTTATGAGCGTAATACTGTTCTTCGTATCTTTCGCGAGTTCAAGCGCCGCTTTTACTCCGCCAAATCCACCACCAACAATCGTAATTTTCATACTTCTCCGACTTTCTCTCTTATTTTACGGTTTCATTAGCTGGTACGACGCGGCGGCGCGCTATAGCAAGCGCCACTGAAACGAGCGTAAGGTATGCAATACCCGAAAGACACGCCTGTATCATGTGGGCCGGCTCGCTCCAGACCAGATAAAATCCGCTGACAAAAGTAGCACCTACAAAGCCATACGATGTACGAAGAAGCATTTTTGAAGGTACAAAGCAGGCAATCGAGGCGAGCGCTATGCTCATGAGCGCTATAAGGACGTGGGGTATAACTATCATGTCCATCAGTATACCACTTATGGCAAAAGACTATCAATTGAAATCATACCGCAGAATACCAACAAAATAACCAATGAAAAATGAAACATTTTCCGGGCCCATGCGTCCTGGTCTTTGGTAGCCAGGCCTTTATACCCAAGCCATATCCAGTACACGCCGCACGCGGCCATAACTACAAGGTAAGTGTACCCCGTTACGCCGAATACTGTGAGAAGCAACGTTGAAATAACAAACAGAATTGTATATATAAAAATTTGAACAATCGTGTTCTGCTTGCCTTTTACCACCGACATGACCGGCACATTCGCTGCAGCGTATTCTTTTTGCCGGTACACGGCAATCGAGTAAAATTCCGGCATTTGCCACAGGAATAAAATCAGGAATACAAGCAGCGCGCCAACATCAAGCGTTCCCGATACTGCGCAGTAGCCAGCCAGAATCGGTGCCGCACCGGAAATACTACCCACCAATGTACCATGGATAGAAAGGCGTTTAGACAGCATGCCATAAAGCACTACATAATCGACAAAGCCAAGTGCACCGATCGCAACCACCAACCAATTCGTAAAAGCCGCAAGAATCGCCATGCCCACCACACCAAGCACAATCGAATAAACCACCGCACCTTTGCCGCTTACGTCTCCCCTGATAAGCGGGCGGACTTTGGTCCGTTCCATCTTGCTGTCGATGTCTTGGTCCAGATAATTATTGATGACGCAGGCCGACGCAATAACGAGGGTCATCCCTGCCGTGAGCGCCAGAAAAAGCAGCCAATCAACATGCCCATGGCTTGCTAATAAAAATCCCGCCAAGGCGGTGATAACATTTCCATACAGCACCCCTGGCTTCGTCAGTCTATAATAAGCCCTTATCTTTTCTCGCATTAAAATCCACTTTCTCGGTCCATTTTTTCTTGTATTTGATCTTTGCTCATGTGCGTCATGTTGTAGTTAAGGTGATGCATAATCCATATCGAACCGATCACAACGATAAGCAGCACGACCAACATGGAAGCAAAGGCGGCAAGTCGCCATTTCGCGCCTTCTTCTCGCCCCAATTTCAAGAAAAAGATAAGCTGCACAATCGCCTGTACCAGTGCCAAACCAGCCAAGCTATATAGCAACGTGTCACCACTGGCTAGCTTGTTCACTACTGCCGCATATGCAAATACGGTAATAATGAGCGAGAGCAAAAAGCCAGTCGAATAGCGCACTATTTCCTGCCACAGTGCTTTTTGGTGCTGTTCCATCTTACGCTACCCCCATCAAATACACCACGGTAAAAATGAATATCCACACAAGGTCAAGGAAGTGCCAGTACAGGCTGAATAGCACCAGCTGGCGCTTCGTTTTGGCAGATACGCCACGCACCAGCACGACGCATGCCAGCACGAGCAACCACAGCAGTCCTACGAAAATGTGTGCTCCGTGCGTACCTACCAGCGTGAAGAACGCGGAAAGAAACGCGCTCTGCCCCCAGCCATGCCCTGCCTGAACTAATCCGCTGAATTCATTCAGTTCGATCGTCAGGAACGAAAGACCGAGCATATAGGTGGCTGCGAGGCCAGCCACAAGCAACTTTTTGTGGCCATATTTCATGGCTAGGATTGCCAATCCGCACGTAAAGCTGCTTGTTAACAGCAAAAGTGTTTCCGCAAGCACTATCGGCATTTCAAAAATGTCATGACCGGATGGCCCGCCCGCAACGCCACCACGAAGCACCACGAAAGTAACGAAGAGCGTCGCAAACAGCATGCAGTCGGTCATTAGGTATACCCAGAATCCCAAGCTGGTTTTTTGCTCGAGCTTCTCTTCCGGTGTCGTGATGATGATTTGGCTCATGTCGTACTTCCCTTCCAGGCCGCTTTTTCAGTGGCTTCTACCTCAGCCGCTGAAATAGTCCGATCGGTATGTTCGTCAAGCGTCCGTACGATAATAAGCGTGACGGCAAGGACAAAGCCAACGAGTGCCAGCCACCAAATATGCCAAATGATACCGAACCCAACCAGGAAAGCAGCCCCTGCGACATATAATCCCATGCCGGTATTTCTAGGCACGATAATCGGCTCGTACGGTGTTTGCTTTACAGTGCCCGTCTTCTGCTTTTCCTCCCAATACGCATCCCGGCTGTCTACGGGGCTAAGGTGTGCAAAGTTGTATTCTGGAACGGGTGTCGGCGTCGACCACTCGAGCGTACGGCCATCCCATGGGTCGGGTCCCGCGGGGTTCTCATGACGTTTCCATATACTTACTATTACCTGAAGAACCTGCAGCCCTACACCGAGCAAAATGAATAGCACCCCAACGCCTGCAACCACAAACAGTCCCTGCCAGCCAAGCGACGGATCGTAATGATCGAGCCGGCGTACTGCGCCCATAAGTCCTAATGCGTATAGCGGCAAGAAGGCTAACAAGAAGCCAATCAGCCATGACCAAAATGCGTACTTCCCAATTCGTTCATTCAGCATAAAACCGGTAAATTTCGGCCACCAGTACGTCAGTCCCGCAAAGGCACCAAACAGCACCCCTCCGATAATCATGTTATGGAAGTGAGCCACCAAAAACAAACTATTATGCACCTGGAAATCAATGCCGGGCACGGCCATCAGCACTCCGGTAAGCCCACCGATCGTAAACGTTGCCACGAACCCCATAAACCACAGCATTGGGGTGGCAAATTTCACCCTGCCCCTGAACATCGTGAATATCCAGTTAAACACTTTTACTCCGGTAGGAATTGCTATAACCATGGTCATAATGCCGAAAAAGGCGTTCACGCTAGCACCCGAGCCCATCGTAAAGAAGTGGTGCAGCCATACGGTAAACGATAGCAAAGTAATCGCAATAATCGCCCATACCATCGATGTATAACCAAAGAGCCGTTTGCGGCTAAATACGGGCACGACCTCAGAGAAAACACCAAACGCTGGCAAAATAAGGATATACACTTCAGGGTGTCCCCATGCCCAGATAAGATTCACGTACATCATCGGATTACCCGCCATGTCCGATGTAAAGAAGTGCATGCCAAGCGTACGGTCGAGTGACAGCATGCCAAGCGTGGCTGTAAGGATCGGGAATGCGAACACAATCAGCACCAGGCTGCCCACTGCCGACCATACAAACACCGGCATCTTCATGAGCGTCATACCAGGACGGCGCATTTTAAAGATAGTAACGAGGAAGTTAACCCCCGAAAGCAAACTCCCGATACCCGCTATCTGCAAACTCCAAATCCAATAATCCACTCCTGTGCCCGGACTGTACTGCAGTTCTGAAAGCGGCGGATAGGCCAGCCAGCCAGCAGCAGAAAACTCGCCCAACCCCAACGAAAGGTTCATGAGCACCATGCCAGCTGTAAACAGCCAAAAGCTAACGGAATTCATGAACGGAAATGCGACGTCACGCGAGCCGATCTGAAGCGGGATAAGAAGATTGAAAAGCCCGAAAATCACCCCCATGGCCACGAAGAAAATCATGATGGTGCCATGGGCAGAAAACACTTGTTGGAACAGTTCCGGTGAGATCGGGCTATGCGGATCGTTCGCGAACACCGCCTGCTGGGCGCGGATCATACCAACATCGGCCAAACCGCGAAGCAGCATCAGCACGGCGACGGCAATATACATAACGCCGATCTTTTTCGGATCGAGTGACGTCAGCCATTCTTTCCATAGCCAACGCCACTTTTTAAAATAGGTAAGTCCGGCAATAACGGCAATTACGCCAACCGTTCCAAGCACCACTCCCCCGATCGTTACTGGGTCTTTAGGCAATGCATCCAGGCCAAGTCTTCCAAACATATCAGTGGCTCATTCCTTCCTGACCGGACATGTCCATGTTCATCGTCGAGTCGTCATTCGTATCATTCCCCGACGAATTTCCCTCTTGGTCCATATACTTCATAATGACCTTATTATACAAGCCTTGGTCGTGCAGCATATAGTAAGTTACTTGATTATTTTCACTGGGTTTTGCAAGTTCTCCGCTATATCGGTTCCAGTCCAGATGATTATTGGACGTCGCAATATTATGCGCCCATATATCAAATTCGCTTCGGGGGGTGGAAATCGCCTTAAAGGTCATACCCGAATACCCCTTGCCGTTGATATTACTGGTTGCCCCACGGTATTCCCCGGTAGAGCTGGCCTCAAGGCTCAGTTGTGAACTCATGCCGGACATAGCGTAAATTTGGGTACCAAGGTTAGGAATCCAGAAGGCGCTCATTGGCGCATCGGCCGTAAGTTCAAAGTTAACCGGCGTTTTTTCAGGGAAACGGACTTCGTTTACCGTGGCAATGCCTTGGTCCGGATAAATAAAAAGCCATTTCCACTGCAGCGCGATGACCTGGATTTTAATAGGCTTCGTATCCGAATCGAGCTTCTTATACGGGTCAAGGTCGTGCGACGACACCCAGGTGACAACACTCAGAACACCGATAATCGCGATCGGTATTCCCCACCACAAAGCTTCAATCCATTTATTATGGTCGTCCTCTGGCGTATATGTTGCTTTTTCATTACCTTCCCGATATTTCCATGCAAAGCCAAACAGCATAATAAACACCGGAATGACAACGATCATTCCAAGCATCATAGTAAATATAATCAGCCCGTGTTCTTTGTCGGCTATAATCCCTTGCGGATTCAGCACGGCAATGTTTTTACCATGCAGGAGAAGGTAGGTGCCAAGGGCGGCGATAATCAGGACCAGCACGGCCATGGCAATCATGCGTAGCAGACGTTTTCTGGAAGAGGTTTCTTTTGCCATAGTGTTGTTCTCATCATACACCTAGGCAAAGATTTAATAAAGCTTGTTCTTATTCACCAAGGGCAAGCTTCAGCGCAATCACACCCACCCCAAGCAGCATCTCGAGTCCGCTGATAAGGAGAATTTGTGTCAGGCTTTCATAGATCCGCCGCCCTGCCGCAAACGAAAACGCGAACAGCGACAAAGCGAGCGCGCCCATGCCCGCAGCTAAGGCGGTTTTTAGCGAGAAGAGATGCGTACTGCTCGCCAAAATGAACACGATAGGAATAAAGGCGGGTACGAACAGGCCGGAGCTGGTAAAAAGCAGCTTCCCGTAGTCGGCCGCCCTCATGCTTTTTAGATGGATTGCCCGGTACGACATTCGCGCGGCAATAAGCGTTGCCAGCCATAAGGCGGTAGCAGTTCCTAAAATGGTCAGCACCGCTCCCCAAAAACTACGATGATCCGCCGTTTGCCACAAGCCGGCAATAACAGCCAGGAGCGTAATGGTCGCGTATATACGCTCCTTCGTATTTTCAGCGATTACTTCGCGCCTTTCCGCCGACAGCTCGCCAAGCAGCTCCCTTCGTTCTTTTCGCGACCGCCTTGCCATAGCTATATCACTTTCGCCGTCAGTTCGCTTGCCGCCGCAGCCGCTATACGATCAACTACTGCTGCCACTTCATCACCCGTCAGCGTATGGTCGTGTGATGTCATGGCGATGCGGATGGTAATATTCTTTTTCAACAGGTTGTCTTTCGGCTGGTAAATATCGACCGGGGTCAAAGCTGTCTCTAGCGGTTCGTCGTTCAGTACTGTTTCAATGATATGTACAATGTCGGCATACGTCGCCGCTTCATTCACCTGGAACGAAATGTCGCGCTCCGTTCCCGGATACCGGCTGAGTGGCTCGTAGTCGCTCGTGAGTTTTCGAACCGCCTCAAGTAGTGCCGTTGAACCAATTTCAAACCCGGCAGTATATTCCGGCAGCTTAAATCCGCGTGCCACCGATTTTTTGTACTCACCAACGATACCCAGAAACGTGTTCGTCTTTTTATCGCTCACCAGCGCCGAACGGCGATGCTCGAATGGTGCCGTTACTGGATAGTTCGGGTCAGCACCTACGGTGGTAAAGATGAGTTCGAAGCCAAGCGATTCTCCAAGATATTCAAGCAACTTCTTTGCCTGGTAATAGGCAGCCCCGCTTTTCGGCTTCTTGCTCGTCACCGCCAGCGCCACCATATCCGCTTCCGTAGGGACATTTTCATCTGTCATGCCGTGCTGTTTGGGGTGAGCTTTATTAATTTCAAACAACGCGAATTCGTCGTACCCTTTTTTTACGTTCGGATGAATGGCCGTCAGCAAGCTCGGCGTAAGCGTTTGGCGATAATACTGCAATTCCGGACTCAGCGAATTGACCAATCGGTATGAATCCTCCGGCTTTTGGCCGGCACGGGTCAGCACATCGCCATGCACGAAACTATAGGTAAGCACCTCGTTCGCACCGGCCCGCACTAATATACGCCGAATGTCGGCTTTTATTTGGTCGAACGGGCTTTGGCGTACGGCGGTAAAGTCACGGTGAGGCAGTGTTGGCTCTATAGAGTCAAAGCCCCCCAGGCGGCCGATCTCTTCAATGATATCTTCTGGAATATGAATATCAGCCCGCCAGTAAGGTGGTGTGATGCGCAAGGTGTCGCCGTCCGTCGTCACATTGAATTCTACATGTTGCAGCGTATCGCACATGTCTTTAGTCGTATGATTCGTGCCAAGTACCGCGTTCACCTTCGCAGCGGGTACTGTCACCTCGTAGGGCTCAGCCTTTCCTGGGTAACTTTCAGCTACGTCGCTCACGCGTTTCGCACCAGCGAATTCATTCATAAGCTGCACGGCGTTGGCAAGCACCGGTGCGGCTAATTCCGCCGGCTGGCCCTTCGTAAAGCGGGTAATTGCTTCTGAAAAAATACCGTGACGCATTTGTGTGGCACGCAAATTATAAAGATTGAAGGTCGCGCTTTCGAGAATGATGTTTTTCGTGTTCTCATCGATCTCTGTATTGGCGCCACCCATTGCGCCCGCCAAGCCGATGGCGGTATCACCAGCGGCAATGACGATATCACCAGGCGTCAATGCAACCGTTCGTCCATCCAAAAGCTCCAACTTTTCGCCGTCTTTGCCGGCACGTACGTGAATATCCGCCTCGTCACCACCAACGTTTACAAGTTTATCGTAGTCAAAGGCATGCAGCGGCTGGCCGGTAAGAAGCATGAGATAATTCGTCACGTCCACCACAGCGCTAATCGGCCGTACGCCAACCCGAGCCAGGTAGGTTTGCATTTGTAACGGCGACTGGGCGGAGCCATTCGCTTCGGATAGCACGACTGCCTGATAACGTCGGGAGAGCTCAGGGTCGTCAATTGTAACGGTCGGGGCATCAACCGTACCTTCTTTTGGTAAAAATTGCGGTGCGGTATTTGCGAGCCATTCCGGCGTTGTGAATGCTTTACCCTGAATAGCGGCAACCTCACGGGCAAAGCCGATGACGCCGAACGCGTCCGGCCGGTGTGTTAGTGATTTATTTTCAATGTCTAGCAGATAATCGTCCAGCTCGTATACCTCGGCGAATAAACTGCCCGGTGTCACGTCTTTATCGAGCTCCAGAATACCCGTATGATCGTCGAATAAATCGAGTTCGCGGGCGCTCGCAATCATGCCGTTGCTCATAACGCCGCGAAGCTTGCGCGCACCCAGTACAAACGGTTCGTTATCGCCGAACGTTTGCGGTACCGTCGTGTTCGGGGGCAGCCATGCGACCAGCAGGCCTGCGCGAACGTTTGGTGCGCCGCATACTACCTGCACCAGGCCGTTTTCGTCACGCTCTACGCCAGGCGTTTTGCCGCCATCGTCGAGCTTCGTAATATTCAAATGATCGCTGCCTTCGAGCTTACTGCATTCAACCACTTTGGCAACAATAACATCCTTGTACTTCGCGCCAAGGTCAATTACTTCTTCAATTTCAACCAGCCGCGCGCCAATCAGCGTGGCCAGTTCGTCGACAGGCATATCAATAGCGGTGAATTTTTTGAGCCAGTTTATTGAAATAATCATTTCGAAATCTCCGTATACTCCCAGACTCCGCCATTAGCGCCGTGCTTCAAAAAACGAACCCACACAGGACGTACTTTTATATACACTTGGCTAGGGTCTTCACGATATTCTGCAGCACCAGGCAATTTTTTGATATGTGCTTCTTCAACCATACTTCTATACTCTCCGCCCGATACTATTTCCACGTTGCCTTCGTACTGGACCTCGCCTGTTTCATCACCAATCACAATGGCTACATATGGTTTCTGAAGCAAATTTGCATACTTCCGACTTTTGTTTGACGTGCCAATAATTAGTTCCAGCCGTTCAGTATGCGAAAATCCAACAATCGCTGATTCGGGCTTTGTATCTTGTCCAACAGTTGCAATAACACACAGTGAACGATCTGCTATGAACTCCAAGATTAAGTTTTTCAGGCTATTTTGACCGATAGTACCAACTGATGCTTCACTCATGCGAATTTCCTCAAGAATTGTAATTTGGCTGATTCAAAATGGCGCAAATCTTCTATGCCGTATTTCAGCATGACAAGACGCTCAACGCCACCACCCCAAGCAAACCCGCGGTAGGTTTCCGGGTCAATACCGGCGGCACGAAGTACGTTCGGATGGATCATGCCGCAACCAAGCATCTCCAGCCATTCGCCGGGCTTGCCGCCAAGTGCCGCCGGTTTCTCAATCGCAAATTCCAAGCCCGGCTCCACAAATGGAAAGTAGCCAGGCTGCGTTTTAATTTTGAGTTTTTGACCGTAATATACTTCGAAGAAGCTGCGCAGTGTGCCGAGCATTTGGCTCAGGCTGGCATCTTTCGAAACGAATACACCTTCACATTGATAAAATGTATGCTCGTGCGTCGCGTCCACATCTTCATTTCGGAAAACACGGCCATAGCTGATAGCCGCGATTTGCCCGCCAGCTTCAAGTTTATCCCGGCCATCTTTTAAGATGCGGTTCTGCATAGTGGATGTGTGAGCGGGTGGAATAAAGCCTTCTTCGGTGCGGAACGTATCGTAGCCATCACGCGCCGGATGGTTTTCGGGAAAATTCAAGGCGCCGAACATGTGATAATCGTCATCGATCTGACGCGATTCAATAGCCTCAAATCCCATGCGTGTAAAAATATCGACGACCGTTTCAAGTTCGCGCGTCAGCGGATGCTGCGTCCCATATTCAGTAGGAAGCAGTGCTGGTGTTTCCGCGTTTATATCACGCGGTGCTGTCACGTCGATCGGGGCGATGTCGGCGTCTTCCATTTCCGCTTCGCGGAGTGCCACAGCTGCTTCCAATGCCACCTTTAAATCATTCACCGCCTTGCCGAACGTGCCGCGCTCGCCTGGATCCAACGTTGGAATTACAGCATAAAGTTGCTTGATTTCATCTGCCTTCAGCACATCGCGCGGCCGCTCGGCCTCGGCAACCCGCTGCAACAGTTCTGTACGTAACTGTTCAATATCTGTCATAACTATTCTTCAGTATACGCTATAACAGAGGAAAAATTAACTGTTGGATACAATAAATAGAAATATGCCTGCAAAAATAACGAGCAGGATAACGACAATCCAGACCCATGCGAGTGGCGTTGTCTTTTTTGTGTCCTGCAAGTAGTTCGAATCTTCCACGCCATCGGGTGTTGTACTTTCGCCTTCCTGGCGAGCTTTTGCTTTTTCACGCAGTTCCGTCGCGAGACGTTGCTGCAATTCTGATCGTTCTTGGTCTTGTCGTACGAATAATGCCATAACGATTAGTATACCACTCATGGTTGTTATAAAAAACATATGGTATACTAACCTCATATTTCACTGTAAAGGAGGGAAATACATGGCTACTAAAAAAGCCGCTTCGACCAAGAAGTCGACTCCAAAAAAGCCGACTACTAAGAAGCAAACTACAACAAAAGTAACGACGGTAAAAGCTGTTGAATCTGCACCGGCAGTCCGCGCTGCTTCTACCAGCCGACGTGCCGTTCGCCTGAGCCTGTCTCGTGCGCCACTCGTTGCTGCGTTGATTGCTGAGTTCGTTGGGACGTTCTTACTCGCAGCTGCAATCCTGGCCGGTTCAGGCAACAGCCTCGTGGCGCTTATTGCGCTGGTGGGTATCGTGCTTGCCGTTGGAACAATTTCCGGCGCGTACGTCAACCCGGCGCTTACCATTGCAGGCTGGGTGACCCGCCGCATCACTGGTCTGCGTGCACTCGCCTACATCGTAGCCCAAGTGCTCGGTGCCATGCTTGCGTTGGTTATCCTGAGTGGCTACATGCACGCCGCACCAGCGACTTCGGGTAACGAAATGTACGCTGCCGCCAACGAAGTATACAAGGCTGCCGCTATTCCAACCGGGAAGGAATGGCTCGTCTTCTTCGCTGAGTTCCTTGGCACGCTTATCTTCGGATTTGCCGTTGCAAACGCAACCCGCGAAAAGAAAGAACGCATTTCTGCCGCCTTCACCGTTGGCATCGGCCTTTTCCTCGGCCTTATGATTGCCGGCTCGGCCGCTGCGGTCATCGGCGGAAGTGCCATCCTTAACCCAGCCGTCGCCGTTTCGCTTCAGGCAATTAGTTTTGCAAGCGTCTGGCCAATCGCCGTATACGTGGTAGGTACCTCGCTTGGTGCGATCATCGGCTTCATCCTCTACGACCTGCTTCGCAGTGCCGAAGAAGAAAAAGCCTAGCGCATCTTGGCATAAAAATAAATCCCGCTTTTACGAGCGGGTTTATTTTTATTCATCGCGCTGTGGCCGGTCAACCGTAAGCGGATCGACCGCGGAACTTGACTGCGCGATTTTCACGACGTCCTTGTCTACTTTGCCAAGCTCCTTATGGGCGGCATTGTAATGATTTACCGTCGTGCCAAGGGCGCTTCCAAGTTTTTGCATGTATTCTTCAAATTTACCGATGTGCTGCCCCAGCTTGCCTACACGCACCTGAATATCCTTGGCTTGCTCTTCGATTTGCAGGCTGCGAAGTCCCTGAAGCACGGTTTGTAGATACGCCATAAAACTCGTCGGGCTCACAATAATAACGTGCTTATCGCGAAAAGCGTATTCTATCAGGTCGCGCGAACTGCCGCCAGCTCCCACGTTATTTATAAGCAGATCGTAATACAACGACTCACTCGGGATAAACATAAAAGCAAAGTCCATCGTTTTTTCACTGGGACGGATATACTTGCCGGTTTCGTCAATTCTCCCCTTCAGATCGGCCTTTACCAGCTGCAGCAGCCGCGTCCGCTCCTGCTTGTCGGTCGCTTCTATCATACGGTTGTAATTTTCAAGGCTAAACTTGCTGTCTACCGGTAGCACCTGACCTTTTTCCAAAAAAATAACCGCATCAACAATTTCGCCGTCCTGAAATTTATACTGGGTCTGGAATTGACCGGGTGGCAATACATTTTCCAGTACCGACTGCAGATAAAACTCGCCGAATACACCCCGCTGTTTCGGGTTTTGCAACACGTTTTGCAGCGTCTTCAGTTCATCCGCCACATCCACCACGCGGCGATTGGTTTCGTCCAGCTTTGCCAGTCGTTGCGTCACATCAGCGACCAATTTTGCGCTTTCGCCAAGCTGCTTTTGCACGGAGGTCTGCACGGCTGTATGGCTTCTTTCCAGTTTGTCGCCCATGTTCTGCTGAAGTGCTGCAATACTTCGGGTAAGCTCGGTGACATCGGCTTTCATCAGTTCCACGGCACTGCTGCTTTTTAACTCCTGAAGCCGCTGGTTCAAAATGTAAATAACCACCGAAAAACCGGCTATGACAATAACGAGCACAATGATAAGAATAAGTTGTTCCATGCCCTTATTGTAGCACTAGCGAAGAATCAGGCGGGCAGCTACAGTCACAAGAATCAGTAGGAGCGTGGCAACCCAAAACAACTTTATCCGGGCAAGCCATGTATATGCCACATAGCAGATTATGTACATAAGCGCGCTCGTCATCAGCACCCCGTACCATGGAAACAATACGGTCGTATAGCCGATAATTCCCCATGCGGTAACAGCGCTTGCTAAAACGATAAGTAATGGCCGGTAGACCCGTAAACGGACTAAGCTGAACAGCCCGATACCATTTGCGATTATAACGGCAGCCAGCTCGCTATAGCGCAGCGCCGAGGTGCACTGGCCGCCGTCTCCGCATAGAAGCGGGGTTGCCACATACACAGAAACAAGTCGTGTCAGCCCCCACACCAACAGACCCACTCCCAACCCAATGACAAGCACTGTTACGAGTTGCCTGACAGTAGTCGAGACAAAGGGCGTCGGCTGTTCATCGGGTGCGAGAGCTGCGGGATTATCTTCCATAATAAAGCTATTATACTAGCTTTTTGCCTTGCGCGCGATAGTCTGTTCGCCTCGCTGCAGATACCACAGCGCACCAAACGCTGCCACAAGGATCCCACCCGTTACATCAAGCGGCGTGTGCACAAGGGCAAGCACCCGGCCAAGGCATAGGAGCACCGTGAGAACGGCTAAAATAATACCGAGCGTTTTTTGCTTTGCCTCCAACCACACCGCAAACGTCAAAAAAGCCGCAAACAACGCGTGATCCGACGGAAAACCGGGGTTATTAAGATACGACGCCCCGGCGGCCACTCCCAAAATTTCGAACGGACGTTCCCCACTTGGCTGATACACCGACCCCAGCAGTTTTGCAAAAAGGTAGGCGGTAATACCTGCCATAATAATACGTACGTACGACTCGAACCGCTGTTCTTTCGGGATTTTAAAGAGGAGCGCATATCCGGCAATAAGCACGATAGGAACGATCATGCCATCGGCAAGCAATTTAATAAGCGTTTGCATATAGCTTATAGTACGCCAAAATAGCGGCAGTAGCCAGCCCTAGCCGAGGCGCGCGCTCCTGGCGGTAAGATGCCGCTCAATCCGCTGGGTCGTCCACCCCCGTTGGCGCAATTCGTTCTTGAGCCTTCCAAGCAGTGCGATACGGAATGCCCGGGTCGAAGGAAAACCCCGACGCTTTACAATTTCCTCAAACGGCATAGTCCGAAGCATAGTGCGCAGTTCGATCGGCTTTATGCCCAGTATGTCGGCACGCAGTTCTCCTTTTCGATCATGGCGCTGCAATAGGCGGTCGAATTGCGACTGTTGCCGCTTTCTGCCGGGAATTTTACTAATTCCCGGTACCGCGCTCGCCACTGCCGTCACCAGCAGAAGTGATGCTACTGTTTTGGTTGATAATTTCATTGCCAACCTCCTGTCAAAGCATTATTAGAACTGCTTATACTTTTAGTATACGCCGTGAAAAGAAGTGAAAATAATGTTTTTTTGGCAACAACTATTGCATAATCCCGATCGCCCGGGCTGCTACCAACACGACAATCACAACGGAGACAAGGGCCTGAATCATCATCATAAGCTTTGCCCGGTGTGAAAGCGGCACCGTGTCTGCCGAAGCAAAGTTGGTCACATTCGTGGTAGAGACATATAGATAGTCGAGAAAACCAGGCAGCCACCTCTCCCCGCTGATACCTTTGTGGATCATCTGGGGAAACAGGAAATCAGGTTTGCGGCTTTTAGCGACTCGCCGGTCCGGCCCATCGCCATCGATCTCCCAGTATAAAAGCGCGAATATAAATATATTGGTAATGTAAATGGTAAGTCCGCTCTGCAGCAGCCGCGCGCCTTCTATTATCTCATGGTTAAGGATGAGCGCGCGAAGCAGGAAAATAAGTGAGAAAATATTAATAGCAGCTACGAGAGCAATCAGCACCAGTGCCACGAAACGACGAGTACGCGAAACCCTATGGTACGCATCGCTCGTGACAATGCCAAGCATGACGAGCAGAAATGCCTCGAAAACAATGATGACAAACTTGTTATACGGCAAAAACGTGTCATCCGTAAAAAACTGCAACAATATAATAGCCACGACACCGAGTTGCATTTGCCAGATAGGATCGTGGGTACGACGAAATACTTTGCGGACATTCATCTTCGGCATAGGACTCATTACGCCTGATTATAGCACACAGGTTATGCTTAGCCGACACTGACGCCGAACAGATACCCCACTCCGTAGGTTACTACCGATGCTAGTGCCACGATCGCCAGTTGCCGCAGTGCGCCCCATATAACACCCTTGCCGCTTGAAGAGCTGATATAACCGCCCACAAGTAGGCTGCCTACAGCGGTAAATGTGATTGAAAGCCATACCGCCGCGTGACCGCCAGCAAGAAGCCACGGTGCCATTGGGGCAAGCGCTCCGAGCGTAAACAGTACGAAGGAAGAAATGGCAGCCACCCATGGCGAACCAAGTTCATCCGGGTTAAAGCCCATTACCTGGCGCGCATACACCTCGGTCAAGTGCTCATCGCTCTGGGCGATCTCCCGAGCCGCCCTGGTTGCCGTAGCATCGGCATGGCCACTTTTTGACAGACTGTCCGTTACCTGTTCCATCAGAAGCTCTCGATCGTTTATTATCAGCTTCTTAATATCTTTTAAGATACCCCCGAAAAGTTCTACTTGGGACTGCACGGAAATCCATTCCCCGGCCGCCATACTAATTGCACCGGCTATCAGTCCGGCGAACCCAGCCAAAAGTACTGCCTTGTTATCCGCCCCGGCACCGGCTACGGCCAGTACGATACAAAGGACGCTTACCAGGCCATCATTTACTCCCAGTACCGCCGCACGGGCACCGCCGCGCTGCACCTGCAACGCACGTTTTGCTAAAATTTCACTGTCTTTCTTTTTATCCATTATTTCACTTTACCATTATCACCCCTGTAGGTGCTATACATTCATCACATAAAGCTTATAATAATTTTATGAATTGGGGAAGAGTCGTCACTATCATCAGTTGCCTTACCGTTTTGCTTCTTTTGGAGAGTCTTTTCTATAATTATCGCCATCAACCCGTCAACACCGCCGTCTCAGCGGAACCGTCCCTGCCAAAAGATTGCAGCAACGGACGCCCCGCTCATCCAGACCTCGCAACTAGCAACGAGCCGTCGCTTGCCAAGCTTGCCGAGTACGAGAGTGTTTGCCGCGGAAACGTCGTCGACCAGCTGATGCTCTTTGCCGCTATGCCGTCAACCCCTGAAGAAGCAGGACAGCTCGCTCAGCATACCGCCTCGCAGTTACAAGCATTTGCCACGGCGAACATCTCCCCGCTCGTGGTATTCGAACCGTCGCTCAGCGACCCCAGCGTTCTCAAAACTATACAGACAGGAGCATACGACGACGCTTTGAAAGCCTATTTTGCTGCCTTGAAAAATGCGGGCATTACCGACCAGCAAATGGGGACGTGGGTTCTTTTTCCCGAAGCAAATACACCTCTTTGGGACACGACCAGCCCAAGCCTTTTTACGCAGAACGTAACGAAAATTGCCCATATACAGAAAGACGTTTTCCCTGGCAGCAAAGCGAGCATCATGCTAAACAGCCGAACCTACCCGAGCGACGATACTTCGTGGAACCATGGCGAGCTAAAAGACCTTTCACCGTATGTCGCATCTCTCCCTAAAGGACTTATTGACAGTTTCGGCTACCAAGGCTTTCCTTTCCTTTCACCAGCTAACAGCCCGGATCACATCGAACAGCTCAAAACAGCCGATTTTTTGCCACGCCGGCTTGCTATTTCGGCCGCTAAGCAACTGGGCGTGCACGACATATGGTTCAACACAGGCACCTTCGCCCGCCGCTATACCGATGATCCTGCTACCGAAGTAACCCTTTCCCCTGCCCAGCGCCAAACAATCCTCGACGACATCCTTGCAGAGGCCAAAGCCACGAAAGAAGCTGGCTTCTCCCTATCGGTTAACCTGTTCGCTGCCGACAAATCGACCGACAGCGAGCATACCGATTGGTCATATTGGCAACCGGGACAAATGGCTTCCAGTAAGGGCGCGGCGATGTTTGATACGTTCGTTCGCAAATTGCGGCAAAGCAGTATTGATTTTTCCCTCTACGACTACAAGCCCTGATTTATTTACGGACCTGCCGAGCTGCCTCGCTCATGGGCAATACGTCCATCCCGCTGTCTCGTATCATTCGAAGCTGCGTATCCAGCTGGGAACGCGACACATTGTAATCCCCCTGTTCGTTAACCCGGTGATACACGATGACGAGCCATTGTTTGTGCGCCTTCGCATAATTCAGCCACGAGCGGAATTCACTGCTGCTTGTTTTGCTGAGTACTCCCATAGAATGAACATCGGTTTCATCGAAATAGCGGTCGTTGTAACCCGCGTCCGACGTGCGGATAAGCGGGTACACCTTGCCGTACACACCTTGTGTCGTTTCATTGTATTGCCCAAGCGGGTAAGCGAACGTACGCACAGGGCCAAGGCCGTATCGTTCCAGTTCCTGCTTGCTTTTTACGGCATTCATTTCTATATCGGCTTTGCTCAGCGTCACTTGGTTGCAGTGCGCCAGGCTGTGCGACCCTATTTCATGCCCCGCTTTTTTCAATGCCATCACTGTTCCCATATCCATGTACCCCACCACGTTCTGGTTGGCAACTTCGCTAATAATATATTGGGTGGTACGAATATGATATGTGTCAAGCAACCCTTTAGCTACATTGCTCACACTCTGCCAGCCATCATCAAACGTGACGCTTACAATCCCCTCTTTTAGCTCAGCATCTGCAATCTGATGAATATTGAAGCTGCGCGTATCAACAAACCCAGCCCCAGTGGCATTAATAATCGGCCGGAACGACGTTGCCTCCACCGCATTGTCAAAATGGGCCGTAAATGTTTGCCAAGCAGATGCCGGTTTAAGGGTTACTACATCTACGTAATGCAAACCCCCTCCCCACCCCTGCGAATACTCCAGGGTAAGATGTATCGGCACGTCGCTGCGATACTGAAAACTATAAGCATAGGTCCGTTCCTTTTCAATGGCCACCGGATCGGGCAACCAGGCTGGCGGTGTACCAGATGAAGCGCCTTTATCGACAGCCAGGTGCAAATAGGGACTGCCATCTGTTTCCTGAGCGGCCTGATAATGGAAGAGCGGCCCTTCGTTGCTGTAGTTATATCCGGTAGGCAACCCCGAATCCGGATCGGTATCGCTCAGGGAAGGGTTCGCGATTTTATTTGATGAAAGCGCCTTCTGGTCACTGACTCTTTTTTGGTAATTGGCGGAAAGGACCGGTGCCGGGTCCTTCAAATGGTTCCCCTCTTCCTCCCCGCAGACAATCGATGCGTCGTGCCGCGGGTGAATGATATCTTCCCCTACTGCGACGCTCGGCACCGCTATAAGGACGATGCGGTATACCGCATAAAACGCAGCCATCACCCCGCACATAAGTACAAAAGCCGACGCCCTTTTAAGATCCTGCTGCAAATTCTGCCGGATACGTCGCGCTTTTGCCTTTTTGGACGGTTTCGTTTTTCTCCTCATTTCAGCTGCTCCATATCCTCTTTGGCAATCTCGTATCGCCTTCCTTCCGTTTGCCAGCCGCGCGCAGCCGATTTAAACCGTCCCAACAGAATCACTTCTATAAACGCCCATATGAATACACCGAGCTCTAATAAGCGAAGTGTATAGAAATAACCGAGTGAAATCAGAATCAGCGGACGCTTAGCAGCATAGGCGGAAAAAATAGCCAGCACCACGATTGCCGTATAATCGGCAAGCCAAACCATAAATGCCGGTCCGAAACTATGGGAGGTCAACACAAGGAACGGCAAAAGCACGAAGAGTTGCAGCAAATAATATATGGTCTCGGTCATTTGATACCCGATCCCAAAGTCGATCATATGAGGCCGCATACCAATGCGGTACTTACGCACTCCCTGGAAAAAACCACGCTGCCAGCGGAGCGTCTGGTTTATGAAATCACGGATCGTACGGGGATCTTGGGTGTAATTGACCGCCTCGGGGATAAACCGAATGTTCCCCAGGCGCTTACGATGAATTTGGAGTGTCAGGTCGAAATCCTCTGTTACGCTTTCGGTGGCAAAATCGAGCTTCGGAATAATATCCGTCCTAAAACACGTTACCGGCCCAGGCAGCACGGTTATTACACCGAGCCACGATTGGATACGCCGGAAAATATGCTGACCGTACGTATAGCTGAAGCACCGGTACGTCGCAATCCAATTTCCCGGCATGCTCTGCACAAATCCCACGGCCGCCGCCCAACGTTTTGTATCAAGATATTTTTTATAAATTCGAAAATAATCCGGGCAAAAAATACTGTCCGCATCTGCCACATGCACCCATGTATAGCGGTCAACGATGCCGAAATAATCAATCGCCTGCTTTACCGCCCATCCTTTGCCGCTGCGCCCTACCGTTAGGACGTTACCATTTCCAAGTAGTGATACCGCAATCTCGCGCGTGGCATCCGACGAGTCATCGTCGACCACATAAATGTCTTCCTTCTTAAGTCCAGCCACAACTGCTGATTGAATCGTCGATGCGATAATAATCTCTTCATTATGGCCAGGCAATAGTAAAGCAAGACGTTTTTTGCGCGAGCCGCGCTTCCTTGCCGCTCCCACCGTCATGCACCCCCTCCCTATTTTCACCGTACTCCATTATAGACTTTTTTACAATAGATATCCAAGAAACTTATGGTAATTAAAATAAGTCGCACAAAAATGCGACCTATTTTATGTAGTAAAATGTATGTCTACTATTTCACTTTACAACGATTTGAATGCGCTTTTCAGTTCACGCTTTGAAAGAATATAACGGTGAACGGCGTAGTACGCAGCGCCAAGACCGAGCGCGCTGACTAATACGTTTTCAGCGATACCAGTGTGAGGAAGTTCTGCAGGCATTTCAGGGGCGGGAGTTTCCTCTTTCGGAGTTTCTGGAGTCGTTGGCGTTTCAGGAGTTACTGGAGTTACCGGTGTCTCAGGAACCGTAACGGTCACGACTGCTGGGTTACAGCCTTGCTGCGGGTTATCATTTGCCGTGCTGTTGCCGGTGAAACAAGCCGTGTTCTTAATGCTGCCGGCTTTGGAAGCCGTCACTTTTACGGTATACTCTTTCGTTACCTTCTGGCCCGGTTTAATCGTACCGAGGTTTTCAGTAATCTGGCGCTGAGCAGGGTTGCTTACCAGCTCTACACCGGCAGGCAATGTATCGGTCATTACCGTTTTCGCCATATCGTTGTAGCCCTTGCTGTCAGCAGCACCGTCGTTCCGTACTTCAATCACGTACTTCAGCGTATCGCCAGGCTTTGCAGCCACGGCCTCACCGGTCGTGTCGGCTTCACTAAGTACGCTACCGGTCGTCACATTCTGCACCTTCTTCGTAATAACCCCTTTCGGGTGCCATGCGAATGCAGTTCCCGACAGTCCAGCAAGCGTCACCACACTGGCAACACCTGCAGCTAATACCACTTTGCTTACCTTCATCTAGGTAATCCTCCTTTTAGAATAAATTCTCCGTACAGCTCTCACACTATGTGGATTGTTGTCATTTTACCACTATTTTTTGCTTATGTCAATAATATTATGGAACATAAGCAGTAAAAAGGCTGAGAAACAGCTGTTCAGCAGATAAAAAGCGTTAATTTTACCTCTATATATTGAGATTCCCTGGGCAAAATGCTACAATTTGTTACTAGCCAGTGGGGTGTCGCCAAGTGGTAAGGCACTGGGTTCTGGTCCCAGCATTCGGGGGTTCGAATCCCTCCACCCCAGCCATGAAAAAAAGATTGACATTTTGTCAATCTTTTTTTCATGAGGCTATGTAATAGTATTAGTATGCTCGCATGTGCTTGTAGATCGTGAAAAGTTAAGAGTATAATGCAGATAAATAACTCGTAAAATATGAGGAACGAGAGTTGTCGAAAACTATCAATGTAGACATACAAAATAGCTTTGGAATTATTGAATTTAAACATAGCTTTGAGTTTGACGATACCAGTAATTTTTATGGCCTATACGCTCAAAACGGCACCATGAAGTCTTCATTTGCAAAGACATTACAGTCATACCACAATGGCGATACTATATCGGATCAATTATTTAATGTTCCTGGAACATGTACGATCAGTGACCTACAGCCGCAAAATATCCTCTCGTTCCCAAGCTTCAGTGGTCGCGCGGAAATATGTGATGAAGCAAGAAGTCTCGTCGTGAATGATCAGGCAAAAGAAGAGTATGATCAGGCATTAGCGGGTGTTATGCAAATGTATAACGTATTTACAGCAAAGCTAGTCGAATCAACCAAGATCAATCAGACAGATACAGATGCAATTATTGAGGCTTTGTATCGTGACTTCGTCTCTAAAGACAGAGTGGAGACGATTACTATACCGGCAGTAATTCAACTACTTAAAAGTATCCATACGGAAGTAGAGACCGGCAATACATTGTTCTGTGACGTTGGGTATAAACGTTTTATAAGTATGAACTTTAAAAAGTTCATCAATAATAAAAAGTATCAAGGGTTTTTCACAGACCTAGCAAAAGCATATGATGAATTTCGTGCTACACCTACATATTACCGTAACGGTTTCGACGCCAGTAGCGCACAGAAGCTTATTAAGGCTATGGGGGACTCGAAGTACTTCAATGCGAGCCACTCAGTCATACTACAAGATAAAGACGGTAATGACAGCACCCCAATTGCTTCAGTTAATGCTCTCGAGGCAAATTTAAAAACAGACTTTGACTTAATTATTGAACAATATCCTCAATTAAAGAAGCCTCTCGAGCAGCTAATTGTAGATTTCTCAGTAGGCACCAACGGAGATGTGAGAGCTATCTTTGAGGATGACTCAAAACGTGACCTATTACTTTTCATGGGCAGTGAAGATCGTTTTTACAAAAGCATGTGGTACGGGTACTTAAATGGGTGCGCTGACGAGATACAGTCACTCATTTCCGCTTTTGATACTGCTGCCGACGATATCAAAGAGGCGCTCAGTAGAGCCGATGAGAGCGAAAATGAATGGGAAAACGTGGTAAAGATTTTCAATGATCGTTTTAGTGGTTTACCTTATCGGATATACATAGTTAATAAACCCGACGCAATTGTACATGAGCTCGTTCGACCTGTATTTGAAATAAGATATAAAAACCCTCGAAATCAGACCAGTCCGTATAGTGAGCGGCCTGACGATACGAATCAGCTGAGAACAATTGGAGCAGTGCTCAGCAATGGAGAATGTAAAGCGCTCTATTTACTAAACATCATTTTTCAACTGCGTAGTAAACTGAAGAGCGGTAATGAAACTCTCGTAGTATTAGATGACGTCGTTGAATCATTTGACTACAAAAATAAATATGCATTTTTTGAATATCTACAAGAACTTGCAACTGACTATTCGCAACTATATATAATAGTTTTGACACACAACTTCGACTTCTTCCGTCTATTGTATGAGAAGATTCACCCAAGAAGCAATGACCAATTCAAAATCATTACTAGGACAAGGGATTCCAAGCTTGAAGTCACTGGCATGTTTAATCCTCGTGTTTTTGGTACAACAAAGAAAGTTGCAGCCACTGACGAAGCTGCATGGATATCGCTGATTCCATTTACACGTAATCTAGTTGAATACCGTACCGATCAGAGTGATGAAAGCTACAAAAAACTTACAAGATGCCTTCATATAATGTCAGACAAGCCGACTATTCACGATATTGAGACTGACATTTCTTCCAATACCGGTGTCCCAAATACACCTTTTAATCAATCCGACGTCGTGCACGATGTGATTATTAAGACTGCTAGAGATATTGCAACTAGCGGTGACGATGATTTTGACCTTCATAAAAATATCACGCTTGCCATTGGAGTAAGGTTGGTTATTGAGCGTTACATAATTAGCAAGATGAATGCGGATGATTATGCTTATGCGCAAGCTAGGGGCAGTAACCAAACTCGAGAGCTCATAAAACGCTATAAGAACAATATCTCCGATATTGATCATGATAAAAAGATTAGGCACTTCAATAATGCAATAGCAATGGTTGATGGGTCGATTCATCTTAATTCTTTCATGTACGAGCCTCTTATAGACATGGGGACTTGGGAGCTTAAAGATATTTTTACCGCAACTGAAGATTTATTGCAGTAAAGACGACTAGACTCGCGTCTCTCTACACTTAATGTGAATCCGTACGAATAGTCGAGATTGGTTTGGACAACGTCCCTCCTCTCCAGCCATGAGATTATTACAAAAGTAAGAGTGCTTGAGGATGAGCGCTCTTATTTTTTGTTTTGCTTTTATCACCTGTTGCGCGGGTTCGAGTCCTTCATCGCGGCCATGTGTTCTTTTCGAGCATCCACATAGCCTCAAGATGTTACAATAAAACAAATGTCCGGTAAGACGTATACAACCATATTTTTTGACTGGGGTGGTGTTATTGCTAATGACCCAGGTGATGAATTTCTCGGCGAGCTTATTCGAAGCGTGGGCGCTAGCGAAGGGCAAGTAAAAGAAATCTTCCAGATATATATGAAACGCTTCATGCGCGGGCAGATCTCCGAAGCCGAGTACTGGCAAGAGCTGCGCATGAAGTACGGATTGACTATCCATGACTCTATCTCCGACGAATTTAAAAAGTGGCAAGGGTTGGTTGCGAATGACGACATCCTGGCACTCGCAAAGGAAGCCAAGGATCAAGGTCTTAAAACTGCGATTCTGTCTAATGTCATCGAGCCGACCTACAATGTCATTAAGGCAGCTGGATACTACGATCTTTTCGACGAGGTTATCGCTTCATGCAAAGTAGGCTATGTAAAACCGGAGAAGGAAATATATGCAATTGCACTCGATCGTTTTGGTGTAACCCCACAAGAGTCAGTTTTTATTGATGACAAGCAATACTGTCTGGACCCGGCAGCGCAAATGGGCTTTAAGACAATTCTTGCACGGAGTCCACGACAGATCATTGACGATGTCCGAACTTGCTGGCCGTAGTAGCGCGGCATTTTGCCCATTACGATTTTCAATACGAACCGCTTGATTATACTTACGTGATATGTAAAAATTCAGCAAGCAAGGAAAGTAGTCTTTGACTCAAGGCTGCAATCCTTGTGCATACACAAATCTATGATTAAGGAGACCAGAGTGACTCTGGCACCTGCTCCTGAATTCTGGGAGATCGATCCGAACAGCGGTGCGTTTCGTGTGGCCTTGAACGCGGCGAATGACGCGATGGAAGGTATCGAGACCATCTTCAACGTGTACTCGCGCCACAAGCACGAGGACATCGGGGTGGTCGTTGGTAACAAGCAGATCTTGTTCGAGCAGCAGCTCACCGACGGTGAGCTCAAGCTGTTCCCACTGGACCTGGCCGAAGCGGCGACGCGCGGCAAGCCCTCCTGCTGGGCATTCTCAATCGGTGAGAACAGTGGCACAGAGATCCACGTGCTGCGGTACGCCGACCATATGCTCCACGAGCAGTCAGGCATCGACGTCGAGTCGACGGCTTTCCAGACCGACCTGCGGCAGGTGGCCGACGCGTTCGTCACAGCGAACCTCCAGGAAATCCTGGAGGTCAACGTCGCCAGTTACTTGTTCCCGACGCCGGCAGGTATACTCACCCGCGAGCGTACGCTCGCGGAGGGATATCACCTCGTCGACTTCATCCCAATGACACCGGAGATCGAGGCCGGCGACTGGAATTCGGCGGCCTGCTGGGGCTTCGGCGAGCGCAAGCCGACGGTGACCGGTATATGCTGGACCGAAGGTGACAGCAACGACCCCAAGCACCGCGAGAACAAGGACTAAGTCGAGGTGCTGCGCGTGGTCCTCAAGCCACGCGCAGCACTTTCCTTTCTTATAGTTTGTAAAACACAGATAAGACGAATGCAAGTCGCCCCGAGCTTGATTTACAAATAGTCTTATCTGTGGAGCCCTTGATCTTATTTTCGCTGACTAAAGTAAAGTTCGAAGAGGACATGGTGCCAATTGAGCGGCTCATGCCCAGCAAAGAAAAGTCCGGATCGTACGATCCGGACTTTTCTTTGCTAAATTCGCTGCGCTTTGCGTTTTGCTGCTTTTAGCTTCTTTTTGCGAGCGCGTTTGATATCGGCGCTATGCCAGCTGCGGTGCTTTGCCATACTTATTCCTTTTTAAACTTTGCTAATTATAACACAGGATGAAAGATATGAGGTACCCGGAAGACATATTACTAATCCAATTAATATGGCATTCGTGCAATATCATGTTATAGTAGAACTAAACGAATCACGGCCAGTACATACATCCCTATGCCGACCTTCACCCCAGAACTACGACAACCCCCATTCACCCGCTTAGAGTGCGTCAAGACAACTGAGGCCGCCAGAGGTCTGGGCCGCGCAGTGATAACGCTGTTTATCGATCCTCCGCACGACCGGACGATATGGGAAGAAGCCGAAGAGCGAGCGGGTCCGCAGCCCGTTCAGCCGCCCGTGCAAGAAATCCGCAACAACGTCCGGCGATATGCGGCGAGTGGCATACAGCCCGCGGACAGAATGCACAGGGCAGGGCTGCTTAACCTTGCTACTACGCTCATTCAATTTACGGATCATAGCCCACGCGCGCAGTATCTTGCGAAAACGCCTTCTGAAACCATCTTTTCGTTATACAAAGCAATCGCGGAGAGGGCGGCCGAAACAGAGCCGTTATCCTTTTCGGATCAGCTTGGCCAAGCAGTGGAACAAGCGAACGGCGAACTGCCTGATGCTCTGTGGCGCATTTTCTTAACCTCCCGCCTGCTTGCAAGGTGGCGCGATGTTGACGCGATAGAAGGATTGCCGCAATTATCCCGAAAGGAAAAGATTGACCTAACAGAGAGATGGCAAAGTTCGATCGCGGCTTGCAAGCCGTTTGACACCGTTGATCGTCAGGATGTTATAGGTGATACGTATTACTGCTGGACACATGCGCTCGCTAAATATGCCTTTGGGAACATGGCTGCCGATGAGCGCGCCGGGCGTTTGCTGCAAAAACCTTTTCATAACGGAACGACTATTATGCAGGCTTTTGCCAACAGCCCCTTCAACTTTTCTATAGGCACCGTCTCCGATCATAAGACGGCTGCGCACTACGGCAACGCAATAGGGGAAGCTCTTTCAGGTATAACAGAGCCGGAATAAGAGCCGGCAAGCTTACTATAGGAACTTGCGGACCTTATTACATACGTCATACCGCTTTTATCTCACTCTTGACTACACATGATATGTGTTTAATAATAGTAAGCGACCTGGGGCAACCATGCCCTTGGCAAAACCCAAGGAGGCCACGAAAGTGGACACCACCAATCAGTCGACCCCGGTCGGCGTGCAGACCTTCGCCTCGCGCAACGCGCTGATCCAGCCGCTGCCGGACACCCCGCCCGCGACGTGGCGGCCGGGCAAGACCACGCTGACCGAGAAGAACGACTGATCGTCGGGGCTGTGATAGGTGGGCATTCGCCCACCTATCACAGCCCCACTCACAATTTAGGGGAATCATGTCTCACATTGGACGCATTGTCATATTGGGAGAAGCGGATGAGCTCCACACGGAACTCGTCCGGGAACATTTGCATGACGAACCGGTAATCATCAATATGGGAAGGCAACTTCTTGGGTATGAGTACCGGCACGGCAGTCCTTGGCCGACGGTCACCTACGACGACAAGGAACTTCCGCTCGGACCTGGCTCAGTCAAAAGCGTCTGGTACCGCCGGACGAATGTTGAACGGCTCAGGCCGGATCTCCAGATCGACCCGCCCGAAGAGAGGGAGTATGCGCTCAGCTCCATGCAGGGGTTGGGCAGCGGGCTGCTGTCGCTTTTTCATCCGGACACCTTCTGGGTGTCGAATCCTCAGGCAGTCACGGCCGCCGAACGCAAGCCAGGCCACCTGATACAGGCGCGGCTCGCCGGATTCAACGTTCCGGAGACGCTGTTCACGTCGGATCCGGTTCTAGCCGAAGCGTTCGTGCGCGAGCAAGGCCCATGCGTCATCAAGACGCTTGCTACAACTATGCCGGAAGGTGGAAATCAGTACGTCCAGCCCAGGAGTCTCGAGGAAATCGACTTTCGGGGTCTGGAGGTCTGTCCGCAAATCTTCCAGCGGGCGCTCAAACCCGTGCATGAAGTGCGGGCGACAGTCATCGGGAACAACGTTTTCGCGTCGCTCGTAGGAGACAACGACGAAGCCGGCACCAATCAGCTGGGTGTCCGCGACTACCGGCGCTCTTTCCGCACCGGAACGTTTTACGCGGAACCCTTCACCCTGCCGGAAAGCGTCAATGCATCATGTATCAAGCTGGTGCGCCAGCTTGATACGGTTTGCGGCATGATCGACCTGGCCATGGACGCCAACGGTACATGGTGGTTCTTCGAGGACAATCCCAACGGCCAATGGGCTTTCGTGGATGACGAAACCGTTCCCAGAATCGCCCGTGCCGTAGCCCGTCTCCTTGAATTGGGACGTGCTCCGTGGGCTACAGAGCGAGCTTAACCCTTAGGGCTAGCTCTTCCTTGTCGGGTGGTGAGAGCGACTACTCTTACCACCCGACAATTAACTACCTTAGCTTGCAGCTGGCAAAAGCCAGCTTATTTTATGCTCGAATACATAACGCAAAAAGTCATGGTATGCTGGTAGTATACTATTGCCGTGTCGGTCATCGGTCAGATGGACACAGGAAGCTAAGGAGCCATGAAAGATATACTCGCAGTCATTGCCGCGATCATTGCCATAGCCGGTAACATACCCTACCTGCGAGATACTATTACCAAACGCGTGACTCCCCACCCCTACACTTGGTTTGTGTGGACAATCGTTTCCGGAATTACCTTGTTCGGCCAGATTGTCAAAGGCGCAGGGGCAGGAGCATTACCAACCGCGGTAGCTGAATTATTCACTATTTTGATATTTGCACTGTCACTACGACATGGGTTCAAGAACGTTCGTAAAATCGATCATTATTTCCTTGCGATCGCACTGCTCGGTCTGATTCCGTGGCTCATTACGAACGACCCCACGGTGTCAGTGATTATTGCCGTGTCGATTGACTTGGTGGCATTCATGCCTACTATCCGCAAAACCTGGCTGAAACCGCAAACTGAAACTCCGGTGTTATTCAGTGCGAATGTTCTTCGGCACATACTCACCCTCCTATCGCTTAGCTCGTACAACATCGCCACCACACTCCACTCGATTGCCATGATCATAACGAATACTATCATGACGCTGATTATTTTGTTTAAAAAACCATCGTCCGAATCAAGGGAGTAGCCGTTTTAATACAGCAGGTATAGCTTCGATGATATCCGAAGCCACCATGCCCGGCTGTGTCTTTAACTCCTCTGCAATATCGCCGGCTGCACCGTGAAGCCACACGGCCATGGGAGCTGCGTCGAAGATCTCAACTTTTTGCGCAAGTAAGCCCGCGAGAATGCCGGCAAGAACGTCACCGCTCCCTGCCGTGGCAAGTCCGGGATTTCCCGTGTCGTTTTCGTATATGTCGCCGTGGGCGTTTGCCACTAAGGTATGGTGGCGTTTTAAAACAAGCGTTACTCCGTACTCCTGCGCGAATTTCCTTATCGAATCACGCTCATTGTCCGCACTATATTGCTCGGTGGCTCCCGACAATAGACGGGTGTATTCACCCGGATGAGGCGTAAGAACGATGTGTCCGTTTCGCTTGGTTGCAGCTTTCAACAGCGTTAAGCGGCCGCTCAGGGCCGTGAATGCTTCAGCATCTACCACCATAGGAGTGTCGAGACCGGAAATAAGAGCACGCAACACTTCATCGGCAGCAGCAGGCAAACCGGAGCCTACTACCAACACCGAGACATGCCGCTCCTTCATGAACGCTTCGACGGCACGAAAGCAAGCCTGGTCATCATTCCATGAAGGCAATGCCGTTGTCATGATTTCCTCAATGTCCCTGTCAATAATATCTACCGTTTGGGCGGTTGACGCAATCGTGACCAACCCCGCTCCCGTTCGCAGTGCCGCACGGGCAGCAAGAATTGGCGCACCAGTCATCGCCTCCGACCCGCCGACTATCAGCATGTGGCCGTAATCGTATTTATTAGTATCCGGCTTACGATGAAGAAGAGAACGCCATACCGCACTATTCATAGCCGGTTACTACACACCCCCACCGTAGGCATTAAAATGTTCGCTTCCCTGTGTAGGCACGGTAGCAAAAATGTCTTCGGACCTAGCGGATGATTGCTGGGCATACATGGCAAGCCGTAAAGACGGAGCCGACAGTTTATACGCCACGTAATCTCCACCGCCGACCAACTGAGCCTGCGGGGGCGGATTATCGGGACTCGCCTGAGTGGCGATCTGCCAGATATCGTTAAAAACCCAACGGGCTTTTTGCGGATCAGTCACTTCCACGGCAGTGCCCTCGGCTTGCAATGTCGTTTGTGCGCTGGCATTGTAGATGGCAATAGCCACTTGGCCGTTGTCCTGCAAATTATGACTTTTCCGCGTTCCCTTCCTCGTTACGAAATACATATTCAGGTCTTGATCAAACGTAACATACACAGCAGCGGCATGCGGTTTACCCGACCTATTTGCCGTTGCCAACACGCCAACACGGTTGTTTTCCAAGAAACGTACCAGGCGATCACGAGATTCACTAATATCCACTGTCATATCCCTAGGATAGAGGAATACGCCTTTAACCACAACCGCTTATATCGCAGTTCCACGCCGGACTCGTATTAGTGATCTCATACCGGTTGCAATCGACTGTCCTTGGACTATACTGAAAGTAAACAAGCGGTAAATACAAAAAGGATTCGGAAAATGGCAGTACAACATACATGGGACGAAGAAGTCGACTTTTTAGTAGCCGGTAGCGGTGTCGCCGGACTGAGCGCGGCTATTACCGCCAAGCTAAACGGACTGGATACTCTTGTTGTAGAGAGCATGGAAAAGTGGGGCGGCACCACGGCAATATCCGGCGGGGGCCTATGGGTGCCGAACAACCCGCTTGAGTTCAAGGATGACGTACAAGATTCGCCCGAGGCTGCCTTTGACTACATGAAATCTACGATCGGCGACCTCGGCCCATGGACAAGCGATGCCCGTAAGTGGGCGTTTATCAACGCTATTCCATCGTATGTAAATATGCTCAGTGAACAGGGTATCAAGTGGGCGCGAGCCAAAAAATACCCCGACTACTACCCCGACCTTCCATCCGGATTGGTTGGCCGTAGTATCGAACCGCAGCCCTTTAATATGCGAAAACTTGGCAAATGGGGCAAGTTAAAACGCGAAGGCGGTATTCCCGCGCCCATCCGTAACGACGACGTTTATCTCCTTAGCCGCGCATGGTCGACTCCAGGCGGCTTCGTCCGTGGTGCCTTTTTTGTATTTCGCACTATCGGCTACCTTATCAGTGGTCAAAAGCCAGTAGGAATGGGTGCCAGCCTGGCAAGCCACCTCATGTATATTACCTATAGCAAACTGGATGTCCCCGTATGGCTTAATTCTCCGATCACTGAAGTAATTACAGAACACAACCGCGTAGTAGGCGCCGTGGTAGAAAAGGAAGGCAAAAAAGTACGTATTCATACCCGACGCGGCGTTATGCTGGCAGCAGGCGGATTCGCACACAATAAAGAATGGCGAATGAAATATCAGGGCGTGCCTGGCTGGTCAGCCTCGCCCATGGGCCAACTTGGCCAAGGGATTGAAGTGGGCGAAAGAGCCGGCGGCGGCATCGCCATGATGGAAGACGCCTGGTGGGGTGCGACGGTGCTTAATCCCGACGGCAAAGACCAACACGGGTTTATTTTGAACGAACGCAGCGATCCCTGGAGTATTGTGGTGGACCAAGAGGGTCGGCGTTACTTAAACGAATCGGAAAGCTATGTCGATTTCGGTCACCATTTATTGGAACACGACAAAAAGACCAAAGGCAAAGCGCTGCCGTCGTGGCTCGTCAGCGACCATCGCCACGACACGCACTTTTTAAGTAGTGCGCTTATGATTCCCGGAGCCAAAAAGAAACTTATACAACGCGGCGAACTTGTTGAAGCAGATACGTTGCCCGCACTCGCTGAAAAAATGAGCGTCAACAAAGAAACGTTCCTGGCCACCATAAAACGGTTCAACGAGTTTGCCCGTGCGGGTATTGACGAAGACTTCCAGCGCGGTCGTACCGTCTATGACCGCTATTATGGCGATCCACTCGTAAAGCCGAACCCAAATCTTGGCCCTATTGAAAAAGGGCCGTTTCGGGCCGTCAAACTCTACCCCGGCGATCTTAATACAAAAGGTGGACTGGTAACGGATGAATACGCACGCGTGCTTCGCAAAGACAATTCAGTCATTGACGGCCTCTACTCCGCCGGCAACAATACCGCCAGTGTGATGGGCCACACTTACCCCGGCCCCGGCAGCTCCATCGCCCCTGCCGGAATTTTCGGCTATCTTGGCGCCCTTCATGCCAGCCAACAGGCGCAAAACCCGGGTCATACCGCTGAAAGCCATGTTCCCTGGGGCGAATAGAACTTCTGCTGACGCTATTTGGCAAGAAAAAACGGAGGCCGACTCATCATTTTTACGATGAATCGGCTCTCCGTGGTTTGATTGGTGGCTCATTCGGGCCAATGCGTTTCACCTGCGAAAGTATCGCGGCGACTACCTGTTACGCACACCAGGGAAATTCGGTCCTACCGGGTGGGAACTGTGGGAGGTTGTCCCACGTAGATCTGACACTGAGCACCCTTGGCGTTGCAGGCGGCGATGCTGTCCTGCACCCCCAGCCAGTAGCCGGCCGAGTCGCCGTAGAGCGCCTTGGCGGCGTTCAGACGGTCTGCGTTCAGCTTCTGCTGGGACTCGGGCGTCGAAGCCGCCTCCTGGGAACTCGGGACATAGCGATCAACACGGGTCACCTCGAACCGCACCTGGGTGCAGTTGAAGTTCTTGTGTGCTTCGTCCCATCCACTGTTGCCAGACCCACAGAAGATGTCCTCGTTAATGCCGAACTTCTTCTGCATGGCGGCGGCGAAGCCGTTGGACATCGCAGTGGCCATCTGATCCCGCAGGTCCGACGCCTGCTGGCGCCAGACATCATCTGTCACTTGGGCAGCCGCTGAAAGGACGACCTCATCGACCGAAGGACCGAAGTTCTCGCCTAGCATACCGTTCCAGCCAGGGGTCGAGTAGTTCGCCGCCCCTGCACTGTTATCGGTGCTGTAGCACGTGTACTTGTAGCACACATTGTAGAACGCCTTCAGCGCCGGTTCCGTCTGGTTCAGTGTCCAGTAGGCATTCGACCACACCAGCACGGGAGTACCGTCCTTGGTATAGGCCTTCGAAGGCGTGAACCGGTCCCCGACCTTCTGGGTCTTGTTGGGATCCGAGCTGTCGCCCACGTTCACAACTTCCGAACCGTCGTTGATCTTGTAGTTACGGGAGTTGCAGGGCACATACCGGGAATTCTCGCCCTCCGTGTTCCCCATGGACTGACCAGGGAGAACCACGCGGTGGATGTTGGTGTCGTGTCCATTCTGGCCGTCACCGACCACGAAAGCGCACATGGCTTCCGGAGTGGTCGTGGTGCAGGCCGTCACGGTCGCACCTACGCACAGCGCGGCAATGGCGAGCGCGACGATCCGTATGACGGAACGCCGCTTGGTCCCCTTCTTGCTTTTCACGATGCAGTCCCTTCCGTTGACTTGCTGTTGTACATGTTTCTCTTTAGCACAAAGCTAGATATCTCTCTGCGCTGCCAGGATGTCGGTTTGAACGGTGAATTCAACCAGCCGGGTATCAGTTCCACGCCTCACACTATTCAGCGCGAAGTCGGCATAGCCGGCAACGGCATCGCGACCCATGTCCATTGATGCCTTGGGCTCACGATAATAATGGGGGTTGTCCTGAATGTCGATGTAGAGCGTCAGCACCCGAAGAAGGTTCTCCAGATGCCCACAGAACTGCTCGGTATCGGATTCAATATACTGCGGCGACGTGTTGCGCACAAAATACGCCTCAGTATATTCACATGCCGTCTTGATCTTTTCGCGCAGTGCCGCATCTGTAACAGCGGCGCGTTGCTCCATGATCCGCACCAACAAGCGCGCTACGCTATCGGGCGCATTGAAACTCTTTTTGGCACGAGAACGCTTCCGATACGTCACCCACACCAAAAACAATGCTAGCAAAGCGACACAGGATCCCACTAGAATAGGCCACCACGAGAATGCCGAGTCGCCCGCAGGTGTCTCGGCAGTACTCTTCTCGCTTGGCAGCGACGGAAGTACCACCTCCGGGTGCTGAGCGAGCCAATTGTGGATATTCCTGATGAAGGTGAGCTGCGTCTCCGTAACGTTCATGGAAACATTGCCCGCCCGGGTCATCTGATCAGCCGCCACCCCGTTAGGCAGTGCCGACGAATACCCAACTATCTGGTCGCCTGCTGAAAAGCCGATGATGTACGCGTGCTGCGTGGCATCGTCGAGATTTCCCAAAAAGCTGGTCACTTCTTCGAAGTCAGCAGAAGGCAGCATAACAATAGCAACGTGGTCGCCATCTGCCAGCTGGCTTTTCAGCCTCGCCTTGACGTTGGCCGCGCCCGAAACACTGCCGTCGACGTACGCGTTATCGTGTACGATCTGCACCGCCACCTCCTGCGGAGGCGGGAGCGGCGCCTGAGAAGTACTGGATGAGCCCAGTAAACCGAGGCTTATTGCCGCAAGTGCAACGATATTCATGATCCTCCTCCCAATTTGGTAGGTGGTATATTAAAGAACGTTCCTCTCGTATACGTGGATATGACCGAAATCTCACAAATTATACTATAAAATTACATAAATTACAATGATGCTCAATTTCGGAGCCAGAATAACCCTCTTCCTGCTTTGGGTTATTCTGGGGTATTATAAAGATAGCATAAGCAAAAATGAGGAGGGAGACATGCAACCGGAACAAATACCGCCCCAGGCGCCTATTCCACTGCAGCCCAATCAATCTGAAACGCCACCAACACAGAACTGGCAACAACCTGAAACCATTCCGCCCCGGCGTGGTAACCGGAAGAAAATCCTGCTTATTGCACTCGTTGCATTTGTCGTAATCCTTTGCGGCGCGGTGCTCATTAAAATGCTGAGTGGCAACCAGAAAGACGATACCAAGCAAGGACCGAACCGCAGTGATGCCGCCATCTACAAGGAGCGCGAAGGCTATAACCCTGCCGATCTAGGGGAAACGATCGGGGATCCGTTCGCCTTAAACCTCAGTAAGTACGACGATCCGTTCAAGATAGCTTCAGGTCCTCTTGTATTTGCTTGTAACGTGCTGACAGTAAACGACCTTGCCAGCCAAAAGGCCTACGTGGCTGCCAATTCCGAACCGAATGCCGTAAGCCGTATATTCATCGACGGTGTCGGAATTGAGGGGCCGAAAGTGAATAATTCTACCGTGCCGGATGGCAGTAAAGACGGCAACAACTGCCGCTACCAGCTACAAGACGGTGCCGGTGTACTTGAGATGAACGTTTACCAGCCGCCGCTGGTTGCCACTCGGGCCATTCAAGACCAAATAAGCCGTTTGTATGCTTCAGCGGACAGCGTAAATGGACTTCCCACATACAAACGTAAAGAAGAAAGCGATAAAAAGACCCATTCGTATATTCTTATAAGCGGCAATGACGCCCTTGATATTCGGTTCGATTCAGACAAACTGAGTGAGGTGAAGCGTTCCGAACTGCTAAAGCTTGCCGCCAAGAATTTCGTCGATCTTCACAGTACGCCGAAAGGTCCGGCGCTTGTCTCGTACGATACCCCCACCTACAAAAAAGCCTACGCCCGCGCCTGCGACATGATAAGCAACGATGACATCAAAAGCCTGACAGGCAATAATGCAAGCCTGTATGCCACCGAGGGACTTGCCACTGCAACCGGCGTGGCAAAGGTGGGAGGCAACTTATACAACTATCTCACCACCTCTTGTTCGCGGTACAATACGGCGCTTGGCTCCGGCCTGACCGCCGGGCCGTTCGACCAACAGCTCGACCTAAAAATAACGAGCTTCCAAAACGATGCGCCAGCAAAATTCCTCCTCAGTGAAAAAACGAAAGATACGAATGAAAAAACAGCCGCCAACATTGGCGATGAAGGCTATGGCTTCCGCGACGTTTCAGGACAGAACGCCGTCGTGTTCCGCCAAGGACGATTCGTGGTAGAACTTTACTTTAACCGTACCGTGCAGGCAAACGCCGGCCTTACCGAAGTAGGCGCCATGAACCAAAAGCTTACGCCATACAGCCAAGCCCTTGCCACCAAACTAAAAGCAAAGGAATAAAACACCCCCTCCTATTCGTGTCGTTCAAGATCCAAAAGGTACTGCTTGCGCCCTACACCCGCCACATATCCGCCAAGTGTCCCGTCGCTCGCGAGCACCCGGTGGCACGGCACCACGATGCAAAGCGGATTCCGTCCCACCGCTGTGCCTACGGCACGAACCGCTTTAGGACGTCCGATCGCGACGGCAATCTCCCCGTAACTGGACGTTTGCCCATATGGTAGATACCGAAGTGCGTTCCATACTTTTTCTTGAAAATCCGTTCCCTCAAATACAACAGGTACGGAAAAGTCCCGCCGACGACCCTTAAAATAATCGGTTAGTTCTTCCTGGGCTTGTTCCAGTATTTTATTGTGAGGCGCGTGCACCCACTCCTTATCGATACCCTGAAAATAGCGATCATCTTCAATGTGAACGGCTCGGAGGGCCTCCTCGTCTGCCACAAGGGTAATCGTGCCGATCGGCGAATCAAAGTAGCTATAATATATTTCCCTATCCATACTCCCATAATGACACAACTATAGCCTCTTTGGCAGTATTCGGGCCTCAACCTGTTTTTTCATACCCGCGGCAAGCTATAATAAGTACATGCGCGAACTGATCGTGGATCTTCATATCCACTCCCATTATTCCCGGGCGACAAGTAAAAACTGCGACCTTGAAGGCCTTTATTATTGGGGTAAGCTAAAAGGCATCAACATTATTGGCACGGGCGATTTCACCCACCCGGATTGGTTTGCCGAACTGCGGGAAAAACTTGTTCCTGCCGAGGAAGGACTTTTCCAACTGCGGCCAGACCTTGCCACCGACATCGACGCACGGCTGCCCGCAAGTGTCCGGAATAACCTCATCCGCTTCATTCCTACGGTCGAAATCAGTGCAATTTACAGTAAAGGCGGCAAAGTCCGTAAACTGCACCAACTGCTCGTTGCTCCCAGCTTCAAAGCGGTCAGTGAAATCAATGCCCGGCTGGAACGGATTGGCAATTTGAAGGCGGACGGACGACCCATCTTGGGTATCGATTCAAAAGAGCTGCTGCGTTTGACGCTCGAGGCTGAACCGCGCGCCCTTTTCATTCCCGCCCACATTTGGACGCCGTGGTTTGGCATGTTCGGCAGTAAATCGGGCTTTGATTCCATCGAAGAGGCGTTCGAAGAACTGTCGCCTCATATCCATGCCATTGAAACCGGCTTGTCATCCGACCCGGCCATGAACTGGCGCGTCAGCAACCTGAATGGCATTGCCATTACCTCCAACTCCGATGCTCACTCGCCCCAAAAACTCGGCCGGGAAGCAACCGTTGTACATTCCGAAGTAATGTACAGCGATATTACCGGTGCCTACACTACAAACGACGACCGGCTCGTTGGTACCATCGAATTTTTTCCGGAAGAAGGCAAATACCATGCCGATGGCCACCGCAGCTGCGGCGTCCGTTTCACACCGGAAGAAACAAAAAAACACCACGGCATTTGCCCTGTTTGTAGCAAACCATTGGTTGTGGGCGTGGACTACCGCGTTGATGAACTTGCCGACCGACCAATTGGCTTTCATCCCGAACAGGAAAAGCAAGTTGAATACATTATCCCGCTGGCGGAAGTTATTGCTGAGTTGAAAAACGTTAAAAGTGTTTCGGGCAAGGCTGTCGTGGAAGAATGCGAGAAAGTCTACGCAGCGCTTGGCGACGAATTTACTATTTTACGGAATCTCCCCATCGAGCGCATCCAAGAAGCAGGTTTTCCGCTCCTTGCGCTGGCGGTTGAGCGAATGCGCGCCCGGGATGTTGTACTAGAGCCAGGATACGACGGCGTCTTTGGTACTATCAAGGTATTTAAGAGCGAGGCCGACCGCCACGCCTCGACCAACCAATTATCGTTGTTTTCATAATATGGAATGGCTTAAAACCCTTAACGAAGCACAGCGGCAGGCAGCAGATGCCGGCCCAGGCCCGCTTCTTATTATCGCCGGGCCTGGCACCGGCAAAACCAAAACGCTTACTAGTCGCATCGCCCATCTCATAGCCACTAAGCAAGCAAATGCCCAGGATATGTTAGCCCTCACCTTTACCAATAAAGCCGCAGCCGAAATGCGTGCGCGGGTAGGCACTCTTTTGCCTGATGAAGAGCAGCCACTCGTGACCACCTTTCACGGCCTTTGCCATCAGCTGTTAAGCCGAGAAAACGACCACGCCATTTCTTTTATTAGTGAACGCGACCGGTTGCTTCTTGTGAAGCAGCTTCGTAAAACGGGTGACGTAAAGGAGCTGACCACCCGCGAACTTGCGCTTGAATTATCACGGCTCAAAAATCTGCCGCCGGGCTTTACCAAACCTCTCGCGTCCTCGCTTAAAAATCTTCTTGCGCAGTACAACGACGCACTACGCGAGCAAGGGCTTTACGATTTCGACGACCTGCTACTACAAGCCCACCAGCTCCTTACAACGAAGCGAGAAAAACTCCCCTATACCCATATCCTAGTGGACGAATTCCAAGATACGAATACCCTCCAATATGAACTGCTCCAGCTTATGCGGCATACCGATAATCTGTGTGTCATTGGCGACCCTTTGCAGTCCATTTACGGATTTCGCGGGGCCGACGACAGTATTTTCGAACGGTTTCAAACTGATTTTCCCAATCACCAGCGCATCGTTCTTACTACAAATTACCGTTCCACGCCGCAAATCGTCGCCGTGACAAACGCCGTCTTCCCCCCCGCCCCTCAGCTTGCTGCGCATCGGCCGGCCGAAGGTGAGGTAAAAACCATCGAAGTATTGAACGAATACAGCGAAGCTTCCTGGATCGTCGAGCGTATTGAAAGTGCTATCGGAGGAAGTACCTTCCTTAGCAGCCACCAGCAACGTTACGACGAACAGGAAGCGGCTCGCACGTTCCGTGATTTTGCCATTTTATATCGCACGCATCACACAGGCAAAACCGCCCAGAAAGCGTTGGCGCAATCAGGCATTCCGTTTCAGGTAGTCGGTGACGGCTCACCGTACGATCACCCGCACACATGGGCTGTTATACAAATCATGCGCTACCTGGCAGAGCCAAGCGAAGAACGCGAGCAGGCTATTGCGCTTGCCCAGCCGCTGAGAAAAATGCCCGTTGGCACGCGTCGCCATCTGCTCGATGAACTACAGGCCAGTCTGCCACAAACAGTAAGCGAGCTGGCAACGACTATTGCCGAATGTTTTCAGCTTACGCCGCCTCACATGAATGAATTTACGAACAGCCTCGTCCGTTTTGATACGGAAGGTTTGAAGGCATACATAGCCTACATCGACAGCTTGGATGATGGTGAATTTTACGATGCCCGGCGCGACGCCGTAACCCTCATGACAATTCATAGCTCCAAAGGATTGGAATTTCCTCATGTGTTCCTTGTGGCGGCCGAAGAAGGAATTCTTCCCCATGTATCGGCCGACATTGAAGAGGAACGCCGCCTATTTTACGTGGCGGTATCACGGGCCCAAACCCACCTGGATATTCTTCACGCCCAAACCCGTAGACGTGTGCCCGCTGTGCCGTCGTCATTTTTAAGCGCCCTGCCGGCGTCCATCCTTCCCCGCACAAAGGATGCCACTATTACCCAACAACGCCGCCGGCTACAAAAACGCCAGGCCAAACAGAATCAGGGCACCCTTTTCGACATTTAAAACCAGGCGGTATATAATAATATATGGAAACAAACACCAAACAGTAGAAATAGCTCACTCTAATGACACAAAGGAGGTATCGCATGAAATACCGTACATTTGTAAAGAACATTGCTACCTACTCGGAATTTCTAGGCCAAACAGCCAGAAACACGCTAGTATTTTTTACTCAAGAAATTATCGCTCGTCTTTCAACAGACGAGCCTCAACGGAAGAGCATAGCCACAATTACAAAACTCGCCTGAAGCGTCAACAAAAGGCGCGTTTTTTATATTTTTCTGACATAATAAAAACAGAAAGCAGGGATACGAACATGACCAAACCAAATAATTCAACGGTACGAATTATCAACCAACACGGGCCTGGCGGCTTTTTATTCTTTACCGCCTATGTGGGCGCTGCCATTTATTTCATGCAATACGCCCACAATTTCTGGGAAGTGCTGTTCGCCCTTATCAAGGCGGCAGTGTGGCCGGGCTTTGTGCTGTATCACGGCCTGCACCTGCTGATCGGCTAGCTATCCTTCGTGATACGCTTTTTCTAACTCGGCAATATCAATCTTCTTCATTGGCATAAACGTGGTCATCACCCGTTCGATTTGTTCGGGCGTGCCATTTGCGAACATATCATTCATCACCGTCGGCGTGATTTGCCAGCTTACGCCGTATTTGTCTTTCAGCCAGCCACACGCCTCGGCTTCGGGAACGGCCGATAGTTTTTGCCAATAGTCATCGATTTCTTGCTGCGTCTCGCATTCCACCATAAGCGACACACCTTCGCTGAAGCTGAAATCATGCCGCTGGGCACTATCCATCGCCACGAATTCCTGGCCGAAAATAGTGAACGCACCGTAATTCACCGTCCCTTCTTTATCAAATTCTTGCCCTGCCTCATACCGGCTAATAAGGCCAATGCCAGAATCGGGGAAAATGGACGTATAAAAATGCATCGCTTCTTCTGCCTTGCCCGCCTGATCCTGGGTGAACATAAGAGAAGGTGCGATCTTTTGGGAAATGTCGCCGTCTACCGCGTTTAGCTGCCATGAAACACCGAATTTATCGCTCAGCCAGCCGTAGCGTTTGCTAAACGGATAGCCCCCAAGCGGCATGCGTACTTCTGCGCCGTCCGACAATTTCTCCCAAAGCATGTTTACTTCAGCTTCGCTTTTGCAGCGCACAAAGAACGAGATGGCTGGGTTTATCTTAAACTGGGGCCCGCCGTTTAAAGCAACGAACTTCTGGCCCTCAATTTCAAATTCAACCGTCAGCACATCCCCTGGATTGTGGCCGTGGATTTCTTTGCCGGCCTCGGTATAATAGTCAGTCCTGCCTATGCTCACGTTTTCAAAGACGGAAGCGTAGAACTTCGCCGCTTCCTCCGCTTCGCCATCGAACCAAAAATTTGGAATTACTTGTCTTTTTCCCATACGCCCATCCTTTCGTTACTACTGCTCTTACTATATAAGTTTTCAGGGTTATTTTCTATAAATAGCAAGGCGGCCGAGTATATTCGGGCGCAGCCTCCCATCGTAAAATTGGTAGTCCTTTGCCGCGCCCAAAAGAACCTGTCGGTACCCCTCTTTATGCTGCGCAGGATTAGCATGACCGCTGCCTTTTATCGGAAGGTCCACAATTTCATGGCGAAGTCCCTTCTCGAACCGCGACAGCGACGTCTCGTTATTGACGGTCGTATCGGCATCATACTCTTTGGGTCGAAGCCGTAAAATATGCGTCGACTCGTTAAACTTACCCTTAAAATCGTTAATATCAAACGTACGGATAAAGCTCGCTTGAGCCTGGACCAGTTTGTTAGAGCATATATCATCCGGAGACGAGACTTTCCTCATGGCGTTCAGGCATGCTTCAAGAAAATCACTATTGCCGTCGAGCATGGGGGAAATTGCCTCCATAGCCGCCCTTGCCCCCGGGCCAAGATGAAGGTTCATCTCGTCCGAAGCATGAAGTAGCCACGTACCAGTTTGCTTGGCACCGCGCACGTCTTCCCAACTTGCCGGTGTGCAATCAAGGATAATCGCTTCAAGGTTGGTCTTATCCTTCAGACGCGAAGCAAGGTCGATCGCCACCATTCCACCCATACTATGCCCGTACAACCGAAGCCGCTGCACATTATTTTTCTTTATGAAATTTGTCACCTCACGTTCGATATCACCCATGTGCAGCCCATTTGCCGCCTCTTCCAAATACGCTACTTGTCCGTACCCGGGGAACACTGCCTGCACCGCTTCGCCCAACCCCTCTACGTTAGCCACATTGAAACCGCCTATTGCCAGCGTGTATGTATCGGGAAATTTCCGCTCCGCTTCCTTGTCATAAAGCGTATGAATTTCAGGGTTCGTCCCACCCCATATAATTTCACCTTCCACCGTATCACCTACGGCCGCGACGGCTGCCATTTGCCCAGCTATACGCAGAAAACTCCGCCGCGAAACAGGCGTCTGAAGAAAGTCGCTTTTTGGCTCTTGTTTAGCAAAAAATTCACGGTCGGTCGCGCGTCGTCTCATATAGCTATAGAATATGGAAAAATATTTTTATAATTATCTCACTAAATTGCGTTTCTTTCAATATATTCCATATACGAAAACAGGACGCGCATTTTCTGCCGCCCTGCCTTTCGTTTTGATCGCTCTAGTTATCCGTAAGGATAATGTCATCGAGATAAAGGCTATCGCCTGCGCTTCCCGATGTGCTGTAAGCGTCCACATAGGCGGTCGCCGTACCAGCAGGTGCTGTTAATGTAGCCGTTCCGCGCTGCCAGCTTGAAGAGAGGCTGGTGAGTGGCACCGTATCCGTTTGGAGCAGATTTTGGCCACCATCAAACCATTTAATGCGAAGTGTCACGTTCGAGATTGCGCCTGTTCCTTGCTTCGCCCAATAGCTTACTTTCTTGCTGCCGGTACCAGTAGCAAAGCCAGGCCAGTTAGCGGTTTGCGCACCCCAGCCCCATGGGTCGGTCACATTTACCTTCAGGCTTGAGGTACCCGTATAGGCTGCTTCGGTCGAGCTTGCAATGGTTGCCGAGTACCAGTCTTGCCACTGGCCAGCGGAGCCCTCGCCGCCCGCAGTGCCTGCGTCCAAAATGTTCGGCGCGTCACCCACGACAAAATCGTCAAGGTAGACCGAGTCGCCTGCGTTACCGTCGCCTGTCAGCCGCACCAGGGCCGTCGCAGAGCCCGCCGGAGCATCGACCAAAGCGGATACGTTTTGCCAAGTACTAGTAAGCACAGGAAGCGTCACATCGTTGGTTTGCAAAACGTTATATCCAGAATCGAGCCACTTTACCGTCATCTTGGGCTGTAAGTTCGTCCCGGAGCCAAGTTTGCCCCAGAAACTCAGTTTCTTAAGCCCTTCGGAAGTATCGAAGCCAGGCCAATTGCCCGTCTGTACGCCCCAGCCCCATGGGTCGGTCACATTTACCTTCAGGCTGTGCGATCCGTTATGAGCCTCGGCGTTCGATTGCGAGACAGTCGCTGAATACCAATTCTGCCACTCACCAACCGAGCCTTCTAGCGTAGACGAGTCGGCGTCAATATCGTTCGATACGCTCGGTGGGGTTGAGCCGCCACCTCCGCCGTTATTCGGGTTACCCGTAAACGTGCTGTCCGCGTCTTGATTGTATGGCGAAGATTTCCAGGTATTGAACGAGATAGTTTCCCCGTAACCTTTGGCAAAGCGCCAATCACCAAAGTAAGCGTTGTCGTGGAAGCTGTTATTGTTATTGAACATCACGTCGTTCTGCACGCCAGCTACGGTATATGGCGACCACGACATGTTATCGGCACCGGTGGCAAACAGCGCTTGTACCCCACAATAGGTGCCGGCACAAGGCACAACCGTATCATCAAAGTGGAACTCGTTATTGTTTACCTCTATGTTTTTAGCGTGCCAACGGCAATCCGTGGTGTATGGTTCGTCGGCAATGTCCGTGTAGCACGGGTAGGTATCACTGATTGGGTTAGGATATTCATAATTTCGTGGTGTTTCCGGAATGAGCGTCGGGTCAATGAACGGCGTACAGTAGCCCTTACTGGTATTACCGTTCGAGTCGCAAAAACGGTTGGCGTTCTCGTATACGGACACGCCCGAGAAATTATTATCGAAATTATTGTTGTAAATCCGGATCTTCGCTGCCCCACTTACTGTTGTGGCAAGACGGGCATCACCGCCAGATTCCGACAGGTAAATAGCCGGTCCGGGAGAACCAGTGTTATTGTTCCCGCTTACCCACGCGTTCCTTGAAATATAATTATTGCGGATGGTTGCGTTGTAGCTGATTTCGTACCAAATACCTTCGCCGTCGTTGTGGTCAATGTAGTTGCCTTCGAACAAGAAATCAATGTTGTTCGTGTCTGCCCACAGGCCGGTCCCTTTGTTGTCATGGACGTAGTTGTTCGTCACGGTCGCACCGTTCACATCCCAGAACTTACCGCCACCAGTACAGCCGCAGCCAGGAATTTGCGCTTCCCAATTATCGGTGTTATTGCCACTAATCTCGTTGTGGTCGAGCGTCACGTTCTTAATGGCGGAATCACCTTCAACCGGTGGCTTGAACATACTAAAGCCATATTGTCCGTTATCCTTCAGGCAGTTGTAGCTGACAACATCATCAGTGCCCAGGAATACACCCGCCCCATCATTATCGGAAATGGTGTTGTATTGGACTGTCCAGCCAGTACCCGAGTCATGATTCACGACGCCTTCGTTATTATTATCATTGCCGCGGCCAAAGTTTTTGATGGTCAAATACTTAATCGTCACATTCGCAACGTCGCCGGTAAACGCATAGAGGTTGGTGTTCTGACCGTCGAGAATCGCCCCTGCAGCACCGATATAGGTCGTGTTCGCCTTGGCGGGAATCTGGCCATATATGTCGTTTGCCAACGTATGTGTTCCTGTTTCAAACCAAAAGGTCGCGCCTGGCTGGTTAAAGTTAAAGCTGCCGTTATCCCCGGCTGGCACCACAATAGCACCGCTCGGTGCAGTACTAGGACCATCCAGAAATGTCGTATTACCACAGATTGCCGCAGGTGCCGTCGTCGGCCATGGCGTATCGGCGTACGCATGCTTCCCTATAACCGATAAAAAACTACCGGCCGCGAAAAGGCTCAGCAGTGCGAACAGCCCCGCAACCTTTCCTTTTTCTTTGAATAGCGAAACAAAGTTGCGCTGTCGAATCGCTCTCATACACCCCTCCACTTTTTATAATTACCGCTTTCATCGTGCCATATGAAAGCGTAAGCGTCAACCATTTTTCAGGTTTTTATATGAAATAATTCAGCCTACTTAAAACTACGCTTTTTTAAGACTTTTCCGTGCCTGTGAAACCTTGGCACCATGCCCATAAAATTCACGGATTTCAAATAGGAAATAACCTCCCACGGCTGTCATCAGGAGCCCCCATACGAGATCGACAACGTTGAAGTGGAAAAGAAACGAAAGGACAAGCGCTACCACGTTTACGAGCATAATGTAATACAACAGCTTCCAGCCTTTTTTCTGGAGTGATTTAAGTGGTGAAACCGCCATCAAACCAAGTACGATCGTGACGGCTGAAAAGAGGAGCGAAACAAGTACAGCCAAAAAGAGAACGCCGCCAACGACAGCACCAAACCCGCCGCCAAAACCCGTTAACACCGCGCCGGCGAAAAAGGTTATCGACAAAAGGCCGAGTACGCTTGCAATAGTAACAATCACCCCGATAAGTGTCAGCCACCATACGTTTTTAGCAAGCCACTTTTTGCCTTCTGCGGGAAGGTGCGGCATGCCCTTGTACCAGCCGGCGATTGTCTCTTCAAGCTTGTTGATATTTTCCATCCTCACCTCCACTTTAAATTACCTTTATAATACGCTGAGGATGCTCTCACTGCAAGCTATTTCTTTTTTGAAGGCGTAAACGGCCACATACCCCAGTTTACCCATACGACAAGAATTCCGAGTGCAAGAACGAACAACATGCTCCACCATCCAACAGGCAGAGAAACCGTCTCCCCGAGGAGACCGCTATTACCCACGGCATTGGTGGTGAGGTTTTCCCATACGGTAATGGCAAGCCATGCTCCTATCACCAGCCAGCCTGCCACCATGCTCACTGCTCTCATAAGCGGGCTGAGGCGCATAAAAAGAAGGTACGGCAACGCCAGTACCTCAAAGATAACGATAAGTGCAGCAAGCAGATGGGCAAAAGCTGCTCCCCCGGGAAGCCATAGGCCGGCAATGGTATCTGGAAATTTTTCGTAGGTAAACAACTGCGCTACAGCCATGCCAATGAAAACCACCGCAAGCGTAAGGCTTAATGCCTGGATACGGTTCGTCTTTGCCTTCGGGGGCGGCGTGGCAGATACAAAAAAGCTCATGCCTGTAGTATACGCCAGATCTCCCATAAATGGAAAAGTGTTGTTATTTTCGTTATTATGCTTGCGCTTTTAGGCACGAGCAGGTATTGTACTAAACAGCGAAGGTTACAAAAACAAACACAAACTCCAAAAAAAGTTGTGACTGATCGCTCTACGATATCCACCACAACAGTAAAATGCCTTGTACACACCAAGGCATTTTATTTTTCTTTGTTGAAGTTGTTTTATTATATTTTTATGATATAATATGCACAGCTTTCATAGAAAGCGCATCTGTACCTTCTACGGAGGAGCGATCATGGCTCTCATCAGGCAAGACTCAAGCGCACCAGCCATCCTGGTCGGCTACGCCGTGGCTGTCAGCGCCATCATGTGGGCGCTCGCGATCATCCTGCGGGGTGCCGGCCTCGTGGCTACCTCGACCGGCCAGTTCCCCACCACGGTGTTCGTATGCATCGGCATCGGGCTTTACCTGGTGGCGGTCATTCCCGCGCTCATGCGCAGAAAGACCGGCCGCTAGAACCACAGGTGCCCCGACCTGCCCGCCACGTGCGGGAGGTCGGGCATCCTTCTTTTTCTACTCGCCGCAGTAGCAAAGGAAGGCTGTTACTCTTTCACGGAAGCTTTCAAGGAACTATCTGCTCGCCATTTGGCGATAGCAGCATGATTGCCGCTTAAAAGCACTTCCGGTACTTTCATACCCCGAAACTCTTCCGGACGGGTGTACTGCGGGAATTCAAGCGTTTCACCGTCGCTAAAGCTCTCAATTTCGGCGCTGGTTTCGCCGCCAAGAACACCGGGAATAAGCCGGACCACGCTGTCAATAATCGTCATGGCTGGCAGTTCGCCACCAGTCAGTACATAGTCGCCTACGCTCACCTGTTCATCCACCAGCGAGATAATCCGTTCATCGTAGCCCTCATAGCGCCCACAAATAAATATAAGTCCTTGGTCTTCCTCGGCCCATTCCTGAGCGACAGATTGCTTCCAGCGGCGACCGCGCGGGGTCATAAGCACAACCTTGCCGTTCGGATCGTTTTCCTTCGCCGCTTCAATAGCCGCAAATAAAGGCTCCGGCTTTAAGAGCATACCGTCGCCACCACCATAGGGCGTATCGTCGACCTGTTTGCGTGGACCAATACCGAAATCACGAAGATTGATCAATGCAAACGAAGCCGCACTTTCTTTTTGCGCTTTCCACATCATAGAACTGTTCAGTACACCTTCGAACATTTCCGGAAACAGCGTCACTACTTGGATTTTTTTCATCTGTACCAGTGTAGCTGATATTGACTTTTTTGTCTATAGATAGTAAAATATATTTACTTTTTGTATACCACAAGAAGCAACAGGAGAGGTGTAAAATGGAAGCGCTCTTTCAGCTCCTCTGCATTATCGCCGGTATCGGCTTGATTATCTGGGGTGTGGCGGCTACGCCGATCATCTTCGGCCTCATCATCGCCGGAGGAATCTTGCTGGCTCTCGGAGGCGTCTGGATCATCTTCATCGGAGACCCGGGTGACTTCTTCGAGGATCTGCACGACCTTTTCACCTGATCGACTCCCGAACCCTCGCGCGTTGCATGCGGGGGTTCGGGCATCCACCAAAGGTATATTCTGTATAGTTTTGGTAGCTGAAATCTGATATAATTTCTCTCATACGAATAGGGGACTTTATGGAATTTGACAAAGACACAGCCTCGGTCAGCGACGAGCAGCGCCGCTCGGCTGAAACAAAAAAACTAACCCTTGAACCAATTCACGGTGACGTTACTCCCGAAGAAACTCCAGATTCGGAAGTAGTCGCCCAGCACCTTACCGGGCCTGCGATTCAAAACGCGCCTAACGATATTGAGCAAGGCAGACAACCCATCCAGCCGGCACCGCAAACCCAGCAGCCACGTCCTATTCCCACCAAATCCCCCCTTTATCCCCGCCTGCTTGCCGGCGCGGTCATACTGGCATGTGCCGCTGTAACATTTGTCGTTTTGCTGCTTGCCCAATAGCTGTCATCTCAATAAACCACGAAACCCGCCTAAAAAGACGGGTTTTTCGTGACACATACAAGGCTCTCAACAAAATATGTTTGTTGCTCGCATAGAGCTCTCTTTTTCTCGCAGTTCAAGTACTAACTGAACTGTTTATGATTATATATCGAGGTCGTCGTATTCTGCAAGCTCTTTTCGAGTGTTTTTTGTCAGTGACGACTCGTTATCCACACCTTCCTCTGATGAGTTATTCACAGTGTCGTCAGAAGAGATAGTATAGTCCTGCCCTTCGCTGTCGTTATTGACGATTTTCAGATTATACCGGGCATCGTTTTTTGTGCCTAACGCACGCAGCAATGTGCGAAGGCTCTGCGCAGTAACGCCGCGTTTACCAATGACCCGCCCAAGGTCTTCGGGGTTGACGGTAAGCGTGAGCAGCACGCCCTTTTCGTCGATCAGACGGTCTACCACGACATCGTCCGGATGACTGACGAGTGACTTCACGATATATTCTACGAATTGCTGATCTATTGTCGACATATTGCCCTCCACCATTCTTCCGGTCATGCGGAAACTAATACCGTACCTCTATTATACCACGTAGGTTTTCAGCTTCGCTCATAAGCGCCTCGTCTGGCATATCTCTCTATTATGTGTTTGTAGGCAGCAGCCATTTTCTCCCGGTCGAAAGCAGGTCGTACAGCCGCTACCTTCTCTTGGAACGCAGCCTTTTGGCGCATTGCTTTTTTCCAAGCAAGCGCTACTTCGCTCGGGTCCGCTGACGTTACTATTCCGGCATCCTGTATAATAGTGCGTACGTCGCCTACGTCTGTCGCTACCGGAATTGCCCCGCACGCCATCCCCTCTGCCAGCGAAAGGGGATACGCTTCGCCGAATTTCGAAGTCAGCGAGATAATATCAGCCGCCGCGTGGATGCGTTCCATATCTTTCCTCACCCCTAAAAAGCGGATGCGTTCCTGCAAATGGGGCATGTCGCCGAATGCCTCCTTGACCATTTGGCCGAGCTTGGCATTCTCGGCAGTCATGCCGCTTCCGCACAGAACGGCATAGGCTCCATCGTTTTCCTTTAAAAAGTAGCGGGCACTCTTTAAAAACAAGGGTATGTTCTTCATCTCGTCGTAACGGGCAGCGAGCAACACGACGGAATCGTCTTCCGGTATCCCCAGCTCGGCACGCACTTCACGTCGTCGCTTCTCCGAAGGCACAAAACGTTCCAGGTCAATGCCGTTCGTAACGACATGTAACGTGTCGGGCGGCATTCCAAGGCGGCTGTATGCTTCTTTTGCCGAATATGCACAGCAAACATACGCCGCTCTTCCCAGGGCTACGGTTTGACGAAGCGCCGTGGCGCCAGCCCCCTGGTTTTCGGGATCCGAGCGATGCAAGGTGACGAGCAGGGGCGTCTCTCCTCGTTCGGCCTGATTAATAAAGGTGAGCGGCTGTTCTTTCAAGGAAAGGATAATATCCGCCTGCCCCATTGCCGTTTCCAGTTGCGCTATCTCTTCATTAGTCGGAGGCTGCACAGCTTCGCCCAACCGAAGCTGCCGGCCCAACGATGTAACGGCGACACCGGCAGCAATAAGGTCCTGATACGACCGGTCGTCCTCCATGTGCTGGACCGTCTCTTCCCGCTCGACAGATTCGTGGATACTAAGGACAACATGCTCCTGATTGCCCTGCTTTTGAAGACTCGTAACGACTTCCGTGTGAAGGATCCTGGCACCACCCGTAAAAAATCCATCGTAGACCGAGAGAACCCGCAGCTTCTCTGCCATTATTTTTACGCTACCGCACCGAACGTTTCATACTACACACATTGTAGCTATGTTTTATATGTTTGCATAGCAAAAACCGCCCCAAAAGGACGGTTTCACACACGAACGTGTCGTTTATTCGGCAGCTGGCGTTTCTTCGGCTTCTTCTGCTACAGGCTCTTCTTTTGGCTGGTTCTTGCGAAGCTTTTCAGCATTGCGGGTAGCCTTTTGCTTGCTGGTAGCAGGTTCTTTTACCCACTTAGGGAGCTTGACGCCGGCGTCTTTCAGTAGTTTTACGACGCGAGGTGTCGGCTGGGCACCGTTATCAAGGTATTTTTGGGCACTTTCCACTTGGATATTGGCCTCTTTGGTGTGCGGGTTGTAGCTGCCGACATAGGTAACCACGCGGCCGCTTGAAGGATGGCGTTGAGCCTCCTGAACAGCCAGACGGTATACTGGGTATCCCTTGCGGCCGATACGTTGCAAACGAATTGCGAGCATAAATTAACTGTTTCCTTTACTTCACTGCTTAGAATATTTCTATAGTTCTCGGCCTAGTTTACACTGTTTTCTCTCTGGAGTCAATCTGTTTCGTCTGTTTCTCATATTCTTCCAGAGCAGCACGGGCGGCTGCCTGCTGAGCGACCTGCTTGCTTGGGCCGCTGCCCTTACCCATCAGCTTGCTGCCAACGAAGGCGCCGAGCGTAAACAGTTTATCGTGGTCGGGACCGACTTCATCGAGCACTTTATATACCGGCGTCATACCGTCGACGCGCTGCGACACTTCCTGAAGGTGAGATTTCGGATCACGCCAGCTACCGCTTTTCAGAATAGCCTCTAGCTTCGAAAGGATATACTTTTCAATAAAGGCCGCCGCGTCGTCATAGCCGCGCTCAAGATAAACCGATCCTATGACGGCCTCGAACGCATTGGCGAGGATTTGCTGGCGCGCCCGGACCGAACCGTTCTTTTCACCGCGGCTCATACGGATCAGCGGCTCATACCCCAACTTGTCGCCCGCTTCACCGATACTTTCCGTGCGGACCAGTGCTGCACGCCACGAGGTCAGGGTTCCTTCCGGCTCCGAATAATTGCGGTACAAATAATCCGTTACCACCAGCTCCAGCACGGCATCGCCCAGAAACTCAAGGCGTTCGTTGTGCTCGTTCACGCTCTTTTTGTGCTCGTTGACGTAGCTGCGATGCGTCAGCGCCGTTATGAGATAGTCGATGTTCTTGTATTCAAAACCGAGCTTCTCGCGGGCAAATTCCTGATACGGTGCAACCTGCATACCGCTCATCATAAATTCTCCTGTCGTATTTTTTTCATGGCAAGTAACATCAGTTTGCCAATATCTTCATATTCAATCTGATCAAGCGCCTCGTGGAACGTAAACCATTTGATGCCGTTCATCCATTCTTCTTTTTTGATGGCGTCGGTGTTACCTTTAGCGCGTACCAGGTAAATTTGGGTTGTCATAAGTACCAAGCGGTCAACACGGCGATAGCGGAAATGGATTTTACCAAGCCACCCAAGTACTTCGGTATCGCTGAGCCCGGCTTCTTCGGCAATTTCGCGCTTAGCGGTTTGCTGAGCGGTCTCGCCTTCTTCTATGTGGCCTTTTGGAATTGTCCAGCGGTCTTTTGCGTCTTGAATTAACAGTATCTCAATTTCGCCATTCTTATTTCGGCGAAAGACGACACCACCGGCGGTCGGTTCACGAACAATCTCCTGAATCGAGGCGCCGGGGCGTCGGAAATACTTTTTAAACCGCTCAAACTTTGGATTTTGCATGGTCCGATTCTCCTTCAACAAGCGTGCGATAAGCGGTGCCGAGGACACCGTTTATAAACTTGCTTGAGTTATCAGAACCAAACGCTTTGGCAAGCTCGACCGCTTCGTTAATGGCGACTTTCGGTGGTACGACCTCTGCCAAATTCAGCAATTCGTACAGACCCATGCGTAAGATCGCGCGGTCTATCCGGGCAATTTGCTCAATCGGCCAATCCGGAGCAATCGGTTGTATCTTGCCGTCAAGTTCAGGCTGCGATGCAATCACCCCTTTCACCAATTCGCTGACAAACTTCTTGTCTTCAATCGCCGACTCGTATCGCTCGAGATTGCGGTTTAGGATATCGTCGATATTAACGGAGGTGTCCTCTGCGCCAACACGAAATTCATACTCATAAAGGCTTTGCAGTGCAACGATTCGTCCTAGGTGGCGGTTAGAGGCCATAGCGTATGATTCTTTCTTTTACGTTATGATTTGTTAATCACTCATAAGTCGAAGGTGACTTATTTTTTTGCAGTCGTCTTTTTACCAGTTTCGCGCTTGGTGGTGCGAACTTTTACTGGGGATTTGCCGTTCACACGGCGGGCGAGCTTGAGCAGCAGGTGGCTACGGCGCGTGCCGGTTTTGCGCGGGCTACTTTGTTTCTTCGGTTCAGCCATTTTAAAAGGTCTCCTTTAGGTTGTAATAAAACTTGAGATTATTATAACTAATTATGCATTTTTTCTCAAGTAAGATACGACGCCATGTTTTCTATCGGGAATACTGCGACTGCTCGGCCGCAGTATTCCCGATGTGGTGCTACCTGGAGCTTGGAACGACGTTACCCTCAGGGGGCGGGTCAAACGTAACGCTTGACGACTCGTTGCAGCCCGGCTTTGTACACGTTACCGTTACGGTACCACTTCCAGAAGCCGGACGCTCGGCAGTCGGAAACGTACAGGCGCCTTTATGTGCGTCGGACACGGCCTTCCTTTCTCTCGAATACGTAGCAGTGAATAGTAAAGTATATTTTGCAGTTTTTTACAATACGATATTCAAAATACGGCCGGGTACATAAATAACATTCTTAGGGTCCGTGTTCACGAATTTCTGCACATTTTGGTCTTCAAGCGCCTGAGCTTTTACCTCTTCTTCGGTCGCATCCTTGGTGACGGTCAGTTTGGCACGGACTTTTCCATTCACTTGCACCACGATCGTCCGGGTTTCTTCGATTATTAAATTATCATCCCACACTGGCCAGCCGGCTTTCTCGATCGATGTTTCGTTGCCAAGCTCTTGCCATAGTTCCGCGCTCATATGCGGCGCGAACGGTGCCAGGAGACGCACAAGCACGCCAAGAGCTTCTCGCCAGGCTTCCTCTGAAAAGCCGTCGACTTTCAGCTTATATAGCTCATTCACGTATTCCATCAGGCCAGCAATCGCCGTATTGAAACTAAGGCGATGGTAATCGTCGGTCACTTTGCGAACGGTTTTGTGCTGTGCGCGCCGCAGCACGTCATCGTTGCCCATGAAGCCTTTTTCGCTTTCTATAAATTCCTGTGTCAGTGTCCACACGCGGTTCAAGAAGCGGTAAATACCGGCTATGCCACGCGGATCCCACGGCGCATCGAGCTCGATCGGCCCCATGAACAGCACGTAGGTGCGCAGGGCATCGGCGCCATAACCTTGGTCGATGACGTCGAGGGGGTCGATGACGTTACCCTTGGACTTGCTCATTTTCGTGCCGTCTTCAGCATTTATATAGCCATGGTACACCAGTTTTTTCACCGGTTCCTTGAAGTTCGTGAGGCCCATATCTTTGAATACGTGCGTCCAAAAACGGACGTACAGCAGGTGCGCGACAGCGTGATCACCACCAACGTAGTAATCGAGCGGCGCCCAATAATTCGCCTTCTCCGGGTCCCAGGCCATTTCGTTGTTATGGGGGTCGGCATAGCGGAGGAGATACCAACTGCTACAGGCATAGCCGTCCATGGTGTCGGTTTCACGTTTAGCTGGCCTTCCACACGTCGGACACGTGGTATTGACCCACTCTTCGGCTGTGGCCAGCGCCGAACGGCCATCACCTTTTGGTGCGTAGTCTTCAATGTCCGGCAGTACCACTGGCAGTTGGTCTTCGGGAACGGCGACAGCACCATGCTCGTCACAATGAATGACAGGAATTGGCGCACCCCAATAACGCTGGCGGCTGATCAGCCAGTCGCGCATTTTGTAGGTAACTTTGCTTTTGCCGACACCTTGCTGTTCCAGCCAGGCCACGATTTCTTCGCGTGCTTCTTCCGTTCGCATATCATCGAACTCACCAGAATTGATAAGCATACCTTCACCGTGATAGATTTCACTGCGGTACGGCTCGTTTTTTTCGTAAGCTTTTGCGGCTTCGATCGCCCGCACAATCCCTTCATACCAATGGCCCGCCCCACCGTCGGGGTTGGTCCGCTTTAGCAGCTCTTCACCCGTCGTCCAGTACGGCACGAACTTTTCGTGTGCTTCAAGCGCCTGTTCGCCCTGAGTTGCTCGGTCAACGATTGCCAGAAAGTTGTAGCCTTTCGAGCGCCGGTTCACTTTTTTATTGCTGTTGTAGTAGTACGAATATACCGGCGCGCCAAGCGGAATCATCGCTTCCACGTCCACGAAGCCGGCTTCTTCACGCAGCTCGCGGTAGGCCGTTTGCTCGAAGGTTTCGCCTTCCTCATGACCGCCCGACACGAGCCAACCACGGTCGTTGCGCTCGTTTGTAAGGCCCATGAACTCCTTGGTCTTTGGGTCGTACGCAATCACCACCACGCCTTCGACTTCCTGGGATTCAGGCAACTCTTCCCCGAAATCCTGCGCCACGACGTCCGTAATTGGCATATTGAATTTCTCGGCAAACGCAAAGTCGCGCTCGTCGTGCGCCGGTACCGCCATGATCGCTCCGGTGCCGTAGCCACCCAGTACATAATCGGCCACCCAAACGGGGACTTCGCTGCCAGCTGCTGGGTTAATGGCTGTTACGCCTTCAAGTAAAATGCCGGTTTTATCCTTGCTGTCCATCTGGCGCTCAATTTCAGACTTCGCGACCGCTTTCTTCACGTAGTCGCGCACGTCTTCGGTGTTTTTTAGTGCAGTATGTTGCTCAAGCGCAGCCGTCACCCACGGGTGCTCGGGAGCAAGCACCAGGAAGTTTGCGCCAAAAATGGTGTCCGGCCGGGTCGTAAACACGGTAATATGTGCCGGTTTGCCAGCTTCATCTTTCCAATCATTCACCGATTCATCGGCAAATCTCAGTTCAAAATCAATCTCAGCGCCTTGCGATTTGCCAATCCAGTTTGTTTGCGCCGTTTTGATTTTCTGCGGCCAGTCGAGGTCCTCAATTTCATCCAATAGCGCATCGGCATAGTCGGTGATTTTGAAGAACCATTGCTTCATGGATTTTTTTTCTACCTGGCTGCCGCAGCGCCAGCACTTGCCACCTTCCACCTGCTCGTTGGCCAGCACGGTTTTATCAACCGGGCACCACCACTGCATGCTTTCTTTTTGGTACGCCAGGCCGCGCTCGAAAAACTTGGCGAATACCCACTGGGTCCAGCGGTAGTATTCCGGGTCGGACGTATTGATTTCGCGCGACCAGTCGATACTCACGCCCATGCGCTTGAACTGCTTTTTGAAGTTCGCGATGTTCGCTTTTGTTACTTCCGCCGGTGCCGTGCCGGTTTTAATGGCATAATTTTCAGCCGGCAGCCCGAACGTATCCCAGCCCATAGGATTGAGTACGTTTTTGCCGTGCTGGCGATAGAAGCGTGCTATCGCATCGACAATGGAATAACTAAACGCGTGGCCCGTATGCATACCGGCGCCGCTCGGGTACGGAAACATGCCGGAGACGTACAATTTCGGCCGCGAAAGATCGGTCGTTACTTCATACGTTTTCTGTTCGTCCCAAACAGCCTGCCATTTGGGCTCAATCTCGGAGGGGTTGTAGCGCTTCATACGCTACCTAGTATAGCAAACTTTTGCCCCTGTTGTATGTAACGATGCAAAGGGTTAGGCAAATTTGGAGAAAAACGTATCTTTTATCGCCATCCACTGCGGCGACTGTCGTACAAGTTCTATGTCGTCACTGGTAACCACCAGCACCTTTACCGCTTCTTCCAGATAAATGCCACCCTGGGAACCTTTTACCAGGATTGCCGCACCATCTTCCGTGACGCTACGGGCAAATCCCCCAGCGTCAATGGCACTCTTGAAACTTTTCACCTGGCACCCGCGTGCACGAGCGGCCGGCGCCAAGTATTTTTCCGCTTCTTCGCCAACGGTAATCACCCATGCGAGCATGTTCGGGTCGCACAATGAACCAAGCGTCTCGTGCTCAACCGCCGAACTTGCCCCAAGTTCGTTCATACTGCCCAAAATAGCGATCCGCTGCGGTGCCTGCAGGCTATAAAGCGCCTGTATTGCCGAAGCTGCGGCAACCGGGCTGGAGTTGTAGGTATCGTCAATCACGATCGTATTATCAATGCCATGAAGCACGTTCATGCGTCCCGGTACCGGCCTGATAAGTTTCAGTCCGTCGGCGATTTCGTTCGGCATCAATCCCAGCTGAGCGGCCACCGCGACTGCACCCATGGCCGGCCGTAAGCTGTGTTCGCCCACTACTTTGATAGTAACCGGAACCGGTTGTTCGAAATTAGGGGTAATCACATTGCCCTTGTACCCCTCCTTTACGTCAAAATCCTGAATTTCGAAACGATATTCCGCAGCACCGGTCGTCCCGTACGTATCAACCCTGGTGTTGGTAAGGAAGCTGGCGAACCGTCCCTCAATGTCATCGCGGTTAATAACGGCAACGACGGAAAAGTTAGCTGCCGTCAGCTCTTCTTTCGCCACCGTTTCAATGGTATTGAAAAACTCCATATGCTCGGGCGTAACGGCCGTTACGACACCAATGTACGGCTTCAGATATTTACCAAAAGCTTCAATGTCACCCGGACGGTCGGCTCCAAGCTCCTGCACGATCACGTCCACGCCGCTCGGCGTCTTGATGCGCTGCCGTGCTGCTGCAAACACCGACAGCCATGCGCCGATGCTACGGATATTTTCCGGGTACTCAATCCCGAGGATAGCGAGCGGTACGCTCATAGCGGTATTGTGGTTGCCCTCGTGAAGCGCCACCCGGTATTTGCGCGAAAGCAGTGTCGCAATGGCCCGTTTCGTGCTTGTTTTGCCCACGCTTCCCGTTACGACTACCAGTTTTACTTCTGGATGTTTTTCAAAATATTTAACGACGTAGCGTTCGAGTTTTCGCTGGACAAAGTGTTTAAACATACTTATGACTATAATAAACCATTTCGGTTTGATCAACGCCACAAGCGGTAAACCATTAGCTTTCGCGAGTTTTTTGGAACGTTTGGATCCCGGCATGCAGCGCCCTTGCCAGTTCCAACTGTCGAAGCGGTATGGTTTCGTATTCGTCCGGTGCGTTCTGCCGGACGCTGCGCATAAAGTAAGCGGTGTCAGCCAAAGGATACACACCCTCTAAATACAGCGCCCGTGAGCCTACTGCCATCCGTACTCGTAGCCGGCTTTCGTCCACCGTTTCAAGAGTATCGACCGTGACGCACCATGGTTCCTGCCCGTGTTGCTTCCGCTGCCAAAACCGGCGCTTTGACGGCTCGGTACTTTTCACAAGGTACGCGGCGTCTTCTTGCAACCACGAAATGATGAGTTGGCTCGGCGGAGCGAACGTTCCTTCTTTCAGCCGTTGGGCAACGACATCTGCCGCCCGAATGTATATACTGCGGTCTTTATCTTTTTCTTCTTCAGTGAGTTCGTCGAAATCCCCTTTTTGCCCCGCAGAAGCAGTACTTTTGTTACGGTCGAGCCATGCGTCGTGAATTCCCGCACCGGCGTCATCTGTGTTTGAAGCGAAATGCAGAAAAGGACGGGCATCGTAGTTGTCCTTTTCATAGAACGCCGTTTTGTATGCCTGAGTTACGGCACATTGTGCTGAAGCAAGGTTCTCAGCCTGGGCGTCTGCCGGCAAATCGTCGAAAGAGGTATTCGCAATATCACAGCTTGCTTCTCCGCCACGCGACGCAATCCATGTTTCATCTATAGTCGGCTTCAGGCGAGGCTCATACAGTCCTGTTTTCTCGTCGAATTTGCGCGTCATCCGCCACGCGTCGTGTGCCATAGCAGCCACGCGCTGTACGTCGTGTTCAAATTGCGCCGTCTCCGAGGACAGCCGTTCTTTATTCATTACCATTATTTATATTATAACACAAATAAGCTTACATATCAATGTACGATGCACCTGACAAAACATACGCCTCATATTACAATGGGGGTAACCAAGCTGTAACAGGAGGATACACGTGCCAGATCAGATTCAATCGGCTTCATCGCCCGAAAGTGAGCAGTTAATACGCGAGTTCTTGCAATCGCATCATAGCGGCGTTTTGGCCACTTCAGATATGTCGGGTAATCCTCACGCTGCCGTGGTTTATTTTTCGCTCGACGATAGCTTCAACCTTATTTTTGCCACCAAAACCGAAACCCAGAAATACAAGAACATCGAACAAAATAAGCAAGTGGCCTTCGTTTGTTATGACGAGCAATCGCAAACGACCGTTGACATACGCGGCCACGCAGAAGCGACCGATAATCCGGATCTACGCACACAAGCCCTCAATAACATGTTCGCTTCTTCGGCTACAGTCAGCCAAAGGGAGTTGCCTCCTGCAGAAAAGCTTTTTGCGGGTGAGTACGTTGCCGTCCGCATTGTTCCGCAAGTAATCAGGATGGCAGTATATGCACGTCCGGATGCCGAGAGCAACGACGAGTTATTTGAAACGATTACCTTCGCCCCCAAAGAGTAGGTGCTCTAAATTACTTTACAAAGTATAGTAATCTGCCGTATAGTAGAGAGTAGCTATACAAACTCTAACGTAAAGGAATAGACCGTGACAAAGATAGCTATTGTTATCGGCAGTACCCGCCAGGGCCGCCAAACTGATAAACTTGCCAAATGGGTGGCACAGGACCTACAGAAAAAAGCCGAGACAGAAGTGCTCGACTTACGTGACTACCCGCTTCCGTTCATCGACGAAGCCATCAGCCCGCGCTACAACCCGGAACGCAAGCCAGATGCAAAAACGCAGAAATGGCTCGATAAAATTGCCGAATTTGACGGTTTCGTATTCGTCACGCCTGAGTACAACCGTTCTACATCAGCTGTACTAAAAAACGCCATCGACGTCATCGGCCACGAGGTTGACGACAAGCCAGCCGCCATTGTGGCTCACGGAAGCAGCGGAGGCGGACAAGCCGCCGCTAACCTTCGTATGGCACTGCCAGGAATTGGTATGGTTACTATCCCACAAGCTCTCTTCTTTACCGATCATCTTGCAGATTCTATTTCCGAAGATGGTGAGCTCGCACAGGAGCTTCGCGAAAAACCCTATGGCCCACAAGTACACCTTGATATGCAAATCGACTCGCTGCTTTGGTACACCGAAGCGCTGAAAGCGGCCCGGAAATAGCTCTCCGTCACACAAAAAGGCTCTCGCAGGAGAGCCTTTTTAATAATAATGAAAACCCCACCCGCCAGCAGGGCTTTCACGAAGCTGCTGTTTGGGTGGGTTGGCGGATAAGCTAGTTAGACAATGCCAAGCCTAAAAGCGATTGCAACCATCTTGGAGCGGCTATTCGCCCCTAACTTGCGACCAATGCGGACCAAATGAGATTTGACGGTCATGCCACTAATATGCAGGGTGGCTCCAATCTCGTTGTTGGAATTCCCTTCGGCAACCAGCCGAAGTACTTCAAGCTCCCGTTCAGAAAGGCCGATGCTTTCCTTATTAATTTCCAATACCAACCCGGTGTCGCGCTGGGGAAGCGCACCCCCTAGCGATAAACCATAGGTAAGGTAATGGATACGAGGGAGCTGAAGGGAAACGATCAGCTCTATGAGCGTCAGCAGCCGGTCCCTCTTCTCCAGGAATATGCAAGACCCTCGATCCGGCCAGTTCTGCCGAAGCCTCTCCAGAAAGGCTCGAATTTCCGGAGCGCTCAGACCACTTCCTACAAACAGGCACACATCCCAGTCGGGAAGGCTGCCGGACGGCGGAATAACCTCGACGTTATACTCGTTGTTCCTGTCTTGCTCGCATACCTCTCTCACGCTCGTGATGAGCAGGTGTCGGACAAGCATACTCTCTTTTGAATACGCAGTCACTACAATGATGGCAGGCATACATCACCTCTCCTATCTACCCGCACTTCAATTATAACATCGGCCTATGAGAGCATTATGGTCTCCTAGACGGTTTTGGTTTTATACACCCTAAGGGCCAAGACGTACGACACGACAAGCAGCCCGACGCACCAGATAATTGCCGTGCCCGCGCTGCTGCCGACCGTCCCGTTTGTCAGCAGCGATCGCATTGTTTCAATGATCGGGGTCATCGGCTGATTTTCCGCGAACCACCGAAGCGCAGGAGCCATGTTATCAACCGGCGTGAACCCGGAACTAATGAATATCAGCAGCAACAATATATAACTGAAGGCGCCCGCGCCTTCCATTGTCTTTGCGAACAAGCCGAACAAGATGGCCAGCCATGTGGTTGCAAGCGTGAACAGCACGAGCAACCCCGCAAAAAGCGACCATTCCATTAGGCCGGCGTCGGACCGGAAGCCAATCAGCAGCGCTACCAAAAGTACCAAAAGCGAAGAGAAAAGATTTGATAGTGTCGATGAAGCCGCGTGGCCGCCCAAGATTGACGACGGCGCAACCGGCATAGTTTTGAAACGGTTAATAATACCTCTTTGCAAATCCATGCTCAGACGCACCGCCGCATACGCAATACCACTCACAACCGTCATAATAATGATGGCCGGCGTAATGAAATCGATGTACTTGATGCCGCCAAGCGACTTTTCGAATGAGGTGCCAAACACAAAGACAAATAGTAGCATCATCGCAATCGGCGTCATCACGACAGTAATAATCGTATCCATACTGCGTACTGTGTGGCGAAGGCTGCGTTTTGCCATCACCCATGTGTCGTGGAGCATACTCATTATTTTTCCTCCTTATCTGTGTTAATAACCTGCAAGAATACGTCGTCGAGTGATGGGGCCTTCTGGGAAAACTCCGCCACTTCAACCTTTGCTTGCTCCAGCTGGGTCAACAGGCTCGTAAGCGCTGCCACGCTGCCGTCGGTTGTGACAGCCAAAGAAAGCGCGTCGCTATCCGGCGTGGCTTTATATCCTTTCACTGCCGCTGCGGCCGCATGTAGCTGCTGCTTAGTATGGAACGTAAGCTCCACCTGGCCATGCGGTAACAGCTTTTTCAGTTCGGCCGCCGTACCGGTAGCCACGATCTTTCCTTTGTTCAAGATCGCAATCTTATCTGCCAACTGGTCCGCCTCCTCCAAGTACTGGGTGGTAAGAAATATCGTCGTACCGTTCTCCGCCAGCGACCTGATCGTCTGCCACATGCTATTGCGGCTCTGGGGATCAAGGCCAGTGGTTGGTTCGTCAAAAAAAATGATCGAGGGAGTGCCGATCAAACTCATCGCGATATCCAGCCGCCGACGCATGCCTCCTGAATAGGTCAGAACGCGGCGGTCTGCAGCATCTTCAAGGCTAAATTGCTGCAGCAGTTTATTTGCCGCGATTTTCGGGTCATCGACATGGCGGAGCTCACCAATCAACTCCAGGTTTTCACGACCCGTAAGGATATCGTCAACCGCCGCGAACTGCCCCGTCAGGCTAATGGTACTACGCGCTTCTTCCGCTTGCTTGGACACATCGTACCCGCCTACCATAGCCGTGCCGCCATCGGCTTTTGTAAGTGTCGTCAGGATATTGATGGTCGTCGTCTTGCCGGCACCATTGGCGCCAAGCAATGCAAAAATCGTCCCTTTTTCTACGCTGAACGATACGTCCCGGAGCACCTCGACTTTTTTAAAAGACTTCCGAAGAGCGCCGACAGTGATTGCCGCGGCTTGTTTTTCCATATCATTGCCTCCTTATTTAACGATAACGTTATCTAGTTTTGCTTTGGCACCTTTTAAAATAGCATATGTTACCTTGTCCATTGTGGCGCCGTCAAAAACTGTATGCTTCACGTCGGAATGGTGGAACGAGACATCGTTGAGTATCGTGTTCTTGAACGATGCTTTCTTAAGCGACGTATTGTCGAAATTCGTCCCATTAAGGGTAAATCCTTCGAAAGATACGTCCGTCAGGTCGGAATGGCTGAAGTTGGTGCCATCCAGCAAGGCGTCGTCAAACGTGGCTCCCTTAAGTGCCGATGCCTTGAACTGCGTATTAGTCAGGTTGGCCTCGTTGAAGCGCACATTGGTAACATCGCTGCCTGCGAAAACCGCGCCCGTTAAGGTAGCACTACTGAATGAAGCACTCCTTAAATCGGCGCCATTGAACTTGGCATCGGTTAAGTCGGCGCCCTCAAAGTTCGACTCGGCAAGCGAACTATAGCTAAAATCGGCCGCAGCTAAATTCGTATCACTTAAATCAGACTGCTTCAATTCCGTGGAAGCAAACTTCGAACGGCTTTGTCGTGCCTGTTTGAATGTCTCTTTCAGCATTTTTCCTACGGAGCGTCCGTCTTCCTTTTTTTCTTCAGGAACGCTACGCACTTCGGCCATTATTTCCGAAACGTCACCGAACGAGTCGATCGTCATCTGGTATGCTCCCTCATCGCTTTTGCCTTGCTCCTTCAGGTCGTTGAACTTTTCCAGCAAGTTCGCCAGCAGTTCCTGCTCGACTTCAGCCCGCGCAGGAAAGTTGCCGTACGGCCTGAACGTTTCGTCTAAAAATTTCTTTAGTTTCTTTTCCATAATTCCTCCTTATAATAATTTGTCTAAAACTTCTTTGGAAAAATTCCAGTTTTCTTTATTGCTTTCATACTGCACGCTGCCGTTCGCGGTAATGTGATAATACTTACGCCGTCCGCCCTGTGTCTCATCTCCCCAATACGAGGAAATATACCCATCGTGTTCAAGGCGCTTCAAACTGGAATACATCGTGGCTTCCTTTAGTTCGTATTGCCGGTCCGACAGCTCGTACACGAGCTTGGTAATTTCGTAGCCATACTTATCGCCACTCATCAATAGTTTCAGGATGATGGTGTCGGTATGTCCGCGAAGCAAATCAGATGATAATTTTCTATCGATCATAATTGCAGTATATATCATATTACTATGACAGTCAAGGTAATTATTAAAAAACGGAAAAGAGAAGTCCCAGCCTCCTCACGATAGTTGCCCGGTAAGTGTTACCATTTAGCACCAAAGATCAGGTACCGAGAACTTATCCCACCCTGACGGCCACGAGTATTCCCACGACAATAAGCACCGCCGACAAAAAGAGCCTGAAACGCTTTTCAGGCAAGCGGCGTAGCAACGGTGCCCCTAAAAGCGTTCCAACGATAACGCCGGCCGACATAATACTTATTTCCGGCACGAGCTGCTTGAGCTCGGCTCCTCTGGTTGCTACATAAATGGGAACGCGGAAAATATCGACGGCCATCGCAATGGCTGTCGCCGTCGCAACGAACTGCATTTTCGTAAGCTTGAAACCCACCAAGCCCGCCGCGCGTAACCCTCCCTGGTTGCCCACTAGGCCACCGAAAAATCCACTTAGTGCGCCAATCACCCAACTTAGGGGGCCTTTGCTATTCACCTTCTCGGACCAACCGAATATATTGGAAAAGCCTGCCAGAACCATTAGCCCGCCAAAAACAACGGCCAATGCCGCACTCGCCGCCCATCCTTGCAACAATGCTCCCGCCACGCCACCGACTGCGCTAAGAATACCGAAACTGAAAAGGACTTTACGGTTCACTTCCCTTCTAAGTAGCCAGAAACGCACTACCGACCCGAAAAGATGGGCAATCCCAACCGCCGCAACCGCCGGACCAAAGCCCGCATAAACAGCCAGCACGGGTGTTAAAAAGCTGCCAATGCCAAACCCCACGATAGCGGCCGTGCCGCCCGTGAATACACCTAAAACGAAAAGGAGAATATCGTTTAGCATTAGTCCTTAGATACGCTAAGCCCCTACTGTCCCTGTTTTAATTTCTCCAGCACGTTCGTAGTAGGCAAAAGTGACACCGTTTGGCGTTACTAAACTGTCGGTTAGCGTGAAGGCCGCAGGAATGGTGCCCTCACCAAACAGGCGCTTGCCCGTGCCAAGGGTGATAGGAAAAGTCATGAGGCACAGCTCGTCCACCAAATCATTCGTAAATAATGTCTGGGCCAGGTTGCCGCTGCCATGAACTTTTATAGGAGATCCCTCCGAATCTTTGAGCTTTCTGATATCATCGACATTTTTCAATAGCACTGAGTTTTTCCATCCTGAGTTATCTACGTCCGACTGACTCATCGTGTCGCTCACGACATATTTGGTGACGTCAAGAATGCCTGGCCACATATCGGCATGTTCGGGCCAGTATTTGGCAAAAATCTCGAACGTTTTCTGACCTAAAAGGATGTCCGTTGATTCCATCCACCTTTTCATGAAATCGCCCGCCGCCGCGTCGGCTTCGGTAAAGTACGGCGCGGTCCAGCCACCATACTTGAAGTCACTCGACGTATCTTCGTCTGGTCCGCCAGGAGCCTGCATAACCCCATCTAACGTAATAAACTCTTGGACAATTATTTTTCTCATAGATGCGCCCTCCACCGGTTAATGTCTGTATTATATTTTACCACTAGCAGCATTTTTGCCGGCTGGGTCATTACATGTTTAGTTTTCGTAAGAACTGCGCGTTAATTGCCACGACGATAGTGGAGGCGGACATAAGCACCGCCCCGAACGCCGGTGACAGGACGAAACCGAATGCAGCGGTGACGCCAGCGGCCAGTGGGATTGCAATGGTGTTATAGCCTGTCGCCCACGCGAGATTTTGTAACATCTTGCGGTACGTTGCTTTGGACAGTTTGACGATCTTAGCGACACCACGCGGATCGCTCGAGGCCAGCACTATTCCGGCCGATTCAATCGCCACATCCGTCCCTGCGCCAATCGCAATGCCGATGTCGGCCTGCACCAGCGCAGGAGCGTCGTTTACGCCGTCGCCAACCATCGCCACGCGGGTACCGTCGGCTTGCAGCTTCTTAACCGTTTCGGCTTTATGTTCTGGTAGTACTTCAGAAAAGTACTCTGTAATCCCAAGTTCTTTGGCGACCCAAGCGGCCACGCCCTTACTGTCCCCTGTCAGCATAGCCACGCGTTTACCCATAGCTTGCAGCGCAGCAACCGCTTCTTTCGATTCTTCGCGGATGACATCGGCTAACATAACCGCGCCACGGACGTTCCGGTCTTGGTCGATGACGTACACGACCGTCTTGCCTTCTTTTGAAGCCTCGGCCGATGCCCGCTTAACAGATGCCGACAGCTTGGCTTCCAGCTCTTTCACAAGCTGCGGACCGCCCACATATGCGGCGTGACGGTTCATAATAGTGGCCTTTGCGCCACGCCCAGAAAGCGCAGAAAAGTGGGCTACCTCGGGTATTTTTACTTTTTGCTCCTTCGCAGCACGCACGATCGCACGGGCAATAGGATGCTCCGATTCCGTTTCGATAGCAGCGGCAACGGCAAGAACCTCGGTTTTATCGCCATCGGTTATTATATCCACTACGCCCTGCTCACCCTTGGTAAGCGTACCCGTTTTGTCAAACAAAATAACGTCTATATTGCGCGCCGCTTCAAGTGCCATGCGCTGGCGAACAAGCAATCCGTTCCTTGCAGCGAGCGTGGTGGATATAGCGGTTACCAGTGGAATGGCAAGGCCAAGTGCATGCGGGCAGGCAATAACAAGTACCGTCACGACGCGTTCCAGAATAAAACCCGCCGATTCACCAACCGCAGCCCAGGCTATCCACGTCACCAGTGCCGCGCCTAGCGCTACGAACGTAAGGTAGGATGCGGCCCTATCGGCCAAAATCTGCGTTTTAGACTTGCTGTGTTGCGCTTCAGAGACAAGCCTCATAATGCCTGCGAGCGCAGTATCATTGCCAACCTTTGTTACCTTAATAGTAAGCGAACCGCTGCCGTTGATCGTTCCGGCAACAACCTCGGTTTTAGCTGTTTTCCTGACCGGCTTTGACTCGCCCGTAAGCATCGACTCATTAACATCAGACTCGCCTTTCGTCACCTCGCCGTCTACGGGCACCTGGCCGCCGGGGCGAACAAGTACGAAATCGCCGACCTTCAATTCACTTACCGGCACGTTTTGCGTACCATTGCCGCTTACCAGTTCGGCCTCGTCGGGCAGTAGCTTCGCCAGCTCTTTAAGCGCCCCCTGCGCATTCTGGACGGAGGCCATTTCAAGCCAATGGCCCAAGAGCATGATCGTCACCAGCGTTGCAAGCTCCCACCAAAAATCCATGCCGCTCACCAGTTTCAGCGTAGAAGCAAGGCTATAGCCAAAAGCAACGGTAATCGCCATGGAAATCAGAGTCATCATGCCCGGCTGCCGGCTTTCTATTTCAGCCTTTGCGCTTTTCAGGAACACCAAACCACCATAGAAGAAAATAACGATACCGAAAACAGGGGGAATGTACTCGCTCCCGGCAAACGCCCAATCCACGCCAAACCACCTCTGAACCGTATGTGAAAATACAAGCGTTGGAATGGTGAATAGCAAACTCAACCAGAATTTCTGCCTGAACATATCCGGGCTGTGGCCCGCGTGCTTGTCGTGCTCGGCGTGAGCCATGTGATTGTGCTCCATCGTATCCCCCTGTTACCTACCCCTCCACCGCTACTTCGAAACCTCCGTATGCCATTCTCTTCATATCGGCCGGCATTTCAAAATCACCTTGGTCTTTATAGTTTTCACTCATTTCTTCCATCACTTTTTTGTTTACTTCATCGCGGTGCTCTTTAGAGTTAAAAACAATGAAAGAAAACCATACGTTTTCATCACTGGTCGCACCGGTCATTTCAGAGAAGGCGCGTGATTTTTCATCGCCCATTTCCTGTTGCTTCAGATCATCACCCCTGCACTCGAAGTATTGAAGCGCACCATGTTTCATCCACGAGTCCCGCCCTTCCTCTGCCATTTTCTGGTATTCCGCTTCCTTGCCTTCAGGTACTACAAGAACAAATCCGTCAACATATTTAGCCATCTTATATGCTCCTTTTTAAAGCTTAGGTACTTTATAATTTTAACACTTAAGGCAGGGCAAAAAGAACGCCGAAACATCTGGCGTCACTCTGCAATTTTCGTCATTTCTTTTTTACGTACGACATCTCAAGATCTTTTCGCCACAACTTCCCTTCGTCATCAGAGGCTTCCGCAAGACAATGTAAACTACCATCAGGCTTAATAGTAAGCGTCATACGCTGATAAAAATCGGTATCTTTACGGTTGAATATCAACGTTTTTCCGTCAAATGCCGTCTCAAATATGCGCGCCACTCCCCGTGGATCGTAATAAAACATTTGATACTTCTGCTGAGGGTCGCTGTAGCCGATTACCCACGTACCGCCTGGCATTTGGTCGGCGCCAGTCTCGTTTAAAACGACAAACGAATTGTATATCCGTTCAATTGTAGCGGTTCCTTTGGCGGTTGCGTCCATACTTTCCAAAAACCAACAGTTATACATCGTGTACTCCCACTCACCGATGAGAGGTTCCAGTGCGGCTAGAGCTTTGTTTTCCATAACCTCATAATATCAAAAATACGCCTCTCAGCGTATTTGATACATTGACTAATTTGGTGCTGGATTGCAGACGTATTTCAAACTGTTAATACAGAGGTCGTCGACACTTACAAATTGTAGGATTTAGCAAAAAGGTTCAACCTAGCCGACAATCTCTTAAACTAATTATCTGAATAAGTCTTATAACGATACTTCTTTAGAGCTGCGCACAACTTGTCTAGCTCCGTCATTGCCTCAAGAATCGTTTTGGCGTCTAACTTCTTTCCAAGTATCAAGTTTTCAGTACACGCATCTTTTGCAGGAGTAAAACGGTCATCATACACGTCTTTTTTGAAATCAGTGAGACGGCTCCGTCCTTCCAATTCATTATTCAGTGCAATAATAGCGGCAGAAATAGCCTTAAATAAGGCCACAATCTCTGTAAATTGAACTTCTTTTATCGTGACATTCGGCTTAATCGCAACATACACTTCCTTGAGGCGTTCGACATTCGAGTGTATTGATTCGAGGTCAGTTCTTATCACCTCGTTGATGTTATCCAACTTCGCAAACTTGCGTTCAACTATGTAAGGTATATAGAAGACAGTCCCAATTAGCCCCAAAATAGCAATGCAAGCACCAAGGTCAACTTCCCGCTTAAAGGTTATGTAAGGCACGTCACCAATTAACGCTCCGATAACAATACCTACCGCTAGAATAAACAATGCGATAAATACGTTTGTTCTGTTAATTGTATTTTTGCTTGAACCCATGCCAGAAACTTTCAATCAGCCCAGGGTCTTCATCCGACTTTATGGTTAATCGCTTTTGTACTTTAGGTGCCTTCTTATATGCCAATGACATCAACTTTGCCAGCTCTGATATAAATGATGACGCATAGCCAACTGTGTAATCTAAATCAATGACAACTCGTCCATTCTTATCTTGAATAAGCTCTTTGTCGGCAATAGGCTTGACGACATCTTCAAAAAACTCCTCGGCGGAATTATCACCATCACTGCGATGCCTCGCACCGGGTATCTTCGCAAAATCAATTACTCGTATCACTTTTAATTCATCCATCTTTACTCATTTCCCAATAGTAGACCGTACCACCAAATGAGTCAGCAGAATCTATAACACCTTCGTTGGTATTTAACATATTCACTAATGCTCTATTAGTCACTATCTTAAATGTATCATATTTACCCTTGTTCGCTAAAGTGTAAACGGTTTGCAACCCCTTGCCACGATAAGAAAGACCCGTGCTGCTATCGACACCCTTTGGTATGTTGGTGCGTAAGAACTTGCTCTGGGAATTGTCATATAAGTCAGTAATGGCGCTATCAAAAAGTTTGCTTGTATCGGCCAAGTTCTTTCGCTTGAGGCTTTCAAAGATGCCGATACCGAGGTCAACGACACTAAAAATCATCTTGCCTGTATCGTTATCTTCTATAACTGCAAGGAACCAGGGTATGTTCACGTCATCCAAAATGTTATCAGGGTTGGCATGATTATTTGTATTCTGCATAATCTCAACCATGATGGGTGAGAGTTGGTCGGTGCCGTCTTGACCGAGAAACTTTTCGGCGTACTTAAGGACATCATCAATGAAATCAACATTCACTTTGGTGCTCCGGCGGGACAAAAAGAATGTATGGTCAGCAATCCCTTGACCTGTAACTGTTTGGTGGAACTGTGCCTGTTTGAATAGGTCGCCCGCTTCGGTGCCCACTGGTGGAATATATACATTGATATACTTGCGCATCTTCGCCTCTTGGTTGCGCCTATCCATCATCATTGAAATAACAATTGCAATAGTAGCCAAGTCCGTATGCTGGATGCCGTTCATGTTCATCACCGAGTACGTCCGACTCTCAATATTCCTAAGTACACGATGAACATACTCTATAGCCGGGCCACGATTTGTGAGGATGGAGAAGTTTTCGGGAGCGACTAGGTTATCCCGTTCACTGTCGTCAAGAGGTGGGCGTAAGTGCAAGTAGCTCTGGTTTGGCACATAATGAATATACTTACGACTTAAGCGTTTCTTGTTTTTGTATTTCGCCCAATTAGAACTCCCCTTAATTCTGCCCATTTAACCCTATTATGTCAGAGGTATCGAGCTTAAAAAAGCATTAGCAGAAAAGATATGGGCAGAAGCTATTCCTTAGACTCTACAAGTTTAATAAATTCTTCCCAGCTCATTCCACCAGAGCGAACCATAGTCAGCGTTCAAAGCTCATCGGATTCTTGGTTTCTAACTTGCAATTAAACGATAAAAAGCTGTCATTTACAGTAAATTACCCCTTTAACAAGATTCTTGAGACAAAAGAAAAGAGTCAAAATGACTCTGACTCTTCACTTTGGTGCGGGTACAGGGACTCTAACCCTGGACCTCTTCCATGGCAAGGAAGCGCTCTAACAGCTGAGCTACACCCGCATAACCTCTAAAATTATAGATGAGCCTCTGTTGTTTTGCAAGAGCAAAGTCGTGCCGTTCCCCTATTGTTAAATACTTCCTTCTCTTGTAGAATAGGTGAAGTACGTGTGGCTCTTTAGCTCAGTTGGTAGAGCAGAGGCCTGAAGAGCCTTGTGTCCCCAGTTCGAGTCTGGGAGGAGCCACCAAAACGGAACCAAAACGGAAATTGTCGCCCGCAAGGACGGCTTTTTCTATGGTTTTGCGCAGCAAAACCCAGCTGCTTTTCTGGGGGAGGTTTGAAATTGCTCGGTCGCAATACCGACTTTTTTGTTTTTCATTTTCAGGTTCAAACCAAAGATTTCGAGGTAGAGCGATTTTTTCGCCGCCAAATCGTCGGACTTTGCTATTTTTTCTTTATAGAAATACTTCACTTTTTCTCGTTCAAAATATGCGTGGGCTAAAGAAGTCCAGGCAATGACCATTAAAACTGTAAAGTTGCCAGTTCGAAAAGTACTTCGAGATCATTATAGGTAGGAATTGCTTGCGTAGCAGAGTCAATGGACTTATCAAGTAGTTCTTTGACGCTTCTTGAAAGTCTCTTCTTCATATCTGTTATTTTAACATGCTCTTCCCACGCTCACTTCTTAGAAATAGACACTATCGCGCCTCTACTTGTTACTTTTGCGTCGATTATCATCGCGGCACAGCAACTGGCAGTTGGCGTACTCTGTCTTGCCGCCTTGACTCCACGGAGTTATATGGTCGGCTTCCATCTCGCCAATGTCAAAATGCAGTTTACAAACCGGACAAATACCAGCTTGCTCCTCGTATTTCATGACCCGCGTCTTTTCGTCAAATGTACGCAAAGAGAGCGTGCGCTCGTCGCCAGTCAGCAGATATTCATAAATACCTTTCTTGCTATTCACTTCGTCATCGTTGATAAGTTCGACTATACGCATTTCTAAATCAGCCGCATTGAGCGCGTCATTTTTGTGCGCATTGTATAATGCGCCCCATTCCAAGCCTTTCATAATAGAGCGGTAGTTCGGGAAAATCCGCTCCACCCATGCGATAACTTCCTGGAAATACTGCCACAGCTCCGCCGCATTTTCGTCGGCTTGATGAGTTGCCATATAGTGTTCAATATTGCCGTTTGAAATCCATTTCAGCGTTCGCTCCAGTATTTCCTGACGATTCGGCGTGCCGCTCACATACCTGTCACCTAACTTGGCGGCTGCGCCGCCAGTTTTGCTAAACCACCGCTTGGCGTCGGACAGCCAGGGGCCAGTGTGCATAGCGTTCAGAAGTTCCTGATCGTTGAGCGGCTTGCCCGCTATATTTATGGTGCGAAACCACGCCAGTTTCTCGCTCGGCGTACCCTCGCAGATATAAATCGACAATTCATAATCGAGAATCCGTTGCTGCTGGTCGGACGTAAGGTTATTAAATGCCAGTTCATATCCGTCATCGAATTTGATAGGAATAATGTCGGTTACATACTGGCAGATACTGACAGTGCGCTGTTGGCCGTCCATAAGTTCAAAGTTGCCGTCGTTATCCTTGGCCCAGTACATCGTATTGAGCGGGAAACCGCTGCGCACCGTCCGAATCACGGCGTTGCGATCTTTCTCACCATAGATAAACTCGCGCTGATAGGCTGGGCGAATATCGAGCTTGCCGCCATAGCCCACGACACCACCCTCGCCATTGTCCTCGTAGCCGTTCACTAAATCGCGAATCGTTATTTTCTCAAAATCTTTGCCTGATAGTTTTATATTCATTCTGCCGCCTTTCGTTGAACCAATATCCTCTTAAAAATTTTTACTCCGCTAATGTAAAGTGCGCTTGCCAACGAATAGCCGTCAGGAGCATAGCTACCCGCGTTGCCAATAATCTCAAACTCGCTGAACGAGGAGCCGTGCATAAATTTCCTTTCCGTTGATGTGCATTCGCTTGTTTGGCATTGTATTTCCCTCTGCATATCTATCGAGTCCGATGATCCTGAATGCGTTTGACGAGAACTCTGAAGTACGGATAGACTGTCCTTGTCTGTCTGTCTGTCTGTCTGTCTGTCTGTCTGTCTGTCTGTCTGTCTGTCTGTCTGTCTAATTCAGTGTATTGCAGGTCTTTGCTGTCGTCACCTTTTCTGAACTTTACAACTTCAAAACCACTGTCCGGAACCCAACGGTCAAGAAACGTAATCGGCACACCCATCACGCCCATGTAGTCGCTTGGAATATCGGCAATTTTACTGACTTCGATAGCGTCATAATTGTCATATTTCGGATACAGTCCGCGTGCCAGGCCTTGTTCGTAGGTGAGATATGGCGTAATCGGATCCTCGGACTTATCAACATAGAGATTTGTAAACCAACCGACGTTGCGAAACTTCACTAGACCAGTCGCAGGGTCGTAAACGCCAGCGGCGAACTCGCGCGACTTTTCTGGCGGGATTTTGAAAAAGGCATTGCCGCCAGCAAAGCCATAGCCTAGCCACAATTTGTTGTCCTTGATAAGTTTGAAAATTTCTTTGTAGGTAATGGCGTTTTTGCTGCCGATGATGAGAAAAAGCTTTTCGTATTCGACGAGCTGCGCCATGAACTCGCGAAACAGACTGAACGGCGGATTGGTAACGACAATATCGGCTCGTTTCAACAGTTCGATACATTCGGCGGAGCGAAAATCGCCAGCGGGATATATCGCGTCACCATGCAGTGGCGTCGCAACGTTTTTGTCGTGTTTTAGCAAATCTTCGACATCATCAAGGCTTATCGCACCGTCATTGTTCAGGTCAGGCACTTCGTTGATTTCTACGACATACGGCTCTTCACCCTCCGGCTTCAGGCCTTCGATATCGAGCAAGCTTAATTGACTGCCAGTGATAGGCGATTTTGTATAACCGGTGGCGATAAGTTTTTTCAGGCCAAGTGTATTGAAGTTGGCGGCGAAATATTTGAAAAAATTACTCTCGAAAGGATCGTCGCAGTTACACAAGATGACTTTGCCGCGTAGTTGGTCGCGGTAATGGCGCAGTTCGTTAGCAATATCGTTGAGCTGGGTATAAAATTCGTCGTTTTTCTGCTGTTTTGCAACGTGAAGATTTTTTTGAGCCACGGACACCTTTCTCTGTACGGTGTCCTGAAATTAAAACGACACCGCAAGGTGTCTTACTCCCATTCACAATCCGACGGCTGCCGAGTTGTTTATGCGGTGCCGTTTCTACACGGCAATCACAAAAATGGGTCATCAGATTGATAATTAATAGTAAGACTCTCTCATTCTACTATTTCTACCGATGTTTTGCCAGATAGCAAAAGCGCACCCGACCAGAAAAACCAACCCTTTCAACTAAAAGAAAAATACGGCGGGGGAAATCTCAAAAATAATTCAAGGGTTGGTTTTTCTGGCGGGGCGCAGGGCTGAGCTTCAGCCATTTTGCTCGAAATAGGTTCGAACTTCGTCGTAAAGTCGCACTAGAGTAAAGCGCTCGGTTTCGGCTGGTCGTTTTACTTTAGTGGCATCTAATGATTAGCATGGCTTCTCTGCCTTTTAGCTACCACTTTCTTTAATCATACCCAAATTTATATTATTCCCTCGTTGTGTGCCTACTTACGGTGCTGCTACAGGATCACCCATAAAAGCAGCGATTTCTGCTGTGGTAAGTGCTGTGTTAAAAATTCGTACATCGTCTACTTCCACGTATGAGGGCGAAGGCGCTATGGCTAGGTTGTAGGCACCGGTATCCATCGTACCGACATTGTTCACAAAGGCTACCTGTACACCGTCTTTGTACAAGCCGATGTTCGTACCGTCGTACGTAAGCGCAACATGCGTCCAGACATTCACCGTAAGAGCAGGACCATTAATGGAGGCGAGCCCACCGTTACGTACGTTCCCCTGAAGTATATTCGGCGTACCATAGCTGTTTCTTTCCGCCCAAATCGCAAACTTTGTACTACCGCTTGTGTCGAGTGTATCCCATATGCCCAGTATAGCTCGGTCTTGGTTGGCAGTAAGATCGGTCGGCCGCGCCCAACACATCATAGTCATGTGAAGCGTGGCAGCCCATCCTGTTCGATGCGCACTGCCCGCGCCAGAGTTGCTAAGAGCACTCGCTCCCGTATGGCCCGCAACCCACGTGACGCTTGCATCAAGTGTGAGGGGAATGTTGAGTCCCAAGCTATCGCGGGCGGTAGTGCCAGAACCTTCATTAAAATTCCACGCTCCTATTAAGTTGGGGTGGTTTTCTCTGCGCCGCAGGGCAGTGACTCGAAATGAAGGAATGGCCATCGTTTACTAGAATCCTTTGGCACCTAGGGCGCCGTACCAGTTCGTACCGCCATCAACGGTAAAGAGTGACACGATGTCCATTTTGGAGGCGGTTGTTGTAAGTACAGGTGCACCTGCATTGCCCCATTTAACAGCAGCCGGCCACGTAATCGTGCGTGAGCCAGTCGCGTCCTGAAAGACAAGAAGTGTCAGGGTACGCATAGCTCCAGACACTGGAGCGGTGAGAGTGATGGTGCAGTTGGCAGTCATGGTTAGTTTTTGCACATTTCCGTTAGCAAGGTCAAGCGTGATTGCCGTGCTTGAGTTGCCGGCATCAAAGAATGTCTCACCACCACCATTGGTCACTGTGACACGGGCAGCCAGATCGGTGGTAAGGTTGGACACATCCCCTTCTACTAATGTAACGGCGCCAGTCTTACCTGCCACGCTCGTAACCGGGGCACCAGGAGCTGTTGCCCAAGTGCCATCCCCGCGCAAGTACGTGGTGTTGTCTGCAGTTCCGGAACCAAGCTGGCCGGCAGGCACATGCGTTGACGCGTTCAAGCCAGCATAGCCGTTGGCAGCACCTTTATTCGCCGTCTGTTCAGCACCGGTAATACGAGAATCGTTACCCTGGGCAGCGGTACCGGCGGTCGTGCCATAAGAAACGGTAAGAGTGCGGTTCGCACTGAGGTCACCGCCGCCCGTTAGCCCGGTCCCTGCGGAAATAGTGGTGGTTTTATCAGCTTTGGCGGCAAGATCGGTCGTAAGGTTAGTAATGTCGCTTTCTACAAGAGTAACTGCTCCCGTCTTCCCGGCGACGCTGGTAACGGGAGCACCTGGAGCTGTCGTCCAGGTACCGTCGCCACGGAGATAGGTAGTACTATCTGCAGTGCCAGACCCTAACTGAGCTGTTGGTACATGCGTTGACGCATTTAAGCCGGCGTAGCCGTTCGCGATACCTTTGTTCGCCGTTTGCTCGGCACCGGTAATGCGACTGTCATTCCCTTGGGCAGCGGTGCCAGCGGCGGTACCGTAACTTACCGTAAACGTACGGTTGGCAGAAAGGTCGCCGCCCCCCGTCAGGCCAGTGCCAGCTGAAACGGTGGTAGTTTTGTCCACCTTGTTTGCAAGCGCAGGCACCGTCGGAGACGCGGCCGTACCGCTAAGATCACCCGCTAATTGGACGAGCCCTTTCGTGGTAGTCGTCGCATCAGGAGAACCGGCTACCGACGTCCAGGCAAAGCCGCCGCTCGACAGTGAGTCTTTCGTAAGGACTTGCCCATCAGCTCCACCCGTTATATCCAGTTTTGCCTCGGCAACGCTGTCATCTTGTATTTTTGCGCCCGAAACGGAGTTGTCCTGAAGGGCAGAGGAATTAACGGCATCCGCTTTGACCGTTCCGTCATTATTATGAGATACCGACAGGTAATCGTTCAGGACTTGCCCCCATGTCCCGTCATCCGATCCTGGAATTGGCAACCGTGCCACGTTCGTGTCTCCTTTTTATTTTTTCTTATGTTTAACTATAAGCAATATTTACATCAACTGCAAGGTTTATTTGTCGTCTTCCTGAGGTGTCGTCTCTAAGGCAAGCGCGAGCAGCCTTTCAATGAGGTCGGAGTAAGATATTCCATCGTGACGCCACAGTTTGGCATACATGCTAATATTCGTAAAGCCGGGGATGGTGTTAATTTCATTCAGATACAGCGTTCCGTCGTCTTGCAAAAAGAAATCGACGCGCGAAAGGCCGCGGCAGCCCATGATATCGTACGCCCGTGTTGCCAAGGCCTGTATACGGGACATTGTCGCCTCGTCAACGGCGGCGGGGATGATGACTTCCGAAGTGCTGCCGGCGGCATATTTGGAATCGTAGCTGTAAAAGTCGCCCTCTGGCTTGATTTCGCCGGCAACGCTTGCCTTGTGATGCGGAGGGTTACCCAGAACCGCTACTTCTATCTCCCGCGCAGTCACTCCCGCCTCAATCAGCGCCACTTCGTCGTGCTTGTGCGCCTCTTCCAGTGCTGCCGTCAGTTCGTCCTCGCTGTACACCTTACTCACCCCTACCGAACTTCCCGCCCGGGACGGCTTTACGAACAGCGGGCTGCCAAGGTGCATGGCAAGCTTGTTGAAATCTGGTATGTCGCTTCCCGCACGGTGCGTTTCAAACGGCACTACCTGAATATGATGCGCCTGCAAAATTTCTTTCGTCGCCACCTTATCCATGCAAAGCGCACTGGCAGTCATATCACAGCCAACGATAGGGATATGAAGCAACTGCGCCAAGCCTTGCACCGAGCCGTCTTCCCCGTTCTTGCCATGCAGGACGGGCAAAATGACGTCCGGCTTTATCACCTTACCTTCAGGAAGCGTCACAAAACTGCCCGAACCGAGTACCGGTATCAGCTGCGGCGCCCCTTGAGTCGAGACAACGCCGTCCAGCCGCTCGATCAGCCACCATTTGCCTTGCCTGTCGATATAGACAAGCTCCACGTTGTATTTCGTATCATCTATTGCCGCGTATACGTTGCGCGCCGAAGAAACCGAGACATCGTGCTCAGACGATTCACCGCCAAAGAGTAGCAGAACGCTTTGTCGTTGCATTTGATTTTATTGTACCACATTGCATCCGACAGTTGCATTACGCATATAGTAGGTATATAGTGTACGGTATCAAAGCGATACGAAAGAAGGTCATATGGCAGCAATAACGTCAGAACAATTTCACATAACACGCACAACCGAGGTGGATGCAACGATTGCCGCGATGGAACGACAGTTTTCACCTGAAGCCATTGCCGAGGTGGATGCGCGGTTCGAAAGCAACATTGCCATTATTGACACTATCGACCCCTTAGAGAGGGAAAAAGCCGCACGGGCAGAGCGCTGGAAAGATAACACGCCCGGCGACAACTTTATGCATAAACGCTGGTTTTAAAAGGGAACGGTACCATAAGCCACATTAAGACGTTTATTGAAGCGGCGCTGGTCCGTCCTACGGAAAAAGACGGACAGGAAATAGTATGGAGCGACCACTCTAGCCCCGATTATTTTAGGTTTTCATCGGCCGCCGGTTCCGTACAGCTGCGAAGACGCATGACGTATCCGCCTACTTTCGCCTATAGTGAGGGTGCGTGGCTTTACCTTGGGTACGGGGACGACGAGATCGCCATGCACGCCCTCAAACAACCTTTTCATACTATTTCCGAAAGCCTCTTTTACGACAAAGAGTTCTTGTGCATTGCCATAAACGGGGCTACCGGCGACTGTACCATTCAGCGCGACGCTCTGTGCACCCTGCCTATTTTCGCAGGCCATCAGGCAGACAGGTTTGTCCTGTCGAATAAATACGAGCGTACCTTCGAGTTACTGCGAAAAGAAGACCTTCACACCTACGATTTCGGCCTCGCGGTACTTACCATGGGCGCTCCTTCGGTTGAAGTGTCGCTCATCGAGGAAATCGATATCCTTATAGACCGCTCCCGGGCAACATGGAACGATGGTGCATACAAAAAACATCTCGCCCCGCATGGCAGTATTACAGAGGTAGTACAACACCGCAATGGCGATCCGCACGCCTTTCGTAAACACCTGGAAGACACTTTCGAAGCATACTGGCAGCGATACGCAGATAACACTCAAGTGGGTATCGAACTGAGCGGCGGCTTCGATTCAAGTAGTGTCTACGGCTACTACGCATCCCGCGGCCGTACGCTCTATCCTGCCTCACTGGTGTATTCAGACAGCCATGGCAAAGATATCCTGCTTGAAAAACTTGAAGACCTTGAGCAGCAATTCGGTATTGCCAGCCACCAAGTGCCCATGGACGTGGCACACGACTACCCGCTCGCCTCCATGCTCACCAACAACACACAGCCCGGGTACCAAGGAGAGTTTCTCTATGGCTCATCAACCGAAAAAATGGCCGCGTACATGCAAGAGCTTGGGGTGGAGGTTGTGTTCCAGGGACACGGCGGCGACGAACTGTTCGACAACGTGCCCGACTACGAAAAGCAAAACTACACCCCAAGGTTTTTAAAAGCCCTTGTGTTCCCGGAATACGTTACGCCGGCTTTCCGCTCCTTTGCCTCTGCCGCCATCGGCACCTTCGCCCCCCTTCCCATACCCCTGCTTGCGTACAGTTCGGTGCTTGCCAACATTGGCTGCACCAACACCTACATCGACCACGACATCTGGCCGGTAAGGCCGCTGGCAGATCCTCGCCTCTTCCTTTACTGCCAAAGCCTGGACATCCGTTACAGAATGGACCGTAACATCATGGCCGCCTACCTGGATGCGCGTCAGTTTCCTGCCAGCGTCCGCCGCGACAGCGACGAAACGTTCATTCCGTTTTTCGTTGATGCGGTCGCAACCGGTCTCACCCCTCTCTTCACCGAATTAATGCGAGATTCGGTAATGGCGAAGAAAGGCTTCGTAAACGCCGATGCTGCGCTTGCATTATGGAATGCGATCTGCGAAGATCCGTCCAAAGCCACCAGGAGCGAAGAGTTGTTTCGGCTGTACTGTCTGCTCCTTGTCGAGATCAACCTGCGTTCGCTGGTCTAGGTATCTTTCACAGCATCCTTGAAAATGCTTTCATACTATAATGGGATCATGGAGATGGAACGACGACCGCTTGCCGAGCGCATGCGGCCCAAAAATTTGGATGAGGTGATCGGGCAGTCCCACCTGCTTGGCGACAAGGAAATCTTGAAGCAGATCGTGCGTAAAAAAGAGCCGGTCAGCCTGATTTTATGGGGTCCGCCGGGAAGCGGCAAAACCACGCTTGCCCGTATTATCGCCAAGGAAGTGGACGCCGAATTTATCGAGCTATCTGCCGTTACTAGCGGCAAAAAAGACGTGGAAAAAGTGATCGAGCATGCGCGGCAGAACTGGAACCTCAAGCTCCGTACAATCTTATTCGTCGATGAAATCCACCGCTTCAACAAAGCCCAGCAGGACGCCTTTTTACCGCACGTGGAGTCAGGACTCATTACGCTTATCGGTGCCACGACCGAAAACCCAAGCTTCGAGGTGATTACACCACTGCTTTCCCGTAGCCGCGTACTCGTGCTGCAGCCGCTTTCCAAAGAGGAGATTATAGCCATTCTGAAGCATGCACTCAAAGAGTTGAAGGCCACAAAAAAAGTCACGCCAAAAGCACTTGATTATTTGGCGGAACTGTCCGGTGGCGATGCCCGTGTGGCACTCGGCAATCTGGAGCTGGCTCTTTCCATGGGTGAAAAAGTTACGCCGGAAATAGTGAAAACGGCGGCGCAAAAACGCGTGCCCGGCTACGATAAAAAGGGCGAGATGCACTACAACGTTATTTCCGCCTTCATAAAAAGCATGCGCGGCAGCAACGTGGATGCAACGCTGTATTACCTGGCCCGCATGATTGAAGCTGGCGAAGACCCGAAGTTCATTGCCCGGCGCATGATTATTTTCGCCAGCGAGGACATCGGCCTGGCCGGCAACGGCGCCTTGCAGCTTGCCCTGAATGCCTTCCAGGCAGTCGAACGAGTTGGGATGCCGGAAAGCAACTATATTTTATTCCATGTGGCGACTGCGCTTGCTAAAAGCAAAAAATCACGGGAAACGACAGATGCCATGAACCGTGCCTTCCAACTCGTGCGCCAATACGGTGACCTTTCTGTCCCGCTCCACCTGCGCAACGCGCCAACCAAGCTCATGAAAGAACTTGGCTACAACGAAGGCTATAAGTGGGAGGCCGATTTCAAGCACGATAAGGGTTTCTTGCCCAAAGAGCTAAAAGACGAGACTATTTTTTAGGTTGCCCGGCGCGTTTTATGACCTGTTTATACAAACGTACGTACGCTTTTGCCATTGTCACAGCTGAAAATTTTCGCTCCGCAGCTGCCCGGCAGGCGTTGGGATCAATTTCGTCCACCCGCTTCATATAGTCACAAAATTCTTTTTCATTATTCGCCAGGAAACCGGTTTTGCCATGGTCGATCAGCTCTGGCATCGCTCCCCTGTTCATTGCCACCACCGGCGTACCGCAGGCCAGCGCCTCAATCACCGCCATCCCGAACGGCTCCTCCCATTGCACCGGAAAGAGCAAGGCTTTGGCTTCCGAAATGAATTTCATTTTCCGATGGCCGCTCAGATTTCCCGCGTAGGTCACCCGTGGGAAACGCAGCACGTACGGCAATACTTTGTCACTGTAATATCTGAATTCTTCATTTTGGCGATACGGACTGAGCGGGTTGGAGAGCTCAAGCAGCAGCTTGCGATTCGACCCGATACCCGCGATAGTACCCGCCATACGCAGCCGTTTTTTCAGCTTCACCGCGTGCTTTGCCGCGATGTGCTGACCTTTGTCCGCCGTAAACCGTGCAAGCGTAATGAAGTAGTTCTTCTTCGTCTCGACAAACGGAAAATCTTCCAGCCGCACCGCATTGTGAACAGGCCGTAACATGCGGTCCATAATTTCCGCTGGCGCCTGTTTGGCCATCGCCTGTGAGATACAGGTCATAAAAAGCCTGCCCTTGTTCCGCAGTTGCTGCAGCTGGAGGCGGTTATCCTCCTGCCCTGCATCAAGCATCCCCTGGGTCGAGAACGGTGGTCCATGAAATGTGTGCAGCACCGGAGGAACCCCTGGAATGCGCGACGCAAGCGAGAAAAAGGTTGGCCCAATATACGGGTTATGGTCGTGAATGATATCGAACTTGCCCTCTTCAATCTTATTCAGCGCAAATTGAAGGTGCGTTTGCATCACCTGCAGGGGTGCATCGTAGTACGGCCAGTCAATTTTTTCAAACAATTCTTTCTTATAGATAGAATGCGTTTTGACGCCGCGCATTCTGTGCGCGCCGTTTGCAAATAACTCTACTTCCACATCAAGTTTTTGCAATTCTTTTACCAAAGCTTCGACAACAAGCTCAATACCTCCATACCCCTTGATCGGAAGGGCGAGCCAAGGTGGTGCTATCATCGCAACCCGTAATTTTGGCACTACGAGCTCCTGTCACCAACGGTGATACTGCATGCGCGCACATTACACATCGTTACCTTCTATTGTACCATACTGTTACAATATAGTTATGAAAGAGCATGAGCGATCACAACGGCTTCCTCCAGGTTTTCGCCTTCTCGAGGGAGAAAAGCTTATCCAGGTCAAAGCGTACGGCTCCGTGCCAAAACCCACGGCGCGACCTTCCAGTCTGAAGGAACTTTACCGGTTGACATCGGCCTCGAACGACGAAGAAGTCGGTTCGGCCGGGCCGGCCCTTGCTGCCCTCGCATCTGAAACCGACCAAGTCGTTCCCGAGCACCAGGGCCTTTACAGCGTCGTGTTTGGCCGGGATTCACTGCGCGTCGCAATAGATTTGGTGCACCACTACCCAAGACTTGCCCAAGCTACTATCCTCGCGCTCGCCAAACTACAAGGCACCACCCACTACACGCACCGCGAGGAAGAGCCGGGCCGCATCGCCCACGAGGTACGCGACCCGCAAGATCCCATTGCCATGGAGCTGACCGCCCGCCTCGGGTGGGAGTGGCCCTATTACGGAGCGGTCGATTCTACCCCGGAATTCATCCGCACCCTGAGCGCTTTTTGTCAGCTCAAAAAAGAGAACTACCATTTTTTGCTCCAAGACTATATCGATAAAGACGGACGACCACGGGTCATCGCAGATGCCCTTATTGAAGCCGTCAACTGGACAACGACCCGCATGGATACTAACCCGGAGGGCCTGCTCGAGTATAAAGCGGCATTCCCTACCAGTATTGAAAACCAGGTATGGAAAGATTCCTGGGATGCTTATCATCACAGTGACGGGACGATCGCCAACCACGGGAGTGGTATTGCTTCCATAGAGGTACAAACAGTTGCCCATGAAGCGCTACTGGACGCCGCCGATTTGTATGAACACGCCCTGAATAAAAAGACCGAGGCAGATGAACTGCGTGAACGTGCCAGAAAATTGAGTAAAGCCGTATTGCAGCAATTTTGGACAGATGAAAAAGGCGGCTATTTCGTCCTCGGTACCGACCGGGATACAAGCGGCAACCTCCGGCAGCTCAGAATCCGCACTTCCAACATGGGTCACGTGCTCAATTCCCGCCTTATCGAAGGAAATGACGCTGAGCATCGCTACAAACGCGAGGCTATTTTACGTCAGCTACAATCACCTGAAATGCTTTCCATAAGTGGCATCCGCACCCTGGCAAGCGATGAACACCGCTTCCGCGAAGGCGCGTACCACAATGGCAGCGTGTGGATCTGGGATACGCATCATATTGCCAAGGGCGCGCGCCGCCATATGAATAATCCTCAGTTCGGCGAATTTGCGGACGAGCTTGACAGAAGGATCCTTAGCGTAGTCAATGAAATCGGTGGCTTTCCCGAATACGTCCGAGGTGGCGACACAATTGCTACGAACACTTACGTGATCGACGTCCGAGATGAAAAAGTGGGGGGGCGTGTTAACCGGGTTGAGCAGCCGCCACAAGAAGTTCAGGCGTGGACGGTGGCTGCTATTCTCGCCACCAAACGGCGGCGCGGAAGGCGCGGCTTATCAATCTGAATCTTCATTTAAAAGCGCCGCCAAGACGCCATTGGTCCAACCAAAGCCATCCTGCAATGGATATTCACCGCCACCACCAAGCCCCTCAGGATCGATGACATTATACTTTTCAATAAGTTTCCGCTTCGAGGTAAAGACTTTCATATTGGTCTTTATCCAGCGGCTTTTGATTTCATTTGCCAGCGCATGAAAACCATAGTTTCGTAGCCCCTCAATTGCCACCCAGTGAAGCGGCGCCCAACCGTTTGGCGAATCCCATTGCTGGCCGTTATCGACCGGGGTAGCAACAAGCCCACCTTCTTTCAGGAACTCTTTCTCAATTTTGTCGGCAACGGCCGCAGCCTGCTTGGTAGTGGCGACTTTGGCATACAGCGGAAACACACCGGCCAGGCTCAGCCGGTCGGTTGGCCGCCCATGATGAAAATTGTAATCGACAAAAAACTGTACATCTTCGTCCCAACAATATTCATGTATGGCCTTTACCCGGTGTTCGGCTTGTTTTTGAAATTTCCTGGCAGCAAGCGGCTGGCGTAATATCTGGTACGCCTCCACAATCGTCATCTCCAGCTGGTACAAAAGGCAGTTCAGGTCGACCGGAATAATATCGGCCGTATGGATCGTACGGATATCCTGTGGGTCGGCAAACCAACGCGAACTGAAATCCCAGCCGGATTCTGCCGCGGCGCGCAGGTGCAGGTATAGACGATCCGCCTGGCGATCGAGCGCCAGCCCGGCCGTCTCCAAATCTTCGCGCAGCGATTCAGGGCGCGGCGTGGTTTTGTTGTCGTAATAACGGTTCAAAAGTACGCCGCTCGGTGTTTCTACCACCCGGGCATATGCCTTGTGCTCGGTCGGACCCAGCTTGCTGCGACCTTTCATCCAGAAACGGTGCTCGGCAATAAGGTACGGCAGATATTCGATCAGTACGCGTTTGCCTTTATGCCGGGCAAGCAGGCGTACCATATGCGAGAAAAACGGCGGCTGCGAACGGCTTAAAAAATAGGTGCGGTTGGCCGTGGGAATAAAGCCGAACTTACGGATCATATAGGTGTAGTTTTTCAGCATGCCATCGATCGTATCCCACCGTCCGTCAACCGCAAGGCCCAGCATAATAAAGTAACTGTCCCAGTAAAACTGTTCGCTGAAACGGCCGCCCGGCACAACATAGGTATGCGGGAGCGCCAAAAGTGACCCGCGATCGCGGCGGTTGCGGCGCTCCAGCTCATGCCACAAAGTCGTAATATGCTGCGTCACCGTCATATCGTCACTGGTGTGGAATTCTTTGCGGTTTTTATGTGGGGCAAATTCATAAAAATGGCGCACGACGAATTCGTTCAAATTGAAATTCGGGTCGTTTCGCTCCAACAAATATTCCTGCTGAATTTGTTTCATACGGCGGCGCGGCACTAAATCCACAAACGTCTTGCCATCGCTATATAGCTGGTGCTGCTGCACGTCGCGGAACAGTTCACCAAGCGCTTCGTCCGGACTTTTTGAGACAGGGCGAAGATTGCCCGTGGTCGTCACGAACGCGCTTTTCAAACTTTCCTGGCCCGGAATAGGCGGCAAGGATGGCAGAGCTGGCAATGGTACGCGGATTTTCTTCATCTATCTACATAGTATAGACATAGCATGAGCGGTTCGCAACAGAGATAACTACTCTATTGTAGCGTTTTGATCAACGCACCATTTATACACCAGTTTCTCCGATCTCGCGCCGCTATGTTTGAATAGTTTCGGGTCCATAAAGGCCACCTCGTCGGCATCTTCGCCCACGCCGTAGGTAAAACCGTCTTCCGGCGCAAGCTTATACACAAGCCACATCTGCCAGCGCTCTTTGTTTTCAACATAGAAGGTATCTATCCCCAAAAATGTGGGCTCGGCGCGTGTTTTGATTAGCACTTCTTCGTACAGCTCGCGCTTCAATGCGGCCGGAAGCGGCTCACCATGATCTATCCCACCGCCAGGCAGGCTCCATGCGCTTCCATCCTCTTTTACTACCAGTACTTCGTTCGCCGCATTTCGAATCACGACCTTTAACGAGACACGGTACATTGCCTCGGGATATTTTCCGGTTGTCTCAACCATGAGTTTTCTCCTTTTCTCAAAAAGAGCCATCCCTAGCCCTTTTTGAACATAAGAAGCAGTCAGCAGTTGCTTTTAGTGTATCCGCCAAGTGGTGGCTCGTCAACGTCACTGCTTGGCGGCACGTTTCCGCTGGTTCGGATCGAGGTAGCGTTTGCGAAGACGCAGGGATTTTGGTGTTACTTCCAGCAGTTCGTCGTCTTCAATGAAGTCGATACATTGTTCCAGGCTCAGTTCGGTAAACGGCGTCAGCTGCACGGTGCCGTCGCTGCTGCTACTGCGCATATTCGTGAGGTGCTTGGCTTTGCATACATTGATTTCAAGGTCGTCGTGGCGGTTATACAGGCCGACAATCATGCCCGGATATACCTGCACACCCGGCCCAACGAACAATTCGCCGCGGGATTCGGCAGTTTGTAACGCATACGGTGTTGTCGCGCCGGCATCGGTCGCAATCAGTGCGCCGTTACGGCTTTTCTGCAGCTTCGGCCCCATCGGCTGATAGCCGTGCGGCAAGGTGTTCATAATAACCGTTCCCTTGGTAGCAGTCAGCAGCAGGTTACGAAGGCCGATGAGGGCGCGGGTTGGCAAAATGTAGGTAGTACGCGTGGTGCCGCTGCTGGTTTGTTCCTGTTTTACCAGTTCTGCCCGGCGCGAGCCGAGCTCTTGACTGACCGTCCCGAAGAATTCCGGTGCCACTTCGATCAACAGCTCTTCGACCGGTTCTTTCGTCACGCCATCTTCCGTGATAGTAACTACCTGCGGGCGGCCAACCTCGAATTCGTAGCCTTCACGGCGCAGCGTTTCAATCAAGACGGAAAGATGCAGTTCGCCGCGGCCCGATACGATAAAACCAATGCCGTCCTCCTGCACGCGCAGGCTGACATTCGTTTCAAGTTCTTTTTTCAGGCGGTCACCGATTTGGCGGGAGGTATTGAATTCACCTTCCTTGCCTTTCATCGGGCTGGTGTTCGGGCCAAGATACATACTGAGGGTTGGTGCTTCGATGTCGATGACCGGCAACGCCTCCGGCTGGTCTTTATCGGCAATAGTTTCACCAATATGCGCATCGGCAATGCCCGTCAGCGCCACGATGTCACCGGCAATGGCGGAATCGATTTCCTCGCGGTTCAGCCCGCGGTAGCCGAACAGCTTATCGATTTTAGCATTTACCTGCGTGCCGTCGCGCTTTATCAGCACGACTTGCTGGTTTCTCGCCACCGTCCCGCGCGTAACACGGCCAATGGCGTATTTACCAAGGAATGAGTCGTACTGCAGGGCAGTCACAAGCAACTGGAACGGCTTGTCGGCTTCCACCGTCGGAGCCGGAATATCGTTTTCAATCGCCTCGAAAATCGGTGTCAGGTCGGCATGTTCGGACGGGTTGTCCGGCAATTCTTTCCAGGCTTTTCCGTCGCGGCCAATAGCAAAGTAGACAGGATAATGCAGTTGGCTGTCATCGATGGCAAGTTCCAAGAAAAGGTCGGATACCTCGTCTTCCACTTCGGCAATACGGCGGGATGGCTTGTCGATTTTATTAATGATAACGACCGGTTTCAAGCCAAGCTCCAGCGCCTTTGACAGCACAAACTTGGTCTGTGGCATCGGGCCTTCCTGCGCATCCACAATCAGCAGCACGCCATCAGCCATATTGAGCGTACGCTCCACTTCGCCAGAGAAGTCGGCGTGGCCTGGTGTGTCGATAATATTGATTTTGTAGCCGTCGCGATAAATAGAGGTTTGCTTGGCAGTAATGGTAATACCGCGCTCATGTTCTTGGTCGCCACTGTCCATAATGAGCGACTGAGCCATTTCAGCCTGGTTGTCGCGGAAGGTGTTGCTTTGTTTCAAAAGGCCGTCAACCAGCGTGGTTTTTCCGTGGTCCACGTGAGCGATAATGGCGATGTTGCGGATGTGTTTTTGATCTATCATAAAAATAAAGCCCACTTATTGGACATTCCTTAAATACCATTATATCATAAATGACTTTGAAAATCCAGTCAGCGCGCTAAAAGGATACCGAGTATCGTTTTGAGTTGGGATTTTTGTTCAGATGTCAAACGCTGCAAGGAAGGCGATTCGTATTCCGCCATTTCTTTTAAAAGGGCAGCGCGCAGCTTTTCCCCTTCGGGAGTAAGGGCAATCATCTTTACGCGACGGTCTTTCGGGTTTTCCTCACGCTGTATATACCCGAGCGAAAGCAGCCTGTCCACGATCCCGGTGACATTGGACGGATCACAAAGCAGCGTTCCACAAAGCGCATTCATAGGAATCTGCTCGCCAGGATTAAGCACCCCCAAGCTATGAAGCTGTACGACGGTAATATCGTATTTTTCAGCCAACCTCATCATACGGTGCTTCGCACGAAAGGCCACCTGAAGAAGCATCCAATTGAGGTTATCCCGCTCAGCGTCTGTATTTTTCATGAATTTTATTTTACCTCATTAGCTCACTTTTAGCAAATTACTTGACATATTAAACTATACAAATATACAATGGTTGATGTTTGCAAGTAATTTAAGAAAGGAACTATATGAAACAACGATCTCGTTGGATAGTACTTGCCTTACTGGCTCTCGCCCAGTTCATGGTAGTGCTCGACACGTCGGTCGCCAATGTCGCGCTTCCCGCTATTCAGAAAACGCTTCACTTCGACGCGAATGCGCTGCAATGGATCATTACCGCGTACGCGCTGACGTTCGGCGGCTTCCTGCTTCTTGGCGGACGCGCGGCCGACCTGTTCGGTCAGCGAAAAGTCCTTCTCATAGGAGTAGGTGGCTTCACCGTTACCTCGCTGCTTATTGGCATGGCCAGTTCGCCGGTGGAAATAATCGCCTTCAGAGCGCTTCAGGGTCTGACCGCGGCACTTATGTCGCCAAGCGCGCTTTCCATTGTGCTCACCACCTTCCGCGAAGGTAAGGAGCGCAACCGCGCCTTCGGTATTTGGGCAACCGTTGCCTCTGGTGGCGCGGCCGTAGGCCTGCTGCTTGGTGGTGTCCTGACGGAATACCTGAACTGGCGATGGAATTTCTTTATTAATATACCCGTTGGGATTATCGCTGCGGCTGGTATTATGAAGTTCGTTCCTGTTCACGCACCACGCGTCAGCCACCGGCATCTCGACCTTGGCGGCGCCGCCCTGGTAACAACCGGCCTTATGTCGCTGGTCTACGGGCTTACCGAAGCACCTAACTGGGGATGGACAAGCGCTCCGACGCTTGGTATGCTCGCGCTTTCCGCGGCACTCCTTGCCAGCTTTATTTGGAACGAATCCCGCGTGCCTCATCCACTCGTGCCGCTTTCCATCTTTAAAATCCGTAACGTCGCCGGTGCGAATTCCATCATGGTGCCTATCATCGCCGGCATGCTAGGCATGTTCTATCTGCTTTCGCTGTACGTGCAGGAAGTAATGCATTACCCGCCGGTACAGGCAGGGTTTGCGTTCATCGCTTTCCCGATCGTGCTTGCCATCGTGTCGAATATCATCCCGAAATTCATACCAAAAATCGGTACGAAGCGGCTTATCATGGTTGGCTCCCTTCTGGTAGCGGCCGGGTTGGTATGGTTAAGTCAGCTTAGTCTGACAAGCACATTCCTACTTGGCATTCTGCCGGCCATCGTGCTGATTTCCGGTGGCATGGGCCTGATGTTCGTTTCTATCACAATTACAGCGACATCCGGCGTCCACGCCGACCAAGCAGGACTTGCGTCCGGGCTTTTGAATACGACCCAGCAAATGGGTGGTGCGCTTGGCCTGGCAGTACTTTCGGGCGTAGCTACAAGTGTTGCGAAGGGCGCCGACGGCCTGAGCAAATCCGCCGCTTTGCTCCAAGGTGATAAAGTTGCCTTTGCCACCGCCGCAGGGTTCGCCGTTTTAGCATTTCTGCTGGCCACCTTCGTTATTAAAGAGAAGAAACCGGCTGGCGATAGCGTCAAAGATACTGAACCTGTCGTAGCGCACTAGAGATGACTGTACGAAAAAATCCAGCGCGACATCGCGCTGGATTTTTTTATATAAGATATCTACTTGGTGGAGCATAAGGGATTCGAACCCTTGACCTCTTCCATGCCATGGAAGCGCGCTAGCCAACTGCGCCAATGCCCCGAACTTGCCTTATTGTAGCAAAAACTCGCCTGTTTTTCCAGAGGCGAGCTTTTGAAGCTGCTACGCGCCCACCCCGGGGCACGGTTTTGTTTTAACAACTGTTTGTTTTATACGCAAAGGTACCCCTTTGGCGTACCAGCTTGGTTTTATTATGCCCCCTCTTTATGGGAAATTCAAGCTTATGCTGGAATTAATCCCGAAAAAATGATTAAATAAATACTGTTCAGAAGCATGCGCGAAACATAAGACAAGGGCATGGGTCCTACTTAGGAGCTCTTTCTTGTTACGTTGCTGGGTCGATCTGACACCATCAGATATAACAAGGAAGAGTAACCATTTTTATGGCAGATGCACAAAATCTATTCATCGGCAGCCTGGCTTACGCCACTACCGATGATGGCCTGAAAGCTCACTTCGAGCAGATTGGGCCAGTCGAGAGCGCACGCGTTATCACCGATCGTGATAGCGGCCGCTCAAAAGGCTTCGGTTTCGTTCAGTTCCAAAACGCTGACGACAACCAAAAAGCTATCGACGAACTCGACGGCAAGGAGCTCGACGGACGCACTATCAGCGTCAGTCTTGCACGTCCTAAAGAAGAGCGACCTCGTCGTGAGTTTAGCGGCGACAACAACCGCGGCGGCGGTTCATTCCGTCAACGCAGCTGGTAGTTTTACTGCACGCGAAAAACACCCGGTCTTAAAAAGCCGGGTGTTTTTAATGTAGCTGTGATTCGAACATTGTGTAGTATGCGCCGCGTTTTGCCACAAGTTCCTTGTGAGTGCCCTGCTCAACAATGTTGCCGTCTTGCAGCATAAAGATAACGTCTGACTTTTCAATCGTGGTAAGCCGGTGACTAATAGCAATAACCGTCCGGTTTTTATCTTCGAAAAGACGCTTGAAAATGCGTGATTCGGCCAGGGCATCGATGGCGGACGTTGGCTCGTCAAGGATGATGATGGGGCTGTCACGGTAAAAGTTGCGCGCCAAGGCCAGCCGTTGCCACTGACCGCCGGAAAGGTCGACGCCGTTCGTGCCATCGTTGTGCTCCATCCACGCACTAAGGAAGGTATCGAGGTTCTTGGGTAACTTTTCAAGGAACGTCCGTGCTTCGGCCCGGTCGATTGCCTCATTCAAACGCTTCGTGTCAAGCGGCATGCTGACATCGCCAAAGTAAATATTATCGCGGGCGTTCGCGAATATATACGCCAGATAGTTCTGCTGCAGCACCCCGAGCTGCTTATGCCAGGAAGCGATATCATAGTCTTCCAAATCAGCACCATCAAGCAGCACCTTGCCTTTTGTCGGCAGGTACAACCCCGTCAGAATTTTAATAAGCGTCGATTTGCCCGCCCCGTTCTCACCTACAATGGCCACGTGCTGACCCTTTTTTATAGAAAGCGAAACCGAATGCAGGACATCTTTCTCCGCTTGAGGATAGTGGAATGACACGTTCTCTAGCTTGATAACCTCAGGCTGATCAGTAAGTTGTTTGCCTTTTCTGTGACGAAGTGGCAGTTCCATAAACTCCTGGTAATCGAACAGATTCGCGAGGTCTTCGTCGAGTGTATTCAGCTGGCCGACGAACCCACTGGAACCGCTGAGCGCCCGCGAGACAACTTGCTGCACATACAGGAATTGCCCGATCGGCTGGGTATGTGCAATGATTTGCAGCGTCGTATATACCAGCGCGACGACTTCAGCCGCGGCCTGAAGGACATCTGCGCCCAGCCGCTTTACAATGAACTGGCGCTCGAACTCAATGCGCTCCTTCTCATCGGCATTACGCAGCCGCATACGAAGATCCAGCAGGTAGCGCGCCATGCCATACAGCCGCAGCTCGGCAATATATTTCGGCTCGAACATTTGCCACTCAATCATGTTCTTCGCGCGCCGGGTCTCGACATTGCTATTCCAGTGTTCGATCTGCCGGCGGGAAAGCTTGAACTGAATGACGACGCTTGGAATAACCGCGGCAATAAGAATGAGGCCCAGCCACCAGCTCACCAGCACCAGCGCACCGAGCCCGGCAAGCATAGTAATAAACTGGGTCACGAGACCGGCCAGGCGATCGAATACATAGGCGAAGAAGTTGGCAAAATTCTTGGCTTTGTCGAAAAGGTCGGCCGTATTTTTATCGTCGTAGCGCCAAAAATCGAGACTAAGAAAATGTTCGTACATACGGTCGTTCATGGCCGCTTCCACCCGGTAACGTGTCAGTTCGTTCACGTATTGCTCAAAGCTGCTCCATCCGGTCATTGCCACGCCAAGCGCTGCCGTTACCAGCACGAAAACAATTGCCTGCTCACCTGCGCCCGGAGTACCAACATAGGCTTTGGCAAGTTCGGTCGTAGTAAGGGCGGCGAAATAAGTGGTGACAATAGGCAAGATAGCGCTTACCAGCGAGCCGATAAGTTTAATCACTACCGCAAGCGGCGCCGCCTTGAATGTCAGCTTTGCCACGCGCCCCACAGCCACGGTCCGTTCGCGCAGGCTGAGCTTGCGCTTTTCCGTCTTTTTCCTTCTTGGCATTTGCTATAATTATCGCACTTTTCGACGCAAAGTAACAGCGCCGAGCACGAGCGAGCCGAGCATAAACGCGATTACCACCCACAAGTCGCGCCAGGCGTCATCGGTAACCGTATTGTTGGCGACGATGGCGTTCAGGGCATCAATCGCATAGGTAAGCGGCAGGTAATACGCGGCCGTTTCAAGTGCGGACGGCATAGCGGAAAGGGGCAAAAACAACCCGCCAATAAGTACTTGCGGAAAAATAAGCGCCGGCATAAACTGTACCGCCTGGAATTCGGTACGCGCGAAGGCACTGACGAATAGCCCAAGCGCCGTTCCCAGCAGCGCGTCCACGAGCGCCATAACCAACAGGAACCAGTGCGGTCCTGCAACGTCAAGCTGGAAAACGTATAGCACAAGGCTGCTTGCCAGGAGCGCCTGCACGATGGCGAGCACACCAAAGGTGATCATATACCCCACAATCAAATCAAACCTGCCAATCGGAAGCGCCATCAATCGCTCCATCGTACCACTCGTCCGTTCGCGTAACGTCGTGATGGAAGTAATAAGGAACATAATGACAAACGGGAACACGCCAAGTAGCGCCGGTGCAATGGCGTTAAACCCTGTTTCATTTTCGTCGAACAACCAGCGAAGTAGCAACATAAGGATACACGGCACCACGAAAATAAGCGCGACCGTGCGCGGATCGTGCGACAATTGTTCGAAAATCCGGCGGGAGGTTGCCAGTGTTGCGCGCACGTGATACATCAGGCAGCCTCCTGTTTCGCACGGATACTTTTTATGAATGCCCCTTCGACGCTTGTTTCCTTGGTCGTTTTAAGTAACGCATCTTTTGTGCCGTTCCAAAGAATCTGGCCTTCTCGGAGAAGCAGCAGCTGTTGGCATTTTTCCGCTTCGTCCATGACGTGGCTTGAAACCAACATGGTTTTTCCCTCGTTTGCCAGCTCCTGGAATAATTCCCACAAGCTTTGGCGAAGCAGCGGGTCAAGCCCGACGGTCGGTTCGTCAAGTATCAAAAGCTCGGGCTTACCGAGAAGGGCGATAGCCAATGATACACGTGCTTTTTGGCCACCCGAGAGACGTTCCGCCAAACGGTGGCGCTCTCCAGCCAGCCCGACGCGTTCAATAATAGCATCGACCTGGCGCGAAGAAGCAGACGTAAGCGTTGCAAAGTAACGTATATTCTGCGTGACCGTAAGATCGGCATAAATAGCGGGCGCCTGAGTAACATAGCCGATTTTTCGTCGTAATAATGCGCTCCCGGCGGGGCGGTCGAGCACCGTAAGCGTGCCGTCCGTTATTTTCTGGACCCCGACGATGGTGCGCATAAGCGTCGTCTTACCCGAACCGCTTGGCCCTAGCAGCCCGGTGATTGACCCCGGCGAAACGGTAAACGTCAGCGCGTGAAGGATGGACATTTTGTCCTTTGTAATCGTAAGATCTTTCGCTTGTATGCTTGGTTGCATGTGTTTGTTTCTCTTCGTTTTCTTTACTATACCACAACATTAAAAGAACGGCGATGTAAGCCATTGAAATGGAAGGTGAAGCACTCTATTCATAAATCCGAAGCCATTCAAAAGCCATATTGTCACGACAATCACTACGCCAGTAAGCGCCAATACAAGAAGGCGTACGATAAGCGGCTGGCGCTTCAGCCATTCCGTCCAAGCATCGTATTTGCTACGGGCGAACGCCAGCACCCGCCCCGCCCATTCGAACTCGGTCGCCAGGATAGCCAGCCCCGCAAACACGATCAGCCAGCCCGGTCCCGGATACGGAATTGCGATAATACCGATAATAAGCACGGCACCACCGACGATGCCGATTATGACTTTCTTTGCGCCTTTTTTCAACTTTCCCATACTACTCTCCAATCAGCGCAAGAAACGCTTCTTCGTCAATGACCGTCGTGCCGTATTCCCGCGCTTTTTTCAGCTTACTCTCCCCAACCTTACCACCGACTACCAGGTATGTCGTGTCTTTAGCTACCGACGTCTGGAAGGCACCGCCCAGGGCACGGATCTTATCGGCCGCTACATCACGCCCCATACTTTCAAGCGTCCCGGTCACCACGAAGTTCACACCAACTAGTTTGCCGGATTTCTTTTTGTAGTGCGGCTTTACTCCCAGCTCAACGAACTTTTCAAGCAGCGCTTCGTTGTCCGGGTCGGCAAACCACGCGGCAATACTTTCAGCGACTACCGTTCCTACACCTTCGACTTCATTAAGTTCGTCCATTGTCGCATGCTGCAACGCTTCCAGCGAATGGAAACGGTCCGCAAGATCAATCGCCGTTTGCGAACCGACATGGCGGATACCAAGCCCATAAATGAACCGTTCGAGCGGCGGTTGCTTTTTCTCAGCGATGGCATTCACGAGCTTGCCGGCAGAAATATCCGCAAAACGGTCGAGTTCAAGGAGCTGTTCTTTGGTAAGCAGATAAATATCTGCCAGGTCGTGCACCAGTTTCGCATCGACAAGTGCCGCCACATTTTTCTCGCCCAACGTATCGATATCGAGCGCCCCCTTGGAAGCAAAGTGCTCAAGTGACTGCTTTAGGAGGTACTTTCCTGTTGCGCCTTTCAGCCGGTACACCGCCTCTCCCTCGGGACGATCGAATGTCAGCTCTGGATACTGTTCCCCTAACGCTTTTTCATAATCAAATGGTTTGGCAGTTTTTGGTCGCAACTCCGTTACAACGCTTTCAACTTGCGGGATGATATCGCCGGCTTTAAAAATAACGACCGTGTCGCCCACCCGGATATCTTTTCTTGCGATTTCGTCGGCGTTATGCAGGCTGGCATGCTGCACCGTCGTCCCTGCCACTACAACGGGGTTAAACACAGCTACCGGCGTGGCCGCACCAGTCCGTCCGATACTAATGACTATATCCTTTACGACGGTCGTGGCCTGTTCGGCTGCATATTTATAGGCTACAGCTGCTCGCGGTTGTTTGCCGACGACGCCAAGTTCCTGATATAACTTCCGGTCATTCACCTTAATAACAAGGCCGTCTGTATTGAATGGGAGATCGTTCCGCCGTTTATCCCATTTGTTCACAAACGCCATCACTTCATCGAGACTAGTAAATACGCTCGCCTGCACGTTCCGGTTCAAGCCAAGCGCGGTTATGGCCTCGTAGGCATACATATTCGTCGGTACTTCATTCGCGTCGTCACGCAAAAGATCATATGCACGAAAATGGAGCGGACGGGCAGCTACCAACTTGGGATCGAGCTGACGAATAGTACCGGCGGCAAGGTTTCGCGGGTTGGCAAACGGCGGCAAGTCGTTGGCCTTCCGTGCCTCATTCAGCGCTGCGAAATCTTTTTTTAGCATCACAATTTCACCACGTATTTCCGTGCGGCCGGAGAGGAACTGTCCATATTCTTTTGCTGCCCGTAAGCGCAGCGGGACATTTTTAATGGTGCGGACATTTGCCGTCACGTCCTCGCCGATAAAACTGTCACCACGCGTTACTGCCTGGACCAATAGCCCGTCTTCATACGTTAACGCGCAGGCAAGTCCGTCCATTTTTATGTCGGCAAAGAATTCATGGATGTGCCCGGGTAATAGCTTGTCCATGCGCACAACCCAAGCCTCCACTTCAGCTTTGTCAAACACGTCGTTCAAGCTAAGCATGCGGCTGGAATGCTGAACTTTCTTAAACCCGCCAAGCAGCTCGCCTCCCACGCGTTGGGTTGGGCTATCCGACGTAATAAGCTCGGGGTGCTTGGCTTCAATTTGCTTAAGTTCGCCAAACAGGCTATCGTACACGGCATCGCTTACCGATGGCTTGTCGAGCACGTGGTATTCATAGCTGTATTTTGCCAATAGCTCCCGTAATTCGCGGGCACGTTTTTCAGGCAGGTGCTGTATCATCATCTACTACCTTTCGGTACAGCAAATAAATATAGCTGGCCATCCATACCACCGTCACCGTTGTCAGTATCAGGAACGCGGCAGGGACAAGCGGAACCCATTGCAATGCTGACCACACATTCTTTATCCATGCATCAAACAAAATAAGTGGTACCATGATAACCGCCCATACTGCAACGACCGAGAAGAGCAGCCATAGAATTCTTAAGAGAATGCGAAACCGCCGCCCAATCACAAGGTCTCCGGCAGCGCGAAGCGCTTTCATAGGGTACATACCCGGAAGTGTCACGACGACCAATGCGAAAAAGGTGCTGGTGAGCCAATATAACGACAAGAGCCCAAGCAGCGCACCCGCCACCCAAAGCAGCATCGCTTCAGCTCCACCTTCAAGGGCGCCCATACTAAAACCTGCCGAAAATACCAGCGCGGTAAGCGCCACAGGCAACAGTTGAATAACGCCAACCAAAGCTACAAGGAAAGTAGGAATAATGGGAGCACCAGCAGCATATATCCCGTCTCGTAGCTTTGGTTTGTTTCCTGTGTAAATTGCCCGCAGCAGCCATACGGTAGTCAACCATGTAAGAAGCGTAATGATGACGCTGTAAATTTGCTGGGTATCACTTTGGTTCTCGTTATAAGCGCCAGCGACGCCAGTCACCAAAAGAAGACTGGCCTGCCCTAGGCTTCCCCATCCGCCCTTAAAGACATCCTGGCTTGTCTGGTACAGCGTGTCACTCAGCTGTTGGTACGTTTCCTGTGATGCAACACCGATAAGAAGCGCCGTTAGCAACGCGTATATCACCATCAAACCGATAAAGGTGCGCTTATGTTGCCACAGTGTTTTCCATACATAATTCGTAAACGTCCAATATCCCGGCAGCTTAAGCGAACGAGTGTAATCACGGCGGCGTGTCTTTTTAAAAGAACGATGAGGCCGACGCGCAAGAAGGCCCCGTATACGTTCTTTAATCCTACCAATGACTTTTTTCACAATATCCTTCGTTTTTATCAAAAACGGCAAACGGTTTGGCTTCTCTTGCGTTTTCTTTGCCATAAACCTTAGAACTTCCCTTCATTATTACGCAGGCGGGCAATACGCTCTTCAAGCGGCGGATGCGTGCTGAATAACTTGCTGAACATACTCGGCTTTAGGGGGTTATTCAAAAAAAGATGTGCCATAGAAGAACTTTGCCGTTGCATGGGGCGGCCATATTGCTGCAATTTCTCAAGCGCACTTGCCAGCCCTTCGGGGTCGCGGGTCGTCATAGCCCCGCTGGCATCGGCGAGATATTCACGCTGGCGGCTGATAGCCAGCTGGATCAACGTAGCCATAATAGGAGCAAGGATAATGAGCACTATACCCACAACCAGTACGATTGGGTTGGTGTTATTGTCCTCGCGCCGATCGCCAAAAAACATCATGCGAAACGCGATATCCGACAAAATACCGATAGCGCTTACCAGGCCGAACGCAATCATACTTACCCGGATGTCGTAGTTCCGAACGTGGCTGATTTCATGGGCCATGACTGCTTCAAGCTCGCGATCGCTCATAACATCCAGAATGCCAGTCGTGGCAGCAACGATGGCGTGCTTCGGATCGCGCCCGGTGGCAAATGCGTTCGGTGCCGGATCGTCAATAATATATACTTTCGGCATCGGCATACCCGTCGTGATAGTCAGGTTTTCGACAATACGGTACAGACGAGGATTATCTTTTTTCTCAATCTCCTGTGCACCGCTCATAGCGACGGCCAGGCTTCCCGCGGCAAAGTATTGAATCAACGCATAGATGGCCGCCACGCCGATGACCCAATACGCGATTGACTGGTTGCCGTTCACATAGCTGATTGCCCACCCGACGGCGCCTACCAGCGCCACGAATACGGCCATAATAACGACCGTATTGCGTTTGTTCGCGGCAATAGCATTGTACATATGTGAATGTTACCTTAGAACTTTACGTCGACAGGCTTCTGGGCGCTCGCCATGTCTTCGACTTCGAAAAACTCACGCTGCTTAAAGCCAAGCATGCCGGCAAAAATGTTATTTGGAAAAACCTGAATTTTCGTGTTTAGGTCGCGTACGCCGCTGTTATAGAAACGGCGGGCTGCCTGGATTTTGTCTTCCGTATCGACAAGCTCTTGCTGAAGTTGCAGGAAATTCTGGTTTGCCTTTAGATCGGGGTAACTTTCAGCAACGGCAAAGAGACTTTTGAGCGCGCCCTCGAATTCGTTCTCGGCCTGAGCCGTTTCTTTCACTCCCTTGGCGCTCAGCGCGTTTGCGCGTGCTTCGGTTACTTTTTCAAACACGCCCGATTCGTGAGCGGCATAACCTTTTACGCTGTTCACAAGGTTTGGGATGAGGTCGAGACGGCGTTTTAGTTGGATGGTGATGTCGCTCCAGGCTTCATCCACGCGGACCTTTAGTGTCACCAAGCTGTTATATGTTACCCACAAGAACAGTGCAATTACCACGATAACTGCGACTATAATCCAAACTGCTGTCATTACTTACGTTCCCCTTAATTTCTATAAGTGTAATTGTACTTTCATTGTAGCATTTTTTACGCAAAAAATCGACCGCTTCGGCTCCCATTTCGCCTTAGCTACAAGCAACGCACCAAAGTAAAAACCGGCCAGAAGCCGGCTCTTACTTTGGTGCGCAGAGCGGGAATCGAACCCGCACGGCTTATTCAGCCAAGAGATTTTAAGTCTCTCGTGTCTACCAATTCCACCATCCGCGCAAATCGATACAAAAAGAATTATACAACAAGTCTGCAAACTTTACTCATGATATAATTACCTGATGAAGATTTGCACGAAATGTTTCGAGGAAAAGGCCGAAAATGAATTCTTCGTTCGCGACAAAACAACAGGACGACTTCATTCACAGTGTAAACAATGCTATAAAATTCATCGAGTAACGTACTCGGCTGAGCATTATAGAAAATATGGAGATGCTTATAGACTGCGAGCAAAGCAACGGCGTCGCACAGTACAAAAGGAGCTCCATAATCGCATGCTAAGTTATCTAAGAGATAAAAAGTGTTCTATTTGCAGCGAAACTGACATTCGAACGTTTGAATTTGATCATATCAATCCGAATGAAAAATCATTCAATATTTCACGCGGCATGACAAATGGCTATAAGTGGGAAATGATATTACAAGAAATAAATAAGTGTAGGATTTTATGCGCAAATTGTCATAAAAAACATACCTCGGTGACGCGCAATTGGTATAAGATAGTAGAATAATTTCTTGGAGGCACGTATGGGAGTCGAACCCATTTTTAAGCTTTTGCAGAGCTCCACGTAACCGTTCCGTCAACGCGCCGTCTGGAACATTATAGCAAACAATAGTCTCTATCGCTCTCTTATTTGACAATTTAGTAGTTTGTTTATAAAAATAATATAGCTCAACTTTTCGTTGGGCCCACCCCACCTACAGGGAGTATCTCATGCGAGACGGCATGTTCATAGGAAGCATTTCGCCACAGGCAACGCGAAATCCACATACCGCGATAGGTATCTTCATGGATGCGAGCCGAACGTTCGACGTTCCTGCCATACCTACCGGCGAGACAGGGGATTCGAACTGGGCGAAAGAACAGCTCGACAAGCACAACGACGTAACGGCGCTTCGGCGCTGGAAGAAAAGCACGTTCGGTACCTCGGGTAACTACCGCGGCATGCCGGTCTATACAGTACGGCACGGGCAGCACATTGACCCCGACGAACTGGACCTTTGCTTCGAACAGCGAGCCAAGGAGGGCTACCCTGTCCTTCAGGCAGTCAGTGAAGAGCGAAACATCGAAACACCGCGCTTCCAGCTCGGTATCAATACGCTCGACATCGCCCTGTTCGCGCTTCGCCAGCAGGCAAACCAAGAACTGGACGCCTACGTAGAAGTAACCCGCCGGCAGGCGGAGGCGGCGTACGAGATAACGGGTGGCAACATCTTCTATCTCATTGAAACGCCGTGTGCGACCATTCTCGCCAATATCTTCCGAGGCAAAGAATGGATTATCGATTGGTTCTGCAGGGCGCTCACGCGAATTGTACAAGCACTGCCAAAAGGCGCCGCGTGGGGATTTCACTTCTGTTACGGTGACCTCTCGAACAGCTCGATCGGTGACCACGGGAAACTGGCTGAAACCTTGGAAGTGTACCGCTGGATCTACAAGCCCAAGTACTCGGTCAAGATGATCAGCCGTATCCTTCGGTATCTGGAAGATCGCGGTCTTGTGCCCGAACTGGCACAAATTCCGCTGGCATTCGGCAAACGTCCGCCGTCGCTCGATATCGACGACTACCATGAATATGACTCGCTGTACGTTCCTGAAGGCGTCGCGTTATACGCTGGTGCCATTCATCACAGCCGGCAGACCGACGAACTGTGCAAATTGTACCCGAAACTCGACGATATATTCGAGTATGACGACCTCGGCGTAAGCAATTCGTGCGGATTCGGGCGTTCCACGGCTGAGCAGATGTTTCGCTGTCTCGACCACATGAAGCAGATCGTCAAAGTGTAGGAGGGGTGAGGGGAAGGTAGCCTGTCGGCCGCTTTCCCCTTTTCCTATGGATATGTATCTTATTATCAAACAAAAGAACGAGTGCTTTTCATGCAAAAATGGAAGCCCCGCTGGTTGCGGGGCATATCCATTGGATAAACCTGCGTCAGCGGGGTGTTAACAGGGAGGGCGTTACTTGGCTAATGCTTCAGCCAATCGCTGCCACTCACCCATGAATATGATGTAGAGCTCGGTGAGCTCTTGGTAGCGTTCCTCGGAAAGACGATATTTCTCGCCTGGCCTGAACTGCGCCACCAAATCCCATGCCTCCTGTATTTCAACCCTAACCCTTTTGCTATAGTAGCGTTCGAGGTCGCTGACAATAACGAGCCGACAACGTTCCTCGGCGGAAGGCTCTCGTAGCTTTTCGAGCTGGCTCCGCTCATGGCATAGCCAGTCATATTTGTCTTCAAAGCCAATCATATAGCCATAGCCGTCATCAGCACATGCAGAATCGTATGCAAAAGATTGCTTTTGCAGGGCTAGTAGCCGCGAATCGGACTCATCAGACCGCCAATACGACCGCGGTACTTCCGCAGCAGCAAGGTACCTGATACAGGCCTGGTACCCGGCAATGTAATCTTTGAACTCGTCTCCGGCAAAAATCGCAGCCAGGTCGGGCATAACACCCTCCCCACTGGCTACCCAAGCGTGCAAGCGAGCACTGAAATCCGTTCCGAGCAAACTCGCACAAGCAAGTCCAATGCGACGATCGGTGTCCTCGCCCTGCTCAAACCTGAGCCAAACCAACGACGCATAACGTCGAGAGAACTGCAGGAGCCTCGCTTTTTGGGTAGCGGACAAATCGCGGTAAAAGGTTCCGGTAAAAGTTGACATGGTACGCCCTTCTTATCTATTTGGTAGTATAAGGGATAGAATAATTATAGCATATTATTTATTTTTAGTCAATAGACATACTGCTCAAACTTACGGCTTCCGGCCATAACAAAAACCGACCAAAAGGTCGGCTCTTGTTATGGTGCGCGAGAGAGGACTTGAACCTCCACGAGCGCAATGCTCACCAGCCCCTCAAGCTGACGCGTCTACCAATTCCGCCACTCGCGCATACTGGATTTTGTAACCTGCGTCCTATTTACGATAGAACGAAGGGGTTAACTTGAACGATTATACCGAAGTTACGGTGTTTTGTAAACCTGCTTCTGGTTTACATTCCAGTCAAGCACTTCCGCATAGCGATCAGACCCATTAATAAGTTTGGAGTCGGCGCTCATGGTATGGGCGTGTTTGTTCACGACGTATTCAAAGGTAGATTGGTACAAGGCGATGGCCGGGACATCGTCCACCCATTGCTTGGCAAAGGCTTTGTACTTCGCAGCACGGAGATCCGGCTCAAGACGTGCCCGTGCACTGGCTAGCGCATCGTCGGCCGATTTGTTCGAATAGTTCGAGAAATTGTACCCGCTCATCCCAATTTGCGAAGAATGCCAATAAGCATATACGTCTGGGTCGGCACCGATGGCAAGTTCATACAGAAGCACGTCGTAATTACGCGGCTGCAGCACGTTTTGCACGAAGTTTACCGAAGGGTCGGCCGTATTGACAATATTTGTGTTTACTTGGATACCTACCTTGCGCCACTGGCCGGCAAGCGCTTCAAGCGCTTTTTCATACTGCCTGCTTTTGGTGGTCGCAATGGTAAGGGTCAGTTTTTGGTCCCCCTTGGTACGGACACCGTTTTTCAGCTCCCAACCGGCCTGGGTAAGAAGCGCCTCCGCCTGTTTTACGTTCGGTTTTGCGGGCTGCGGCAAATCACCCGTTAGCTGCCCATCTATAAACGGCAGGCTTAGCGGCTTTACGTCGACGGGCTGGCTTTTTCGGATAGCCGTGGTATCGGTCGCAAGTTCCAGCGCTTGGCGGACTGCCTTGTCTTTTAATAGCGGCGTATCCATATTAAAGAGGGCATACACGCCACTGTTTACCGGCTTGTTAATGATTTCGTAGCTATGTGTATCGATTTGCGCCGTGTCAACACCGGTAATGTCGGCTGCAGCGTTTACCTCGCCGGCACGAAGCGCCCGTACGATCGTGTCTTGCGTGTCATAGGCATGGATTTCAAACCGATTCAGCAGCGGCCGGCCTCCATAGTAATCTTCAAACGCGCTCATGTGGACGATTTTGTTTTGGCTTCCCGTACCCGTACCCTGAAGCAAACGGAAGCTAAACGGCCCGCTCCCAACCGGCGATCGACTGAAGTTATTTTCTCGGATTGCGCCAGGTGCGACATCTTTTAGAACGTGTTCGGGCAATACAGCGAAAGTCAAAGCATTTGGAAAAGAAGCATAAATAGCCGGCAACTGGAACTGCACGGTCGTGTCGTCCAGTGCTTTTACTTTTACATCTTGCCAGTTTACCCGCAGGCTCGACCGGGTTTCAGGGTTCTTTATCAGATTAACGGTATACTCCACGTCTTTCGCTGTTAAGAGTGCTCCGTCGTGCCATTTGGCGTCTGGGCGTAATTTCACCGTATAGATGGTTCCGTTGTCACTCACCTGCATACCCTGGGCGAGGTCACCGTGCAAATGCCCGGTGGAATCATAGCTGTAAAGAGAAGAAAACATCAGGCGGCTGGCTGCCATTTCAGCACTGGAGGTAGCATATAGCGGATCGAGCGTGTCAATCGGGCCCAGCGCTGCTTCGGCATATGTCCCGCCTGCGGCGGCGGCCGTCGTTTGGTAACTTCCCCTGAACCACACGAACTGCGCCCCGACAGCGACGATGAGCAATGCCACCAAGACCAGCCAACCGATAATGTGACGGCGTACATTCCGGATATTGTCGAGTCGACCAATAATAAACTTGCGCGCGTGGCGCATAGTAGCACCTTCGGCCTTTTTCACCCGTTTCGAGAACTTTCGGCTGTCAAAGTTCAACCGCTGAAATTGCTTCCACCCACGCTTTTCTTCCGCCACGCTTCCCCCTCCTACTTAAATGCCGGAAGCAAAAGGCTCACCAGTATAGATAGGACAAATATCACCGCAAGGATAATCGTCGTTTCGAACAGGTTTTTATCGAGCCCGCGGCGGGTCGTGTACAGTTCGCCCGAACTGCCAAAACCAGCTCCAAGGCTTGCACCTCGCTGCTGCAGCAGAATAGCCGCCGCCATAAGCACGGCTGAACCAATCATCACAATCTGTAAAATACCATTAACGTCCATACTTTTCCTCCTGCTTGCGCACATATTGAAGCTCAAGCGCGCTACTTACTATATAGTTTACCAAACTAAGGACGATTCCGGTAAGCACCGAATTCCAGAAGGTCATATGAAGCCCGGGCGCAAGCAGTAGCGACACATAGACCATAAAACCGTTCACGACAATAGTGAATAATCCCAGCGTTAGCAGGATAGCCGGCAGCGACAAAATAATGACAATCGGCCGAAGAACGCTATTGATGAGTGAGAAAATCAATCCGGCGCCTAAGAATACCCAAGCACTGGTGGCAAGTTCAGCATTATCGTACCCTGTCCCGAAAATACTCACGGCTACCCATAGGCCGAACGAGTTGAGGATCCAGCGCACAACGAATACCAGGAATTGTCTTTTCATAAACTATATTCCACTATACCCGCTTGTCAGTAATCTGTCGAGAGATGCCCGCTGAGATTTTTGTGGCCGGAAGCGGTGATAAGGATATCATCCTCAATCCGTACGCCGATACCTTCTTCGGGAATGTAAATACCCGGCTCGACCGTGAGTACCATATTCGGCTGGAAAAACCTGGGCGCGCCCAAGCTGTCATGCGTATCCACCCCTAAGCCGTGACTGATGGCGTGCGAGAAATAGCGGCGATACGTTTTGGTGTCGGCCGGATCTTTCAGAAGGCCCAGGCTCATGAGCGCCTCGGCCATAACGCCATCGACTTCACGTTGATATTCTTCAACGCTTAGGTCGGGTTTCAGCAGCTTTATAATACGTTGTTGAGCCTCTTGAACGGCACGGTGCACTGCCGTTTGACGTTTTGTTGGCTCGCCGTATGCATAGGTGCGGGCAACGTCTGCCGCGTAGCCGTAGCGGCGAGCACCAATATCCATAACGACAAGCTGGCGGCTTTTCAGTTTAGATGCGTTATCGAGGTAATGAAGCTGACAGGCGTTTTTGCCGCTGGCCACGATAGGATCAAACGCATGCCCTTTCGCTCCGCTTAAACGAAAGTGAGAGGAGAATGCTACTTCCACTTCATATTCGTGAGAAAAGTCAGCAAAGGATTCTTTTACTTTTTTGAATGCTTCCGTCGTTAAGTCAATCGCTTTCTGCATGCGCCGTAGCTCTTCGGGCTGTTTGATAGCGCGAAGTTGCGCTAGGTCCTTGCGGCAGTCTTGTACGGAATTGAACGTGCGCTCAAGCAGTTCGTACATTTTACGTTGCGCCGGATTGACAACAAAATCGAAATAGTCAGCGTGCGGATGATCGCCAAGCGTATGCGCAACGCTGTGTTTCTTCGCCAAATCTCTCAGCAGCCGTATTTCTTCACTTGCAGGAACAATGGCTTCTATGCCGCTTATTCCCATTGCCTCCTGCGCGCTTAGACTACCGTCAAAAATCTCGTGGGATTCGCTGATTTTTGGCGCAACGAGCCAGCTCTTTCCTCGCGTGCCGTCGATAATCAGATGCCAATCTTCCCTCTCAATGCCGGTCAGCCACCAAAAGTTCGCCTCTTGCTCAAATGCAAAGGCTTCGTCATTGCTCCGCTGCATTTTCGTATACGCAGAGAGCACCACTACGCCTCCTTGCAGTTTTTCCATCAGCCGCTGCCGGTTTCCAGCAAAGAAATTCGTCTTCATACTGCCTTCTATGATACACGGACGGAAGACGAGATGCTACTTGGCAACGGTGTAATAATTCATACCGTACGTCGTACCCCAGCGTTGGTCCGATGTAAAATTAGTAGCCGTGCCGCTGTCGCACAGCGCATCCATCGCCGAATTATTCGCAGCCGCGGTTTCCAGATGCGCCATAATATATGTTATTTTGTTGCCGTCCTTTTGGCAGGTAATTTTCATATAAGCATAGGGTTGCGAACCGCTGGGTGATCCGCAGGAGCCGCCATTGACCCAAGTGCATCCAGACGGATCAACGAATGCGCCGCCGCTGAGTACTTTCGCGTTTTGGAGGCATGAAGCAATCGAAGCGGGGTATGTATCGCTTCCCGCCGAGCCGCTAGCGTTAAACCAGCCGTTTCCATTTCCGTTTTTGCCACAGCCGCTACCGCTCTCGACATAATTATTTTTCTGTAGCAAATAGGCACCTATTCCCGCCGCTATTTGCTGCACGTCCGACTTGCGCTCATTGTCGCGCGTCCGCTGTTGGTAGCCTGGATACACAACGAGGACGATAGCCGCCAAAATGCCTATCACCGCAATAACTACTAACAGCTCCGCAATAGTAAAACCGTGCCGTTGACGCCTTGTGCCGAAGATGCCCATATTCGGAACTGCCCCTTATGTTTATTAGGGTCACTATATCATACGTCTTTGCCGGGGAGCAAATAGCGGGCAAGAACCTCGGCCTTTGCTTTTCCAACAGCCCCTGCCAATTCTTCCGGAGTAGCTTTTTCTACGCCGCGCATACTGCCGAATATCCGGATTAATTTCCTGCGCGTGGATGGTCCAATGCCCGGAATCTCCTCTAGTACGCTGGCCGTCTGCTTGGCGCGCTTCAGTACTGTATGGTAACTCACGGCAAAACGGTGCGATTCATCGCGTATGCGTTGGAACAATTTCGTGACGTCGGAATATGTCGTGTACACGGGCGCACCGCGCAGATTGCGTGAATGCGACGACGCGTTCAGCTGCCCGGCGTGGAGGTTGGCAATATAATACTCACCGGATTTTTCAACGAATACACCCGGAATCGGTTCGTTTATCAGTTCGTTCAATTTGGAAAGATCTATATTCGAACGTATCGCATGGACCACCACTTCTTCCTCGCGTTTCGCAATGCTAATGGCGGGGATGTGCACTCCCTTCTCTTCCATGGCACGAAGCGCCGCATCCAACTGACCCTTCCCGCCGTCGATCAGCACAAGATCTGGCGCGCCCCACGCTTTTACGTTCTTTTCACTGAAGCGCCGAAGCAGTGTTTCGTACATATTGTAATAATCATCGTTTTGCTGAAGCTTCGCCTTGAACTTACGATAATTCGCCCGGTCACTCACACCGTTGGTAAATACCACCATGCTGGCTACCACGTTCGTGCCGCTCATATGAGAAATGTCGTAGCCTTCAATACGCACCGGCTGTTTTTTTAGCCCCAATAAATCACGCAGATCGCTCAGCGCCCGGTCTTTGCTGATGTTCAAGAACTCTTTGTCGCCAAACATAATACGCTGCTGCAACTCCCGAAGATCGCGCAGTTTGTTGCGAAGGCTCGCCGCCCGTTCAAAATCATGCAGTTTCGCCGCCACATGCATATCCCGTTCAAGCTCGCGCGCAATGCCTTTTCTCCCGCCTTGGAAGTAGCGGATCAGTTGGCGCAGCGTTGCCTTGTACTCTTCACTGCTCGTTCCCGGCCTGGGGCTAAGGCCGATGTGCACGTCCAGATCGGCCCGGGACGGATCCTTCGGCGGTTTTGTATAGTACGGAAAAATCCTCCGCAAATACCGCAAAGCTTTCTTTACGGCAAAGCCGTTGTAATATGGCCCGAAATATTCCGCCCCGTCATCGGCCGGGTTGCGCGTAAAGCTTACGTACGGCCACTCGTTTTTCATATCGATCCGGACGAACAGTTGTGATTTGTCGTCACGAAGCAAAATGTTATAGCGCGGCATGTAGCGCTTTACCATTTCGCTTTCCAGAAACAGCGCGTCGATCTCACTTTCCGTTTCAATCCAGTCCGTATCGTCAATTTCCGCTACCAGCGCCCGTGTTTTTATATCCATATCGCGCTGCGACTGGAAATATTGGCGCACCCGGTTTTTCAGCACCGCTGCCTTGCCAACGTAAATGATCTCGCCGGTACTTGATTTATGAAAGTACACGCCAGGCGAGCGGGGCAGGGTTTTTAATTTGGTCTCAAGCGCTTTGTTCACTCCCATTATTATACCAAGCCTTGAAAGTTTCAGAAAAACCTGAAACAATGAAAACAAACATAAGCGGAGACGGTATGGAACCAATTATCAAAACTGAAGGATTAACCAAACGGTACGGCAATTTTACCGCGCTCAACCAACTGGATATTACCGTAAACAAAGGCGAGATCCTTGGGTACCTTGGGCCGAACGGCGCCGGCAAAACCACCACTATCCGCCTGCTGCTCGGGCTCATTGAGCCTTCGGAAGGCACGGCCACGATCTGCGGAAAAGACGCCAGCGAGAACGCCGCCGAACTCCACAAACAAATCGCGTACGTTCCCGGCGAAACCAGTTATTGGCCAAGTATGACCGGCGCCGAAACGCTACGTTTTCTGGCCAACATCCACGGCAGCTCCAACGACGATTACCAAGCTGAATTGATTGAAAAATTCGACTTCGACCCGAACAAAAAAGTCCGTAGCTACTCCAAGGGTAACCGCCAAAAAATCGCGCTGATCGCCGCGCTTGCCACAAAAGCCGATCTGCTGATTTTCGACGAACCGACCAGCGGCCTCGACCCGGTTATGGCACGGGTATTTCGTGACGAAGTGCTTGCCGCCAAGAAAGCCGGCCAGACCGTCTTTCTTTCTTCCCACATGCTTGAAGAGGTCGAAGAGCTCTGCGACCGCGTAGCCGTGCTCCGTGAAGGCAACTTAGTAGAGCTTGGCACGCTCGATGAACTGCGTCACCTTTCAGCCCTCACTGTCGAAGCCGTCTTCAGCAAGACGCCGCCGGATGTGTCTCATATCAAAAACATCAGCAATGTTGCAGTAGACGGTAAGCACCTGCGCTGTAACGTCAACGGCCCGGTCGACGAGCTGCTGATGACCATCGCCAAGGCAAAGCCGCTTAGCCTCCTTAGCCGCAAACCATCGCTCGAAGAACTCTTCCTGGCGCTATACGACGGAGATGAAAAATGAGCCTGCGTCGCCATCTTTCGCCGTCCGCCGCATTGCGTCGCCTTGGCTTCAAACAGACGATTCGCGGCGCGGTGATTATAGGTCTGTTAATCGGCCTCGTCATGGGCGCGCAAGGGCCGGCATATAAAGAGGCGTATCCCACGGAAGCATCCCGCCAGGCATTCGTCCATACGCTCGACGCGGCACCGGCACTTGGCTTTATGGCCGGTGAAACCGTCAACGCTTCTGAACCAGCCAGCTACTCCATATATAAATCCATCGTCATCACCACGCTCATTACGAGCATCTGGGGGCTGCTGGCCGTTACTCGTCTTTTACGCGGGCAAGAAGAGGATGGCCGCATGGAAGCACTCCTTGCCGGCAATGTCACCAAGCGCCAGGCCAGTTTTCAACTGCTGCTTGGTTTTGTGGGTTCGGTTGCCATTTCCTGGCTGCTTGCGTTCGGCCTGATCGCCGCGCTCGGCCAGTTGCCGGATGTAGGGCTGGAAACAGGCAATGCCGCCCTGCTCACGATAGGCTGCTACCTCCCCGGTTTTGTATTCGCAGGCCTCGGCATTCTCACCAGCCAGCTCGCCCTCACGCGCGGCCGGGCCGTCATGTATGGCCTCGTCCCTCTGCTTCTATTATTCGTTATACGCGGCGTCGCCAATAGCTCGCACGACCTGAACTGGCTGAAAGAGTTCACGCCGTTTGGCTGGGCCGACCTCCTGAACCCCGTTATCGACCCGCACGCATGGTGGCTTGTTCCGCCGCTGGTAACTGGCTTCCTCCTCAGGATCGCCGGCCTCTCCTTGATAGGTCGCCGCGATCTTGGTACCAGCCTGCTTCGCGAGTCAGATATTGTAAAACCACGATGGTTCCTGCTTGGTTCGCCCATACGACATGCGCTACGTCTTCAGGGATGGACATTCGCTTGGTGGACCATCGGCTCGCTGGCATTCGCCGGGATGATGACCGGACTCGCCAAGCTCAGCGTCGACATCCTTAAAGACGCCTCGGGCGCGCAGGCCGTTATCGGCAGACTCGGTCAATCAGCCAATGATATGGCGGCGGCGTTTATCGGCATCGGTAACTTGTTCGTTGTGATGATACTCCTGATCATGGTGGCACTGCTCATCGGCGCGATCCGCCGCGACGAAGCCAAAGGCTATCTCGACAATCTGCTTGTCCAGCCGATCGCCCGCAGCCGCTGGCTCGGTGGCCGCCTGCTACTGATTGCCGGGCTCGTCGTTCTGGTACCGCTCGCAGCCGGTGTCCTCACTTGGTATATTGCCCATATCCAAAATCTTGGCAATATCGATCTTAAACCAATACTCGAGGGTGCGCTCGGATCAGTCGCCGTACTCCTCTTCACCCTTGGCGCAGGTGGTTTAGTGTATAGTATTTTTCCGCGTCTTGCCGTTGCAGCCATTGCAATTATCATCGCGTGGTCATATGGGCTCGATATTTTTAAATCTCTCGTCGATTTGCCAAGCTGGCTGGAAAAAACGTCGCTTCTCCACTACGTGTCAGCCTCGCCCCTCACGACACCAAACTGGACCGCCGTCATCTGGTTTTCAATCACCGGCCTCGTGTTGGCAGCAGCCGGCATGTTCGCCTTTACAAAACGGGACATCGTGAGCGAATGACCTCTGGCCTGAGCGCGCTCACCCGAGAAATGAACGACTTCAGTATTGCCATGGGCTTGCCGCCCAGCGTTGCCAAGGTGCTTACCTACCTCACCCTATGCCAGCCCGCCCTCCAAACGGCGGCGTCCATTCGGGGAGGCATTGGGATTTCGTCGGGCTCCGTCAGTGAAGCACTGGCTATGCTACGCCAGGTGGAGCTGATCGAACGTAAAAAACTGCCCGGTCAGCGGCACTATTCCTACGAAATAACGCCCGACGGCTGGAAAAAAGCAACGGCGCATCGTTTTCGTATGCTCGACGCCGGCATCCAACTTGCCAACAAAGGACTGACCATTGACCCAAGTAACGAGCGCCTACGATCCATGCATGACATGTACGCTTTATTCAACCGCGAATTCGCCGATTTCTACAAAAAGTTTCAATGATATATAGTGGCACTATGACAGAAAAGAAAACCACCGAAGAATTCAGCGTGAACGGCGAAGAGCTGCTCGCCAAAGTAAAATCACTCATTAACGAAGGCAACATCCGCCGTCTCATCATTAAAGATGAGCACGGCAAAGTACTGGTAGAATTCCCCGTTACCATCGGTGTCGTGGGCGCACTTTTAGCACCCGTGCTTGCCGCCGTGGGCGCGATTGCCGCGCTCGTTACCAAGTGTACGATCGTCGTAGAACGCCGAGACTAAGCGCTTGCCATCGCCCCGATTTTCGCCTTTTGCCGGCACTCGTCGGTGTGGAATAAAAGATCGGGAGTTTGCTTGCAAAACAAACAAATAAGTACCAGGTCGTTACAGTTGGCAAAGGCGCAGTTTTCGTAATTGTTCGTTTGTCCGCCGCAGTGCGTGCAGGTGCCAATGGTTTTCGTATGGTCGCTAAAGTCCATTTTCATGCGGTCGTCAAATACGTGCAGGCTGCCCTCCCACAAGCCATCATCACCATAGGCTTCGCCGTATTTCACAATTCCACCGTCGATTTGGTATACCTCTTTAAAACCGCGGTTCTTCATAAGGCTTGAGAGGATTTCACAGCGAATACCACCGGTGCAGTACGTCACGATCGGCTTATCCTTTAGGTCATCGTACTTGCCGCTTTCCAGTTCTTTTATGAAATCCCGGCTGGTGTGCGTCTTCGGCACCACGGCATTTTTAAACTTGCCGATTTTTGCCTCGTATTCGTTACGGCCGTCGAAAAACACCACGTCATCGCCACGTTCTTCCACCAGTTTATGAACATCGCGCGGCTTCAAATGCGTGCCGCCGCCCACGACACCGTCTTCGTCCACCTTCAGTTCGTCGGCCGCGTTAAACGCTACTATTTCTTTCTTCACCTTTACGCTCATGCGTGGAAAATCTTCCCGGCCGCCATCGCTCCACTTAAAAGTAGTACCTTTGAAGCCAACGAATTCCTTTGTTGCCTTAACGTACTTCTTCAAGTCCTCTATATCGCCGCCGACCGTACCATTCAACCCGTGTTTTGAAATCAAGATCCGGCCACGCAGATTCAAGCTGTCGCACAGCGTTTTCTGCCATAGCTTCATCGTTTCCGGATCGGCAATGGGCGTGAATTTATAATAGAGCAGTATTTTTTGCATCGCGAAATAGTATATCACTTTTTCGCATCTATTTCACCTCGGTCTGCAAAATTGTTGTTGCATCTACATACGGCATGAGTCATAATGAAATAACACTATGATTGCCTCGGTGCAATCCTCTATCCGTCTCATGTTCGGACGACCCGAACCGCTAACGGCAACACTTACTTCATTAACCTACCCAAAAAAGAAAGGCATATCATGGGGACAAACAGAAAAACCCTTCTTCTCTACTGGCAACAGGTGAAAAAACACCGCGTCAGTTTTTTTATCATGCTCACGCTCATCCCAGTCGGCTCAATGCTGATTGATACAGGCTTGCCGTACACGCTTAGCCAAGCTATCGGCGGACTGACCGGGCATCACATCGACAAGGTATACCTTTTTCTCGGTATTGCGGCGTTCATTGGCTTTATAGGAGCGCTCCTCAATTACATCGGGTTTCAGGCAATGGTGCGTCACGAGGCAAAAACGATTGCCAACCTTCGGGAAAACACGTTCATCCAGCTTATTACGAAGGACAACCGCTTTTTCGTTAATCAAAAGATCGGCGCCATGACCAGCCGCTACATCGATTTCGTGCGTGCCGAAGTAACATTGCAGGACCTTTTTATCATTCGTACGCTCGGATTTATTCTCTCAATAGGAAGCGGTATCATCATACTCGCCTCCCAATCTTGGATTGTCGCCGGCCTCGTGCTCCTGCTTCTTACACTTCTGGGCTTCCAAATTAGGTGGAGCGCCAAGAAGCGCGCGCCGCTTCGCCATGAGCGGAAGGAACTCGTTTCGGAAATCCACGGCAAGGTTGCCGACGCGCTCACCAATAATTCGGTCGTCAAAGCTTTCGCGGGTGAAAAACGCGAGATAGAGGAGCTTAAGAAGCAGACGCGGCGTTTTGAACATGTCTATATTAAGGACCTCGGCTTTCTCTCTACCGAAGGATCGCTTCGTGTCGCCATGATGGTAATCATTCAGGTCATTGCCATCGCCGTCGCCGTGCATCTCGTCCAAAGCGGCGCCATCCTTCTCGAAACCGCCATCTTCATGCTCGCCTACCTTCAGCGTATCGGATCGCAGTTGTTCGCGCTTAGCGATATCATCAACGGCTATGACCAGGCCTTCCTTGACGCCGCGCCGATGACCGAAATGCTGGACGAGCCAGTACACGTTAACGACAAAGAAGACGCGAAACATTTATCACAGCTAACGCCAGCCATCGATTTCGAGGATGTCTCGTACCGTTACGACGATTCGTCCGAGGATGTACTTCAGAGTGTCGACCTTTCAATAGCGGCGGGTGAAAAAATCGGACTCGTCGGGCATTCCGGCGCAGGCAAGACCACCGTCACGCACCTCCTCTTACGGTTCGCTGACGTCACCGGAGGCTCAATCCAAATCGACGGCCACGATATCCGTGACATCACGCAGGAAAGCCTGCGCGACAGCATTGCCTACGTACCCCAGGAGCCGATGCTCTTCCATCGCAGCCTGTTCGAAAATATCTCTTACGGCAAACCCGATGCAACCAAAGAAGAAATACTTGAGGCTGCGAAGAAAGCTCATGCCCTGGAATTTATCAAGAAACTACCGGTCGGCCTGGAAACGCTCGTCGGTGAACGCGGCGTCAAGCTTTCCGGCGGTCAGCGTCAACGCATCGCCATCGCCCGGGCTATCCTGAAAAACGCACCGATCCTTATTCTCGATGAAGCAACCTCCGCCCTTGATTCCGAAAGCGAACGACTTATCCAGAAATCACTCGCCACGCTGATGAAAGGCCGCACGAGCATCGTTATCGCTCACCGTCTTTCTACCATCCAGAAAATGGACCGCATTATCGTTATGGACAGCGGCAAAATTGCCGAAGAGGGCACCCACGCCGAACTCATTACAAAGAAGGGCATTTACGCTTCGCTATGGGCTCATCAGTCCGGCGGATTTATTGAAGAATAGAGCCCTCCTCTAGCCATTCCCTCTCGTAAGCGGCTTCGCGCCGAGAATGAAATCGGGCCCCAGCGTCGCTTCATTCTCGGGCTGCAGATGCTTACTCGAGGAAACGCCCAGAGGAGCTACTCAGTGCTACTTATTAGCATCAACATTCGACTGCTTCGGCTCGTCCTGGCCTTTGCCGCCAGGACGGGTTTCTTCAGCCTGCGTATCTTGCGGCGTATCTTCACCGTTCTCGGCTTCAACTGGTGTTTCTTCCGTAGCCTCGCCAGCCAAAGCGTCATTTGCCGCCTGAAGGGCGCTTGGCTCGTATACATTTGCGACCACCAGCTCAAGGTTCTGCTCGGCATCGGCGAATCCGACTCCTTCAGGAAGCGTAATATCCCTGAGCGTCAGTTTATCGTCAGTAGTGGCAAGTGCCTGAATAGACACTTCGAGTGCTTCAGGAAGATTAGCAGGAAGCGCCTTTATGTCCACTTTCTCGAGTGCCTGAAGTACGACAAGGCCAGCCTTTTCCGCTTCACTTTCACCAAGCCCCACCAATGTAATAGGCACTTCGGCGGTAATGGTTTCATTCTGTTTTACCGTATGAAATGCAACGTGGCGGACTGAATGCTTCACCGGATCAACGTCGATCGATTTGATCATCGCAAGCTTTTTCTTACCCCCTATAACAAGATGGACAGGAGTGTGCTTACCGGCCGTATGAGCAACTTTGGAAGTTTCCACGGTTGGAGATTGTGTTGGAATAGGATCGGCCTTACCACCGTACACAATGCTTGGGACAAGCCCCTCTCTTCGCAGACGCGCAGCCTTTTTACCCACAACAGTACGTTCGTCGAGTTTCAGTGAAATATCGTTCATGTTCCTCCTCGTTAGGTATAGTTCCATTATACCATTTGCCCTTGGCGCATGCTAAAATAGATGGAGTTATGCTTCCAGGATTCGATCTTGCAACCTTTGTTACCACCACCGGTCCGTGGATCGTCGTTCTTGTCATCGCTGCGATGATTTTTGCCGAATCCGGCCTGCTTATCGGCTTTTTCTTGCCAGGTGACACGCTGTTGTTTACCGCTGGTTTCTTGGTGAATGTCGGCAAGCTGAACGTTGACATTCACCTGCTTGTCGTGGTTATGTTCATCGCCGCCGTGCTCGGCGATGGCGTCGGGTATCTTTTTGGCAAACGCGTCGGACGCCGCCTGTTCGCCCGCTCGAATTCCCGGCTCCTGCGCCAAGAAAATATCCAAAAAGCCGAGGCATTTTATGAAAAATACGGTGCCGTTACCATTATCATCGCCCGGTTCATTCCCGTTATCCGTACGTTCGCGCCAATCGTCGCGGGCGTTGGAAAAATGAGCTATCGCCGCTTTGTCGGCTACAACGTCATTGGGGCTATTTTATGGGCCGGCGGCATTACATACGCAGGATTTTACCTCGGCGAAATCCTGCACCGTATGGGTATCGAGATCGATACCATCGTGCTGCCAATTATGGGTATCATCGTGGTCGTGTCGCTTCTTTCTCCTGCCATTCACGCACTCGGCAGCAAAGCGCAACGAAACGCCCTTTGGGAAGGTACGAAAAAACAATTCCGCACCTTGTTTAAAAGGAAAAAATCATAAATGGCGCTCACCATCAATGCCGCCCATAACGAAAAAACGGGCGACGTCAGTTATGGCGTCACTGTACCCATTGCAATATTGCTGCTCGCCATAGGCATTGTCGGCTTCTTTTTACTGCAACGTAGCATTGCCACGCACCAAGGCGCCGCCCATTTAGATATGCCCGTCCTTCAATGGATGGTCGATCACCGCAATACGTTACTCACTACCGTCATGCAAATTATTACCAATGCCTTCTCCCCGGTAGTGGCAGGAATCGGCAGCATTCTTATTGCGGTTATATGGGCAATGCGTAAACGTGAGTTATGGCGCCCCATGCTATTCCTAGGTGGAATTGGCATTGCCGCCCTTGTTTCGACATACCTAAAGCATGCGTTCCACCGAACTCGGCCGCCAGTCGCTATGATGGTACCGTCAGCCGAAACTGATTTTTCATTCCCATCCGGCCACACACTCGGCATCGCCATCATCGTGTTCCTGCTCACCTACCTGGTATGCTCAAGGGCGCACAAACTTTGGAAAACACTTTTATGGCTCCTGCTGAGCGTCATTGCTATCGTTATCGTCGCTTATTCACGCCTCTATCTCGGGTATCATTGGATAACTGACGTCAGTGCATCGGTTTGTCTGGCATTCGTCCTCACGGCAGCCATCATGCTTATAGATGGTCTGCCCGCATTGTTTCGGCGCCGGTAAATTACAATAACGGCTTCAGATATTTGCCGGTAAACGACGCGGCGATTTTCGCCACTTCTTCCGGCGTACCTTCAGCCACGACACTGCCACCCCCAAGGCCACCTTCGGGTCCCATGTCAATCACGTGATCGGCCGACTTAATAACATCTAGGTTGTGCTCAATAATCACCATGCTGTTGCCACCCTCGACCAGCTTTTGCAAAATACCAAGCAACCGTTTCACATCAGCACTGTGAAGCCCGGTTGTTGGCTCGTCCAATATGTAGAGTGTACGGCCGGTCGCCCGGCGCGACAGCTCCGTCGCAAGCTTAATACGCTGTGCTTCCCCACCGCTAAAAGTAGTAGCCGGCTGCCCAAGACGAATATAGCCAAGGCCAACCTCCACTAATGTATCGAGCTTCCGGGCAATCGACGGTACGTTGGTGAAGAATTCTGTCGCTTGTTCAACCGTCATCTCCAGCACGTCGCTAATTGTTTTTTCTTTGTATTTAATTTCCAGCGCCTCGCGGTTGTAGCGCTTGCCTTTACAAACATCGCAGGTCACGTATACGTCCGGCAGGAAATGCATTTCAATCTTAATAACACCGTCACCCTGGCAATTCTCACAGCGGCCGCCCTTCACGTTGAAGCTGAACCGCCCAGCTTTGTAGCCACGGATATTCGCTTCCGGCGTCGCGGCAAACAGCTCGCGAATCGGCGTAAAGACACCAGTATACGTTGCCGGATTGGAACGGGGTGTCCGTCCAATGGCCGACTGGTCGATAATGATTGCTTTATCCAGATGTTTAATGCCTTCAATATTCTCGTGAGCACCTGGCACGGTTTGCGCGCGGTGAAGGCGAGCTGAAAGTTCTTTGGCAAGGATATCGTTTACCAACGTCGACTTGCCACTGCCACTTACGCCGCTTACAACCGTCATGACTCCAAGTGGAAAGGTAACGTCAATATTCTTCAAATTGTTTTCGCGGGCACCACGAATAATAAGCTGACGGTCTTTTGGTATCTCTCGCCGCTTTTTCGGTAGATCAATCTTTTCCTTGCCCGAGAGGTACCGGCCGGTGATACTCTCTTCTTGTGCTGCTACTTCCTTTGGGGTACCGGCCGCCACCACGTTCCCGCCGGCCACGCCGGCACCAGGGCCAATATCGAGCAAATAATCGGCCTCACGGATTGTATCTTCGTCGTGTTCCACCACCAGTACCGTATTGCCTAGGTCACGCAGGCGCTTCAGTGTCGCAATCAGGCGGTCATTATCACGTTGGTGTAAACCGATAGACGGTTCATCCAGTACGTACAGCACACCCTGTAGTCCCGACCCAATTTGCGTTGCCAAACGAATACGCTGCGCCTCGCCGCCGGAAAGCGTGTTGGCGGCACGCGTCAGCTCCAGGTAGTTAAGGCCAACGTTGCTCATAAAACCAAGGCGCTCGGTAATTTCTTTCATAATTTGCCGGGCGATGAACAGCTCGCTTTCGTTCAATTTCAGTGAGTTCTGAAAAAGGTCCAGCGCATCATCAACCCCAAGATTACAAATATCCATAATGTTCAGCCCATGCACCGTTACCGCCAGTACTACCGGCTTCAGGCGAGCACCATGGCAAGCATGACACTTACGCTCACGCATAAACCGCTCGATATCTTTTCGCATAAAGTCACTGTCGGTTTCTTTGTGGCGGCGTTCCAAATTCGGAATGACACCTTCGTAGGTAGAATCGTAGTAGCGTCCGGCACCAATATTTACCCGGTATTTTTCGTTGCCGGTGCCGTATAAAATCTTATCGAGCGCCTCTTTCGTCAGCTCGCGCACGGGTACATGCAAGCTAAAACCATGGGTCTTTGCTACTTCCGCCAGGCGCTTCATATGCCAAGCATCGCTGTTCACGCGGTTGTAAGGCCGGATGGCGCCTTCCGCAATCGTCAGGTTTGGGTTGAATACAAGCTCGGGGTCAACTTCAAGCCGACTACCAAGACCAGTACATACTGGGCAGGCGCCTTGTGGTGCGTTAAAGCTAAAGAGGCGAGGCTCAAGTTCAGGAATTTCCTCGTTCGGATGATCGACACAGGCATAGCGCTGGCTATATACCGTTACGTCGTCGGTGTCGGCATCCAGCAGCTCCACCACGCCGTCGGCCAGTTCAAGCGCTTGTTCGACAGATTGCGTCACCCGAGCCATCATGTCGCCGCTCATGACAATACGGTCAACGACGATTTCAATGGTATGCTTGTAACTCTTCTGGAGATCAGGAAACTCATCGAGCGCATACACGACGCCGTCTACCCGTGCCCGGGCAAACCCAAGGCGACGGTATTGTTCAGGAATGTGTGCGAACTCGCCCTTTTTCTCTTTGACAATCGGGGCAAGCACCATAAAACGCGTGCCCTCGTTCATTTTCATAATCTCATCAATAATGGCCTGGGGAGTTCGCCGAGCCACTTCCTTGCCACAAACCGGACAGTGCGGCACGCCAATACGGGCGAACAAAAGGCGCAAGTAATCATAGATTTCCGTGACCGTCGCTACCGTCGAACGCGGATTGCGGCTGGTTGATTTTTGGTCGATGGAAATTGCCGGGCTCAATCCTTCGATTGACTCTACGTCCGGCTTGTCCATAATCCCAAGGAACTGCCGGGCGTAGCTCGACAGGCTCTCAACATAGCGACGCTGACCTTCAGCATAAATCGTATCAAAGGCAAGCGACGATTTTCCCGAGCCGGAAAGACCGGTGATAACCACCAATTTATCGCGGGGAATCTCTACATTTATGTTTTTCAGATTGTGCTCACGGGCACCAGTAACACGAATAACCTCTGGCATAACAACTAATTATACCACTTATTCACCCTCCTAAGCTACCCCGGAAAAGGAAAAACCCGGCCCTCTCCTGCCCTAAGACAGACGAGGAACCGGGATCTTCAAAGACATTACTTACCCACGACGCTGCGGGCAACCTCTACACCAACGGGAACGTCGGCAACTTTCACCACCTTAACGGTGTAGTTCGGGTCCGTCATAGTGGTGATTGAGACACTGCGTGAGGGCTGCGCGAAATCACATCGGTACTGCGCTTCGCCCGCCTTCATGGCAGCTTGCACCGATGCATTGCAGTCCGACCGCACATCTGGCGATACGAACGCAGCCAAGGCGCCGCCAACAAACATCAGAAGGGCGGCAACGCCTCCGAGCACAGCATAGGAACGCTTCACGAAATATTCCTTAGTTCGTCTTTGAAGGGCCTGCCATCAGGCAGTCTCCCTAATGGTCATTATTATTATATTAGCATAAGTTTGTTAAAATGTCAATAATACCGCTTATCTTTGCATCCTACTAACAGGGGTGCTATAGTGAGGGCAAGTTTCAATAAAAACCTTTAAAAAACCAAGGAGGACCATGCGAAAAGCCATTATTATTACCTGCGTGTCGCTCGCAGGATTGATCATTTTAGAACAGTCAGGAGTGCTCAACTCCCTGCTGATATTCCTGCTCGTGGGAGCCATTCCCGGCACCAACTACAGCATTCCTTCCACGATTATGCTGCTATTCATTGCCAGCGCTGCCTGGCTGCTCATTATTCGCATGACGGCAAACGAAACCTTCTATTCGGTGTCGGCAAAGAAAACGAAACGGCGTCCAACCAGCCATAAAAAGCACATGCCAAAACGGCGCTTCAGTGAAGTTTAGCCTTCACCCTCCAAGACGTCGCCCGGCATAACGCTTTCCGCCCACAGTTGTAGCTCCTGAAGAATGAATTGCCTACCCTCATCCGTTTCAGTCGCCGCAAGACGCTGGAGAGATTTCATAAATCCAGGGAGTGCACTCGTCATTTTTTCCGACCGCCATTTCTCCCACATCATTGCTTCATCCTGGGACAAACTTGAAGGATAATTCCGCGCCTTGTAATGCAGCAGCAACGGTGCCAGCCGCTCGTCGCTGAATTCGGGATGGAAGTCGGCCAGTTCACGACCCGAGGCGTTTCGTACCGTTTCCACCCGCAAGCGGTCACGATCGTTCAAAAAGCCGTCATACAGCTGCGCTTCCGGGTCGGCTGCTTTTTTATATTCGGGCCGGTTTTCATAGAGTGTCCGCACGTTTTCAGAAAAATGCGGTGCTACGAGCAATGCCTTCCGGTGTTTCTCAACGATCGCTTTATCAAGCTTAATTTTCGCCCATCCATCTGCCTGTTCCAGTACGCCAAGCGGCGCCACTGCCGGTGCACGATTGTACTGTAGTTCTTTTACCGGCAGCGGCAAGAAGCCGTCGGTCTGCCGTTCTTCGCGCGTGGCATACAGCTTCTTTTTCAATTCTTCAATCGACAGGCCAATAAATGGCGAGGGATCGTAGCGCAGATCGTACACGACGACGTTCCCGTTTTTGCCACTGGTTAACGGAAGTGCGACAGTTGCCTTATTGTAGTCCGCCTCGTAACGGCCACTCACATACACGAACGGCTGCTTATTCTCCAGATTAACGAGTTCTTGTACCTTCCGCTTGTCGCGCATCGCCAATAAATACTGGTACAATTGCGGCTGCTTTTCCTTGACAAGCTTCGTCACCGCAATCAGTGCTTCCACATCACTAAGTGCGTCGTGTGCCTTGAAATGGTCAATCCCGTTTTCTTTCGTTATAAGTTCAAGCCGGTTGGTTGCCTTGCCGTCTACCACCGGCCATACAATCCCTTCCGGCCGAAGTGCCCGCGTCATCCGCACCACGTCCAAAAGGTCCCAGCGCGAGCGCCCTTCTTTCCAACACCACTCATACGGGTCGTAGAAATTGCGCCACAAGTGGTAGCGCACGAACTCATCATCAAACCGAATATTATTGAAGCCAACAACGATCGTATCCGGCGAACAAATTTCCTCCGTAAAAAGCTTAGCAAACTCCGCTTCCGTGACACCATCGGCCTGAGTTTTTTGCGGTGTGATCCCCGTTACCATCAATGCCTCGGGGCTTGGCAGCGTATCTTCGCCTAGCTTCACTAATACATTGTATGGTTCGCCGATTTGGTTCAGTTCCATATCGGTACGGATGCCGGCAAACTGCATAATACGGCTCGTCCTCGGATCGAGTCCGCTGGTTTCAAGGTCGTAGAAGAAAAAGCTTTGCGCCATTCCTTTATAATACAAGTTCCTCTTATAAAACAAAAACGCCCCTCTTAGGCGTAGGTGGAAAAAATGACAAGTTGGATGGCCCGAACGCCGGGGAGGGCCAGGGCTTGTTCAGCCCTTCCCCCGCCCGGTGTCGGGTGTGCAGTGGATCAGATGAAGGTCACACGCGTGCCGCGGGTGACACGGGTTCCCCGTGTGACTCGCGTGCCGAACGACGGTGGTCGCTCGATCGTGGTGACGGTCGTCTTCTTCTCGTCCATGATGCACCTCCTCTCAAGGGAACGTTGGGACATGCGCTGCCGAGCGTCTGAGCCTTTGCTCAGAAATCACGGTTGGACATGGTCGCCTCCCCTCGATCTTTGACGGGCTGGTTATGTTCGATATTCATCAAGCACAAACAGCTCGCCAAAGTAAGGTGTTTCCATCCAACTTGTCAATGAATCTGTTAGTATTCAATAAAAACTAACAGCGTAGTAAAATATTATCATAAAGTTGTTTATATGTCAATAATATATCTACTGTTCAATGAGAGTAAGTTCATTCTCACCGATACGAACGATGCTTTCACCAGTCGCACCCATACGCATAAGCTCGTGAGAAATACCCATTTTCTTCATAATGTCCCGAAGCCGATTGACGCCTTCGAAGTTATCGAAGTTGGTCCGACGGGCAAACTTTTCGATCTTATCTCCACGCACCACGAAATAGCCTGTTTCCTCATCCTTTTCCACCGTCCACGAATTCGCTACATGGTCGCTCGACAAGCTGATGACAGGTATTTCGTCATCACTTTCATTAATATCATCTTCAAGCGCACGCGCCTCTTGCACCTTTTTACGAAGCATACGAAGCACCTCGGTAATTCCTTGATGGGCGCTCGATGAGATGGCAAACACCTCCTTGCCACGACCCGCTTCCTTTTTGACGGCCTCGACCTGCATGTGTACAATATCGTCGTCCAGACCTTCAGTTTTCGTTAAGGCAATTACCTCAGGCCGAAGCGACAGCTCGGCGCTGTAATTTGCCAGTTCCGTTCGGATCGTCCGATATGCTTCGGCAACGTCTTCCGAGTAAACATCGATAAGGTGAAGGAGCACTGCGGTGCGCTCCACATGCCTCAGGAATGCATCGCCAAGGCCCTTGCCCTCGCTGGCACCTTCAATCAGCCCCGGAATATCGGCAATAAGCAGGCTGCCGTCGTCGATGTCGGCTACCCCAAGGTTAGGGGTAAGCGTGGTAAACGCATAATTCGCTATTTCCGGACGAGCGTTGCTGACGACCGATAGAAAGGTTGACTTGCCCGCGTTCGGAAAGCCCACCAGACCGACGTCTGCCAGTAACTTCAGTTCAAGCTCGGCTTCAAAAGCCTCCCCCTTTTCTCCCAGCTCGGCCATACGCGGCGTCTGGCGGACGGATGATTTGAAATGTGCATTCCCGAAGCCGCCGTCGCCACCTTTTGCAATGACCACCCGCTGTTTATTTTCCGTCAGATCGGCAATTACCTCGTCGTCTCGTTTTACCAAGGTACCCATAGGCACTTTCACCACCAAATCTTCGCCCGACTTGCCGCGGCGATTCGCTTTGGACCCGTTCTCACCGGCTTGCGCCTTTAGCTCCGGCTTGTAGCGAAAATCAATAAGCGTATTCAGGTTCTCGGTTGCCTCAAAAATAACGTCGCCGCCTTTGCCGCCGTCGCCGCCATCCGGGCCACCCTTATCAACGTAAATCTCATGACGAAAACTGACGGCTCCATCGCCGCCTTTGCCTGCTGCCACCGTTACTTTTGCTGTATCGACAAACATTCTCGTATTATTATATCAAAATCGCCCCTGGACTAACAGGGGCGATCAAAAGTTCGTGTTTGATTTTAGTGAATGTAGTTATACCCGCCAACGGAACCGGCACCTACCGTACGGCTCGTGACGCGGTTGAAGTTACCAGCGTAGTTCATTTCGCTAATGGTGATGCTTCCATCGGAGTTGACGCTTTCAACGATAGCCACGTGGCCATAGCCACCACCGTTTTGCATGACGGCACCGACTTCAGGAGTGTTGTCAACGCGGTAACCAGCAGCCCGAGCATACATCGCCCACGTTGCGGCGTTACCCCAGAAACTGCCGACCGGTCGGCCAAGCTGCAAACGACGTTCGTAGGCGTACCACGTACAGTTACCGAATGCGTAGCGGTTACCGGCCGAAGCCTTGGCTATCTGTGCGTTAACCGTTGAGTAGCCACCCAAGTACGATCCTTGGCTTGCGGCGCTTCGCGGGTTGACGTATCCCGGACGTTCGGTTTCCGGCAGCACACCACCAGGAATAACAATGACCTTTCCAGGAGTCAAGCTACTGGAGAGCTCGAGGTCGTTAAAGGTAACAATACGATCTTTATCGGCTTGGTATTTCGCAGCCAAGCTTTCAGCCGTATCGCCAGCCTTCACGGTATATACGATACCGTCTACCGGTGGAATAACCAGTTGCCGGTTAGGCTCAATAGCATCTGAACTAAGGTTATTGGCCCATTTTACGGTGTTGGCAGAAATGTTAAACTGCTGCGCCACCGACTGGGTCGTATCACCTGCCTTCGACGTATATTGCTTCACACTACGGCTATCTGCCGATGGCTGGATAATCTGCGGCTTGCTAATAGTGTTGCTGTCCGTTTGCGCCAGCTGGCTCTCCGCGGCAAGCGACACCGAAAGGTTGGCGACATTACTTGCAATCGGAAGGTCGGTGCGTTCAGCAATACCCGCGGCGACATTCGTTGCTACCAGTTGGTCAACAGACGGTTGAACAGATTGAGATGCTGTGTTTGTCGACGATGAGGTATCAACGGCCGCATTGGCGACGTTGTCTACCTTCTGCGGTGGCTGATAACCAACCGCAACAATCGACATAACAAGCAGGAAAACACCTGCGTAAGCTGCTATGGTTGTCGATTTTGGCATGCCCCTCATTTTTTTATGAGTCTTTCGATGACGGGCAAACACTTCTTGTTTCAGCTCGGCAGTAGCCTGAGCTGAACCCACACCAGTAGTATGATTACGAATTATCGTTCTCCTGCCGTCTACATTGCTATAGAGGCGTCTACCTTACTCTGTCTTTCTTCTCGCACAAGAACAGGATACGTGTCGACCTATTTCATTTAGTAATATTCTGTGAAAACGTTCTTTTTCAGTATCCGTAGCGACATTTGTCGGTAGGCCCATTCATGATTTGCACTTCCCACTCGCAGGTAAAGCATTTCGGCTTCACTAAGTAGGCAAGCCACAAATGTGCTACCATTTATTCTATCAGCTATTGCAAAGTATGTCAATTTATTTTATAAAGATACTTTTTCTGTCAAGTATGTGTCAGAAGCTATATCCTTTATAGTATAGAACATTTTACTTGACAGTGGTCACGGATATTTGCTTCATGCTCGGCATCAGTGCGTGCGTAGTAGGTGACGTTGTCGTCCCCGCTCAGGAAATAGAGATAATCCCCCGGAGCAGGGTTCGCAACGGCCTCAAGTGCCGTCTTTCCAGGAGTGGCAATCGGACCCGGAGGAAGGCCGGCTACTTTACGGGTGTTATAGGGCGAATCGAGGTCGGGCGAGGGCGAAACGCCCATTTTTTTGGCCGCGTATTGGTAGGTGACATCTGACCCCAGGGGCATATTCATAGAAAGCCGTTTAAAGAAGATCTGTGCGACCTGCCGCTGGTCTTCTGCTTTTGGCACCTCACGCTGAATAATGGAGGCGAGCGTAATACCCTGGTACAAGTTTAAGTTTTGCTTCTTAAAGCCCTCTACGAGGTTATCTTGCTGCACGACACTATAAAATTCATCGAACGTTTTGGTAAGGACCTGCTCTACCGTGGCGCTACTATCGAAATTATACGTTTCCCCATAAATGTAGCCTTCCAGATCAGCCGAGGCCGGTTTGTCTTGAAAAAGCGGGTGGTTGTATGTTTTCTTCAATGCCGCATCCACCTCCTGTTCGCCGTAACCGGCTTTTAAAAGAACGGCACGGTCTTCCGCCAGAGTAGCTCCGGGGAGGAAGGTAAGAGAGAATTGATCAACGTTTCCGGATGCCAAATGGTCTACTATAGTTGGTAATGATTGGGAGGGTGACAGACTGTATGTCCCCGCCTGAAGGTTCGAACGGGTGTGTGAAAGTTTGGTATATATATCGAATGCCAAAACGTTTCTTATAAGTTTCTTATCGACCAGTGTTTGGCCGATCTGACTAGGGGTACTGCCTGTCTCGATAGTAACACGGATACGCGACGCATCGTTGGCCGAAACCGGCTGCAGCTGCACCCGATACCAGGCTACACCGCCAATACCTAGGGCGACGAGTAGGAACAATATAGCACCGATCCCCCACCATAGCCACTTTTTCCTGGATCTTTTAGGCTTTTCACCCGCTTCTAGCAGCGGGACCGATACTGCAGACGGCGTCGGTGCGGGCGCAGGTGACTCAGCCGGAGGAAGGGGCTGTCCGTCAGCAGGTACGTTTGATGGTGTGGATGGCGGCTGCAATGGTTGCGGCCGTTTGGGAGGCAAAATATCGTTCATTATAACTGCTCCAAATAATCTTGTAATATCAACGCGGCCGCTTGCGAGTCGATATCCCCTTTTGCAAATGGCTTGCCACCGGCTTTTAACTGCTGCTCGGCAAGCACGCTCGTCAGAGATTCATCTTGGAATACTATCTTTGGCGCGATATCTTTTAGCTGCTGGGAGAAAGCTTCAACATAGGCTGTTTGGGCGGTAGCTTCACCGGATTGGTTACGAGGATAGCCTATCACTACCGCATCAGGCTGTTCGGTTACTATCAGTTTGGCGATCTTTTCAAGTTCCGAGCCATCTACCTCTATAAAATCGAGAGGTACGGCAATACGCACTGCTTCATCGCCAACCGCGACGCCAATCCGACGCTCCCCGACATCGAGTGCGAGATAGCTCCTATTTCGACTCATTCAGATTGAACTGTACGCTTATTTTCTTGGTATCATTCGGCGCGGAAGTAACCCAGAACGGCCAGAATTTTACATCGACATTGTCGACGCCGTCGATAGACTCGATTGCCGATTGGATGTCACCGTAGCGCTTGCCTTTTGTCTGGTTTTTAATGTCATCGTCGTTGATTTTCGGTCCTACTTTTGCCGTGGCTACCACGTTTGCCGTAAAGCCGCTATCTGCCGGAGTAACATTAGTGAAGGTGACTTTGTCGGTACCGTTATTATAGACACGCTGCTGGTTTTTGTTGTCCAGATGGCTATTGAAGTAATCGTTCAGGAACGTATTCATATCGTTCTTTGCTACGGCCGAAAGGCTATAGGTAATGCTTGCCGTCAGTTTGGCTTGGCCGCTTGCCTCTTGTCCTACTGCCGGGCTCGACTGGGGCGTACCGCGGTCTATTTTGAAGGATTGGTCGATAATCACGTAGTCTTTGCCGAATTTACTGCTTAGTTGCTTCTTAATATCATCACTGTTCTGCTGCGCCAGCTGGTCGGTTGCTTTTTGGACGTCTCCGTCGCTCACTACCTTTACTGTTTTTTTACTCCCTCCGGTAATATCGGTGCTGGCAATGGCGTTAAAGTAAACGGTCGAGCTGCCGCTTGCATGGCCTGCAACGCTGAACGAAGTGTTGTTCGGCGTATTGTAGTCTTCCCCGATATCCTGCGCAATTACCGATACAGCGCTTGATACACCGGGGCTAGAACAGCCGCCAAAACCGCCGCTACCGCCCGGCACACTGGCCGACGACTGAGTAATGTAGTTGCGACCGTTCGCGCTGACTGCGGTACCCGCCGGAACAGTTTGTGCCGACATGGTTTCACAGTTCTTGAAGACGACCTGGCCCTGCGATTTATTACCTACATCTTTGGAGCCGGTGGCATCGAATGAAACAGAGGAGTCTTTTTTCGTCTGCTGCAGGGAGGTGGTAAGGGTACTAGCGGAAGCATCAGTGCTGACAGCACTACCAAGCGTGACTTTCGGGTTGGCCGACGTATCAGTGGTGCGGGCGGTAATAATGACTGTAGCGTGCGGCGCAAAAAAGATCGCCCAAACGAGAAACGCAACAAGCAGCACTCCACCGCCGATAATAAAGACGAGTTTTTTACGGAACTGATTGAAATTCGGCACCTTCATGCCGCTCTTCGGGCGCGGTTTTTTGGGCTGTTGGCCCGGCGCGGGCGGCGTCGCTTTTGGCGTGTCATCGTCGAGATCGCTGAGCGTTGAATCGGTAATAGCAAGACTAGGTGCCGTTTTGTCAGCCGCATCAGCCGTCCGGGCAAGCTCGCCCACGGGAAGTTGCGACCCGTCAATCACATCTTCGCCGTTATCAACGTCGAGCGCAGCAATCTCCGCCATTTCAGGTTTGCTTTGAAGATTCTTGGCAACCGGAATTTTGGCAGCGGAAGCCAGCGCAACGAGTGCCGAGTTATTGCTAATGAGCACAAGTCGTTTGCCCTCTTGCTCGGCGGCACGTGACAAAAGACGCAAATTAACCGCACTCTGCAAGACACCGATGCGCTTGGGCGGTACAAGGGCGACAATTTTCTCTTTGGTGTCCTTTACCTTGCCAATAACAGCGGTAATGTCGTCTTCAACATCGATGTAAATAACGTCTTTATTCATGTTTATATGCGAAGGATCCGGTTTAGTTTGTCTTTTATAGTATCACTATCGGTTGTCCCCACCATTGTATCATATCCTACCCGTAGCAGACCCATGGCGGTAATAAAGGTATGGTCGCTGGCATCCCCTGTCGTATCTTTGATGCCGATTACTTCGCTTGGTTGAATATGTTGCACGGTCGGACGTTTGGTAAATGGCAAATCTTTCCACCAGTCGCGCTCCGACAGGGCCGTCACAAGTTCTTTCAAGCTGGCACCGCCGCCGCAGAGAAGCATGCGGTTTGGCAGGTGATCGACAGAGTCGAACTCACTCAGAGCCAATTCCACGCCCGCCAGCCAGACATCGAGCGTTTTATCAATGGATTTCTCGGCTTCTTTTTTGATGGTCGGTTTAATTTGGTCGCTGTCGATATTTACCTTCAGCTTTTCGGCATCTTTGTAGTTGAGATTCATATCAGTCGCAATGGTGCGGGTAAAGCTGCGCCCCCCGATGCCGAACATTTTGGTACCTTCCACGCCTCCGTCGTTTACCACAGCAATGTCGGTCGTACCACCGCCGATGTCGGCGAGGATTGCGGTAAAGTTACTGCTGGCATCGGTACCCAGCACCGAACGGCTGACAGCGAACGGTTCGGCAGCGACGGCCACAAGTTCCAACGCCAGTTCGTCGGCCACGCGCTCCAGCGCGCCGATATGTACCATAGGGGCAAAGGCAGTGTAAATTTGCACGGCAACGTCACGTCCCTGGAACCCAATCGGGTTCGATACTTTGTAGCCATCAATATGAATACTGACAAGCGCGCTGTTCACCAGCTTTACTTCCACTTCTTCATTGCCGGTTTCAAGCGCAATCTGACGTTGCGCCTTGCCTTGGGCGCGTTCCTGCACTTTTTCAATGATAAACTCCATCTCAGCGGTATCGAGCGGCCGGTCCGGCTGCGGGCGGCGGTAACGAATAGTGTTCGTCACCCCTTTTACCAGCTCGCCGGCGATACCAATGACGACGCGCTTCGCCTGCAGGCCCGCTTGATCCTCGGCTTCGGAAAGTGCTTCCTCGCAGTTGCGCACTACTCCGGAGATATCGGCAATGGCCCCGGAATGCATGTCGCTGACGTCTTGCCGGGCACGGCCAACGCCCACGATATCCAGACTGTCGCCATTTTGTTTGGCAATCAGCGCCTTTACGAACTCGGTACCAATATCAAGAGCGACAACATAGTCGCTATCAAGTTTTTCTTGTGCTTTAGTGCGGAGTTTATCGAAAACCATAATTGTTATTATTATATACCATCTGTATACCCCCATCAAAAATTATTCCTAAAATATGTGCATAATATGCGTAATTGTGTTATAATATAACATGTCTCAACAATGAGAGGAGGCGGCTATGAACGCCAAGAAGATCGCGGGACTCGTTGGAATCGCCTTAGTGCTGTTCTTCATCATCTCCCAGCCGGGAAATGCCTCCAATGTAGCTGGTGGCATCATCGACTGGCTGGTGGGTGCGGCGAACGCAATCGTTACCTTCGTCAGTAACGTATTCAACCATTAGGAGCGGGTACGCGGGCGCCAGCGGTACGGTGCGAAAACAATACCAATGCTTTTCGCACCGTACCCACCCCTCTCATGCGAAACAAGCCAGACTTTCCACCCTTAAAGGGCGACGCGGTCTGGCTTTTGTCATTTCTAGGATACTATACAAGTACGGCTTTAATACGACGGATACCGGCAGAACTGGCTTCTTCTTTTACGATCTTGAACTTCTTGCTATCTTCGCCCAGCTGGCCGGTGTGGTCCACGTGCGGGCCGCCGCAGATTTCAAGGCTGGCCATATGGTCGCCTTCACCCATCTGGTAGACTTTTACTTCATCGGCGTAGCGCTCGCCGAATGGTCCAATCGCGCCCATGTCCAGCGCTTTCTGGGTGGGGTACATTTTGTACGAAACTGGCAGGTCTTGGGCAATCCAACCATTCACTAATTCTTCGGCCTTCGCGATTTCTTCTTGGGTCATTTTGTGGTCGAGGTTGAAATCGAACCGCAGACGCTCTTCGGTAATATTGCTGCCGTGCTGACGCAGCTTGGGTCCGAACAGTTCACGCAGGGCCGATTGCAGCAGGTGCGTGGCCGTGTGGTATTTTTTGTGCTGCAGCGTTTGGCCGCCCAATCCGCCCTTGAAGGTGCCTTTTGCTGCCGTTTGGGAGCGGGCGCGCTGTTCGGCCATTTTATCGTCGAATTCCTGGCGCCAGTTATTACTCATTTTAATATTCTGCTTAAATGCTTCCTCGGTGGATAGTTCAACCGGAAAACCGTACGTGTCGTACAGTGTAAATAATTCAGCTCCCGTGAGGCCATTTGCGGCAAACTTCTCAAGCTGCTTCAAACCCTTTCGAAGCGTCTGGCGGAAGACCTTCTCTTCTTTTACGAGCGTGGCAACCACCTCTTCACGCTTGGCAGCAACTTCCGGATAATCTGCATGGTATAAATCGGCAATAACCGGTACGATTTCTTCAAAGAAATTCTGCTCTATCCCAAGGTCGAAGGCAAAACGAATCGCGCGGCGAAGCAAACGACGCATCACGTAGCCTTGTTCCTTATTGCCCGGTTTTACGTCATCGACAGCTAAGAAAGTAGCGGCGCGAAGATGGTCGGCAATCACGCGCATGCTTTCCGTATGGCTTTCGTACTTCTTACCGCTGAGCCGCTGCAATTTTTCTATAATCGGCCACAGCAGGCTGATTCTGAACACATCCGGGCTGTCGATACGGGCGGCCGCAATACGCTCCAGGCCGCCGCCAAAGTCAACGTTCTTTTTTGCCAGCGGTTCGAAACTGCCGTCTTCCTGGCGGCGGTACTGCATGAACACCTGGTTACCGATTTCCATGAACTGGCCGCTGTCGCTGGCAGGGTGCGCCAAACCGAAACCGTCGGCGTGGTTTTGCGGGCCGAAATCGTAAAAGACTTCGCTGTCCGGGCCGCACGGATCGCCAATCGGTGTTTTGTCGAGCCCGCCGCCCCGGGACCACCAGTTTTCGCCGTCGTCATAAAAGAAAATGCGCTCGCCCGGCTTAATACCGCGTCTGTCGCCATCTTCCTGGCTGCCAATCTCGACGATTTTTGCCTCGATACCTTTTTCTTCAAAGACTTTTTGCCAGATATTTGCCGCTTCGTCGTCACGCGGAATGCCATGTGCTTCGTCACCGATGAAGGCCGTCACATAAATCTTGTTCGGATCGAGCCCGACCGCATCTGTCAAAAATTCGAAGAACCAGCGGATCTGTTGCTCTTTAAAGTAGTCGCCCATACTCCAGTTGCCCAACATCTCGAAAAACGTCGTATGGCGATTGTCGCCAACGTCTTCAATATCCTGCGCACGAATACATGTTTGACTATCGGCCAAACGGTTTCCCGCCGGGTGGTCTTTACCAAGCAAATACGGCAAAAGCGGCTGCATACCACTCCCGGTAAACAGCGTGGTTGGATCGTCTTTTAGCTGCAACGGCGCACGTTCAATAATTTCGTGCTGGCGGTCTTTGAAAAATTGGAGGTAGGCGTTTCTGATTTCCTGGGCGTTCATATTTTTCAATTATAACAGAGGTTAAATGAAAAATATACTACGCGACAATGCCGCCACCAAGGCAGACATCATCTTTGTAAATAACGATTGACTGGCCAGCCGCAATTGCGCGCTGGTCTTCTTTTAGCGTAAGGCTAACACCGCCTCCAGTACGGGTAAGCGTGGCGGAAATCAACGGTGCACGGTGGCGAACGCGAATATGATACTCGCCTTCTTCCGGCTCTCCGTTGATCCAGTGAACACTATTTAATTCGACGTCCTTCTTCCATAACGTGTCGTCGTTCAGGTCGGTCGTGACATATACTTCGTTTTTATCCATGTCCTTGCCTACGACGTAATACGGCAAACCGCCACCGAGATCGAGTCCGTGGCGCTGGCCCAGGGTGTAAAAAATCGCACCATCGTGATGGCCTAGCACCTTGCCGGTAGTTTTATCGATAATCTCACCGGGAACTTGCTCGACGTACTGGCTCAAAAAGTCGCGAATACCCACCTTACCCACAAAGCAAATGCCCTGACTGTCTTTTTTGCCAGCCGTGAACAAGCCGCGCTCTTTGGCCATTTCCCGCACTTCAGGCTTGGTATATTCACCCAGTGGGAAGAGCGTCTTTTTGAGTGCTTCGCCTGTGACGCGGTACAAGAAATATGTCTGGTCTTTGTTCGTATCGGCTGCCATTTTTAATAAAGTACTTCGCACATGGTCACTACTCATGAACAGCCTCGCACCGGGCTCGAATTCGGGTCCCGATGTCGCTTCAAGCTCGGGCTGCAGATGTTCGTTCGTAGCAACCATGTGCTCTACCCTTGCATAATGCCCCGTCGCGATCATATCGGCGCCGTCTTCCAGTGCGGCGTCGAGAAATAGCCGGAACTTTACCTCCTGGTTACACATAATGTCAGGGTTCGGCGTGCGGCCAAGCTTGTATTCCTCTATCATGTAATCGACGACTTTGTGCTTGTATTCATTCTCGAAATCGAACACCTTGAAGTCGATACCGAGTTGCACGGCGACACGTTTGGCATCGGCCAAATCATCGGCCCACGGGCATTTCATACCAGGCAGATCCTGCGTCCAGTTCTTCATATATACGCCTGTCACATCGTAGCCTTGCTCTTTTAAAAGTGCTGCCGTGAGGCTGCTATCGACGCCGCCGCTCATGCCAACGTACACCTTCATTATCGGGTGCCTCCTATATAGAACGCAATGATTTTCACAAATTCGCCGACGGCAAGATACCACCCGGTTGGCGTTAACCACCACCAGACCGACCATTGGTTGTCCATAGAGACAGGGTGATTCCGGATGGTGACCGAGCCATTTGCCCGGCTGCCAAATTCAAGACTGGCCCGGCGTTGGTGGTAGGCCGACGTGACCAAAATAACCGAAGAGATGCTGTTCCGTTCCAGGATTGCCTGGGTATTTTCGGCGTTTTGCTTGGTGGTTTCGCCAAGCTCTTCGGTGAGAATATCACCATCTGGAACGCCTGCATTTCTGGCCTCGCGGCGCATGGCTTCGGCGTTGCTGGGACCGGTTTTGTCCTTGGCTGCGCCTGAGAAAATCAGTTTGTCCGCCCACCCGTTTTTATATAATTTTATCGCCTCGTTCGTACGGGCGGTCGTATCACCACCGCTAATTGCCACGATCGCATCGGCTTTTTGACACGAACCGCTAACTGAAGGGGAAGCACCACAGCCCGCAAGATCATTCGGTCCCAGATAAATACTCAGTCCGATGATAACAACGGCAAACGCCGCCACAATAGCAATGACCGTTTTCACCCGGCCACCCTTTGGCACTCACGACGTACTTCCTCAATGATAATCTCAGCGGCTCGCGTGGTATTTTCTTCGTTCGACAAGTGCCCCAGCGTGAGGCGCAAGCTGCCGTCGGCCACTTCCGGCGTAAGGCCGATGGCCGTTAGCACATGCGAGCGCGTGCCTTTATTGGCGGCGCAAGCACTGCCAGTCGCCACCAATACGCCGCGCGCCTCTAGCGCAAACACCAGCCGTTCGGCATCGACATTCGGGAATGAAACGTGCAGATGGCCGGGCAGGCGATGCTTTTGATGGCCGGATACCACTACATCTTCAAATGCCCGAGTAATGGTGCGCTGCATTTCGTCGCGAAGCGCCCGGAGCCGCTCGCTTTCACCTTTTCGGTGCGCTTCAGCCAGCTCCATCGCCTTGGCAAAGCCTATGACGCCCGCAACATTTTCGGTGCCGCTGCGAAGCCCGCGCTCCTGTCCGCCGCCAACGATTTGCGGGCTCAAGCGCACATGGCTCGCCGCCCACAACAGCCCGACCTGCTTCGGGCCGTACACCTTGCCGGCATTCAGCGTCAGGAGGTCGATGCCAAGGCGAGCCACATGAATATCAAGTTGGCCGACACCTTGCGACGCATCGCTATGCAAATAAATCGGCATCGTATCACCAGCTGCAAGGCGGCGCTCACGCTCTTCCTTAATCACCTGGGCAATATCGCGCAGCGGCTGTACTGTACCCACTTCGTTGTTGGCAAACGCAATACTTACAAGACGAGTGTCCGGTTGGATTGCTTTTTTAACCGTATCGGCCGATACAAAACCTCGCTTATCTGCCGCAACGACGGCATGGTCATGCCGTTCGGCAGCTCTCAGCACTGAATGATGCTCGATATTCGCCGTTACCACATGACCGCCAATACTGTTAAATGCCAGATTGATCGATTCCGTCGCCCCGGCGGTAATAACGATTTCGTCCGCCTTGGCACCGAATGTCTGGGCCAAGGCCTGCTTGGCCGCTTCATACTCGCGCCGCACTTCCAGCGCCGGTGCGTAGGGACTGGAGGGGTTAAAGAAACGCTCGGAGAAATACGGCTTCATAGCAAGAAAGACGCGCTCATCAAGAGGCGTCGCAGCGGCATGATCAAGATAGATAGAATCGTGTGGCATGACTTCTTTTTAGTATAGCATTTAGGCGAGCGGGCTACCGGTGTGAGGATCACGCTTGTATACTTCGCGTGCGACACGTTCATAGTACATGCGGGTCGCAGCAACGAGATTTTGCAGCTCTTGACCCTCGATGAATGAATAACGGGCGCCTTCCTGCACCTTCAAAATGCCGTTTTGGTGCACCTCGTAGCGGATGGTGTGCTGTTCAAGCTTGTTGTTTTTAGGATTTTTGCGTTCTTCGTGCCAAATCCAGGTACGTTCGTCCAAGCAAAAGAATTGACGCCGCGTACCAGAAGGCAAATCGCCAAACAACGTGGCACCGATTTCGCTTTCCAGTTGCAAAAGTTCGCGTTCGGTCAGTTTTTTGAGCGGCCGGTTTTTTGGCATCTTCAGCACCGGGGCGGCCGATGGGTCGCCCACGATGAGACCGAGTGCTTTCTTGAGGATATTTGGCATGGGTATATTATCCTATGAGTTCGTAGTCTTGTTTTGTACCCAAATCGCGCCGCGAGTCAAGCGGTTTGGGTGCGTTATCGGCGGCTTCCCGGCGCAAATTGACCGACAGTTCGGCCATTAGCTTTATCTGGCCATGAAGCGTTTGAAAAAATTCAGCCGACTGGGCTTTGGCGCGTTCGCGAGCAAGTTCTTCCGGTGCTTTTTCCTCGCCAACACGAACAGTATGCTGAATTTCTTCAACGCGTCGAAGGTCATGGCGTCCCTGATGAAAATCGAGCTGGTCGCCGTCGGAGAAGGGGGTTCCTGTGTGTTGTTCTACGGGCATAACAAAATCCACCTCATTACAAGTTGGTATTTTTTGTCTGTTTGTCTTAGTCGAGGGTAAAAAGTGCTGTGGCGTTTGCGGTTGTTTTCTCACTGGTTTCCTCAAGTGAGAGGTGCCGAATGCGGGCATGATGCTCCGCAACATTTCTCACAAACGCTGGCTCATTCACTTTACCACGAAAAGGCACTGGCGTCAAGAAAGGTGCGTCTGTTTCAAGCAGCATTCTTTCAAGCGGTATGGACGCGAACATGGCTTGCTGCGCTTCGTCTTTCGTGAAGGTACTAATGCCGTTAACACCGATGTAAAGGCCGCGCTTCAACCCTTCCTCCAAATTCTTAGAAGAGTCGGTAAAGCTGTGCAGCTCACCCCGGATACCATGGAAATTATCGAAAATCGGCCAAAAATCGTCGAAGGCTTCACGGACGTGGAAAATAATCGGCAAGTTGTGCCGTAATGCCAGGTCGATTTGCTCTTCTAACGCCCTGGCCTGCGTTTCACGGGGACTATGCGTATAAAAATAATCGAGCCCGATTTCGCCTACAGCAACCACCTTTGGCCGAGTGGCAAACTCGGCAATATCCCAGCCGTCTTTGCTATCGTGCGGATGAACGCCAATGGAAGCGAACACACCATCGTGCTGAGCAGCGAATACGACCGCCTCTTTCGTACTTTGTTCGCTCGTGCCAACGCATATCATTCGTCGTACATCCGCTTCATACGCACGCCGCAGGACGTCGGTAACCGGGAGCGGGTACGACGATTCGTGAATGTGGCAGTGCGTATCAGTAAGAAGCATGTCTTTATCATACCAGATGGAAACTGCCTGAAGCGTTCACGAAGCTTTTGGCTTCGGAGCACTCCAGGCAGTACGGTCACCTCTCTTTCCTTTCGGATAGAGGGTCGGGAATGAGTTGTTCGGGCGGCACCACCCCCACGGTACCGTTCCGGTACGGCAGAGTTGAGATTGAGGTTGGCGATGCCTTGGGATGTTTCTTGTCGCGACGCCGCTGGAGCACCGTGACAGACATCACCCCTCCCAAGAAGAGGAGAATGACCAACAGGATCAGTCCCCACACCCATAGAGGTGTACCCTCTGCTGCAGTGTGGGCCCCTGCAAGGATCATAAACTTTCACCTTCCTGTGACTCGTACGCAGTCAGCACTCTTGCTCACTGTTAAATAACATTATAGCATAATAGTTATATCTTTGCAATAGTCCGGTAGTAGGCGGCGCTACTGCTTTGCCGCGCGGGGATCGGTCGTATGGTGATAGATTTTCGGGAAAAGGCCGCCTTCTTTTTCAATCGGAACAATCACACCAGTGCTAAACGTCTTTTTGATTGCCTCGGCGGCATCTGGCATAAACGGCACCAGGAGGTCGGAGATTTCCAGTAGCGTGTTTACGGCATGGCCCAGTACTTCGCCGAGGTGCGCTTCTGCCTCCGGGTCGGTCTCACGTTTCTTGGCGATTTCCCATGGCTTCACATTTTCCAGGTATTGGTTAAGTGCACGGACCATCACCCATACTTCATCGAGCGCTACGTTGAAATTCAAGCTATTCATAGCCTGACGGTACGGCTCCATATCATGCTGCGCTTTTTCCGCTTCCCCAACGACGCCCGCTTGGTACCTGGTAATCATGCTGGCAATACGCGATACGAGATTTCCAAGGTCGTTGCCAAGCTCGTTATTGTAGGCATTCTCAAATTTATCCCAGGTGAAGTCACCATCGTCCTGGGTAGGAATATGGCGCGAGAAGAAATAGCGGAAGGCATCCAGCCCGTATTCGTCGATGATTTGGTTCGGGTCGATGACGTTACCGACGGTTTTGCTAATTTTCGCGCCCCCCACGTTAATGAAACCGTGCACCAGCAGTTTTTTCGGCAATGGCAACTCAAGACCAAGCAACATGGCAGGCCAAATGCCGGCGTGGAAACGAAGGATGTCCTTGCCCACCACCTGGACGTCGGCCGGCCAGTATTCCTGCCAGCCTTCGCGGTCCGGGTAGCCAAGCACGGTAATGTAGTTCGCCAGCGCGTCGAGCCACACGTACATAATCTGCTCGGGATCGCCCGGTACGGGAATACCCCATGTTAGACTCTTTTTCGGACGCGAAATGCTCACGTCTTTCAGGCCGTCTTTAATGAGTTCCAGAAACTCGTTTTTACGGAATTCCGGCACTATCTGCATACGGTTCGTCGTGATAGCTTCGCGGATCTGATCGGTGAAATCACTGGTGCGAAGATAGTAGTTTTCCTCGCTGACGCGTTCGTACGGCGTTTGGTGGTCGGGGCAAATACCGTTCGTCTCGCTCACCTCTTTTTCGGTAAAGAAGGCTTCGTGACCCATGCAGTACCAGCCCTCGTATTTGTCTTTATAAATATGAGGTTGCAGTTTTTGCCAAATATACTGCACAGCCGCTTCGTGGTGCGGGTCGGTCGTACGGATGAAATCGGTGTAGCTCGCCTTGATTTTTTTCATCAGGTCTTCGAAGTTGACGTACATTTTATCGGTGTAGGCTTTTGGCGTCAGGCTTTCAGCGGCGGCTTTTACGGCGATCTTGTTGCCATGTTCGTCGGTTCCCACCTGGAAACGCACTTCTCGGCCATTTTGCTTCTGGTAGCGCGTCCAAATGTCACCAAGCAGGTAATCGAGCGCGTTACCGATGTGCGGCGTCCCGTTAACGTACGGAATGGCAGTAGTGATGTATAGATTTTTTCCCATAGTTATTTCCTAGTGTATCAGATTTGAAATAGTCTCGCTCGGCTTTCCTTCTCATCTCTTCTCAGGTACTCTTTACGGGTGGCTTCGCCAGCCCGTGGCGTTCGGCTCCCTGCGGGACAGCCCTTCGGCGAAATGAGAAGGAACACCTCTACAATTACGCAGGCTCACCCTGCCCGCGCATCATCGCGACGATTGCGAACCGGCCAGGCTCATCCAACCCTTTTAGGTGCTGGCTGTGCGAATAGTAATCGTCACCTGTCGCCGTATCGATATTGGCATTTTCAATATTTTCTTTTTTCACACCAGCATCGATCAATTGCGATTCGGCCACCTCGTGCAGACTTTTACCATTAAACGCATGCAGCGGATAAGTTGCGTTTCCCGCTGCCGGACTCAGCCACACTTTTAGCATGGACGGATCGGTTTTGTAGTGTCGCACCAAAAAATCAACGCTTTTCAGCGCACCGTCAATTTCCACACTATGACGACCAAGATGCGACACCATGAGCGCATGGTGAGCTTCATCGTATAAAATTGCACCGACGCAATCTGCGATAGGGAGAAATAGAGCATGACCCGGCTGGTCCGCTACAAGCGCATCGGCCGCGATAATCCCTTCTGAATTTTCCATCCCACTACTTTTTTCACGGGCCGTCGCAATGCGGTATTTAGCAAAATCATCAGTAGCGTATGTCACGGCAACAAGCGTTGTGTCTTCCGGCTCCAAGCCGTTATTTTTTAGAAAAAGCCGCCGGTTCCGACGTACCGCCTCGTCATCACCCATGCCGAGTTTCATATTGCCGTCTTCCTTCGAAGAGAGAGCGGCAATGATGTCTTTTCCGAAAATTGTCGGCTGGTGCGAACTAATCATGTGTTTAGAATACCTGAATGTAAGAGGCGGAGCCAGTCGGCAATAGCAAGATCTTCAGCACGGGCGTCTGGGTTGATATTCGCTTTCTGCAGTGCCTGCTCGACGCTTTCTTTGCTCATGCCAAGACCGCCAGCCAGGCTGGAACGCAGTTTTTTGCGCTTCGCCGAAAAGCCCGCCTTTACCAGCCGGAAAAAATGCCTCTCTTCTTCGGGGCTCACCAGCGGCATGGCTCGCGTTCGGAAAATAACCACCGCGGAGTCGACTTTTGGCGGCGGTGTGAAGAGCTCGGCCGGCACCGTATCGCCCAGCTCTACTTCCGCGAAAATCTGAGCGCTCACGGCCAAAATGCTCATATCGCCCGGCTGAGCCGCCAGGCGTTCGGCCACTTCTTTTTGCACCAGCAATGCCGCAGTAGATGGCTTATTCCGAGCAGCCATAAGGTGTTTGACAATTTTGCTTGTAATGTAATACGGCACATTGGCAACGACTTTATAGCCTTTCGGAAGCCGGGAAAGATCGAACGAAAGGATATCGGCATGCACTACTTCCAGGTTTTTGCCCGGGAACTGGCCGGGAAGCTTACGCGCCAGATCTTCATCGAATTCAACGGCGATGACGTTTTTTGACCAGGCAAGCAATATACTCGTCAGGGTACCGAGGCCTGGCCCAATCTCCAGCACAGTATCTTCACTGGTAATATTTGCCCCTTTGGCAATAGATGCCAGCACTCCGCGGTCTTTCAGCCAATGCTGTCCCAGGGATTTTTTAGGCGCGACCATTATTATCTCCTGTCATGATTCGTCCAATCTGTCGCAAGGTCGAAGCCGTCGGGATGAACAGCTGCGAATCCACCCGTGTCGTACACTTTGCCGAGTCCCATGCTCGTTTCCACTATTGAACAGTACGGGTAGCGGCCCGCATTTGCCGCGATAAGAATGTAACCGTCACGGTCTACCTTGGCGCCGTCCGCGCGGATAGTATAGTCACCACCGCCACACTTGCCCATTACTTTGCTCATGGGAAGGTCGTAGTAGGTTTCGCGGTGGCTCACTCCCTTACTGTCGGTAAAATTCTGCGATCCCTTCGACGGGCTGAGCGGATTGACCGGTTTATTACCAACGAGCTCAACCTGGTTAGTTGGCTGCTTGCTTACCACATTCTGGATCTGCCGCCGGCCGACTTCTTTGCCGTCCTGCATCTCCACCTCGTATGACGCCATGCGCGTGCCCGGCTCGCCCGGCGTTTGGACGGCGCGGTAGCCGATCGGGTGATCCATATCGAGAATCTGCTGCGTCGCAAACGGAATCGCTTGCTCTTCAGTAACTGTTTGCACGCCATTGCGCCAGATGTCAACGCTCATACCAGCCGCAATAGGAGCATTCGGTGCTACCGATACCGTATCGTTGCTTCCCAAGGTAATACCTTTCTCCTTCAGCATGGCGGCTACGGTTTTAGCCTGCGTATAGGCGACCGTCTTCTTGCCATAAAGGCTAAGGGTAAATTCGGTAGCACGGGTAACGACAAGCTGGACGCCCGCGCCCTGGCTTACCATATCGGTACTCGCGCTCATATCCACGATGTCTTCATCGTGCAGCACAATTCCCGCCTCCTTTGCAATTTGTTTGGCAGTTCGGTACGGCGACATCACTTTGACACGTGTTGTGCCATCCACGATCGTCACCGGACGGGCACGGTAGACGTTGACGTCGTAACTGCTCGCCTCGAGCTGCTCATCAAGGCCGGGCTCGATAAGATCATTTGAATCAATAGGAATGTTCGCCTCTTTAAAAGCATCGCGCAAAGTAGCTGCACGCGTTAAAATCCCGCGTTCGCTACCTCCGTCATGTATGGTAACGAGATGCTGGCCGGACTCAACCGCTGCCGACTGGGCGTCAACGTGCCGCGCAAGGAATAGTAACCCAAAAAAGACTGCTACGGCGCAGCTTATGGCGATACTTAAGCTCTTCAGGGGTGATTGTCGAACTATTTGCATATGCGTATAGCACCACCTCAACGGTGCTTCTATTGTACGATTATAGCAGATGAGGAAAGGTCCTGTACCACCCACAGTGTACTACGACATTGACATTGTATGAAATGAGAACTAAGTCAGCTGTTTAGCGGTAAATATCCTGTAGCCCCTGGCTGCGCGCGCAGCTTGGCCATGGGTTCCAGCCGCGTTTTTGGTATGTCAGCCAGGCCTTTTCATCCTGTACCGATGCCGGCGCATCACTTGCTACCCCGTAGCCGCCGTAGCCGCCCCAGGTTGAACGATCGAACTGGTAGGCGCCGTAGTAGCCGTTTCCGGTATTTGAGGTGTAGCTTCCTTCGCAACTGCGCAGCCGGGCAAGCGCGCCGGCAAAGTCACCGCTAAAGGTATTGCTTGCTTTCGTACCAACGACTTCTACCTGCTTTACTGGCTGTTTGGTTACCACGCTTTGGATTTCTTTGCGGGAAACTTCTTGGCCGTTTTTCATCTCAATTTCGTAGGTCACCGTCTTTTTGCCGGGAACGCCGGCTGTTTTCACCTGTTTGTACCCAACCTCGTGGTCAGGATCCTGAACTTTTTCGGTATCAAAGGCAACGTCCTGCTCCTCGGTGGCCGTCTGAACGCCATTCCGCCACAGCTCGACGGTCATGCCGGCCGTTACCGGCGCATCTTTGGCTACGGACAGCGTGTCATCTTTCGCCAAGGATATATTCTTTTTCTTCAGCATATCGCCGACTGTTTTTTCCTGGGTATAGGCAGTAGTTTTCGTGCCATAGAGCACCAATGTGAATTCGGTGGCACGCTGGATTTTTAGCTGCACACCAGCGCCGTCGCTCACAATATCTTCGTTTGCACTCATCGTGGTAATATCTTCGTCGTGCAAAGATACCTTCGCCTGGGCGGCGATTTGTTTCGGCGTTTGATAGGCCGACATCACCTTCTGGCGAACCGTACCGTCAACAATAGTGACCGGACGGGCACGATAAATATTCACTTCGTAATTGCTTGCAACCAGCGGCTCATCGAGGCCAGGCTCCACGACGTCGTTAGGATCAATACGTATACCGGCATCGGAAAAAGCATCGCGAAGAGTGGTATCGTGAGTCAGAATGCTTTTTTCCTGGCTGGCTTCATGAATAGTGATAAGACGTTCGCCATCCGCCGGTGCGGCTGTTACGGCAGCTACGTGGGACGCAAGAAGTACACCGCTTAGTACGGTGAATAAGGCAGTCATAACGCCATACGCTGTTGTCTTTCCCTGAAATACTCGTCTCATAAAAGGTCACACCTCACGTGGTGTACTGGATGTTATTATATCAAGCCTAGCGCTTTTTCGATAGTTTTTGCAGTGCGAGACGCGTTAACGCCGATGCGTCGGGAGGCAACTTTTCAGGAGAAACCCACTGGGCTTCAACGATTTCAAGCCGGTTAACAGCAGGCGTCTTCTCGGTAGTAACGGAAAAGATAGCTGCTTCGTATCCACCATAGAGCGTGGTACGATGCCTGAAACTGGCGAGTGGAAGATGAATGCCCACTTCCTCTTTTAGCTCTCTTTGCGCTGTTTCCGATGGCGTTTCGCCTCTACGAGGCGCACCGCCAGGCAGTTCCCACGCCTGGGTTCCGACCCAGCTTTTTACCAGCAGCACTTCGCCCTGTTTGTTTTTTACGACGACACGGGAACGGGCGACTCGCCGAAGCCGGCCGTGCCACCCCCATAGCCGCACCATGAACGGGCTGATAAACCGGCCGAAGGCATAATAGGGTTTCATAGTTTTTCCAACCTGGCATATTCGACGTTGAGTTTTTTGGTTTGGCCGCTCGCGAATGCAATTGTTACCGCCAACCCATCTACGTCTATAACCTCTCCTGTGCCAAATTGCGCCGACCGGACGCCGTCGCCAACGTCAAAACTAGGGGCGTCGCTCCATTCGTCGTATTCTTCCTGTTTTTGGTATGAATTTCGCGGCGTGGTCATGGCAAGCTCATGCCCCATGTCACCGAGGAAACGGGACGGGGTGTTGTAGCCACGCTGACCGAACTGCATGCGGCTTTGCGCATACGTAAGATGCAGTTCTTCCCTTGCCCGGGTCATCCCCACATAACAAAGGCGGCGCTCTTCCTCAAGCTCGCTTGGCCCTGCTTCGTAAATGCGGGAATGCGGAAAAATCCCTTCCTCCATACCTACCATAAATACTACAGGAAATTCGAGTCCTTTGGCCGCATGAATGGTCATAAGGGTCACTTTCTGATGATCGTCCGGTGTATCGACACTGGACATGAGGGCCACTTCCTCTAGAAAATCAGGCAATGTCGCGAACGATTTGGCATCGGAAATAAGCGAGCCGATATTTGCCTCGCGTTCCTCCGCCTGCGGCGTGCCATCCAAAATGTAGTCACGGTAGCTGGTTTTTTCAATCAGCCGCTCGATCAGCTCGCTCGGCGGCATGCCCGATTGCACGTTTACCTGTAGCGAGCGCATCATTTCGCCGAATTTCGCCAGCGCGGTTTTGGCGCGCCCCGTCATGGTGCTCGTTTGCTCTACATTCGTGAGTGCCCCTATGATATCGAGTCCGCTACCCGCCTGCCAGGTAAGGAATTTCTCCAGGCTGGTTGCCCCGACGCCACGGGTAGGGATATTCACGATACGACTGAAGCTCATGCGGTCGCTCGGCTGATAAAGCAGGCGCAAATACGCAATGATGTCTTTTATTTCCTTGCGGTCATAAAAGCGTACCCCACCGATAATTTGATAGGGGATGTGTTGCTGCAACAAGGCACGTTCCAGCGTGTAGCTTTGGGCGTTAGTACGATAAAGGATAGCGAACTCGCCGTACTGGCGCGCCCCGATAGCCGCCTGCGTCCCAATGCGACTGGCTACCAGGTACGCTTCTTCGGCTTCATCGTATGTCGCATGTACCTGCACCGGCGCACCCACCGGTTCTGCCGTCCAAAGCTTTTTATCGGTACGCTGGGTGTTTTTGGTAATAACATTATGCGCCGCTTCCAAAATAGCGCCGGTACTGCGGTAGTTTTGCTCCAGTTTGACAATTTTCGCGCCCGGAAAATCCCGTTCAAAGTTCAAGATATTGGTAAAATCCGCCCCGCGCCAGCTGTAGATGGACTGCCAATCGTCACCTACCACACAGATATTCCGTTTGGGTCCCACCAGAGTTTTGACAATCGCATACTGGGCAGCATTCGTATCTTGGTATTCATCGATCAGAATGTGCTTGAACTGGGTTTGCCATTTTGCCCGTATTTCAGGCTGTTCACGGAGCATACGCACGGTTTCTATCAGCAGATCATCAAAATCGAGCGCGCCAGCCTCTTGGCGCAGCTTTTCGTATAGCGCATAGATTTTCGCTACCTGTTGTTGGAATGGATAGTGGCTAGCGGCCTCGAATTCCCCGGGCGAAAGCAGCTCGTTTTTCGCGTTCGAAATGGCACTGCTCACTGCGCGGGGCTTAATTTGCTTGTCGGTGATAGACAGCTGCTTCATCGCCTGTTTAATGAGCCCTTGGCGATCGTCTTCATCGTAAATAACATAGTTTGGAGAAATACCAATAGTATGGCCGTCCTGACGAAGCAGACGTACGCAAATGCCATGGAACGTCCCCATCCAGGGCATGAAGCTGCGGGCCGAGCCGTCACGCCCCAGTAGCGTTCCCAGCCGTTCACGCATTTCCTTGGCTGCCTTGTTCGTGAACGTCACGGCCAGGATTTCTTCCGGCCATACCCCCTCGTTTGCAATGAGGTGCGCAATCCGGTGCGTCAGGGTCTTGGTTTTACCGCTGCCGGCACCGGCCAAAATAAGCAGCGGCCCCTCAGTGGTCTGCACGGCGTCCGCCTGTGCAGGATTAAGATCTTTTAGCACGTCCATTGTTTCTATTGTAGCGTACCGTACAGCCCAAGGGTGATGTATTTACTACCTAAAGGATGCCCGAAAAATAAAGGGCAGCGCCACCGCCAGCACCGAGCAGGAGAATAAGGACGATCCACACCACCCACAGCCAGCCAGATTTCTTCTTGGCCGGATGCGCAAGCGGCTGGTGGTAGGTATCGGTATCGTAAATGGCGCCGTTTTCTTTATCGCCACTGCTTGGCTCTTCTTTATATTGCTGAGGGATAGACGCCGGGCCAGATGGCGCCGGCTGTTCGTCTTTTTTATCAGGAACAGGAGACGAAACGGCAGGGGTAGGAGCCGCTTTAGCCGTTTCTGGTTTTTCTGCAGGCTTCTCCTCACTCTCTTTCTTCTGCGGTGTTTCGGGGGTGGTTGTATCAGCTTCGACTGCTACGAGGTCGCTGTGAAATTCGGCAGGAAGCGGTTGCTCGACATCTTGAGGAACGGCGGGCAGCTGTGCATTCGGGTCATCCACCGTCTTTTTCTCATCGGCATCGGCCAAGACCGGCGCATGGTCCGGTTCTTCAGTGGGCGCGCCGCCAAGGGGACGTTTTTCTACTTTGGCGTCAGGCAAAAACGGCGAGGTAAGCGGAGTCGGCTCGGGGGTAGCTGCAGGAGCGGGCTGCTCTTCCTCCTCCTTCATTTCAGGCTGCGGCGCTTCCTCTTTCGGTGCATCGGATTCCGTCTTCTCTTCTGGCTCGTGGGAAAAGCCCGCCACGTCAAGCGGATCAGGAAAATCGCTCACTGCCGCAGGGTGCTCCTCTGTCTTAGGAGCAGCGGCCACAGGTTCTTTCTTCTCTTCCGGCGTAGCATCCCCAGGCAATACCCATGGCGAGGGAGTCGGCGCTTCGGCCACTTCCGTTTTTGGTGCCTCCGGTTCATCTGGTGTTTTTGCAGGTTCCGGTGCGGATTGGCTTGCTTCAAACGCAGGCCGTGGTGCAATAGTCACGCCTCGGCGCGAAGGAGCCTGAGGTGCTTCTGGTTTTTTCATATCCGAAGAAGGATGAACGACGTCCATAAAGCGACCGGCCCCCCGCCGGTTGGGGAGTGTCGGTGCAGCGACGGTCGTAGCTGGACGTGAAGGAGCAGGGGCAGGAGTCGCTGGCTTTACTTGCGCTACCGGAGAGGGAGCGGGGTCCTGCGGCTGGGGATCGGCAGCAGGCGTCAGTTCCACGACGTTCTCGACCGGTTCAGCCACAGAAGGTTTTGTTGTAGGCTCAGGTGTCTTTGAGGCACCCGACATAAGCGAATTTACCGCTTTATCTAGTTCATCAAAGTCTAAATCTTTCACCACACCCACCCTTTACATTATTTCTTAGTTACACCCGAAGCTTCATGCGCCTTTTCAACAATAGTACCAAATGCATGGGCATCAAGGCTAGCACCACCAACCAAAAGGCCGTTCACACCCTCTGTTGCCAGGTAATCCGCCGCGCTGTCGGCCGTGACACTGCCGCCATAGAGTATGCGCACTTCTTTTGCGGCGACTTCGCCATACAAATGCTTAATTTGGTTGCGGATCGCCCTTACCGCCGCCGCGACATCATGCGGCAACGCGTTGTTACCCGTACCGATTGCCCATACCGGCTCGTACGCGATAACCACGCTGTCGAGTTCATCACTGGTAATGTTGGCAAGACCGCCAATCAGTTGGTCGTGCAATACGTCGTTCGTCTCACCATCTGCCCGTTCGGCAGCGGTTTCGCCAATACAAAGAATAGGGGAGATATTGTTCCGGATGGCCGCCTGCACTTTGCTGCGGATATCTTTGTCGCTTTCATTAAAAATATGCCGCCGCTCGGAGTGGCCCACAATACCGTAGCTCACCATACCGCGAAGCTGAGTGGCAGATACTTCGCCCGTGTACGCTCCGTGGTCGCGCCAATAAAAGTTTTGGGCGGCAAGTTTAAACTCGCGGTGATTCACCTGCAAGCTCAAGGACTGCAGTGTCAGAAGGGTCGGCGCAAGTACCACTTCCACATTCCTATGTGTAGAAATGGTTTCGGAGAGCTTGTGCAGATACAAACTGGCCTCATGGACATTGAGGTTCATCTTCCAGTTGCCAACAATCAGCGTCTTCGTGGTGTTCATACTACTTATGCTTCTTGCTTTTCAGTGTAACGCAATTACTAAGAGGCGTCCAGCAGACTTTCAATGCCAGGCAACTTTTCCCCAGCCATTAACTCCAGGCCGGCGCCACCGCCAGTGGAAACATGCGTAAAGCTTTCACCCCCACGCGCGTCCCAGTGCAACACGAAATCGGCTGTATCGCCGCCGCCAATAATGGAGGTGATGTCCGGACGTGTAGCAAGCGTCAGCGCCAACCGCGCAGAACCATGGGCAAAATTCGGCAGCTCCGCCATACCAAGCGTCCCGTTCCAAATGACCGTCTTCGCTTTACCGGCAATTTCCGCCGTTTCTTCGATCGTCTTGTCACCTACGTCAAGCGCCATGTCGTCTTCAGCCACAGCATCTACCGCCACATTGCGCCGCGGTTCGCTTGCCTCTACGGCTTTTCCAACCGCCAGGTCCTTCGGCAACACCAAAAAGTCATCGACTTTCTCCGCGCCTACCTTTTGCCGGGCCGTTTCGTAAATATCGTCGATGACCGCCTTTTCATCGGGTTCAAACTTGCTTTTTCCCAGCTGATACCCCTTGTAGGCCAAAAAGGTGTTTGCCATAGCACCGCTAATAACAATAGTATCGGCAACGGCAATGAAGGCCTTGATCACCCCGATTTTGTCGGCCACCTTCGCCCCGCCGAGTACCGCCGCCAGAGGACGTTCGGGATGCTTCATCGCATTCGTAATAGTGGTGTATTCGCGCTCAAGAAGCAGGCCGGCCACACTGGGAAGCTGTAGAGTAATCGCCGCCGTACTGGCATGCGCCCGGTGCACCACGCCAAAACCGTCCTGTACAAAGTAGCGGGCACCCGAACTTTTCGCCAGATCACGGGCAAACCCTTCGTCGTTGGCCTCTTCGCCAGGGTAAAAACGCAGGTTTTCAAGCAGAGTCACACTGCGGCCGGGTGCTTGTTTTACCCCCATGCGTACTTTGTCGCCCACGGCTTCATCGATAAAACGAACCGGCTCTTCAAGCAGTTCGGAGAGGCGACGACCTACCGGCTCCAGGCTCAACGATTCAACGCGTTTGCCATCGGGCCGGCCAAGGTGGCTGATAATCACTACTTTGCAGTTATCCGCCAAAAGCTTTTTTACCGTCGGCAGGCTGGCGCGGATCCGGAAATCATCGTCCACCTTGCCGTCCTTTGTTAACGGCACGTTGTAATCAGCCCGCAGCAGGACCGTTTTGCCTTGTAATGGTACCGATGAAATTGTTTGTTTGAAAAAGCTCATAGCCACCCTTTTCTACGCTGTTTTCTTTTATTCTAGCACACGAACGCGAATTGTATCGGTAGCCCCAACAAGGCCCGGCTGGCGGCCACTCACGATTGCCACCGTCACCGGTTCGGCATCGCCAAAATAACCCTCCGTTTTCAGTTCTTTCGCAATGTCAAAGCCGGCATATTCGCCGTCCGGCCGGACAAAGCTTTTATTGGCATAGCTCAGCGCCAACTGCTGGGCGGTGCGCTTTTCGCTGGTGACGCTAATAATAGGAAGGTTTGGCCGGTGCGCGGCAATATTAGCGGCAGTAGCCCCTGATTTCGTTTCGGCCACAATCGCCGTCACCTTCAGCTGTTCGGCAAGTTTTACCGCGGCCGCGCTAATGGCATCGAGCGTATTATTTTTCATCTGTACCACTTCTTCAAGCCGGCGTACCGTGGCGTGCTCCTGGGTATAGAGGATAACGCGCTTCATCGCCTGCACGGTTTCAAGGGGATATTTTCCGTTTGCGGTTTCGTCACTTAACATCACCGTGTCAGCTCCCTGAATAACGGCATTGGCCACATCGCTCACTTCGGCACGAGTAGGCTCGGGACTGTCCACCATGCTAGCCATCATTTGGGTTGCCACGATACTGAGTTTGCCATACTTGCGGCATAGCGCAATGATACGGCGCTGCACAATTGGTACCACTTCGGCACCAGCCTCTACCGCCAGATCGCCACGGGCGACCATAACCCCGTCGCTGGCTTTCACGATTTCTTCCAGGGCCACATCTTCAATGGCCGCTTTCGTCTCTATTTTCGCCACGATTTGCACATGCGAGCCATGGCTCACCAGAATCTGCCGCAGGTTATGAATATCTTCGGCCGACTGTACAAAGCTTAGCGATACGTAGTCGTAATCTTTACCAGCGCCGAATTCAATGTCCTTCAGGTCTTTCTGAGTCAGAATATCGCCACCAAAGTCGGTGTCCGGTAGGTTCAACCCTTTTCGGCTCATCAGCGTGCCGTCGTTTTCCACCCGAACGCGTACGGCCGTTTTTGTCGCTATCTCCAGAACGGTGGTGCGCACCTTGCCATCAAACATATAAATCGGCTCACCAGCCTTTACCTTTTCGGCCAGATTGTACTGTACCGGCAGAGTTTTACCACCGTCGTGTTCGACCGCATAGTCCAGCATCAGTTCGTCGCCCTTCTTCACTGGCAAGTTGTTGTCGACCAAGTTCCCCAGGCGGATCTTTGGCCCCTGAAGATCCTGCAAGATTGCCACCGGCTTGCCTACCTTTTCACTGGCTTTACGGATCCATTCGATTTGACGCTCGCGTTCCTCGTATGTGCCATGACTGAAATTGTGGCGAAAACCGTTTACTCCACTGGACACAAGCGCTTCGATTGCGTCATAATTATCGACCGACGGTCCGACCGTCGCAAGGATTTTTGTTCGTTTAAATACTACACTCATATAGCATATTGTACCACTTTTTCCCCTGTTAGCGCGAAAAGACGGTAATTATGCACCTGCTAGGTGTATAATTAGAATAGAGCTATTATGCAAGAACGACTCGAGACTAACCTTGGACAACTCGTCGCCATCCCCAGCATCACCGCCAACGGAGAGGCCTGCCATGCAATACTTGAACACGTGCGCAGCGAGATAAAAGATCTCGGGCTGTTCATTACCGACAATACCAACATCCCCAACCCATGGCTTATTGCCACCACCAGAGACACTAAAGAGCCGGATATCCTCCTTGCCGCCCATCTGGATGTGGTTCCCGCTGAGCCCGCGCTTTTCACCATGCAAAAAGAAGACGGCAAACTGTACGGCCGCGGCGTGTACGATATGAAGCTGGCTGCCGCATGCTATATTGAGTTCTTAAAAACCCATAAAGACACTTTGCGATACCTGAACATCGGCATCCTTTTTACGACAGATGAAGAAACGGGCGGCGCATCTGTCGGCACCATTCTCGAATCCGGCTGGCGCCCAAAAGTGGTGTTTATTCCCGATGGCGGAGACAACTGGCAGCTGGAAGAGCGTGCCAAAGGACTGTACGGCGTAGAGTTGACAGCCACCGGACGTACCGCACACGGCTCCCGGCCCTGGGAGGGCGACAACGCACTCCATACACTACTGGAGGCTATTACGGAACTCCGCCGTGAGTTCCCCTCTCACGATCCTAAGGATTCTACCCTTGCCATTAACGAAATGCATGCCGGTACTGCCATAAACCAAATTGCCGACCACGCTTCCGCGAAGATCGACTTCCGCACCTTCAGCAAGGAAGACATGGCCCGTTACCGCGCCATGCTAGACAAACTGGCAAGCGCCCGCAACCTGGAACTGCAAGTCACACAATCCGGCAGTCCCCTTCTTTTCGACAAAACCTCGCCGTATGTACAAAGCTTCCTGCAAACCCTGCAAAAAATCACCGGCAAAGAGGTAGCTTACTGCGAATCGTACGGCGCCTCAGATGCCCGTTATTTCGCCCGGTACAATATCCCGTGCATTATTATCGAGCCCCATGGCGGCGGACGCCATGCCCCGGATGAATGGCTGCTAGCCGACGATCTGGAACGCTACTACCACCTTATCGAGGAGTGGGCCACTAGTTTCACGCTTCCCGCCACGACCGACATCGTCTAGCCGGCCGTTACCTGCGTAGTTTCCCGCGCCGTATTTCGAATGCCAATCGCCGATACAACTCCTCCCAGGGCTGCCAATGTTGCTATTGCCACAAGCCCCCGCTGGAATGCCCCCAAAGATACGAGCGGGCCAGTAATCACTCCGATGGCGGCCACCGCCACCAATGTCGCTACCCGTGACACCGCATTATTCACGGCCGAACCAATGCCCGCCTGTTTCGAAGATATCGACCCCAGCACGGCGCTCGTTAACGGCGCGACCGTCACGCATAGCCCGACAGCAAAAAGTAACACCCCAGGGAGAATTTCCGTCCAGTAGTTCAAAGGAAGCGTTGCCCGTAACATCGATAAAAAGCCGGCGGCCATAAGCAAAGGCCCGGTCGCCATGAACCACCGGGATCCTACCCTGCCAGCCCATTTTCCTGCGAGCGACGAGCCGAAGAACATCACTACCGTTACCGGCAAAAACATCATTCCCGCCTCCAAAGCGGAAAAACCAGCTACCTGCTGCACAAAAATAGTTATCATAAAGCTCGATAACCCCAGAGCCGCATACACGAACACCGTCGCTACATTGCCAACGCTAAAATTCCGTATCCGAAAAATACCAAGGGGCAACATGGGGTGTTTCGTCCGTCGTTCGTACGCCAGGAACGATACGAGCAACACCACCCCTCCAAGCACCGCACTCACCACAGCCGGATGCCGCCATCCCCATTGCTCCTGCTGAATCAACCCGAACACGACACCGCCAAGCCCCAGAGCGCCAAGGAGTGCACCGACTATATCAAGCGGCACCTCCCGCTTCTTTTCTTCCACCTCGATCCGCCGCATAAGCCAGAGCGTTACCAGTATAGGAATGATGTTAATGGCGAAAATATACCGCCACGAGGCGCTATCCACGATCACCCCGCCGACAAGCGGCCCTATTACCGCCGCAATACCTGTCCATCCAGTCCAGGTACCGATCGCTTTGCCTTGGGCCGAACCAGAAAAGCCGGAAATAATCAGTGCGAGCGAACTTGGCACCAGCAATGCCCCCGCTACTCCTTGCAGGCCACGGGCGCCCACCAAAAAGAGGCCGCTCGGTGCAAGCGCGCAAAGGATAGACGCCACACCAAATCCCACCAGCCCCAGCCATAACACCTTTTTCCGCCCCAGTACGTCCGACAGCGAACCGGCCAGCAGCATAAGCGCGCCCAGCGTAATGAGATACGCGTTCACCACCCACTGCTGCACCACCAGCCCGCCGCCCAGTTCACGCGAAATCGCCGGCAGCGCCACGTTCACCACGAATCCGTCGAGAAAACTGACAAACGAGGCCAGAATACTTACCAGTAAAATCAGCCGCTGTTGCTTTGTCATATGGTTTCATTCTACCCGCATGAGCCCCATAAAGATAGATACCATATCTGCTAGTATGGAGGTATGAAGTCATTCCCCGTTCCAGTCATTATGTGCAACTGGCGGCGTACGCACCGCTTGCCAACCATCTTTCAACAGCTTGCTGCTCAGCACGACGTGGATGTACACCTATATATTTGGAACAATAATAACGCCGACCGCGACCAGATTGATGAAATGATCGCCGATGTTCCTGCGAGTCTTACCGTAACGGTGCGCCATAGCCCGGAAAATATCGGCGGCTTCGGGCGCTTTTATTATGCCCGCGAGCTGGCTTCACGTTTTCCTTTTGTCATATTTATCGACGACGACCAAGAACTGCCGCCCGATACTATCGCTACGCTGGTAGGCGAATACGAACCGCGCACCATCAAAGGCCAGCATGCTTTCAATTTCGCCAGTCAGGCCAGCTACTGGCTGCGTCTTCCGGCCCGCCGCGGCAAGCGTGCCACCTATGTCGGCACCTGCGGCATGATCGCCGAGAGTTCGATTTTTACCGATCCGAGGCTATTTGAATGCCCTCAGGAATACTGGTTTATCGAAGATTTATGGCTATGCTACGTCGCTGAACAGTATCATGGCTGGCGCCTGAGCCGCAGCCGGGTACGCATGAAGTTCACCATAGACACCAAGAACCAATTTGCCGGCCTTATGTCTAAAAAAGGCCAGTTCCTCCGCTACCTCGTCTCTGCCGGCTGGCAGGTGCAAGGCAGGCTTTGGGAATAGACGGCGGATTACTCTTCAAGAAGTGACAAAATATTACCGGCCGGGTCTTTAAACCACGCGATATTTGGTCCCATATTTACTTTTTTACCCCAGGCAATGCCCTTTTCGTCAGTCGAGAACTGATCGCTATCGTAGTGCTCAAACCCGACACCTTTTCCGCTTAGCTCGTCCACAGCCTTCTCGATATCCTCGACGATAATATTCAACACCGTAAATGTCGCTGGCTCGTGGTTCTCCTTAGGATAAATAAAGGTGCTGCCGCCATTTACAAAGCGAAGCGTCACGATTCCGCCCATGCCCTCCTCGTAGTCAAGCCCTAATATGTCGCCGTAAAACCGCTTGGTTTCTTCCGTATCGTTGGTTGAAAATCCACTTATTACCGGTGCGTTTTTAAACATAAGCCCTCCTTTTTGCTACCTTTAGCCTATCAGATATGCTCATCTTCCGCGAGTATACGCAATAAATTCAGCCAAGAAAAAACACCTAGACCATGGGCCTACGTGTTTTTTCTTTGGTGATCTCACCGGGAATCGAACCCGGATTGCCAGGATGAAAACCTGGTGTCCTAACCGTTAGACGATGAGACCAAATTGTGAGAGAAAAGCAGCAAAAATGTGTTTACATATTTTTGGGCTTTTCCGAGCAATTTGGAGCTCATATGATCCAAGGGATTCATATGAGTCTTGGTCTAATTTGTGGCTCATCTCAAAGAGATGGGACCATGAATTGTAAAATGAACAGCTTCCGGATATTGGCAAATATTATTTGCGTTTCTCCCGCAAAGCTCGTTAGCTACTATAACAAATCTTCCCTTAAAAGGAAAGTCCCTGGCTGATGATACATGTGGTGGGCGGCCCGTGGATAAAACGGGCCGCCCACCTGACTACAGAAAGCATTACGACGCGGCGGTGGAGATACCCGGCGCGAGCCGTAGTCTCCTCAGGCGTGCTCGGTCGCGGTTGGGCCGGCCGTGGAAGCTTGCCTGGTTATGGAAACTCTCCTTCGCCCCCTTGAACAGCAGCAGGTACTCGTCCTGCAAGCTCTGCGGCATCCACCACTCCCCGTTGATATACCAGAGCTGATGCATATCCCTCATCAGGATCAGCTGGCGCATGATGAGCTCAGTAAGCACCCCATGCGCGATCATATCCCGCTCGCGCTTGGAATATGCCCCATACTCATCCAACACCTTGGCCGTCGAGAAAATCTTCTCGAATGCGCGTGGCCCTATCTGCCGGTGCAGATACGTTGCCAGGCTGCTCAGCTGCTGGTTGAGGCCAGCAATGTAGCCCGGTGTCGCACGCCGCCCTGGCGCTGATCTTGCCTTTGCAAAAGCCCGGATCAGCCGCCACCTCACGGCAAACATGGCATCGACGAAATCCCCTTCTGTGAAAAAATCCTTCAGCTGCTTGTCGGTAAACCGAAGTTCACGCGTCGGCAGCTGCCTCGCCCTGTTGGATTTCGGCATAGCTTTACTTTCTGTACTAGTTACACGCGGATATACGATTGAAGTGAAGCACTCCTCCCTCAGTAGTCTGCGATGCTTTCATTAAATAGCCATTTTTCCAAAATCACAAGAGAAACCACCAATTATCCGTTGTAATTTTTTGCTATACCTATAATAGCAAGGCATAAGGGGTAAAACTACGTCATTATATTGACATTTTATATAATTTGTGATATATTTAAATCATTCGCATGATCGCTAGTACGAAGAGGTGGCGCATCAGGCAGGGAGCTTAACAAATCGGATCATTACAGTACATGTTTGCCGCCAAACTGTAGCGCCGTGTCCACCCTACCGATGGGCATAGTGCTGCAGTTTGGCAGCGCCTACGCTTACGCGTAGAAGACATGCAACCAACCAAAGAAAGCGAAAGGCGCTGTCGTGACTGACGAACGTACCGAGCTGAGGGGGAACATTGTCGCGGTATGGACTGCTTTCAACGAACTTCGTACGAAAGCAGGCCGTGAATACCACGACAAAACGACCCCTCTGGCTCGTCGGCAGAAGATCGAAGACGTCCTGTATCATCTCGGCATCATTGAGCCGACCCTGATACAGACGAAGAATGAGTTCAACGCAAAGCGCACCTTGGAAGCAAAGGTTACCTACGCTCGCGTAGCAGCCCAGCTGAAAGTGACGCAGGAGCTCTTCGACGGAAAAGGGGAAAGCAGGCTGGAAAGTGACCCGGCCCCTACCCGAATTCTCAACCCTCTTCCCAAAGACGACCGTCAATGGGAAGGGCCTCCGGAAAGTACGGGGGTCGTTGAGCTTTTCCGCCAAGGATACCGTCATGGCAAAGAACGTCGCACACGGAAATCGAGTTCACGGAAGGGGTAAGTACCCCTAAGGAAAGGAGGTGAGAGCAGTGTCCCTGCTCTTCATCGTCATACTGGGGGTACTCGCCATCACCGCGGCTACCCTCCGTTACACGCAGTACACCATCATCTTCGCGGTGGCGGCAGCCTTCGTGCTGTTGGCGAAGTTCCAAGGAGTCAATGACATTGGCTTCTGGATCTTCATCGCCGCGTGGCTGATCGCCCTGGGCGTAGCCTACAAGACTAAGCTCAAGAAGGGTAAGTGGGCGGCCACCGGCGCAGGAATCGTCGGAGCCGCCGTTCTGTTCATCCCCGTGGGTGCTGCAGTTGCTGCTACTCTCGACCTTCCCGTCAACAACGGGATCGTCAAGACGGCCGTACAGTCCAGTATCCTCATGAAGGACGTGCCAGCTCCCCAATCGCAGGAATGTGCCGCGGGTCCCCACTACTACGCGTACGACGCGGAGCCGGGAACCCACAACTTCGGCGCGGCCATCCAGATGGCCGATGCTGCGGCTGGTTCGCAGCGGTTTGCCACCAAGGCTCACTGTGACCCGCTGTGGCTCGCCACAGTGAAGGCCTACCTGCAGGAGGGGTCGAATTTCGATCCCACCACGGTGCAGGACGAGGCCAAGAGCTACGTCACCGACCACGTCAAGTGGGACGCGGCTATCCAGGAAGTGTACGGCCAGATCGATTCGTTCGAACTGGCCGATGCTGGTAACGTCCAGTATGCTTCTCTGGGTATGGTCCCGGGTAACAACCCGAATGAAATGCCGACGCTCACCAAATTCGGTACGGAACCATCGCTTGGGCAGGTCCTTGCGGCCAAGCTCAAGAACGGTACCGTGCGGAATTTCCGTGGTATCTGCGATCTGCAACCGGCCGAGGAAGAGTTCTCGAAGGTGCCACAGCCCGTGGTTCCCGAAAAGACCCCGACTCTGCCGCCCAAGAAGATCACGGTGCCGCCGTCTTCGCCCCCGACGACAACCACGCCGCCGGAGAAGACCACGACGCCGTCAATTCCTACCACGACGACCACGGTCCCGTCGACCACCACCACGGTGCCCTCGACGTCGACGACAACCACGCCGCCGACTTCAACAACGACGACACCACCGGTGACCACAACCACCACAACTCCGCCGGAGACGACCACAACAACGACTCCGCCGGAAACCACGACCACGCCTCCGACGACAACAACGACGAAGACGTGCGAGAACGGTGGAACGCCGCCGGAATGCCACAATCCCAAGGGAACGTACACGTACCCGAGTGGCAAGCCGAGCGACAACAAGACGACCGGACCGAAAGAAACCGAACCGCCCGTGCAAACCAGCAAGGCGGACCCGTCCACCAAGCCGAGCCAGGAACGGACCGACGTGACGGCTCCCGGGGCAACCCAGGAATCGCGCACGACCACGCCCGAGCCGGTGCACACCGGCGAATCCAGCCCGCCTGTCAATCCCGACATGGCCGGCGCTTTCGTCGGTTTTGGAGCCACCGCGCTCCTTGCTCGGTACCTGAAGGACAAGAGGAAGAAGGGCGAACACCAGTAAGCCTTTCCGACAGCTGACGGTGGTGGCGAGGCAACCCCTCGCCACCACCCCAGTACTTTACTTGGTACGGTTGCATGTACTCCAAGGAGTTATTCTCCCGCTTGAACGGACTATCCGCTCGCGGTCGATGTCTAACTCCTTGGACATCCCATGTTTTGTAATGATCCGGTTTGCCTCCATTTTGTACGTTAACAAATCGGTGACAAGCATAAGTATTTACATTTTTAATTCATTGTGATATAATATTAGCAACCTAACTATCATGGCAGTGGAGTGCCATAAAGAGGAGTGTGTTATGAACAAATTAATCGCCGCCGTTAGGCGAGCACCGAAGCGGGCAGCCGCAGCACTTGTTGTGCTGAGCGCCGTACTGGTTCCTGCAGCATTGTTTGCCTGGGGCCCATCAGACCGCGCGACGTTCACGCAGCAGAACCCTGCTCCGTACGTCACGTTTAACTCGATCACCGACAACCCGCAGCACGGTGACGAGCGCAATTTCGTCCAGATCAAGGACGCCAGCGCGCCAAACAGCGCCTACACTGAAGACGTTCCGCTTCAGCCCGGTAAGGATTACGAGGTATTCGTTTTCTACCACAACAACGCAGCTAGCGACCTTAACGACGCGGCTCACAACTACGCTGGTATCGCTAAAAACGCCTTCATGCGCGTTCAGATGCCTTCAACTGTAAAAGCAGGCGACAAAGCCCGTGTAACCGCGTTCGTCGGCGCTTCAAACGCCAACCCAGCCCAAGTATGGGACGAAGCCTACGGGAGCGCAGCTGGCGATTACGCCCTTAGCTACGTACCTGGTTCGGCTACCATTCACAGCAACGGTGCTGTAAACGGCAAAACCCTGCCAGACAGCCTGTACACCACAGGTACCCCACTTGGCTACGACGCGCTTGACGGTAACCTTCCTGGCTGTAACCAATACGCCGGATACGTTACCTTCAAGATCCACGTCGACCAACCGAACTTCACCGTCCAAAAGACTGTCAGCAAGGCTGGTGAAAACAAGTATTCCGAAAACGTAACGGCTAACGCTGGTGACGAAGTAGAATACAAGATTCTTTATCAGAACACCGGTACGACGCAGCAAAACGACGTTGTCATCAAAGACAAGCTCCCAGCTGGCGTCAGCTACGAAAAAGGTACGACACAGCTTTCTGGTGCTTCCACGGGCAACAAGTGGACGCCCGTTTCAAGCGACGAAATCGTTAACGGCGGTATCAACATCGGTAACTACACACCTAATGCCGGCCTCTACCTCAAGTTCAAGGCCAAGGTAACCGACGCCAGCAAATTGAAGTGTGGCGTCAACACTCTCGTAAACACCGCTACCGCCCAAACCAACAACGGCAGCAAGAGCGACACGGCAAACGTAACGGTGAACACCGAATGTAAGCCAAACGAGTGTAAGCCTGGTGTCCCAACAGGCAGCAGCGAATGCGAAGAGAAATGTACTGTTCCCGGCAAGGAAAACCTGCCGAAAAACAGCGAGGAATGTACAACCACTACGGTGACTGAACTTCCTCACACCGGTATCAGCGACGGTATCATCGCCGTTATCGGCGCAGGTTCCCTGATCGCATCGATCGGGTACTACGTTGCTAGTCGCCGCGCACTAAGCTAAGAGACTGACCGCTCAATCTTACGAAGGCGTTCGGCCTCACCCAGACCACCCCTGTTCATCCGGGGGTGGTTTTTGGTATACTAAAAGAACTATGGCTAAGCAGAAGAAAAAACGCAACAAACCGTACCGTGGGGCCGACGCCAGCGTCACCCGGCCAACCATTACCCGCATGCAAGCGGCAAACCGCAATCGCCTTCAACAATGGTGGTTCGAGAAAAAGCGGTTCGCAAAACCCGCACTTATCGTAGCAGGCGTGGCAATCGTGGTTGTATGGTTACTTTTCGAGCTGATCCGTCTCATTGGTGGAGGGACTGCTTAATTTCTTTATCGGCAACCGGAAGCCGAACGTACTTCCCTTGCCTTCTTCCGACTCGAACACTATAGTGCCCCCGTGGGCGCTAATCACTTTCTTCGCCAAGAACAATCCCACACCGGTACCATCTGGCCGCTGCTTCCGGGCATTCGAGGCACGGTAAAACTTGGTGAACAGATGCGCCTGTTCCGACTTCGGCACCCCGATACCCGTATCGTTTACTTTCAGTACCGCATACCCTTCTTCTACTGCAAGACTTACCTCAATCGTCGTCCCTTCATGGGAATAATAAATGGCGTTATCGATGAAATTCATGAGCACCTGCTGGATTTTACTTTCATCAAGGTACAGCACGGGGAAATAGCCCGGCTTGTGATAGTGCAATTTCAAGCCATGCGCTTTGGCGGTGGTCTGCAGACCCTCGACTTCGCGATCGATTACCTTCGCCAAATTAACCGCTTTCTCTTCCAGCACGAATTTGCCCGTCTGCAGGCGTGATACGTTCAAAAAGTCGTTAATGAGATGCACCATCCGCTCGCTGCTCGTAAAGGCCTCCTCCAGCAGCTGCCGCTGCATGGCGGTAATCTTTCCTACGTCGCCTTCAAGCACCATGCTAATATAACCTTTCACACTGGTAAGCGGGGTACGAAGCTGATGCGAGGCCATACTGACGAATTCGTCCTTGGCCTCATCGAGGCGTTGCAGCTGCTGGTTGCTTTGGCGGAGCTCTTTTGTCGCATCTTCGATACGCTGCTGCAACGTCGCATTGATTTCCCGCACCTCCTGCACCGAAAGCGCATTCTGGGTGGCAATAATCAGCTCGTCGGAAATCGTCTCAAGCGCTCGCACGTCGCGCTTGGTGTACTCCCGCCCGCGGCCTTCACCAAGGAACAAATACCCCATGGCGCCATCAGGATGATCAAGCGGAAGCGCAATCGCGATATCATGCTTTTTCAGCAGCCGGTACAGCGGATCTTCTTCGTCAAGCGTTTCGGCAACGATGAGATCTTGGCTGTGTGCCCGTAGGTCGTCGAGTTTCATAACATCGCTACTACCGATAGAGTTGGTATGCGGCGTGCCGACGGTCAAATGTTTCCCATTCCCGTACTGCATGAAAAATAACGTGTATTCCGCCTTTAACGTATTGCTAATCTCATACGCCGCACGCTTCAAAAGGTCGCGAAGCTCTGTCGTAGCGCTTAGCTCACGGCTTAAGCGTGCAAAGAAATCATCGACATTGTAATTATCCCGATAAAATATGCTGTTGGTCAATTTATCAAAGAAGCGCTTGACCGGTTGGAAGATGAATGCCAATAATAGGGCCAGCGCCACATTTAAAGGACCGAGGCTCACATAAGCCGCATTTCCCATTAAAAGCGTCCGCGATATCGTGTATGCCACCGCATAATACACCGCAGCCAACGTTACCAAAGAGAGTATATATGTCATTGCCCGCACAACAGCAAGGCGTATGTCAAACAAACCATGCCGGATAATCGTATAGGCAATAGCAGCAACTAACACTATCGTTGCGAGCGGACCAAACCGCGTTGCATCCCACCCTAGTCCAACCGCCGGAAGGATAACATTTATCACTACCCCTAGGGATGCGCTGGTAATAAAGGCGAACAGTACGAGATGTGCCTGGCGCTGCTTGGCCACCCCTTCGACCCGCGGGACATCGAGGAGGTTCCTCGTAATGAAAATAAGAGGAATAATAAAAAAGAGAAGATACAACCAGAGCAATGAGCCGTTCGTATATCCAAGATTTCCTTGGGCATCCAAGATGACATGCCCTGTTACACTATCAGTTGCCGATACCGCCAACCCCACAAGTGACACGAGGATAATTATCACTTTTTCGATAGCACGCGTCCGACGCTTAACAGGGAAATGATAGCTAAAAAGCAAACCCGCCAGCACTACCCCAAACCCCCCCACATAAGCGAGCCGATTCGCCGTATCTGTTAAAGCAAGGTCGCTGACGTGGTGATTCGTGAAGTAGTTTGCCGTAATCCATATTATAATAAGCAGACTCATCAGAGAAAACGCCCGCGTATATGTTCTTCTGGGGTCGCGCAGCAGTACTAGCAACCCGAGAAGTAGGTTGATAAGACACGTCAACAATAAGATGAATAGGTCCACGTTTCTTATTCTAGCGTAAGCGGTTTATTTGTCATAGTTGCTGTCAAACTGAATACCCTTATCCCGGCTGCCCTTCACCAGTTGAGACAAGGCCTTACGTGCCAAGAAGCCGCGTAACGTATAGCGCTTCAGGTTCATCTTTTTGTAAAACTCCGGTACATATCCATAGACAGCACGGCTCTCTTCGGAGTCAAGGTATTCGAACGGCTCGTCGTTTTTTAGCAAAGACTGAAAAGGAACGCCAAGATAATCGACAAGTTTATGGTATGCTTTCGTATCAATAACCGAAACTATATGATCAATACTCGTGTCGACCGCATCAAGATACATCGCCCGATAAAGCTGAATGCTCGGCCCTACCCTTGCCCGGTACTGCGGAAGGACTGCCACCGTACCAACATCCCAACAGTCATCAAGTGACTCAATATTGCGATGATCCATCATCTCCTCGACCGATGCAGCATGCCCCTCCCGTACTAAATCATTAAGGGTTTTTAACCCCGCCTCGCCATTCTGTATAATACGGAGTACGCCCGTTGGCACGCCTTCTTCTTTATCAACAGAAAGATAGAAGATACTTTGGCCTTCGTAAGGACCATACTCTTTTTTCATAAGATCAGCATCATTATTGAACGCATCTTTAAATACGGTACTTTCAATATACTTGCCTATACTTGCGTATCGGTCTTGGTTATTAATCTTATAACACACAAACCGTTCATCGCCAGTAGGAGGTCGATCTTCCAGAAGATCCTTAGTTAAGTCGTATACGTACTGTTGGCGCCGATCGGAAACTTCATATTCATTGTCGGGGGTTGATGCTTCCGTTTCAACGCTTGTCGCTACTACCATTAGAAACTCCGATGTGTTATATCCGATGCGTTAAAGTATTCTTCGGTAAATTTAGCCGCTTTATCCGGTTCAAACGGTTTGCAGGTATAAATATCGACGCTAAAGAAAAGACGTGGCCGTTCCCAGGCATAAAAATGAGCACCGGAAGTCTCCCAGTGTACCCATCCTGCCCAGCCGTATAAATCACTGTTATGAGTAACAGGTACGATAAGTTGTTTCATTCCGGTCACGCTTGCTAGTTTGGCAAGGTAGTCTTTGATCATGTCCTCAGTTATCGGCCTGTCCGGGTATCCTTCTATGACGAGTCTTTGACGGTAAATATCGGGAGCTAGATCTTTCATGCGTTTATCTCGTTTATTTTTAGTTACAACACCAATATATTATACCATAAGCACTATCATTTTTAATAACATAGATGATACTATTAAAAGAAGAAAGGCAGTAATTTACATACCATGACCAAAATTGCCATCATCGAAGACGACCCTGTTATTAGTCAAATGTACCGCATGAAATTCGAAGCGGACGGCTTTGAAGTACAGCTTGCCGATAACGGCGAGCGCGGCGTTGCGCTCGTAAAAGAACTAAAGCCGGATATCATTCTTCTGGATATTCAGATGCCCGGCATGAACGGCGCCGAAGCGCTGGAAAACATCCGTGCGCATGACTGGGGCAAAAAAATCCCCGTTATCGTGCTGACCAACCTTGGCGAAGAAGAAGCACCAAAGTCGCTGAAATCGCTTGGCGTTCACAGTTATATTGTAAAAGCCGACCTGACGCCTCGCCAAGTGGTGACGCGCGTGAAAGAAGCACTCGGCCAAGCTTAATCTTGTTTTTTGTCGGCTACTTTTTGGGCAGCCTGTATAACGTGGTCGAATAATGCCGCTATGGTAAGCGGCCCCACCCCACCTTTTACAGGAGTGATTTTGATGTCGTCGCGCGTCCGCACCAATTCGTCGACATCGCCGACGATCACGCCGTTTTCGCTGGCCGTGCCTGCATCGACCACTGTTGCCCCAATCGGCACCATATCGCTTTTTATAAGGTATGGTACGCCGGTTGCCGTCACGATGACTTGACTTTCCCGAAGCGTCGGCATTATATCTCCAGACGTGTCATCGAGCACGGCGACATCATAGCCGCTCTCCTGCCACATGCGGGCAAGCGGCGCGCCAACCAGGCGGCCGTTACCCACGATAGTAATCTTCTTTCCCGTAAGCTCAACGCCATAGCCGGCCAGTAGCCAGTTGATCGCCGTGGCCGTGGCGCTATCGTAGCCGGCGTTGGCCCCAAGACCGTCAACATCCTTTTCGGGCGCGATACTATTTACGATCTCATCCGTCTTGCTTACATCGTCAAGCGGCAACTGCACAATAACACCGTGAACACTCTCGTCTGCGTTCAAACGCTGGATAGTTTCCACCATCTCGCCCTCATCCAAGGCTTCTTCCCGCGTGTCAATCAGGATGTCGTCGCCGTAACGTTTCTTCATGCGGATATAGGTATCGATTACCGGTGAAGCGTGCTTGCTTTTTACGATCACGAGGCACGGAAAGGTATGCCATGCCTGACGAAGCGCCCGTACTTGCCGGGCTTGGCGCTCTTTAATATAGGAAGCGAGTTCAGAACCATTCAGTGACGTTGCCATTATGTCCTATTTTATCATCGTGCTACAATAAAACCTAAGCATAACATAAGGGGGTATAAATGTACGACAACACCATGTATACGTACGATAATTCTGCCGCGAGCAGCAGTCTGGAGCCAGGTGCTGTAGCCGGTATTTTGCTATTTACGTTTATCATTGTGGTAGCGGCGTATGTGATCAACTCCGTCTTGTGGGCACAAATTTTCAAGAAAGCCGGCGTGGCGCAGTGGAAAGCCTGGGTGCCAGTGTACAGCCAATGGATAACCTACGAGCTGGGTGGCCAAAAGGGCTACTGGGCCATGCTCGCCCTTGTCCCTGTCGTTAATATCGTAGCGGCAGTGTTCCTGTATATTGCCATGTACAACATCGGCTTAAAGCTTGGCAAAGAAGGCGCGTTCGTACTGCTTGCCATTTTCCTTCCCATCGTGTGGCTGATTTGGCTAGCGGTTGACGGGTCTACTTGGGCCGGAAATAAGCCCCAGGTAGAGGCGGCCGCGCCTTCAAATCCTGCAACGACACCGGCCGAATCCGATCAGCCAGAGACTCAGCCGCAACATACGAACGACAAACCTCCCACACCGCCAGTTGCATAAAAAGTGCGCCCCACCGCTCATCTTCATCCTCTCTGTAGGTGGCCATTTATGATACCAAGAGTAAAGGGGCCGGAACATGCCGGCCCCTATGAACCGCAGCAAACGGGACGGCGAGAAGCTCTATTTTTTCAAACTGATCTTGTCGATGGGTACAAGGTAAAACTGCCCGTTCATCTCAATGCGCACCTTGTCGGTAGGGACGTCCTCTTGCGTAGGGAGCGTATAGGAAGTTCCCTGCAAGAACGCTCCATGATTTTCGGTAAGCGTAATCGTCTTGCCTTTTGTCCATCCTTCGGCCATATCGTTCACCCTTCACTCAGCTAAGCCTATCCCATTGCCAGGTCCATATTCCACAATAATAGATATTAGAGGGTCCGTCAAAAGGCTACTTGGGATGACGGCGCCATAACGACTCCATAATATGAAGGTTTGAATGAGGGGTGATGCCGTGTGTCAGCCGATGCATAACACGATGTCCCATGCCTTTGGCACGCAGCTTAAGCCCTTCCTTATCGAGGATAGTATAAAGATGCGGTCGCATGTGCCCTACGGCGTCCTTCCCTAGGCTCCTGTAAAAAGCCAGCGTGGGTTTTAGCCTCGTCTCCCCGCGAACATAATCCCAGCGTGCGTCCAGTAGGGAGTCGATCAAATTACCTCCGATTCCCAGCCCGGTAAAACGCCACATGCACTCGTTAAACCCGGCCTGATCTCGCACCGCAGGGGTGGCGAATATTTCCAACAACGTTGTCGTGTAGTACGCCTCGGCTTTGCGCAGTTCAATAAAACTGTCCGGGTCAGTCTCCTCCGCAATCTGGTTACCAACCTCCAAAATGGTCTCCACCCGCTCTAGCGCGGTTTCAAAAACAGAGCCGCCCAGTGCCTCGGGCGCGAGCGATGGATAGCGAGGAGCAAACAGCGAAAAATCCCGCAGCGTTGCCATGGCGACGCGTTGCTCCTGGCATTCTTCGTCAACGAACGTATCAAATTCACGAAGCAACCCCATGGCATCATGCCATCTGGTGCGTGTTGTTTCATCTACTTCTACCCCGCAACGCTCCGCTATATGAACTAACATATCCGCCGCTGCGCGGTAGCCCTCGATCCGGTCATCCGGCGTATACATTGCCGGGTCATATTTTTCCATCATCGGTCTATTCCATTTTATCGGATTACGAGCTAGGATCGCTCCTATTAATGCTATAATCCGAGTATGGGAATTTTTGAGGCGATACTACTGGGTTTTGTCGAGGGCATAACCGAATTTTTACCTATATCAAGCACCGGCCATCTGACTATCATCGAAAAGCTGCTCGGTTACCATATCGATGACCCTGGCATTACCGCCTTTACCGCTATTATTCAGGTTGGGGCGGTGCTGGCGACAATACTCTACCTAAGAAAAGATATCGTGTCGATAGCGGTTGCCTGGGCTCGGGGGCTGTTCAAACCGGCCGAACGAAAACACATCGGCTACCGGTTCGGCTGGGCCGTTATTATCGGATCGGTTCCTATTGGAATTATCGGGTTTCTCTTCAAGGACCAGATAGAGACGACCCTCAGGAGCCTTTGGATCGTCGCCATCGCGTTAATCGGCTGGAGTGTCGTTATGTGGATAGCCGACCACATGGGTTCGCAGAAAAGAGAAGAGAAGGACGTTACTTGGAAGGACACACTGAGCATGGGCATTATGCAATGTTTGGCGCTTATTCCCGGCATTTCGCGTTCAGGCGCAACCATGTCGGCGGGGCTTTTACGAGGCCTCGACCGCGTGACGGTAACGAAGTTCTCGTTCTTTCTTTCTATTCCCGCCCTTACCGCTGCTGGCGCCCTGCAAGTAGCCAGCCAATATCATCACATCGCAAACGGCGTAGGCTGGGGCGCGACCATCGTTGCCACGCTCGTCAGCCTCGTGGTGGCTTACTGGGCGGTTGCATGGTTGCTGAAGTTCATTGCGCATCACACTTACAATGTCTTCATCATCTACCGCGTCGTCCTTGGTATTGTGCTTATTCTTTTGCTCGCCACCAACACTATTTCTGCAACCTAGCAGCAGGTTTTTTCCAGGCCCGCAACCAAAATCATCTTCTTGTGTAATAGCTTGTCTCATGTACAAAAGTATAGAATTTATATTTATTTTATATGCAACCCTAAAACAAAAGACTTCCGAAGAAGCCTTTTTAGATAATTTCACGGAGAGGTATAGTAGTTGCTATCGCAACTGAGATAACGAAGAATCAAGCGCTAATCGCTATAGAATAGACCATCTTCTCGAATATATCTTCACTTTGCTCAAGTTTCGATATATCTATATATCGAGCATCGCTCACGCCTTCACCAAGGATAAACTCCTCATCGATCTCAACATCATACACAATCCAAAGTAGCCATGCAGATTTTGCCTCAAGATAGAATGTCCTTACCGTGCCAATATCTTTAATGTATGGATTCTCAATTCCTAGCTCCTCTTTTAGCTCGCGCAAAATACCTAATTTAGGATCTTCGGCATGATCAAGTCCACCACCAGGAAGACTCCAGGTGCCTTGGTTTTCTTTTAGTACAAGCACCTTGCTAGTCTGATTTTTAATTAATGCTTTAACAGAAACTCGGTAGAAAGTATTTGGATACATACACAAATAATAACAAAAAGACTTCCGAAGAAGCCTTTTTGTAAATAAATTCATAGAGGGCCTTAGTGGAGCTTATCAGGACTAAAACTATGAGGAATGAATTATTTATCGTTAATTTGCAGGTGTAGAAGTCAGTGTTTGTCCCACCTTTGCTCTTAACGCTTCATAGCGTCGCCTAGTTGCGTTATAAGAAAGGCAGTAATCTCTTGTACTGGCAAAACCTTTTGTTTTCGGTTGACCATCACTAAATGCCGACCCGTGAGGAAACTGCTGCTTCGTTAAATCTATCTCTTCTTCGTCTATCAAATTGTAGTAGTGCGAATCCGCACTCCCATCGGGCAATGTGACGACACTATTCAAAATGTCTCCACCCATGTAATCTTGCACTACACAGGCGGTTACCGCACATTGACCTAGCGCAGGGTTGTCTACGCTCCATTCATCGGGTGAAGCGCTTGTTTCAGCAGACCACGCATTACTTACTGCTGCTGTTAATTCTTCGAGAAACACTGCGTGCATGGGTGAATTATAACAAAAGACCTCTGGAAAACAGAGATCTTAAAACGCTTATGCTTGGAGGGCCATAGTGCACGCTATCGCAACTATTTTTCAGAGCGAGGGCGGCTTCTTCTTGCCTGAAATAAAAAGAGGATGAGAAGAGTTATAACAAATCCTAAAGCAAACGAAGCCAGCCGATTGTTGTTTAGCGGTTTTTGGTCAATTAGATTGCTCTGCGAACCAAAGTTTTGCTTAAAGCCAAATGGAAAAGTTTTAGAACGATAATAGTTTTTCTTAACACAGCTCGCCATTTGAGAGGAGTTTGGGGCGGTATCCTTGCAGGGATAATTGCCGGCATATGTGTTTGAACAGCCGTAGGTAGATACACCGATACCTTTTACTACTAAATCGCACGGGGGATATTTAGAAGTTGTAAATTGGCCGAATATGCCAGCAAGAACGATACCCACAATTGATGCAATTATTACGTTTTTGAGGACTCGCATGGCTTAACTATAACAAAAAACTCCTGAAACACAGAAGTCTGAAATGCTTATGCTTGGAGGGCCAGGAGGGGCTCGAACCCTCGACACCCTGCTTAAGAGGCAGGTGCTCTAACCAGCTGAGCTACTGGCCCATAAATTGGACTCTCAATACTATAGCAAATAGGGGTGGATTTGTCTAGAGTTCGTCCTGCTTGCTGGTAATGAAGGCGCCCCACTGCCGAACAAGGTGCAGCACGGTTTTTAGTGGCAGCTCGATCACCATGTCCAGCATCATGGCCACGATATTCACTTTGGAATATTTATCGCTTATCCAGTGGCCGACGGCAACGAACGGAATATACAGAAAGTCGCGTACCAGGCTGACGCCGCTTTGGTCGCTGGCAATAACCTCCAATTCACGGATTTGGCGTGACAAGCGGAAGCCCAGAAAGCTGGCCGTTGAAAGGAACACAAAGAAAATAGCGAGATGAAGCAGCGAGAACCCGAGCAACCACAACAGCCAGGCCACACCGCCAAATATAAGGATAAAAAAGACGGCATACGCAACGTTAAAGGCAACACCGAACTTCCCTGCGGTATTGCGGGAAAGCGTGATGCGTTCGTTGGTGCCATACAGCAGCTCGTCCATGTTATCGACGAGGCTGCGCGTATTAGCGGGGCCGGGCAAGGTAAGCGTGAAGCGAAGCAGCACCATGTAAACTGGCGGGAACAGCAAGTTGATGGCAAGCGGCAGCCATACGACGGCGCCGTGCACCAAATAATCGTACGGCACTTCTACCGCGACGCCAATGAGCACCTTGGTAATAATAAGGAAAATAACGCTTTTTATAATTCCCCGGTTAATGCGCTTATCGATCCGGTCGTATTCCTTACTGATTTGGGATTCGTATGCGGAAAGGAACTGCTCGCGCGAGTTCAGCAGGCCGGCAACGTCTTCATGCTCATCGATCAGCCGCCACAGTATGCGCAGCGGTGCGCCTTTTCGGCTCACGAAACGAAAGAGCTTTTCTGTACTAGGTGAATTGAACACGCGGTCGATCAGCGCGTTCGTTTGACTATAATTCCCTTCGCTCGGAGTTTGCTGATAACGGCGAAGCAGCGCTGTGCGAATAGTAGCTTCGTCCGCTTTTAGAAGCGCCCGCTGTACTGCGACGAATAGAGCTACTTCAAAATCGTCCGCTTTGAACTTTTCGCGGTCGATCGTTGCAAGGAAATGGTCGTAGGCGAATTGGGCAAACACCACTTGGCGGAGGTCGTTATTCAGCAGCAGTTCCGTCTCTACTGCCAGCACGTCCAAGGTCCAGGCGTCCTTGTGGTATTTTCGGTAGGCTTCATAGTAGCCGGCCGCGAGTTTGTTGATTATCTCGATAGTATTAGGCGAGATAGTATCGTTTTCCAGGTAGCCGGCGAGGGTCAGCTCTACAATTAGCTCTTCACCGCTCTTCTTTGCATACGCGACGTCACGCGCAAGGAAAACTCGGCGGTAAAACCGGCGGATAGCGCGCTGGAGTAGTAAATGCTCTTCAGTGTATTCAGCCGCATTACGAAGCTGCTCGTAGGCAAAGGTGAGCGTGCCGCCAGCACCGGTGACATGCACCTTTTGGCCATGCTCCTTGCTTGCCGCCAGCGCGTCATCATGACGTACCGCTGCCGCCAGGGCATCTGCAAATGTTCGACCGATAGAATTAAGTGAAGTATCCATATAAATAATCGTGGTACACCCGGTAAGATTCGAACTTACGACACCTGGTTCCGAAGACCAGTGCTCTAATCCACTGAGCTACGGGTGCATAAAGCCTCTGTAAATTATAGCAGGTTTTACTGCTTTTTCACCCCTATTCTTGCCCGGGCCAGAGAGCAAGAGCCAGTGCCGCAAAAATAAGCCCGATGTCCCGGAAACTGATAGGCAGCAATGTCACGTTCGACGCTACTATACCTGCCAGCATCACCACGCACACCAATGCAGCGTAACGTGTCAACACGCCGCTTAGCAGCCAGGCGGCAAGCAGCAGTTCAATGACGGAAAAAATGTTCAGCAACACCGTTGCCGGAAATATATCTTTTATAAACGTGGGGAGGTAGCCGATCCAATCGTTCGGGCTCAAGAAAGATGAAATGGCGGCGTATAAAAAGACAGTCGCCAGCCCAATCCGTAAGAAAAGCGGTGCAAGCCGCGACTGGGCTTTTAGGAACGAATCGATCCGGGTGAAGATATTCATAGTTTTGCCCTCTATTGACATCATACACCCGCACCTTAATAATGAGAATAACCATAAGCAGGAGAGCAGTATGAGCAATGGAAAACGAATCACCTTCGCGGTTATCGCTGTCGCGGTCATAGCTACCGTCATCGTATGGATAGCCGTCGCAAGCGGTGGCAATAAAACCTCGGCACCGGCAGCTTCAGATAGCACTTCGTCCGACAAAACGAATGCTCCAGCCCCCTCATCTGACATCGCCTCCACTATTACCTACGACGGCACCAAGTTTAGCGTTTCAAACGAAAAAGTAGCCGCAGGTTCCACTGTAAAAGTAGTGAACGCCTCTTCGGACAAGGAATTGAACTTCGATTCCGACCCGCACCCTACCCACACCGATAACTCACAGCTTAACGAAGGCAACATTGCCCCCGGTGAAAGCAAAACGTTCGTACTGACTAAAAAAGGCACGTGGGGCTTCCACAACCACCTCGACTCCAGCCAGCATGGTAACATCACCGTAGAATAATCCCTTATACATTCACATTTCTCGAAATGTAGACGTACAAAAGATTGTGCAAACGGCGAGCAGTGACTGGTTTAAGAGTCACCGCCCGCCGCAGGCTACGCACTTGCGCTGCCTTCGCACCTCGGAAAATTATGCGCCACAGATGGAATACGGTGAACCGCCCACGTTACGCGCCATTGCGTACTGGTCGCACAGATACGGGTTCCCCGGACCATCCGGGTCGTCCGCCGACCCACCACTGGCAATCAGCGTGTGTGGGTCGTTGCGCTTCAAGGTGAAGCCCTGGCCGACCTGATATCCGCTACTTGCATACGGGTAGTTGGTGATCGTGTTGCCGCCGCTGTCGGTATACCACACCTTCGTGTACGTACCCCGCAGCGTCCCGTTGGGTCCAGACGTGAACTTGATGGTAGCGTTACCGCTACACAGTTGGCTCACACTGGCCGTCGAGGATTCGCATGGCCCCGCATTCCACTGAATTCCGCCCGTTCCATCCTTGTTGATATCCATAGTAAGTCCGTGAACAACCCAATGTCCAACGAACGTACTGTCGGACTGGGTCTGGCGGGTCACAACAGCTGTCGGCCACTCCTGCTTGATAAGCCCGAGTTGCTGACCGATATTGTTGATGACCGGGTACATGATGGTCGCGACGGTTTCAGGGAAGATTTTCACTTCCCCGATAAGGTCATCGAGAGCACCTTTAAGGTGCAGTTTGTCCATCGCAGTTCCCAGACACCCGTAAACCGCGTTAGCCTGTTCGCCAATGCCGTCCTTCGTGAACACCTTGGAGGCATCCACATGGGCGGCGTTGATGAGGCAATCCGCCACGCCTTGTGCCGCCTGCATCCACCCGAGCGCCTTGCCGGCGTTCGCAATGGCAGCACCGCCCTTCGCAACCGATTCGACACTGGACTTGACCGCACTCTTTGCGACACTCGCCTCGGGGGCGATCGCCACTAGTAGTGCCATGGCCATATCGAAAGGAATAGCCATATCGTCCATTGTCATCTTGACCGTAGCCGACGATTTCAGGTCGGCCGTAGCTGTGACGCTGCCATTGACCGATCCATTCAGCACCACCTGGTTATGGCTGCTCCAGTACCAGTTGCGTACCAAATTCGCCAGGTCGTCTCCGTTGCGCCAGACGTCGCTCGCCCGTACGGCAATCCCCGCGGGCAGCTTCTCGGTCCGCATAGGGAACGCGAAACCGTTTCGCAGGATCACCGTCACATCTTTGCCATCGCCCTTTTGGGTACAGGCTTTGAGCAAGTCCAACTGGCTCACGGTTTTTACCGTCACGTCCGACACCGGGGTTTTGCAGCTAAGATCGTCGGGAATACCGAACAGATCTTTCACGAACTCGCCCACGACGTGGAGCGACAGGTCCTTGAACCAATCATCGACGGAAGTCCTGATATCGATGACTGTTTGAACCACCTTTCCGGCGACGTCCACCGCCGACTTCAACGGGTCCAGCACCACTGTACTGAACCACGAGAAGTGCGGAGCGATGGCAGTCACCGTGTGGGATACCGGATCCACCTTGGCGTCCATCAGCGGAACCCAGCTCTGCAGGGTTTCGTCGAATACCATCATCCCCACTTGCCGGTCGGACAGACCTTGGGGAATGAGAGTAGGATCGTAGCGAAGCGTGATCTGCACCTTTTCGGGTGCAAGCGCGCCCTGCGTCGCCTTGATATCCACCGACGTGCCCGCCGCAATGACACCGCGCGCCGTCTTGTTCAGGTCGGCCACCATATCCGGTTCCAGCGGTGTGAATGCCACTTTCGTTTCCGGCTCCATGGCACCATTCGGCACCCGCAGCTGGGCACTGCCGTCAGCCGACTGGAACGTCGGCGGCGCCTCAGGGATGGCCTGAACCACAGGAACTTCCTGCTTGTTCTTGCCATACCACTGCGACGGATACTTGAAATACCACGACAGTCCACCCGTTACGAGCACGATGATGACGACCGCCAGGGCAATCACTTTGCCACGCGACATGTTCTCACCTTCTTCCGTATAAATTTTCGAGGTGCGCGTAGCAAAAAGAGGCCGTTTGAGCCTCCCGCTATCGCTTGATGTAAATTATAACACTTTAATTAATATAAGTCAATGTTTCTCGAGTGTTTCCTCATAAAGCGCCTCTGTGAGCGCCGAGGTTTCCGTGGAAAACTCTTCTGCCTTCAGTCCATATCGTCCGGCCGCCGCCATGGCACGGATAGCCAGCCGCAGGTCGAAACTCCGGTCGGTAGTCATTGCCTCGCCTGCCACTCCAGAAAGCGGGCTCGTCGTGAAGTCGCCATGAAGATGCCTTCCCACTTCCAAAAGCGCAGCTCTACCGTCCTGGTTCGTCCGCGCCTTTAAATGGTGTTCACGCAGAAAACCGGGCGCATCCACCCCGATTGCCAATGCGCATCACGCGTCCTTTTGCGGGTCGTAGTTGCCGTTATCCAGCTGGAGACGAGCTTTCTCACGATCGCTAGCAGCTACACGTATTCGTTCGAGCTCCGGCGTAGCCAGCTGTCCAAGGCCGCGCAAAATCGTGCGCCACCTTTCATCGTGCTCATATTCATACGCTCGTAAAATCTCGTTTTGCTGTTCTTTACTTCGCATAGGCCACCCATTCAATAATACCTTTATGGTACACTTCCCTGACTCGCTTTACAACCCTTCTGACCCCTTACGGCGCTTGTTGGCCGTCCGCCAACAAGTTGCTGAACTCGCAACGTCGCAGGTCAGCACTGGTGTATGCGAAGCGGTGACGCAAGCTGATGCAGACGATCCCCCCTCGGTTCGTGCAGATGTCAGAGAGAACCGCAAGCTATCGCCAGATGAGATCGTCGATCTGGTACGACAGTACCAGGTTGGTGCCACTATCCGGTCGGTCGCCCAGCAATTCGGCTTGCACGAGCAGACCGTGCGCGCACATCTTCGTCGGCAAGGCATGGCGCTCCGACCACTTCGGGCCTTGACCGATGCCGCGACAGCTGAGCTGGTGCGGCTCTACGTCGACAAGACATGGACCATGCTTGAACTGGCCCGCAAGTTCCGGATTAGCGAGTCTGCAGTGCGCAAGGCCCTGATCCGCGAATGCATACCTCGTCGGGCGCAGGCACGGCGGCCAAGTGTCACGAGGCCCACCATCAGAGATTGGTGAGCTACTAGAAATTTATCGCACCCGTTCCTTATTGATCTTTTCCAACCATCCGTCACGCTCTCTAATGGCTGCCCTTGCCTTAGGTGACCACGCTCGGTAGCCAAAGAGAACTCCCATGAGGCAGATCCAGAGAATGGACAAGGTTAGAACCGTTTGCGAATCAACAGGAAGTGCCGAAAAGAGTAGAAAGCCGAAGCTGGCAGCAAAGATAGTTATAATAACGTCGATGCTAATGTCAAGTTTGCCCGACTTCGAATAGCTTTCGTTGAGCTTGCGCATAGCCGCCTCTACTACATCGTTTTTCGCTTGTTCAAACTTGTCCTGTTGGAGCTGCTTTCCAAGGAGGGAGTCTAGTAGTATGTTCTTCACAACAAGGAGGCGATACTCCTCTTCATAGCCTAGGTTCTGGCTCTCGATACTATCGAGTTCAAGAACTCGCATGCGCTTCAAGCAAATCAACGCGCCATCGCCAAGTAGTAGGCCTGTGCCAATCCAGAAGGTTATTTGCCTACTCGGCTCATTAACAACAAGAGCTATTGCAATGAGAGCTCCGCCGAGGCTGAAGCAAATCGTCGCAAGGTTGTTATACCAGCTCTCCCACTGACCCAGCAGGGTCATTTTGACTGTGTAACGCGACCCTCTTATGGCATCGATGCTTTTCTGATAAACCTCCAGGAGCTCTTTTGTAGCAGCTTGTTGGTCAGCTTCTGTTGATGCTTGATTTTTTACTTTTCGATTACTCACCTCTCGCGTACCTCGTATTAAACTGTTGTACCCGGATGATAGCACGAAAATACCTATTTACAATAAGCAACTTCAATTGTTAAGGCGACCTCCTTGATTCTGTTTTGCCAGTTCAAGCAATGCCCTTGCCAGCAGCCTCACATCCACCTCCGGCCGTGCCACGGCCGCAATTGTGTAGCGCGTGCCGTCCCGCGTGGTGGTGTGTGCTGGTGAGGGATTGTAGTGCTGAATCGGTGTGGAGATAGCTCTGTCCCATTCAGAGCGGGGAATACCGAGTTCTTTGGACATGAAGCGGAAGACATCCTTCATGCGACGAACATGTTTGCCGACTTGGTGGACGAGAGCGGGCTTGTCTTTGGTGAGCTGGCGAATGTGGGTAATGAGCTCGTCTTTCGTGAGCTCTTTGGACGGTTGGTAGAACTCGTGGACTTGCCACTGGGCGCGAAGCGGGAGGAGGGCGTAGAGCTGGGGAAAGTGAAGCCAGGCGGCGTAGAGAAATTGGTAGCGATGGTAGTGAGCGGAGGGGGTGAGGCGGGGCATTACACGCAAAGCATATGTCCGTTATCTGATAAGCAAATTAAAACTGAACAAATATTATATAATGAAAACAGATGAAGCCAGATGAAATCTCCACCATCGCCGATACGGTCACTGCTCTTGCTACAACAGGAGCCGTTGTCATTGCTGGGTTAGGGTTGAACGCCTGGCGAAAGCAACTCAAAGGCACTACCGAGTACGAACTCGCGAAGCGTCTTCTCTTGCAGGTATACCAGTTAAGAGACGCTCTGCAGTATACACGTCATCCTTTTCTTATGTTAGGCGAAGCTGGCGATATACCCGACGACCTTCCTTGGGAAGTAGCTGCGTACAATAATCGATGGAAAGCGGTTCGAGAAGCAATGGTCGAACTCAATGCAATGTCGCTAGAATGTGAGGTCATATGGGGGACACCCATCGTCGACCTTATGGGTAACCTACGCAGCCATGTGGCAACTCTCCGAAATGCCGTCGAATTGTTCAATACTACCAAGCTCGACCCCACGTTTAAAGAAGACTTCACAAAAGAAGTCCGTGATACTCTTTATTCGCGAGGTGACGACGATCATTATAATACCCAACTGAAAAAGTTAATCACACAGTTCGAAGACTACGCGAAGCCCCACCTAAGTCGATAGCGGGTGAGCCAATTGACGACCGAATAGCTTGAAGAATGGGCGCTAGTGAGGCATGAAGTTGCTTAATAATTGAAGCGCAAACCCTAAAATAAGGAGAGTTAGGGCTATCTTTGCTATACCGTCATAGTACCTTGCTTTTGCAATCTCCTCCGTGCTTGTTTGCTCTAAGACCAAATGGACAGCACCGTCTCTATTGATGGCTTCTGGTAGTCCATACTTCCATAAAAGTAAAGCGCCAACAATATCCAGCACCAGACCAGCAGAATTTATCGATATTTCCATATTTGCATAATAACACGACAAATTATTCACTACCGGTACATTTTGTCTATCTGCATCAGAGGTCACATATTTGACAAACCCTGTACCGGATGTCGAAGACCCTAACGCGACTTCAAACCCCTTAACAGGGGTGAGGGTACCGAGAAGACGGAGCGATCACACATTTTAACAACATTTATCCAACACAAAAGGTCGTCGTATGACTACGACGACCCCTGTTATATAATGAAAATCATTTTCATGTGGTACGCCCGAAGGGATTCGAACCCCCGGCCTTTGGTACCGGAAACCAACGCTCTATCCAGCTGAGCTACGGGCGCGTATCTGCAATATTATACCAGATACCGCCCAAACTGACGACTGTACGTAGACATAACGTACATAAAATGTTATAACAATACTAACGTTACCTCGCCAAGATGCGTAACGAACCTCGACAAGTTGACAGAAAGCAGGTCAAAATGCCCGAAAGAACTCGTGATTTTGAACTCGCCCTCATCCTGAATTTGGTGGCTCTCACCAAAGAGAACGCCACTGTAGAATGTACACTTGCGCCGCTGCTGGCGCTTGTCGAGCATATGACAGGTGAGCATTTCGACGCTGATGCGTTCAGAGCGAGCGATGTCAATTTCACAGATTACCTCATCTTCGCGCTTATGAGCGGTATGGCGCTCCTCAGGCAGCACCCGGCCCTCGAAAGCGTGGAATTTCGCCCGAAGTTTACCAGCAAGACGGATTCCATTACATGGATCCGCCAGCAACGCAGAAAGTTCGGCGACACGCTCCCGGCCACGTCCATTCTCGAGACCGACCTGAGCCCTTACCGTGACGAACTGACGGCTCACATCAAACGCCACCTGCGCAAAAACCGGTGAATAAAGCCGCCCATACATACGGCGGTGGCCCTTTCTGTCACTTGTCGTATGTATAAACTTATTTTTCGCCCCAATAAACGCCCGGCCGGAACTGGGCGTTTTAGTGTTGTCTTCTTACAGGCTGGAGCCTTCCGGATGATCATCTTCGCCCAGCTTGTCCAGCTTTGCGACAAGCTCGCTCGTTGGCAGCTTGCTGCAATCTATCTGCCGCTGCAAGGCAATCACATACCCCTGGATGATCCGCTTCAGGTGAATGGCATCTTTTCGCCACAACAAATTCGTTGTATACGGCTTTTCGCCGCTCATCACGCGACTCACAATTTTTACCGTGCCAAACAGCGGACCAAGCGTTGCCGTGGCGTTTAAAATGTCCTCGATGCGAATACTCATGATGTCGCCCGTCTTGAAGAAACTGCGCCGGGTAATAGTCAGCTTGGCACGATCGACCGTAATCGTATCGGGAAAAACAGGGAAGATGGTATTAACAATCGCCAAAACGTCCTGCGAGCCTTCTATGGCCTGGTTCAGTTCTTCCCGTACTTCTTCAGTGGTCGCCGTATGCTCGGGCGGTTCATTGATAGGCGGCGGAGAATACTGCGGCATTCCCTCGTTAGGTACCTTGTTGTTCGGTGGTTGTTCATTCGCCATATACCCCCTCACGTTATATACCTATTATAGGGCTTTACGCTATAATCAAAAAATAATGGATGTTCATACCAATATTCCGCTCAAAAATTACACCACCATGCACCTGGGTGGTCCGGCCCGCTTCATGGCGGACGTCCATACCCCAGAGGAAATGGCTGGAGCGTGCCGTAACGCCAAAGGCCAAAATTTGCCTATCTTTTTACTTGGCGGAGGAAGTAACCTTATTGTCCGGGACGAAGGTTTCCCTGGTATTGTTATTCGTAACCGTATTCCCGGCTTCGAAGTAATCGCCGACGAGCCCGGCCAAACCACCATAAAGGTAGGGGCAGGCGAAAATTGGGACGAAACCGTGAAAAAAACGGTCGACATGAACCTTTCCGGCATTGAAGCCATGTCGGCCATTCCCGGCACGGTTGGCGCCGCACCCGTACAAAACGTGGGGGCGTACGGCCAGGAAATTGCCGATACGCTGGTTTCCCTTGAAGCCTACGACATTACGGAAGACCGCTTTGTGGTGCTACAGAACAGCGACTGTGGCTTTTCCTACCGGAATAGTATTTTCCGCAGCACCGAAGCCGGCCGCTATGCCATTACCAGTGTTACTATCCGCCTTTCCAAAAATGCGCCCGCTCCGCCGTTTTATGCCGCCGTCCAAACCTATCTCGATGAACGCAGCGTCACCATTTACACCCCGCAGATTATCCGCGACGCCGTGGTAGCCATCCGCAAAGATAAACTGCCCGATCCGGCCGAACTGCCAAACACCGGTTCGTTCTTTAAAAACGCCATCGTGGAAGATTGGCAGCTGACCGATTTGAAAAAAGAATACCCCGACATTCCTACCTACGATATGCCCGACGGCCGCTTCAAAGTGCCGACCGGCTGGCTGATAGAACAAGCCGGGCTAAAAGGCCAGGTGCTGCACGGTATGAAGGTGCACGATAAAAACGCGCTGGTACTTATAAACCAATCGGCCCAAAGTTATGCCGACCTCGCTGCCGCGCGCGACGAAATAAAAGGCACTATCCGCGATAAGTTCCGCATTACCATCGAGCAAGAACCGCTGGAAATGTAACAGCCTCTTGCGCCCTCGCACCAAACCTCTTATGCTATAAGATATGGAAAAAAGCGGTGGCTTTACGCTTATTGAACTGCTCGTAACGATTACGGTGATGGTGATTTTGCTCACGTTTTCGGTGGTGCTGCTACGTAACAACCAAGCCAGTGCGCGCGACGAAGAGCGTAAAACCGACGTTTCGAATATAGCCCAGCAACTGGAAAACTATTATAGCTCCGGCACCGATAGCGCTGCCGCTACCGGCTCGTACCCACCTACCCAGATGATGGATACCGAGGCCGAGGTAAAATCTGCCCTACGCGACCTCGATCCCCGTTCCCTGCGCGCGCCGGACGTATCGGACGCCTCGCCTATGAGCCTTGCGGTCGCCACCAGCGCCAGCCAGCCCAGCCCAGCCCTGAATACCTACGTTTACCAGCCGTTGAAGGTCGATGGCAGCCTGTGCACGGCCACCAGCGACGAATGTACCAAATTCTCTCTTTTCTACACGCTTGAAACCGATGCCACCCTGCAGATAGTAAAGAGTAAAAACCGATGAACCGCCTTCGCCCACAAGCCGGATTTTCCGCCGTAGAACTCCTAATTACGCTGTTTATCGGCGTTGCGTTCGTTGCTACCAGCTACCAGCTGTACAGCATTATCAACAAAGGTGGCGGCGAGGCGCGTGACCAGTCCAAAGCCAGCAACATCGCCTATCAAAACCTTCAGCGCTACGCCGCGCTTGCCACCAACCCGTGCGTCGCCACCAGCAGCCCCACGCCCACACCGACCATTCCGTCGAATAGTGGGCTTGCCAACGCAGCCATTAGTGTGAATATGAGTTGCCCGTACGGCACTACCATTCCAGGCGTTAGTGTTATCGTTACCAAAGTACTCGTAACTGTTACCTATAATTCAGGAGATTCGGTCAGCCATGCCATGTACGTTGCCAAATAAAAAGGATATCTCCGAAGCCGGGTTCACCCTTATTGAAATCCTGATTATTGCCCCTATCGTTATCTTCGCCATCAGCGGTTTCGTGGCCCTTATGGTTACCATGATCGGCGACACCCTGGCCGCACGCGACCAAAACAATCTCAGTTACGACACCCAGGACGCCCTCCAGCGCATTCAGGACGATACCCGCCTGACTACCCAGTTCCTTGCCACCAGCGGCACGCTGCCGTCGCCACAGGGAAGCGACAATAATTTCACCGGCACCGCCGCCTTCAGTAGCAGCAGTTCCCTTATTATGGGCGCCCTTACCACGACCACCAATCCCATTGGTACCGGCCGCCAGCTCGTTTTTTACGCCAACCAACCAAACGATTGCGGTTCGTTAGAATCCTACAACCGGCCGTTCCAGGCCAAAGTCATGTATTTCATTTACAACGGTTCCCTGTGGCGGCGACTGGCTATGCCGACATACAACACCAATGCCACCGTAGACGACAATACCGTCTGCGAAGTGCCATGGCAGCGCAATACCTGCAGCCCCGGCTATACCGCTACCAATTGTAAAACCGAAGATACCGAAGTAATGAAAAACATCAGTTCTTTCTCGGTGAAATATCTCTCCAGCCCAGCGAGCGATACCGACCTTGGCGCTGGCGCCGCCCTTTCGGCAAATGCCATAGAGGTGACCATTACCGGTTCCAAAACCGTAAAAGGCCGTACTATCACAACATCTGGCACCATCCGCGGCACCAAGCTCAACTCCATAGATGTCGACCTGCCTGTGCCAAATACACCGTTCGTTACCGCTACCAACCGCGAACGTACTGCCACCTTCTCATGGTCGACCGTGCCGAATGCCACGTCGTATGTCGTGAAATACAACATCAACGGTGGTGCATGGTCGTCACCTACCACCCTTAACAACCGTACGCTCAGCTACACTATTTCCAATGTGCCTGTAAATGGTTCCTCCCCAGCTACCGTTGGCATCCAGGTAGTCGCGCAGAATTCAAGCGGAGCGTCAAGCGCAGGCAGCGCCAGCACTACCATGTTCGAATACGGCCTGGTAGGATGGTGGCCGCTAAACGGTGACGCGACAGACAGCAGCGGCAACGGCTACAACGGCACCAACGTTGGTGCTACCGCAACCACTGGGCAAAATGGGGTAGCAGGTTCTGCCATGAACTTTAACGGCACCAGTAACTACATCAACCTCAACAACCCTGCGGGACTGCCTAGTGGAACCTCACCTCGTACTCTTTGTGCCTGGGCAAACACCAACACAACAGCGAGCGGTTTCCGCCAAGTAGCCGCGTGGGGTTCACCAAGCACCAGTAACGCCATGTTCATGTCTCTTAATGGCACCACGCTATACGGAGGTGGCTACGGAAATGACCTTGTGCTAAGCAACTACTGGCAAACCAGCGCATGGAAACACCGCTGCCTTACCTACGACGGTACGACGGCCACACTTTACTCGCTTGGTGCCAATATTGGGAGCGGCGCCTTTACTTGGAACCTTATAAAAAGCAAAGCGTATATAGGCCGCCAAGTGAACGATGCCGAATACTGGAGTGGACAGCTTGACGACGTACGTATTTACAAACGCGCCCTTTCCGCCAGCGAAATACAAACTATCTACAACAGAGGTGCTCAGTAGCTTTTACACAGCCAGGGGTACGCCCCTGCACGAAAACGCTTGCGCTTACCCACAAGCAGTAGTATCATACCAATATACACAATGTAAATTAATTAGGGGGCACATTGAGAATGACTCTTAACAATATAAAAAAGATGAAGGACGAAAAAGGCTTCACCATCGTTGAACTCCTTATCGTCATCGTCGTTATTGCTATTTTGGCGGCGATTATTATCGTTGCTTATCAAGGTGTAACGGCGCGTGCCAACACAAGCAAAGCTCAGACGAACGCTGTTAGTGTCCAAAAGAAGGCTGAGGCATACAATGCAGATACTACTGGTGGTAATGGTCAATACCCAGCAACTGCAGCGGCGTGGTCAACAATAACAGGACTCGGCCAGCTGCCTACGGGTGTTAGCGTTTCAGCATCAGACCCAACGTCCACTAATGGTACAACAACGGTTCGCTACGTTTCATGTACAGTTAACAGTCAGGTGGTTGGTTATTACATCGATTACTACGACTTCACCCAGTCCAAAGTTGTCTACATTGTTGGTGGTACAACTATTCAAGCAAATAGCAATAATACCGTAGCCCCAACTACAACTGGTTGCACCCTCTCGACAACGTAAGCTTACATAGATCTAAAGGGAAGGCATGTGATATACCTTCCCTTTTTATTTTTAATAAGCTCAAAAACTGTAGCAGTTCTTAAAAATCTGACTCTTTTCTTCATCCCACCCCCTAGCTACCTTAAAGACACTTTAATTGTAACACGAGCGGAAATGGTAAATGGCTAGGGTATTCTATCGCTTGGCAACGGAAACTGCTGTACGAATTGCTTTACTTCTTCACGCAACCTACCAAGCGTCACTTCATCCTCCCGGGCGTCGATGGCTTGTTTCATCCAGTCGGCAATTTGCGGCATGTGTTCTTCTTTTAGCCCGCGGGTGGTAATGGCTGGAGTACCCAGGCGGATGCCGCTGGGCCTGAAGGGCGGAAGCGGGTCGTCGGCCACGGCGTTGGCGTTGAGGGTAAGGCCGATTTTATCCAGCGCTGCTTCTGCCACCTTGCCGTCACAGCCAAAGCTTTTGTATACGTCTGCCAAGATAAGGTGATTGCTGGTACCACCGGTTACCAGCTGGAAGCCACGCTGCTGCAATTCGTCGGCAAGTACCTTGGCATTCTTCACGATCTGCGCGGTGTAATCTTTAAATTCAGGTTGCAATGCTTCGCCAAACGCCACGGCCTTGGCGGCTATTACGTGCATGTGCGGACCACCCTGCATGCCGGGAAAAATGGAACGGTCGATGAGGGTGGGGATATTTTCCAGCGTTTTTTCCGGCTTTTTCAGCGGGTTGCCAACCGTACCTTTGGAAAGAATAAGCCCGCCGCGGGGGCCGCGCAGGGTTTTATGCGTGGTGGTGGTAATAACATGAAAGCCGTAGTCGAACGGGTTCTTTGCCACGCCGCCCACAATAAGCCCGGCAATATGCGCCATGTCGGCCATGAGAAGCGCCCCGACCTCGGTGCCAATTTCAGCAAACTTGGCGTAGTCGAGCTCGCGGGGGTAAGCGCTAAAGCCTGCCAGGATGATTTTTGGCTTGTGCGTCTGCGCCAGCTGGCGAAGCTCGTCGTAGTCGATTTCCCCAGTTGCGGGATCCTTCATTTTGTAACGGATGAAGTTGTATAGCTGCGCGCTGCGGGTAACGGGCGCGCCATGGGTAAGGTGGCCACCATGGGAAAGATCCATCGCCAGCACCGTATCGCCCGGTTCCAGCCAGGCATTATACACGGCTTCATTGGCCGGTGCGCCCGAGTGTGGTTGCACGTTGGCGTGGTCGGCCCTAAACAGTTTTTTGGCGCGCTCAATAGCCAGTGTTTCCAACGGGTCGGTAAACTCTTGCCCGCCGTAGTAGCGCCTGCCGGGATAGCCTTCGGAATACTTATTGGTGAACACACTCCCCAGCGCCGTTAGTACGTCCCGTGATACATAATTTTCGCTGGGTATCAGTTCCAGCCCGTCGCGCTCACGCTGTTCTTCGCCCGCTATTAAATCGGCAACTTCTTTATCTTGCATGGCCTCATCCTCTTTCTTTGCCCCATTATAGCATTCGAAGGGGTACAATATGATCATGAACCCTTCATCCTTGTACCGCGTTTCCTTAAAATGTCTTGTCGTAAACGACAATAGTGAAGTCCTAACCGTGAAAGAAATGAACCGGAACGCATGGGATTTACCAGGCGGTGGCATGGAGCATACTGAGGATATCCGCACCGCCGTAGCACGGGAACTGCTGGAAGAGGTGGCCTATGCCGGCGATTTCACTTATGAGGTTCTTGACCTTGATGAACCGATGTTGATTGTTAACGACATTTGGCAGATCAGAGTTATACTAAAGATAATACCCTCCTCTCTCCGCTTTAGCGCGGGTGAAGAAGCCGACGAGGTGCAGTTTACGAGCCCTCTTTCCTTTAAAGATTCCGAGCACGAAACCGAACGGAAAATCTATGAATATGCCAAAAAATTCTTGCATTTATCTCATCTATGATATAATACTTGCATGACTAACGAAGATTACAAGGTAAAAATCGGCACTCTTATTCAAGAGGCACGGGCACACCGTGGCCTTACTCAGGCGGAACTAGCCAAAGAACTCGGCACCAGTCAAAGCGCAGTAAACCGCATAGAAAAAGGCGGACAGAACATTAGCCTGGAGATGATCGCACGCATTAGCGACGTGCTTTCCAGCGATATCGTGACACTGAATAAAAGCGGTAAAATTAACTTCCGCGTGAACGGCGGCAAGAAACTTTCCGGCAGCATAGAGGTAAAAACCAGCAAGAACGCGGCCGTCGGCCTGCTGTGCGCATCGCTGCTGAACAAAGGGAAAACCACCTTCCGCCGGGTAGCGAAAATAGAAGAAGTAAACCGTATTATTGAAGTACTGCAGAGTATTGGCGTAAAAGTCCGCTGGACGGGCGAAAACAATAACGACGTGGAAATTATTCCACCCAAGCGCCTACAGTTGGACAAAATGGACGTGACCGCTGCCAAGCGCACGCGCAGTATTATTATGTTCCTGGGGCCGCTACTACACCAGTACGACGATTTCAAGCTGCCCTTTGCCGGCGGCTGTAACCTTGGGACACGCACCGTGGAACCGCACCTGGTGGGCCTGGCGCCGTTTGGTATGGACGTTGTCGCCAAAGCGGGCACCGATTATTACCACGCCACGGTGCATGAAAAAAAGGTGGAGCGTACCATTCTGCTGACCGAACGCGGTGAAACCGTTTCTGAAAACGTGATTATGGCTGCCGCTTTGTACGACGGTACCACGATCATCCGCAATATCAGCTTCAACTACATGGTGCAGGACGTTTGTTTTTACTTGCAAAAGCTGGGCGTGAAAATTGAGGGCATTGGCACTACCACTCTTCGGATTACGGGCCTTAAGAAAATCGACAAGGATGTGGAATACTTCCCGAGCGAAGACCCAATCGAAGCCATGAGCCTGATTGCCGCCGGCGTGGTGACCGATTCGGAAATTACCATTACCCGCGTGCCGATTGAGTTTACCGAAATTGAGCTGGCCATTCTGCAAGGCATGGGACTGCAGTTTGACATGACCGAAGAATACAAAGCCCGTAACGGCCACACCCGCCTGGTAGATATTTCGCTAAAGCATTCGCAGCTGCACGCACCAAAAGACAAGCTGCACAGTATGCCCTTCCCTGGCGTAAACATGGATAACCTGCCGTTCATGGGCCTGATTGCCACGGTTGCTCACGGCCGCACATTGGTGCACGACTGGAGCTATGAAAACCGCGCCATTTACTTCACCGAACTTTCCAAACTGAACGCCAAAATAGAACTGGTTGATCCGCACCGCGTGTACATTACCGGCCCTACCAAGTGGAAGCCGGCCGACGTGATTGCCCCGCCCGCCCTGCGTCCTTCCGTTGTAGTACTGCTAGCCATGCTGGCCGCACCGGGCATCTCAACGCTACGCGACGTGTACTCTATTAACCGCGGCTACGAGGATTTCGCTAACCGCCTAAATACCCTAGGCGCCGAGATAGAAACCCTGCGCGAAATCTAGATTTAACCCCTTGGCTGTGCTACAATAGCTCATGTTCACATGGCGAATGTAGCTCATCTGGTTAGAGCGACGGGTTGTGGTTCCGTAGGTAGTGGGTTCGATCCCCATCATTCGCCCCATGAAATTATAAAAGGACTTCTCTGGAAGTCTTTTTGTTTTGTCGTACAACGGCCCCACTACTTACCATTGACATTCCATCTATAAGGTGATAATAATCTAACTATAAATATGGCTGGAATGACAGAATCTGGAGCGTTAGAGGTACCGGTGCACATGCAGTATCCCGCATGGGAAATTGGTCAACAAGGACCGCAGGCAGTTGCTGATTATTTAACATGGATTCTCGACGATGACGAACGGATAGCTTCGGCGGCCGACTATTTGGGATACCTTAAGATCGGCATGCATTTCTTGACTGCCGCGCAGCGCTTTAACGAACTGGGCGAGGTGGTCGACAAGCTTGAATTAAATTTTTGGAGTGAGAAGTATCCACCCGAAAAAGCGCAGGCTTCCGGCGGCCACGGCCATTCACGATCTCCCGAGCTCTATTCATTTATCGATCCGGATGCCCGCCAGGAAGTCGCGATCGTCAGGATGCTACCACCAGGCACCAAACCAGTATCGGATTTCCAGACAGAAGAGCGCCAGCTTGCAATGCTGAACAAAGTCGATGACGGCAAGGGCCTTGGTACGTTATATCACCCCGTCGTGGTCGGCTCCCGCCTGACAAGTGAATATACGGTTCAGCTACCACCGCTATCGCGCCAATGGTTTGACAGTACGGTCGTCCATGACGTACGTTACTATGCGCCAAATGATTCCATAGGCGTCACGGTCCAGCGCCAAGGGCCAGTAGAATCCCCAGACCTTAACGGCCTTGAGGGCCTTACGCTGTACAAGGGCTTGACAGAGACAGAAGCCCGACAAACGCTGGAACGCGCAGATGCTCTAAAATCCGCCATCAAAGAATCGACGGCACGTCTGGTCGGTAGCACCGTGCTACTCCGTCCTTTCGATTTTGACCCTACCAAAATGGAGGCACGCGCCGAGCGGCCGCCACAAGACCGATTCGAAGAGCTCGCCCTAGGTGCACTGCGCTCCCTGAAACGTCTTGGTGCCAAACCGCGCGTGGCCCCGCAATTTATCTCCAGAGGTGATTGGGTCGAAGATGAACCTCGTCCGCAAGTGGGCGAGTTCGTGGCCTTTAATGATTTACCTGCCGATGTTCAGGCCGACCTACTGCAAGCCCGGGAACTGGTTGAAACAAGGAAGATCGTGAAAGATAAAAACACCAAGGTAGGCTGCGTTATCGCCAATAGAGACACGCGGTATACGGGTGTGAACATAAAGCGCCATCATGGTGATATTACGCATGCAGAAGAGCTAGCCGCCAGCGAAGCAGTATTTGATGAAGCATACATAGAGCGTGTCGCACTTTACGGAGAAGTAGATGGCAAAGGCCGCCCGGCTATTCCTTGTGGCAATTGCCGCGAAATTCTTGCCCACGCCCTGCTGGTTAATGGCCAAGAAGATATAACGATTTATGCCATGGGTGACGTTGATCAGGACGTCGTTAAGGTACGGCTCTCGGAACTACTACCGCTAGCCAAAGAGCTGTTGCACGAATAACCTTGAATGTGGACTATCCGTATGGGTTAAACCCACGTTTTGGCGGCTCTTTAAAAGGAGTACGCTGCACGAGCGGAGATGATTGTTTCGCGCTTGGAGGCGTAGCGGATGAGGCGTTGCCGCTATTAAATGCCTGCCGGTTATTCGTAGCAAAACGCCGGCGATGATGTTTGTCTTTGGCATCCCCCGTCGTATCTTGCGGGGCATCGAGTCGCCGCTGCAGTTCCTCGCGCAAATGGCTGCCGTTTGCCACCTGTGAATCTCGGTATTGCTGAATCAGTTGCCGGTTCTTTTCAATGCGCTGACGCTGTGCGAACGACTGTGTGCTGGCCACCCCCATGGCATTGCCCTGCGCCACGCGCGCATAGCCGCTGGTGTGGAACGGCTTTTCACCGGGATTGTTTACAAACTTGCTAATCTTCATACTGTTTTTCTTATGCTTTCTATTATAGCCTAAAAACTGGTATAATCTCAGGGAGTACGCGGGTGTAGTACAGTGGCTAGTATGCAAGCCTTCCAAGCTCGAGACGGGAGTTCGATTCTCCCCACCCGCACCAAAGTAAAAACCGTATCAATGCGATACGGTTTTTACTTTGGTTATTTGACAATGCTCCTTCTTTCCTTGGATAATGAAGATGTCGCTCACCGTGGGCGATAGAACATGGAGGTGGTCTACGTGACCGCAGCAGTGGAACACACCGGTGCCGCCGAGGTTCCGGTAACGTCCCTGGAAGAAGAGGCTCGGGTTGTCGCGGCGATCAAACAGACAGCAGACTGCTCCTACGAGCAGGCCAGCCAAACACTGGACATGGTGGCCGCCCTACTGGCCTCTGCACGTCAGAACAAAGGGGTTGCCCGACTGACCGCCGAACAACTGAACAGTACTGCCTACCAGGTGCTCGACAGTGTGATGCCGCACGGCCAAACCGGCCACGGCGATTCGGCGCATGCTCTCATCGAGGATTACCTCCTCGACGCGGACAGGCGTGAAATCGGTCTCATCCATGACGAAGTGGAAGACTGCGACATCAACTCGCCGTCGTACTGCGCCCTGCTGGTGAGCATGATCGTCCGCTAACGCGGACCATCCCTAGGTGCGGCGAGCATGAGTAATCCTCAGGCTCGCCGCACCGCAGTAATTTTTGTGTGCCACCCCTTGATTAAGTACGCTATAATACAGATACGCCCCGGTAGCTCAGCTGGATAGAGCAGAGGACTTCTAAGCCTAAGGTCGCTGGTTCGAACCCAGCCCGGGGTACCATAGCAAAAACTCATTATTTTTATCCGTAATTCCAGTTTTAGTATATGTAGACAAATTGGAATTAGAATTCGCTAAAAATCAATGTCGTTCATGTTCGTCATGCGTCATGCAGTCTTCCAGTTCAACTTCAATTGTTGCATGCTGAATATCGTAATTGCTTCGAAGTGTCAGCTTTATCTTCTCAACTATCTCACGACTTTTCGGCAAATCCTTTTCATCTATGGCAATATGACAGCTAAGTGCATTGTAGCCCGAGCGAATAGTCCACACATGCATATCATCAACTTGAAGTACTCCATCCACACCGACAATCGCGCTTATCAGCTTCGTAACGTCTATATCTTTAGGTGCTCCTTCAAGGAGAATTTGGACGGCCTCTTTTAGGATTTTCAGAGTATTATATACAAGCAAAGCCGCGATAAGAAGACCTACGATGCTGTCAATTCCATTTGTTCCAGTAAACAAAATAATAACACCGGCAACCACCGCGCCTAACGAAGACAGCGTATCAAATGCCATGTCGATGAAAGCGCTTCGCATATTTAAATCTTTGCTGTGCCTGGAGAGTACATACGCAATCGAACCATTAACCACGATACCTGCAAGCGCTACAAGCGCAACTACACCACCCTCGATTGGTTGCGGATGAGTCAGACGCCGAATCGCTTCAAAGGCAATAAAGCCAGCAACAGCCAGCATAATACTCGCATTTAGTAAGGCCGCGAGAATCGTCGTGCGCCCATAGCCAAATGACCTGCTTTCATCTGCATTACGTCGGGCTATACGATTGGCGACAAACGATATAGTAAGCGTAAAGGTGTCTGTTAAATTATGCGAGGCATCGGCAATAAGTGCCAAGCTACCCGTAAAAATACCGAAGATAAATTCAACAACCGTGAAGAGACTGTTAAGGGCGAGGCCGAATTTTATACCGCCATCGTTGTTTGCATGGTTGTGGTCATGGCTCATTACCTGCTAATTATAATCCAGAGCGTAAATCGTTACCACTGTATAGTATTCATGCCCGTAGTTTCGAGAACTATTCTGATTTGTCTTGTATACTAAGTATATGCTTAAAAAGAGTATGGTTTTCGCCCTATCTATTGCCTTGTCATTCGCTGCGGGTGCAGTCGGATCACTCGCTACAATTCCAAATATCACATCGTGGTACGCTGCTCTTGAAAAACCCGTGCTCAATCCTCCAAATTGGATTTTTGGACCCGTCTGGTCATTACTTTACGCGTTAATGGGAGTTGCCCTGGCATTCATCATCCTCCAATCCACCAAGTCATCAAAGAAGAAAGCGTACTTCTGGTTCGGTGCTCAGCTCATACTCAATACCGTATGGTCATTGGTATTCTTTGGCCTTCATTTCCCCTGGCTTGGCGTAGCGGTAATCATCGCGCTCATTGCTAGCATATTGATGGCAATCTACGAATTTGGCAAAATCAAAAGATTATCAGCATGGCTGCTGGTGCCCTATCTGGCCTGGGTATGCTTCGCAACTTACTTAACGGTTGCGATTGCTCTACTCAACAATTAAGTGATGCGTTACGCTGCGCCCTATCTCACTATAAAAAGGTGAGTTCTAGCCACAGCTGTTATGATTAGTACATGGAATTATTTGACCTTATAGATGCATCCGACAACGTCATAGGTGCTACAGATAAAATTCAAGCTCACTCAACAGGCCAGTTACATCGTGTTGCTGCCGTGTATGTCTTTGATGGTAAAGGTCGCCTCTACGTCCAGGTACATAAGAAAAGCGGTGGCTTATACGATCATTCCGTAGGCGGACACATATCCCGGGGTGAGACGTACGAAGAAGGTGCGAAGCGCGAAGCGGAAGAAGAGCTAGGGATCACCCAGCCGCTGCGGAGATTATCTATCTTCTACTCAGACGAAGGTCCGCAAATGCAACATATGTTTGGCCTATTTACCTGTACAGCCAACTCGACATGGAAATTCACTGCTAACGACGAGGTCGAAGAAATTATTCCTATGGAAATTGAAAGCATATGTGCGCTCATGAAAAGTAACCCCGAAAAGTTCACAGGTGGCTTCATCAACACAATGAACGAATATCTACGTCTAAAGACATCGTGAACCAGCATACCAATACGCTCGTTTAGTTCTGACGTAATACGATATAATTTAACTATGACATCACCAGAAAGCCACCCTCCCGGAAAACTCCCCGAATTTGTTGCCGTAACCGGCCGTAAAGGAAGCGGGAAAGATTACCTGGGTCGCCACCTTGAATCAGAATATGGTTACCTTCATATCCCGGCAAGCGACGTTCTGCGCCAAATAGCAAGAGAGCAAGGGTACGAGGACCCCATCCCTCGCGAGGTACTAAGCAAGATTGGCGACGAGTTCAAAAAAGAATTTGGTGCGAGCCCCATTACCGAGAGCTCAATCGCAAGATATCAACAAGACCAAGAAAAGTACAACGGGCTTGTTATAAGCGGCCTGCGCAGACCTCCCGAAGTGAAAGCGTTCAAAGGACGGGGCGCCGTAGCTTTGTGGGTTCACGCAGATGAAGCTCAGCGATTCAATAACACGCACAGCCGTAATCGGGGAGACCAAGAAACGCTTGAGGAATTTCGGGCGAATGACCAACTTGAATACGAAGGGCCGGCAGAGGCCGATAGTAATAGCATTGGCCTAAAGGCAATAGAAGAGCTTGCAGATCATAAGGTAACAAACGATACTACCGACAGTTTCGTTACTAGGGCCATTGCCACGCTTCATCGGCATAGATAGGCTAGATACTCAAATAAAAGGCCGCCGCCTTTTTCCGGACCGATTTAGATGCATGCCCTTCTTGAATCTTCAACAGTGGCCTCAATTCGTTAGCCGTGATACATCCATTTTCATGAAAATATATCAAGGTTTTCATGACATTGGCTGCAACGATCCAGTCTACGTTTGTCGTTTTAATTTTGTTTTTCAGCCATGCAATCGCGTCGTTCCGCTGTTCGTCTGTTAATTCAATTTCAGCGAATATCTGTGCAAGGTGCCATTGTATCGACGGCTGATCACTTTGCGTGAGACCACTGAACATTCTACCCAGGTACGGCCGAACCCACTCCGGCTTGTTTTTAATAATCTTCTCAAATGAATCAATCGCGCGCATCCTCACCCACGCGTCATCTGCCGATATGCAAGCAAAAAGCTCGTCGAGCCTGGATGGATCGGCATACACGCCGTCAATGACTTCCTGGGCACGTCCAAGGGAATTCGTTTTTCCGCCAACTGCTAATAGATGTTCGTATGAGTCCATAGCCACGGCTTCAGTATACAACAACTAACGTCCAACGCTACTTCCTATCGGTGCTCAGAAAGATGTTTTCCGTACACTGGACTGCCTGGTTCAAACCAGTCACATGGCCGGTCCAGCATCGGAAACCGTTATGAAGAACGACGATAAACAAAACGCCCGACGATACAAACGCCAGTGTAATCACTAACCACAACTTTTTTACCTGAAGCGTTACTCTTCCCCTCTTCGCACTGGCACGCAATGCGAGCACCCCCCATGTTACCAATGAAGTGAACAGGCTGAGCATAGGAAGTGCAATGATCCAAACGGTCAGTATGGGTTTTGACCAAAACCAAGATCCATACAGGTGCTGGCTATAGAAACGTTCCGACATTTCGTCCAAAGCCATAGCTATGAAAAACGGTACCAGCAAACCCAGGGCAATGAGTCCCGCTAACATGTTCGGTGTCAGATTACCCCTACGGGCAACGGCAGCCATGTGTTGCTCGAATGCGTTCCCTGGTAGTACGATGATCTCTTTCGCCCAAATGGCCATTCTTCGCATAACCCTTGGCTCATTGTCCAACATGTCCTCGATCGTCTGCAGAATCTGGGTGCCATACCTTTTGCGATATTGCTTGGGGTATAAGGAAAGCAGCGGTTCGTAAACAGACCGAAAACTAGGCATAGAGTTCTCTCGGCCGTAACACCTGCCGCTTTCTTGCCAGTTCCAAGCTGTTTCTGTAATATTCCAGCTCCTGGCCCAGTACGAGACGTCCTTTGTCGGTTAACTGATAATACCGTCGGCGAGTGTCTTCCTGTGTGACAACTTCTTCGATCAGCTGTTTTTCATGCAGTTGTTTAATGCTCGTATACAGCGCGCCTGCCCCCAATCGAATTTTTCCGAATGAATCTTCCTCGACTTGTTTAATAATTTCATAACCATGGCGGGGCTTCAGCGTAAGCGCCAGTAAGATACTGAACGCAACCTGTGGCAATTGGTTGTATTGGCGGTTCATATAGTTTATATTATATCTCAATAAGCGATATATCAAAATTAGATATAGTTTCAGCAAATCATAAGTTTCATAGGGTTAAATGACAGCATGATCAAAAAAATAGCAGTCACGGCATTTGTCATTTTGACATTTGTCATTTATAGTTTTCATCAAAGAAGCGAGGGCAGCCAAGCAGTCAGCCGGGTATCCGAAGACCCTAAAAAGAACGCGCAGGTATCCCCGCGAACAACCGGTTCCTCGTCGTCCGCCTCGACAGTTTCCTCGCCAGGCACGTACAAGGACGGCTCTTACACCGGGAAAAGCAGCGACGCTATTTACGGATATATTCAGGTGCGAGCCACCATCTCCGGCGGCAAATTAACCGCTGTCGATTTTATTGACTACCCCCAGGATCGCCGTAATTCAGTCGAGATTAACGATTACGCCATGCCCCGCCTGAAAGACCAGGCCATCCAAGCGCAGTCGGCCCAGGTCGATGGCGTTTCAGGAGCAACGGACACCAGCCAGGCCTTTATCGCATCTTTGGGAGACGCACTGTCCCAGGCAAAATCATGATGGAAGAAACACGAATTATCATGGGCATGCCAATTACTCTAAAAGCAGTGAACAGTCCGTATGTCCGCAAGGTTTTTGACAAAACGTTTCACTTTTTTGAGCACGTCGACCAAAAATACAGCCCTTTCATCGCAAACAGTGACGTCTCAAAAATAAACGCCGGGGAGCTGGATGAATCCGATTATGACCTTGAGCTACGAGAGATTATGAGCTACGCCGAAAAAACAAAACGCGAAACGAACGGCTACTTTAATGTCTGGCATAAAGATACGTTCGATCCGTCGGGCATAGTCAAAGGCTGGGCGATCCAAAAAGCAAGCGAGCGCATGGCGAAAGAAATAGATAATTTTTATATAGACGCCGGTGGTGATATTCAAGCGAAAGGCGCCAACGACAGGCGGCAGCCATGGCGCATCGGGATACGAAACCCGTTTGACCGATCGCAGAACGTCGCAATTATTTCACTGAATGACCATGCAATCGCCACTTCGGGCACGGCAATTCGCGGCCAGCATATATATAACCCCTTGTCCGACAATCCAATCACGGATGTCGTGTCGCTATCGGTAATCGCTCCAAACATCATAGACGCGGACCGCATGGCCACTGCCGCGTTCGCCATGGGAAAGCAAAGTATTGCATTCATTGAACGCATGCCGGAATATGAAGCATACCTCATTGACAGCGACAAACGCGCAACCATGACTACCGGATGGCACTCTTTCGAGGTGACGGCATGAAATATATAGATGATTTTATCGACCGTATAACAATGTATCGGCTGCTTCTTTATTACCTCGTTTTGCTTCTTTGCGTCGCGATGCTTTTTGGCGCCGTTGGATGGCTATCGTACAGCCCCTATTCCATAGCAGTCTCCGCCATTTTATTCGTCGGCATCTGCTACGCGGTGAACTATGTTTTTGCGAAACTGTATAATGCCCCGACAAATACGGAGTCATCGCTCCTGACAGGCTTGATTCTTGCGCTCATAGTAAGCCCAGTTACGGCACCTAAAGACCTTACGTTCGTCGCTGCGGCTGCCGGGCTTGCTATTGCCTCAAAATACATACTCGCCATTCACAACAAGCACCTTTTCAATCCTGCCGCCATCGCGGTGGTACTCACGGCATTCGGGCCTCAGGAATCGGCGAGTTGGTGGGTTGGCACCGCTGTTCTCGTGCCGTTCGTTATTATTGGCGGCCTGCTTATAGCTAAGAAAATTCGCCGGACCGGCATGGTATATACCTTTCTTGCGACCGCGCTTATTTCGACGGGGTTCTTTGCGCTGCTCGCGCATAAGGATATCCTGCTCACCCTTCAAACGACACTGCTTCACTCCTCACTGTTCTTCCTTGCCTTTGCCATGCTCACCGAACCTTGGACATCGCCGACGACACGGGCGAAACGCTACGTGTACGCCGTTATAGTTGGCATACTTTTTGCCCCCACCCTACATATTGGAACCATCTTCTCAACCCCCGAGCTTGCGCTGGTAATTGGTAATATCGCCGCCTTTGCCATGTCTCCGGCCGTAAAGACAAAACTTATTGTTGGCAAACGACGCTCTTACGGCAACGACACGGAAGATATCGAACTTATACCCGAACGAAAGTTCAGCTATCATCCGGGCCAGTACATCGAGATGACGCTGCCCCATCCCGGCACCGACGGAAGGGGGTCCAGACGTTATTTCACCCTCGCCTCTTCACCCACCGAGAACAATCTCCGGCTCGGTATTCGCTACTACGACCATGGCAGTTCTTTTAAGAAAAGCTTACAATCCATGCCCGGCGACATGCCTATGTCGATCGGCCAACTCGGAGGAGACTTCGTCTTACCAAAAGATACCAGCCAGAAGCTCGCCTTCATTGCAGGAGGTATTGGTATTACCCCGTTTCGTAGCATGGTAAAATATCTCGCCGATACCGGCGACACGCGTTCCGTAAAACTACTATACGGGGAACGTTCCGTGAATGACATTGCGTACGGCGAGGTTTTCGAGGAAGCCCGTCACAAGGTGGCCGTAGACACAACCTATATCACTGCAGCGCCGGCAGATCCAACGTCAACGTTCATACAAACAGGAAGAATAGATAAACGTACCATTCAATCGCAAATTCCCGATTACGCTGAAAGAATTTTCTACGTTTCCGGCCCCCAACCGATGGTCCGGTCGATAAAAGATTCCCTTCTACAGCTAGGCGTGCCGAAGCACCGCATAAAACTCGACTACTTTTCGGGTTATGCATAAAGGATCCCCTTGTCCAGATGCGCATGTTATCTAGCCACCCGATGAATTACCGTGTAAAATCAAACCATGTTTATCATTAGCGTTAGTGGCTCAACCGGAGCGGGAAAAGACACGGCCGCCAATTACATAGCAAAGAAAATGCACCTTACGCACATTTCTGGTGGGGATGTAGTAAGGGATATGCTGCATACCCTGAAGCTCGCTCCGTCTCGTTATGTTGTCCGAGACTTCAGCATTTTTCTGCGTAAACACTTTACGGACGGTTTTATTATTCAACGGGTTATCGACCAAAATACCAATCCTCATGGTGTTGTCACAAGCGGGCTACGGACACCAACAGAGGCCGATGAAGTCCTAAAACGAGGCGGCATCATTATTTATATCGAGGCCAATCTGAACACTCGCTACCAACGCATCCACGAAAGAGCCAGAACCGGTGACGTTACCGAAATGCACCAGCTCAAGACCCTCGACGCCAAAGAGCGTGGCAGCAACCAAGATGAAGACGAAAACCTTGGGCTCGTTAAACGCAAAGCTAACCATATAGTCATAAACGAAGGCAGTCTCGAAGAATTCTATCGGCAGCTAGATGTAATTTGCGAAGAGATAACTAAAGCTTGATGTGGCCTGCCGAAAAACGATGGGCAGACATTTTTAAACATACTGATCATTCAGCTCTGCAACGTCACTGCTTGCCCCCGCTTCGTGAGGCCAAGGATGATATACAGTATCACCGCTAGGGCAATGAACCCGCCACTGATACCAAGCCACCACGCGCGCACGCCGTCTATAATATCTTGGGTCACGGGTGCCAATACCGTCCCACCGAACAGATTGTCCATACCCATGATACCGATGAATAGCAGCCCGACAACCGCAGCAATGATATTAATAAAGCCTGTCAGCAGAAGAAGCGTTGCAGTGCTTTTTATGCCCTGCCGCTTCGTCGCGTTCAAGAATAGGAACCCAATGGCAAGCACGAGACTGGCTAGCGGCAACAGATAAACAAGAACAACGAAAGCAGGATATACGTTGCGTACGGTAGCGAGGGTCGACTTAAGCGCGTCTTGCTTTGTGCCCGCCAAGGCAGATGCGTCGAACGTATCGCCTGTAGAAAATAGCGTTCCGTCGGCTACCATGCCATGCGCAAGATCGCCTATATCTTGCGAAGATACTCCGATAGGCAAGCACGAGGCCTGTAACATCGCCTCGATTGTCAAGGAAGGAACGGCAACCGTTTTACAGCGAGGCAATGCATCGAATTTTTGCTTCACATATGCTGCCACGTTATTGGCGAATTTCGTTTTTACGGCGCTAAGGTCTACCGAAAAATCAAGCGACGAAGAACTACCGTGGATGTACGAATAGACACTGTCGATTATTTTTTCAGACGAAATCTGAGCGTACGAAGGTGGAAGGGCGCTCTTTAAAGCTGCTTGAATTCCCGGATCCGCTAATGCCATAGCCGAAAAGGCGTTACTGGCCGGCAAAATATCGCTTTCTACTATAGAACTGTAGGCGCCACTTCTTTGCAGAGACGACTTGATCATTTCTGGGGAATTAAGCGTTACCTGGAGTGTCATGACAAGCGGCAATAACAGCAAGCTGAAAAAGAGAAGAAATCCTACGGCCCCTATACCAAAACGACGGAGTGTGTTCATGACTTTATTATAGCAAACCGCCCTAGAGTAGGAATGATTTGGCAAATGCCTGCTGGTTCACTTCAACTCCAGGGTCGTAGTCATCGCTCATGTGGTCGTTCAGTTTTTCCGTATTAACACTGTAGTATTTGAAACGCGAACTGATCACTCCGCCCGTTTTCAGTTTATTAAGTTCAATCGTGGTCGTCTCGCGACTGAGCCCGGTGTAATTTGCAAGATCCTGCTGGGTCAACGGAATTTGTATACGCGTAAACCCGCCCGTCGTTGCCTTCCCGTAGCGCAGACACAAGTGGCGCAAAGTATAAAGCAACTTCATGCCGGCACGGGCATGTAAGAGAGCATCTACCTGAAGGCTCGTATCGACATACGCCCGTACTAAAATATCTAGGAGTGCTGCTTTGAAATCGGGCGAAGCGTTCATGTGGGCAATAAAGTTTTCCTTCTTAATTCTATACAGTTCGCAATCAGTGTGCGCCTGGTAATAAAACACCGCCGTTGAAGTTTTTGAGAGCAGCCAGTATACCGGTAGGACTTCATCGGCTACCTTAAACGAGACGGTTTTTTCTGTTCCTTCAGAATTAAGATTACAGATGCGCATGACACCGCGTTTTATTGCGTAGCCATAACACGGAACATCCTTTTGGTGAAACAGCACATCACCTTTTGCAAGCCGAATGGTAGGGAACTTCTTGTAAAAAGTCCTGAGTGCGTTCATACTCCTCCTACCCCTCTACGTATAGTTACCACTAATATCAATCCTAGCATTTTTACGCGTACCGTGGCAAAAAACAGAAATATGTGAGTAAATTCACATTTTTTATGTAGCTCACACATTATGATTGGAACAGGCAATAAATTAAGGAAGGAACCATGGAATATTTGCGTTTTCACCAATTAAGGAAAAAGACTCTCTTCATGACAAAAGAGGGGCTCGACATGCTGAAGCGACGGCTTGATTCTATCCTGCAGGAGCGCCGCGAGGCAGTTGAGCATATGCGTGCGCTTGACCGCGGCGACCAAGCCAACCAACTTGCCCTGATGAACCAGGTACAGCGCCTTGAAGCCGCGGAAGCGGAGGCTACTCAGCTGAGCGACCTGCTGCAGCATGTGGAGCCTATCGTAAAGGATGGCAAGGCAGATACCGTACAGATAGGTTCGACTGTTACTCTTGAAACCGGTCCGAACCGGCAGACGTATACGGTAGTCTGCCCTCTGGAGGTGGATGCCACGAACAATAAAATTTCCGAAGACAGCCCACTTGGCAAGGCCTTGCTTAATAAACGGCCAAACGAGACGGTTTCACTGACCACCCGAAAGGGCATTGACCGCTTTTATAAAATCGTCGCCATTCATTAGAGATATCTCGCTATACTGCACCGCTTTCCTCTACGAGCGGTGCAGTATTTTATTTTTTCTGCCATGCTAAAGCAAAGCCATGGCCCTGGACCACCCAACTGCCGGCTGGCATTGTAAACCGGTCACCTGTCCGTTCCAAGGTGCCCGGAAATACCTGGCCAAAAAACGGTAGAATGTTAAAAATCCACTTTTCCCGGTCGGGGAAGCGCGAAATATCGATACTGATAGTATTTAGATACACCAATCCCGGTGCATACCAATAGGCATAATACTCAACATTCTTCAGGTCGATCGCTAGTCGGTATTCATATATCGTCGACGACTTCTGCAACTCATCGGGTATCCGCACTTCTATAATACGGCAATCCTCCTCGGTCATCTGCCATACAGGAGCTAACAGCTCGCGCCGCTGTATCGTGTTTATCTCTTTGAACCGTAGCGGCATCCGTGTTTTCGTTTCAGGGTCGCTTACGATAAAACTGGTATTTGCAATAATCGTTTCAAGCTCTCGTTCGAAATACGCCTGCTTATCGAGCTGTGCGACTTCGTCCACGACCCCGGAGTTCATCAGCGCTTCGGCATCGTGCGGAGAAGTAACGATGCCGACACGGTAATACCCTTTTTGCCGGCGGAATGTGTAGCGCATCTTTATTTTATAGTAGTCGCTTCCCTTTTCACTTGGCAAAAGTTGCCATTCTATCGTGGTATCCAGGTAGGGAAACGGCTCCCGGCCCAGCGCGTCAAGGATGGTTGAGGCATGCGCATCTCCCGCGAGACCGTATAGCTCACTTACCCCATGGGCAGCTATGCGACGAACAGCTGGCGTCATATCGGGGTGTTCGGCTGGTACTGTGGCTGCTGCTACGGGTACGGCCGAATCTGCCTGCTTGAATAATGCGGGATGTTGAAGCCGACTTATGATTTCGTTAATACCGTGCGTCTCATATGCTTCGATCGTGTCGGGATGACGCCCTACTTGCGCGGCAAAACGCGTACGCCTCTCTAGCAATGTACCGGGACCGTTTTCGTGCCCGATCGCAAAAGCATTGCGGGTCGCCTGTGCCTCAAGGCTAGCCCCCAGCCTCTGCAGTTCAAAAAGAAGATATGAATGTACTTGGTCAGCAGACAAACGCGTCAGCTCGGTGTTGGTCCGCTCAGCCACGATACGGCGCAGCATATGGGACTTATCGAGCTTCCAAAGCGTCACGCCTGTTCCTTTGCGCAGAGAAAAGAGCTCTTTTTTCAAAAAATATCTCTTATTTTCTTCCGTTTTTTTCATACTTTTCCATACCATTTATACGGGGGCTTACATATTTTTCTTAAAAAATATTCTTAATTCCTCGCTATTGCTTGTTATTCTATAATAATAGTATGTATTACACAATATTCTATTACAATAAGCTACTCGTTTATTTGTGGAAAATAGGAAATAAAAGTGCGATACTTCTTGTTATGAATAAGGCGCTCGCTACACAATCTTTCATCCACTACGAACTTCGGCCCACCGGAGGCGGTTCGGATCTTACGTTAAAGAAAGACGTCCACAACCTCGATGATAGCCTCGACCGTGTCCTTTCGCTCCGTCCCGTTACCTGGCGGTGGAAAGCTTCCCGGCCGAACGATGACGTACAATATGGCTTTATTGCCCAAGAAGTAGCGGACGTGCTTCCGCAATTTGTCAATGATGGCACCTGGGAAGACGGCACGACCCGAAAATTCCTTAACATAGATGGGATGGTTCCCTACTTGGTTGGGGCTATCAAAGAACAACAACGGCAAATCAAGGAACTGCAAGCCAGAATTGACGTGCTTGCCGAGTAGATACGGTCTCTTCACTTACGCGATCCGATCTTTCTTGAATACTACCAATCAGGAAATGAGCGTGAACCGTCTGATGGCTCCGTTTTCCGTCTCTATCACATCCAGCCACTCTTTTAACGAGCGTACGAATCGAATGTGTTCATCATACTGTGCTTCGTATACTACCCACACACTATCGTCATCCGTATTCACTACAAGATCGAGGACTTTGTAGTGCATGCGATCGCTTTTATAATGAACGTATTCGCCTCCTACCCGTACCTTTGCTTTCGCTGCTTTGACAGCTTGCCTTAATTCCTGCTGAGTCTTATGCATTAACTTGCTCCGGCAGGCGGAAGCGGTGGCTGAGGTGTATTTTCTGCAATCATTTGGGTCGCCCGTTCTTCACTCCCCAAGATCTGCTGTACTTCAGCGAGAGTAATTTCAATCGTACTTCCAGGAGCAGCACTGCCGGCAAGCATCTGTTTTGCCACCGTGTTTTCCACCGCACGTTGTACGACACGACGCATCGGACGGGCACCAAGCCGCGGGTCATAGCCTTTTTCCACCAGGAACAGCTTGGCATCCTGCGCAACGTTGACACTGATTTTCTGCAATTGCAGCGTTTTGTTAATGCCGGCAAGCATAAGGTCGACCACTTGAATAAGTTCTTCTTTGCCAAGCGGGCGGAAGGTCACGATTTCGTCAAAACGGTTCAGAAATTCCGGGCGGAATTGGTTACTGTTGATCAATTCATCTATAAACTGTTGCTCGAATTGTTCCATCTGGTAGCCGCGTTCGATATATTCGCGGATACGGTCGGCTCCGGCGTTGCTCGTAGCAATGACAATAGCATCGCGAAAGCTCACCTCACGGTTTTTGATATCACGTAAAATACCTTCATCGAGCATCTGTAGCAGCGTCGTCAGCACATTCGGGTGGGCCTTTTCAATTTCATCCAGCAACACCACGCTGAATGGCTGCTTCATTGCCTGGGCAGTCAGACTGGTAGGATCGTCGGCACCATCGGCAATCAGCCGTGCGACGTCTTCGCTTCGAACATACTCGTTCAGGTCGATACGGATCATCCGGTCTTCACCGCCAAAATACACGTCGGCAAGCGCCTTTGCCAGTTCGGTTTTACCAACACCGGTAGGTCCCAAGAAAAGGAACGTGCCGATCGGCCGATTTTCGTTTCGTACTCCCGCCCGGGCACGCCGGAGCGCGTCACTTACCACGGCAACCGCCCGGGTTTGGTTGATCATACGCTTATGAATAAGTTCCTCAAGGTTCAAAAGCTTCTCGCGCTCGTCGTCCCCGCTCGCAACGCCTACTTTTATGTCCATCGTCTGCTCAATTGCCTGCTGCACCGAGTTCATGCTTACCAGTCCGCTCTTTTCCGCATAGCCGGCCGCCGATTCCATCAGCTTTATGGCCCGCCCCGGCATCGCCAAGTCATGCACATATCGCTGGCTCAACCGGTAAGCTTCCTCCAGTGCCTGATACGTATAGGTAACTTTGCGCTGAAACTCCGTCATAATCAGCTGATCTTGCATGGAAGCGATCGTTTCATCTTTGCTGGCTTCGCTTACACTGATACGGTTCAGTGCATTAATGAGTCCGGCGTTGCGTTGGCTAATCTTTAGGTAGCGCTGTTCGTCCATGGTAAGAATAAGACGAAGGCGCCCGGCTTCCAGAATCGGCAGCAGTACGTTGGTGAGGTCAACCGAACCAACACCTTCTTCAAAGAAGAGCTGCGCGTCATCGAGACAAATAATAATATTCTTCGCCGAATATGCCTCTCCCAGCACTTGCATTACCAGGTTTTCAAGCTCACCCCGACCGGGCGCCGCGGCAATAAGGGCCGAGGAATCCAGAATGAATACCTGACGGAACTTCAGGTTTTCCGGAAGTTTTGACGAAGCATCCAACAGGCGTTCAGCAAAGGCATGCACGATCGTCGTCTTGCCCACGCCCGCACCGCCCACGAGCGCGACGTTTTGCCGGCCGGCCGAACCAAACGTACTGACCATTTGGTCAAGCGCCTGGGTATGCGCCTCCAGTTCCGATACCAGCAACCCGCCACGGGCGATCGACTCGCTGATGTTCTGTCCGAAGCGAGTGAGCAGTGGAATATAGCCAAAGGACCAGTCCCTGGCGATACCCCCAGTACGCTTCGGCTTGGTGTGCTGCGACACCAACTCCTTGATATGCTGCTGCCAGTGCACACCACGCATAATGTCGTCATCGTCGAGATGCAGATGCGCCAGCAACGCTTCATGATTGGGGAACGCCCGCAGCAGTGCCAAAACAACGATACCCCCGGAAATATATTCGCTCCCCATTTGTTCACGGATCCGCATCGCTTCCTGCCAAATCTCACCCGTACGGCTGCCGTCTTCCGAGGCAATATCCTGTAAAAAGCCCGGGCTTAGGCCAAACCGGGCTGCAAAAAACAATCCCTCTCCGGTGCTCCCAACGGCCGTTGCGATATCATACGGTGTCGGGTTTCGTTTCAAACTGCCTAGGAGCTCTCCCGAAAGCAGATCATCAATCGTTTTTCCACCCTTGGCTACCGGCAGCTCCTTCAGCTCGCCATCGTACCAATGGGTCAACATAAAAGGAACTGCCATAAGGCCAAAAACAAACCACCCGATTGCCTGCCCCATCACCAAGAAAGCAACGCCACCCACTGCAAACACCAACGTAAGTACCGCAAGGAGCCGCCGCGTCGTTCCGCCAAGCAGCTTTCCAAGCCGAGCCTTGCCTGCCCGCGCGCTTCCGTAGTGAAAATCTACAGCGTCCATGGCAACCACCCAATCACGCAGAAGTATATGCCAACGAACGGCAAAAGTGGTACGACTCCCCAAAGAAACAGCAGAATGAGGCCAAAAATACCGTTAAAAATAAGGGCGAGCGTACCGACAATTACCATAAAACTGCGCACCATACCACCAATAGCCCGCGAAATAAGCCGGTCGAAAAAGGCACGCATCTGCACCCCCAGCGGCCCCTGCACTTTCCCGGCCGATATTTGGCGAAAAGGAGAAAAGAGTGTTTTAATAAGCAGATCTATAGAAAAATAATCTTCCGTTGCCGCCAGCTGCTCTTTCAGCTTCATCGCACGCTGGCGCCACCCGGCACCATACCACCATGAAAGAACGTTCAGGACAAACATAACCTTATTGTAGCGCACGCGCCCCAGTTATACCAATTAATTATGCTATTGACACTAATAATGTTACGTGTTTAAATTATGTAAGCTTGGCAAAGTGCTAGGCTGATGTATCTGACGTTCAGAAGGGAACCACCGTGCCCGGTGGCAATGGCCGCAGCAGTAAGCGGCAGACCAGCAGGACGCACCACGACAGTGTCAGCCAATCCGGCCAGCCGCGCCGCAGCCAACCTCCGAAGCCACAACGTGGCAACGGCGGTAGTTCCGGCGGCGGGATGACCCTCGGGCAAATGCTCTTCGGCCCAGGGCCGCGGAACATGTCGCATGGCGGTTCGAAGAAGAACCGCAAGAAGGGCAAGGGCAGCCGCTGACGCTGCTGAGTTGAGCCTATGGCTCACTGTACCAAGGTCAGTCTCGCGTTCCATTACGGAACGCGAGACTGACCTATTCAATTTCTAGAGTATAATGAAAGCATCTATGCTGTACACGTACATACACCATAAAGAATATCAAAATGCCTCTTGGGACGTTGCACATCTGTATGAGCATCTCGTAACGCGCTCTTTTCAATCATATCTGGAATCGCTCGGCTTGCATCCGGGGCTAATTGGCCATGTAAGCGGCGACACGTTCGAGCACATCGTTTTTCTCAATGCAACCTTCTACGACAAGCGGGTTGCGGACGCCTATGAACACTTTCTTACAGCACCCAAGCTAATCGATCTCTCCATCACACCACAGGCGCTTCTTGAGATTGAGACTGAAGAAAGAATAACACTGGGCCTCCAAGACCAAGCTAAGTTCGATGTGCAGCTTGAATGGCTCATAGAGAAGCCGTGGATCAACAATACCTCGATATCGAGTGGCTTTATTAATGAAACAACAAACTCCACGGATGTTTTTCTGGTTAAGCGAACCGCAAAAGAGTTTCGTGATGTCACGGTGGGTATATATGCTGACACCAGTGATCTGGATAATGACGAGCAGACACTCCTCCTCCGTCTTTCTGTAGTCGCGGGTGACATGATAGATTTTGCAATTCGTAAAGATTTACAAGGTACCTACTACGTTGGGAGTTCTCCCATTTCAAAAGACGATACCATCATGGGAAATATGCATCATATTCGTTTCAAACGCAATATCCCGCTTGAAGCAATTAAAGAAACGGCCGAAAAAGTCCTGCAAACCATTGATATACCAGCCGCTATGCCTCTCATCTCTTCGCATTTCAAGGAGTTTGCGGACCGTGCGACCTGGAAAAGTGTTGTGATAGATTATTATCGTCATACGGGTATTCTTACAAATAATGCCAACATCTCATCCTTGGCGACGCTAGAACGAGTCACCGCCCTCTTATCGAAGCTAAAAGTGCACGTTCGTGCTATGCGAAAAGAGGATGAGGAGTGGTTTTCTTAGGCTTTATAGCCAAGGGGTAGTAGTTCAGGTACCCCGAATACTTCTCTTACCCTAGTCCTTACATTACATCCACGTTACAATAAGAATATGTCGAGACCTTATATTACGCTTCTAGGTAAAGCTGTCCGGTCTATCGCGCGCCTGCGGGGTGGTGGTTCGGCGTTGCCTGGTTTGTTCGTTGAAAAAATCGATCCACATTTTATCGAGCGCACGCTCACAACCCTCCCTCAAGGTACGGTCGTCATAAGCGGTACGAATGGAAAGACAACCACGACGAAAATGGTGGTTGAGCTGCTGGAAAGCCAGGGCCTGAAAGTATTTACCAATCGCACCGGCAGCAACTTTACCCGTGGCGTAGCGGCTGCACTGCTTGGGGAAGTGGACAACAAAGGGCACCTTGGAGCTGATATTGCCGTCTTGGAGCTCGACGAGGCCCATGCTGTCCATTTTGTAAAAAGCGTCAAACCGCATTATAGTTTGCTGCTGAACGTTATGCGCGACCAGCTCGACCGTTTCGGAGAGATCGACGCGACTGCCAAATTGCTTGCCCGGGTTGCCACGGCCACGACCGACACCGTCGTATTGAACCGTGAAGACCCTCGCGTAAGCGCTATCGGACGTGTGCTTCAAAACGGTCAGAAGGCCGCCTATTTCGGCCTTAGCAGCAGCGTTAAAAAGCTCTTTCCTACCGATGACGAGCTGCGCGGCGATATGCCAACATTAAAACAAGCCACGCCCCAAAAAGCCGAAGTCGTGCTTACAAAAGTAAGTGATGATGAAGCCACTTTCACTATCGGTGACCGCTCTATCACGACCACGCTCGAACTGCAGGGTATCTACAATATCTACAATGCGGCGGCGGCGTTAGCGCTTGTAAAAACAATCGTCGGCACCTCTCTTGACGAAGAAAAACTGATTGAAGCGCTCGCCCATGTCACTCCCGCCTTCGGACGCGGCGAAACCGTGACCATTGGCGGAAAGCCGCTCGAACTGGTGCTCGTAAAAAACCCCAGCGGGTTCCGGCTCAGCCTTTCGTCTTTTTCGCCAAAAGGGTACGCTACCATGATCGCCATTAACGACAACTATGCCGACGGTCGTGATATGTCGTGGCTATGGGACGTCGACTTCGATAGTCTGAAAGAAGCCGGCGTCGCCGAAGTGACCGGCATCCGCGCCTATGACATGGCCCTGCGTCTTCAGTACGATGAAGTCGATATCTCGCACGTCGAGCCGGGGCTTGCCAGCGCGCTGCAGCATTTTATTACCGCCCACCCCACCGAACCGAAACGTATTTATTGCACCTACACCGCTATGCTGGCACTCCGTCGCGAGCTTGGCAAAATGACCGACGTGGAGGCAATTTCATGAAGGATAAAACGATTACCGTACTTCAGCTATACCCCCGTGATATGAATATTTACGGCGATTGGGGCAATACGCTCACTATTAAGCGCCGCCTGGAATGGCATGGCTATACGCCAAAGCTCATTGAATACAATCCCGGCGATGCCTTCCCGAACGAAGTCGATCTTATCGTGGGCGGCGGCGGCCAAGATTCGGGACAAGACATTATTCAGAACGACCTGCTTGGCGTAGGAAAAACGCTTATTACTCTTGCCGAAAACGACACGCCCATGCTGATGATTTGCGGGCTGTACCAGCTGTTCGGGCGCTTCTTCAAAACGCAGGACGGCCATATTATCGAAGGAATTGGCCTGCTTGATATTGAGACGCACGCCGGTCCCGAACGACTTATCGGTAATATCATCGTAAAAAGTTCGGAATTTGGCGATATCATCGGCTACGAAAACCACAGTGGCCAGACGTTCCTTGGCCGCGGTGCCAAGCCGCTAGGACACGTTATGAAGGGTGCGGGCAACAACGGCCAGGATGCGACGGAAGGCGTTCGTTATCGCAATGTCATCGGCAGCTATATGCACGGCTCGCTACTGCCCAAAAACCCAGCCATTGCCGATTTTCTGATCGAAAAAGCGGTCACAAAAAAATACGGCGAATTCAAGCCTACCGTCATTGAAGACCGCTTCGCCGAACTCGCCCGTGCGGTTGCCATGAAACGCCCTCGCTAACCGTTGTAAAAAATGACAGTGCTATCCCTCCCGCGCCTCTTTACACTGAAGAGTATGAACGACATTCGACGCACTATACGGAAAGAAGTGACCAATATCAGCACCTTTGATAGCGAGGAAGAAGCTCACGTTGCGGATATCCTTGACTGGATCGATGGAGGTGCGCCGTTATTTAGGATTGAAAAGCCAGACAAACCACCTAAACACTTAGTGGCCTACTTCGTATTGGTCGACCCGATTCATAAAAGCATTCTTCTTGTCGACCACATAAAAGCCCAGAAATGGCTCCCGACCGGCGGCCACGTCATGCAGGATGAAGATCCCCGCGAAACGGTTCGCCGCGAAGCGCAGGAAGAGCTCAACCTTGAAGCAGTATTTCTAAAGAATAACGATCATCCGTTTTTCGCGACCGTTACCGTCACGGGTGGCCTCACGCCCGGCCATACTGATGTGAGTTTGTGGTATCTCCTTCGCGGCAACGCACACGCCTTCGTACATTTCGACAAAAGCGAGTTTACCGATGTCGAATGGTTTAGCTTCAACGAAATTCTTGAATCCGACCCGGTTATCTTCGACCCGCACTTGCAGCGGTTCGTGCAAAAACTACGCGACTATTTGAAGGCGCATTAAATAAGCGGGTTGGTAACGAATACTTCCGCTACCAACCCGCTTTTAGGTCATACTCCACGCGTTGCAGAATGCCAGCGGCGAAGTTCGGGGCCGTATTCCCACATTTCTTCGAGCTCGCTGAGCACCTTGAAAAACGCATAGCTCCTTGCACCGCCGATGAGACTGTTCTGCAAGACGAACGTCTCCACCGTACGTTCGGCAGCCTGGGCAACACTCTTGCCCTCGGCCATTTCCGCTTCCATCATCCGCACCCACGTCCGGGCTAGAGAGATGTCAGCCATCACGCACCTGCTTCGTATAGGCAATATGACAACTCAATAATACCAAAAACGCTCATTGTGGTCGGGGTGACTGGATTTGAACCAGCGACCTCACCGTCCCGAACGGTGCGCGCTACCAAGCTGCGCCACACCCCGACATATAAGGCGTACGTCTATTGTACACCTTGGAGCGATTTTAGTTCAGCCACAATTTGTTCGCCATGGCCCAGCGGTGTAACGCGGCCATATACTTTTACGACCGTACCGTCGGGATTGATAATGAAGGTACGGCGCAAAATACCCTCCTTCCCGAACATTTTCTTGCCCCAAGCGCCATAGGCTTCAATCGCTTTTTTCTTGGGGTCGCTCAGCAGGGTAAAATTCAGCGTATGTTTTGCCTTGAATTTTTCGTGGGCGCTCGCATCGTCCATGCTTACACCTACGATTTCGGCGCCGAGGCCGGCGATATCATCGCGGGCATCACGCAAGCTGCAGGCTTCGGTGGTACATCCCGGCGTATCGTCTTTCGGATAAAAATACAACACGAGCCACTTCCCCTTATAGTCGGCAAGCGTATGGGAAGTACCCGTTTCATCAATCAGTGAAAAATCTGGAGCGGTATACGGTGCTTGTTTCATATTCTCAGTATATCCTAAATCATGCGCTATACTATGAAGAGCAGTGGCTGATACTATCCGCAAGATATCATCTCGCATTCTTACATTTGACCTCATGAGAGGCTATTTTTTAGTCGCGATTGCGTTCGACCACCTCGATTTTTTCCCGAACGGCCTTGATTGGTGGTCGATGCGCGGTAATTTATACGTTACCACCGCCGAAGGATTCTTCTTCATTTCCGGCATCGTTCTTGGTATCGTGCGCGGCTCGAAGCTGGTCGATAAGCCATTTGGGCATGTAGCAAAATTACTTCTCAAACGCGGCGTGCAGCTATACATCACCACGGTCGTGCTCGTGCTTCTTTTCACCTTTATCGGCTGGTTGTTCTACATGGACAATCCGGGGCTTAAAACCGGTATCGCACCCGCGGGAACAAATATCTTCGAGGTATTGTGGCACACGCTCAGCTTCCAGTATTTCTACGGGTGGGCCGACTACCTTCGCTTGTATGCCATTTTCCTGCTCGTAAGCCCGCTTGCCATGTGGCTGCTACGAAACGGGAAGTGGTACCTTTTGCTCGCTGCCAACCTTTTCTTTTGGCTGCTTTTTCCTTCCGGTCAGAACGTCCCAGATAGCACCCAGGAACTGCTTCAGCCGCTCACTTGGCAGCTCATTTTCTTCAGCGGCCTGACCGTCGGGTTCTATTGGAACGACATCGTCACTTGGTGGCGTCGACGTTCACCCCTACAAAAACGGGGAATGCAAATCGGGGTATTTTCTCTTGCCGCCGTGACGTTCATCTGGACATTCCTGATAGTGTTCGGCGCGCGCTACTTTGATCTTTCATTCCTGCACATTACTTCAAATACCAGCTACGAGATGTACATGCAGTTCTTCGACAAAGAACGCATGCCGCTCACCCGCTTTGGCATGTTCCTGGCGTGGTTCTGGGCGGCGTTTTACCTTTTCCGCCGGTTTGAATCGTATATTGTAAAATTCCTCGGCTGGCTGTTGTTGCCGTTCGGCATGAACTCGCTGTATGTTTATACCGTGCAAGCGTTCATCATCTTCTTCGTGCACCTTTATTTCCAGGAAGGCAGCATCCTGTTTAACTTCGTTGTCTCCGCGGCCATCATCGCGCTCATCAGTATCATGATCCAGCACAAGTTCCTTATGAAAATAATACCGCGCTAGTTCGTTTGGTAGTCAATAGCTTTGTAGGCAGGGTTGCCGCTTACAGAATCATTTATCTCAACTTCCTGCAAAGGTTTCCAGTTTTTTTCCGGCGCGCCGAAGCTACCGTTACCCGGCCGGCCCATATACCATACTTTCGGATGGTCTTTTGTAAACGCAGCGAGGTCTTTTACTTTATGCTGGTCGTTATACTTCAGCATGTCGAGCGAGCCATAGCGGTAGTCGATATTGGCATCAATAAAGTATACGGGGTGCTTATCGGTCGAATAGAAGACAGCCTCGTAAAACAGCCACGGTGAATCGGTAATAATCGGCTCGTTGCCCGTCGATTTTGCCGTGAGCGCCTCGATGGTTTGACGGGTATTGTTAGAAGTATGAAGCGTCTTATTGTAATTACCAAGATGATACACGTTCGTAATACCAAATACCATCGATCCGGCAATGAGAACCAGCAGACCAATCCGCAATTTTTGACCGATGAGACGGGTACTGAGTGCGAGCGTCACGCCGATAAACAGGGAAATGCCGAGTGTGGCAGGCACAAGGTATCTATCGATAAACGACGAACGTACCGGTGGCATAGAGAGAACAAAAAGCAGCACGACAGGCATGAAAGCAACGGCAAAAACAAGCATATAGTTGGTACGCTCGGCTTTATTTTGCCTGCCATACAAACGAACGGCCAATACGATAAGCGAGATAATGATTACCATCCCTGCCAGTGTCATCCACGAACCGACCGTATCTTGATCCTGGTAATACAACACGTTCGTAAAGAAGTTCGGAAGCGTGCTTGGTGCAACCGGCGGGATCCAAAAACCGTTTATCTGTACGTCGAGCACCTGGTGAATGAGGGCCGGCATCCAGGGCAGGAAAAAGCCCACGGCAATCACATGCGCCAGTATCCATTCTTTCGTAAAAAACAAGCGAGCGAATTTCTTTTGCCCTGCGCCACGTAGTGTCCATGCCCGCCATGCCCAATGCGACAGCCATATCAGCGCCGAAAAGTAGTGCGTCCACATGCCAAGCCCTACCAGCAGACCGTATATTATCCACGGTAATTTCCGTTTCGATTCCATGGCAACAACCAATGTATAGGTAGCGGCAAGCGCTATAGCACTTACCAAGGCGTACATACGTATTTCCTGCGAGTAGCGTATCAGCATTGGTGCCAATACCATAAACACCAGGCTGGTCCATGCCGCCTGGCGATTAAACAGCCTTTTTACTAAAACGAAACCAAAGAAAATAGCCACTGCCATACACAGTACGCTCATAGAACGAAGTGCGAATTCGCTATTGCCGAAAAGATAGCTCCAAATCTTTAGTAGCCAGTAATAAACCGGCGGATGTACGTCGCTTGCCGTATAGCGGGCAATATCCCAGAAATCAAACCGGATCAGGTATGCTCCGAACGCTTCATCGAACCAGATCGAGGAGCTGGCAATTGTAGGTAACGAGATAGCAGTAAATACCGCCAACCCGCCAAAAAGAACAAGCCAATCCTTGGGCTCCAGTGGAAAGAGCTGCGATTTCTTAAAGATTTTTCTAAACATATACAAGTACCTTAATAGTAGCCTGTTTGTCTTTTCCCGGCAAGCTGCAAAAATATTCCTCCGACCTCTAGTAATATACGAGACTTTGCAGTATAATCGCTGAAGGTAAACACCATCGGGGTGTGGCGCAGTTGGCTAGCGCGCGCGGTTTGGGACCGTGAGGTCGAAGGTTCGAGTCCTTTCACCCCGACCATGAACGAATTTATTGTTTTTTATGAACCCTAACCAGGGTTCATTTAAGTAGTAAGAGATCTCGTACCTCTGTTCGGCGCTCTTTCCATGATCTTTTATTGTAAAGTTTGAGAAGAACTTTCTAAGCAATTGATCCATAGGCTCCATATCCCGCATATCGGCTAAAATAACAGATACGTTTTTAAATAGTTCGAGATATTTCTCATACGTCATAATAGACTGCTTAAGGGTACTTCTTTGCTCTTTCAGCTCTTCCATTCGCTGTTTCATGCCATCCAGTTCAGCTTTCATCTTATCAAGCTCATAGTGCTTACTAAATTCTTCATTTTTTAAGACGAAATCTTTAGCTTTCTGGTAACTCACTTCCTTTTCCCCGGATAGCTTAGAGAGACTTGCTATCGTTGAATTAAGCACTTTGGTACGTTGTGCGATATCTTTCTTGGCGTCCTTTACATACTCATCGTAATTCTCTTCTGTTATGAATAAATGCTCTTTAAAGAAGTCTTGAGCGTACTCTAGCACCACTTTCGCACGTACACTCTTGCCCCTAAAAGAACAGTCTTGCGTTTCACATTTATAGTTGTAGTAGCGAACAAGCCCATCTTTTAGCTTCTTATGTGTTAAGCCAGAACTAAACGGTTTATTGCAAAAACCACAGACAACAATCCCCCTTAACAGATTAGCTTGAATCTCCCCACCTTTTACTTTCATAGACGAGACAAGCTTTGAAGAGTTGAGCTCTGATATCTTGTTGAGCTTTAGGAACTGCGGAACCGTCACCATAGGAGTAAAGTCATACTTTTCAGTTAGGTTAACTAGGTGTTGTCCATACTTGAGAACTCCTGCATATACAGGATCTCGTAAAACTTTCGACACATCATCTTTATCCCATTCAAAGTTGATAGGGTCTTTTTTGTATTTACGCACCTGGTAATTCGTGGTGTTTAACCAATTTCGTATCTCTATCTGCGTTGCACCATCCAAACGCATTTGGAATATCCGCTTCACTATCAAGAAATTATCACCATCAGGTTGGAGCCTTCTATTTGTATCGACATAATAGCCGTGCTTCATTTTGCCTATGAATTCACCATCAGTTTCTGTAGCATATTGGTTGCCCCTATTAACAGATTCGCTCAAGTGCTCAGAGTATTGTTTCGATAACACAAAAGAGATGCCAAGTAGCATCTTTCCAGTCGGGTTATTCTCAAATGTAAACGTGGCAAAACGTAGATCTTTGAGTGTGCCTTTATCAAGTAAGTCAATTAACTCACCTGCCTCTTTCATATTACGAGCAAGACGATCCGGATGCCACGCAATAACACCCGTTATACGACCAGACTTAATTGACTCGATAAGTCTGCGAAACTCGGGACGCACATCTGGCTCTTTTGCAGAATAGCTTTCCTGAATTGGTGATTCCACTAGTTGAAGCTGTTCAGGGATGACAACCCGCTCCATGCAGTCCCTTACTTGATCTTCTATTGAACGCTCTTGCCGTTCTTCATCAGTTGTAGATTTACGTGCATAAAGCGCATATCTAATAGTGCTAGGATCGAGTTGTTCTACATTTCGGGGCTGGTTGGCTCTTAGCAGCTCTAAGAGTTGTGCTGTCGTCTCAATACTATTCACACATTCAGTGTACTATGAATAGTTCGAGAAACTTTACCTTATTGTTTAAAGTAGAATAATTCCTTTATTATCTTGGAGATAAAAACGATTATCATCACTTTTAGTTTCTTCATTGTTAAATTGCGAGAGCAGAGAAACGACATTATTAATCGCCCCTACACTATGTATGGCCTCAGGTTCCTCTAACTGAGATTCTTCTACTTGATTTACTTCATAAGACATTGCGATATGCTCGCTTTCTACATATATCTATAAACTATGAAGTCTCATTTGTGTGAAGTTCTGTTTACAACATTTATTACACCTATTAAATTGAGGGTATTTTAAAATTTAGATCAAAAGACGAGTTATGATCCATCTTTTGCATTAGGACGCGTCAAACCCTCAATTTAATAGTTAAATAAAACTCAGAATGCAAATATAGCTGAAAGAACTTGCCTAAGTCTCATAACGGCCGAGTATAGCTCCTATATACATATGTTTGTATTAGTAAGCCATTAAGTGAGTACATCTTCAACAAAGAGTTATCTCTTTAAGTGCCGAGCGTGTATCTCTATAAATTATTTTCCGTACTATATTTGCACTTAAAATTTTATGGGCACAGACAAGCTTGAGAATTAACCTTTAGCAACAAACAACTTACCTTTTAGATATTGGATACTATAGGGGTATTAATCTAATTAGGCTATACTAAAAAAGTTGAAGTTAGCAGCGATTTTATCGCTTAAAGTTTTTAAGCGTGATTACACGATTAATCCGGGTAATCACATGACAAACAGTGAGTGTAATCTTGCTGCTGACTTCAACAATCTAGTGTGGTTGCTCGGATTTTTAGTTTCGGGAGCCACTTCTAAAAGTAAGGAGTCGGCATGTCAGAAGATCAAAAACCGAAATATATATCACTATGGGATGTTGTAGCACGCTGGGATCAGCAAGGCAAAGTGGGTATTATTAAGCAAATCATCTGGGCAGCAGCGGCCCTCGGATTTATATTTGTTCTTCTTCCTATTTGGCTAATGCCATTGCTATATGACAATACGGGTATTGGGAAGCTAGCGGGTGCAATCATATGGATTGCTGTTGTCGTAACCATACATATACTGGGCCATAAGCTAAAGGTGAAAGTTGACTAAATAGCCGTATCTTATATCGGATCGTTAGTGATATAATCCAAGTACTATGAGTTCTCTGTCAATCGAACAGTATGATTATCTTATGGGGCTTGGCAAGAGGTTCATTGATGACAGTACCTTGGATCTCGCTAAACCTTGGTCAAAGGAACTTCTATCTATAGACGAGCGCGAAGGCTTCATTCTTGATTACAGAAAAGGTAAAATCGAATTCAAAAAAATATCTCTTAACGAACGCTACAGGAGTAACATCGTTCTGGTTCGGCTTTGCACTATGAAGAGGCATACTAATCCAGACGGTACTATTTTCCCTGATGCCCATGTTCATTTATATGACGAGATATACGGAAATGCTGTAGCTCACCCTATATCCATAATAGGGTTATCTCAACCATTCACACATGAAGAAGCATTCGAGAAGTTCTCTGCATTTTGCAAAATAACTAGTCCGCGTCTACAGGCAGTAATTGGGGCTTAAAATGAGCGGCGATGAATTAATTACCAAATATACTAATTGGGTAAAAGATAATAGTTTTGTCAGGAACATTACAAACGATACCTACGTAATTACAACTCCCTTTACCGATTCTCAAAATGACCACATCGATCTATACGTAAAGAAAACGAGTGGGGATGCTATCCAATTATCCGATGATGGCTACACTGTCTCGGACTTAACTATGAATGGAACCGACATCTTCAGCACTCCAAGACGAAGGAAAACCTTTGAAATGACACTCAATAGGTATGGTGTTAAATTTGATCCAATGACCTATGAGCTATTAATTGAAGCAACCCCGACGAATATAGCCGCAAGAAAGCACTCTATGCTTCAAGCAGTTATGGCAGTCAATGATCTATACGTTATATCGCGCGAAAACGTATCGTCCTTCTTTAAAGAAGACATCGAGGCATATCTTAGACTAAAGGAAGTCGTATTCTCTAAGTCCATTAAACTACCAGGTAAAACTGGTTTTGATCACAATGTAGACTTTATCGTTCCACACTCAAACAGCAGGCCTGAACGCCTGATACAAGCAATAAATGTCCCCAAGAAGGATCAGGTCATGTCGGCAATATTTGCCTTTAATGATATTGCCGCCGTGCGCGAAGAACCTAATGAGCGTATGGTTATCTATAACGATGAAATTCGAGAGATATCCGCCGACTCTAAGAAGGCCCTGGATGAATACGACATTAGTATATTTCAATGGTCAAAGAAAGAAGAGCTCGCAGAAGCGCTTGCTTTGGTTTAGATTTCATATTCACAACTTATTACTGAATATTAATTGGCAAGCTTACCGTTTCGAGTTAGTTCAATGAAGAAGGCTGCCTCTTCACTCTCATCGTCGATAGCTAATAACATATCTATTTCATTTGATAGGATGTCATATGTAAAGTACTGAGCTAGCGTAGGATCATCCTCAAGGGGTTGTACAGCACTATATCCTATATCACTCCAGAAGTTTATCCAGCTTTCATCATCAGCATTATAGGGAATTGTGTTACCGCCATGCAGCATCACACTATCAATTTCCTTAAATCTAACCATTTCAAATATATTCTGTAATGTATGAATATTGAGCACCCAGTCGAGTGTACGTTGGCGTACAGTATTAAAATCATTTGTATCCTCACTCTGTGATGTGAAACAGTTAGTTGCTAGTTGAATGATATTATGTCGATAGTATTGAGATCTATCATTAAACACTAATGTTTTTCCTGAGCCAATCCTGTAATTTGAATTTAAACCTAGCACGAGAGTAGTGTCGGAACGTCGACTGCTCGAAAGGGTATCGTGAAATTTAAGCGCTATCTTTGAAATAGACCCGCCCGCGAAATCATTAAACCAAATTGTTTTCGTCAGCAAGGAGTCGTTTGTTAGCTTGTCTATACAAATCCTGAGAGCTAAGCAATACATATATTTTGCATATTTACGTGCGAGGCTCTGAGAGATATCTTCGTCTCCAGCAATACCGAAGCGTCTCTTTATATAGTTAATGTTTACACCTAAGTTGATAGTGTTCGGAAGTATCTTCTCCAGATAGCGTTTTGAAATGCCATTCTTCTTTGCTGTTTCCTCGACCTCCTTAAGATTAACGGGAACAACAAGCAGTAATGTACCTCGAAATTTGCCCAGTAACTCGATAGTCCTTAACCATTGCAGCTGGTCTGTCGCAGAGAGGCGATCTATGTCATCGATAACGACTACATATGTTTTCTTTGGTTTTATTAACTTATCTTGAACTCTTTTTCGTAGGTAACCTAAATCTTTGTCTGGTGAAAATAATCGGCTTAACTTCACAGAGCCTAAAGTAAAATTTAGATCCTCTTTAGGTGTAGCCGCGTACCCCAATTGATTGAATTCACTGATTCGCGTCAAAGAAGCAAGGTTTGAAAAGAAAGCGTTAATCGACTCATTTATATTTCCGAAGTTAAATGTATCATGGTAGTACTCACCCCCATTTATAAAATCATCTCGCTTATCAAGTAATTTAACGATCTGTCCGGCTAAGGTGGTCTTGCCCGAACGCCAGTTACCAGTAAGAGCGTAGACTGTTTTAGTATGTTTGTCTGCAATCTCAAAAAAGGGCTTAAACGGTTGTTTAGTATCAATGACCATCTTATCTAAGCTACTCCGCAGCTTCTCTTCTTCTTCCTTGTATAGCTCAACGTCAACCTCGTTATAGATCTTAGTACGTCTCTGAAAAATAGGAGGTAGATAAATAAGCCCTAGGAATATAATCATTAAAACAACAAAAGTGTATGGTTCTAGTGTATGTATCACTTCTTTTGATGGCTGAAGCTTAAACATGTCTAACATTACTGTCTTAAGAGTCGAACGTATAAGGATATAGGCAAGACAAAATGAAAGAATAGCACCGATTAACTTTAAGCCACCCTTGAAGACGCTCGTTATATCATATGAAATCTTTTCCATCTTAGCTTCATTCTACAATATATTGTTCTATTCTTAGTGAACTCATTACAGAGTAATGCTTTACTATTTGATATAGTCAAGAAATGACACACGAAGATGCTCAACTTATTACTATCAAAGAAGCTCGTAAGTTACTGGGTAAAGAATACTCTCATATGAGCGACGAGGAAGTGAAGAAGCTCGTCGAGGATCTTTCTATACTTGCGAGACTTGCATTAGAAGATGCTAGAAAGAAGTTAGCCGAAGGCACGTTAAGGGCTAAAGATTACCCAAAAGGCTAGATGGTCTTGAGGTGTTGTTTCGTGCTTCGTTCAATTACACCTGCCAGGATCAGGATGGAGCTTCAGGCAGCTCACTTACAACCTCAATCTGTACCCCATACTCACCTTCATCAATTTTATTCGCATCGACTGTAGGCCATTTCTTCATTTCTTCAATGGATAAAATTTCTGACTCTATCGATTGGTTCGTTAGAAAAGTTTTCTTTGCCGCATCATATAAACCCTGCGCTTCTTTAACATTCCACTTTCCTTCTAAATACTCTGTTGCAATCTCATAGTCGAAAGTAAATTCGTCGACCACTCCACGAGTGCCATCAGCCATAATTATCTTCTGATTAGACAGAGTATATCGATACATGCGATTCACATCACCATTAGTCTTTTTTATCTCTTCTAATAAATGACCGCTATTCCATAATTCCCCAAACACCTCATACGACGTAGCGACATCTTCCTCATTATCGGAGATTAATTCCTGCTTACCGAGGTCTCGAAACACGTTGAAGTCGCCACCCATTGACATGTGCCTCACGCCAAAACTAAGTGACTTTATATAGCGAACTTTAATTAGTGTATGAGATGCAATAGAGAAAGGGTTTTCCTTGTCAGTAGTGTCTATTAGATGCATTGGGCGGATACCCAAGTGAGTAGCCGCTGCTACGGCGGATTCAGCATATGGACTATTCGATACCATCACGCCCATTGGCACATTTTCATCCTTCAACTTGAAGTCATAAGCTGCTACATCGTCAATACCGATATTTCTTTTATGATCCTTCGCATCAAAGTCTATCAAATGAGCATTGGTCGTTACTAAAGTGTCTACCTGTCTTCTGCCCGGCGTAATAGTAGAGGGCAGCTTTACGTTATCCCGAATGACTGCATAAGGATACAATTTGCGAACTATACCACTGACTTTAGCCTCATACCTCTTACCATCATTTCTTTTTCGTCTTCTAGGCATATACCAATATTACTACTTAACGAAACTTAGAATAGAATATTGCCCTGAAAGTACAAGCTCTTCTCTTTTAGTCGGAGGACATTCATTCTGTCGTAAAGCACCTTTGCCGCATCGCTTTCATCAGCAATCCAATAAAGTAGTTCGAGTAATAGCCGTTTATCTCGACCACAGTTGAAGAGTAGTAAAACGAACCCTGTTAGGGTTCGTTTTATATTGCATAACTCTATTGTCACTCCGACATCTGCGTAAAAATATGCTCGTCACCTATGCTCATGCCTTCGTATTCGGCAAGCCTTGCCCACTTGAGCGTTATGCCGACAAGTACGTACGCACCGGCGTGAATTTTGGCAATCGGCGGCAGCCAATCCGTGGCATTAACATGCAGTTTTGTCAGCCTGTTCATGGCGTCGTCAATAATTTGGGCATCCTGAATTTCCTCGGCCGTTCCTTGGGCTTGCAGGGTGCTATTTTCCGTAGGGTGAGTAATTGTCAGGCTGACGTGCTTATCCGCACGCAGGTTCTTATATTTTGCCGTGCCTGTTTTCGTAATGAAATATACCACAGGTTTGGAAATATCCGTGCACACGTATACGATTGCACCGTGCGGTGATCCGTCGAGGTTAATCGTACCCAGGGTTGCTATGGGGTTGGTGTCAATATACGACAGTATAGCGCTTCGTGCTTCAACGTCCGCATTCATTACTCCTAACTATACCACAAGCGTTTTACTTTTAAATCAAGGACGATCTCCCCAGATCAGAGCATATGTCGATTAAATTGGTAAATATAGTAATAATATGCTATAATATAACTGTTGCCGTTCCGCTACGGATGTTAGGAGCTGTCATGGGCAAAGCCACGACCGTTTTCATCGGCATGGGTGTAATTTACTGGATCATCTACGGCATCGCCATGGCCGTAGCGTTCGCGTCCATCGCCGCAGCCCTGGGCGCGATCTTTCTTATCTTTCTGGCCGTGGAGTTCATACGGTCGCCGAAACCGTCGGCATCGGGCTGGCTGATCTTCCTGATCGGCGCGGCGATACTCCTCACGGCCCCGTCGTGCGCGATGTACGTTGTGCTGGGCGGCCACACCACACTTGACATCAGCGTGATGTCAAAGACACAGCTCATGCTCACGTTCAGCTGTGGCCTGTGGTTCATACTCGACGTGGTGTGGACGTTCGGGCTTTACGGCTGGTTGGCAAAGCAAAACAAACGCAAGGCTGTCCAGTAATCACCATCCCCGCTTCCTCGTTGAGAGAAATACTCCGAGGAGGCGGGGTATTTCATTTCTCCACCCTGGAATGAACCGTCGCTTGGGCGTGAAACACAAACAGCGTCCTTCCGTTGGCATCGTTCACACCGTTTGCTTCGTAAGTGCTACGAGGCGTCGGGCGCGTCGACTTCCTGGCCAACCTGCGCTTCCATGTTCTGAATATAGTCCCGGGCGATTGTTTCGTTCCACATGCCACCGCCCGCTTTCACAATGGCGTCGACGTGATAGTCCACGGAGTCACTATCGTCAGTCGTGCGAGTATCGCGCGGAACCTCGCGGTCGCCCTTTAAGCGCCGCAGCGCCGCCTCTATCTTGGCCCGGGCCTCTTCTTCTGTCATAAAGCCTCCTCTTAGTTGCATTCACTACTCCCACTTCAAAGTTAACAAAAAAGGACGTGCCATACGCGACCGTCCCTTGGATTAGTTCATGATGCTTCGTCGTATTCCCATAGTCAGCTCCTTTATTGGTTGCTTATGGTTATGGTATTCATTATAGCTTGTTTGGAAGAACGTACAAAGGGGCAGGGGACGGCGATTCATTTTTTCAAAAATGTATTGACGCCGCGCGTTATGTCGTTTATGATGAAAATATGGTAGTTAACCAAATAGTTAAATATAGTTCAATAGAGGATCCGCTCAGCCTTATTTTCGCAGCGCTTGCCGACCCCACGCGCCGGTCTATTTTGGCACGGCTTCGTATAAGCGATGCAACCGTAAACGAGCTGGCCGAGCCTTTCGACATGAGCTTACCGGCAATTTCCAAGCATCTCAAAGTGCTCGAACACGCCGGGCTTATTTCGCGGACGCGCCAGGCCCAATGGCGTCCCTGCCGGCTGGAGGCCGAACCCATGAAGCAAGCAGCCGAATGGCTGGAATACTACCGTGGCCTATGGGAGGCCAATTTCGACAACCTCGATACCTATCTGAAACAAGTTCAATCTAATACATAAAGGAGCAACACATGACAACCACAGGAATTACCAACATCGAACAAAAGGACAATCAACTTATCCTCTCACGGGTATTTGACGCGCCAAAGGAGCTGGTGTTTTCCATGTTCACAGGCGACCATATCGCCAAGTGGTGGGGCCCGACTCACTGGCCGGTCAAGGTTAGTCACATGGACTTCCGCCCCGGCGGTGAGTGGCACTACTGCATGGTGGGTCCGGATGGGGAAGAAGCGTGGGGAAAAGCACTCTATGACGAAATCGATGAACCAAACAAAATCATTTACCGCGACGTTTTCTCGGACAAAGAGGGAAACGTAGACACTTCCCTTCCTCAGGGGCGGGTAGAGATACTCTTCGAAGATGAAGACGGCAAGACCAAACTGACTACCCGTGGCACGTACGAATCGGCCGATGCCGTGAATAAGCTGGTGGAAATGGGCATGCTTGAAGGTATCAAAGATACATGGGAGCAGCTCGACGACTTGCTACATAAAGCTCAGCAGTAGCACTTCCCTTTCCTCTGATTGTGAAAAAAGGTTGATATATTATCAACCTTTTTTCATGGAGGCAGTGTTTGAGTGGTCAATTAGCGAGCCGTCAAAATATACGTACAGCATGAAAAACAATACCGAAAGTTATACTTGTACGTTTCTTTAAAGTAGTTCATAATATGAATGCTTCCAGTGACCACTGGGAGCACCGAAAAAAGGAAGGAGCTACGGTAATGACCGTAGTTTTTGAAGGCCCGACTACCGCCGAAAGGCCTGTGCCGCTCACGGTCAACAAGCAGATGATCGACGAACAGCTTTGGGGGCGTTTGGTCCAGCGAATCGTGAGCGAGAGCCACGGCGAGATCAACGAAACCCTCGCAGTTCGCATCCTGGACCAAGCACTCGCGTTTCTGAAGTTGGTGTCGGAAAGCCCCAGGTGTCGGTTTGCGCCGTCACCCACAGTGGACATCAGCTGGCACACCTTCATCCTCTACACCCGGGAGTACATGGCCTTCTGCAAGCACCTGTGCCGCGCGTACTTCTGGCAGCAATTCCGTCAGGTCCTGACGAACCCTCGCCGGTGGACGCCATCCCGCGTTCGTCGACTCGTTCGACTCTATCGACGGACATACATCCACCACTCGCCGAACGATGTGCCGGGAGTTGACTACTCCAGCAAAGGTACGGGCGATACGGTCAGGGCCTTACGGGATCATGGCCTCATCGTGGATGATCTGCTATGGGTAAAGCAGGGTAATCCATGTGACGACAGTCACGACGAGGATTGCGACGTGGGCTAAACCGTCATCATCCTTCCCGTGGGAGCTATCGGTGCTCTATGTGTTCCCGCGGGAAGGATAGTCGCATAAACATTTCTGGAAAGTAGCATTGAATCTATGCTCATCCGTTTCATGTTTGTGCGACTTTTTATATTCTTTGTTCCTTGTTACGGATAATGCAGTTCGGCATCGGCCGGGCATGAACCCACGGTCACCTTGGTATCCTCGCTGGTGGTATGGTACACGATGTCGCCATAGTTGGTTGATACGCCCTCAAGGCAAAAACGGGTTGCCGCACCTACGCTAGTGGTAGTATATGGCGGCAGCGATACGTTTTGCTTGGGCACGCTAATAGGGAAGGTACCACCCTGTGCTATGAAATCGGTAATCATCGTTTGGGTCGCCGTGTTACAGGCCGCACCACAACTCAGCACTATATCACTCTGGGCAATAGTTGGCCCCTGCCACACAACGTTCGAAGAACTCGTTCCCTGTACATGTACATTATTGCCGGCAAATGAACACGAGGTGTTATAGGTGGTAGAACCAGATATTATGGGCATAAGGGCGTTGCAGGCATTAAGGAACAGCTGGGCGTTCTGGCTGGCAGTAAGGCCGCTGTATACACGAACCTGCCCCGCATTGGTACTCAGTTTTAGCGCCACACCATCCGAGGCGGCAAAATTCACGCCAGCAAGATTGGGCGGATAATCATCTTTAAAGTTTTGGTACGACTTCAGCCCGGTTGTGGCATTCAGCACGTCGTTCTGGACGTTCGAGTCGGAAACATGGCGCTGCCAGCCGGTATACGCCACGATAACGATGGCGGCAAGGATGGCAATAACGGCAATGACAATAAGGAGTTCCACGATCGTAAAGCCCACTCGTAATCGCTGCATAGTACTCGTATTGTACCACACGTACCGGTTGTATTAGCAGTAAGCTGAGAGACGGCGCAACTACTCACGCCTGCCACTTCCCTTCACTCCCGCGGAGGTTCGCTCAGCTTGCCTCCGAACGTCTGCTCAATGTACCCGGTTCTGCCACTTGCCCAATGCTGGATGACTTTGCCATAATGCCGGTCGTCTGACAGCACCTGGTCTTTGGTCACAAGCGCATACTCATCGATTTCGGTTGCCTGGAGCACCAGGCTATCAAGCGTCCCCATATCAAGCGGCGCCTTAAAGATAAACTGGTAGGTTTCAGCTACGTTGCTCTTGCGGTTTACCACGGCTACGAATTCCGCCGCGTCAATATCTACGCGAATACCCACCTCCTCAAGCGTTTCGCGTATGGCGGCTTCTTTCGGCGTTTCACCCGGATCGATAACGCCACCCGGGAACGTCCAGTACGGCTTGTAATTCGCCTTCACGATGAGCGCTTGCTGGGTACTATTTTCAAGGATCAAGGCGGCGCTTGAAACCCGGCGGGGCAGCTTGTCCATCCAATGCTTTTTATGTTTTGTATCAAAAAATCCCACTCGTTCTCCCTTTATTTCGCGTATTCGATCGCCCTTGTTTCACGAATGACGTTTACTTTAATTGTACCCGGGTATTGCATAGTGCTTTCAATTTTTGTGGCAATATCGCGCGCCAGTTTGATGGCGGAAAGGTCATCAACGTCTTTCGGACTAACGATCACACGGATTTCGCGGCCAGCGCTAATGGCGTAGGCCTTATCGATGCCAGGGAAGCTAGTGGCGATATTTTCAAGGTCGCGCATACGCTCGACAAAGTTTTCCGCGCTAATGTTGCGGGCACCGGGCCGGGCTGCCGAAAGCGCGTCACACACGCGGACGACAAGCGCTTCGGGCGTCGTTGCTTCAATGTCGTCGTGGTGCGCCTCAATAGCATGCACGATCGGCTCACTCATACCGTATTTGCGGGCAAGCTCCGCACCGATGTGGTGATGCTTGCCTTCTATTTTGTGCGTGACCGCTTTGCCGACATCGTGTAACAACGTCGCGATTTTGGTAACGCGCACATTTGCGCCGATTTCCTCGGCAATAAGCCCGGCCATGTGGGCCATTTCGGTGCTGTGCATCAGCACGTTCTGGCCATAACTGGTGCGGAATTTCAGCTCACCAAGCAGCTTCAGCATCTCGCGCGGAATGCCGGCCACACCGACTTCGCGGGCAGCGTCTTCCCCGGCCCGGATGACCTCTTTTTCGATTTGTTTCTGAGCCTTTGCCACCACTTCTTCAATACGGCCCGGATGGATACGGCCGTCCTTCATCAGCATTTCAAGGCTCAGACGAGCCACCTGGCGACGGATGGGGTCGAAGCTGGAGAGCACAATCATACCGGGCGTGTCATCCACCAGAATGTCTACACCGGTTTCGCGCTGCAACGCCTGGATGTTACGGCCTTCTTTGCCGATAATACGGCCCTTCATTTCGTCGTCGGTCAGCTTGATTGCCGTAACGGTCCGCTCCGCCGTCACCTCGCTGCTCATGCGCTCCATGGCCGTAACCAGAATGGTTTGGGCGCGTTCTTCGGCGTCTTCCACCGCTTCAGTCTGTAATTTGTTTACCAGGCCGACAAGGTCATGCTTTATATCACGCTCGGTCATTTGCATGAGTTTCTCGGCGGCATCCTTTTTCTTTAGGCCCGCGATTTTCTCGAGCTTTTCCTGCTGCTTGGTGCGGATGTCACGAATTTCACCTTTAAGCTCCTCGACTTCATCCTCTGCTTTTCGTAGTTTTTCAGCACGCTTATCAAGTTCGTCGAGCTTGCCAACAAGCGCTGTTTCACGTTCAGCCAGACGTGTCTCGGTTTTTTTCCATTCTTTGCGCCGGTCATTTTCCAACGTCAAGGCTTCATCTTTCGCCTTCAATACGATATCGCCAGCCTTCGCCTTGGCTTTTGCCAGCTCTTTTTCAATGGTACTTTTACCGGCACTTTCACGCCGCTTCTCATATACGACGGTGCCGCCAACGCCAAAAACTACCCCAAGCACTGCGGCAATTATTCCTTCTATCATCGTTTATCCTTTCTCCGACAAGCAGCCTCTTCTGTCACACAAAAATCAGTTACACGTAAGAAGACAAGGCTGCCATGGAAGTTTCAAAAAGTTTCATCAAAGCCTAAAAGTAGACTGATTTTATTGTAGCGCTTTTTACGTCGCTTCAGCAAGGCTATTTACGCGGTTTTGTGATATGCGCGTCACTGCCATAGAGTGGCAACACGATTTTTTCGTTTTCACCCGCCTTCAGTTTTTCCATGGCTTCTTGCTGCCATTTTTCGCCCGTCGTGCCAACGATAGGAAGATTCTCGCTTTCCGCAAGCGTATTCAGCACCGTCAAGCCGATACGCAGGCCGGTAAAGCTACCGGGACCGCGAAATGCCCCGATGGCGGAAATATCCTGCCAGGTTTTACCGTTCTTTCTCAGCTGTTCATCAAGGTAGCGAAGAAGGTTTTTAGCTAATTCTCGGTTGGCGTGCCACTCATCGTCATACCGCCAATCACCGTCGATAAACGTCAGTTTGCATACTGGGGTAGAGGTATCAAGAAGAAGTATCATGCCAGTCTCCTTACGACACGTTTGCTTTTGGGGCCGCCAGCAGTAATAGACAGCCGACGCGACGCTTCTCCCGTTGCTGTGATAGCAATCGTCACCCGGTCGGCTGGCAGTACGCCCGTCACCAGTTCCGCCCATTCTATAATCGTAATCGCCTCGGGGTCGTGCAGCGTTTCTTGCAGCTCGTCGGCCATAATGCCGGCGCCCGACAACCGATAAAAGTCGTAATGCGACAACCGAAGGCCGCTGAGCGTGTCGTACACGCGGTTAATCGTGAAGCTCGGGCTCTGCACGTCATCATCTACCCCTAAGCCGGCCGCAATTCCCTTGGTAAGCGTCGTTTTGCCTGCTCCCACATCGCCCACCAGCTCCAAAATATCGCCACCCGCAAGAAAGGCCGCCAAACGGCTGCCGAATGCCTTCATCTCAGCTTCGTTCCGCACCTCTATAATCATCTCCTTCATTATACCACCCTCTTCTTCGCTGGCACATCCTAGCAAAGTCGCGTATAGTAGAGCGTAAGCAGTATGCGTATTTCCGATGCCACAATCGTAAAGTTGCTCGAGCAGACCGGCAAGGTGTCACCCGAGCAAATCGACGAACTCAAAAAAGAGGGCGAGCGTTCAAGGCGTCCCTTGCAATCGCTGGCCGTCCAGAATAACTTACTCACTGAAAAGGCGCTCGCCCAAGCCTACGCGCAGTACGCTCAAATCCCATTCGTCGAGATCGACCCACGTGACATTCCCCATGATGTCCTGAACAGGGTGCCAGAGCGCATCGCCCGCCAGTACAACGCCGTCCTTTTTAAGGTGGATGAAGACGGCACGCAGCATCTGGCTATGGACGACCCTGATGACGTCCAGGCGGTCAATTTCATCCAGAAACAGATCGGGGAAAATATCAAACTGTATCTGGCTACCCGTAGTAATATCCTTTCTTGCCTTGAAAATTACCGTGGTGATGTCGACAAAGAGCTCAACCAAGTTATTGACATTCAGCGCGAGGATAGCGGCGAAGCGCAGCAGGTCACTGAGGCAGACCTGTCCGAAGATTCGCCAATCGCCCAAACCGTCAACCTTCTTCTTGAGTACGCAATCCGCAGCAACGCCAGCGACGTCCATATTGAACCGCGCGAAGAATACGTGCAGGTACGCTACCGCATTGACGGTGTCCTAAAAGAGGTGAACCGACTCCCAAAGAACGTTATGAACGCTCTGGTAAGCCGCATTAAAATTCTTTCCAACCTAAAGATCGACGAACGCCGTGTACCACAGGACGGCCGTTTTAAAATAAAGGTGGCCGGCAAACAATACGCCCTCCGTGTGAGCACCCTGCCAGTGGTAGACGGCGAGAAGGTAGTTATGCGTATTCTGGACGAATCCAACCAAGCCGTTACCTTGCAGGAGCTGGGCTACTGGGGCCACTCGCTTGAAGTGATTACCGGGGCGCTTACCGAACCGAACGGCATGGTGCTCGTCACCGGCCCGACCGGCTCGGGTAAGTCCACCAGCCTCTTCAGCGTGCTTACCATGCTGAATACCCCCGATGTGAACATCTCTACTATTGAAGACCCGGTCGAATATAAGATTCCCGGCGTCAACCAAACACAAACCAACCCGAAAGCCGGCATGACGTTCGCCAACGGCCTGCGCGCACTGCTTCGCCAAGACCCGAATATCATTATGGTCGGTGAGATCCGTGACGCCGAAACGGCCAACCTGGGTATTCAGGCGGCCCTGACTGGCCACTTGGTGTTCAGCACGCTCCACACCAACAACGCCGCCACCTCGCTGCCACGTCTGCTCGATATGGGCATTGAGCCCTTTCTCATTGCCAGTACGGTAAAGGCCGTGGTGGGCCAGCGCCTCGTGCGGCGGCTTTGCATGAACTGCCGCCAAAGCTACCACCCCGACCAAAACGAAACCGAAGCTATCGTTCACCTCTTCAACTTGAAACAAGGCCAAACGTTCAGCTTTATTCACGGCCTGGAAGAGCAGGCGCTCAAGCAAAACATTGGTGCCGATACGCCGCTTGGTACCACTGATGCCAGCATCCAGACCCTCTGGAAGGCCTCGCCCGATGGTTGCGAAGAATGCAGCCACACCGGCTACAAGGGCCGTGTCGGTATTTACGAGGTACTTGGCAACACCATTCCTATCCAAAAAATGATTATTGCCAACGCCACCAGCAACCAAATCCAAGACCAAGCCATTAGTGAAGGTATGATGACCATGCAAACCGACGGCCTTATAAAGGCCATCCGGGGCAATACTACCATAGAGGAAGTACTTCGCGTAACGAAAGAATAGCCCGCTATGCCTACGTTTTCATATGTTGCCACCAACGGAAAAAATGAGTCGGTCAAGGGGACTGTCGATGCCACTGACCGGACCGGCGCACTCGGTACCCTCACCAAGCAAGGGCTTCACCCCATCAGTATCAAACAGGCCAACCAAAAAAGTAGCTTCAGCCTGGATAATTTGCTGGGTGGCAACAAAGTCAAAGCCGACGATCTGGTTATTTTTACCCGGGAGCTCAGCGCTATGGTCAGTGCCGGCGTGCCGCTTCTTCGCGCCCTTAACTCTCTGGAACAGCACACCGAAAGCCAGATGCTGAAAAAAGTGCTTGGCTCGATCATAAAGGACGTGGAAGACGGCTCCCCCCTTGGCGATTCGCTTGCCAAATTTCCCAATACATTCAGCGACGTGTATGTGAACATGGTGCGCGCTGGCGAGGCAGCCGGTATCCTTGATGAAATCTTGAAACGCGTGGCATTGCAGCAGGAAAAAAACGCCACCATCCGCAAGAAGATTAAGAGTGCCATGACCTACCCGATGGTGCTCGTCTGTATCACGGTAATCGCCTTTTTCGGCCTGATGATCTTCGTTATTCCGCAGATTGGCAAAATCGTCAAAGACCTCGGTGGGCCAGATGCCCAGCTGCCAGCCATTACCCAGATCATGCTTGGCATTAGCGATTTTATGACCAGCTACTGGTACATCCTTATCCCTGCCATCATCGGAGCTGTCGTACTTGTACTGCGCTACATCAAAACGCCAAAAGGCAAAGCGCAGTTTCATGCGTTCGTATTGAAGGTTCCGGGAGTGAAAACCATTATCATGAAGGTGGCCGTCGCACGGTTCGCCCGTACGTTTTCGGCGCTTATCGGTGCCGGGGTTGCCGTGCTGGAGGCGCTCGATGTCACTTCCCGAGCAGTCGGCAATACCGTGTATGAAAAAGTTTTAGCCGATGCCATCAATGAGGTGAAACAGGGGGCAACGCTTTCTTCGGTCATTGAAAAAAGTCCGCTTTTCCCCGCTATCGTCCCCCAGATGCTCTCTGTTGGTGAGGAAACAGGGCAAACCGATATGGTATTGGTAAAGGTGGCCGATTTCTATGAAGAAGAGGTAGATGTAGCGATCGACGGCATCAGCGCCATCATCGAGCCGGTGATGATCGTCTTCATGGGCGCCATGGTCGGCCTTATTGCTGCCAGCGTCATGATGCCGATTGCCGGCCTGGCCAACCAAATTAAGGGATAGGCCCTCCAAAACTATACCGCTCATGCTACAATAGAAACAAACTATGTTAGTGGGCAAATAGTGGCAAAATTATTCTATAGAGACAAGCCGATCATTGGACTTGATATCAGTCAGACTGGTATCAAGGTGATGGCTGTTGATCCTAAAAAATGGCTGGTCACCGGCTACGGCTCGCTCGATCTCGACCCTGCCAAAGTACAGAAATCGATCGAAGGAGACGATCCGTATTTAGGAGAAAACATTCGCCTACTTCTAAAAGACAAGGTGATCGGCCAGCTGCCGAGCAACCACGTCGTCATCGGTATTCCCACTAGTCGCACCTTCTCCCGCACGTTCACCGTCCCGGTAAACGCCGAAGCCACGCTTGCCGACGCCGTAGAGGTAGAGGTAGATCAGTACATCCCCGTTCCGCTCAGCTCGCTTTATGTCGACTACGAGGTCATTGAACGTGACAAAGAAACACTTACTGTCATTATGTCGGCCGTTCCCCGCACCTTGGTCGATAGAAGTCTACGGGCCATAAAATCGGCTGACCTCCGCCCTATCATGATCGAGCCCAGTATTAATTCCGTTGCCCGCGTGCTTGAATTTACTGAGGAAGGTCATCTGCCCACGCTTATCATCGACATCGGGCCGGCCAGCACTGATATTGCCGTGCTCGACAAAGGGGCAATCCGAGTCAACGGAGGTCTTGGCATAGGCGGAAATACCTTCACGCTCGATATTGCCAAGAAGTTGAACGTGGCGCTCGAAAACGCCCATCAGCTAAAGGTATTGAATGGCCTCAGCGCTGGTCCGAGGCAAGCTAAAATCACCAGCGCTCTCCAGCCAAGCCTGCAGCGCATCCTTACCGAAACCCGCAAAGTCATTCGCTATTATAACGAACGCCTCAATGACAACCGCAAAATCGAGCAAGTACTGGTTGTGGGCGGGGGGAGTAACGTCCCGGGTATTGGCGACTATTTCACCAATGAACTGGTGATGGCCGCCCGGGTGGCAAGCCCATGGCAAAAGCTCGATTTCGGCCAGCTACCGCAGCCAAGCAAGCAGTTCCGGCCCCGTTATATTACCGTTGCCGGCCTTGCCAGCGTTGATCAGAAGGAGATGTGGAATGATTAATCTCCTGCCTCCCGGAGAAAAGAAGGAGCTTCGGGCTGCCCGTACCAACGTACTGCTTCTTCGCTACAACATTCTACTTGTTTGCTCTGTCGCATTTTTGGGGCTTGCTACGGCCGTCACGTATTTTTACCTTTCTACCACGAAAGCCTCCGCCGAACAAACCATTCGCGACAATGAAGCAAAAGAAACCGCCTATAGCACCACGAAGTCGGAGGCCACCGTATTCCGGAACAATCTCACCACCGCCAAGCAAATCCTGGATAACGAAGTCACGTACAGCAAGGTCATCATCAACATTGCGCAGCTTCTGCCAAGCGGTGTGGTGTTCAATAACCTGAATCTCGACGCCGGCACGTTCGGAACGCAAACTGCCCTTTCTCTAAAAGCAAAAAGTTACGACCGGGCCTTAGCACTGAAAAACGCGTTCGAGAACTCCCCCATGTTTACCGGCGTTCATTTCCAAAGTATTACAACGGCCGAAAGCGCTAGTGACGGATATCCTATATCCATCGAACTTAACGCGACGATCAAAAAGGACGCAGCAAAATGAAAAAATATAACCTCACCGCCTCCCGCTTTCGGCTTATCCTCATCTGCTCCCTGTTCATCATTGCCCTTATAGGGACAGCTATTTTCTGGTATACCGACGACTCACTCCGTAACTTTGCCGTGGACGTTAACCATACCTCGGTAGATGCGGGCGCAAGCCGTAACGACGTTCAAACCCTCCAACAGCTGCAAAAAGAACTGGCCGATAACAAGGATGTCGTTGATAAAGCCAGCAGCATTGTCGCCGAAAGCCAAAGTTACCAGTACCAAGACCAGATCATCCAGGACCTCAATGGCTATGCCTCAAAAGCCGGCGTCACGATCGTTGACATGAAATTCCCCGACAGTACCTCGGGGACGACAGCCACGCCGCAGACCCAAGGCTCATCAGCGGCCCAACAATCCACTAACGCGACAACAAAAATAAACGGCGTCAAATCGGTCACGGCCGATATCACACTGAAAAACCCGGTCAATTACAACAGCCTGCTTCGGTTTATCCAGTCGATCGAAATGAACCTTACGAAAATGCAGATTTCACGTATCAACCTTTCCAAAGACGCCAATTCCAACAACGTCGTGAGCGATGCATTAACCGTACAAGTGTACGTGAGGTAACGCGTATGAACAAAGATCTCAAACTAAATTTCAACGTTTCACCAAGAGCAATCAAAAGGGCATTGGTCAAATTTTTGCGCCGTTTTCATGTTGTGCTATTCGTTGTGGTGGTACTGGGTGGCGTGGCAATTGTCATCTTCATGCTCAACAGCATCATTGTTCGCTCAACGACGAGCGACGGCTACACACCACCTAATAACAATACCGACTTTGACAAAACGACCATGAAACGCATCGAAGACCTCAAAACACGCGATCAGAGCGACAATTTCTCACTTCCGAGCGGTCGCACCAACCCCTTTGTTGAGTAGCAACGAAAAAACGTTTATACTAAAAGTATGTTAATCCCCGGATCTAGACTCATTGGCGCACCAGTAATGGGCCTTCAGACCGGTAGTGAGCTTGGACGCCTTTCCCGGGCTGTTATCGATCCCGCCACGCTGAAAATCCTCGCCTATGAGGTAACAGGGCCAATGCTTGATCTCCACCCCTCGCTACTGCGGATTGCCGACGTCAGGGAATTCAGCGATATCGGCGTTATCGTCGACTCAAGCGATGAATTTGTTTCACCTACCGATGTTATAAAGCTGGGTGAAATTTACGACCTTCGCTTCCAACCCGTGGGCATGCAGGTGCTCGACGAGAAGAAACATAAATTAGGCAAGGTCGAAAGTTACACGATCGACACATCCAGCTTTGTCATCCAGCAACTCAGCATAAAGCGACCATTCTTAAAAAGCTTCAACGACACCCAGTTGCTCGTCCACCGTACGCAAATTACCGAAATAAACGACAAAGCTATCATCGTTCACTCCGAGAGGCAACCGACCGAACCGGTCATAGACACTGTACGGGACCATGCCGCCTATGTTAACCCGTTCCGTAAGCCGGCTGGTCCGCAAGCAGAACATAGCGACCACCGTTAGTCGTTTTCTCTCAATGCCTGCTTGATATCGTCGTAGGAAAAACCCTGTCGCGCCAGGTACTGCATAAGCTTCTGATCATCGGGGTAGCGACGGCGTTTTTTGGCAATTACCTTGGCAAGTTCATCTTCGTCGCTTCTTGAAGATTTGGCCAAATATTTCTCAACGATGGATTGCCCTACGCCCTTCGCTCGAAGTTCGGCTGTTAATTTACGCTTGCTCGCCCCTTTTACAAGGCTACGGTTTTCCACCCAATAGCGCGCGAATGCCTCATCATCGACATAGCCTTTTTCTGCCAGCCTTTCATACACCCGCTGAGTGATTTCCATAGCCACACCCTTACGCAGGTTCCCGTCTTTGCCACGTTTATCCAGTGTTTTCCTGTATAAATAATCCTGTACTTCCTTGGCACTATGCGGCCGCATCAAACAATATTCAAGCGCCCGAGTATACACTTTCCCAAACTGACTCTCGACCTCCAGGTCCGTTAGCTCTTCTTCGGTATATTCTCTGCCGATCCGAATACCCAGCTCAGCCACCTGCGTCACATCAAGGCTAAACCGGTACGCCCCGTCCACTATGACGTTCACGCGATTCTTATCTTTTTGCTGCGCCGTAATGGCAGTAATCTTCATATCTTTAGTATAGCCGTCCCAAAGTCTATTTGCATTAACCCCTGGTAACTCCCCGTCCAGCCTAGTTTACTTCAGGCCGGACGGGGACGACAACAAAGGCTACCTTGCATCCGTAAGCTTGCTCACCTCAGTAGACAGGAACCACGCCACTGTACGGGCGATCCAATCATCTTCGGCTTGAGTGAAGCCGGAGACACCTACGAGCCACCGATTCGACTCAGTACCGCCATACGCCGCGCCACCCCAGGGGAAGTCACCCCAAGGATACGGGTTCTCTGGATCGTCAACGCGCCCTTCGACTTCGTCGCAGAAGTAATTAATAAGATGCCCCTGCCTCATCGCGAAAGTGTCAAAGCCTTCTCTAGCCGCCGCCCGCATTTTGCGCACAGCGTTTGCAAGGTAGTATTGCCGCCTGGCTCCATCGCCAAGTGCAAACCCAACGAGTTGCTGGGGGTTATCCCAAACTGAAGCATATGTCCCAGAGTAGATTGGATCTGCCACGACCACACCATAGCTGCTATTATTACGGAGTAATCCCACGTTTCGCCAGTCTTCCAGCGAATGACGGAGTAACAGCCGCACTTTCTCGGCAAGATCGATCCCCTTGAATACATATCCCTTCGGAAACTTCATCTTCGCCAGGTTGACCGGGCTACTCATGTCTACTCCCTATTGTCGGTCTCATGGAGACATTTGTATACTATAGCCACATGCACGATTGCTGTCAAAATAAATACGGCCCCGAAAGGCCGTATTTATTTTACTCGTTGTTCTATTATTCCTCGGCGGCTACCTTTTCACGAACCTTCTGCTCAATTTCAGTCAGCACGTCAGGGTTTTCCTTCAGGTATTTCTTGGTTGCCTCGCGTCCCTGGCCGATCTTCGCGTCGTTGTAGTCAAACCATGCGCCAGACTTACCGACCACGCCATGCTGTACGGCTAGATCAAGAACATCACCCGTTTTTGAAATGCCTTCGTTGTACATGATATCGAATTCCGCCACACGGAATGGAGGGGCAATTTTGTTCTTCACGATCTTCACCTTGGTACGGTTACCGATGATCTCTTCGCCCTCCTTAATTTGCCCGGTGCGGCGAATGTCCATACGGACCGACGCGTAAAATTTCAAGGCGTTACCACCGGTCGTCGTCTCCGGATTGCCGAACATGACGCCGATTTTCATGCGGATTTGGTTGATAAAAATAACCGTCGCCTTGCTTTTGTTAATGATACCCGTCAGCTTACGTAGCGCCTGACTCATCAGGCGTGCCTGAAGCCCCATGTGGCTGTCGCCCATTTCACCGTCGATTTCCGCCTGTGGTACCAGTGCTGCCACCGAGTCAACCACGATAAGATCGACTGCGTTGGAGCGCACCAGTGTCTCGGCAATTTCCAGTGCTTGTTCACCGTTGTCTGGCTGGCTCACGAGCAGGTTGTCGGTATCAACGCCCAGCTTCTTGGCATAGCTTGGGTCAAGCGCGTGCTCGGCGTCGATGAACGCCGCTGTACCACCCTGCCTTTGGATTTCCGCAATCGCGTGCAGCGTCAGCGTGGTTTTACCCGAGCTTTCCGGCCCGTAAATCTCAATGATACGGCCCTTGGGGTAGCCGCCGCCCAGCGCCAAATCAAGGCTCAGCGCGCCCGACGGAATCAATTCCACGTTTGCTTTATGCGCTTCGCCCAGCTTCATAATCGATCCGTCACCAAATTGTTTGGTGATTTGGTCCATTGCAAGGCCAAGGGCTTTCAGTTTTCCTTCATCGGTGGTGGCTTTTTCAGCCATAGCAGTTTTCTCGGTCTTTTTAGCCATAATTCCCTCTCTTTATCTCTTTCTATTATATAACTTTTGCCGCCTTCTTACTACTCGTTTCACTACGTGTTATAATGAAAAACAATGAAACGATCTCACGGCTTTACGGTTATTGAACTTATTGTTGTTATTGTTTTCGTCGCTGCCGCCGCCACGCTTTTGTTTATTCAGCGCAATAATCTGCAGGCATCACACCGCGACGACCAGCGAAAAACGGCCATCAACGCCATGTACTATAGCCTTGAGGAAGTTTACTATGCCAAGAACGGCTTCTATCCTTCTAAAATCGATAGCAAGACGCTTCCGTCCGTCGACCCGGACCTTTTTACGGATCCTGATGACACCCTTATGAACGAGACGGGTGCCGAGTATCATTACACCGGCCTTAATTGCGGTACCGATAACCACTGCAAGAGCTATAAGCTCACCGCGGACATGGAGCGGGAAGCTACGTATACGAAGTCAAGCCGTCACGATTAATTTGACTAGTCGTTAATAACCGGACGACCGTTCTTAAAGGCTTCGACCGCATTGTTCAGCGTTGCAATTTCCTCTTTCGGATTAGCCACATAGGTAAAGCGGTACGTTGTTTCGTCGCCTTCCGTACTAAGGCGGATCGAGCCGTAATTGAAGAGATTCTGCATAATGCCTTGCTGGGTAAAGCTGGCGTCCTCAATATTTACCAGGCTTACCGTTTGCTCCAGGCGTGAGAAAAGACTGGCTTGGATCTCCTGAATGACGCTTTCATTCGTAAGGAAGAATTTATTATTACGGTAAATCCACACCGCGATGTACCCAAATACCGCCACAAGCAGCGCGAGCAAACCACCAAACAGGTAGACGGCTCCGTAGCTAAGATCGAACAGACTAAACGATTCCGCGATGGCCCGAAGGTTTACCAGACAGGCAATGATGAACGCCACGACCAAAATAGTCAGGGTCACCGGTGCGACCAGCCCAATCGGGTGGCGGCGTACCGCGCTAATGACAAACTCGGCTTCGCTCAGGTTCAAAAATGGGTATTCTTTCATGGATTGTTCATGACGCGTTTTTACCGCGTCGGAAATCGGTTGCTCAACAGGTTCGATTGCACGGCTAAGATGAACGAACTGTGGTGCCGTCTGTGGATTCGGGTTAGGCGTCGGCGGAGCCGCATAGAGGGGGCGGCCTTGGGCATCGTAGGCAACCGGCTGCGGTATATTATTCTGGTCGCTTGGCTGGGCTTTAGAGGAGGTATCTGGCGTTGGTTGCTGATCCATATGTTTATTATACTACAGCAACTCCTGCTGATTTACCGAGGGCTGCTTACCTAAATGCTTGTATGCTTTTGGCGTCACGCGGCGTCCACGAGGTGTTCGCTCAATGAAGCCAAGCTGCAACAGGTACGGTTCGTAAAAATCTTCAATCGTGGTAGCTTCATCACCGGTCAGCGCAGCAATCGTTGTCAATCCCACCGGGTTGGCACCGTAATTATCGATGATGCTTTCCAGCAGATGGCGATCAGCCGGATCAAGTCCCAGTTCGTCTACCTCCAGAAGCTCCAAAGCCTGCATCGTCGTCATGCGGTCGATAATACCGTCGCCGTTCACATCGGCATAGTCCCGTACTCGCTTCAGCAAGCGATTGGCGATACGTGGCGTCAGCCGGGCCCGAGTCGAAAGCAGCGCGGCTGACTCTTCATCCATTTCGCTTTCCAAAATAGCAGCTGCCCGGCGAATGATATGGCCAATTTCTTCCGGTGTATAAAATTCCAAGCGGTGAATGTGACCGAACCGGTCGCGAAGGGGGGCTGCCAGCGCACCGGTACGGGTCGTCGCGCCCACCACTGTAAATTTCGGCAAGTCCAGCCGCACGCTGCGTGCCGCCGGGCCTTTACCAATCACGATGTCGAGTTTGAAATCCTCCATAGCACTATACAAGACTTCTTCAACCGTTCGGCTTAACCGGTGGATTTCATCGATAAACAGCACGTCGCCGTCGCTGAGGTTGGTAAGAATGCTCGCAAGATCGCCGGCGCGCTCAATCGCCGGCCCGGCCGTCACCCGGATATTACTGCCCATTTCATTGGCAATCACGCTTGCCATGGTCGTTTTTCCAAGCCCCGGAGGACCATATAGCAGCACGTGGTCAATCGGCTCACCGCGTTTTTTTGCCGCATCAATCGCCAGTTTCAGATTCCGCTTCAGCCGCTCCTGGCCAATATACTCTGAAAAATTTTGAGGCCGAAGGCTTACCTCTATCATCTGTTCATCGACGTCTTCATCGTGAACGGTGGTGTCAACTATTCGTTCAACTGCCATAATGGTTCTGCTTATTTAAGTATAACAGCAGTCCGAGCTAATTGCGAAATGTTGTTTATAATTCAGCAAATGTAGTATGCGGCTAAACTTCTTTGTTTTCAATCTCGCGCTGTACGAGTTCGCGAAGCACTTCGGCTTTTGTTTTGCCGGTTTTAAGGGCTGCCCAGCGAAGGTAGTTATAAATGGCACGGTCGATAAAGAAATTGAAGCGCATGTCCTTTGTATTGATATCGTTGTCACTCAAGAACTTTTCCAAGATTGTCGGGAGCGTTTTATTGCTATAGCTTGCCCGCTGCACCCATGAGTCCACCACACCAGTCGCAAATGCATCAGTTTCAGCATCCTCATGGCGAAGCAGAAGCGTTGGTTTTTTCTGCTGAACAGCGACTGCCACCTGATACCCGACACCAAAACTGTTATAGCTCGTCTCGGCTATAACGATGTCTGCCTTGGCAATATTTTCCAAGTTAGAAGCATAGATCTTCGCCCAATCGACCGGTGCACCGCCTTTTGCGACTCGTTCCTCGTAAACTTCGTCAACCCAGTTGTCGACTATATCGTGTCCATTTTTACGGACAGTATCCATTATTGACCGGATCGCATCAACGTTGTTTAAAATATTACTCTTCGACGCGATAATATGGACATTTATCATGGCTCTCATTATTGCACTAAACAGTAAAAAATACAAATTTTAGATCGCTACGAATAAAAATATTTAAGCTTTGACAGCCAAAGAAAAGGCTGCGGCGCATGCACTTTTCTAAAATAGAGATCGCCGAAATCCGCACGATCTGGTGCATGATATTGCAGCTCATATCCATTCTTTCCAAGCAGTTTAACGAGCCCGTTTTTTATTTCCTGGCTATGATATTCGAGAACAACACGGTCAACCGCCTCTAATGCCCGGACGCTCGACCGAAGAACCTCAAGCTCACCACCTTCGATATCTATCTTGAGGAGATCGACATGAGAGAGGCTATACGACCCAATTACATCTGCCAGCGTAATCGTGCGGACAGGCAGTTTTACCACTCGATCCGCTGCACCCGACATAAAACTAGTGCTCGTGATTGACATGGTGCCAATGCTGGTAACCTGTGGAAGAATGTTAAATTCAGAGACACCTCGCGAGCTCCATATAGCACTGTTTACCGGTATAATCTTATCTTCAAGTCCATTAGATTCAATGTTCTTAACTAAGAATTTGTAAGCAATGGGATTAGGTTCAATTGCCACTACCTTTGCGCCCGTTTTTTTAGCCATGGCAATTGCATAATACCCCTCGTTCGCTCCAATGTCGACAATAACGGGATGATCAATCACTTCAAAACCAGGTGCCTGCTGGTGCTCTTTGTTTTTAAAGATATGAACAAAAATATGAGCAATTGAGTGTCCGGTAGCGCGACTGGTATGGAAGGTGCCTTGGCGTAAATGGAGCTCAAACTCCTCTTCACCCTGTGTAATAACACCGTTTTCGAAAAATTCCCTTTCGTCCTTCTCGATCATCTCAATAATACCGAGGGTATGTTTATCAAGGGCTTGTTCTTTAAGCCACTTAAAATCGCTATCGCCGCGTGGCCTGTTCTTTTGCGCCACATCTTCACTATCTGCTGTCATGATTTCTCATACTTTTCCATCTAGGCCCACCTCCCTATCAGGTATTACATTATACCACTATGTGTATGATATGTATATGTTTGATACGCTATGACTTAAGCGCCTGCGTCACCCTATCCGCAGTTGAAAGATCTGTCGGGACGCCTTCCAGGGCTTGAGAGGCATCGGCCAGGCTGTATCCAAGCGCCATAAGAGCTTCCAGGGCTTCGTCGGCGTGCGCAATTTGTTGCGAAAGGCCAGTGTTACCGACGTCGGTGCGAAGCGCAGGGCCAACTTTATCTTGCAGGTCGACCACTACCCGTTCGGCAATCCGTTTGCCTACTCCACCAGCTTTGGTAATGAACGCGCTATCGCCGCCGGCAATGGCGTTCCGGATGATTTCACTATCGCCTAGACTAAGAATGGCCAGCGCCGCTTTTGGCCCGACGCCCTGTACAGTAATAAGCATTTCGAACAGCTTTTTAGCAGCCAAACTTGTGAAACCGTACAGTTCCTGGGATTGTTCCCGGATATGATGGTACGTATAAAATTTCACCGGCTCGTTCAGCAGGGCTTTTTCGTAATCGCCAAGCGCGACGGCCACTTCGTAGCCCACCCCATGGACATCGACAATAACCGACGAGTTAAATTTTTCCGCGACAGTACCAGAAACGTGTGCAATCATGTCTCTATTATGCCACAACTATGGCGTTGTCGTACCACCGCCCGGAGGTGTTGTAGTGCCGCCCGTGCCACCGGTTCCGCCATTTCCACCCGAACCAGTACCTCCGGTGCCGGAGCCTCCGGTATTGCCCGTACCCGAGCTACCCCCCGAACCGTTCGTACCTCCGGTCGAACCATCACCAGTATTCGTGCCGCCTGATGAGCCGTTGCCGGACGATGAATTGCTGTTCGACGAATTATTTTCAGTCGTATTACTATCGCTTTCAGGCTTATTTTCAGTCGTCGTCTGCTGCTTTATTTCACACGTAGCAGTCGGGAGCGCAGTGGAAAGGAAGTATTCGCTGTAGGTACCGCTGCCGCTGGTGTTCGCAATGCCGCCGTTGCTTGAACACACCGGCTTCTGCACGATACCGCTTGGTATCGTAAACGGCGTATTCGCCACGCCCTGCAGTGCCTGCTTCATTGTCTTCACCCAAATCGGGCCGGCCATGCCGGAGCCACCGTTTAACATGGTAGCGTTATTGTTGTTACCTACCCATACGCCCACTGCCAACTGCGGGGTGTAGCCAATCGTCCAGGCGTCACGCTGGTCATCGGTTGTTCCTGTCTTGACAGCGGCGGTACGGCCAGAGACAGTAAGGGAAGAGCCGAAAATGCCCGCCCGAGCGCTGTTATCGGAAAGAATGCTCGAAATCAAGTAGGCGCCTTGCGGAGTAATCACCTCTTTGCTCGTTTGGTGTGAGGTAAAAATGGCTTTGTTATACTTATCGTTTACCTGTTCAATCGTGGTTGTGCCATACTGCTGGCCTTGGTTGGCGAACGCGGCGTAGGCGTTCGTCATCTGCAGGAGCGGCGCTTCGGCCGCGCCAAGCGCCAAGGATAGCCCGTAGTTCTTGTTGGCATCAATGCTTGTGATACCCATTTTGTTAGCCTGTTTTACGGCATTATCCACGCCGAATTTCTGCATTACCTTTACCGACGGAATATTCAAAGACCACGCCAACGCTTTCCGGGTCGTCACATTGCCATGCCACGAGCGGTCGGCGTTAAGCGGCTTGTAACCGTTGAAATCTGTTGGTTCGTCCGCAAAAATGGTTGCCGGCGTAATGATGCCTTCTGCCATGGCTTCGCTGTAATAAATCGGCTTAAAGCTCGATCCCGGCTGGCGCGCAGTCGTTACCATGTTTACCTTGCCCCAATCGGCATTATTGTAATCGGCACTTCCCACTAAGGCTCGTATTTCACCGGAAGTAGGGTCGATCGCCACGCCGCTGGCATTCGAGCCACCATTACGCTGAATGTACGCCATGTTGCTATTGATATTGGCGGCAAGCTGGCGCTGCAAATTCAAATCCAGCGTGGTTTTTACCTGGTAGCCAGAACGTAGTACAAGCGCCTTACCCTTCTCTGTATCACCATTGCCGTATTTGTTATAGAGTTCATCGAGCACCATTTGAGCAAAGTGCGGCGCCTCACTATCGGTCGACTCGTCCTTTACCGGCGCGTACGCCAAGACTTCTGCCGCGGCTGCGTTCTTTTGGTCGTTCGTAATGTAGCCGTTGGTGACCATGCGGCTAAGCACCGTAGCCTGGCGTTCTTTAGTATATTCGGGGTTGCCGAGCGTGGGAGAATAGGCATTCGGTGCCGGCAAAATACCGATCAGCGTAGCACTTTCCGCGAGGTCAAGGTCTTGTGGCGCTTTGTTGAAGTAAAACTTGGCCGCTTCCTCAATGCCAAAGACGTTGCCGCCAAAATACGCGGAATTCAGATACATATCGAGAATTTCATCCTTGCTATAGCGCTGTTCAATGGCAACGGAAATAGCAAGTTCCTGGTATTTGCGCAAAATCGTCTGCTGTTCGCTCAGCAGCGTATTCTTAGCCAACTGTTGGGTAATAGTCGAACCACCACCGGTAATACTCCCGGAAGAGACATTATTAAAAAGTGAGCGCAGAATACCGGAAACAGAGAAGCCGCTGTGCTTGTAAAAGTCTTTGTCTTCCGATGCTACCGCAGCATGCTCGACATTATCGGAAATAGCCGTCAGCGGTACCATTTCGCGGTGCTGGGCCCGGCCGGTGCTATAAATGGTAGTACCATTTTTATCAGTCAGCACAATCCCTGTATTATTCCGGTTCATCAGCCGCTCTTGATCGGCAATATCGTTGTAGTAGTAGATATATGTCGCGATAGGAACGATGACGAGGAATGCCAGCAGAGGGCCAGCAATAAGGAGTGTTTTCTTGGTTTTCGAAAGCCCCTTGAACCAGCGCCAAAAGCGCTTGGTCGAGCGTTTGGTTTGACGTACCGGCCCCACTTTTCGGGTGTATATTCCTTGACGAGCCATGTGCCAATATTATACCAGATTTGTCACGTTTCAACCTGAGATTCGCCTTCCGCCTCCTGTGCTTCGCGCATAGCCTCCAGGAATCGGGCGGGCGTTTTGTGCCGTCTGGCCGGCTCACGTTCAAGCGCACTTTTAAACACGCTGCGCACCGGCTTCGATAGTTCCGGCGCCACTTGCGCCGCATGCCATTTTCGCCAGGCGTGCGTACGGGAACGAAGCGGGAAGCGGGGGAATGGTAACCGGCCGGAAAGCGCCACATGGGCCAAGACCGCCGCCCGATACGTTGCCGCGCGTGATGTCAGCTCGCCATATCCTGGAAATTCTTCGGGCGCCATCGTTTCCCACGTGCCGCGCTGATCATTGAAAAACCAGCGGTCCGGCACATGGGAAAAAACGGTTGCCTCAAAATCAACCAATACCGCCTTGCTCCTTGTAAAAATGATGTGCTCCAGATTCATATCTCGGTACAGCGCGCCGCGCGCCAGTAGGTCCATTTCGGCTGCGACATACTGGCCAAGACGCAGCTTCACGTCATCCCATGACCGTTCTCGTGCTGTCCAGTCTTCCTTCCAATCCAACCACTGCTTGGCGTCTTCCCCCTCTATCCGCTCCATGAATATATCTACGCTCTCATTCTGCGTCACGGCATGATATAGCTTCGGCACATGCGGCGATTCCTGTAGCGCGTCCAGAATAGGCCACTCATTTCGTAGGCGATCGTATCCCGCCAGACTAAGACTCGACTTCCTTACAACGTTCTCACTTATTTCTACTTGTACATCGTCGGATAGCCGTTCGTTCATACGCGGGTCATCATAGAGTGGGTAATGGCGGCCGCCAGTGCATCGGCACAATCGTCCGGCTTGGGCACTTCCTTCAGGTTCAAGTGCATCCGTACCATTTCCTGCACCTGCTTCTTATCGGCCTTGCCGTATCCCGTCAGCGTTTGTTTTATTTGCATCGGCGTATATTCGGCAATTGGCAGCCGGGCTTTTCGGCCCGTTAACATAGCCACGCCGCGGGCTTGTGCGACGCTAATGGCCGTGGTGACATTGCGGGCAAAAAACAGCTGCTCTATCGACATAACGTCCGGCTTGGTTTCGGCAATAATATCTGTCAGGCCGTCAAAAATTTCCTCCAGCCGCTCATCTATCGGCGTATGTGCGGGTGTGGTAATAACGCCCGCCGTTACCATGCGCGCCTTGCCCTTTACTATATCGACCACACCGAAACCCAGAATGCCGGTGCCCGGATCGATGCCAATGATTCTCATATCACTAGTATACGATACTTGCCGTTGCTCTTTTCACGAACTGAGAATATACTGAATTTGTAGAGTGTAACTGGAGTTGAGCATGAAAAATATTAAAAACTGGTTTAACGGATTGACCACCGCGAGTAAAGTCACCTTGGTTTCAGTTGTCGCTGTACTATCCCTTGGTACTATCGGAGCAATGGCACAACCTGGACAAGCTTCCAATCAGCCAACTCCTACTCCAGCAACTCAAGCCTCTAAATCTCAATCTAAACTCGAAACAAAAACACTCACAACGACTGAAGCTATTTCTTACACCTCTTCTACCATAGAGGATCCTAATCTAGCCCAAGGCCTTACTGAAATACGCACGACCGGAGTGAATGGAGTACGTACACGCACCTTTGAGGTTACCTATACAGATGGTACGGAAACAGCCCGCAAAGAAACAAAGAATATTATTACAACCGAGCCAGTCAATGAGGTTATTGCAAAAGGTACTAAGGTTCCCTCGCCACCAATTGTTCAGGCTCAACCATCACAGCCATCATGTCCCAATGGGACTTACGTAAATACTTACGGGAACACAGTCTGTAGCCCATATGAATCGAGCGGTGTGCCAGCCGATGCGAGTGCTCAATGTAGCGATGGTACATACAGCTTTAGTCAGAGCCGTCGCGGAACTTGTTCCGGTCATGGTGGCGTAGCGAAGTGGCTATAAATAAAAAGCTCCTTATATGCATATTGTCCATATACCTTACCGTGGCAATATTATCCTTATACACTGCCCAAGTTTCTGCTTATAATCTCTATAACTGTGACGACTTTGCAACTCAAGAAGAGGCACAGGAGGAATACGAGAGCACGTACGGCGACCCCAACTACTTGGATGGTGATGATGATGGTATTGCGTGTGAATCACTTCCATCAGAAGCTGATTATTATGATCACGAGGAAGACATTTATGATAGCGAGCCAGCCTCTTATGCGCCCAATTCAACCCCGGATGCCTCCTCCTCTTCAGTTGACACCAATCTGAATAGCAGCAATGATTCTTCATGGAGTTGGTTTGGCTGGGGAATAATTATCATATGGATTGGTAGTGCGATATATTCAGCCTGGAAGGATCGTTAACGAGAGGCTATTCAAGTCCTGCGGTAATATCCGCATTCGTGTGCACGTTCACAACATCGTCAAGATCGTCAAGCGCATCGAGCAACTTCAGCACCTTGCGTGCCGTTTCCTCGTCGGCTACTTCCACCGGTGCGTTCGGAACATACTGCAGCTCGGCGTCTTTTACTTCCAGTCCGGCGTCTACCAGCGCGGAGCGCACTTTCGCCAGGTCTTTTTGGTCAGCGTATACCGTAATGCCATCGTCTTCTTCCACTGCGTCTTCCGCGCCGGCGTCCAAAATAGTAAGAAGCGCGTCTTCGCCGGTAGCAGCCACGCGGATGACGCCTTTGCGCGCGAACTGAAAAGCCACGCTACCCGGCTCGGCCATGTTGCCGCCGTTTTTCGTAAATGCCGTGCGGACTTCGGGGTAAGTACGGTTTTTGTTATCTGTTGCAACTTCTACGATAAGGCCGATGCCGCCAGGGCCATAACCTTCATAGGTTGCCTCTTCCAAAACAGCCGCGTTTTTGTCGTTCACGCGGTCGATAGCGCGCTGAATGTTCGCATTCGGCATGTTCGCCTGCTTGGCTTTTTCAATGGCAAGCGCCAAGGCCGAGTTCATCGTTGGGTCGGTACCAGCGCGCGCCGCAATAGCAATTTGGTTGCCGATTTTCGTAAAAACAGCTCCGCGTTTGGCGTCTTTGGCACCTTTTTCGCGCTTGATAGTTGACCATTTACTGTGTCCAGACATAAGAATCTCCGTTTAAGGCCGGTATGAATTTTCTTTATTATAACAGATTATACTAAAAAATTACAGAGAAGGGGGAAGGGTTAGAGCATCGATGCAACTTTTACATGCTTCTACTCGCCATCAAGCCACAGCTATGGCATAATAAGAATGTTCTAAGTCAGTAATAGTGTTAAATTGCGCAATATTGTTTGTGCGGTTGTGCCGTAAAATGGGCACCGTGCGACAAGTAGTAGGCACAACCTATTACTGGCTTAGAACACCTAGTACGGTGTCCTTTTTATTTTCGGGACGCTTTTAATAACCAACAAGGAGGTGTCCCAAATGGACAAAAACAACAAACCTAAAAAAGCCTGGTACAAGCGTGTCTGGGTGTGGATTGGCATCATTGTAGCACTTGCCATCATCGGTAGTGCAAGCGCGCCGAAAGACACGCCGAAAGTAGCCGATACGTCCGTACCGAACTCTACTACACAAGCAGACAAACAAACTGTTTTTAAAGCGGGAGATGTTATTGAGTTTGAGAGCAAGAAAGTGACTGTCACTTCTGTTGAGCGTAACTGGAATAGTGGCAATGAGTATATCACCCCCGAAAGCGGCAATGAGTTTGTAAAAGTACAGGTATCAATTGAAAACAACTCGAGCAGCGAAGCCTCATATAATACCTTTGACTGGAAACTGCAAGATTCTAAAGGTGTTATTAAAGATGTAGCCTCAGTGGCTTTTTCAGTTGATGGGGCACTGAGCAGTGGCGACCTTGCACCAGGCGGGAAAGTAGCAGGCTTCCTCGTATTCGAGGTCCCAACAGGTGACACGGCTCTTACGTTGCGCTATAGCCCATCTTTCTGGTCAGATAAGAAGGTAGAAATAAAACTTTAGAATTTAAATAGTAACTGTATTTAATTTGAGGCGGGGGTCCCAATGGTTCAAAGAACCCCCGCCTCCGTCCGGCTACTCGTCGGCATACAGGAAATCCCAGGTTAATGGGCTGTTCTGCACTTTACCTTTCGTGAACACGAACTGGCCCAGACCCAGCTTGCCGTAGCGGAAGCCGCCGGCCGAACCGGCCAGCCAGAAGTCGCGCATGCGGTAGAATTCCTCTCCGCTTAGATCGTCGAATTTTCCATTGAACATGGCAACGATCTTGGCCTTGCACTCGCGGTGACGTTCACGCCATAGATCCAGTGTTTTGGCATAGTGCTGCGCCAAGTCTTCCCGGTGAACCGAGTGGAAGCTGTGCTTTTCAAGCTGCTTCTCGATTTCGCTGACAGTCGGCAGATAGCCACCCGGGAAAATGTATTTATCTACCCAAGCGTCCGTTGGCCGAGGCCGCTGCTGCGTGATGGTGTGCAGCACCGACACGCCGCCGGGCACCAGCAATTCGTTCACTTTACCGAAGTACTGGCCGTAGTTGTCCTTGCCAACGTGCTCGAACATGCCGACGCTAATGACCCGGTCGAACTCTTCTCCCTTCAGGTCCTGGTAGTTCATAAGCCTGAACTTCACTTGCTCGGCCACCCCTTCGCGCTTGGCTAGCTGCCGCGCGTATTCCAGCTGCTCTTTGCTAAGAGTAATTCCCACTACCTCCGCGTCGAATGCAAGTGCCGCGGCCACTGCTAGATGGCCCCAGCCGCACCCGATGTCGAGCACCTTCAGGCCCTTTCGCTCCTCAAGCCGCAGCTTACGGAGCAGATGGGTGATCTTCTGGCGCTGCGCTCGGTCGAGCGGGTCGTCCGCCATTTTGAAATAGGCGCACGAATACACCATGGTGTCGCCCAGCAGTAGTTCGTAGTACTCGTTGCCTACATCGTAGTGATGTTGAATGTATCCCTTCTGCTTACTCTTGCGGTTGGGTGCCTTCAGGTACGGCTGCCGATGGTCGGTACGTAGCGTGTTCTTTGCCAACAGTTTGAAAAACTGTGGCAGATCAGCCTCGTCGATCAGCAGATTGCCGCGCATGTAGGCCTCACCTACGGCAAGGCTGGCATTGCGAAGAAGACGGCGTACTAGCTTTCGGTCTTTGATCTCTACGTGGAGAAAGGGTTCATCTGTGCCGTCCCCGCCACTGTATTCCCAAGTGTCGCCGTCCCAGTATGTCACCCTGACGTTGCCGTAGCGAACACCTAGGTGAAGTATCTGATCGAGTATCGCTTTTTCAAGGTCCGCGAGCATGCGCTCGTCCTCTCGGTCGTGTATAAGCCGGACGGTAATAGTATACCTAACTCATGCTATTTATGAAATCTACCGGTCTTCGATGCAAGAACTATATCTCAGACGCGCCGAAGCCTACCAGGCCTTTTTCACCTGCTTTTAGTTTGTCGTAGCGAACCTGCACCGTGTGCTGATCCGATTCGTTACCGCCAATCGTTACCACCGTATCCCCCTGCACCGCCAACACGATAGCCACGTGTTCTTCGCTGCTACCATCTGGCGTTTGCCCGATGTAAAAGGCCACGTCGCCCATGCGCGGCGTGTATGAACCCGCGTCGTGATACGCCCCGTAGTCCTTATAATAATCCTGCAACGTTACCACGCCCGGAATGCGCCAGTAGTCATTATCCTGCCGCTCGAACGGCGCACCAGCATCGTTCATCACCCAGCTAATAAAATCCGCACACCACGATTCCTTGAAGCCTTCGGTATACTTCAGTACATTTTTATCGTAGCCTGTCGGATGCTTGGCAAACTCTTTCTTCAGCACCGTCAGGACTTGTTTTTGCGTTGCCGAAAACTGCGAATCATCAATGTCCGGAAAAATTGTAGTGCTGCTTTTGGATGAAGCAATCGTTGCCGCATCCGCTTCCGTCTGCTTGTCGCCAGACGTAAAAGAACGCACGACAAATATTCCTCCAAGAAGGAGGATGATACAGGCACCGAAAACGACGGGCTTTTTCATGCTTTTACCATACCTTGGAAAGCTGGGGGCCTGCTTAGAATTACGCTGGCTTTCGCGCTGAGCTGTATACATACCGTGACATTATAACATCATGAAAAAACACTCACGAATGTGAGTGTTTTTTCATGGAGGGTCCAGTGGGGCTTGAACCCACGACACCCTGCTTAAAAGGCAGGTGCTCTAACCAGCTGAGCTATGGACCCATAGCTTTGCGCTCCTAAAAAGATACCACTTTCAGAGGTGGTTTGTCAATGTTTGGGTTCTTTTGAATGTTTCGGCGTCTTTGTAACAAGAAGATCGCCAATCGCAAGAACAAGCGCCGCCGTTATAATTGCCGTGCGCCACTGCATAAAGAAATCGTACACCGGCTGGCTTACGTGATCGAGCACCAGCGCGGCACCCAGCGGCGTGAGCAGCAGGGCGATCGCAAGAATAGCGAACAGTGCCGACCCAATAATACGCTGCACCATATTTCTATACGTTGGTCCGCTTGAGAGCAGCAGTACGGCCGGCAGCAGAATAAGTGCCGCAGCCACCACACTTTCCAGCGGTGGCTTCACCAGTACAATGCCGGCGTTCACAATAAGTGGCGTCAGGTCGCCCACCCACATGGTGCTGAGCATGGCACCAGCAGCCAACGCCAGACCAAGCACGCCAAAACGGCGCCTGGTAAAAAACGCCGCTACGAACAACGCGGCAATAAAACCCAGAAAAATTACCAGAAAACTCATAACTGAAGCCCCTCCAAGTTATTTTCGTCGAACGTTGCCGTGGCACCAATATTTATCTTCTTGGCTCCCACGGTACCAGCGTTTACTTCCAGTACATAGCGAGCTTCTTCTTTGGGCGCAAACGACTCGTACGGATAACTTTCCGGCGGTGCGTTCTTTACGATATATACTACCTTTTTATCTTTGTCGAGCCATATTATATCGATCGGATAATTCATATCCTTCATGTTCACCGCCCATTTATCGTCGCTGTCGTACACGAATAGCATCGCTTGGTCGTCGCGGAGCTTGTAGGTGCCGCCCAGACCCTTGTCGCGGGCTTCTTGCGTTTTTGCTACTTGGGTCGTGAACACGGCATCGCCAACGTGCACCGTGGTATGTGGCTGCAATTGTGGAAGCAGCATGTAAAATGCTGCTGCGCCTATAAGGAGCAGCACGCCCGCGATCAGCACCCATGTAAAAGCGTCTTTTCGCCGGCTCATACCACGTGCCTATCTAATACCATAGGCACTATTATAACAAAACGCTTTCGCTTATGAGACAACTATTAGGCGCCGACTTTGTCTTTTTTGGTACGACGCTTCGCGTTAAGCTCAACGTACTCGATAATCGGCCCGGCAACATTCCGGCCGGTGACCTTTTCAATACCAAATCCGGGGCTCGCATTCACTTCCAAAATCAGCGGCCCACGATCGCTTCGCATCATATCCACACCGGCAACGTTCAGGCCTACCGCTTTAGCTGCTTTTACCGCCATTTTACGTTCTTCTTCGGTCAGTTTCACTGACGTTCCTTCACCGCCCTTATGAAGATTAGAGCGGAAATCGTCGTCCAAGCTCTGGCGTTTCATGCTGGCGACCACGCGGCTCCCTACGACGAACGCGCGGATGTCCGTGCCCGCCGATTCCTTCACGAATTCCTGAAGCAGGACGTTCGTACCATCTTCGTTAGACAGGTAAAACGCCTGCAGTACTGATTTGGCCGCTTTTTTCGTTTCGGCCAGCACCACGCCGTTGCCGTGCGTACCTCGGGCCAGCTTAATGATGACCGGCGTCCCGCCGATTTTCTCCAGAAGGTCGTCGATATCGGTGGAATTGCGGGATACGACCGTTTTAGGAATGCCGATGCCGGAACGGGCCAGCAGCTGCATGCTGCGCAGCTTGTCGCGCGAACGGGTAATAGAGAGCGAGCTCGACACGCTGTAAATCCCTTGCATCTCCAGCTGACGCACGATCGCCGTCCCATAGCGGGTCATATGCTCCGCAATACGTGGAATGATGGCGTCAAACCGGTCCAAATCCTGGCCTTTGTAGCTCACCGTCGGGTTGTTTTGTTCAATGGAAGCGTAGCAATCACGATATTTGATGATCTCTACTTCATGGCCTCGCTTCTCCGCCTCTTCTTTCAGGCGTTTCGTCGAATAATTACCAGGACCGTTGGATAAAATCGCAATTCTCATGATACTATCTCCGTTCAGTTAATAATTTTGCGAGGCCTTTGGCCTTTGTTTTCACACCAAAGCCGCTCGTAATTTCTGGGTTATAATTGGCTTCCAGGACATACCACTTTTTGGTTTCCTTGTTTTGAATAAGATCGACACCAGCCACCGTTCTATCAAGCGCAAGAGCAGCCCGGCGGGCTAGAGCGATGACGCTTGGATCGGCATCTTCTGCCTTCCATTCCTCCGCGTTCACCGAGCCGCGCGGTTTGTTCAGGTGGGTCTTTAGCGGATCGTCATGGGCGCTCTCTGCCCGCCACACCACCTGAACCACGGCGTCGCCCATCACGAGTACCCGCAAAAAGCCATCATTCGGGATATACTTTTGTGCCAGGATCGTTTTCTTGTCTTCAAGGCGCTCAGCTGCCTCTTTGAAACTCGCTTCATCCCGTACGACATAGTTGTCCTTGCCTCGGTCGCCAAAAGCGTCTTTTAACACCACCACAGGGCCGAACTGGTCGGTCAGCTGAGTGTATGTAATGCCTTCAAGGCCGTTCGAGAACACCCTGCTTGGCGGCACGGCCACATTAGACGTTGCAAGGATGAAGAGTTCGCTGAGTTTCGAACGCGAAATAAAGTTCGCCACGTTTTTATCAACGAATTCCACGTGCTTGTATTGGAGATATTTTGCGATAGCGCCAGCATGCTCCGGATACAGTGCGTGCGCCTTGAAGTACACGACTTTGGCCGTTGCAATGTCACTGCCGTCGGCAAGCGTAATCCGTGGCAAGCCGTCTTCGTTGATTTCGTACTCCAGAAAACGGTACTTCGCCAACTCTACATTTGCCGCGCTTAACTCCGCTACGGTACTGAAGAACTTCTTTGTCTCGGCGTCAGTCCGAGAGGTAAGCACGACTATTTTTTCAGCCGCTTCCTGACCTTTGTCGTCGTAGGTGAGGTTGTGACGGGATACATCTACCAAAAAACGCGCTTTCAAGAAGCGTTTTCCCAACAGGATCGGGAAGCGGCTGCGCGACCTGTCGGCCAGCGTAAATGTGGTTTTATACGCTTTCTTGGCGATTTTGATCCGCATTTTCACCTTGTACCGATATTCTTTTTCGCCAAATGAATTCTTAACGCTTACAAGGTAATATTCTTTCGTCTGCAGAATTTTTCCGGTATAAAACGCGGATTGCGGCGCAAAAAGGACATACGAAAGCACACCATCTTTCTCTTCTATGGAAGACGCCCATATAGCCGAACCGTCCGCGCCCGTATCCACTTTCGTCGGGATAGCGTCATCACTCGTGTCCGGCACGTAAATATACTCTGTTGTGCCTATGATATTGCGGTTCATATCACCACCTTATTATATGTTATAAACAATTCGATGAATGTATCTGGTTCTGTTTATCTGTCACTATTCTTGCCAATATTATAATAATAAGGTATGATTGTCAATACTGACACCCTCTAAAAAATGCCGCGCTTCTTTGCTCCGGTAAACTGTTCCAGGAGTTCTTTTTGCTTTTTGGAAAGCTTAGTGGGAGTGTCGACAACTATGCTGACAATCTGCGGGCCGCGCGAAGAGCCGCGAAGATGTGGAACGCCGTGACCACTTAGCTTAAAATCGGTGCCACTTTGCGTACCGGCCGGAACCTTCATAGTGACCGTGCCGTCTACCGTCTCGACGTCGATTTCCGTACCTAAAGCTGCCTCTACCATACTGACGTGTTCTTCACTAAGGATAATATCGCCTTCGCGCGTGAACTTTTTGTGCGCTTTTACTCGAATGTGTACATACAAATCACCACGGGCACCCCCGCCAATGGCTTCGCCGCGCTCTTTCAGGCGAATAGTCGCGCCATCGTCGATACCAGCCGGAACTTTCAGGGTAATAGTTTGTTTGCGACGCTGCGTTCCCTTGCCTCGACATACCGTACATACTACCTCTGGTACCTTCCCGCTACCGCCACAAGTTTCACAGGTAACGGCTTGTTGAATCTGGCCAAAAATAGTATTCATGACGCGTGTTTGCTGGCCGGCACCTTTACAAGTAGGGCAGGTTTTCATGCTATGGCCAGGCTCAACTGTCGTGCCATGACAATGCGAACACTCGTCATCCATATCGAGTTCAATTTTCTTCTCAACGCCGAATACCGCTTCCTCAAAAGAGAGCGTTACAGCTGCTTCCACGTCACGGCCGCGCTTTGGACCACGCTCACGCTGGTTGCTACCGCCAAAGAACTGGCCGAAAATATCGCCTAACCCGCCGTCACCAAAGTCGAAGTGGACGTTCTGACCGTTAAAGCCACCAAAGCCCTCGAATGGGTTACCGCCGGCGTAACCACCTGCCCCTGGATCTCCGCCTACGCCCGCATGACCGAACTGGTCGTAACGTTGGCGTTTCTGCTGATCCTTCAAGACCTCGTACGCCTCATTGACCTCTTTGAATTTCGTCTCGTCGCCCCCCTCTTTGTCGGGGTGGTATTTCACGGCAGCTTTTCGAAACGCTTTCTTGATTTCGTCAGCGCTGGCCGTTTTAGAGACGCCTAATATTTCATAATAATCGCGTTTGCTCATCTGTTATTATTGTACCCAACTGGCACTTGAAAGTCTAGAGTGCTAAATATCACCATAACCGGTCACAAAATAAAAAGCCCCGTCTGGCGGGACTTTTTATTTGCTAGAAATGCTGGCGGATATGGCTGAAGCTGAAGCTCCAGGTGGCATCCGTTTTCTTGTGCGGGTTAAAGATATTCTGCGGGTCGTACAGCCGTTTTATCTCTTTCATGTAGCCGAGCACGTTCGGGCTATACATTTGTTCGAGCCATGGACCGCGGATAAGCCCGTCGCCATGTTCACCCGAAACGGAACCTCCGTAAGAGATGACGAGTTCGTTCACTTCCTTCATAGCCGGCTCGAACTTGGCGCGTTCCTTCGGGTCTTCAATCCGCATAAGCGGGATGACGTGGAAGTTGCCATCGCCCATATGGCCGGCGATGGTTGCGAATAAGTCGTATTTTTTAATGATGTCACGCAGTTGCGGCAGGAATTCGGTCAGATGTTCTGGCGGTACGACGAAATCGTCGATGAACGGTGCGGTGTGCTTGTCTTTCACTTTTTTGCGAAGCAAATTGAAGCTTTCGCGGCGCATCAGCCAGAATTTGCGCGATTTGGCCTCGGTGTTGTCTTCTTCCATGTAGGTGAAACCGAAGCGCTTGAGATCGAGACGGGTCTCGTGAATTTTCTTGGCCACTTCTTCGGCCGTCTGGCCGTTGAACTCAATGAGAAGAATGAGTTTTGGCACGCCGCGCGCAATCATAATGCCGTCGGGCAGTAGTTGCAGTGCCGTTTTTATCCAGGTCCACAGGCCGAGCTTGGCAATGAACAAGAAGAAGAACTTGAAGCTAAGCCAAAGGGTGTTGTCATCGAAGCTTTCAAACGTGGCCGGTTTGTGTGCGAGCACAGCCGGAATGACTTCACCGAGGTTGTCGAGCGTATGCATATAACAGACCAACGTGCCGGAGTGTGGCGCATGCGGCACCAGGCGGACTTTTGCTTCGGTCGTAATGCCAAGGGTTCCTTGGGCGCCGATGAACAGTTTGGTGAGGTCAAAAATGCCCGTATCGCGATTCCAGACGTTCCACAAGTGATAACCGGTCGAGTCTTTGGTAACGTGCGGAGCAGCCGCCTGGATTTCATCGTAATGAGCATCGAGCAACTCGAACGTGCGGCGATACAGATTCCCCTCGAAATCATCCTGGTTCATTTTGGCGTTCAGCTCGTCGCGGCTCAACGGTTTTAACACGTATTCGTTGCCGTCGCTCAGCACTACTTTCATTTCCGTCACGAAGTTGTCGGTCTTGCCGAATTCCAGCGACTTTTCACCGCCCGAGTTATTGTTCACCATGCCGCCGACGGACGCGAGGTCGCGGCTGGCCGGATAACTTGGAAGGAGACTGCCGTGCTTTAACGTTTCGACTTCAAAATCTTTGTACATGATGCCCGGCTGGAAATGCGCTGCCGACTCGTTCACGTCGAACAGCTGGTTCATGTGTTTACTGACATCGAGGACGATCGACTCGCCAATGGCGGCACCGGACATATCCGTGCCGCGGGAGCGCGGCGTAATATTCAGTTCGGGGTGTTCGGCCTTGTGTTCGTTTACGAATTTCACTGCCGCCTTTATATCTTCGCCGTCCTGAGGGAACGCGACAACCTGCGGCCTCAGCTCGAAAAGGCTGGCATCGTGGCTGTATTCTTCCAGCACCGGCGCCGACGTGTCTAATTCGCCTTTAAAAATCTTTGCCAGTTCCGCTTGTATGTCCATGGTTACTCCGAGTCTTTGTTTTTAACGATTGTATAGTTGTCCTGCAGATGGATGAGGTCGGACACAATATCCTCAAGCGCGGTTTTCAGGCGGCTGTCATCTGTCATTTTTCCCAGCAGGTCAAGCTCCATCGCCAGCGTCACGAAGTAATCACCCGAACGTACTTTCGCTTCAAGCGGATATATTACTTCCTCGTCCTCCTGGTCGTGGAGCAACCGCGCAGAGTTCCTGCCATGGCCCAAAAGACCAGTAAAGGTTGGTAATGAATACGCTACGCTATGCATGGTAACCTGCCTCCAGTAAGCTTAAATACCTATTATTCGCGATGATGAGATGGTCCAAAAGGTCGATGCCCATTATTTTGCCAGCCGCCACCAGCTGCTTGGTCGCCGCAATGTCATCGGCCGTCGGCTCAAGGACGCCGGATGGATGGTTGTGAGCGATAATAACTGCTACGGCCCCGTATTCGATCGCCGGCTGAAAGACCTCGCGCGGATGCACGATATTGGCCGTCAGGCTACCGACAGAGATCGTTTCTTCGTGAATCACCTGATAGCGGCTATTCAGATACAAGCCGCGCAGCTGCTCTTTCTGCAATTCGCCAATGCTCTTTAGGTGCTCGAAACCCTGTTTGGCCGTACGCACATACACCGGCTTGCCCGCGCGCTTTTGGTAAAAGCGCCGCCCCAGCTCAAAACTGGCGACAATCTGACAGGCTTTTGCAAGAGGGATTTGTAAGGTTTCAGCCAGACGCTCGGCATTTTTTTCATTTGCAAGCGCACGTTCCCCGTACTCGCGAAGTACCCGATGCGCCATGCTGAAGACTTCCTCTTTCTTCGTACCAACCCCAAGCAAAATCGCCATTAGTTCACCATGAGAAAGCGTTTCGGGCCCGTAGGTCAGTAATTTTTCGCGGGGCTTTTCTTCCAGGGGAAGGTCGCGCACCCGCAAGATATATTTGGTGTCACCCTCACCCGTTACAATATCGGCATCTGCGAGCATGTATGATCGCGGTAATGTAAGCGTATGCATAATTACTATTAACTATAGCGCGCTTTTTACAACTTTTAAAGCACCTCTTAGAAATTAATGTTTTTTAGGTAGGATTTTCGAATAGATTCCTTCAGCATCTCTTCCGCGCCGTAATGTTTTGCGATCCCCACGGCCGCTCGCATGACGTCCTGCACCTCCTTCACAAAGTTTTCCATATCCGGTTCGCCATACTTCTCTCTTTTGATACCCGTGCCTTCTATGTGATTGACTGCCGAAGCAAGCTCCCCGGTTTCTTCCGCAAGGCGCGCCACGCGCATAAAAATGTCTTTGCCGTCCGGAAACCGTCGGTCGAGGGCATCGACGACGGCGCTCAGTTGTTCGTACGTATCATCCGTAGAGGTAGTATTCATACGCTTATCCTATCACAATTTACCGCACAATATGCTGGTGCAAAAAGGCAAGCAGTACATTGTAATACGACAAACAAATGCCGATGAACAGAAGCATGAGAAGTGGAAAAACAATGAAAATCTCGACCCGCTTACCCGTGGTAATACGAAACTGCTTTATCGGTGGCAGGCCTATTTTTACCGGGATGGGCAGCAGCCATGGTACGCCCTCTTTCGTGAACGTGTCCATGATGAGATGCGAGACAACGCCGATCATGAACGCCCACCATACATAGCCAGTCTGCACATGAGGCATAATGGGCTGTAAAAACAGAAGAAGGAGATGGGACAAAAATCCAAGAAGTGCCACGCCAATCAGCGAGTGGCTTAAAAAACGATGCCCGCCAAGCATTTTCCCGATGATTTTTCCCACCACGCCACCGATAGGAAGGTTACGCCAAAACGGTGCTGTTGGCTGGTCAATATCCGGCGCAATACCGCCAATTTGGTTGGCAATGAATGCGAGAATTGCCGTCGCGAGGGTGATGCTCGGTGGTTGCACGACCACAATGGCTCCAAGGAGCGCCGTAGCCGCAGCAAGATCATGAGTACGAGCCTTCATAGGGCTCATTTTAGCATACAGGCTACCAGCCGGCGTTTTGAGCAAGGAGGATGGCGTAGCTCCAATAGTCCATACCAGGGCCAGGACTGCCGTTGCATTCTCCGTCCGACTCCCATGGAATTTTTATCCATAGGAGCGCATCATTTAATGCACTGCCCGTATTTGTGGTCGGCGTTTCGCCCAGTGAAGCGAAAGATGGGTTACACTGCATGCCGGTTACGGCGTGATTGCCACCATTTCTAGAGGTATCAATCACGTAATGTTTATACCCGATCAAGCTTGAAAGCTGATCACCATACGTTCGATTTTGGGCCGTGGAAGCAAAGTACGATACGTTCAAGCTAAAGCCATCAGCCGCGGCAACATTGGCTGTCCTTAGGCGCTCCGCCATCGTTGTTGTGCTTTGCCAAACAGGGGTACCGGCATCGATATAGACAGACGTTTGGCTGTTCTTTTTAAGAATTGTCACTGCCTGAGCGATCGACCGGTAGCGATCCTGCTGAGCAGATGCGGGCAGGCAATCAACCGCACCAAGCGCGTCCGGCTCCAGAACAACGACAGCCGTGCGATTGCCAATACCCGCAGCCACCCGCTGAGCCCACTGCGTATAGGCAGCCACGCTCGTGGCTCCGCCTACGGAATACCCCCCGCAATCTCGAAGCGGTATATTATAGAGGACTAATACAGGCACGCTTCCTGTGGCGGCTGCCGCAGAAACATAGCTACGGGCGTCGTTTTCTACGTTCGTATTCCAATCACCAAACCACTGTGCAACCGGCGTTTGTGCCATACGGGCAATATATCCGGCGCCTGGTGCCGAAGGGTTCGTGGCAATATACTGTGCGGCCCCGTTCATAGGATCGACATACAGGGGCATCGAAACCCAGGCGGGCTTTGGCGGTATAGATACAGGACTGTTTGGCTTTTTCGTGAAAATATTTGAAGCACCTTTCGGATTCATTGCATCCCTCGCAGACACACCGGTGGGAATTGAAGCCCCGGTTTTTCCTGCCGTTGATACGGTAGAGAGTTGTCTGGTGGGCGCCGTGACGTGAGCCCCCTGGGAGACGGTTGAAAAGAAGAACGCGAACGAAAACGTCATAACGCAAAATAGAGCTGCCATCCGCATCTCCCGAAGCGCCGAATACCTGAAGAAATATCGCAGCTTCGCTCTCCCCCCATGCCGATAGCGTGGCACTGCACCCTGACCGAGCTTCATAGTAGTATCCCCAACATCTTCACTATTCTAGCAGTAATATTTGCTTTTTGGCAACAAAAGGAGATGCATGATTGACAATATTTAACATATATATTATAATAAAAGCCTATGGTGTCTGTGTTTCCAACTTTATTGCGGCGTCCGCTTCACAAGGTGATCGGCGCTTACAAAAGATGGCACAAAAAAACAACTGTCTTAGCCCGGTACGGCCTCCTCGTACTGGCATCTGCTGCATGCGGGTTCGTCATTGTCCACTTGCCGGAGTTCACCAATAAAGATTCCCTGCCACCTACGGTTTCTGCAACCCAACAAAAAACCGCCTCGGGCTCGCCCACCCCTGCCCCGACGCAAAACAACCCACTTTTTGCAGCCCGTCCAAGCTGGTCGCAAGATTTCACGAACCAAGCCTCGGGCCTTCCCGACCCTACCTACTGGAATGTACTGGTTGGTCCGGCCGAGAACAGCAACAAAGAGCAGCAGTACTATACCGATAATTTTGCGAACCTGCATGTCGAGAATGGCGCGCTGCGTCTTATTGCCACCCACGGGTCTCAGCCGAAAGGCTATAGCTACGGCTCGGCTCGCATAGAAACCCAGGGTAAGCAGTCGTTTTTGTACGGACGGATTGATATTACCGCCAAGTTACCAGCCGGCACCGGCACATGGCCGGCGGTATGGTTATTGCCGGACAATGATGCGTATGCCAAAAAAAGCCCTGCTAGCGACACCTTGCGATATAAAAACGGCGGGGAGATTGATGTCATCGAGGCCGTTGGTTTCCAACCGGGCGTCATGTACGGGGTTACCCATACCCTATCGGACGCAAGCCTTCGCCCCGACGGTACCGGTTCATACAGTACCACCACGGTGGCAAATGCCAGTACGGATTTCAACAAGTACACCCTTCTATGGACGCCCACGAGCATTACGTTTGCCGTAAATGACAAAGCGTATTACACGTATGAACGCCAGAACGGCGCCGATTATAAAACATGGCCGTTTGACCAGCCTTTCTACCTTATCGCCAACCTGGCGATGGGCGGAACATGGGGCGGCATGGACACGGCACATTACCCGGGCAATGGCATCGATAATAGCGCCTTGCCTGCCTCGTTAGACATTCGCTCTATTTACTACTACCCATACGCGGGCCAAACGTCCGTAAAATAACGCGGCATGCAGCAAAAATACCCAGTTATAAACTGGGTATTTTTATAGCCGGACCTGTGTTTTTATTCGGCGTTTACTTCAGATGACACCAGGCTATCGGCGCGTTTAATGGCACGCTCGCCGCGCATAAGCCGGCTTTGGCCATAGATCATAAGCCCGACGCCAAGCAGCGTATACGGCAACAGAACAAGCCAGCTGATGTGAAGGAACGTATTCAGTGAAAGGTCCACCGCCGTCACGGGCGTCAGGCTGCCGATAAGTGTGATATTTGTTGGGACGTACATAAATTTTCTCCTTTCGTTTATATACTCTTACCAAGCCCGGTTAGGCCGTCGATAACTGATCCAAATAGCGTACAGATAAATAAACTCCCTGAAGACGGCGTATAGCTCGTTTGGAATGAGCAGCAGCGTCATGAGGCCTTGCCATCGGTCGCGTTGGTCAGTGTATTTCATCCATCGATAATATTGCATAAGCGCCGCGGCAACGGGGAGCAAAAGGAAGAACGAGACCCATTGCACCTCGTTGCCCATGGCAAGGATTGTCACATAGGCGGCAATCAGGAGTAAGCGCATCACGAAATTCAAAGCCAGCAAAACGATGGTGAACAGCTCGTAGCGAGAATGCTTCATCACGCCGCGGCGGCGCAGCTCATCGACAGTACCGCTGTACCATCGCTGGCGTTGGTCGAAGAGTCCGGCCTTGCCAAAGAGGCGCAGCGGTACATCCGACCAAGAAATCATACGAAGTGACGACTTCGCGTCCCAGCCAAGATCCTTTAGCTCAAGGGTGAGGCGATAATCTTCCACCAGGCTGTCGGTCGCCCAGACAGTACCTTTGTGAAGCTTGTACACGTCACGTAGGGCCTTGGTTCGGAACATTACCGATACGCCAGGCAGCACGCGGGCACTTTCATGGTTTTCGACCCGCCACGCGTTTGCCAGGCCAAATTCGATGTTTTGGAGCCGCCACAAGTAGCGTTCCCAATGGCTTGCGTCACTTTTTAGTGGCAACGTTCGGTATGCCGAGCAAATACCAGCGGTATTCGGCTCGAGTTGGAACTGCTTGACGGCTTCTTCCACCATGCGCGAATCAATAATCGTGTCGGCGTCCATACCAAATATAAAATCGGGACGGCTTTTGCGGGTAGCTTCAAAGCCTTGGTTCAACGCGCCGGCTTTCTTGTGCGTGTTACCCACGGTCTTCAGCAGTCGTAATTTCTTGCTCCCATAGGTGCGTTGCAGCCGTTTGACAATGCGTACGGTGTTATCTGTAGAGTTATCGGAAATAACGAGCACGTAAGCGAACGGATACGTCTGGGCCATTAACGACGTAATCGTCGCTTCGATAATATCCTGCTCGTTGTGCGCTGGGACTAATGCAACAACGCGTGGTTTCCTGGCCATATAACTTCTCTCTGGTTGGTTAATTAAGACAGAAAACAAAAATGGGCACCGTGTGGGTACCCATTCCGCCAAAGTCTTATTTGCCGTAATTATACATTATTTATGTAAAAAAGTAAAGTATATTTTATAAAAATGCAAGATCCGAGATAAAAAGCGGTTTTTTAGGGTTGGCTTTTAATAGCGGCTAGCGCCTGGCTGACCGTTTTAACATCTACGCCAGAAGCCTTAATAGCAGCCAGTTCAGCATCTAGATTACTTGGAGTAACAGCATAGTCATCAGGATCGGTAGAGTTGTTTACCTGGTGATACACCAGCACGAGCCACGATTTGTCTGCTTTCGCCTTTGCGACCCATGCGGCCACCTCTGCTGGCGTCGTGGTGGTATCAACGTCCTGCACGAGGATATTGTACGGATTAAAGTTATCTTTCGTATTAAATCCTACATCCGTTGAGCGATGAGACTGGTAGTACTGTTTAATGGCAGCAAGCGTTGTGGCGTTGTACAGTCCGTAGGGACTTGCAAAATTCTGCGCGACACTTGCGCCAAATAGCTGGCGAAGGGTCGTCTGGGAGTTTTTTAGCTCTGCCGTCAGCTTTGTACTTGTGAGTGTCGTAAGGTCGGGGTGCGTCACTGTATGGCTGGCTATTTCGCTGCCAGAAGTGAGGAACGCCTTGGCCATGGCCGTTGTCATATAGTCTGTCGTGTTCAATTTGCCGCTGATCAAATACTGGGTTGAAGCAAAGCCGTACTTTTTTAATATAGGCAGCCCGTTCGTATATATCGACGACCAACCGTCATCGAACGTCAGGCTGATCATTGGCGCGTTAAATCCAACGGGCGTATTGGGAACGAGGCTAAAATCATCCGTTTGCAGCCAGCCGTTACTTGAAATGAGAAAGAAGATGGTCATTGAGACTGCATTGGCCGGTATGTCGAGCTTTGTACTGTACTGCTGCCAGGTCGTGGTGGCGCTATTACCCGCCAGCGGAGTTGGCAGCGTGAGGTATTGGGTAGTTCCTTGAGTATCGACATACGAAGCCACGACATGCGCCTGCGTATTGGTTTTATACCATGCCGAGAATGTGTACTGGCTTCCGGGAACAAGGTTCGTCAGCGGTGCAAAGGCCCACTTGGCGTCACCGCTCGTATAGTTACTCATAGTTACTTTGGCGCTTCGCGTACCGGTATGTGCGTCGTTTTGCACGTAGGTAAACGAGGCCGTGTTCGTCCCCCATTTTTCAGACTGCCAATTGGCCGGCGTCGTACCGTTGGCAGTTTCAAACGAAGGGTTTGCAATAGGGTTCGACGTCGGACCCGGATCGGACGGTGGCGTCGGGCTGGTAGTACCCGATACGAGTGACACATCATCAATTGTCAGGCTGCCGACTTTGTCGAGCATATGGTATACAGTAACGGTTTGAATACCCGAAGGTACGGTAAACGTACCACTATAAAGAGCCCACGTACTCGAGGCCGAGGCGGGTGTGAGTTCCATGTAACTATCCACGCCGCTTGCATTCGTCATGGCTACAACAACACGGGTCGTGACGTTGGATTTGTAGTAGTCTTCATAGGCGTAGGTAGTACCAGCAGTGACAGCAACGGGATTGGCATACCATTTCGCATCGCCGCTACTAACGTTCGTCATCACGACATTTGCGCTACGCGTGCCGGTGTGGGCATCGCCCGATGCGTAGGTGAACGCCGCGTTATTCGTACCCCAGCCACCCCGTTGCCAGGCGGATGGATCACTTCCGTTAGCGGTTTCAAACGAAGCGTTTGCCAGTAGATTGGCGGTAGGGGTTGTCGGTGGTGTAGGAGTAGTGGGAGGCGTAGGGTCGGTAGGCGTGGTAGGCTGCGTTACGGCCGTAAGGCTGAAATCGTCGGTTTGCAGCGAACCGTTCGCATAAATAATATGGTATACCGAAGCGCTCACAGCGCCCGCAGGAACCGTAAATGTACTGGTTGTCTGCTGCCACGAACTGCTTGCTGGAACCGACTGAAGATACGCAAAGCTCACCGCGCCAGAGGCGTTAGTATAGGCAACGTCAAGCTCAGTAGTCACATCGGACTTGCTGTAATCGCTGTACGTATATGTCTGGCCTGCGGTTACGGCAGTTTGTCCGGCCATCCACTTTGCATCACCGTTAGTATAATTTGCCACCGTCACGGATAGCGCGCGGCTACCCGTATGGCCGGTCGTTTCGTAACCAAACGTAGGAGTATTCACACCCCAGTTGTTATGAGTCCAGCCAGCCGGCTGGCCATTCGTCTCTGTTTCAACAGATGGATTAGCGATTAAGTTAGGGCTTTCGGCGAGTGCCCGCGAAGGTAACGAAGCCATGGGAGCCAGTAATATGGCACATAGAATGATGTAGATAATTTTCTTCATGTCGCTTCCTCGTAAATGTTGTAATTATAATAGTCTGGATATGACGATTAGTCAATGATATTGAACAATTACTCATTTTTAAAGAACGGCACCCGACGTTTCCCGTTCGACAATTCAAAAAACGCTTCACTGTGAAGCGTTTTTTGAATGTACTGTCGTTTTATTTCTTTTCTTTGTCATCAACGACTTCACCTTCTACTGGTTCATCGTCTTTTTTGTCATCAGCCTTATCTTCGGCAGGTGCTTCTTCCTTGGCGGCCGCTTCGTACAGCTTGGCGCCAATAGTCTGGATTTTCTCCATCAACTCTTTAGCGGCGGCTTCAAGCTCTTCTTTATCTTCGGCTTTTTCGTGCTTCTTCGCTTCTTCTACCGCATCCTTGATAACTTTTTTGTCGTCGTCAGAGATTTTGTCTTTGTACTCATCCGGCATCTTTTCCGCCTGGTAAATCGCGTTTTCAAGGGTATTGCGAGCATCGACGGCTTCACGCTTTTTCTTGTCTTCGTCGGCGTGAGCCTCGGCTTCTTTTTGCGCCTTTTCAATATCTTCCTTGCTCATGTTGCCGCTGTCCTGGATGGTCACGGAGTTTTCCTTGCCCGTACCTTTGTCCTTCGCGGTTACGTTAAGGATACCGTTGGCGTCGAGGCTGAAAGTCACTTCAATTTGTGGAACGCCGCGAGGCGCCGGTGCGATGCCGTCCAGTACGAATGTGCCCAGCGATTTGTTGTCGCTGGCCATTTCGCGTTCGCCCTGCAATACGTGGATTTCTACCTGCGGCTGGTTGTCGGCCGCGGTCGAGAACGTTTGGCTCTTGCTGGTTGGAATGGTTGTATTGCGTTCAATCAGCTTGGTTGACACCCCGCCCATGGTTTCAATGCCAAGGGAAAGCGGCGTCACATCAAGAAGGAGGACATCTTTCACGTCGCCTTGCAGCACACCACCCTGAATGGCTGCACCGACAGCCACGACTTCATCGGGGTTCACGCCCTTGAGCGGGTCCTTGCCGAAGATGGCTTTTACTTTTTCAACCACGGCCGGCATACGGGTCATACCACCCACTAGCACGATTTCATTAATCTCGTTTGCCTGCAGGCCGGCGTCTTTCAACGCCTTTTCTACTGGCTCGGCCAGGCGGTCAATCAGGTCTTTTACCAGCTCTTCCAGTTTGGCACGGGTCAGTTTGTATTCGAAGTGCTTTGGCCCGTCGGCATCGGCGGTAATGAACGGCAGGTTAATTTCGGTTTCAGTGGTACTGGAAAGCTCTTTCTTTGCCTTTTCAGCCTCATCCTTCAAGCGCTGCATGGCGGCCTTGTCATTCTTAAGGTCGATACCCTCCTGCTGCTTGAACACGTCCAGGAAGTGGTTGACGATGCGATTATCGAAATCTTCACCACCAAGGTGGGTGTCACCGTTGGTCGAGCGCACTTCGAACACGCCGTCGCCAAGCTCAAGCACGGAAACGTCGAAGGTACCACCACCAAGGTCGAAGACGGCAATTTTTTCATCTTTTTTGCTGTCGAGCCCATACGCAAGCGCCGCAGCGGTCGGTTCGTTGATAATACGCTTTACCTCAAGGCCGGCGATCTTACCGGCGTCCTTGGTTGCCTGGCGCTGTGAGTCGTCGAAGTAAGCGGGTACGGTAATGACCGCTTCCGTCACAGGCTCGCCAAGAAACGCTTCGGCGTCCGCTTTGATTTTAGAAAGGATCATAGCCGAGACTTCTTCTGGCGTATATTCCTTATCTCCCATTTTTACGGCGACGCCATCACCTTTTTTGACGATCTCGTACGGCATGATATCGAGGTCTTTTTGGACTTCGTTGTCGGAGAATTTGCGACCGATCAGACGCTTTACCCCATAAATAGTATTCTTGGCGTTAGTCACGCGCTGGCGCTGTGCTACCTGGCCTACGAGGCGTTCGCTATTTTTATTAATAGCCACTACGCTTGGCGTGGTGCGGTTACCTTCAGCGTTCGCAATCACTTCCGGCTTGCCAGCCACCATGTAGGCAAAGGCACTGTTCGTTGTACCAAGGTCGATGCCGATGATTTTTCCCATACATACTGTCGCCCAAGGGCCTATAAGACAAACCTACGGTTTTTCTCATCGCGCGGTGTCGCGGAATAAATCCGCCGACTCCGGCTGCTCTTTTCCCTTAGGCTCCTCCTTTCTAATAGTTCAAATTGACGTGTTCTGTCATTTATTCTAGCAGTCTAATACCTAGATTGCCAATATCTTCATTATAACAAAATTAGCACTCAAGCATCAAGAGTGCTAATTTTGTTATATTCCACACGCATTTTTTGGATTGCACCATGGAGTGAGCGTGACACGGCAGAAGGAGCTATGCCTAGCTTACGGCTTATCTCGGCCTGAGTAAGATTGCCGAAAATATAAAGAACGGCTACCTCTTTTTGACGGTCCGGCAACTGTTCGAGCAAAGAAACATCAAAGGGCGAGGCAGGAGGAATAGCCTGAATTTGTTCGTACAGTCCAAAGTCTGACAGCTGAACCTCTTTTCTCCGCAGAAAATCGATCATCGCCCCTCTAATTCTTTTCGTCGCATAACCCAAGGTAGAAACTCCCTGGGAAGGGTCGAACCGCCCCAAGGCCTCTATATACGCGACCGTACCGATCTGAACAAGGTCTTCGTTGTCATAATGAGCCTTTGAGGGAAAGCTGTACGCAACCGCCCGGATGTAGGGTAGCTTCTTCACTGCAAGCTCGTCGCGGGCGTGTTTGCCCGCTTCTATTATTTCCTCGAAATAGGGGCGGTCCTCTTCGCTTACCGGTGGGTCGGCCTCGATGAGGATGCATTCGGCGCGTTTACCCGCCTCCATCTGAACGACGTACTGCCATTCCTCATCAGCAAAGCGCTCGTACCCCGTCCTATGTTCCGTGGAATCATAATGCTCCATTTTCCCTCTCTCCTATAGTTTCATGATAGGAAAACTGGCACCCTTATACAAGAATGCCAGTTGGAGGAGCTATGGCAGCTCTACGTTTTCCTCTGCCCACGCCAACGTTGCTTCGGCACGCTTGCGAGCCTCGACCGCCGCTTTTGACGGCCGGTCATTTCCCCACCAGCGCCGCCACATAGCCGGATCGGGGTTGAGACACTCAAGATGATCCAGATGCTTCAGCTGCCCTTCCACGAAGTGGGTGTTGCGCTCGGTATAGATGTGCCTATAGCCTGCCTTTTCCAGCGCTTTTCGGCTTGCAACATTCCCCTGAATTACGCTCGAGCTAATCTTCGCGTGGCCAAGATGATAAAACGCATACCAGGTACGTGCCTTATGAATGTGGCTTGCAATGCCTTTGCCCCAATATTCTTTCGCGAAGATCATCGAACCGCTGCCGGACTGAACGATGTGCTTATGGGTAATGTTATGAAGCGACGTGCCGCCTATCAGACGGCGGTCGTCTCCTTTCAGGAGGTAAATACCCCACGTCAGCGCATCTTTCTGCTGGCGGATATGGTCGAACCATTCTTCTTCGTCCTCCAGCACCGGAGCACTTCTCCGCTCTAAATATTTAGTAATGCTCGCCAGCTGCATGCCGGGCGACACATATGCCTTCATATCGCTCTTCGCGATGGGACCCAGCTCTATGTCAAGCTCGCCTACCGCGAGGCGCATAATCGGACCGAATGCCATAGCTACGACTCCTTTCTTTATGACGGTTCCACTTTTGTGAAACCAGAGAGTCCGCCGAAAGTACCTAAGAAGAAAAACCGCCTGATCGTTTCGGCGGCCTGTCTTGTCTCAGAAAAATGTATAAGAAAGCTATGACCGCGCGTGAATACCCACACCAACCTTGCTGGTGCCGATAAGCGTATTACGTGTCATATGCTGATAATTCATATAAAAAGAGTACCACGTAGGAGTGGTACTTGTAAATAGTTTATTTTTATGTTCTTATTTTCTCGTCACTTTCACCATGGCGTGACGGATCGGATGACCGTTTAACGTGTAACCCGCCTGCAGTTCTTCTTCAACCACCTCTTTTTCACCAGTGGCATCCTCGTCGAATTGGATCGCTTCGTGAAGTTCGGGATTAAATTCCGTGCCAGGCGTCGCCTCGATACGTTTCAGGTTAAGGCTCCCGAGGGATTTCTCAAGGTTTTTAGCAAGACCTGCAATACCCTGCGCCCACGTATGATCTTTGAGTTCTTCCGGAGTATACGAGACAGCGCGTTCGATAGTATCAACAACAGGCAGGAGTTTTAGGATCGCGCCTGCCTGTCCCGCTTCGCGGGCAGCTGTCTTTTCACCTTCTACCCGCTTACGGTAGTTTTCAAAATCCGCCCGCGTGCGCTGCAAGTCGGAGGTAAGATCGGCGACGTGCTGCTCAAGTTCTTCCTGCTTTTTACTTTTTGCCATGTTATAGTACCTCCTCTAACATTGAGCCTGCATGCCGCACCAGGCGCATTACTTTGCCATAGCTTTGCCGCGTTGGGCCAAGCACGCCGATATAACTGCGATCGGAGTATGGAGAGCGGAAACGACTGATAATAAGGCTGGCGCCGCTGGTTTTACCAATAGGATTTTCCGACCCGATATAGACGTTCAGCGGTTCGTTTGGTGCGGCTTCACGCAACCACGGCTCCAAGTTGTCGAGCAGCCCGGCCACCGCTTGAGCGTGGCTCGCCTGGGTGAATTCCGGATGGCTGAACAAATTTCCGATCCCACTGAGATACAGCTGGTCGCCAATGGTAGCGAGACCCAGATTGTGCGTCAATTCCACCAGACTGTCCACCGCGCTTCGGATTGCACGCGTGGCAGAATCGCTATGGGTTGCTACCCTCGCCTCAATCGCTCTCGCACTGCGATCAAGGCTTGCCGGTTCGCTGCTCTGCGTTTCAGTAAGTGCATTCACGTAAAAACGGTAGCCTTTGTCGGTAGGAATACGGCCGGCGCTGGTATGCGGCTGAGTAATGAATCCCGCTTCTTCCAGGCGCGCCATTTCACTGCGAATTGTGGCGCTCGATACGCCAAAAAGCTTGGCCAGCATAACGCTTCCTACGGGAACGGCAACCTCTGCGTACTGTTCGATGATGGCAGCTAAGATAGCGGCTTGACGGTCTGTCATGAGTTCATTTTAGCGTACTTTTAGCACTCTTTCAATATGAGTGCCAGCGCCTGGTTGCCCCAAGCGCCTCCCATCCTATATACTCTACATATGGCAGACATACTATCCCCTACGCAACTGAGCACCATTACACGCTGGCTCGGCACTGGTTCGCTTAATATTTTCGGCCTTCCGTTTGCCGGTAAAGATACGCACGGCCACGAACTGGCAAAACTTTTTGATGCGACGCTTCTTGGCGGTGGTGATATTATGCGCAATAGCGTTATCCCCTCCCACGTCAAAGAAGCAATCGACGCCGGCTTCCTGGCACCCACCGATGAATACATAAAAATCATCACACCTTATTTAAGCCGTCAGGAGTTCAAAGGCAAGCCCCTTATTCTCAGTTCGGTCGGCCGCTGGAAAGGTGAGGAAGAGGGTGTTATGCAGGCAACGGCAGCCAGTGAACACCCTATAAAAGCAGTTATCTACCTTCATCTTACCGAAGAATCAGTATATAAGCGGTTCAAGAAATCCCAGGAGAAAGGCGACCGCGGCGATCGGCCTGACGACGCCGAGCATATCCTTGCTACCCGCATCCAGGAATTCAACGAAAAAACGATGCCGGTCATTGAAGCATACCGGCAAAAAGGGTTGCTCATTGAAATCAATAGCGAAGCTGCTCCCGAAGAAGTCCTCGAGAGCATTCTTGCCCGCCTTTTCTTAGCGGCGACTCACTCGTAGGTATACGCCAGCGTTTAGCCTTGCTTGGGTCGGGACGGCTTGCTGCCACCATAGGCACCGCTGCTATATCCGACCGTTTGTTTCTTTTGGTCGTTGCCGCTGAGGGTGTTGATTGTTTTTAATACGGTGGTCACACCCATAATAGCCGCGAAACCGATACCTACGTGCTTCAGGAAGTCCTTCCTGTCCATTTCTTTTTGCAGTAGTTTCTGCATATCGTTTTGCATGGTCACTTTTTATTTCCTTTTATAGATTTCTCTCTTTCATTGTATTCACTCATGCTTAGGTGTCAAGCTTCGGTATGTAAAACCCATCGACGCTAAGACGCGGTCGGGAAGAAGGCGTTGAACGTGGTGCTGGCGGAGGAGGAGTAACGTTAGCGCGCGGAGGTATCGCAACGGTGCGGCGGGAAGCCGGACGGAAGCCGTCGACACTTACGGGACGTCGCGACTGAGGAGGCATCGCGGGCTGAAATACCGGAGCAGGAGATGACAGCTTGGCGGCGGGTGGAGTCGCAGCAACCGGAACCGGCTCGGGTACAGGCACTGGCACAGGCTCCATTTCCCGCCTTGTCTCACGGCGTCGTTCCCGGCGAATAGCCAACCACACAACAATAACGCCACCCTGGTAGATAGCAATCAGCGGCACGGCAATCATAGCTTGGTTGAAGGCATCGGGAGTAGGAGTAATGATTGCGGCAATAACAAAGGCTAGTACAATGACAATACGCTCCGACTTTAGAAGGCCGCCAGGCGTGAGAGGGTGGATCCAGTGTAAAAAAAGAAGCAGCAGCGGCAACTCGAACAGCACGCCAAGCCCTGCTATATATGCCAGGAAAAAACTGAGGTAGGAATCGGCGGTGAGATTAGGGGTAATATCGGCGCCTGCAAACGTAGAGAGGAAGTGAAGTGCCGACGGAATGGCGACGAAATACCCGAATGCTACCCCACAGAGCATCAGGAAAAAGGCTGTTGCCACGACTGCAGTCGCCGAACGGTGAGCTTTTTGTGGCAAGGCAGGCTTGATAAAACCATAGAGCTGATAAATAAGGACTGGGGCTGCGGCAAGTAGCCCGGCATACAGCGAAATCTGGAAAATAAAATTAAAGCCACCACCCGGCGTGAGGTAAATCAGCTTTTCTCCCTGGAGCGGCTGCATAATGAGCGAGACGAGTGTATCGTGGTAGTTGTAAGCAAGACCTGAAGCAGCCAAAAAAACGAGTGCTACGAAGAATGTCCTTCTCCGTAGCTCTCCAATATGGTCAGAAAAGCGCTTGACCGAATCGGAGCCGCTAAGCGCGGTTTGATTTGGTGTTTGCTTGTGCTGGTTCCGCTGCTTCCTTTGTGTCATCCTGCACACCCTTGCGTAGTTCTTTCATTGACGAACCGATGCTCTTTGCCAGCTGAGGCAGCTTGCTGCCGCCGAAGAGCAAAAGCAAAATCACCAAGATAACGAGCAGCTCCGGCGTACCCAGACCTAAAATCTCTGCGAATTGTTGCGTTGCCATGTTTTTTACCCCTTATTACTCACTAGTACTTCTATAGTAGCGGGTATGGTAACAAATAACAATACACTTGTGCTATGATAAATGTGTCTCAACAGAGGCACCGACAAGTGGAAGGGGAGCCATGACAGCGTTACTCCTATGGGTGATCTTGGGGATGGGGGCAGCGAAATGCTGCAATCACTATGAATCCACCTCGTGTAAATGCCCATCGGGCTGTACGTGCACCTGTGCCGGTTGTAATTGCGGCTAGACAGTGAGCACAACGATCGGCGGGTGTGAGGACTACGCATCTCACGCCTGCCGATCTTTTTACTATTTTATTTCTTCAAAAGCACCGTAAAGGCTTCGGCCGGAATATCCACTTTTCCGAAGCGTTTCATACGGGCTTTGCCGCGTTTTTGCTTGGCAAGAAGTTTCTTCTTCCGCGACACATCGCCACCATACAGGTAGCCGGTCACGTCTTTTCGGTAGGCGGAAAGGTCGGCCCGGGCAATGAACTTGCCGCCAATTGCAGCCTGCAGGGCCACCTGGAAATTCTGCCGCGGAATCACCTCCTTGAGCTTCTCTACCGTTTCCCTACCAAGCGCCTGTGCCTCACTACGGTGCGCCATGACGCTCAGGGCGTCTACAATTTCACCGGCGACGTAAAAATCCACTTTCACTAAATCTTCGGCCTGGTAGCCGGACAGTTCGTAATTGAAGCTGCCGTACCCGCTGGTGACGCTTTTCAGCTGGTCGTAAAAATCGGTCAGCAGGTTAGCTAGCGGCGCCTCAAAGCTGATAAGTGCTCGCTCGTCGATGTAACTGAGGTTTTTCTGGCGACCGCGCTTAGCCACGATCAGTTGCAGCACGACGCCGATATAGTCGCGCGGTACGACGATTTCGCCGTTAATCCATGGCTCGCGAATTTCATTTATTTTTGTTACATCCGGTAGGTCGCTGGCCGATTTGATATCCAGTTCTTCCCCGTTATTCAGGGTGACCTGATAATCCGTCGACGGATTGGTGACGATAAGGTCGAGATCGTATTCACGCTCCAGCCGCTCACGGATAATTTCCATGTGGAGCAGGCCAAGAAAGCCGATACGCACACCAAAGCCAAGCACCGGCGAGTTTTCCGGCTCGAACTGCAATGCGGAATCACTGAGGCTCAGTTTCTCCACCGCTTCCTTGAGCTCGTTATAGTCTTCATTGGAGGTAGGGAAGAAGCCGGCGTAGACGAACGGCCTCACGTTTTGATAACCGGGAAGTGGTACAATGGTGGAAAAGGAGGGTTTGTCATGGGCGGCAGCGAGAGCGGAGGAAACTAGGGTAACCGTATCACCAACCTTGGCCTCACGGGTAGATTTGAGGTTGGTGACAATATATCCGATATCGCCGGTTTCAAGCGATGGATACGGTGACATTTTTGGAGTCAAAGCACCTACTTCAAGCGCCAGGCCTTTTGCATCCGTCGCCAGCATTTTTATTTGCGCGTTTTTGGGAATTGCGCCGTCCACAATGCGCACGTACAAAATGACACCGCGGTAATCATCGTAGTAGCTGTCGAAAATAAGCGCCCGCGTGGGCTTTTCGGGTTCGCCTTTGGGCGATGGGATCCACTCAATGATCGCATCGAGCACTTCCGGTACACCCTCGCCCGTTTTAGCGCTAATCTTTAAAATATCCGACTCATCGCATCCCAGCAGATTAATGATTTCTGCCGAAACACGCGGTACGTCGGCTGCCGGCAGATCGATTTTGTTAAGTACCGGAATAATTTTTAGGTCGGCCGCCAGCGCCAGGTACACATTGGCCAGCGTCTGCGCCTGAATACCCTGGCTAGCATCTACCACCAATATCGCACCTTCGCAGGCTTCAAGGCTGCGTGAGACTTCGTAGCTGAAATCTACATGGCCCGGCGTGTCTATCAAATTCAAATCGTACTCTTTGTACTTCATCCGCACCGGTGCCAGCTTGATGGTAATTCCCTTTTCCCGTTCCAAGTCCATGCTATCAAGCAGCTGCGACTTCATGTCGCGCTTCTGCACGGTACCGGTAAGTTCCATCATGCGGTCGGCTAAAGTAGACTTGCCGTGATCGATATGGGCGATGATGCAAAAATTTCGGATGTGTGACTGTTTCATAGCTAAGGCTCGATTATATCAGTTTTGCTACGCACTCTCCCAAAAAAGAGCGAGCGCACTTTGGCAATAACCGGGTCGGCTTCCGTCAGTTTAAAAAGCCGGCTAATAAATACATACGCGGTCAGACTAACCGCCACAATGACTGCGAACTTTGGGAAGGTCGCTAGGAAACTTTGGTCGTTAGCACCTAGCTGCAAGAGCTGCACCGTAATATAGCTGACAATAGCCATTAGGCCGGTGGCGCTCGCCATCCTTCCTATGGCACGCATGAACGTGGCATCAAACAAGCCTTTAATGCGCCGTGACATAATCGCAAAAAGGGTCATCACTTCCACAAACGCCACGATCGACTGTGCCCAGGCTAGTCCATATGCCCCCATGCCAAGGCTCATCGTAAACCAAACGGCTAGCACAATGTTCAATCCGATGGAGAAAATCGAGATATAAAGCGGAGTTTTTGTGTCTTGCTGGGCGTAAAAACTACGGGCGGCAATGTGGTAAATCGAGCGGAACAGAATAGCAATAATCAGCGTTCCGAGTAGCCCTGCCATAAGCGCATCTCCACCGTTTTTAATGAAGTTTACCAAATAACCCCGGGCAAAAAAGGTAACGGTCGCTACCGGCATGGCCAGCCAGATGATAACGCGGAGTATCGATTGCAGCTCTTTTTTGAAAAGGTCCGGCCGGCCTTGGCTTAACCGTTCGGTCATTTTTGGAAAGGCTGCCGTACTGATTGCCACGCCGATAAGATTGATAGGCACCATGTGAAGCGTCGTTGCCTGTTGGTATGAACGCACCGTTCCGGCGGCCATGCGCGATGCCAGGTTCGTTTCCACAATACTGTTCAAATAATCCGCTCCTTGGTCGAGTGAGCGTGGTGGAAGCAGCTTGAGTACCTGACGGAACCCCCTGTTCTTCCAATATACCTTGAACTGATAATCGAAACCAAGCCCAAGAAGACCTATCGAACTGACCACCAGTTGCAAAATCGATCCCAGTACAACACCGAGCGCCACGCCCATAATACCGCCATCGAATATCTGCCAGCCGAAAATATTTATGCCACCCGTAAAGAAGAGGATGCCAATAATAATACCCACGTTATAAATCGTTGGTGCCAGCGCATAAAACGTAAACCGCCCCACCGCCTGCTGCATGCTGGCAATCACCGTTGCCACCGCAAACAAGAACGGATTCACTGCAATCACGCGCATCATGCTGATCGCCAGGCTCCGGCCGGATTCGTCCAGTCCCGGCCCAACGATGTAGCGTACGAGCGGTTCCGCAAAAATAATAATGAGAATACTCGCCACCAGAGTAACGAGCGCCATGAAATTTATCAGGCTGGTGGAGAGTTCCCACGCGGACTTCTTGTTGCCGGTTGCCAAGCGCTGGTTAAACACCGGAATAAAGGTAACACTGAGCGCCCCTGACACTAAAATGAAAAACATGAAATCGGGAATGGTGAACGCCACGGTGTAGGCGTCAATCCCTACCGGATACGTATCTAGGTAATAGCCGTTTAACAGACGGTCGCGAAACAGCCCGAGTAAACTCGATATAAGCGTTGATCCAGCCAGCAGCGCAGCCGCCAGCTGGATAGTTAGCTTCATATTTGCTTTTGCAACGACGCTTCGTACTCGACCCATGCGATACTCTTCGTAGCTTTAGTGAAGCTTTGCCTCCGCCGGAAGCATGGCACCTTCCAGCAATTTGCGGACTTCGGCTTCTTCGACCGTTTCTTTCTCCAGGAGTGCTTTCGCAAGCGCCTCAAGACTTTTCATATTGTGCTTAATAACAACTTCGGCCCGTTTTGCTGCCTCCTTGATGAGCCCCTCGACTTCTTCGTCGATTTCCTTGGCGGTTTCATCGCTATATGGCCGTTCGTGCGTAATTTTATCGAAGACCATCCCGCCGCTGTCTTCATGGAAAACCTGGTCGCGAAGCTTGGTACCCATGCCCTGTTCAATCACCATGTCGCGGGCAATTTCGGTTGCTTTGCGAAGGTCGGAACCAGCTCCGGTGGTAATACCGTCCGGTCCGTAGAGGATTTTTTCCGCCACGCGGCCGCCCATCGCACGGGCAAGAATGTCTTTGAATTCATATACGTTCGTGTAGCTCTTGTCTTCCGGCGGGAGGAACCAGGTCACACCACCGGTGCCGCCACGAGGAATGATAGTCACCTTGTGAACCGGGTCGCTGTCGGGCAGCACATGGCCCACAATGGCATGCCCAGCCTCGTGATAGGCGGTCATCTCCTTTTCTTTTTCGTTCATCACCTTTGCTTTTCGCTCCGGGCCAATCGCTACCTTTTCAAATGCCTCAGTCAGGTCGGCGTTGCTGACCTTCTTGGCGTTGCGCCGTGCGGCGATAATCGCCGCTTCGTTGGCAATGTTGGCAAGGTCGGCACCAGATGAGCCGGCGGTTTTTGCGGCCAGCGCGTCGAGATCGACCGTTTCTTCCACCGGTTTGTTTTTAAAGTGCACCTTCAGAATTGCCTCACGGTCCCGTCGTTCAGGAAGCATGATGTTCGTACGGCGATCGAAACGGCCCGGGCGAAGCAGGGCAGGGTCGAGCACGTCGGCACGGTTGGTGGCTGCCAGCACGATAACATTCGTGCCGGTTTCAAAGCCGTCCATTTCCACCAAAATCTGGTTGAGCGTCTGTTCGCGTTCGTCGTGGCCACCGCCCATACCACTTCCTCGTTTGCGGCCAACCGCATCGATCTCGTCGATAAAGATGATGGCAGGTGCGTTTTTCTTGGCTTTTGCAAATAGGTCGCGAACGCGGCTGGCACCGACACCGACAAACATTTCCACGAATTCCGAACCGGAAATAGAAAAGAATGGCACGTTCGCCTCACCAGCCACCGCACGGGCGAGCATGGTTTTACCGGTACCAGGGTTACCGACCAGCAGGACACCTTTTGGAATTTTAGCGCCGAGCTGTTCGTATTTCTTCGGGTGCTTCAGAAAATCGACAACCTCCTGCAGGTCCTGTTTGGCCGAATCGTTACCGGCAATGTCGTTAAAGACGACTTTCTCTTTGTCGATGCCATACAGCTTGGCCTTTGACTTGCCAAAACCCATCGCCTGGTTGTTTTGCCCCTGGGCCTGGCGCATCATAAACATAAAGAACGCGGCAATAAGCACCACCGGCACAATAATGATAGCCAGGTTCCATAGTGTCGAACCGATTTCAGACGGTTGCTGAATACTGACTTCGGTTTTGTTCTGCTGCAGCCCTTGCTCGTAAATGCTGCTGCTTGGGTCCTTGACCGATTTTTCCGTTGGGTGGTCCTGCCCCTTTGGTGTCACCTTGATGTCATTGCCCTGGATTTCCAGTTTCGCGATCTGACCGTCATTTGCCTCTTTGATCACTTCGGAAAGCGGCACGTCTTTCAATTCGCCATGCGGCGAGGTGAGCGCCACGCCAACGAGTGCCACGAATACCAGAATTGCCCAAAAAAGGCTGAGGCGAATAATATTACTCAGCTTCTTCTTTGGGGGTTGTTGCTTTGTTGCCATATGTAATCTAATTTCCCTTTCTCGGTAGCATTCATGTAAGAAAATCCCACTTGTACTAGTGTAGCACTTTTTAAGGGGTATAGACAACAAACGTACGCACGGAAAAACGAAGGTTCACACCACCGCCAAGTTCATATGCAGTGCCTGTTTGCGCGGTTTTAATGGCAAGCAGCGCGCGGAGCAGCTGCGGACGCGTGGGGCTTACCTTCGTTTTCGCCACGACTGCCGCGCGAAGCAGCTCGCAGGCAACGTCTTCAGGCATGAACGTCAGGAGGTATCGGTCGTACTCGTTTTTTTCGTTGACATACGTTCCGAGCTCCTTATCGATGTCGCGTTTTCTTTCCACCTGCTCGTTTCGTAGTTTCAAAACGGCTTGTTTTTCTTCCGATGCAAGCGACCGGGCGATCTGCCGCCGTACCCGGTTACGTAAGTATTCTGCCGTTTGGTTCGTGCTGTCTTCAACCCACTCCAAACGATGACTTAACGCATATTCGTATATCTGCGCCTTTGTCATCTCTAAAAGTGGCCGCCAAATAGCCGCCGAGTCAAACACGGCCAGGCCGCGCCAGCCGGTCCCCCGAATAAGATTAATGGCAACCGTTTCAATGATATCGTCGGCATGGTGCGCCGTCACAATCGTTCCCTCGTACTTTTTCGCCACCTCGCGTAAAAATGCATACCGGCGCCGGCGGGCAAGCTCTTCACTGGCATTCTTCCCCAGTTCTTCGCGCCGGGTTTCAAATGCAAGGCCGTATTTTTTGGCAAGTGCGGACACAAACCGAGCATCGGCCGCCGAGTCATCGCGGATAGCATGGTCGAAATGCGCCACCACCAGCTCGTGTGCACCTTCGTTCGCCAATTTGTCGAGTAACACGACCGAGTCTACCCCGCCGCTTACCGCCACGACGTACTTCATGTCATCCCCATCGTTTCATGGCTTTTACGCCAAGCCAGATGCCGAAAAACCCGCCGATCATTCCGCCAAGAATGCTCCATATATCGAATTCGCCGTCCCCGAACAGCACGGGGACATAGCCGCCGATAATGCCGAATACCGTAGCGAAGAGTAAAAGTAGCTTCTTGTTCATACTAAATAGTATACACGTAAGGCTAGGAAGCCTTATCGGCCACGACGATATCGTCAAGGTAGAACGAAGCACTGGTAGGGCCGCTGCCACCCACGAACTTCACAATGACCGTTTCTGCGCCTGCCGGCGTCGGGATATCCTGGCTAGCCTGTTGCCATCCTGCAGACGTGAGCGTCAGTGGTATTTCGACGGTACTGCCCAGCGGGTTACTGTTCGCATCCCAAAATTGTACTTGCATTTTTATCGCCACGTTACTTGTTGCTGCTCTACCCCAGAAGCTGACCGTCTTATCGGCCGGAGTGATAGGGAAGCCATCGGCCGCGCTCTCAATACCCCAGAACGCGTCCGACATTGTCGCCTTTAAGCTATGCGTACCGCTGTGCGCTTGTTCTGTGCTTTGTGTAAGTGTGGTATTGAACCAATCGTTCCAGGCGCCGATCGAACCCTCAAGCGTTGCCGTATCGTCATCCAACGCGTTTGTTACCAAATACTGTGACTCCCCATTGTAGGTACTTCCCGTATCCTGGCCAAAGCGTGCCTGCCACAGGGCAAAGTTATAGGAATTTCCCTGTGCCTTCGCCATGTAATTCCACTCGCCTAGATAGGTATTGTTGCTAAAGAGGTTGTTCTGGTCGAACGTAATCGCCTGCTGAATAACACTTCCCATATACGGCGACCACGTCGGGAAGGTACCGAAGTTCGAGAATAGTCCCTGGTAACCACAGCTGGAGCTTGCTGTACATCCCGTGACATTTGCCCTGTTAAGGCTGAATATATTGTTATGTACTTTCACGTTCTGGGTCTTCCAACGACAGTCGGAATAATACGGCTCTTGGTCGACCATGCCGCCAGATGCAGGGTCGCCACAGGTGGTGATCGTTGCCGCTGGGTTCACAAGTGTGCAGGTACCGCTGCTGGTATTCGCCGGCGACGAACAGAAGCGGTCAGCATTCTCCCATAGGATGACACCTGCCCAGTTGTCGGTAAACTTGTTGTTATAAATATCGATATTCGCCGTCCGGCCAGGCACCCGGCTGTCACCGCCGGACTCTGAAATATAAATCGCGGCAGACGGGAAGCTGTTGTTGCTTGGCCCGGTAGACACGGCATTGCCGATAAAGTTGTTATTGCGGACGATCATGTTGTAGCTGATCTCGTAGAACAACCCTTGCGATTCGTTGTTCGCAATGTAGTTGCCCTCTACCAGGAAGTCGGTATCGTTCGTGTCCGCCCACAAGCCAACGCTCAGGTTATCGTGTACGTAGTTGTTCGTCACTGTCACGCCATGAGCATCCCAGAACTTGCCGCCACCAGTACAGCCACAACCGTTGACGATACTCTCCCAATCGTGCGTATTGTTGCCCGTGATTTCGTTATGGTCAAGTACCACGTTCTGCGGACCGCCTGGATCGTCGCTGTATACCTGGAAACCGTACTGCCCGTTATCTTTCAGACAGTTATAGCGTACCACGTTATTAGTTCCCGCAAAGACTGCGCCGCCGTTCGGATTATTTTCGGCTGTATTGTATTCGATCGTCCAGCCCACGCCACTGTTGTGATTCACAATGCCTTCGTCTCGAGGGGCGATGAAGTTTTTAATAGTAAGGTGCTGTATTTTCACATTGGTTGACTTGCCCGAAAAGGCATAGTTATTCAGGTTTTGGCCGTCAAGAATGGCACCGGGACCACCAATAAAGGTTGCGTTATTGCCAGGGCCAATTTGGCTGAATGTTCCCGAACCGAGAGTATGCGTACCTGGGGCAAACCAGTACGTCGTATTGGCAAGCGAAAAGTTTACTCCACTATTGTCGCCGGCCGGTACCACCACTGCTCCGGCTGGTGCCGAGCTGGGGCCGTTCAAGATAGACGTATTGCCACAGATTTGGGCCGGTGGGGCATCTGGTAGTGGGTTTTCACCGTTGCCGCCGCCATTATCTCCTCCACTATCACCACCTCCGTTGTTACCGGTTGGCCCAGAACCAGAATCCGTACCAGATTGAGAAGAGCCTCCCTTCGACGCTTTTGCTAGCTTCACCGTCGGCCTGCTCTGGTAAAGCACCGCCTGCGAGGAATTATTCGCCGGTTCAGGTGCTTGGCCGGGTTCAATCGTAAAAGTAAAGACTTCACTCTTGCTGCTGCGGCCGGCATTGTCGTACGCCACTGCCTGAATGGTGTGGTCGCCTTCACTAAGGCCAGAAATATCAATCGTTACTGCGAACGGCGATGCCGTACTCTCGGCCGCCACCTTACCATCCAGCAGATATTCAATTTTTACGATATTTTCAAGATCGCTCGACTGAATGCCTATCCTTATTGCCTTACTGTCTTTTGCCTGCTGAAGGTCGTTATCAAGGATATTCAGCTGAATGAACGGCGCTTTTGAAGCTTGCTGGGATGAGCCACCCGTGCTTGGCGAAGGTTTATTTTCTTTCGGCCACAAAAGCCATACGCCCGTTCCGATCAGCGCGATTATTACCACACACAAGGCAATAATTTTTGTCTTCACTTTTTACCTCTTTTTGTTTAATCCACCAGGTACAACCTATGTTCTTTTTCATAGTACTGTATTCTTAAAGAAATGTTAATGCTTATTTTAAAAATCTCACAAATAACGCGTACTCCCGAACGGCACCTTTTGTTTCACGTACATGCCCGTCCCTAACGTATCCGCGGCGTGAATGGTCCGGTCGCCAAAACGCCGGTTGATTTCATCTACCACTTCGGTAACATGCTGCTCGCGTGCCAACTGGTCGCCGAACAGACTTAGCTGATCATCCAGCGAATTTTCCAGTTGGTAACAACTAATAGCTACCATCGTGACGTCCCCTGGCGCCTGGGCGAACAGCATGGCGGCCTGCGCATAAATGGCCTGATTGGAGAAAAAAGGCAGGGAAGCCATATGGCGATGATGCCAATACCCCTGCGACAGCGAGCGGCCCGATACTATCACGCCGCGGGCCGCTTTGCCTTGTGAACGCAGCCGGTGTCCTACCGATTCGCACAGATGATGCAGCCGTTTCAACATATCTGGACGCGTCAGGTCGCGGCGCTCCAGCACGTACTGACGGCCGACCGTTTTTACATCGTGGTTCACATCGTCTACTTCCCACCCCCGAAGCCGCTGGTGCCAATAAATGCCATTGATACTTTTAAACACGATTTTCTTCAGCGTCGCCGGATCGGCATCCAGAAACTGGAGCGGCGTATAAATACCCACTTTGTTCAAGCGCGCTTCGTTGCGGCCGGCAATACCGGTCAGGTCGGTGAGCTTCAGTGTGCCTAGCACGGCGCGCAGGTTCTCGTGCGTGATCACGTCCAGTCCGTCCGGCTTATGCAGGCCGGCCGCGGTTTTAGCAAGGAAACGGTTTGGCGCGATGCCAACGTTGCAGCGCATCCAGCAGCCTACCTCGTTCAGTAGCGCCTGTTTTATTTCACGCCCTATGTCTACCAAATCTCGTGCCTGCACGTCGGCCGTTGTCCGGTGAAAGTCAATAATCCCTTCGTCGATGCTTTTCATGGTAATGTGCGCCGAATACCGCTTCATTATGTCCATCAGCTTGCGGTACACATAGCGGTACTTGGGCGGGTCGCTTTCCAGCACCACCAGTTCGGGCGCCAGCTTTTTGGCATCGTACACCTTCATGCCAAGGGTGACACCCAGCGCCTTGGCCTCGTAGCTGGCCGTCACAATGGAAGTGTTTTCCGTCCGCCGGTTCGCAATCGCTACAGGGCGGCCACGAAGCATTGGCCGGGCCTGCTGTTCAACGGTGGCAAAGCATGAATTCAAATCTATGTGCATAATCAGCGGACGCTCAGGATTGTAGTGGCTACGCGGCGTCATAGTGGTCCATCTCCCGCGTTAAGTGCCAGGTCAGCCGCTCACTGTCGAACTCTAAACGGTAATCGGTCCCACCGTCCGTCACATCGAACACATGCACCGTACGGAGCCCTTTTGTCGTAGGGTGCCTCAAGCCAATTTCCCTTATTTCTATCTCCCTACCGGTCGCCCGCCGGAACCGGTACGGCCGGCATGGGTTCAGGCCGTCACCAAAACCAGCAATCACTTCTACGCGTTCGTTCAAAAAAATTTCGTCATTCATATCAAAAATCCTCTAAAAGTTAGTTAGAGAAACGATTTTCGAATTGGTTCGCCCGTTCCCTTGCCCGTTTCTAGCGAGGCTCCGAAGACGAAAAATGAATGACCTGTCGCGAGGGACGCTTTGCCCGTAGGAGCCAGTGTGTATCGCGTGGATAGTTTTAGTATACCACCTTTGCCCTCGAGTAAACACTCAAGCCCAAAGGTGATGGGCTGGCTGCGGGGTATACTCCCCCGCAGCCAGCCCCGGCCAAAAACGGCCGGTTACAGCTTTACCGTCCGGAGTAGGAGGCCTGCGGTACATAGCCACACACGCATTTCATCGCTACGAGGATCCATGCCGCCGACATACGTGCGGAATTCCTCTAGCTGCCAAGGTGCCAGATCGCCATCGGCTTCAATGCCATGATGCTTCGTCGCAATCCCCCAGGCTCCTTCTGCCACCGGTGCCGGATAGCGGAGTTCCGCTGCCGCAGCAACAAACATAGCTTTAGATACGGTACATGCTTCACTCACGAATGTATACCCCATGTAGTCTTCGGCGCAACCTTCACAGTCGCAGCAGTCGCCCGGCAAGATCGGAAAATACCGTCCATTCGTTGGTTGTACCAGGAAAGAACTCGAGCCCTCCATCCAGCACGTCCCGAAGTTGTATGTTGGTCAACTTGCCGTTGGTATCAAGGCTTCTTACCACCTTGTCCCAAGCGCTTCTTGCCGCCGCGGCACTGTGGCCTCGACCCAAGGCCGCACCCGTGAACGCCTCGCGGGTCCATTCATCGCTCTCCACCATGTTTTCTCCTTACCGAGAAAGAAGCTCCCGGACGGAAGCTATATGCTTGTTATACTACCATTTATAAATGTAGTCAATAGGTTACCGTTTCCCAAGGATACCACTGGAAAAACCGCCGGCTTTTTGCTACAATCATGCAAGTACACGTGGCGGATAGTTCAGTTGGCAAAGCCGAAGGCGGTAAGATGTACCGCGTAGACGCTCCAACCAACTGACACAAACAAATCGCACCTCCAGTACAAAATGTGGCAGCGTAGCTCAGTTGGTTAGAGCGTAGGACTCATAAGCCTAAGGTCACAGGTTCGATCCCTGTCGCTGCTACCAAACCAGGATTTTCAGCCTCTTCGGAGGCTAATTTCTTTATTAACAGATAATATTCTGCCAATTTAGCGGTTCTAAATCCCGTCTCACAGTCATACACTAAGCCCTCTGGGAATATTGTAATCTTGTATACGACGCTTTACCTCTATAGGCGCAAGGTTCCAAAATGATGCTGGATTGCTCATAAACAGTAAAGCATTATCTATCACTTGCTCTTTGTCTTTAATGTCATCAGTGATTTCAGAACGGCGTAGCTTTACTTTAGTAATATCATTATCAACTTCTGCGTGCCATCTACCTGGCCTTTGCTTGATACTCGTACGTAGACTGTCCATACTTTTGAGATGATGGCTCAGCGAATGAATAGCCTGCATAAACATCGGCATTAAGAACATACAGCAATCTGACGAGGTAGGCCTCCCATACCCCACGTATACATAAGCCATTAGAAACAAAACCATCTACTATTAAAATTGTTACTGCCTATAGCTGTATGGTACAGATGACTACGCAGCAACAGGAATAGGGTTTTCTAGAACCTTAGCACCTTTTGTCCTGTTACACTTCCAGCACAGAGTTTGCAGGTTTGTCTCAATCGTTATACCGCCCTTAGCGATAGGCATTATATGGTCAACTTCAAGTAGCAAATGTGCTTCTTTTTGCGTAGAAATACCACAAGACATGCAGGTATGTTTGTCACGCATTAGAATACTTTCTCTTAGGTGTGGGGTCATGAGTTGACGCTGAAACTTTGCAGATTTTCTGTATGCTATTAAGTTGTTCAGGAACTCGGCAAAATCTTCTAGGCGCTCTTCATCAAGTATTATCGAGTTGCTGTATGACTTCCTGTTGGTCGGTGATGTGTAATTAAACGCATACCACATGTAATAGTTCTTCTCGAACTTAGGTAGTTTGCGTGAACCTAGCTTCTTCATGGTCATAGATTTGAATATATAAGCACCCCTATACATATGTTTCTGGATATATTCCATTAGCTCGTTATATTCATCCGTTAGAATCTCGTGGGTCTGATTTATGGTGTTATATTTCTGCAAGATTGCTTCAATAATCTGCATAGACGACTCGTCAATCTTTGTGTTCTTGAAGAAGTATTTGATTATATATTTGTAGACATCAAGTTGAGAGTTCTTGTAAACGGTTAGTGTACTATTTCGTACATTTCCAGTTGTAAGCTCCTGCTGCTTTGAGCGTATGTAGTCACGGGTCTCGTCCATAAAATGGTCAAACTCATTGTATTCAACAATTTTCTCGGCCAGCTTTTCTTTGATGGATAGGAAGTCTGATGTTTTGTAGTATGACAGCGTTTTGAATAAATATACCAGATAGTAAATGCCCACATACACCATGAAGATGAGCAGAGGAATGAGTATGGTGTATGCCGTAATACTAGCAATAACTAACGCCAAAATTGTGTACCATACTGGATGCTTCTTATAGATTGTTACAAACTTAACTAAAAACTCGTGCATATTATCAAAATTATACCACTAAATATCCGATAAAGTTCCGCTAGTAACATCTTTAACTAAAGCAATCTAAGTAGCTATAGTTCTATTACTGCTACTTATGTTTGTATGAGGTAGGTAATTCGCATGCCCTGATATATTTCAGCCGCTACAATCAGTTCACGCTTTATCTGGTTCCAAGTGGTTAATAGCGTTTCTAGCAACAGACGGCTCAATAAAACCGAATAATTATCACACCCAACACAACAACGAACAGTAGCATCAGCAAAAGGATATCGTAGTGATACCGAACCATACGGCTTAGGATATCGCTTTTATACCGGTTCAATCGGATAAGTGATCCGACTATAAGCAACAATCCGGCAAAACATACGAGACAAAATATACATACCGCCCCTATGTCGAATATGCTCGTATACAGAAACCACAGGGCAAACAAAAGAAAGAACGTCGCCACGCCTAGCATAATTTTATGGAGCTTTTTACTCGTATTGGTCGCCATGAGGCCCGTAATGGAGAACATTGTAAACATACTGAACAATACTATGCAGATAAGCGCATTTGGAAACCCGAACAACGAGCTTTGATGAGCCGTCAGTACGACGCTGCAACTAAATACACTGCTAAGGTCGCATGGTAATGGAGTGTGGCTGCTGAGTAGCGTCAGCTTCTCGATCATCTGAAGAAAGGAAGCTACAAGGCCCAGTAACGAACCGACTAATAGAACCGCATAGGTTTTCTTTGATAGTGTAAATGGGACAGCTTCTGGCATGTGTTCCTCCTGTGACAGATTTAATTAATTCAGTATAGTCACCACAAAAGCCATCGCCCTATGACCCAGATCACAGACAGGCATACACGGCAGCCCTATCCTGTAAGTAAAGGAGGCAGCCATGATATCGGTTTCAAGAGCAGGATGGTACAAGCTTATTGAAACAAGGGATTCGGTAAAAATCCTTTACCTCGATGATGAAGCGTTCGCCTGGGTAAGGGCGCGCGGCATTGGTAACATACTCGTCGCGTCGCACAATCCTCACCGTCTCGACTCCCTCCTCAGCCTCGGCCGCTACAACCTGTACGACGTAGAGCATGAAGCGGCACTTACCGACCTTCAGCATCTGGAGCTGGAGGTTGGCAGCGAAGCCTGGCAGGGATACCTTCTCCCCACCGGCCTTCCCACCGATAAACGTACGCGAACACGTATCATTCCCACACCTCAACTCATTACCCTGGGCAAGATAAAACAGAAAGGAGGCCGCACGCATCACACCGTTTATAACAACCGGTTAAACAATTAGAAAGGAGACAGTTATGTCAGTACATTTTACATGGAGGGATATTACGGCCATTATCATCGTGGCGCTTGCTGCGTTCTTAACCGCCGCTATCTTCACCGGCCTGATTGAACAAAGCCTTGCCGGCTGGAGATTTGCGACGCTCCTTCTGCTCCTACTCGGCATGGGCGCGCTCGTAACGCTTGGACCTACCTCGGTTCCTGAACGGGGGCTTTGGTCGGTAAGCGGCATATTCCTAAGCATACTTGCCATCGTGTTCGGCATTCTTGGCATAGTACTGGCGAACGCCACCGCTTTCTTGCTGCTTCTGGCCGACCTGGCGCTGCTATGGGCTATCGTTATCCCAACCCATCTGTCGCATAACAAAATAAAAACACATACGCTACGGCACACCTGAAACGGGGCTCCTCCGGGAGCCTCTGTTTTTATGCCGGTTTACAGCCCCTCGCCCAGTTCGTCTTCTATCTTCCGTGCATCGTTCACTATTAGTCCGCCAACATATTGAATGAGGCCTTGGGATTTCAATCTGCTCAGTTCGCGGTTGGTCGTCTCGCGCGAAAGGCCAGCTCGCTGGCCAAGCTCGCTTTCCGTAACGGAAAGGCGGTATTTGTCACCTTCCAATCGTTCGCCGAAACGCTTGCACTCGATCGTCAGCTCGAAGAGTATCCTGCTCCGGGCACTGCCACCCATAAGATGCGCCATGCGACGTTCCAAGCCGTCCGCACCCGAATAAAGGCGGCTCAGCAGGTTGTACATTACTTCGGGATTGTCGTGCAGAAAACGTATCACGTCACCCGGCGGGGCCTGTCGTATCTCAACCGGCGTGACGGTTTCAAAGAAATAAAAGTTTTTACGGCGATTGATTGCCCACGACATGGGGAAAAACGCCGGGGGCTTGAAGACGTTTACGACGATTTCATCGCCGCTTTGGGCAATATCGTACTGGCGCACTTTGCCGCTCAGCAAATGGAAAATACCCGACGGCTCTTCCCCGCCGTAAATAATGATCTCTCCTTTTTTAAAGCGCTTTAGCGGATACTGCAAAAAGAATGTTTCGATCTTTCCTGCGATATCCTTGTCCATATTCTCACTATACGGCTTGGGCAAGCAGAGGACAAGAAAGCTAATTGTAATCGGAAAAACTGATGCTGTGCGGCGCAATGCGGAATACCACGAAGCCGCCTGTATGCACGTGGGTTACCGGTGGAAGCTGCGCGCCGCTTTTATACGTGCGGGGCCTGACGACGCGTTCGTACACACGTTCCCTCACCAGCGCGTCGCTCTCGATATCCGCCGTTCCCTGCGCCTGAACGAGCTGCAAAGCGTCGGTGTCGTAAACGGTAAGCGCCACCCTCCTCTGACCCATCATGTTGTGTGCTTTTTGCGTTCCCTGCTTGGTAAGGATATAAAAGAAACCGTTTTCAAATACGTAATATACCGGGGCGCCCGTCAGGTTCCCCGTACGATCGATACTGGAAAGCACGGCCACCTCATGCCGGGCAAGAAAGTCGAGCGTCGGCCTATCCACGTTCACGGTAACGGATGGCGCTGTGCAACCTCGGCCGGAAGTTTCGTATCTACCCGCCGTTTTTCTATATATTCGGCAAATACGGTTGCGCATGTTACATTCGCATGGGAAACGACGTAGTTCGTCACGCGCGTAAAAAGTGTCAGGCTGGCCGACGGGCCGGCAACCGTAAGGTTGACGCCCGCAACAACGTCGTACGTGATCTCATCCATGGTGGTAAAACCGGGACGGTGATCCAGATAAATAACACGTTGATCCGTCGCAATCAGCATGCCCTCTGCATATCCAAACAGCCCTTCGCTTTCTTTACGACGTCCTGCCACGGCCGCCTTGATATGCTCGTCTTCGTGAATGACGCTCGGCAGGTACCGGCTTGAAAACCGACGCAGGGCAAGCCCAGACATGCCCGCTTGTTTCAACTCCTGCTTGATCCGTTCGTATTGGGTGGTGACGTATGCCATACTGTTATTCTCCGTTTAGGGCTTCCTTCAGCCTTTTCAGCCGCGAGCCAAGGAAGGCGGCTTCGGTATGATGAAGCAGGTGAAGCGGCGAGAACGCGTCGGTATCGTTATGAAGCTGCTTCGCAATATGCATGTACCGTCTTTTCAGTAGGTCGTACTCCGTTTGCAGTGCTGCCGTTTTCTTGTCCATAAGTTGCCTCCTTTGGGTTTAGTATAGGAAAGTCTCGGCAAGCTTCGCTGTGATCTGGCTCACTACCACGCCGCAACCAACCCCCAGCTGCTATACTAAAACGCATGAAACACGTCTTTCTCGTCACGGGCAACAAGAACAAGCTGAAAGAATGGCAGGACATGATGCCAGCTGACATCTCGCTTGGCTCTATCGACCTGGACCTGCCGGAAATCCAAAGTATCGATCCCGAGGAAATTGTCGCCGATAAAGCCAGGCGGGCGTTCGAAGCCACCGGCAAGCCTGTTGTCGTAGAAGACGTTTCGGCGGAACTGGCAAAGCTGAACGGCCTTCCCGGCCCGTTCGTAAAGTTCTTCACCAAAGCTATGGGCGACGACGCGCTCTATACCCTCGCGGGCAGGGAAGACGAACTGGCAACCGTATCCTGTACGGTTGCCTATTACGACGGCAAGCGGCGCCTTACCGTCCGCGGCACCGTGGAAGGAAAGGTGGTATCGCCCCGCGGTAACAACGGTTTTGGTTTTGACAAAACTTTCGTACCAAATGGCGAAACCCTTACCTACGCCGAGATGCCTACTGAACAAAAGAATACGCTCAGTCACCGTCACCACGCCATTACGTTGTTCCTTGAAGCTTTCGGTAACCTGTCTTAACGATATGGGAAAGCGGCAGAAACAACCGGTTGCTATCGTTATGAAAGGTCTGCTGAGTCTACGGCTATTATCGCTTCAAGCCAACCGCTTGCTGCCGGGCCGATTCAAACTGCACTACCCATCCGGTTTGGCGAATACTTTTATACACCGGTGTTTCAAGGAAGCGGCCATCCGGCGTGAACGTTTCAGGGAAACCATGGTACTGTTCTATTTTGTCGGAATATAGGTTCAGGTCGTGGTGCAGTTCTTGCTGATAGCCGGCGTCGGGTGCCACCCGCGCCAGTTGGCCCAGTAGCGTCATGTACTGTGCGCCCCAATAGCTCCATATGGCGTTGCTGCCGTAATTGGATACGAACGTCCGCACCGCCCAAGGCGCTTCCGGTGCCTGCGTCGTAGCCTGGTATTTTATAGGGAACGGCTCGGCAATATGCTGGGCACGAATGAAACTAACGCTGCGCTGCAGGTAGTCACGATCGGCTGGATTGTCCACCTGCAAAAAGCCCGTCGGTAACGCCAGCAGCCAGTCGGACGAATAGTTCGTTTTGCTCGGCCTGGAACTCATATCATCTTTAAAATGGCCTTCACGGTCATCCCAATACAATTTCAGAATGGTGCTGCGCATACTGGCCAGCTGGCCCTCGGGCGCTTTTTGAATGGCGAGCGTATCGGCTAGCTGCAGCGTCTTCCATAGCACTACGTTGTCGTAAAACGACCTATCCCGCACCACGCCATCCCGGGCACTCGCCAGGTCGATACCCGATTTTATAAGGCCCGTCGATGGATCTTGCACCTGGGAGAGATAGATATTCAGCAACCGCTGTAAATCACCCCGCCGTTGCTGTATTATTTCCCGTGCTGTATCGGCCGTCCCAAGGGTATACGTACGGTTTGAACGAGCGTCGGTATCTTGCAGGGCGTCGAGCGCATACAAAATGCCATATAGACTATCCGACGGAACCGAACCCGGATGGACTTCCGTTAATACGGCCGAACGAGGGGCAATAGGCACGACCGTCGTCGTCAGGCGCTTCTCGGCCGAGAACGCGTCGAGCGCATACAGCGCCGATTGCAAATAAATACGCTGCCTGTTTTCCCAGTCCTGCCGGTTCAGCGCCGTATTCGGATTCAAAACGTCATTATAAAATACCCCGAGGTTACGTGGATACAGCACGCTGAACTGGTCGCCTGAAATAAGGTACGGCTTGCTTGGATCGAACCGAAGCGCGTGGATATCTTTTATAATCCCCTGAACAGAATCCGAACGGGCGGGCCGGCTTCCGAAATAGGTGTTTTGAACGATCAGAAAACCCGATTTATAATAGCCGAGAAGTTCGGCCGCAGGGCTGCTATACACGTGAAGGTCAAACTGCTTACTGGCCGTAATTTTGCCATTTTTAACCGTAGTAACGTACGGCTGCTGCACAATGTTCCAGCCTGCATACGGATTGGTAATGTGCAGCCAACCATGAAAAACAACTAAAACCACGCAAATTCCGGCTAAAAGCAGTCGTTTGTGGGTACGCGACCACGCTGACATGGTGGCCATAAGAGTACACATGCCCTCATTGTAGCACGCGCCTATGTGGCACCTGCCCGTGAAATGAACTATAGTATGAGAGCTCACCTTATGAGCAAACAAGGGTTGTGTACATCAATACGAAAGGGTATCATGTCCCCCACGATCGGCGACATCGCCGAAACGGCGCATCAAAGCGCCAGCCTGGAAAAGTATTTCCTGCGCACGCCTCCGACCGACGAGATGAAACTCGCACGGGAAGCGGGCATCCTCGACGTCCTGAACCCTGACGGTACGTTCAGGCCGACGGTGTCCGAACTGTACGGGACGGCTGAAGAGCTGGGCAAGGGCAGCTTGTCGCTCGGCCTGCTCTTCACCATGCATATCTCGGCGCTTGGACTGGTCGACAGCGACGATGTCCACGAGGACACCCAGCACCATCTCGCCGCCCTCGGCAAGACGAACGTGTTCGGCGCGTTTTTCAGCGGACTGTGGACGCGAAGCAGCGACCTCATGTCCAACCGAACCGACGTCGATGGCGAACCGTTCGATCAAAACGGCAAACGCGCATGGCGGATTACCGGCACGAAGGGAGCGGCGACCAATGTGAGCGGAGCAGATTACGCCGCCATTACCTTCCGGGAAGCCGGCGACGATCCGGAGGCCGCGTTCCTCGGTTTTATCAAACTGCGGGATGAAGAAGGGAACTACGCCCCGGGTATTACCGTCGAACCAACCGGCCAAACCCTGGGTGCACGTGCCACCCAATCGGATACGGTACATCTGAATAATGTACCCATACCGTCAGAGCAGGTGCTCGGACGCGTTCCCCAGCTGGTACAGTATCTGCTGCTGGAACGGGCCGAGGCTCTGTGGGGCTGCTACACTGCGGCGTACCTTGGCAACTGCAAGCAGCTGCTCGTCTTCCTCATGGAAACGCTCAAAGGAAGGGCGGTCGACGTCGAGGGATGCCAGCAGAAAGTCCGGGAAGCGGATGAAACCTTGAAGCGGGCAGCCTCCCTGGCAGATGGCAGGCAAGACCCCGGCGCCGCGGCATTGACGCTTCTAAAGGCCAAGGAGCTGATCGGCGAGGCCACGGCATGGGTCATCTACCAGATCTGTCGGAACGGATCGTTTCACGGCCTGCTATGGAGTAACCACGCCGGCATGATGACCGCCCTTTTGGACGGCTTCATGGCCAACGCCTAGCCACCCGCGCTGAAGACAATTCTCGACATTTACGAGGGTAAGGTCCAGCTGCCGATGTAGTACAACCTAAGGGGCGGGGGTGCAGTTCCTCATACTGCACCCCCGCCCGAAATAACACCGAACTTATTTCTACTCCAGCCCACGCTTTTCGTGGTCACCCTCCACCTCTTCGCGCATATCCTCCCCGTCTTCATAGACGCTTCTGCCTGCTCCATCGGGATCCTGGCGATCAAGTTCCTGGCCGAATTCTTCAGCCGGCACGCCAAAGCCCTCGGCAGGGTCATCGGTCAGCTCATGTATGACCGGGTCCACCTTCTCCTGGGCGTTGTCCAGATCGTCCTGATAATTCCGCGGCTTGTAATCTTGATCGTCCATACTCACCCTCCATTTACCTTTTTATTATATACCTTATGCTTCCTCATTCCCTTCTCAGGGGTGAGACGTATAGTCATACCCATGATAAAACGCCACTGGAAAAAACTCCTTTCCGTCCTGCTCGTCGCCTGCCTTACCGGGGCAAGTGTCTATGCCTATTCCCTTTATACTAAAGCCGATCAAGCCGTGGCCGCCGTCACCACGGGAAGCAGCGCAGCCGAGCTACTGAAAAGCGAGCCGCTCAATGGGGAAGACACGGGACGGGTGAATATTCTTATTGCGGGAAATTCTAGCGATGACCCAGGACATGGCGGAGCGGAACTAACCGACTCCATCATGGTTGCCAGTATCAATACCGCCACCAACAAACTCAGCCTCATCAGCATTCCGCGTGACATGTGGGTAAACGCCGACGGCAGCTATATGAAGCTGAACGCCGTATATACCGTAGGCGGCATGGATTTGCTACAATCCACGGTCGAGGGTATGCTCGGCATTACTATTCACCACCGGGTACTTGTTGACTACACTGCTTTCAAACAGATGATTGATACCGTCGGCGGGATAGACATTCCTATCGACAGCCCCGATCCGCGCGGCATCTACGACCCCATGATCGGCTTCTCTATTGGAAACGGACAGCAACATCTGGACGGCGAAACAGCACTCAAGTTAGTACGCTCCCGCAACGATCCCACCTACGACGGCCGCATTGCCTACGGCCTGCCAAACGGCGATTTCGACCGCGCCATGTACCAGCGGAAAGTTGCCCAAGCTCTGCTCGCCAAAGTAACAACCTCTCCCGTCCTCACTAATCCCGCAAAACTCACCCAGCTGCTGGAAAGCCTGGAAGGGAACGTCACCAGCAATTTCTCGGCCGGCCAACTTCGCCGCTTATACGACCTTGGTAAAGCCTTTTCTTCCACCGAAAGCCTTACCATCCGTGGCACAGATGACAACCTCCTCCTTGCAAACTACACCTCGTACGACGGCCAATCGGCACTTATTCCGCGCGCGGGCATCGATGAGTACAGCGAAATCCAAAGCTACATCGCTGCAAGTCTAGGCACTCCTACAAGCACCTAGCCCTCCCCTTATGCATCCCTATCTTATACAATAGAGAAAGATAGGGAACTGGAAGGAATGAGCAAGGGAAGTAACAAAAGGGAAAACAGCCGCTATATCCCCGGCCTTGATGGCCTGCGGGCGTTTGCCGTGATTGCCGTTATTCTCTACCATCTGTTCCCAACCGTTTTTGTCGGCGGCTATATCGGCGTTGACATATTCTTCGTTATCAGCGGTTTCCTTATTACCACGCTGCTCATCGGCGAACACATGGAGCACGGGCGTATTGCTCTGAAGAAATTCTGGCTGCGCCGCGCACGGCGCCTGCTTCCCGCCCTTTTTACGACCATCGTTGTCGTTGGCTCCATCATCTTTTTCGTCCGCGGCGACGCGATGGTCGGGCTTGGCTGGCAAATCCTTGGCGCCGCCACATTCAGCAGTAACTGGATAGAAGTTATCAGCGGCACCGATTATTTTGCCGCCAGTACGTCCCATTTATTCATGAATTTCTGGTCGCTAGGGGTAGAGGAGCAGTTTTACCTGCTGTGGCCATTCATCGTTCTGCTGCTTGTGGCCGCTTTGAAAAAACCAAAGCTCGGCATGTTCTTTGCCGTGCTGCTCGCTGTTGGTTCCGCCGGCTGGATGGCCTACCTTTACGGCCATGGCGTCTCCGCCTCGCGCGTTTACTACGGTACCGATACCCATTTGTTCGGCCTTATGACTGGCGCATTCCTGGCTTTTTGGGCCGCGAGGGGGAGCACGGTGTTGCGTCGCTTATACCAGCCCTTCTGGTTCATACGCCGGACACCAAGGCTAAGCGAAAGCATAGGGATACTGTCATTGATAGGGCTCGGCGCGCTTTGCTTCACGCTTTCCGACCAATATGCCTTTACGTACTTCGGTGGTCTAGGTATTGCCAGCTTGCTCAGCGCCGGGCTTCTGGTGGTGGTAGTAGGGAAGAGGGGAGTAGTACAAAACATATGCGAACTTCCCCTGCTTCGCTGGATCGGTACCCGCTCCTATGGCATTTACTTGTGGCACTGGCCGCTTATCGTTATTGCCCATCTCCTATTACCCGCTGTACCGTTGTGGCTTTTGGCGGCACCTATCGTCATCACCACCTTCAGTTTTGCCGAACTCAGTTACTGGTTCATCGAACTTCCCGTTCGTCGCTATGGGTTTAAAGCGACGATCCAAAAAGCCGTTACAAAACGGCGTATCAAAACGAATGAATCCACAACACGCGTAAAGCGGCGGCCGCACACGGCCGTCTTCCCCATATGCCTCGCGATTATTTTGACCGTCAGCGCCGTGATTACCGCACCTGCGAAAACCTCGGCCCAGCTGCGGGTCGAGGCAGGGGAGAGGGCAGTGGCCCAAGCGAAGCATAGCACGCCTCCAGCTTCCCCACCGGTGGCTCACTCACCCGTCCTCCTTATTGACGGTCCGCACATTACCGCCATTGGCGATTCTGTCATGTTGGCCAGTTCGCCTGCCCTGCAAACCGCTTTTCCAGGTATCACTATCAATGCCGAGGTCTCCCGCTCCATGCGGCGTGGCGGACTGGAAACCATTGAGCAAATGAAAACCAGCGGCCAATTGCAGCCTACCGTTATCGTGGCGCTCGGAACCAACGGCTATTTTGGCGCCGGCTATCTCGACCGCATGATCAGCGAGCTTGCCGGTCACACTATCGTGCTGGTGACTGCCCACGGTGAAAGGGAATGGACTGGTCCTAACAATGCCGACATGCGGGCAGCCGCTCAAACGTACAAAAACGTCGCGATTGCCGACTGGAACCAAGCCATTGCTTCCCGTCCCGATTTGCTCGCTGAAGATGGTATTCACCCGCGGAGTGCCGAGGGCGATGCCATATACGCCAATTGCATTACGGCCGCGTTGCAAAAGTTCAAGTAGAACTATTCTACGTCAATGCTGTCTGGCAATAACTCGTGATGGCTGGTGATAAAACGCTGCAGTTCTTCACTGCTCCGTTCGCGGTTCCAGCTGCCGAGTTCAAGGATCTCACTAACAGTAACCGGCTCGATGTCGGCAGAATGTTTGTCCATTTCTTGCTTCCTTTTTATTTTGATTATCTTATGTATTTATTTAAGCATAAATACTTTAAAAAAGCAATAGCTTTGTTGCATTTTCAGCTCTTTTATGCGTGTATTTTGACCAAACAGTGGCGCTTATGCTATAAATAAGGGGAAGGTAGGCAAAAAATAAACATGATTCCCTCTCTCGTCATTATCGCGTTCGCAGCCCTCATACACACGAGTTTCCAACTGAGCGTGAGTATGCTGACGCTTTTAAGCGGACATGCCATCGGCTCGAAAGCGTCCCACGCCAAGCTGCTCCGCCTGACGAACGGCTTTTTGCTTGGCGTTACCATCATGACCATGCTGCTTATAACGTTTACCGCCTTCTTGTTCCAACACTTTTTCGGCAGCCACGTACCAATGGTCGCCTGGGCTATTGGCTGTGGACTCCTGTTTGGGCTGGGAATTGCCGTGTGGGCGTTTTACTACCGGAAAGAGAAGGGAACCAGCCTATGGCTTCCCCGCGGTCTTGCCCGTTACCTGAGCGATCGTACCAAGGCCACCAAACTGAGTGCCGAAGCATTCGGGCTAGGGCTTAGCAGCGTCATCGCCGAATTCATTTTCATCCTGGCCCCCATTGTCATCAGCGCGCTGGTGCTTATCCAGCTTGAACCGCTCTGGCAACTTGCCGGTATTGCTTTATACACGGTCATTTCCCTGTTGTCCCTTTTGATTGTCGGCGGTCTCATTGGCAGCGGGCATAAACTCAGCCGCATCCAGAAGTGGCGCGAAGACAACAAACGCTTCCTGCAGTTCATCGCCGGAAGCGGCCTGCTGGTATTAGGATTCTATGTATACGTCGACCAAGTCGTCTCAGTAACGGCCTTGGCCTATGGAGGCCGGTAATGGCAGAACAGGCGGTAGACGTCGTAAAGCGGAATGGCGAACGCCCAACGGAAGACTTCGACAGAGATAAGCTCCATGCAAGCGTACGGGCCGCCTGCCTGAGCGTCCGCAGTCCCGAAGGCGAGGCCGAAATAACCGCCCGGCGTGTGTGCGACGTCGTCGAGCTGTGGCTGGCCCAAAAGCTTGAGGTGACGAGCCACGACCTGCGGCGCAAAGCCACTGAAGCGCTCGAATCGTTCCACCCCGAAGCAGCATACCTGTATAAACATCACCGACTGGTTATGTAAGGAGAAATAAACATTATGGCAAAAAAGACAGCTTTTGATTACGACCTTATCGTCATAGGCAGCGGTGCTGGCGGCAGCGCAGCAGCCACCATTGCCGCCCGGGATGGCAAAAAAGTTGCCATTATTGAAGCAGATGCCTTTGGGGGCGATTCGCCGAACTGGAGCGACGTGCCTACGAAAGCGCTGCTTCATGCCGCGCATCTATACGATGAAGCGCGTCACGGCGCCCGGTTTGGCCTGCGTTCCAGCGCGCTTGGCTACAACTACCCCTCTCTTCGCGCCTGGAAAGACCTGGCTGTCAAGCGCACCGGCGCTGGCGGCAACCGCAAATACTACGAAAACCAGGGCATTGACACCTACCAAGGCAGCGCCCATTTTCTTTCCCCAAATGAAATCAGTATCAACCGCCGTCACCTTTCGGCCAGCCAATTCCTTATTGCTACCGGCTCCCACTGGATCACGCCGGACATTCAGGGGATCGAAGATGTCACGTTCCTCACCCCGCGCACTGCGCTCGACGTTATCCGTCCGCCGCGCTCACTCTATATCATCGGGGCCGGCACGGTTGGCGTGGAGCTTGCGCAGCTGATGGCTATCTTCGGTACAAAGGTATACCTTTCCGAAATTGCCGCCCGTATTTTGCCGCAGCAGGACGAAGAGGTTGGCGTACTGATGGAACGGGTTCTGCGTGAACAAAAAGGCGTCACCACGCTCACCCAAACGCGCACGCTTACCATCGTAAAAGATGGCATCGGCAAACGTGTTACCTATACCCGAGGCGGCGCTGAAAAGTCTATTCATGTCGACGACGTATTGGTTGCCACCGGCCGCGTCCCGACTGTCGACCTTGGCCTGGAAAATGCCAGTGTTGCCTATACACCGAAAGGCATTGAGGTAAACGAGCACCTGCAAACCAGCGCCCGGCACATTTTTGCCGCTGGCGACGTACTGGGCCACAACAGCCACACCCACACCGCCCTGCTTGAAAGCCGCGTGGCCGCCCACAACCTGCTTCATCCTAAATCGAAGATCACGCCGGATTACACCGCCACCCCTCATCTTACCTTTACCCACCCAGGCATAGCATCCGTAGGGTTGCGGGAAGACGACTGCCTAAAGCGCGATCTTCGCATCAACAAGGCCATCGCGCCGCTCAATATTGTAGCGCGCAGCAATACCAGCGATTTTCGCGACGGCTTCGTGAAAATCATTACCGACAAGAAAGGTGTGCTGCTGGGCGCTACCGTCGTTGCGCCGCATGCTGCCGAAATCATCCACGAGCTTGCGTTAGCCGTCAAATACCAGATGACCGCCGCCGAACTGGCCGCTACGCCGCATGCCTTCTTAAGCTGGAGCGAAGCTGTCCGCGTCGCTACCGCGAAACTCAGCTGACCCCTTGAATTTTCTCGCCCTCTCTGGTATCATAAGATTACACATGCCGCGGGGTGGAGCAGCCCGGATAGCTCGCTTGGCTCATAACCAAGAGGTCGCAGGTTCAAATCCTGCCCCCGCAACCAAGAAAAACAGTCATCAGTTGATGACTGTTTTTCTTGGTTGGCATCATTTATTCTTGTTAGCCCCGAATAGGAAGTTCATCCACTGCTGAAAATTGCTTGTCGGTTCGGTCACCGGTACGGCCGCCGCCTTGCCGCTTGCCTTTTCATCGGCTTTTTTCGCGGCATCTGAATTCGGCGGCAGAATAAGCACTTTCTCGCCGGGATCGGCAAAGCCAAGGCGTTCCCTGACAGCCAGCTCCTGGTACTCGGCGCTCCTATAATAATTCTGCTGATAACTCAGGCTGTCATTCTCTAGTTCAATCAGCTTTTGCTGCCGTTCTTTGTTGTCTACCTCTTTTTGCAAGGCATAATTCCGCTGCATCGCCTGCACCGACGCCCACGCCCACCCCATGCCAATAACAAGAGCGATTCCGACGACGACATTGTTCATCGTGAAATATCGGTGACGCACATGGTAGTACAGTTTACGGATGTTTATTTTTTTCATCTTTGTTTCATTATAGCCGAGCTGCGGCGTATACGCTATAATGTTCAAGCAGTATGGGGGCGTAGCTCAGTGGTTAGAGCAGTCGGCTCATAACCGATTGGTCACTGGTTCAAGTCCAGTCGCCCCCACCAGATATGATCTAAGATGCGTATATCGCATCTTTTTAGATGAAAGACTATAATTCATCCGTGTCATTCGCGGCAGCCGATTGGACGTCGCTGTATTCTGTGCGTGGACGTGGCACCGTATCAAGCGGAACAATCCTTAGAGGACGAACAGGCATTTCGGGCTCGACAATGGTAAATAGCTCGCCAGCGTCTTCATTGATGATTGCTTCAAGGGTAGGTCGTTTCTTCGGGGTATCGGCATATTCACTCATGCCTTCACCATACCATCTTCCCTGAAAAAGGCCAACAAAAAAGCCCCATAGAGCCACAGAAGGCCGCTTGGGGCAATTTTGGCACCTGTTTGTTTGATACTACTGTATCACCAAAGTGCTTATGGTTTCAAGCTTATTTTTTCTTGCTGATAGTAAGGAAGCCGTTGCGTGGGTTTTCTTTTACAACGCGGTCTGCTGGAAGATCAGTAGGTTCACCCTTTGCGTTCTTCTCAACCTTAGCGAAAAAGTAAATTGTCTGTGGCTTACCACCGCGCAGAGTGACGTTGGTCTTGTGCAAGTAGTAAGTGATACCCTTCGAATTAGTGTGTTTGTAAGCCATATGGTCTTATACCTCCTATTAGTTCTTACATCTGCTAGCGTACCGTGTACCAACACCGGTGTCAACACTTAAATACCCCTGTAATGCCGTTTCAGCAGCAACCGAAGCACCCCAAGGCTCACGAGGCGCACTACGATCATAAGTGTGATCACCACGCACACCAGCACTGAAAAGCCGGCAAAATCAGGCGACCAGAGGGGTGAAACGAACTCGTACCGGTACAGGCTGGTATCGGGGAATTTCACATTTTCGGCCGGGTCGGGGGATGGTGGATATTTCGCCAACTCATCTGCAAAACACTGTACGTAGGCTTGGGACCATACTGTGTACTGCGGCTTGCATACCGCTTCGGCCTTGGCATTGATATTACCGTTCGGGTTATCATCGTTACTTGCCGCATCGACCGCCGCCTGGGCGTCGCGCTTGTATTGTTCCTCCAGGTAGAATTGGCCGGTAGATCCGTTCATGTGGGCGGCAGAATATCGTTGTAGATCATACAATCTGCTTTGGATAGTCGATTCCTCGCCAGCTTTATCGGCAGCCAGCACTGCGTCGCGTCGCTGGATCATGCCAATGTTGTTAAGACGCAAGAAAGTGGCCGCAATAAATCCTACGACGATCAAAAGCAACAGCAATTGCCACGTTTTTATGCGCTGCAACTGCCGAATACTCTTTTTGACTCGCCGTTTGTCTGCCACTAAAAATATCCCACCACGTAAATGCTCCTTTTATTGTAGCACGAGCGCTATTTTCGGTAGAGATGAAAACGCGCCGATCCGATGAACAGTGCCACGCCGGCCGCCAAAAAGAAAAACGAACGCATACCAGTGATCGCATCCCCCATAAGAACGAAGGCAAGGAAGCAAAACGCCGCCAGGGTGGCCCCAAGGTTAAGGGTGATTTCAATAACCCCCAAGTAGGTAAACCGGTGGCCAGACAGGTCTGCAGTATCGAACATCCCCCGCGTAAACGCCATTGCATACCCTGTTGTTGCCGTTTCGTTGGCTGCGTTCACGCCAGCCACTATCACAGGGGATGTGACAAACGGCCGACTAAGGTGCACGAGAGAGTTGGCCATCACCGTAATATACAGAAGTTCCCTTCCTCGCCGCCGGTCAATCAACATGCCGTATATGTACGAAGCAGCCAGGGCCGCCAGCAGCACTACCGAAAGGAGTGCACCCAGTTCGACATACACCTGGTTAGTACGCACCCCTAAAATAGCTACCGCAACCAGCAACGACCACACAACGCCTGATGCCACCACATCGAACCCTATCGCCGTTTCGGCCATAAAACTTCGCCAGGCCATCCGCCATGGAAACCCGCGGAACACCAATTTTTGGCGCGTTGCAAGCGGCTCGGCCGTTCTAAAGAGCGGTACCGCAGCAAGGGCGAACAGTAATGCCGCCGCATACATCGTTGCCTGGGGCGAAAACAAGAACGCAATCATACCACCGATAAGCGGGCTCAGGCCCGTTGCTATTTTTTCTACGATATTCATGTAGGCAATTTCCTTGCCGGCATGCTCTACGCTTTTTACCTTTGAAAAATCAATCAGATGAGATACGTCGTAGAGCGTCGTCGACATGCCCTGCAGCACCGCTGTCATTGCCATGGCCGGAATCCCCCACTCCGGCACAAAGGTAAAAGCGATCATAGACGGAATATACAGCAAGTTAGAGAGTAAAATACCATGCTTTGGACCAAATGTCGCCGCATACTTGGCTGCCGGCAAAGAAATAAGCGTTTTAAACGTGAAGTACAGCAGCCAGTAGCTGGCAATGAACGCAATTGAATAGCCGTTTTGGTACAAAAACACCGACAAAAAGGCCGCCGTCATGTTAATCGCCAGCATGCGCATCATCCGTGAAGCATATAGTTCTGCAACTTCGGAAAAGGTAGCATAGCGCCAAAAGTGGCGCCGAAGCAGAAGCCGGTGAATGAGTTGTTGGATCATACGATGTGTCTGTTTCTAGGCTTTTCTTCATTACACCACAGATAAGCATGAGCACGCAAGTGATATACTGGCTATATGAACATCTACTTCGCAGGTATCGGGGGTGTGGGCATTGGGCCGCTTGCTGAAATCGCGCTTGATGCAGGCTATACCATTCAAGGTTCCGACGTACATGAAAGTACGCTTACCGATGCACTACAAAAACGTGGGGTTGCTATAAGTTTTTCACAAAACGGTGAATTCCTTCAGGCGGTGCACAGTGAAGCGCCGATCGACTTATTCGTCCACACCTCAGCCCTCTCCGCCGACCACCCCGAACTCGTACTCGCCAAAAAGCTTGGCATACAGACCGCGAAACGTGACGAGCTGCTGGCGCGCATTATACAAGAAAAAAACCTGAAACTCGTTGCCGTGGCCGGCACACATGGTAAAACCACCGCTACCAGCATGCTTATTTGGGCATTCAAGCAACTTGGCGTGCCGGTGAGTTATTCGGTCGGTACCACGCTTAGCTTTGGCCCGAGCGGCGCGTTCGATTCTTCAAGCAGCTATTTCGTGTACGAATGCGACGAGTTCGACCGTAATTTCCTGCATTTCTCGCCCTACCTCTCGCTTATTACCTCGCTCGACTACGACCACCCCGACACGTATCCTACGCCGGAAGAATATACTGCGGCCTTCCAGGAATTCGTCACGAAGTCCCATCACACCATTCTATGGAAAGCCGATAACACCGGGCTGGATGCCACTGCCGAAAACGCATGGGTACTAAGCAACGATGAAGTGATAGAACTTCATCTGCCAGGCGCACACAACCGTCGCAACGGCACGCTTGTTATAAAAGCGCTCGAATACCTTCGGCTGGCCGATGCCGCCAAAGCAGTAGCCAGCCTCGAAACATTTCCCGGCTCAGCCCGTCGCTTCGAGCGGTTAACCGATAATTTGTACAGCGATTACGGCCATCACCCGGTAGAAATCGCCGCTACCCTGCAGCTTGCCCGCGAACTTTCAGACCATGTCGTACTGGTATACCAGCCGCACCAAAATGTTCGACAGCATGAAATCAAGCACCAATACACCGACTGTTTCGAACAGGCCGAAGACGTCTACTGGCTTCCTACGTACCTCTCGCGCGAAGACCCTTCGCTTCCCATCCTTACGCCTGAACAATTATTCTCCCGCGCTACCAACAAAGCACATATTCATGCCGCCGACATGAACGACGAGCTATGGCGCACCATCGAAAAAGCACGGGAAGGCGGTAAGCTGGTGCTGCTCATGGGTGCTGGCAATATTGACAGCTGGGCACGAAAAAAGCTTACCGTTTAGGTAGTGCTTTTACGAAGTTTATGTTTAAACTTTCGCCGATAAAACGAGCTTCGTAGGTAGTATTTATCTTGTATTCAGCTGTCAAGTTTGCCTCGTGCAAATCAAAACTTAGTTCTTCAACTAGCCAATGTTCGGCAACCAACTGCTCAAGGCTCCATTCGAACAAGGCGTGCGCGTCGGTCTTAAAAAACAGCGCGCCGTCATTTATCAAAAGGTTTGCATACAGCTTCAAGAAGCGTGGGTGCGTAAGACGCCTCCCGCTGCTTCCCTTTTTCGGGAAAGGATCGGGGAATGTCACCCAAATTTTTTCCAGCGAACCCGCGCCTATGAGCTCTGACAATTGGTCGGCCCGGGCGCGGAGAAAACGGATATTCGCTAGCCCTTCTTCACTCGCTTTACGTGCACCGGTCTGTAAGCGGTCTGCCTTTACATCCACCGCCACAAACTTCCGTTCAGGATACCGTTTTGCCAACTCCACACTGAACAGCCCCGTACCCGCACCCATTTCCAGCACGTCCGGCGTGTAGCTTGTGTCCCACTGCTCGGCCTCGAAGCAAATGGGAGAATTATGAAACAGTGCGAATTTATATTTTTTACGTTTCCTGGTAATAATAAAGTCCGCCGGATTCACTTCGTTCACCGCAATCGCTCCAAATCATCCGGCGCCAAACGGTAAAGACGCGAGGGTGTGTCGTCGTTTACTTCACCGCCATCCACATAAAAGTCTACCTGATTGCCAAAATAGGCCACCGCCTCTTCAATTGCCGCGGCGGGCGGCTGGCTTTCAGGGTTAGCACTTGGCGCAATTAACGGACCGGTTTTTGCCACAAGTGCGCGAAGTCTTTCGTGTTCCGGCATACGGTAGGCGACGGACCCGTTGCCGCGCGTCACCCACCGCGGTCCGTTTTTACTTGGTAAAATAATGCTGTTCTTGCCCGGCCACAACTCTTTGAGCCGCTTTATCGTTGCACCGTCATAGGTATCAAAAAGCATAGATATGTCTGCAATAAGCACGATCGGGGATTTCGTTGGCGTCCGGTGTTTCAAACGGTACACGCGTTCTACTGCCGCCTCGCTGTCTGCCCGCGCCACAAGGCCATATAGCGTATCCGTCCGCAACACACCAACACCGCCATTTTTCAAGAGGGCGGCAATTTCATCAGTAAAGCTGGTAGCGCGAACGATTGTCACAACATGCTATACTACCACATATGAACGAGTTTATCGCCTCCCTGGGACAACATGGGCTAAAAATCCTGATTTATCTTGCCATCGCTTTTGTTTTTTACTACTTTGGCGCAGCTATCCTTACTAAAATCGTATCACGAACCGTCGACGCTACCCGCCGGCACCACCGCCTTCATCCGAAAGACGCTGAAAAACGCAAAAATACGCTGGTCGGACTGTTCCGTACCGTCTGGCGCGTGCTGGTTATTGCCGTCGCTACCTTCGGCATCCTGAGTATATTTTTCAGTAGCGCCGAACTTGCCCCGCTGTTTGCCAGTGCCGGTGTTATCGGTGTTGCACTTGGTTTTGGCGCCCAGTCGCTTGTAAAAGATTTCCTCTCGGGCATTTTTATCATTTCAGAAAACCAGTACCGTGTGGGCGACGTTATTGAAATCGAGGGTGCCAGTGGAACCGTTGAGCGTATCGGCGCCCGCTCGACCGTTATTCGCGATGCGGACGGCAACGTCCATTACTTCCCGAACGGCATGGTGCAGCATGTTATCAATAAAACCATGGGCTACAGCATGGCTCGTTTCTCGATCGGTGTCCTGCCTTCAACTGATCTCGATGAAGTAATTGAAATCATCAATGCTACCGGAAGAAAGCTCGCTGAAGAGGAAAAATGGCAACGCAAAATCATCGAGGCGCCGTCGTTCGTCTCGATCGGCGAGTTCACGTCGAGTAGCGTCGAACTGCTTATTTCCGGCAAAACGCAGCCTTCCGACCAGTGGTCGGTTACTGCCGAAATGCGCCGCCGGCTGCTTGAAGAATTCGAAGAAAAGAAAATTAAATTGAGTGCTGCGCTTCTTACCGCGGCCGCAAAGAAAAAATAGTCCTACTGGTTGCCTGTGTCATTTGCAGGAGCATCGATTGACAGTGCTTGGTCACTCATTACCGAGCCGCCAAAGCTGTCGACGCTCGTCACCTGGTTGGCTTGCTGGTCGTACAGCTTCCGGAATTGGTCGAGCGATTCCTTATCGATCGGTCCGTCTTCCGAAAAACCACTGAACGTATCTGAACGTACCGCTTGGTTGCGTACCGACGTATAACCGGGACGGCTTAGGTCGAGCTGGGCTGTCCCGCTGCTGGCGTACATGGCAAGTGCCACTCCTACCAAGAAAAGCGAAATAACAATAGTAAGCACGATCAACAAAATAAACCGGTGCTGTTGCCACCAGCCAAACTGTTTGCCGTCCGCCATCAGCTCTTCTTGGTTCATGACTGTCCTGCTCCTTCTACTTTTTTAGCAAAATCTTCGAAAGCGTTTTTGTAATCCTGGACGCTCTTTTGCAGCGCCACCGTGCTATCATGTACCAGTTTGCGTTTCGTCCGTGTTTCTGTCACGCCGTCATAAAATGCCACCGGCTGTTTTTGGCAATCGATTTTGAGCGTCTTCGACATCGACTCTTCGTACTGCTGGTATTTTGTCCGGAAATCATCCAACTGCTGTTCATACTTGGCGGTTATTGCCACAAGCGTGGAACCGTCCAGGCGGTTCAGCGTAATACGGCTGTTCAACGGTGCCATCAGCTTGGTCGAGATCGATTCGTACAACTGGCCACGGTTTACCCGAAGCAACGCGTCACTGGCATGCAGTTGCGTCAGCGTGGTTTGTGCCTCGATACAATTTGTCCGTATCCGTTCGATGTGCGCTTCGGTCATAGGCGCCTGCTCCTCCGCCCGAGCTATCACACCAAATAGGCTCGGCAACAACAAAAGGCCAGCCATAAACAGTATAAAAACTGAAAAACGTTTCATTACCCCTATTATCACTGACACTTAGGAATTGGTCAAATGAAACTGTCCGTTCGTGCGCAGCACCAGTCCGTCTTTTGTCAGTCCCGTCAGCGCTGGTTCAAAGCGTTCGTCGGCCAATACCGTCTTTCGCAGCTCTTCTTCGGTAGCATTACCCCGAGTCAGCGCCCGGATAATTTGTCCGCGCACCTCGCGTACACTTCCCTTTAGCGCCGATTGTTTTTTATAGTGTTTGCTTTGGTGAATCCGCCCTGCACCTTGCTTTTTCAGGAATGTCCCATAATCCATGAGAGCCCAATAAAACTCCCGCGGATGCTCTTTATCTATCGTTACCTCTACCACTGTCGCTACTTGCCGGTCACTTACTTTTTCTCCGTCTTCGAAAAAGTGATGAAAATATACCGTCCGCACGTTCGTTTCAACAAAAATAACCGGCTGGTTGTATGCATACGCCAAGAGTGCTCCCGCCGTATTAGGCCCCACTCCCGGCAAGCTCATAAGCGCCTCCTTCGTGACAGGAAATACGCCATTAAACTCACGCACGATTTTCCGGGCCGCATCGTGCAGGAACTTAGCCCGCCGGTTATAGCCAAGGCCGCTCCATAGCGTCAATACGTCGCCTAAAGATGCCCGGGCCAGTGTCTGCACATCCGGAAACCGCTCTATAAACGCCAAAAACTTAGGAATTACCCTGTCTACCTGCGTTTGCTGCAGCATCAATTCGCTCACCAGCACATAATACGGCCGGGTGTCTTCGCGCCATGGCATCGGCCGGTACAGCTCCGCACCTCTTTCCTGCAGCAATTCCTGAAACTCATCGCTATTCACCCTCTTATTATAGCGGCGTATAATAAAAGTATGACAACATACGTACTCGGAGGAGGCTGTTTTTGGTGTTTGGACGCGGTGTACCGCCGTATTCAGGGCGTTACGAAGGTAGAAAGCGGCTACGCCGGCGGCACAGGGGAACCAAGTTACGACAAGGTCGCGACCGGAACCACCGGCCACGCGGAAGTTGTGCGTATTACTTTTGACGAAACGGCCATCCCGGCTGAAACCATTCTCGATATTTACTTCCTTATCCACGACCCTACCACCCTCAACCGCCAAGGTGCCGATGTCGGCACCCAGTACCGCTCCGTCATGTTTTACAAAGATGAAGCGCAGAAAAAAGCATTCGAAGCAGCCATGAAACGGGCGGCCGGACATTGGGACGATCCGATCGTCACCAAACTGGCACCGCTTGAGAAGCTTGAGAAATTTTACCTTGCCGAAGACGAGCACCAGGATTACTTCAACAAGCACCCGGAAGCCGGCTATTGCTCCATTGTGATTGCGCCGAAAATCGTAAAAGCCCGCAAAGCATACACTAAGTGGTTCAAGGAGGAGGAAGCATGAAGCTAACAAAGTACGGACACGCCTGTTTTACCGTGGAAAAAGACGGCAAGATGTTGGTGGTCGACCCAGGCGGCTTTTCGCCCGATTTCATCGCCCCGGAAAACGTCGTCGCAGTGGTTATTACCCATGAACACGGCGACCATTTCGATGCCGAACAACTAGAAGCGGTCATCGATAAAAATCCGGAGGCGATTATTCTGGGGCCGGAAGCAGTCACGTCGAAAATCGAAGCTTTCCAGACCAAACCGGTCGAACCCGGCGAAACGTTTCCTATTGGCCCGTTTCGACTTACCTTTTTCGGTGGTCGACACGCCACTATCCATAGCAGCATGACACCGATTGCCAATGTCGGCGTGCTTATCAACGACCTGCTATATTACCCCGGCGATTCTTTTGCCATCCCAGATACGTCCGTCGATACGCTCGCGCTGCCGGCCGCCGCCCCCTGGATGAACATCGGCGAGGCCATAGACTTCCTGGTCGCCATAAAACCACGCTTGGCGTTTCCCACGCACGACGCCATCCTCTCGGTAGAAGGCAAGGAGATAGTCGACCGCATGCTCGCGCAAGTCGCCCAGCAAAATGGCACTGTCTATCAGCGGGTAGACGGAAGTATCGACATTTAGCACATAAAACAGCCGCCAGTATAGGAGGCGGCTGTTTTATGTATAAACCGTATTACCGAAGGCCTTCTTCGGCGTCCTTACGGACACGTGCGGCGGTTCGTTTTGCTTCAGTTGCAACACGATTGCCGCGGGTTTTTGCTTCGTCACGAAGCTTGTTTGCTTCACTATTCATACGAGTTGCAGAACTGCGCGCGCTTTTGAACATACCCTCGGCTTCTTCACCGACACGTTCAGCGCTTCCCCGAAGCGTATCACCGGCTTCCCGGGCAACTGTTTTCAATTTATCCGCCTTTTCATCGGCGTACCCTTTGGCTTCATGCGCCTTTTTGCGAATATCTTTACGGGTTTCTTCACCACTTTTCGGTGCCAGTAGAATACCTGCGACAAATCCAGCGGCGGCTGCAAGAATAATTTTACCTGTACGACTAACCATAACGTTCCCCTTTCGTGTGTTATTTACGAAATAGCTTAGCAATGTGGCTCATCACCTTGATAGGCGAAAACCACTCGGTGGCAGATGCGATATTGCTTGTAATCGCATCGATACTGTTCATGATCTTTTGCACTTTTATAAGTACAACGGTCATAGCGGCCAGCAGCGCAATGATAACAATCGAAAGTAGTACGACTGCGACCGTGAGTAGCGTTACCAGGACGTTTATATCCATCGGTTTTCTCCTTTCACTGCCCGTTACAATTGCCTGTTTTTATTATACGCTTTCGTAACTGGCAGATGTGTTATCCCGAAGATGTGTGTTTGTGTTGGTTATATCAACATTTTTTATATTAGCATGTTTTTTACTAAAAAGCAATAGCATTACGATATAAAAGTAAGCGCCCTCGGTGTCATAGAGACCACCGAGGGCTGTTGGTAAGGTCAGTTACCGCCGTCTTCACCGCCATCGCCGCAGAAGTTGCCAGTGGAGCCGCCACCGAAACGACAGTCATCACCATCGGAACCACCACGGAGATTTCCTCCGTTGCCATCGCGGGAACCGCCGGTTGCTCCATTCCCACCGAAGCGGAAATCGCTGTCCATCTTATTCACCTCCTTTTCAGGAAGCGTAGGACTGAGTCCTGCTCAGTTGCCGCCACTCTGGCCATCGCGGAGGTTTCCACCGTTACCACCGAAGCGAACATTGTCACCTTCAGTTCCACCGCGGTAAGCGCCCATGCTATTCACCTCCTTTCGGAGTCTCTTATGAGAAGGTGTGAAACTGCTCTCACCGCCTTTAGCTTACCACACCGTTTGTGTTGCTGTATATTTTACAAAAATAACTGAATATGCTTTACTACGGATGATGCAGAGACGCTGCGTCGGGAGTAGAAGGAGATGTAATGTCCGTTTCCACCCAGGAGTCGGCACTCGCGAGTCCGTGTCTCGTCGTAAGGCTCCGGCCGAGGCCAGGCCTTGCAAAAAGGACCCATGCACCTACCCGCAGTGCTTCTGCCACAATCCGTCCAGCCTCCAGGCCAGGGGCAAGGTGGACTGCACGAACTGCAACTGCGACCCGGGCACGTGCGATGGCTGGCCGGGCGTCGCAATTGAGACGGCGTGCCTTCCTGCCCTGAAGGGCTAACTCTCTTCAATAGCGCAGCCGCTTCCCTTTACGGGAGTGCGGCTGCGCTATTTTACTTTCTGACCCTTACTTTCCGTCCACCACCCTGACAGAAAGCTCTTTCAGCTGCTCCTGTTCGACGTCGCTTGGCGAGCTCATCATGACGTCCACGCCCGAGCCGTTCTTCGGAAACGCCACGACTTCACGGATGTTACTTTCGCCCATCAGCTCCATAAACATGCGGTCCACGCCAAAAGCGCAGCCGGCGTGCGGCGGCGCGCCGTATTTAAAGGCGTTTACCATGGCGCCAAAGCGTGAATCGACGTATTCGCGGCCATAACCAAGCGCGCCAAAGGCTTTGTACATGACTTCAGGGTTGTGGTTTCGCACCGCGCCCGAGCAAATCTCGTAGCCGTTCATGACCATGTCGAACTGGTCGGCAAAAATGGACAATTTGTCGTCGTGTTCCAGTGCTTCCAGACCGCCTTTTGGCATAGAGAACGGGTTGTGGCCGAAGTCGAGTTTATTGGCTTTGTCGTCCCATTCGTAGAACGGAAAGTCCACGATCCAGGCAAGCGCGATAACACCAGGGTCCTTCAGGTTGAAATGGTCGCCAAACTCGGAACGTAGACGCCCCAGCACTTTGTTTACCACCACTCGTTTGTCGGCGCCAAAGAACACCACGTCGCCATCTTTGGCCTGCATACGCTTTTTTATAGCGGCAAGTTCTTCGGCGGATAGGAACTTGGCGATCGGCGAACGAACCTCGCCGTTTTCGTACACCAGGTAGGCCAAACCGCCCGCGCCTTCAGATTTGGCAACCTCGGTGTAATGGTCGATCTGCGATCGGCTTAGCGTCGCACCGCCCTCTACGCGGATGGCTTTTACCATGCCGCCATCCTTGATGGTGTTTGAAAACACGCCAAAGCCGGTGGTTTTAAGGACGTCGGAAAGATCTGTCAGCTCCATGCCAAAGCGAAGGTCGGGTTTGTCGGAGCCGAAACGGTCCATGGCTTCTTCGTACGGGATGCGCGGAACTTCTTTTTTAAGCAATTTCTTGCCAGCGAATTCCGTTACCAGCTTTTTGATCAACGGTTCCATAGTCTGGCGTACGGTTTCGCCGTCTTCGACGAACGCCATTTCAAGGTCGAGTTGATAGAATTCACCGTATAGGCGGTCTGCCCGAGGGTCTTCGTCCCGAAAACAGGTGGCGATTTGGTAGTAGCGAGGAATGCCACCTACCATCAGGAGCTGCTTGAACTGCTGCGGTGCCTGGGGCAACGCGTAGAATTTCCCTGGGTGAATTCGGGACGGAATAAGGAAGTCGCGGGCGCCTTCCGGACTGGAATTGGCTAAGATCGGCGTGGTTACCTCGGTAAAGTCGTGCTCGTCCATATAGCTACGAAGGAGTTTGTTATACTCGGAGCGCCTTTTCAGAGTGTGCTGCATGTTTTCACGGCGAAGGTCGAGGTAGCGGTATTTTAGCCGCAATTCTTCGTTTGCCCGTGGTGCGTCATCGTGCACAGGAATGGGCGTCGGCTCGGAGCGGTTGAGTAAGCGGATTTCGTTCACCGCAATCTCGATGTTACCAGTGGGAATATTCGGGTTTTTAAGCCCTTCCTCGCGTTCGCGGAGCAGGCCGGTGGCAGTAATAACATATTCGTTCCTCACCTCTTCGGCAAGCCTGAAAGCATCGGCCTGTTCAGGGTTAGTAACCAACTGAATAATGCCAGTGTGATCGCGGAGGTCGATAAAAATCAGGCCGCCGTGGTCGCGCCGGGAATGCACCCAGCCGCTTACCGTTATATTCTTTCCAATTTGCGTGGCTGCATCGCTCGCTAGTGTTCGTGTCATAAAGTTCCTCGTAGTTAGTTTATAAGAGGGCTCTTCAGATGGGTCGATATCGCAAAAAGCACCGGGCCGCGTGCTAGTTGCCGACCCGTTGATTACTATTCGTATCAACTCGCCATGTCATATTGCACCTATTCTACCACTGTTGTAACAGATACGCTAGACGTCATGGGTATTTTTAGAATGATTGTTGCCACGAGGATTGCGGGCGGCCACGGCACGCAGGTCGTCGTGGGCGTCGAATTCGTCGATAATTTTACGGCCAAGCAACGCCTCTACAACATCCTCAAGACTAAGCACCCCGACCGTTTCACGGAACTCATTAATAACCACGAATAGGTGATGATGGGTACGCAAAAAGGCCGCTAACGCGTGCTCCAACGTTTGATCTTCACGGATGTAAAATACGCGCGGTTCCATAGCCTTTTCTACCGAAGTTGAACGTCTTTTGGCATCGAGTGTTAACAGCTCGTGAATATGAAGCATACCAACCACATGGTCGATATCGCCGTCGGTTACCGGAAAGCGGCTATGGCCGGTCTTATGCAAATCGTCGAGCACGAGCGGCCCAAGCAGTTCTTTTTTACTGATACTATCGATGACGCCCCGGGGCGTCATAATTTCTTTTACTTCCCGCTCGCCAAACGTCAGACCGTGAGCGACCAACTTTTTTTCGTCGGCTGTCAGCAGCGAGCCGGCATTCTCTACCAAGTGGCCAAGCTCTTCGCGCGAGTGCAATTGCACTACGGGGGCATTTTGCGGGGTAACGCTGCGAAAAACTGCGAAGATACTTTGGTATTTTTTAATGAAACCAAGCAGGCCCGGCTCGTACATTACATAGGTGCGCTGCGAAAAACCATGCAACAACGGCATTCTTCCTGCGGCGCCGTACATGAGCACGGCAATAACCGAAAGGATAATACCAAGCAGCCACCCGAATGCCGTGACAAGCAACGCTACAAGAAGCACCAATAAAAGGGCTACCGCGATCCGCTGTAACGATACGACATCCGCCAGACGCATCTCACGCTGAAGGGCCTGGGACGCTGTTTTATCTCCCTTTGCCTGACGGCGTTCCAATTCAAAACGGCTGAGCGTGGTAGATACTGGTGAAATGCCACTCGCCATAGCAAGAAGCACAAAAACGATCACACTGATGATCATAAGAGGTATCATATGTTTCCCATTGTACCGCACTCTTGCTTGCTGAGGCACCGTTTTTCTACTACAATTAATAGAGTATTTAAGGGAGTATTCTGGTGAGCAAAAAAGCATGGATCATTTTTGCCGTCGTCTGTATTGCGGTGCTTGGCGGTTTGGTGTATTTATCGAGTAAAAACAAGGTTGATGTGAGCAACGTCGACACGAATAAAATTCAATCGGCAAATGAACAATCGGGCAATATTGCCGACCACGTGTTTGGCAAAAAAGACAGCAAGGTCATGATTATCGAATATGGTGATTATCAATGTCCGGGGTGCGGTTCCGCCTATCCCAACCTCAAGCAAGTAAGCGAGAAGTATAAAGACCAGGTTGCGTTCGTCTTCCGTAACTTCCCGCTTGCCTCGCTTCACCCGAATGCACGGGCAGCGGCAGCGGCAGCCGAGGCGGCCGGCCTTCAGGGAAAGTTCTGGGAAATGCACAATAATTTGTATGCCGGCCAAGACGAATGGAAAGATTTGGACGCGAATAAGCGGGGTGATTTCTTTACCAGCTATGCGTCGTCGCTCGGTCTGAACACCGACAAATTCAAAACGGATATGGCAAGTGCCCAGGTGAACCAAAAAATCAGCTTTGACCAAGCGCTTGGTAAAAAAATAGGTGTCGACGCCACCCCAACCATTTACTTGAATAACAAAGAAGTGGACCAAAACGCATGGAGTAATGCCGACAACCTCGACAAAGCAGTCGTAGAGGCTATGAAAGCGAACGGTATTACCGTACCGGACTCAAAATAATCATCCGCTCATACAAGCGAAAACACCCCGGTGCCTTGGGGTGTTTTCTTTTTTATAGGGTGGACTCTTAGAGATACGAAATCTCGCGGTCACGGATTGAACCTTGCGGTTCCTAATGTGCGATATACAGTTGCCATTCGGCAGGCACCACATCCACTGCAATCTTTTTGCGCCGGGAAGGCACAAATTCGACAGCTATTGGCATGTGTTTTTTGTACTCCTTGTACTATATGCAGCCTCAGCGCGCTTCGACCTTTAAGAGATTTACGTGTTATGGCGCTAAGACACATAGAGAATAATAGCAAACGTATATACACACGTCAAGCACATCGCCTATACGGGCGGTTATGCTTTTACTATAGGGAAAAATACCAGGCGAAACAAGGATAAAATTATAGTATTAATTACAATTTCTGGCTAAAATATGCCTCGTCTGCGAGCAATTGAGAAAACAAGCCCCATCACCACGATACTGATCACCAACACCACCCCGTATGCCCACGGTTGCTGTTGGAACGGCAGTGCCACGTTCATGCCGTACATACCGAAAAAGACATTCGGCAGCGCAATAAGAACGGTCAGCACTGTCAGCGTTTTCATCCGCTGGTTGAGCACATTATTGGCAACGGTACTGTACGCGTTACGAATACTGGTAATACTTTGCTTGTGGCTTTTTATCGCCACAATAAGCTGACGGACATAAAGCAAGATATCTTCCACCGCCTCAAGGTCCTCATCTTTTTTGAACGTTTCTTTCAACCGTTCAGCCACTACCAACATAGCGTTCAGGTTCATAAGATATTCATTGAGGTTGTCCTCCACGGTAACGAAGCGTATGAAGTCTTCGTTTGTCACTTCATGGGTGCGTAGGCGCCGGCCGGTATCGTAAATGAACCGTCCTGTACGCTTCATGAGCTCTTCATATTCGGCCACTACCGCGGCAAAACTTCCCAAAAGATATCCGTTCGTGTCGTTCGCTCGGTCGAGTACTGCCGGCGAAGCCAAGTGGTGCTCGGTGGCAATAGTAGAAACGTTTGCGAATACCGTATCTTTTACGACCAAAAGAAGTGGCGTTGTCGCTACTTTGCCGTGTTTGCCCCTTGCGGCCGTCCGAACGAACACGTAGAGACCATCGTTGCGCGTTTCTACACGTGGCAACTCGTCCTTGTCGAGCACGTCCTGAAGGACATTGAGATCCATGCCAAAGCGATCGGCCAAAGTCCGCAGTTCTTCGGCGCGCACCTCTTCACCATGCACCCAGACGTCCTCTTTCGGAGGGTGTTCGACACGTTGAAACGCTTCCCCGCCGCTCCGTTTCACAAAGTATTTGAGCATACATAAGCAGTATACCCTGTTTTAACGCGAGTAGCCACTATGTGTTAATTTATAAAAGTGAGCAAACAAACCTATACAAGCAGGCTTGAACTGATGGACGTATTCGTCGTTGCGAGTGTCCTGACGATTATTATTACCCGGCTTTACCTCCTTCTGACCGGTTTCCCGACCATCGGCGGCAGCCATGTGCATATTGCCCATGTACTGTGGGGCGGCGGACTGTTAACGGTCGCTTTATTGATGGCTATGCTGGCACAGCACATGGACCGGCTGCCTATCGCCGTCGTCGGTGGCGCCGGTTTCGGACTTTTTATCGATGAGATTGGCAAGTTCGTCACGCATGATAATAATTATTTTTACAAGGACGCTTTTTATCTGATGTACCTGAGCTTGCTGGGTATTTGGCTTGTGACACGGTTGATCATCATCCGCTTCGAAAAACGCACCTTCTTTTTGCCGGCGGAGTGGCCTGACAAACAATGGATGCGGGTGCTTATTTTCATATGGTCACTAGTGCAGATCATCGACAGTATCGTCGCCATCGCCACGCTGCATGTCGCCAGCGATACATACAAAACGCTTTCCCCTGCCATTGCTACCTTTTTCAGCAGCCTTTACTTAATAACGCTGATTGCCGGAGTCTCGCTCTATGTCTCGCATCGGATGCCCGCAGCCGCCCGCGTCCTGCGCATGGCAAACGTGCTGTGCCTCATTTTCGTCTCTCCGGTGCTATATCTCTATTCGCCGGTTTTTGCAACGATAGGAGCCATCGGTGCGTGTATTGCAGCGATGGCTCTGTCTGAGGTTTCTATTAGCGGGCTTCTGCGCCGCCTGCTATTTTGGCGTTAAACTTCGCTTGGGGTTTCGTCTGGTTTTGCGGCCCGGAGCTGACGTTCCTTCAACCAGAAGCTTGCGACGAAGGTGACTGCTGCAATAGATGAGGTAACGACGAAGATGCGGTGGATACTCGTAGAAAACGCGTCGATCACCTTATTACTGTAGTTATCCTGCTTCTTGACAAACTGTTTCTCGGCTGCTTCTTTCGCCGGGGCTGGAAGCGGGGTTGCATCGATCGCCTTTTCAGACCCGTCCTTAATCTGCTGCTTAATATCGGGCATGTTGATATTGAGCAGTGTATTGGCATCGTTCACGTCGCCGCTAATGACCTGGCTGGCGGCCGGAGATTGCTTGAGCGTTTGGATATACGGATCGTTGTTCATATCACCAAGTACGTTGATGATACCGGCTGTCAGCATGCTTCCGAAGATGGCGGTTCCGATAGTAGAGCCGAGGCCGCGGAAAAGCTGCGTGGAGCTGGTAACGACACCGAGGTCTTTTTGTTCGAACTCGTTTTGAACGGCCACGTTCATGATTGGCATAGCCATACCGATACCGGCACCCACGAACACCATGATGATAGCCTCATGCAAGAAAGTACTCGATGGCGTCAGGGTAATGAGTGCGGCGATTGCAAGCGCCGTTACCGCTAGACCACTCACCATGAACACCTTGTATTTACCAAGACGCGACACGAGTTGGCCAGAGACAACGCTTGCCACCATCAGCCCGCCGATCATTGGCAAGAGCATCAGACCGGAGGTAGTCGGTGAAGCGCCGTACACTTGCTGATTAAACTGCGTAAGGTACAGGATGGAACCGAGCATGGCCGCGCCAACACCCGTAGCGATTGCCATAACCAGCACGAAGTTACGGTTCTTGAAGAAGTCGAGACGAAGAATCGGTTCCTTCACGCGGCGTTCAACAAAGACGAATGCGACGGTCGCTACTGCCACGATGACACCCATGATAGTACGAAGTGTCGTCAGGCTCATACCGGTGCTGCTTAACAGATCCGCAAAAATCTTATCGGTATTGTCGACTGCGAGCACGAGGGTGGCAAGAGCAATAGCCAGCAGACCCGCGCCAACATAGTCGACGCGCGGCTTGTTTTCGTGCCTAAGGGGCGGACAAAAGATAGCGATAATAATGAAGGCGGCAATACCAACGGGAACGTTGATAAAGAACGTCCACCGCCAGTCGGTCACGAGACCGAAAATGTTGTGGGCTTCGGTAAGGAAGCCTCCCAGGAGCGGTCCAATAACCGAGGCGATGCCGAAGACGGCACCGATAAGCCCCTGCCAGCGGCCACGTTCACGGGCAGCGAACAGGTCGCCGACGATCGTGAAGGCGTTGGCAGTGATGATACCGCCACCGATACCTTGGAAGGCACGGTAGAGGACCAGCTGGTTAATATCACCTGCCGTTCCACTGAGCAGTGAACCGACCGTAAAGATCGTCACACCGATGAGAATCATCAGGCGGCGTCCGAACATGTCGGAAAACTTACCAGCAATCGGGGTGGTGATCGTGGTGGTGATAAGGTAGGCCGTAACGACCCACGCAAGCGATGAAAAGGCATCGAACTCTTCGACGATCTTTCCAAGCGCAGTTGAAATAATGGTTTGGTCAAGCGCAACCAAAAACAGGCTCGCCATGACGGAGACCATAATAATCAGCTTGCTACGCAAGCTTAAGTGATGGTGCATAACTGCTACTCCTTCTCTTTTTCTTCTTTAAGGGCGCGAAACGTTTCGACTTGCGCAGTCATGCGCTCAAGGATGGTCTCCAGCATTTCCTCTTTGAGGAAAACGACGCCGGTCCCATGCATTGCATTCACGACATACAACCTGTCGCCAGGCTTAATATTCAACTCTTCGCGAGCATCTGCCGGAATAACAACTTGTCCTTTGGTGCCGACGGTTGCAGTTCCGAACAGTTTTTTCTCTTGAGCTGACATATCTTGTGCCATAACGTTTGTTGCTCCTTTCCTTGTTCCTAGTATACCTTGTATGAAAAGTATGTCAAGTATAACTTGATACATTCCCCGGTAAGCTGAAAATTTCTTGTATAATAAGAAGTGCTTATACTTTTAATTAGGTAAGGGGGCTTATGGATCCGTCGCCAACACAAAGCAAAAAAGCGTTCTATATTGTTTTCATTACTGCCGTCGTCGCCCTTATTATCGGTGTCATCGGTCTTCTTGCCCTCCTCTCCATGCCCTCGAAAACGAATACTTCTTCGAGCACGAGCCTCGATACTGCTCCCGAAGGGGCTCTGACGGTGGGCAATGCACCATATTTATACGCCTGCAACGTTTTATCGCGGGATGATATTGCCTCGACTGTGGCTCAGCTCCCAGCCTCCAAAGTAGGTGAACAAGCCTCCTCTACCCAAGCCATTCCTGCCAGCCAAACGACCGACAAAAAGTACGATCTGCTAAAAACCCAGGAAGGCTCCCGTTTTAGCGCCGATTCCATTACCTCAAAATGTGCATACACGCTGACGGAAGCAGATGCACGGAAAAGCATCGAGGTAACACTTACCGAATACGCTTCCGGCCTTAAGGCGAACGAACAGTTCAACGCCAAGAAAAGCTACATGCAGGGCAGTCTGACCTACAAATCCCTGCCGTTAACCAGCCTCATCGATCCACGTAACGGCAAGGTTGAAGGAATCATTCCCGACTCCGTCGACTCGTTCCTGGCTGCCAAGAACGTCGTTATTGAACTACGTTACAGCATGGGAGACAGTACACCCCAGGATGCTCCCACTAAACTTGACGCGCTGGCGACGCATATCGTCGATAACGTAAAAAACACCGACAAATCAATAAAGCCATATAATTTTGACAGCATATCCACCATAGGTTCAACGAAATTTGTCGATGCCTGCCAGGCGCTCGACTTCGCGAAACTCTCCTCCGTGTATGGCGAGATGGTGTACGACCGCTCGAACGTGACCAGCACGCAAGCCTACGGCAAAGTAGATCCAACGAGCACTACGATCCGTTCCAATTGCCAAGCAAGTTTCCGCTACCAGGAAGATTCGAGCAAACTGCCAGATATAAAAACCCAGACGCTTTCCCAAATGAGCACCCGGTATCCAAATAGGATAGAGTTGGAGATAGTCGCCTATACTTCTCCCGAGGCAGCAACGACAGCCTTAGCAAAAGAAAAACAAGATCTTCCAAAGAAAACTCTCCTCCATCCCTTTGATTTCGCGTACGGAAGCGCATCGCTTGGTTTTACCCAGGATACCAGCTTGCTTGGCGTAAAAAGCACCACCAGTCAGTATGAAGCCGTAAAAGGCGCCTATGTCATTAACTTTTCCGTCAACCAAGGGAACATAACGACGCCCTACCAATCGACAGTCAAGGTACTCACGAACGATCAGGCGAAGAAAGTCTACGATTCGTTTAGCTTTGCAAAGTAATGCGTATAAAAGAAGCTGCCTAAGGCAGCTTCTTTTATACCTGTCATTTTAGTGGCTTAGCGGAGCAGGAAGCTCAGGAATCGACACTTTATCGAGGTCGGCCGTGTAATTGCTTTCATAACCCGCCGACGTCGCAATCTTTACGATAGCCATGGTCTGACCCTCGTACCCGCGAAATGGAATCGATATAGTGCGCGATTCGCCTGGCTGTAGATTTTCGACGTGAACGTCGCTGTTACCAGTCACCTGCGTATAAACAGTCTGCGGCACCAGCGTGCTGTTATTACTTAGTGTTCCAACGACCGTACTACTGCTTTGGTCGGTCACTTTAAAGCTGACCGGTTCCATACAGTTGATTGTTGGCGTACTTTCAACGCTACCAATAGTATCACCCGACACGTCAACATTTACCTGGAAATTGTTGCCACTATACGTGTAATAATAATTTGCCGATTTGCCCGGGTCGATGGGTGAATGTATAGGCGTCGTCGGCTCCTGCTTATTAAACGTAACATCCGGATGGATGGTTTGGTCCGTCTTATTCGTCACCTTTGCTTCTAGCATATGCGTACTGCAGTCTACCTGCGTTGTCACATCAACGTCGCTCCCCGACTGCGACTTCAGTTTCAGCTGCTTCTGGGGCTCCTTTATATCCGACAGCGACATTGCGTTTGTTGTCACCGATAACGGTCCCGCGAAGAGACCGGCAACCGCTGTCACCGAGGCCAAGCCTCCCGCCATCATCTTACGAGTTATTCTCATAAATCAACCTCCCTTATTGTTCCGCGAGTATACACTACTCTTGTTAGTATTCTGGTTGGTTGGTGCGCTAGCAACACCTTGTTCTATTGTATCAACGGAACCCTGGCGGCGCTTGAACGCCTTGGGGTACGCGTTATGTTTTTGACATCGATACTGCTGGTAGAAAAAGTACTTCCTTTGCCTGCCAGCCGCATGCGTATAATGAAGTATGGGCATCGCAATCGACGAGCAAACACGGGAGATTATCCGTGCGGCAAACGAAATTATTTCACCGGTGTATCTTGTCGGTGGAAGCGTGCGCGACTTACTGCTAGGTATACCGCCTCACGATTTCGACTTCTCGACCCCCCTTTCCCCGGACGAAATTGAGAACCGCGTGCGTGCCGCCGGTAAACGTCCATACACTGTAGGCAAACGTTTCGGAACCATCGGATTTAAGGTGAACGAACATTTCGTAGAAGTAACGACATTCCGTACCGAAACGTACCGGCCGCACTCCCGGAAACCGGACGTTACCTTCATTGACGATATCACCCACGATCTTTCCAGGCGCGACTTTACGATCAATGCCATGGCACTCAGAAAAGACGGCTCGCTGATTGATCCGTTCCACGGCTACGACGACCTGGAGCACGGCATTATCCGCACCGTCAACAAGCCGTTCGACCGTTACAACGAAGATCCGCTCCGCATGCTGCGCGCCGCCCGGTTCGCCTCCCAGCTCGGGTTTGAAATTAACGAGGAATCCACCATCCAGGCCGAAAAGAAAGCAGCTAAAATACTAGAAATCAGCAAGGAACGTTGGGGGCAGGAGCTCGATAAATTATTGGTAGGCCGCCACGTTGAAAAAGGTCTTTCCTTTTTAGAAAAAACGTCACTGCTTCGTTACATGTTGCCGGAACTTGCTATTCAGATAGGGTTTGACCAAGACAGTCCGTACCATGCGCTCAACCTATGGCAACACACCCTGAAAACGGTGCGCCTTGTAGAAGGTGACACGACATTGCGCTGGGCAGCGCTACTACATGATATTGGTAAGCCGTACATGCAAAAGAAAAATCAACGCGGCTACAGCAACTACGCGGGACACGAGCTAGTCGGCGCGGAAATGGTCTTGAAAATCGCCCACTATTTAAAATGGCCGAACGAGCGGCGGGACGCTGTGTATGCCATTATTTTGGATCATTTATCCACCACTTCACCGCTACATAACGCGGATTCGGCGGCCCGTTTCAAAGATTAGCGACGGCGCGTGAAATAAAAGCTAAGCGTCAGCGATGCGAGGATACTTACTCCGATAATAATCCAAAACATCAACGGAGAACTTGGATCGACAGGAAGCTTTACGTTCATCCCGAAGAGCCCGGCCAGCATAGTTGGGATAGTCAGTGCGAGCGTAATGACCGTAAGCAGCCGGATGGTTTCGTTCAGACGCGTGTCCATCACTGCCCGGTAGGAATCACGAACATTCGTAATGGTGCGAAGCAGGCTTTTACACCGCGCAATCAACTGTTCAAGATCAATCGACAGGTCTTCCACCAAATCACGGTCGTCCTCGTACAGGCGAAGCAGCCGGCCGCCAAGCAGTTTTTCAAGGGCCGTATTGGTGGGAATAAGCGCGTCCAGGTAATCGTTCAGCTTCCGTTCATACTCAACGAACGTGGCGATATCTTTTGAATGCAGATTCTGCACGTCGCTCGTAGCGGCACGCATTTGCCGGTTTATGGACGCGACGCGGCGTTGGTACTGCATCGCGATGGCATCTACCATCAGCATGAATAATTTCGTTTTTTGCGTGGTGGGTGTATTTGCCTTATCGATAAACGGTTGCCATAAACGCCCAAGCGACTCACGGCTTAACGTCACGATATGTTGGTCGCCCAGCGCAAACATAATCGGCGTTGTGTAGTCGTTGAAATCATCGTCGGTGTCGGGAAGGCGCGTAATAAAGTACGTCCAGCCATCTTCAAGCTCCACCCGCGGCACCTCGTGCGGGTCAAGCGCATCACGAATAATATCTTCATCAAGCCCTAGTTCCGTAAGACTTCCTATTTCGGCTTCGTCCGGCTTTTCAGACCGTATCCAGCTTCCGGGTTGCAGTGTGGCGCGTTCTTTTATTGCAGGGCGGTAATTGGTGGAACGAAGAAAGGTAATCATATACTCTTTATAGCATCTAGACGCGCCTTTTCAAAAATGTCGCTATATAAATGTCATGTTTCTGCGCGCACGGCTCATTCGTCTGCGTGCTCATCCATCGCTTAATCCCTACGATTTGATTAAGTTCGTTTCCGAAGGGTCTTCAATGATAACCGTTTTATAATCGTCCGGTTCTTGGTATCCCATCTCGTTCGTGCGTACCACGGTTACCTGGTGTTCATACGCTTTCTTAATCACGCAGGCATGCCACTGCCGATCGTCTTCATCGAAGTATTGCCATACTCCCTTTAGATATTCAGAGCCATTCTCTTGGACAATGCGTTCTGCCGCTTCCCTGTTTTCTGCACGGGAAATACTATACCCAAAAACGGTCTGCGCGTCCCAACCGGCAGTATCCTGGAGAATAAAGCCGAGCGTTTCGTGGCTATCTTCGTGAAAAACAGGTAGTTTTTTGTTAGTATTCATCCCTATCAATAATAACAAACCCGGGCAGGGAACTTATTCGCTCACGAAATCGGCATGCTCTTTCGTCATAATATCCATGTCTTTCACGAACATACCAATAATACCGTCTTGGCTCATTTCTGCCGGAATACGTTTTTCATTTGGAACGTCAAGGTAATCTTTATCCACCCACCACTTCCGCAGCTCCGCTTCGCCGAACTCATGCGAGTTTGGCTTTGTCACATGTCGCTTGAGCGTTTCTTCCAGTGTAATGTCGAAATAATACACATATGCTTTACCACCGAAGTCTCGAATGAGTTTCTGCAGCATACTGCCGTAGCGCTCTTTTACAAAAATACCCTCCACAATGACATCGTAGCCGATTTTCCTACCGTACATCGCCATATCGTACACCAATTGAATGCTTGGATTATCGGCCCTATCCCGTACCCGCAATATTTCGCGACGAACGACATCTTGGGGAATAAGCATGGTTTCGTAGCCCATCTTCTTTTGTAATAGTTCAGCAACAGTAGACTTCCCACTGCCAGAATTCCCCCGAATGATAACAAGCCGCTGCATACTCGAATAATAGCAGATACCATTAACCAACACTGCTGTGGTTTCTACAAAACTCCCCTCACATCCGACTTTTCCGATTGACCATTCATAAGCATTATATTACAGTAATCGGTATGAACGACGCGGAACATCCTGGCCACGATCAACAACCTGGTGATGCTGAAGTTATTGTTGAACAAGGCGAGTGGGGCGAGGCCGAAGGACCCCAAAAGATAGAGACACTGGGCCTTGGAACGTGCATTGGGGTCGCGACGTACGATCCCTATAAAAAGCATGGCCATATGGCCCATTTCCAAGCCCCCAAAACATTGGAGCAACGGATGGTTACCGAATTCCTTGATTCTGTCACCCATTCCGCTTCAGCAACCGACAATTTACGCGTCTGGCTTCGCGGCGGCCAACTCGTACCAGATCCCGAAATGATAATAGAAGCGAGGGAGAACCGCGAGTATTTGCTAGATGCTATCGAAGCAGCTGGCATACAGCCCAGCCAGATAGACATACATTGGGATACATCAGACGTGACAAGTACCTCGATTTCACTCGATTGCTCAACCGGCGAATTCCACGATTTCTCAACGGAGCCAGATGAAAACCGGTGGCCGTCTGATGATTCCTACGACTACTGACCTTATGTCAAAACGTCATGCACCATATGCATGTACGTATCGTTGGCACTCTTCGCCTTTTCAAGAAAAACGTCGCGGGCGAGCCATTCGTAGGAGGCATGCTCCCAGCTCATAAGTACCTCGGGCGTTTCAAGAAGCTCCACGACATACAGTGAGTAGTGCGTTCCATGCGCAGAATAATCGGTGCCCGCATAGACCTCCCGAACGGTTGCTCTATCTATGGTAATACCAGCTTCCTCGTATACCTCCCGGATCATAGCCTCAAGCGGTACTTCACCTTCTTCCAAGGTACCTCCAGGAAGGTCCGGATCGTTTCCAAACGTCGGGTGGTTACTCCTGTACATTAATAGGTGCTTGTTTTGGCCATCAATAATAACCAGCTTCGCTACTTTTTTCATGAATTCTCGTTTCTTTATTTTGCCGCTTGGGCTGGTTCGAGGAGTCTCCCGCTCTTGGATACATAGGGGTCGGTGCACATAGCACGATTAAAGCAGCACGGCCGGCGCATGCCTTTTTTCATTTTCGAAATCGATACTTCTATGCGGTGCTTGCGCGTATCCGGATTTTTTGTCGCGTTTACCCAGCGTAGCCACTCCCAACGCGCCATGGTTGTTATTTTTGCCCACATTGCACGAGCTTCCGGGCTTCCTTCAACCGCTGTTTTCAAATCGTCTGGAATATCGGGCTCTATCCAATCTTTCGTGGAATCAAGTTCCAGCTCTACCTCGTCTCCGGCCGTTACGCCGAGCTTCTTTTGCAAGACATCGTCTAGCCTAAACCAATGGCTCCATTTGCCATCCGGCTCCAGAACGTTCCTGAAATCATGCCCGTTTATCGTCCCTTTTACCATTACCTGACTCCTGGAAGGAAGCTTGGCACTTTCCTCTTCGGGAAGGCGAAAGATAGTTGAGTCGCCGATAGTGAACAGTTTGGTTTTAAAACGAATAGCCGGCATGTTTGTTCCTTAATAGTTAGTTAATTACTATTATAACATAACTGACATAATTCGTCTATGTGCAGCGTGGTCTAACGGTGCACCTTCAGGCCGCCACCGCTATTCTTGCGGAGCACACGGCGTTTGTAGCCACGAAGGAATATGATCAATCCCACAATCAGGCCTATAAGGACGATGAGACCAATCACACCAATGATAATCATCGTCTGTGGAATAACCCAGAACGATTTCGTCACCTGGATAGTCTGATTGTTCTTCCCGTACGTAAATGTGGCACTTACGGTGTACTGTCCAAAGTTACCGATGTTCTTTAATGGAATATTCCAACGGCGCGCACTACCTGGAAGCACCATGTCGCGTGGATCTTTGTTGTTAAAGTCAGTTTCGTACACAACCTTGTTGTTTTGCATGACCGACACTTTTCCAAATGGCCCTTGCTGGAAGCTTCCGTCATTTTGGAAGCGTGCCGTAATCTGTAGGTTATCCGGGCCGCCAAACAGTTCACCGGTTTTGCCATTTTGCTGTATGTCAAAGCTGGTAAGGTTCAGTTTTTCGACAGTATTGCCAGGAACTGTTGCCAAGATCAATGAGGCTACACTTGTGCTAAGGTTTACCTGACCACCACCGTCTGGCGAGGTTGGTGCAAAGCGAACTGCGCCGAAGTATCCGCCGGGTTTAGCATCTTTTGGTGCCGTAATTACCACGTCGATCGATTTTGCCGCTTTAGCCGGAATAGTTACGTCTGCAATCGGCTTCATGAAACGTTTTAGACTGTGCGACGGAGCGTACTTGCCTTCGTCCAGAATAAGCGCCGGGCTACCATTTTCGTCGCCTGCAACAAAGTCGTTCTCACTTGCACGCACTGTGATTGGCGTAGTGGTTAGGTTCGTAATCGTTGTTTGCACGGTTTTACTTTCACCCGGCTTAATTTCTATGTCGCGGCGCACCGGCGTAATTTTAAGGGTGTTCGTTGAGTTGTTTAACTGCTGCACGGCAGATGCGTGCGAGCTTCCGGATAGTGTGGCTACTGCGACCACCATTACCGCAAGGACAGCCGTTTGAAAACGTCGTTTCACCATATTCTCCTTTAAAATTTACCAGTTGCAATCAAGCTAAGATCGGCTGAGTACAGGCCGGCTGGCGTTGTACTGCTAATACTTGCACCAAAAGTAAGTTTCGCGTTTTTATTACTCGTAGGGCCACTGTTCGTATCGAGTACTTGGTCGCCATATGGGCTACTCACACCTGTTGCATTACCCGATACCCAGTTCAGCTTATAGGTCGTGTTATCGTACCCGTTGCTTGGCTGGAACGTTCCCGTGCCTGTGTCAGTAAGCGAAGAAGCCATGAGTCCAAAGCGTGCCTGACCCGCCGTAATTCCACCTGTTGTCGCAGGAGCAATATCACAAGTTGAGCTATTGGCTTCGGCTCGCTTGAGACCACCACAAGCTACGCCACTCTTTAGGCTAACGATGGCACCTCCCACGGCATTTGTCGAGATCTGCGCAAAGACATCACCAGTACTTATAGCGCTTGGGTCTAATGCAACCGTACTACCGACAACTTCACCAAGTTTTAATACTGGCGTGTTAGCACTGGCATTTGCACAACCGTCGGTAATAGATACCTTGGCAGCACAGAATGTCATGCTTTCTAGTACGGCACCAGATACGCCGACCGTGTCGGTGATGGAAATAGCGACACCACCATCGTCAATATGGTTGCCGACAGTGTCTGGCGCAGCCGATAGGTACCCGTTAGCATCCGTTGCATTAGCGTAGGTTAAGATACGAGCATATAGCGGACCTGCAGCCGATGGGTTCGTAAGACCAGAAATATCCACAGAAACTGCGGTGCCTGCCGTCATTGAGCCGGTAACACGTAACGTGTGGTGCTGTGAGTCGTTTGTAACCTCTGCAACGTCGGTGAAGCCGCTCGTCGTCGAGCTGGGTGTGCCAACGCTAAAACCACTTGGCGTCGTACAGGACTGACCAATAATTGGGCTGTTGCTACAAAAATCAACCACAAATGCTCCTGCATTTGCTGCTGGCTTAAAGTTAACCGTATAGTTAACTCCACTCGCTCCTTTAGATGAACTGCTTAATGCGATTGATCGTTCAGTAGCCTGAGCCGCCGAAACAAGTGATGGTACGAGGGCAGGTAGCAATGTAGCCACTAACAACGCAACTGCTGCACCCATACGTCCAGCCTGACGAATATATACTCCCAAGGATTTCATTACCTCTCCTTACAACTTTTTGTGTTGTATTAATAACGCTTTAAGTGTATCACGATAATGCTTATGCGTGTCAAGCACTTTTTGTGAAATTACTCACATTATTTATGGCTGGCTTCTTTGGACTTGTAGCCATCGCGCTCTTTTAACATTTTGTTGCGTAAGGACACTACCTGGCTTTGTCGCCCCAGCCAGAATGTCGGGAGAAGGAGTAATATCGACACGGCGGTCGGTATCCATAGCACCTCCGTTTTTGTCGTACTTCTCGACGATTTATCTGCCGACGATTGCGACGCATCTACTTTACCATTCGCCAGGGCTACCACCTGCAAGAATGCACTGACGCCATTCGCATCCGTCGCACGCACATTCACGGCGTAGATACCCGCTTTTTTATACGTATGGGCAATAGCCACTACCCCGGCAATGGACTGGCTTTTCAGTAGCGTCGGCGGGCCATCTCCCCAGTCAACGCTAAAGGCATACGGCCCGCTACCGCCAGAAAGTTGCAGCGGCCACCCAAGTTCAGCACCGGCAGCGGCCGAGCGTCGCCCGTAGGAGCTGGTAAGGGTAACGAGCGCACCAAAGGACGCCAGGCTCGTATTGTTATATGTCACGGTCACGATATTCGACACCGGTCCGGCCTGGCCAAGTTCGTCATATACGATGGCGCTCAGCTCGTTCGCGCCAGCGAATAAGCTCACTTGCAGACTAAAGCTTCCGCCTTTGCACATAACCGAACCGACCATCACGCCATTATCGTAGACTTCTACCAATAGTCCATCCGGACAAATCCCATTGACGGTTATTGGCGAGTTGGAAAACGACCCACCACTACCAGGCGTGGTAATGGTTGCCCCACGAGTTGGCGGTGGCTGGGTTTTGGTAGCCTCAAGACCGTATGAACCGGGTTTAGGATCGGGTGTAGGGATAGGGTTAAGGGCCAACGCCGGCTGCATGCACACAAAAAGCGCCAGCAGGCACGTTCCGGCAAAAACCGGAAGTGCCCACCAAGCGCTAACGTGTAACTTTTTTATCATGTTTATGCTTATTGTAGCGTGCCTTTGCAACGCCTGAAAGGTTTATTTACGACGCGGCGTTTTCATGCGCGGCCCTGGACGTCCGTACTTTACACGACGGACAATGCGCCAGACGAAGTACGCAATGACTAGCAATACAACCAGTACAAGCAGGATGAACCACCATGGTAGATACCAGAAATGAGCAGTCTGAATGATTTCCTGAGTGTTGTTGCCGTTTTGGCCATAGAAAATATCGAGCGAGGCAGTATAAAGACCCGGCCATAGACCTGGCGCCTCACATTCGGTTGCTTTTGTTGTTCCCCCGTTTAGCTTTACGTCTGCAGTTTTAGGCTTTATACAACTCGTAAAGGTTCGTGATTGTCCAATAAGTGCAAGCGACTTGTTCGGGTTAACATCGTCAATCGTATATTCTTTACCGAACATACCCTTTATTTTAATGGTGCCTACAGGAGCTTCGGTGACATTACCATTGTTTTTCAGGTTATAGGCAATCATCTGAGGCATATCTGTAGCGACAAATGGGTAGCTCGCTGAGCTTGTAGGGGTTTCAGGCTTATACGCGCCGAACTTTTGCATCTGGAGATCTTCATGTACCTTGCCAGGAATAGTAACGAATGCCAGCGTGACGCCCGATGCGCTAAGGCCCACGTTACCGCCCTCTCCAGAGCCTGATGAATAAACAATGGCACTGTAGTAGCTACCCGCGCCATGTCCGGCAGGGATAGAGATATTCATATCCACCGTCTTACTTCCGCTAGGCGCAATTGTTACGTTTTTAGCAACGTTCATAAAAGGCTTGAGCGACCATGTTGTTTGCGGCGCGTCTGGAGCCAACATAAGCTTCGGCGTACCGCCATCATCGGTAAAAGTGAAGTCTACCACACGTAATGTAAGTTGGAGTGGTGCTGAATTATCTAAGTTACGAATAAGAAGCGTGTCTTTAATCGACTTGCCAGGCTCGATGACATAGTTCTTTTTGGGCACAATACTTAGTGCTGCAGACGATGCGGCAGCTGCCGGCAGTGCCGGTAGAGCATATGCGGCTGCGATTATAACGGCAAAACTAGCCACAATTATGCTTTTGAAGCGATTCATTTCCCCTATTTCCCTCACCTTACTTTGGTTTAAGTATTACCGGTATTGTACCATTAAAACCGTCCGCTGGCTATGTAGTTAATCGTTGTAGTATATACACCGGCATGCAAATCAGGGCTCGAATTTACAATGTAACTGACAGTAAATTTTTTCATAAGACTCACATTCGGCGAATAAGCAACAACATCACCAGGCACATATTTGTACTTATTCGGAATACCATAGTCCGGAGATGCAATGGCATTTGCCCACGAACCTTCTGGATCACTTCCAATTGCTGGCGCACTATTTGCCACCAAATTTATACCAAACTGGTTAGTTCCCGGCTTGCTTTCAGTCGGCGTCGGTAGTCCATCTATGACATTCGTTCCTGCACTCATTGGAAAACCGTCAGCCGTAATAGCAAACCCACCACTTGCATTCGTACCGACGGCCATTTGTGATTGTGCAACCAGCGGCGAATCGGTGCTTAATTGTCCCATATCCGTATAGTAGGTATCGTTCGTGCTCGCACAGTTGTCAGCCACTTCTTGTGCCACACAGAACATCAACATAGGGGGTACTTGAGTCTCAAGCCTAATACCATTCGTCACCTGCCCACGCACCGAACCAAAATCGATTTGGGGTCCTGTGGCGTTAGTGGTTGCGTGGCTTCGCAATCGAATAGAAAATGCTTGAGTAGTATCGGTCGGGTTCACGATGTTATCGAAAGTATACGACGAGCTGCCACTCGTCATCATACTAGGAATGCGCGAAAGCACGATATGGTTCGTTGATTTCGTAAGGATAGAGTAGCCCGTTTCACCTGATTGGTGACTAAGTACTGCATTCGAAACATCTAATCCCGTTGGTGTTACGCAAGGCTCATATGGAATTGGACTATTACAAAACAGCATATCCACCGAACCTACAGTTTGCTGGGTCATATAACGAAACGAGACCGTATAAGATGTCGTTATGCCCGGAAGGCTGCTATTCATATATAAACTACGTTCTTGGAAGCGCATAGCAGCCGACGCAGGCACCACGAACACTACAAACACCAATATGAGTGCTATAAGCTCCTCCATCCCCATGTGTCTCCACGCGAAGTAGAATGCATGCAATCGAACCGCGATATGCTTCATGTGAGTTATTGTACTAGAGTTTAAAGGTTATGCGTAGTGATAAAAATAAAGTCGATATCTAGGTTAGTGCTCCCGTGATACTCGTATAGCATCTTTTGTGGCTACAAGCATTTAAAAATTTCACTACGAATAAAATCACAGGCAGAGTGCAAACACAAAAACCCGCCTCAATGAGGCGGGTTTTCTTACATTCGCTGAAAGCTCTAGTATTGAGGAGCTGCGATGTAGTTAATCTTGGTTGTGTAAATACCAGCTGGCGTCGTTGCGGCAATGTTTGCAACGTAACGCATCTTACCAGTTACACAGTCGACAACTTGGTTACCTTCTTGAGCGATCGGCTCAGGAATTAAGTTCGAGTCAGATTTGAAAGCATATTCCGTCGAAACAGGGTCGCTACCCGAAGCGTAGTTGTTGTTAACTGTACCCGCACCCTTTAGGTAGTTTGCTTTTGGAACGAGCGGATAGAGCTGCGGGGTGTGGTAGCTTGCATTAGCACCTACATCGGTCGTCGTCGAAGCGTCAATACCGGTACCGGTACCACTTAAGCCGGCAAGGGCTGCGATACCTGCGGCTGTTTTGTCTGCGCTATCTTCGTAGAGCTTGCTTGCATCGTCTTCAGACTTGTAGTTGACCTTATAGCCTACGTTACCACTTACGTCTGAGCCATTACCATTTGCAAGGGCAAGTCCGAACTGTTCTGAGCCAGGCGTTGGAGCGGTTTTTACACCGTCACCACTGTGGATTGGGTCAATTTGGTCACCTACGGTGTTACTGAGCGTAACTCCTGAGTAGTAAACCGTTGCACCAGCACTAGAGTTGGAGCTTAGGCGCCAGTATGAGTGCGTGCTATATGTCTTATCAGTTTCTAGTGAGTTTTCACCAGTTTGGTTACCCATCTTGAGGACATTACCCGAGGAAGCATCCGTCGTCATACCTGTGAGAATACGGTCACAAGTGCCATGATTGGCCTTTGCAAGTGAAGAGGCTTGAAGCTGAGTTGAGTCCAACGTGTAAGGATCGACAGTACCTACTGAAAAGTCCATCGTTTCCAAAACCTTCGTCTGGATCTCGATTGAGCGGTTCATAACGTTCGCTACCGTCACACCACCATCGATAATATTACCAGCGGTAAGTGCCGTGTCACTGTTGTAGGTGTTGATCTTTACGAAGAATGACCCCGCACCTGGGTTAATGATGTAGTTCGAATCCGTACCGAAGAAGATTACTTTAACGTAGTCACCCGCTGCAATGGCTTGGCCTCCAGTATTAGTGAGCGTAACGTAGTTGTTCTTTCCAGTAGATGTTACATCCGCCACAGAACCAGCCGAACCGCCAACTGTCTGATTGACACTAGCGCTCATCGCCCACCCGGTACTTTCTGACCATGTTGCATCTGCAGGTGCTTTGTGAAGCACAATGAAGTTACCTTCGCTGTTGTCGCGGTTAGGGACACTGGACGCATTAGATGGCACACCATCTGTCTGGTTAAACTTAGTACCCCATGTCGTGACGGCGCTTGGCGTAGCAGTCTTAATTTCAAGATCGCTATGCTTCAAATCATACTCAGTCGTTCCATTGGCTGCTCGAGTTGCCGAACCTGCAGAACCGGTAACCGTGTTATTACCTGGCCCCATACAGTCACCGGCAGACGTGGTGCAGTACTGGAATGAGAGTCCCTTAATATCCGTTCCCGAACTTACCCTAAACGAAAAGGTGTTTCCGGTTTTGTTACCATTTGCACCGCTATTTGGCGCGGCGTACGTTGCATTACCTGAGCCATCCGTGAATGACCAACCCGGTGACGAGCTTGAGAGCGTCAAGCTTCGTTCGGTTAGCGGGTTCAATGCATCCGCGAATACCGCCGCCGACGGAAGGACAGTCGCCGCTACAATAGCAATCGCAGCACCGAGCGGCGTCCCACGCCGAACAATTGATTTAAGTATGTGCATCTTGTGCATCTCCTTATTTTTTGTTTTATTCTAGCCCTTTATGGGGGTATGTGAGAATTTTAACACTAGCGATATAAAAATTGCAACGGTTTATCCACAGCATTTTTTTATTTTTTGAACTTACATCTTTAGAATGGCTATTCCAACATTACTGCTATACTATTAGCAACTATGAACCACTACATTTCAGTCATGAAGACGTTTTTTATAACTCACAAAAAGAAGTTCATTACCGGACTATATATCTTCCTTGGGCTTGCAGCCATTGCTTTTGTTGTTGCGCTCATTATATATAACACACCTAAAACCTATCAGGCCGCCAAAGCCTGTGATCTTCTTACACCTGCCAAGGCTCAAGATTTACTTGGGGATAAAGTAATTAGTCTCGAATCAAATGCTCCTATTATTTCAGGTGATACAGCTACGAGCAAATGTAGCTATACCGATAGCAACCCTGATAAAAATAAAATGATGGTAGCAGCAATCGCTGTTCGTAGTGGTATTAACGATAAAGGCGTCCTGCAAAACAAGAATACATTCATGAGTAATAAGGCGGCAAATAAGAACGTTGAGACTGTCAATGGCCTAGACGGCGATGCCTACTTTAATGCGCAGCTCGGCCAGCTTAATATTCTCCGTAATCGTGAATGGATTATCTTAAGTTACGGGGTTGGAACCGCACCTGAAACCAATACGATAGAAGGAGCAACGAAGCTAGCCAACACAGTATTCCACTAGTAGACCGGTGTGACGACCGCAGAAAAGTCGCCGGAATAGTGGCCGGCAGGCGTAGAGTTGGATACGTTGACGATGAAGCTGATGGTGTAATCGGTCCGGCCTGAAGCACTGTCGCTACGGGCAACTTGGTCTCCACTGGTGTATTTGAATTTATTTTGGATTTTGTAATTATCGTTTACGACGCCGAAGCTCGTTTGATCGGACGGTACCTGTGCGGGGTCTGTCCCAACGCCTGGCGTAGTGTTGGCCACGGCGTTGATACCGAACTGCTCGGTACCCATGGCCGATGACGTGGGTGTCGTAGGCGTGCTGAGCGTATGCCCGGCATACTTTGGCGGGCTACCATTGATTTGCAGAATATACCCGCTACTTAAATAGGTGCGCACCCGCACCGTAGCCGTTTTATACGCCGTACGTTCGGTGGTTAAGGTGCCGAGTTCGGACACGCCGGGATCGACAATTACCTCCAGAAGCGGGTCGCTGTCGGCCGCAATGGCGCCGAAACTTGCCGTACTGCTCGGGCTTTTACCTGCTTGGGCACTCATATCCCCGATTGACGCCTTGGCACAGTAATTGGCCGAACAGTTCAGCTTGTTCGACATGGCACTAAACTCCGTATCGGTCATTTGGTAATGGGTCGAGCTGGAGGTTTCGGCACCCACCGTACTTGCACCAGCACTAATAATTGCTACGACGAGCAATATACCCTTTGCATAACCCCACAACTTCCGTTTTTGCATATGCTTTCTACCATAGTACCGCGCCCGTACCATAAAACACAACTAGCGCTCAGCGTACAGTTATAGTAAGCTATACGTAAACATAACCTGAAAAACCATGGATTCTGACAAAAACACACCCGAAACGGAAAAACCGGAGCCGAAAGAGGAACAGCAAGCTCCGGCCGATGCGCTGAGCCGCACGCCCGAGGATTTGGAGCAAGAAGAAGCCCAGCACGCTGCCGAAACCGCAGCCGAGGAGCCTGCTGAGAAAAAACTTTCGCCTATTAAACGATTTTTTCGCAAGATAAACGTGTATTTCCTGATCTTTTTCCTGCTGATCGTGGTTGCCGGAGCAGTCGCCATCGTTAACTTCCTGAACAGCCAGAAGACAACGCCGGAGGCCGCTCTTGCCGCCCAAAACCTGACCCAGGATTCGCTGAAACAGTTAGCAAACACAGACGCATCCATCGGTAATTCATCGCAAACGCTCACCATCCAAGGCAACGCTATCATTGCGGGCCAAACGCTTATGCGCGGCAACCTGAATGTGGCCGGCAACTTCCAAACCGGCGGGAGTATACAAGGCGCAAGCATTACCGTTTCGGGAGCTGCCAATCTGGGCGAAACCCAAACCAACGGCCTGCAGGTAGCAAGCAATCTTGCCGTACAAGGAAGCACCACAGTGCGCGATTTGAATGTGGCGGGCGCGGCATCGTTTGGCGGTGCGCTAACGGCATCGCAAATTACGGTCACCCGGCTTATTCTTAGTGGTAACGCCGCGCTGCAGGTGCCAAACCACATCGCCTTTACCGGCCCGGCACCAAGCCGCAGCATTAACGCCAGCGTGCTTGGCAGCGGCGGTACGGCGTCAATTAACGGCTCGGACACATCGGGAACGGTGAATATCAGTACTGGCAGCGGTACCTCGGCCGGCTGTTTCGTGCAGCTTAATTTTAGCCAGGCCTTTACGAACCAGCCACATGTCATCATCAGCCCGATCGGTGCCGGCGCCGGGCTAACTCAGTATTATGCGACTCGCAACAACACCAGCTTCAGTATCTGTACAGCCGCACCCGCGCCGGCCAACCAATCATTCGGGTTCGATTACTTTGTAACCAACTAAGCAGCCGGTCTCGACGGATTTACTGTCGCACCGCGTCTCATTTTAGCTAAACGTCCACGAAGACGACCACGCGGTCGGCTTTTACGTGCATGAGCGCACGGTGGATTTTAATGGTTTTTCGCTCACCTTCAACCGGCTGAATCACCAGACTGCACGGCACCAGCATACAAAGGAAGTTGTGGTGATGCGGCAAAATATCGAACGGCCCAACGTCGTTTACGGCGCTCACGCTGTAGGCATCGCCCTCGAAGTATACCTGGAACGGCGCATAGACTTTTACCGCCATCATCGGTTTGCCGTTTGGTTTGGCGACGGGCTGGTCGGAATCGACCGGTTCTGGCTTTGGCGTTTCGTCTGCCACTATTTCTCCTCTTTTGTCTTTGCGGGTTCAGCGAGCGCAGGCGTCGGTTCGGCTGGGGCCGCCGCAGCTGCCTGATTCGTTTTTTCCTCGGGGGTCGCGGTCCCTACTTCCATCTTTCCAATTATTTCTTCCACGCCATCAAGGGTCTGGTCGCGGGTCATGTGTTCGCCCGGCACACCGGTCACCTTCTCCATCACATTGAATCGCTGCTTGAAGAACTCGATCAACTGCTTTGCCTTGTTGTAATCATCGCGGTCCTCGGCTGAAAGTTCGGACTCACCGATAATAGCGATAATACCCTTGAGCGATTCGTATTTTTGCAAAATCGCCGTTGCACGGGTGGCGAGGTCGTAGTGCCGCTCCCCAACGACTTCCGGTGTCAGCAGGCTCGATTTGGACGCCAGAATATCTACCGAGGGGCGGATACCCTGGGCGGCCACAGCACGTGAAAGCACGATAGTACTATCGAGCTCGTGCTGGATCATCTGCACGGCCGGGTCGCTCAGGTCGTCGGCCGGTACATAAATGGTTTGCAGCGCCGTAATGGAGCCGTTTTGGTTGCTCGCCAGGCGGTCCTGGAACGTTTTTACGTCGGAAAAGACTGTTGGCTGGTAGCCACCTTCGGCCGGCGTCTGGTCGATAATGGTCGAAACTTCGTTTTTGGCCTGAATATAGCGGTACATATTGTCGGCGAACAGCAGCACGTCCTTTTTTTGGTCGTCGCGGAAATATTCCGCGAGGGTAATGGCAGCAAGGCCGATAAGCGAACGCTGCACCGGGTTCTCATTCATCTGGCCGAAGAACATGGCCGTGGTTTTCAGCAGATCGTTGTCGCCCAGCGTCTTGTAAAGTTCGTGACCTTCACGGATGCGCTCACCAATACCGGCGAACATACTGATCGCACCCGATCCTTCAGCCACGTTGTTGATGATTTCCATGGTCAGCACGGTTTTGCCCACACCGGCACCACCGACGATACCAATTTTGCGGCCTTTCACGAATGGCGTGAAAAAATCGAGCACCTTCAGTCCGGTCTCGAGCACTTCGTCGGACCGGCTTTCAAGGCTGGTTTCCTGGAACGACGGTGAGAAAATAGCGCGTTTTGGCATTGTATCGAGTACCGCTTGGTCAAGCTGCGGTTTGCCATCGATGGGACGTGCCATGGCATCCCATACGCGGCCAATCATTTGGTCGCCCACCGGAATTTCAAGGCTATGCCCGCTCCGGCTCACCACGTCGCCCTTTTGGATGCCATAATCTCCACCAATATTTAGGCATACCGCTATATCACCGTGCGCCAAGCTGCTTACCAGTAGCGGCGATTTCTTTTCATTGTCGACGTACAGCATTTCATTCAGGTCGGGCAAGCCCTCATCGAATTGGACTTTAATGACAAGCCCCTTCAAGCTTCTGATGACACCTTTCTTATAGACTGATTGTTGTTCGTTCATGATGCCCCCTCGGCACGTATTTTCTTCAACCCTGCAAGCGACTCTTTCAGACGGGTGTCCACTTGGGTACGTTTGGCGCGGTTGTATTCGGTATGCAGTTGGTTGGCGTTGTCGATCGAACGCTCTTTGGCTGCCGACATCGCCTTGAAGCGGCTAGCCACCTGGGCCAAGCGACTGTCGTAAATGAACTGGGAAATCGTCAGGCGCAAAATCGAACTCTCCAGGTACGCCGCCACCTGGTACGAGCTCGGCTCGAAAATATAGGTCTTTTCACTGATCAGCGTTTTGTCGATCGTACCAAGATCGGCCACGCGGCCCTTACTGGAAACGACTTCGCTCAGATCGACGTCCTTGATTTCCTGCTGCGAAAGGGAAATGTAATCCTGGTAAAATATCCGGCTGCGCGTGTATTTTTTAATGATGTCCATGAGCGGATCGACGTTTATATAGTCTTTCTCGGGCAAATCGAAGTAGTAGGTGTAGTCCACGTGCGCTTGCTTAAGCTTCAGCGCGCCGTGGTGGCCAATCACCAGCACGTCGTTTTTCGTTTCGTCGTAGCGTTCAATGAATTTGCGGATTAAACGTTGGTCGATATCCCCGCTCAACCCGCCTTTGGCGGTAATGAGAATCAGGAGCTCTTTGTCGATCGGTTTTTCGTCGACCTGACGGCCGAAATTGAACAGCACGTCCACGCGGATTTGCTTGTAAATGTTCCATACTTCGTCGAAAAACTGGTTGGAAATAAGCACCTTGTTTTTGGTTTTGGCAATTTGCATACTGGAAAGGCTTTCGAGGGCCGACGTGAGACTAACGACAGACCGTACCGAAGCCTCCTGAGCCTTAATTTCAAGTGGTCGGCGCACTACTTTTTCTCCTCCGTTGCGGTAGGGGCGGCTTCACCCGTCGCAGCTTTAGCCGCTTCTTCGGCTTGGCGCTTTTTCTCGGCCTCGGCTTTGGCAGCCTTTTCAATGGCAGCGTGCTTCACTTCGTCGATCGTCGTTACTTCGGCCTTCAGCTGCGCGCAGAGTTCGTCGAAATTCCCGTTCATGTCCTTGTCTTCCTGAAATTTCGCCGCGTAATCGTGTACTTTCTCTTTCAGCTTTTCGATATTGATAATCTCCTCGGGCGTACTACCAAGCACGATACTCATAAGAAACTGCTGCTCGGCAAAATTATAAATCTCGCCGATTGCCTGGTTCATGAGTTTGAAGAGCACCTTGCCTTTGTCGTAATCGGCCTGTGCCTGCGGGCTCAGCTCGGTACCGAAGTGGGCGTATTCTTCGGCCGTCCGGTAACCGGAAAGCGTGCGGTTCAACTGGTCGGCCAAACCTTTCTGCCGCTTGTTTTGGCCCACGCCACCCACACGGGTGACGGACAAGCCGGTGCTAACGGCCGGCCGCATGGTGTCTTTGAAAATCTGGCCATCCAAAATCCACTGACCGTCCGTAATGGACATGATGTTGGTCGGCAGATAGGCGGTAATATCGCCGCCCGGTGCATACACGATTGGGAGCAGGGTTTGGCTGGCGTGGTTCGATTCCGTTTTGCCGCCTCGCTCTAATAGGCTGGAGTGCGTGTAAAACATATCACCCGGATACGAATCACGACCTGGCGACACGCCAGCAATCAGCGAAATTTCACGGTAGGCCTGGGCGTGTGCCGTCAGATCGTCGTAAATCATCAGCGTATCCATATTGCACTGGTGCCAAAAGTACTCGCCGTGTGCCGCGCCGACGTACGGCACCAAATAGGTGAGGATGAGCGATTCGAAAGAGTTGGTCACCACAACGATCGCTTTTTGCAGGGCCTCGTTTTTTTCCAGCGTATTCACCAGGTCGGCCACATCGCGCTGACGCTTGGCAACCAGTACGTAAATAACGGTGATGTCGGTGTTTTTCTGGTTAATGGCCACCTGGGCGGCAAGCGCCGTCTTGCCCACCTTGCTGTCACCAAGCATCGCCATACGCTGCCCGCGTGCCAAGCTATATTCAAGGTCTAAAATAGTTACGCCCGTCTCCACCGGCGTATCGAGCAGTTCGCGTTCATACAGCATCGGCGCGCCGTGGAACACGTCCCACTCTTGGTCCGGTTCGATTGGGCCTTTGCCGTCAATCGGCTCACCAAACACATTGATGACACGGCCAATGAAATTCTTGCCGACCGGCGTCATGATATCGCGTGCTTCAATGACACACACCATGCCAACCGAAAGCGGGCTCGGGTCGAGCTTCATTACCACCACATGGTCTTCAAATACCTCGTGCACATAGCCGCGCGTATCGTCCTCGAACCGTACGGTCGCATGAACGTTGGTGGGCTGTAAGCCTTTCACGCTCACCATGAACGAGTCGATGCCGATGATTTCACCGACCGGGTTTCCCGCGTCAACCAGTTTTTGGAACCGCTTAGTTTGCTGCACGCAGCGCCTCCAGTTCTTCGACGAGCACGCCGTGGCTTCCTTTAAGCTTGGCGCGCATGCTTAGGTCGTGCACGTGGTTGGGCGTGCGGATACTTACCCCCGCTACAAGCGCAGGCTGCAGCCCAACCTCTATGACCGCTTGCGGATGTATCGACGAACGTAGCCACTCAGCCAGCTTGCCAAGACTCTCCCGGTCGGCCTGGGTAGCGAACGTCATATGAATTACCGGGACGGTTTCCTTTAGCTGGCGCATCTGCACGATCAACTGGCTACGTGCCCGGCCGTCACCGATTGTAAGCTTATTCTGTCCTAGAAATGCAGCCAGCTGCTCGGAGAGTACCGGTTCGATATGCTCCGGGCGCCCCGTTTTTTCGTGGATAGCAGCCGTGGTCAGCTCGTTATCGACACGCTCAAGCTCACTCACAAGATGCGAGACATCGAGTTTGCTCACAACGGTAGGTGGCAACGTAAACGGTACGTTCGGCTCACTCATAGCTTCATATCGTCCGCGATTGCTTGTTTATTGGCTTCCAGCTGCTGGGTAATTGCCGGTAACTGCGCCTTGAGGTCGTATTGGTCGCTGAGCGCGCTCATAAGGTAATGTTCGATCACGCTTGCCATGTTGTTTTCGAACGCGCCGATCAGCATATCCTGCTGATGGACAATGGTTTCCTGCAGCATCTCGCTCAGCTGCTGGTGCTGTTCCTGGAGCGTTTTTACGCTTTCGGTCAGCGATTGTAGCGCTGCTTCCTGGGCACCCTTCATACTATTCAGTCGCGCCTCGCTCTCCGTTACCGCGCTTGTCAGCAGGGCATCCTGATGGGCAAAGCTTTTTCCGAGCGCCACGCCCAGCTGCTGGTGCTGCTGTTCCAGGTTTTGCGCCCGCTGTTCCAGCGATTTTAGCGCTTCATCCTGAGCGTTTTTCATCGTTTCGTTGTATTCCACCAGCTGCTCGTCCAGACGCGCGGCAATATGCTCCCGCAGTTCGCCATTCACCCGGTTGATTTCACTGAATTGTTGGTCGAGTTGGCGCGCCACGTGCTGCCGAAGCTCGGTATTGATATGGGCGATGGTCGCATCCAGATCTTGCTTGAACAGGGCGGCGTTTTCGTTTATCACCCTTTCAAAGTAGACACGGCCGTGACTTTTCAATTCCTCACGGAACTCATCGTCGAACAGCAGTCCTACCGCTTCTAGCACCTCTTCGGATAGCGGTTCTTCCGCATGTTTGTGTTGAAATAATCCCATATGTTAGTCGCCCACCTGTCTCCCACGCGCCTTACAGCTTCAATAGTAAATATACCGCAAACATACCAATAATTAAAATCAGCAGGCTGGTGAGTATGGTCTCGATCAGCGCCCTGAAAATCGATTTTTTCGACATGGGGTTGCGGCCGATGGAAATAACCCCGTTACGCACGCCGGCATAGATGATAGCGATGGCTGCGACGACACTTATGACCGCTATGGCGATACTCAGGTAAATACGGATTGGGCTGACCGGCTTTTCAGCGATAGTCAGGCCTACCCGCTCTAAAAAGGAGGGGAGATTGGCCTTGGTCGTTTTCTGGTTCGGGTTGCTGCGGATATCAATCGTCACCGGGATGAGCCCCAGCGATACTTGCTTGTCCGTCTTGCCCGCCGTATCCTTCAAGGTGACCGTGCTGAGCGTAATACCCTTGCCGTCGAACGGTGCCGCCGCCCGGCCGAAGACCGTCTTCTCTTCCGTACCCGCTTTCATAGCGACGCCGTTGAGCGACGAAAGCGTTAGATAATCACCGGCTCCGATCGTGCCCCCTTGGGTACTTACGAGTACGTTGTATGTCCCTGATACCGCCACGAACGTCTCGTTTTGAACGCCGTCGTGCGTGATGGCCAATGGTAGCTGGCTACGGTCGACCGTCACCCCGAACATATTCTTCAGATCGGACTGCGCAGCCGTCTTCACCTGGTTGGAATCTTTGCCGGTCAGCTGTACGATGGTGCCATTATCGAGTTGCGTGTCAGCAGCATAGCTTTGGACGCTTCCGCCTCCGTATGTTGCGGCAAACGCAGGCAAACTGGTGGCACCGACCACTCCCATAACAAGCATCAGACCAAGGATATATGTGGATTTTTTCACGTTGGGCTTATTATACCATAAGTGTCATGCCAAATTAGCTTGTCGGCGGCATATAAGCCATGTCGTTTTTATAGCTCGTATAGACGGCCGATTCGCCCGACAAACTATTGCTTGGACCAAGGTGCTTGTGTTAAAATTTCCACAAGCTTAGATGATCCACCACGCATCTCAGTGAAACAAACATTTTTCGCACCCTACCGGTGTAAAAACGACATAAATGACTGCGTGGTGTCACCTCCCCACTATTTTTAATCGGCGTCATGTTCTGCGATTGGCAGGACTGCTTGCCCTATGTGTTGCGCTAACTACAACGCTATTCTTTACTCATGTTTCACATGCCGAGGCAGGCAATAAAGTCATCACCTTCCAGGGGCGCCTTCTTACCGCCGCCGGCGCGGTTGTTCCCGACGGCCATTACAATGTGCAGTTCAAGCTTTACGAGGGCGGTTCGGGCGCGGCAGCCGGCAACCCCGACGGTACGCTTAAATGGACAGAGTCGTACGTCAACAACAACAGTGATAGCGGGGTCGAGGTCACGAACGGCATGTTCTCGGTCAGCCTTGGCTCGCAAACTCCATTCGGAACAAGCGTGGACTGGAACCAAGACACGCTTTGGCTTTCCATGAACGTTGCCGGGTCGGCCGCCACGTGTACGACCTTCGGTAGCGGTGCATGTGCCGCCGATGGCGAGATGCTGCCAATGCGCCGCATTACCGCCACCCCGTACGCCCTCAATGCTGGTGCCGTCGGGGGCAAAACGGTCGACCAGCTTATTCAGAACACTACCTCCGTACAGGCCGGCTCGAACATTGCCCTGCAATCAGGGAGCGATTCAGATGTCACTGCGCTTATTCAAGGACGCAACAGCCAAACCGCCGCCAATCTGGTGATAAAACAAGGGTCAGCGCAAACCGGCAAGGCGCTCGATGTCCAAAACAGCAGCGGCGACAGTTACTTCAATATTGATTCCACAGGCACACTGAACCAGACCGGCAACGCCGTTATTGGCGGCAATCTTGGCGTCGGTACCGCAGACCCGGGCCGCCCACTCGACGTCACTACCAGTAATACATCGACCAATGAACTGCCCGTGCGCATTGCCCAGAAAGGCTCGGGTGACACCGGTATTGAAATGTCGACCACCAGTTCGGGCAAATATTCGGTCGGCATCGATTCGAGCGATGGCTCGTTCAAAATCGCCAGCTCCATCGCTGGCGGCGCCACAAGCAACCTTGGTGCCACCAGTATCGGTTCGAATAACGGAACCGGGAACTACCAGCATGCGCAGGCAAACAAATACACGGCCACGGAAAGCGGACCGGTCATGAATATGTCTGTTTATCTTGCTGCCGTCGACAGTTTCTGTCCCGCCGTCCAGCTCGGTATCTACGCCGATAACAACGGCACGCCTGGTGCCCTCCTCGGCAGCTCGACAAAATCAAACGCCACTACTGGCTGGAACACGAAATCTCTTACTTCGACGGTCGACATAGTAGACGGTACTCCGTACTGGCTTGCCTTGTTTACGGATTGCGACGACACAACCAAGGACATTCCAGGAGGCGGCAGTAGTGCTCACATGAGCAATATAACGGGCCTACCTAGCACCTTCGCAAGCGAAATCAATGGCTCTACCACTATCTCTATGTACGCAACCATCGATACCAGTGCTGGCGTTACCGACTCGTTCGGTGGAAACGCTGCCATTTTCAACCTTGGTCCTACCGGTGACGCTACCTTTAAGAACGCGGTCGACAGTCAGAATGCTTTCCAGGTACAGGATTCGTCCGGCGGCGATCTTTTGTCGGTCAATACCGATAACAGTGCCGGCGCCAAAAACGTCCAGGTCGGCGATGGCTCGAGTAGTGGTACACCCACGCTACTCACCCTCGATAAAGCCAGTTCGGCACCATCGGTCCAAAGTGCGCTCCTTGGCAGCATGTACTACGACACCACGCTTGGCAAAGTTCAGTGTTATGAAGCCGACGGCTGGGGAACCTGCGGCGCCAGTCCAGACACCTTCGTAACCATTAGCCCGGAATACACCAATGCTGTCATGAACGGCACCGACATTGGTACTATCACCTCCGACCTCTGTTCCGACACACTGAATATAAACGACGGCAGTTCATCCCAGCCTACCATTTGCGGCACGAATGAAACGTATAATTTCTACAAGTGGACGTCTGCGGAATCGACCGACCAAACGCGCAGCATCTTCGTCACTTACCAGCTTCCGTCCAATTTCAAGAGCTTCGTTGCCGGCTCCACCTCGCTGCTTGGCCGCACGGACAGTGGAAATTCCAGTGTAACCTACCAGGTATACCGCGATAACGGTTCCGGTCTGACCTCCTGCGGTTCTGCCGTGTCCGTCTCTACCGGCGCTCAATCGTCGTGGCAGAAAGCCACTGCGTCAGGGAGCGCCGATCCCTCCGCCTGTAGCTTCTCTGCCGGCGACAGCATTCTGCTGCGCATTAACCTGACCGCTAAGAGTAATGCCAACGCCTACGTCAGCAACCTTGGCTTTACATTTAGCAACAATTAGCACTCTCATTTGCTATCACTGGTATACTAAAATCAGTGGAATTCAAACGATCGCACACAAGGAGGAGGCAAGAAGTACCCACCACCATGCAACGTGGCGGTATTGCTCCTCGGGCTGTGCCGCTCCAAAAAACAGAGACGACACCGGAAAACGGCAGAGGAACCACGTCGCGCCGGCGCCTATTTACCAAGCCCGTTATCATTAGCCTTGTAGCCGTCTGCTGCGTGGCTGCCGGCATTCTTATCCGTAATAGTGCCGATGGCAGTTCGGCCGCCGGTGTTAAGACGCCGAGTTACGAAACAGCGCTCCCCAAAGGAAAATCAATCAGTGAGCTTGGCGGCTGGAAACGGGTAAGTCCCCCGAAAAACGATCCCGTGTTTGCCTTTACCGATACTATCGATGGCGTCCCTATCAGCGTCAGCGAACAACCGCTTCCTCAATCGTTCAAAACCGATACCGGCAACCAGGTGGCCCAGCTTGCGCAAAAATTCAGCGCCACGGATAAGCTGGAAGCGGGTGGCACGACCGTATATATCGGCACGTCGTCCAAGGGTCCGCAATCGGTTATTTTTGCAAAAAATAATGTACTGATCCTCATTAAGTCGGAGAAAAAAATCACCGATACCTCTTGGGCGGCCTACGCCCAGTCACTCCAGTAAACCGAACTATGAAGACCACTACTTTGATTTGAATTTCTGAATTGACTGGGAAACTTTGCCGTCGGGTTTGAGGTTTTCATAGAACAGCACTTGGTCTTTCGAGATAACCATTTCGTCTTCAGGGCCGTGAACTTCATCACCAAGCTTAATAAGCTGGACGTTATTCTGATCGCCCGATGTTGCCTGGGGGTTGCCAGAGTCCTTGTTGCTATCCGACTGTTTCGATTGGAGGTAATAGATATCAGTCAGCTTCATGTAGCCGCCGCTGGATGCTTGCAGTTTGCCAAAATATACCTGGCCGTTCGTAAAGAAGACGGCCTGGTATTTACTACTATCAATCGCCGTGCCGCCGTTCATATGAGACCACATGAACCAGCCACCTGCGGCAACCAAGACAACGACTACCGCGACAATTGGCCACAAAAATCGTTTCCAGAGCGGCTTTTCTTCCTTTACTGTGCGATGCTGCGCCACACGATGGACCGCTTTTGGCGGTTCAGCTATAGGTTGCGGTTCTTCTGGTTGCCGGTGTACCGGCTCTGGCCTTGGCGCAACTCTTCCGGCAGTCGGTCGCGGCGTACTACGAAACGGCCCATCCATATCTATCTATGTCTCCAATCCTGTTTCCCTATTGCACTCATCATAGCATAAGGGCTATATGGCTTCAATTAGTACCCGCTCAAACACAGTCTGGTTCTTGCACGTCTTTACCGCTGGGATGAAAATATTGTAGTGTGCTCACACTCATCTCTTCATCATCGTTCATCAATAACCCTGCGTTGCAATACTAACAATCGGTTGGTTAGGATTATACACGTTAGCAGATCCATAGAAATTGGCGTTGAAGCTGAATAATCCACCGTCTTGCGTGGCAAGCCAATATCCGCCACTGACACTACGCGACATACCAATAACCGGCTGATTAGGGTGGTAAGTATTGGCAGAACCATAAAACTGTGCGTCACCAAAGCTGAAGATGCCACCGTCCGAGGTAGCTAGCCAATAGCCGTTGCCTGAAGCTGTAGTAATAGCGCCCGTCACCGGATTTACTGGGTGATAGATGTTTGCAGAACCATAAAACTGTGCGTCACCAAAGCTGAAGATGCCACCGTCATCGGTTACTATCCAGTAACCATTACCTGAAGCTGTAGCCATTGCAGCAACGACCGGTCGGGTTGGATGATATATGTTAGCAGAGCCATGAAATGCTGCATCACCAAAGCTAAATACTCCACCATCTCTTGTCACCAACCAATAGCCGTTGCCTGATGGGGTATGCATTGCTGTTACTATCGGCTGCTGTGGGTGATATATGTTAGCAGAACCATAAAACTGTGCGTCACCAAAGCTGAAGATGCCACCGTCCGAGGTAACCTGCCAATAACCCTGGCCAGGCGTAGACATACTAGTGACAATGGAAGTAGAGGGGTGATATACATTAGCGGAGCCGTAGTAGCGTGCTTCACCGAATGTAAATACACCACCGTCTTTTGTATCCATACGGTATCCTTTACCAGCCTCGCCTGTTGGTTGAGACAGCTCAAGTGGCGGATTTGTCCATGAACCGGTCAAGCGCTGGTCAAGTCTAAACATATGCCATCCGTTCGTACCAAGACGAGCGGGATCACCTACACCAAATTGGTACCTATCCACGACGCCCGTACCATCTGGTTTAGTGCCAGCAATAACTACGTCGAGTCGGCCATTGCCGTCTATATCACGAACTAGTGGTGTATTCTGATACGAAGCGAAGCCCTGACGAATACCCCATAAATTAGCACCTGTTGTACCATCATAAGCATACACGCCGCCGCCAGTTGGTACGATTAAATCCTGTCCTCCATCACCCGTGAGGTCAGCAGTACTAAGCTGGCCAATAACAATACCTCCTATGGAGCTACGTGGATAACCGCTCATATCGCTACCATTCACGCCATTCATCACAAACAAACGACCCGGCTGATCACCACCCCATGTACCCATTGCAACGTCAAGCCGACCATCACCATTAAAGTCGGCCAGAGTAGGCGAGGCAAGCGTTTGACCACCTAGATCACGTGACCATTTGAGTTGCCCGGTGCGAATGTTAAGTGCATAAATTTTAGTAGCGTCGCTAGCGCCGCCGTTGTTTACATAATAATTACCAGCCCCAAATACTACTTCTGGTATACCATCGCCGTCAATATCACCCACCGAGGGTGATGAACGTACGATTTCATTAATTTTATATTCCCAAATCTCCGTACCATTGCCACGCAACGCCCGAACAAACCCACCGCGCCAATCTACCGGTGGGCCAGGCGAAGAATCACCAGCCATAATAGCATCCGTCAGCCCATCACCGTCCGCATCTGCCAGAGCGGGTGAAGCAAACTGAGTATCATCCCAGTAGAATGGCCAGCCGGAGTTAACCCCGGCCGTAACACTATTAATCGACCAGGCTTTCAACCCAAGTGCCCCAAACGTTGCATCAGCCACGCTATCACGCGTAATATCACCGAGCGCAGCCGAAGAATGGATTGACGGATTAGGACAACTTGTGCCGCCATCGCTCGCAATAAACTTGTATACTATCGAGCCATCAGTTTTAAAACGATATAGCCCTCCGCCAGCGCATTCACCTGCTGCGTCACCACTACCAATGAAAATGTCCGCGCTACCATCGTGATCAACGTCGGCACTACTTGGCGAAGACTGGATAGGGTTAGTCGTGGGCTGTGGCCAGTTGGCCATATCATTGCCGTTCGTGCTGTTTAGTGAATAGACCTTTTTATCATGTGAGCCAAATACAATACTGTCATAACTGTTGCCAAAATTAACTGGCATGGGTGATGATTCGCCAATTCCATCAGCCGTTGCCCGCGACCATACTAACGTTGGCGCTGCCGCAAAGGAGTCAGTACCTATTAACTGAAGTGCGATGCTTAGAATTGTCCCTACGACGAGTATTTTTAGAATTTTTGCATATTTCATCTGCTATTATCTTACTACTTGAAAGCATTAAATTCATACACACCACACAAGAATATCGTAGATAAATTAGCAAAACGACAGAAATTTATTTGATACTCACCATTACTAGTGTTTTTATTAATCAATGCGCCCCGTCCTGTTCCTACCTCCAATCCCATGATGGTAACCGGATTACCCACCACCTAGTTATCGCAATGTCCTCGACCTGACAAAGCAGGACCTTATCGCCCTCGGTCACTCTGTTGACGGCAAATAGCCTCCAGAGTGATCCGGGGGCTATTTGCTTTTATAAAGGCTATTTCAATTTGCCGTTCAAGTACTTACCAGCAACGCTTAATGCGAAAGAAGGTAAAATAATAAACACGCTTACGAACAGAAGCTTTATAAGTACTTCACCTAAAGCAGAATCCGGCTTATCTGGACCAGATGAAGTCAGGATGACTAAAATCCCCAGAATACCAAAGACGACCGATGCGTAAATAAATACTTTTGTGGCTATTTTTTGCATATCTTTAGTATATCAAACCTTTTCAGGCACAAGGCAAAAACACCTTCCTTTCGGAAAGTGCCTATGCTTGGCTCGAGATCGTGGACCTGCTTCGAGCGAACAATACTCCAGACCCTTAAAGTACTTCCTGAGCTCGACTATTTGGTCGCGCTTCGAGTGACAGATTTAATCTTTGCAATTAATAGGTCGTTAGCCTCTGTGAAATACCAGGCCATCTCAGTCGAGTGAGTTTTGCTATCAAAATCCAGATGAGCAAATTGTGTTCTTCCAAATTGTATATAGATGTCTTTACGAAAATAGACTAGGACTGGGCCTGATTGTGTTTTGGCATACCCCGGCATACCATACCAAAGCCGCGGATAAAGTTTTACACCAGCGCCCATAATGGCTTCATGTAGTTTTTCTGCTACTGGACGAAAGTCATCCTTATAAGTTGCTATTTTAGCCAGCACATCGTCTGCACCGGTATATTCCTTTTTGCCCATAACAGAGCCTCCTTTTGGATTAAAGAATTATTTTCGGTGGATCACGTGCCGGAGGCGATTGATCAGTAAACTCCATTATATCGCAAATATTGGACGCGCTTCAAATTTGGCTCCGGCGACTGGGCTCAAACCAGTGACCTATGCATGGTATAAGCTTATGTCTACCAAACGAATAGAGACACGTACGTATCGTGACCGGGCTGAGTACCTGAAAGAAGCCGTTACGAAGCGTCGGCGTACCTTAAAACTACGAGCGATTAAGGTTCTGGGTGGACAATGTGTTCTCTGCGGATACGATAAGCATCCTGGAGTATTAGATTTTCATCACGTCGACCCTTCCACAAAGCTATTCGGCATAAGTGCAGGTGGATTTTCGCGATCATGGGATAGTATTAACGCTGAACTCAAAAAGTGCATTCTCGTTTGTGCAAATTGCCACAGAGAAATAGAATTGGGCATACATAAGAAAGATATGATTGATATCTTACATTCTAAGCTTCATCATTAGATGCTTCATCGACCAACAAACTCTTGGCTCCGGCGACTGGGCTCGAACCAGTGACCTATTGGTTACACGGATCCACTATTTTCATAGTGGCGTGGACTATATCATCACCCTCGCCGAGGCGATAGGGTGTGGGGCGCTTCCCACCGATATTCGGCAGTACTTCCTTGCGGAATAGTCTCTGAACCTTCTTATTTAAAAGCTTGGCTGCGGATTAGCATATTTATAAAAAACGTAGCCTTCCCGCAATTCACCCCATTCTTCACCGCCAGATTACGCTGACGGGCTGCATTTTTACAGCCAACCGCTCTACCACTGAGCTACGCCGGACTACATGCCAAGAGTTTGGTTGTCGATTTGTTAAAGTCACCTCGGTGAATACTGTACGGTATTATACCCGTTACTCCCCTGTTTGGTCAAGTAGAATCGTCAGCGCCGCCTTCAGTGTTGCGACTTCCTTTTTTGACGCGTCGTTTTCGACGACTTCCCGCTTTTTAATCTCCCGCTTCAGCCACTTTATATGCGCTTCATCGGGGTTGGCTGGTGTCCTGTCTTCAGGCAGTACCTCAAGCGAACGGGCGGAATTATCTTTTTTGCGCAGCAGGCCGCGGGCGATCAGGCCGTCCACATGCACCGCGACGGTGGATACCGATTTATAGTCGAGCGCGCGCATAATCTCACGGTAACTCGGACCATAGCCGTAGCCTTTTATAAACCCGTCGATAAAACTAAGCAGTTCGCGCTGTTTTTTGCTTGGCCGTTTTTCCATGTCGCCTTCCTCCTGCCAGGGCTATCGCGGCAAGCCCCCACCAAATAATCGAAACGGTGTCGTCCACCCATACCGGTAGCAACAGGCCGATCAGGCCCAGGCCGATGCCGCTGGCGAACGTGCCAAGGGCGAGCCAGTCGGCCCGTCTTTGCCATAAACGCTGCAAAACGACTGCAAAGAGCACAAGGAACAGCCCTAAACCAAGCCACCCCGTTTCATGCGCCACGAAAAGGTACTGATTTTCTACTATCGTTGGCAAGTCGCCGAACAGCGATGCCGATCCGGTACTACCCACGCCGGAACCCAGCGGCTGTTGCATTAGTTTTGTTACCCCGTATTGCAGCGATGCCACATGGTCGTCGTTCGAACTGATCGAACTGCCACCATTCGGATTTTCGTGCAAAATCACGTTCGATATAAAGCTACTACCGCGCATAGCCACGAACGCCCCGGCCAGCGCAAACGTAATAACACACAGTGCCACCCAGCTATTTCGCGACAGCTTTCGGCCGAGGGTAATGAACAGCGCCACACCAACCGCGATCAGTCCGCCCACCAGCGCACTGCGGGAATAACTTACCCAAAGCGCCACCGCGCTACAAATGCCGAACACCAGTGTACCCGCCAGTACTTTCCTATCCGCCAGCTTCAGCTTGGCCCGTACCAGGGCGGCTGCAAGAAAGGCAAGTGCCATACCGGCATACGCCCCTAGCGGGTTAGGGCCACGAAGGGTACTATTCACCCGCACGTAATCGGGGTTTTTATCCACTGTCAGATACGGCGTAATCGTTTCCTTGCTGTACCCTATATACTTTAAGATATCCGCCGGCAGGAAAAGTTGGAGCGTCGCAAAACACACCACCAAAAAGGCGCCTATTACCACTGCAATCAGCATGTTCCGTCGCCATTGCGGCAATAACTTTATAGCCACATATACCAGGCAGAAGAAAAGTACATAGCGAAGATCAATCGCGAGACCCGCGAACGTCGCCTGCATTCCTTGGTACGCAACGGCCGCTATCCAAAAATGGAGCGCCGCGTACAAAATAATAAGGCGGGAGACCCAATCGTTCAGAAGTTCGGTCCACAGCTTTTGTTTTGTTACCAGATATACGGCAACCGGCACCAAAAGCAGCATTAGAATCTCTTTCCACGATTTGATCAGCAGCGAATAATCGGGAAAAAGCACCCCAAGGCCCACGGTGAGCGGCGCATGCACGACAATGCCGGCAAAAATAACAAGAAGTACGGAAGCGTATATTTTCTCAAGGCGCTGCAGTTTCATCCTCTTTAGTGTAAGCGAAAAAATGATATAATGACAGCCATAGATGCCCTCGAAAAATACGAAATTCTATAGCCTCATATTAATACTTGCCGATTTCATCGTGCTTCTCCTGGCATTTAGCGTCGCCTACATCCTTCGCGTCCAGTACGACCCCCGCCCGCTGCTCAGCCAGGTATACGCCGAGCAGTATTTTTTAACCTTTGCCGCCATTGCCCCGTTTTGGATCCTGATTTTTGCCACGCTTGGGCTATACCAGGCTAGTACTTATAACCGCCGCCTGGCGGAATGGGGCAAAATTGCCGTGGGATCGTTCATTGGTATTCTACTGGTGATCGGCTGGGAATATGTCAGCGGACAGCATATCTTTCCGGCTCGTTTGGTTGCCGCCTATGCGCTGATCGGCTCGTTCGTGGCCATTGTATTCGAACGCGAAGTGTTACGGATAGTGCGCAGCTTCCTTTTTGGCCTTGGCCGCGGGATCAGCCGGGTGCTCATTATCGGCAACTCCGCCGCCACCCGCGATATTGCCGACGAGCTTTCCAACACCTACCGCAGCGGGTATAAAATCGTCGCTATTGCGGGGCCGAAAAAAGTTATTCCGCCGGGGCTTGAGGTTGCCCATTACAGCTCTGTAGATGACGCGCTGAAACATATCGAAAAGCTTCGTATAACGACTATTATTCAAACCGACCTGTACGATTCCACCGATCGCAACCAGCGGATTTTAGGCGCCGCTCAGATGCACCACATCAGCTACAGTTTTATCCCTGGCGAGGCCGAATTTTATGCCGGGAAAAATACCGTCGACGTATTCCTTGGCTACCCGATGATTTCCGTCAGCCAAACGCCGCTGATTGGCTGGGGCGCGATTGCAAAAAGCATTTTCGACGCCATTGCTTCGGTAATCATTATCATTATCCTCTCGCCTATTTTCATCGTCCTCATACTTCTGCAACTTATTCTAAACCCAGGTCCTATATTCTACGTTAGCAAGCGCCTCAGTAAATTTTCCGAACCCATCAACCTCATCAAGTTCCGCAGCATGAGCGCCAAATACGGTAAAAAAGACGCCGCCGAAGAATTCCGCGACATGGGCCGGGAAGATCTGGCTAAAGAATACGAGAACAACCGCAAAGTAGCAAACGACCCCCGTATTACCAGGTTCGGCCATTTTTTGCGCGTTACCTCACTGGATGAACTGCCGCAGATTTTCAATGTACTGAAGGGAGACCTGAGCCTGGTTGGCCCCCGTCCAATTCTTCCCCAGGAGGTCAGTTTCTCACCGTCACGAACCGCCCTACTTCACAGTGTAAAGTCGGGCATGACCGGGCTATGGCAGGTGTCGGGACGAAGTAACCTTTCGTTCGACGAACGCATTGAACTCGAGCTCTTCTATGCCCAAAACTGGAGCTTCTGGCTGGATATCAAAATCCTGTTCAAAACCGTCGGTGTCGTGTTTAAAAAGCGGGGAGCAAGGTAGTTTATGGCTCAGCGCGCACCGAAAGTAGCTATCGTCTGCGACTGGATTACCAGTATGGGCGGCGCCGAACAAGTGGTGCTTGCCATGCACGAAGCCTTCCCTGACGCACCTATCTATACCTCCGTTTATACGCCCGAAAGCATGCCGGCGTTCAACGACCTCGACATCCGTACCACCTGGCTGCAAAAACTGCCGAAAAAAATACGGAAGCTGTACAAATGGCTCCCCGTACTGCAGGTACACGCGTTTAAAAAGCTCGATCTTTCTGAATACGACATTATCCTTTCCAGCAGTATCATAAATTCCAAGCAGGTACAAAAAACCCGGCCCAACCAGGTACATATTTGCTATTGCCATACCCCCACGCGTTACTACTGGAGCCATTACGAAGAATACAAAAAAGACCCGAGTTTCGGCAAACTGAACTGGCTTGTTCGCCCGCTCATCCCTTTGTTCGTTCCCGGTCAGCGCAAACTCGACTACGAAGCAGCGCAACACGTAGATGTTTTCATCGCCAATTCATCCGAAGTCCAAAAGCGCATTAAAAAATATTACAATAAACCATCGAGCGTTATCCACCCGCCTGTCGATACCGCCCGGTTTACCCCCGCTCGTACCCGCCAAGATTTTTACATGGTACTGGGCCGCCAAGTTCCATACAAGCGCGTTGACTTGGCCGTAAAGGCCGCAACAAAACTCGGCATTCCGTTGAAAATTTTCGGCCAAGGGCCCGCCCATGACGACCTTATGAAAATAGCCGGCCCAACCGTCTCGTTTTATAGCGACCGTTTTGGAAATGCGTCCGACGAAGAGGTAAACAAAGCACTGAACAATGCCAAGGGCTTCATTTTCACAGCCGATGAGGACTTTGGGATCGTACAGGTAGAAGCGCTTGCCGCCGGCGCACCGGTGATTGGCTATGCCAAAGGTGGTACGCTTGATATTGTGCAAGACGGCGAAAGCGGCGTGCTGTTCAAACACCAAACCGTAGATGACGTTGTACATGCTATTCAAAAAGCCGAGGGCATCACCTTCCTTCCCGGCACCCTGCGCCGCAAAGCCACGCGCTTCGACAAAGGCCTCTTCATCACCAAAATCCGCAAAATCGTACTGGATAATTGGCAGCGTTAAATATTTCGCTTGCTATACATGATATACTAGCTCCAGCACATTTCTGTGCTAACCAAACACCTTTGAAAGGGTGAGTTCTTTTGAGAAACGGAAGACAGAAGATGCTTCGGCGTCTTCATGTCGTAGTTGCCACGATAGTCCTTTTATTTACAGGACTCATTGCCATGGCAGCTCCCGCCTCAGCGGCAGACGGAAATATTTTGCCACCGTTCAATGTTGGAGAGTCTTGGACCATTTGTCGTGGCTATAACTATGCCTCTCACACCGGCACATCGTCCTACGGCATTGACCTAACTGGGTCAGGATGCGACAATTCGGCTTCTGGCCGGACAGTGCGAGCACCGATCAGTGGCTCTATATATTACTATCAAGCAAGCTACGGTAATCTGTGCGTAAACATCGCAGATGGTCGTAGTTATACCCTCACTCATATTGACAGTTCTCTCACGAGTGGTTCGGTGAGTGCTGGTCAAGCTGTAGGTAACGTAGCTGCTCCGGGGAATCGTGGAAACGCCGGTGTGTCTCATATTCACTTTGAGATATGGGATACGCCTAACTGCTACAGCAGTTCGGGTATTCCCTTCGATTCTGCCCATGGTACGCGAATCTGCGGCGCGCCTGACCTGACGGCGAGTGGTCCTAACTGGTACAGCAATGGTACTTGGAGCGGCACAAACTTCGCAGGGCAAAACTGCGGAGTAAGTACACCTCCCCTGGTTGTAACAAACAACTTCTACTTGAACAACGATTTCGATGGATTCCACGATATTGCCACTTCATACGGTAACCCCTACGACACCGTACTACATGGTGACTGGAATGGAGATGGTGTCGAGACGTGGGGTTTGAGGATAGGCGGAACATACTACCTTAATAACACTTTCGACGGTTCTCATGATTTCGAGACCCACTATGGAGACGGGAGCCAGCAGGTTCTCGTTGGTGACTGGGATGGAGACGGTATCGATACGCTTGGTGTAAGAGTTGGAGGAACATATTACCTGAACAACAACTTTGACGGCACGCACGATATCGAAACCCACTATGGTGGTGCGAGTGATGAGGTCCTGGTTGGAGATTGGAATGGTGATGGAATTGACACTCTTGGAATACGTCAAGGAAATGCCTTCTATCTGAATAACAATTTCGACGGGTATCACGATATTCTCACCTACTACGGAAATGGCAACGAACAAGTGGTTGTCGGTGACTGGGACGGTGATGGTGTCGATACGCTTGGTGTCAGGGTAGGAAATGCGTATTACCTGAATAACAACTTTGATGGGTCTCATGATATCGAGACCCACTATGGCGACACGATTGACCATATCTTCTCGGGTGATTGGAACGGAGATGGTATAGATAACCTCGGTATCCGAGATGTATATCAGCCATAGCCACCAATAACGCCAGGGACGTGGAGTAAAACTAATCCTCCACGTCCCTGGCATTTTTAATTATTCCACCGTCACACTTTTTGCGAGGTTCCGCGGCTGGTCAACATCATTGCCACGTGCCACAGCTACATAGTACGCAAAAAGCTGCTGCACCACGTTCAGCACGATGGGCGTCAAAAGTTCCAGCTTGGTATTCACCCGAATCACCTCTTCCGCCTCGATATCCTGTTTGCTATTCGTAATAGCCAGCACATGGCCGCCGCGAGCATTTACTTCGGCCAGGCCGCTGATAGATTTTTCAAACAGCCAGCCTTCCTGAATGAGCAATACTTCAAAGAACCGTTTATCGATCAGGGCAATCGGACCGTGTTTCAACTCCCCGGTTGCGTAGCCTTCCGCCTGAATATATGAGATTTCTTTCAGCTTCAATGCACCCTCAAGCGCGACTGGAAACAGTGTATCCCGTCCCAGATACAGCGCATGCTCGTGCTTGCCGTATTTCTTAGCAATCCGCTTCATCTCTTCCCGGTGCTTTTTTATCACTTTCCCAATTTCGTGAGGAAGCTGGAACAATTCATCAACGAGTTCAGCCGTTTTTTGCAACCCCACCCCTTTGGCTTGTGCAACCCGAATGCCGAACATCAGCATGGCGGCAACCTGCGAGGTGAACGCCTTGGTGCTGGCAACGGAAATCTCCGGCCCAGCATGCACGTAAATGCCACCGTCTACTTCGCGGGCAATAGTGGAACCAACTGCATTTATAATCCCGAGTGTCTTTACTCCACGGCGCCTTACTTCGCGAAGACACGCCAGCGTATCGGCCGTTTCGCCCGATTGGGATACGATGAGTGCGACGCTATTTTTTGGCATATGGAACGAACGGTAACGGAATTCGGACGCCACCACCACGTCCACCGTTATGTCATCAATAAGCTGCTCGAGGTAGTACGAAGCTTCCAATCCCGCATAATGTGCCGTGCCGCAGCCAATAATCGTGACGTGCTCGATTTCCCGAAGCTGTTCGGGCGTCAAGTTAAGGCCGCCTAGCTGCACACGGTGTTCGTTTGCGATCACGCGGCCGTTCAATGTGGCGGCAAGGGTTTGCGGTTGCTCGCAGATTTCCTTCAGGAGGAAATGATCATATCCTTGCTTTTGAATCGCCTCCATATTGACCGTTATTGTTTCAATGCGAGAGGGAAGCGGTTCGGCATTGAGATCCTGAAGGTCGATACCGTCCGCGTAGCACACCGCCATTTCACCGTCGTTCAAATAAATTGCTTCCGATGTATGGCCAATAAGTGCCGAGGCGTCGCTTGCAATCACCGTCTCTTCGTTTCCCACGCCAATAATAAGCGGGCTTCCCATGCGTGCCACGACAATTTTATCCGGTTCGCGGACAGATACGACCGCTATGCCGTACGTGCCAGCCACCTGCTTCAGGGCGGTCGCAACAGCTTCTACCAAAGATGTTTTATCATCGTAGTACGAACTAATGAGGGCGGCAAGCACTTCGCTGTCGGTATCGCTTTTAAAACTATATTTACTTAGCTTCGCTTTCAGTTCTTTGTAATTTTCAATGATGCCGTTATGAACCAGGTAAATATCGCCGGCCTTATGTGGATGGGCATTCTTTTCCGAAGGTTCGCCGTGCGTTGCCCAGCGGGTATGGCCAATACCTACGGTGTCTGCCGTTTCATGTGCCGCAACAGCCTTGCTTAGTTCAGCAACCTTCCCCTTCGCCCGAAGCAGCGTCGCTCTTTTACCGATCGTCACGATGCCAGCCGAATCATAGCCGCGATATTCCAAACGGCGCAATCCTCCCGTGAGAATATCTTGCGCCGCCCTATTTCCGATATACCCCACTATTCCGCACATACCAATCCTCCTCGCTTTCACTTTCATTATAGTGCTAAAATAAAATGACGTAAAATATACGTCATTTTATTTTAGTATGACAGCTTCTATTGCTAAGCTTGGAGTTTTTTGGCAACTTCTCCTGTTCGGTGACTGACGTCCTTGCGCGCTACAAGTATACCGTCCGGAGTGTTTACAACTATGACATTATCGAGGCCAATCACCGCTATAGGCTTCTCTTCCTCGTTACGTATATACACGTTCTCGACATCAAGCGGATTGATCCCCTCACCTTTGAAATAATTGTCGTTTTCGTCACGCTTTACGACATTATGGAGATCTTTGAATGAACCGACATCCATCCAATCAAAGCTTGCCGATACCACCGCGAGGCTCTTCGCTTTTTCGATAAGCGCAATATCAATCACCTGGTTGTCTAGGCCAAGGTAGGCGTTCTCATACTCTTGAGTTCCTAGTTCAATAGCCGACAATGTATCATATGTCCGTTTAAGCTCTGGCGCACTGCGATCCATCTCATTTACGAAAGTGTTTGCCGATCCAACAAAATATCCGCAATTCCATAGATAATTGCCAGAATCGACGTAAGCTTGGGCCGTATCAAAGTCTGGTTTTTCTTTGAATGACTCTACCTGATAAGCACTGCTGTCTTCATTAATGACCCCGTCACGTTCGATATAACCAAAACCAGTTGCCGGGAAGGTCGGCTCAATTCCGATGAGCGTGATTTCGTCTCGTTCCTGGGAAATGCGGCTTGCAATATTAAAGGAACGGGCAAACCCTTCTGCATCACGTACATGGTGATCAGCATGAATAAAAGCAATTGGCTCGTCTTTGCCATGTTTACGTGAAATAACATCAAGCGCATATACGATACAATGTGCCGTACCACGACGACCCGGTTCAATTAGGAAAGCGTCCTTCGGCAGATCAGACAGTTGTTCACGGACATGATCTGAGTGACTTGCTTCAGTAACAATATAGACGGTATCGCCCAGCTTTTTTGCTCTGTCATACGCTTGTTGCACCATACTGCGGTCATCTACTAACCTCAGAAGGTGTTTTGGATATTTAGGGGTTGATAGTGGCCATAAACGTGTGCCAGACCCACCAGCAATAATAACTGTAATCATGAAAATACCCTCCTGGATTCTAGTTTCTATAGAAGTCTTTATTATACCATCTTATGGCTCATAGCACTATGCTTCTTCATCAGTAGTAATTGATGTATTTTTTACCTCATATTTTTTAAAAACGACAAATTTATAGAGTGTAAAGTTCCAAACCATTCCTACTAATACAGCCGCGGCCTTAGCTATGTTAAGCCGAATTACATTCGTATCCATCACCCACTCAAAGAGAGGTACGCCATGCCCAAAATGCACTCGCCCAGCTTCTTCAAAAGCAAAAATGATCATATTCTGAATAACAAGAGAGCTGAAGCCAGTCACCGCAAAAAACGTAAGATATTTTTTAAGGCTTAACTTATCTTTATGACGAAATACGAACTTATGATTTAGGACGTATGAAATAGTAACACCGATTGTAACCGAAATAGTATTAGCAATAATTGGATACGCACCCAAAAAGAAAACCATTGTATTCAAGAGAAAAAAATCGAGACCAGTGTTTAAAAAACCGGTCATCACGAAACGTACTTTCTCATGCTTCAAGAATTTTTCCATATGTTATACTTTACAGTAAATTGAAGTGAATTACTAAACGAAAGCAATCATATGGTTAAGGCAAAAGAATCCACAAAAAATATAGGTCTTCACGTTGCTGTCGTAACACCGACATATAACGAAATAGGCAATATCGAAAAACTGCTAACATCGCTGCAACGTGTTTCCAGTGAACATACGGATGATCATTTTTCAGTCTTTGTTATAGACGATTCATCTCCTGATGGCACGGCAGATTTAGTTAAGATTCTTAAAAAGAAACTAAGAACTAAGAACTTCGAAATTACTCTTATTACTCGTAAAGAAAAAGATGGTTTGGGCCGTGCTTATATCTTTGGTTTCAAAAAGGTACTCGCCCATAAGCCTGCCTTCGACTATATTTTGCAAATGGACGCAGATCTTTCGCACAACCCTGCGTATGTTACAAGTTTCCTACACCAGGCAAAACAAGGCGCCGATTTTATTGTTGCCTCACGCTACACTCCTGGTGGCGGCACTCCCGACTGGCCATGGTATCGTCAGCTCCTTAGTCGTGGCGGCAATATATATACCCGTCTTTTACTAGGAAACCGTATTACCGATTACACGGGTGGTTTTAACATGTACAAAGCTTCACTCATGAAGACGATGAACGTGGATACGATTGAGGCTGGTGGTTATGGATTTTTGATAGACCTTAAGTACCGCGCGCTGAAACACGCTAAAAATATTGCACAAATTCCTATTATTTTCATTGACCGTCAACACGGCAACTCAAAGATCCCAAAAAATACTATCATTAAAAACTTTATACTTGTTCCAAAAATTCGTTATGGCAAAAAGGAGCACTGACAGTATGTCACATAAGTCCTACCTGCGTATTCTGCAAGTAGGACTTACTTATGGATGGCCGATTGGTCTCTCGCTCCTTCTTACGCTTGCCACCATCGTGCACATTGCCGCATCGCCCGAGTGGCGTACGAATTATCTCTTCAGCAGCGACTCTGTAACGCTTGCCCTTTTTATTAAGTCACTCCTGAGTGGAGAGCCGCTCCGTTGGATTTTTTCTTCGCAAATTTTCTTTTTTCCTGAAGCTGTCATCTATGTTGTATCATACCTATTTACGCAGTCTACATATGGCTCACTCATTCTTAATTCGCTCCTCAACGGTCTCATACTCTACGGCCTTTTCTATTGGATCAACAAACAGTTATTTGGCACGCGGCTAAAAAGTCAGTTTTGGAGCGTCGTCGGCGTGGCGTTGATCTGTGGCTTTTCTTGTCTAGAACTCCAACCCGCCATCAACCAAAACACGTTTGTAACCCTCTACTTTTTCAATACGTACTATTACGGCATTGTTCTGGCATCGCTCAGTATAATCGCGCTTACTATTACTTTGCTGACTTCAAAATCTCTGCGAACGAAAAAAATTATCGCTAGTGTCACCGTTATCATCGTAGCGCTGACTGCCATGTCAAACCCACTTCTTATGCTGCAGTTCACATTGCCGTATCTGATCGTTGTCACGTTACTCTTTTTTATCAATAGATTACCGGGACGTATGGCGATACTGCTAATAGGTATCCAGGCGGTTGGCCTGGTTATAGCACAACTCCTTCGTATTCCATTCAAAGACATGGTTGGTTTGTCCGCGAATAGTTATATTAATATCAATAACATTCCAAGTGCGCTTCATGATCTCCGACATACAATCAGTCTTATTCTCGTGCACAAAGGGAGTATCATTGAATACGCGATACTTGGCGCCATTACTCTATTTGCCATGGGGTATGGCGTGTGGTTACTTTATAAGGCTTTCCGTAACCGAGCTAAAGAACAAAGCGTTACATTTTTACTTGTATTATTTGCAGGTACTTCACCATTCATTATCGTTTTCACAGTCCTTCTTACCGGTAACGCTTATACACGCTATTTTCTTCCTATTGCTTTCTTTCCGCTTATTGGATTATTTACCTGGGCATCACAATGCGTATACACATTGCCGAGAAGGATAGTTGTTATTATCACTAGTAGCATAGCACTTGTCAGTCTTATTTTTATAGGCTGTATGCTGCCGCACACTCAACCACTTACTCATGCGACGAATAGAGATTCTATAACATGCTTTACGAATAGTGTTGGCAATCGCACTGTTAACGCAGTGGGTAGTTTCTGGTCATCGCGCCAGCTTGACCTTTATAGCGACAATACTAAAATACGTGTCCTCCAAGTAAATAATCAACTCACACCATATCCATGGATGAACAATCGTGCTCTCTATGCTCGCATATTTGATACGGTCATCGTTGATAAAACGACACCAACAAACGCCAATGTCGGTAACCAGCATGTGGCCCAACTAGGACAGCCGGATCACATCTGGGAATGTAGAGACTTCTTCATATATCAATATGATAAAAATAATCCCGGCTATTGGTCTCTTAATCAACGAATTCATAGCTAAAATACGACACTAAGCGCTATAATAGGCAACAAGCAAAGGAAAATAAACATGAGATCTATTAAAGGAAAAACTAGAAAGAAAAAAATCATTATTATTGCTATTGCTATTATTTTATTGGGTAGTGGAAGCGTAGGGGCATACATGGCCCTCCATAATTCGAGCGATTCAGATAGCTCGAAAAAGAAGGATGAATCTTCGGGCACAAAAACAGATTCAAATCCACCCAGCCAAGAGCAAATTGATGCCGGCAACCAACAAAAACAGCAAACAGCTGGCGACGCCTCAAAACCAAGCAGCACGCCAAGTGATGCCCCTGCAACAAATCCTACCGGCCAGCTTGGTGTCACTATCACTGCCGCAAATCAAAATGGATCGGTGATTAATATTCGTACGCTGATCAATGAAATTGTTTCAAGTGGCACCTGTACTCTTACTCTTCAAAAAGGGAGTCAGATAGTACGAAAAATAGCATCTGTCCAGGCGCTTGCTAATTCCTCGACCTGCCAGGGCTTCGACATCCCTACCAGCGAACTCTCTGGTGGTGCTTGGCAGCTTACGGTTGCCGTTTCTGCAGGAGGCAAATCAGGTAGTGCTACACAAACGATCACTATACAATAGCAATTCCGTGTTCAAACCGTTTATGCTAAAATATATGTAGAAATTTATACTTTGTTCTAGAATGCACTACTACTCTATCATACGATACAAACGATCACTTCACACCATTGCTACGCTCGCGAGCGTAGCAATGGCTATCATGGCTGCGATCGCAATAGTCATTACCTTGCAACATAATGCACGAGCGGCTTCGTTAGCAGGCTGGAATGCCGGCATCATCGTCAGTGATGATGTTTTTACAAACAAAAATACAATGAGTGCCAGTCAGATCCAGAATTTCTTGAACAGCAAGGTTCCAAATTGCGACACGAACGGTACTCAAACTTCAGAATTTGGCGGGGGAACACGTGCTCAGTGGGGTACTGCTCATGGTAACCCTCCTCCGTATATATGTATTCGAGATTACAGCGAGAATGGACGCTCGGCTGCCCAAATCATTTACGACACCGCCCAACAATACCAAATCAATCCCCAAGTACTTATTGTACTCCTTCAAAAAGAACAAGGGCTTATTACCGATACATGGCCGCTCAATTCACAATATCGCACCGCAACAGGTTACGGTTGTCCAGATACCGCAGCTTGCGATTCGACCTATTACGGTTTCACCAACCAGCTCAACTGGGCGGCAAAGATGTTCCGTGCCATCATGGACCAAAGCCCTACGTGGTACTCGCCATACGTAGTTGGTAATAATTATGTCCGTTGGAATCCAAATAGTGCCTGCGGCGGTTCAACTGTCAATATTCAAAATCTTGCGACAGTAGCACTCTATGACTATACCCCATATCAACCGAACCAAGCAGCGCTAAACGCTGGTTATGGCACTGGCGACAGCTGTAGTTCATACGGTAATCGCAACTTTTTCCTCTACTTCAGCGACTGGTTTGGTAGCCCTATCTCCTCACCAAATTATAGTTGGTCTGTTCAAAGCCAACAAGTTGTAAAAGATGGTAGCACAACTAGCAGTGGTATCATCAATCTCAACCCCGGGCAAACAGCAAAAGCGATCATTAAGGCAAAAAATACCGGGAACCAGACGTGGCAACGCTATAATACTATGCTAGGTACTACCCATGATCAAAACCGCTCAAGCACTTTTGTATCCGGAGACTGGTTCACTCCCAGTAGACCAGCAATGCTCCAAGAATCATTCGTTGAACCGGGCGATGTTGGGACATTCGAGTTTACTATTACTGCCCCAAACCGCCTCTTGTCATCACGCGAATACTTCAACATCCTTACCGAAGGTGTATCGTGGCATCAAGATATCGGTCTTTATTATGATGTCAACGTCGTACAACCCACCGGTGAATACTACAACGTTACCTATAATTCGTACGGCCTCTATTCTGACGCAAACCGAACCATTCCCCTTTCTAAATCAAATAATAACGTCGTGAAAGGCTCAACTATTTATGGTGTTGCGAAGTTCAAGAATATCGGTAACTCAACACTCGATAAATCATCAACCTACATTGCAACTGATAGTCCTCAAGATCGTACAAGCCCATTCAGTGACACCACCTGGATCAGCAGTAACCGAATTACCACTATTGTTGAAGATAGCATTGAACCAGGCGCTACCGGCACAGTTCTCTTTACCTTAAAAGCCCCTACTCAAACCGGGCTATATAGCGAGAGCTATGGCCTCGTCGTCGAAGGCAAAATGTGGGCAGATAACGAAAAACTAAATTCCAACATTAATGTTGTTGATCCACCACAGCCAACGCTTAATGTGTCAGAATCAGTCGCGGCTAATAATCAACTCGTATCTTCTAGCCTCACGCGGCAGTTTGCAGTACAAAGCGACGGTAATCTTGTGATGTACGATAATAATCTACCATATTGGGCATCTAACACATCAGGCTCTGGCTCACCAACGCTTATTCTACAAAGTGACGGTAATCTGGTACTGTATGGCCCAGGCAACAGAGCACTATGGAGTAGCGGCACTGCCGGCAGTGACGCTCGAAAGCTTATCATGCAAGACGATGGCAATGTCGTACTTTACAGTACTAGCGGTATACCGCGTTGGGCCACTAATACACGACGCTAGGTTAAGAGGAAGTTCCTACCTAAGGGCTTCTTTTGTTTGCCGAAAAGTATCATCCCAACTTATAGGTCGGCGATTCGCAATTCTTTTTTCTAGCCTTTCACGCGTCTTTCTATCAAGTAATGCCTGAAGCGTCTTTAGACATTCGTCTGTGCTGAATGGTGAGAAATACTTAGCACAGTCGCCAACTACTTCAGGGATGGATGTGGAGTTTGAAGCCGCACATGTTTTACCATAAAACGCCGCCTCAGCAATAGGAAGACCCCAACCTTCATAAAATGATGCATTAACCGTAAACAGACAGTGCTCATATAGCCAACTAAGCTGATGGTCGTTCATACCATGCATAAAAGTAATATCGTTACTTACTTGCGAGTCGTGCTTCATTTGATAATACACGTCACCAGCAAGCCACCCTTCTCGTCCAACAATCACTAGACGCGGCAACGTAATATTTAGCTCGTACGCACGCTTGTACGCATAGTACAATAACCCATAATTCTTACGTACTTCTACGGTCCCTACTGCCAGAATATATGGTACATGTTCTAATGTCGCTACCGCTTCAGAAGTGCTGTGCTTAAAATCTTCGCCCAAAATAATTTTCTGAATCTTTGGAATGTGCTTGGCGTTTGTTTCTTTTAGATAGCGCTCATAATCTCGCTTTGTCGATTCCGAGATAACATATACAATATCTGAGATTTCGGAAATTTCTTGGATATACTTTGGAAACCGTTTGTGCTCAACTTCGGCAACGTGCGCTTGATCATATATAGGAATGAGATCCATAATAGCATGGCCTACTCGCAGTGAAGCCTGTTCTTTTGCAGTCCGAAGCGTAGCGGTATAGCGGGGCTTATCCCAGTGACCGCCAAATACAAGAAGCGTATCACCTTTCTCAAAATGAAACTGCTTTCTTGTCTCTGTTGACTCCTTTGCGGTGAGTTTTTTTACTTCACGATGAATACGTTTTGCAACACGCATCGCAATGGATGGAGTTATAGCCCTGCTTACACGTTTGATATAGTACAGGCCATCCACCTCGACTGTCGACCCAGCAGAACTTGGCACAGGTTGGTGAGTAGCAGTGCGCCGATTCATCATATCTGTAAATGACGAATCAAGGGGAAAGAAGCGAGCGGCCGATTCATCGTAGTAACAAAAAATGGCGCCCTCTTCTTCATACCTATACGCCATTTCAGCAACTACACGTTGGATACCACTAAGATTACCGTGATGCCAATGTATAAGATCACTTACATCAACCACATACCGTGAAGTCAAGCTCTTTTTCATATTAACGGATCTCCTCTTGCCGCTTTGCTACCATCTGCTCTATTAATTGAATTAATTCAATTGGTGATTCATCACTGAAAAATGCCTTTTTTGATACGATAGAGGGTGATTTTCGGATGAGCCAGCTATATATTTGGTCGCGTAAATTATAACCATCTAAAGCAACATAGATATCCGGTGTGTACCACCCGTCGAACCCATTTACCGTACCGAGTATTACCTTAGCTCCAGAACGATACGCCTCCGCAGCCGGAAATAGCTTCTCAAGCGCACCACCAGGCCGAGCGTCAATATACAGATCAGCCTGATCAAGTAATGTCCTATATTCATGATCGGAGACATCCTCATAAAGTGTGACTGACGGATAATCAAGAGTACGGAAGGCTCTTTCTGGCAGTTCCGTTCTTGCAACGATAGTAAAGCTAATGCGACTTTTATCAACCGTACTAGCAATATCCCTGATGAGGTCTATGTTCCAGTCATTGCCTTGCCGTAATGCGTCCACATTAACGAATACCTTGTTATAAAGACCTTGTTTTCTGACTGGCTCATAGGCTAGTCGGTTAGTTACTAATGGAAGAGTTTCGAATGAACTTCCAAAATCGAGAGATACAACACCGTACGAAGCATCCTCCAATTCAACTAGGGGTCCTTTACTTGCCGCGCGTCGCTGAGACGACATAAGCCCTCGTCTCTCAAGACTCTCATAAACAGCATCGAGTGAATCGTTTGTTGTAATCACAAGACCTGGAAGTGCCAACGCAGCCTGTAATGTCAGTGTGGAAGTATCGTTATTGTTGATGATATAAATAACAAGATCATACTTGTCATACTGGTCTTTCGAGAGTAAACGTAAATCGTAGGCCCCAGTTGAAAAGGCCAGGTAGCTTGGCCGTACCGGAGATCCAGTACCACTCATATCGTAGTAAAAATCAACTGCAAAAGTTTCACGTAATCGAGCAAACTGCAGCGAGAAGTATCGCGTTTCTTCCGAAGCTCCACAGATATTTGGCATCACCATTGCAATTCGGGGCTTCAAAACTAACACATCCGTCTCTCCATGGAGGTGGTTTTTTACTATACCAGCACTTTGATCCCAAGTGTAGTACTTACTAATTTTGGGATAATGTTTTTTGCGACGACGAATGTCAGCGGGTGATGCAGAAAATACCTCTTCTAAAGCCGCGCTGATTGCGTCGGGATCTTGCGGATCAAACATAAAAAATGCATTGGTTGAGATCTCACGGAAAACTGCAATATCTGAACATACGATCGGTTTATCAGCATCTATTGCCTCGAGTATCGGCATGCCAAGACCTTCATATTCTGTTGGAAACAGTATTGCCTCAGCATTCATATACAGCCACCATAACTCACTGTCCGAGACGTTATCAGTAAAAATAATATCTGGCGAATACTTTTTCAGGTCTTCTTTTTGAGCGTCGGTAAAAATAGAGGTGATAAGAAGCTGGTAGCTCTCTCCATTTTGCATATTAAATTTACTGAATCCTTTTACGCCATTGAGATTATTTTTTCGAGGGTCACCACCGGTCGGCATAAGAACATATGGCTTTTTAACACTGATCTTTGGTGCACTAGTTTTCCGGTTTTTTGCAGCAGCATTGGAAGCACCTCGAATGTTAATGACCTTCGACCTCGGAATACCAAGAAAGGCGGTAATATCATTTGCAACAGTTTCGGAAATAGCAAAAATTTGATGCGCGGCGAACAAAACTGAAAAGCGTGTAAAGTACTGTTCTGATGCGCCTAAGCCAAGGTAGAGGCGATAGTACATCAGTGGAATGAGATCATAATAAATAAGTGAGTTGTATGACGCCGACGGAAACGCAGGACATGCCTCATCAAGAAAAAGAGAGGTAATCATGAAGTCGACTTGTTTATCCGAAAAACGTCGATTTATATACTCATCAAGCAGTTCGCTGTTTCTTTGCTGACCAAGTGTTATACTATGCTGATCTCCATCAATAGGAACGTCGAGTGAAAGAAACTCCACTTCGATATTCTTCCTGCTTTCAGCATATTTCTTTAGCCCTCCCTCATATTTAAGACGATTATTGAATAAGAAGACGACCTTTTCGTATTCACCCGAATAAGCTTTATTATCCAAAAAGGCCGTCAGAAGACTTACTGTATATTTTCCCATGCCACGATGCCAAGCTTTTGTTTGAAGAAGCTGGCAGTCGAATATAATCACCTTACCTTGCATCTATTTACTTCCTTTCACTGTCTTCGCTGCTTTTTTCAGAGCTTTTTTTGCCGTTTTGTAACCAGCAAAAACAATACGTCGCGCCAGCGGAGGACTTACGGCTGTGGCGTGGGCGCTAATCGAGTTCCATACCTCTTGATCGTACGATCTCGTGTCGGTGTATGCTATCGTCTGTTTCGGAATAATAATCGTGTCGCTTTCGCGAGCCGGTATAATCTTTCCTGTAATAAACGCGTCAATCTTTTTAAAAAGAATTTTTACAAGTGCTTTAAAGCGAATACCCTTGCCGTCCTCCGCCGTGAGTCGGTTGGCTAATTCTTCGCGAATCTCTTTAATTTCATCGTCTTGCTCACGGATTTGACGCTGTAATTCCTCGATCTTTTGGTCCCAGGACGTTGAAATAATCTGCGGGCTATAAATAAAATTATAGTTAATTGCCGGAAGTTCCTTGTAAAATTTTATATCCGCATAATAGTCATTCAACCCATCGTGAAACAGGCGACTGTAGCTATTTTTTTCCAGCAACTTATGCCAGTCCTTGTCCACATGGTTCGCTTCGATACACAAAATATGCGGACGATATGCTACCCAGTCATTGCTTTCGAGCACTTCGTATTCAAACCCTTCTACATCCACTTTCATAAAGTGAATCTCGGGCAATTTTGACTCTTTCAGTACATCGCCCAGCGTTCGGACAGGTACTTCGTAATCACGATTGTATTTTAAGACAGCACTCTCATTTTTTTCATAACTTTGCTGAATTTTTTTCGACAATGTCGAGAGACCATCCCCTAGATACTCACGAAATACCGCCTTCTTTTCGGTACTATTTGAAATCGCGGCTCGAAACGATAAGTCACGAGGACGAGCATGCGTAATCAGCCCAAAAAGCCGCTCGTTTGGTTCGACGTTAACACCATGCCAACCTTTTGTGTAAAAGTATTTTGTTACCGACAAATAATCTGGATGTGCGGCCCCGATATCTACGTAATAACCGTGCTCGACATTCGGGAAGAAACTCGCCAAAATAATATCCTCATGATTTTGTGAATACGTCACGATCGTCTGAGTTGTCGTGCTTACAATTTTACGCATATCTTCCTATCCTTTTCTTTTGTCCGTAAGACTATCAATACAGTCTCTTAAACGACTCGCCGTTTCTACCCACGTAAACTTTTCGAGCTGTTTATTAGCTTCGGCTATATTCGCTGGCGTCTTGATTGCACGATTGAATGCGTCGGCCGCAGCCTCTGTATCATTCAACGGTGCATATTCAACCGCAGCCCCTCCAACCTCGTGAAGTACTGGTATATCACTTACTATAACACGTGCGCCCGCTGAAAGTGCCTCGAGTGGAGGCATACCAAAACCTTCGTGCACTGAAAGCAAAACCGAGAGCAAAGACTCATGATACAGTACAGGTAGTTCTTCGTCGGTAATACGGCGTGCTGGCCGAATAATCGAAAGGCCTTCTGTATTATATGTCGCTATTTTCTCAAGAACCGTCTCGTTGCTCCATCCATTGCTTCCAGCAAGCAAAAGCGATACATCGGCATATTGCGAGTTTTTCCTTACTAGTGTTGCATACACGTCAATAAGATACGCGAGGTTTTTTCGCGGTTCAATATTTCCTACAAAAAGTATGTATTTTTTAGGTTTCAATTTCAGTGTATGTAAAATTACTTCCATACTTGAGGAGCCTGTTTTCAGACCATACTTTTCTTTGTCTATTCCGCCAGGTATAACAACGATTTTATCCTTCTGTTCAGGAAAGGCATCCTGTAGCTCATGAAGAGACTGCCGGGAAAGCGTCGCTATAACATCACTCTTCCGCACCGCTCTTGGAATTACCCGTCGAAGAAAAACAAGGTTAAGTGTCTGTATGGTTTCGGGATGAAGAAGATACGCTGCATCGTGAACATATGTAATAGAACGAGACAAAGCAAGCGGTAAACGACGATAGTTTGGAAAAATATAAATACCTTTTCCAAACAATAAATCGATTGGCAACATAAGATGAAACCTGTCGAGTACGTTAATCACCCGTAACGGCAACGGAAGGACTTTCACTTTAAACGCCCCTTGTGTAAGTAGCCACTTCTTCAATTTCGACTTCTTTCCAAGGGGCACGAGTAGCGTAACGGTATATTTTTCAGTAAACGATGCCTCTTTCAAGAGTGCATCAAGGGTGCTAAAAAGCAGTTTTGCGATGCCGCTCGGATGTTCGCCCAAAAGCGGGAATGCCTCTATAAAAACTGGTTGCTTACCGTGTTTCATTGATTGAAACAGTCACATTAGGGTTAATGAGATACGGTGTTTTTTGTTCTTTAAATACATCGAACGAGGCCGCTTCTTCCCACCAATCCGCCACTTCGGAACCATTATTATAAACGACTGCCGGATCAATAAGTAGGGATCCTGTATTAAATATATTCGGTACTTCCCAGGTCACGGTCACCTTTTCACCTTTTTTCATGGGCTGCTTCGGCTTTCCAAGGATTTGACTGTTCGTCCCTAAAAGATGTTGCTGAGCGGTTGTTTTAATGAGGAACCCAGCAATAGGATCTTCAATGTCTCCTTTAGCAATAATTTCATAGCTAAAGGAGATTGTTTCGTCGTCATCGCTGTAACGTTGCTTGCTGAATTGTACGTTTGAAATTTCAGCAAGTCCCGTTCCCCATCGATTCTCTTTCACTGCAGCATTATCGGCACCCTGATTAATGAACATCTTCGTGTACATAGAGGCAATCGTTGCCGCTTTGCCGATTTTTACCACTTCGCTATTTTCGATAAGGACGGCTCGGTCGCAATATTCACGAACTGCGTTCATATCGTGCGTAACAAATATTACCGTTGTATCTTCAGATTTGAGTCGGCGGAAATACTCAAAACATTTCTTTTGAAAATCAGCATCACCAACAGCTAGCACCTCATCAATAAGAAGGACGTCTGCCTTCGCGCGCGTTGCAACAGCAAATGCTAAACGTACCTGCATACCAGAAGAATAATTCTTCAGTTTTTGATCCATAAAACGCTCAAGTTCAGCAAATGCCACGATGTCATCATACATAGCGACAATCTCCTGGCGGCTAAATCCAAGTAATGCTCCATTTAAAAAAACGTTTTCGCGCCCCGTCAGCTCTGGGTTAAATCCAACACCAAGCTCAATAAAAGGAACGAGCTTGCCGTCCACTTGCACCCTACCACTTGAAGGTTGGTAGATGCCCGCAAGAATCTTTAAGAGTGTACTCTTTCCACTTCCGTTACGTCCTAAAATGCCGAAAAATTCACCTTTTTTGATTGAAAAAGAAATATCCGAAAGAGCTTGCTGTCTTTCAAATCCCCTATCTTTTTTACGAAAAACCCCTGTAAACCCCTGCTTTATCGAGTTGCTTTTTTCATGAGGTAAAACAAAGCTCTTACTGACGCTCTCAACAATAACAACATTAGCCTCTTCGCTCATCTTCTACACCTCCTCTGCAAAATATTTCGACCTCGACCGGAAATATCGTGCCGCTACGACCACCATAATAAGTACGATTGCCAGTGGAATTAGCCGTGCGTAAGGTGAATGATAGAGGGTTGTAATTGTCTCTGACGCCGGTGTAATTGCAACATGGCGAATATCCTGAATAACTTGAGCAACAGGATTAAGAAGTAATACAGCCGCTACCTTACCAGGTACAAGTGAAAGTGGATAGAGAATCGGCGTAGCATAGAACAGGCCTTGCATAAACACTTCCCAAATATAGTTAATGTCACGATAGCGAACAAACAGAGCACTTAACAAAAAACCTACCGCAAGAGCGAAGAGGAACAGCTCCAGTATAAGTATCGGAAGCATTACTGCTGAGATCGAGATGTCAACTTTAAAAATAACGGCAAAAATAATAATAACTACTGAATTTATAAGAAGGTTGATCAATGCCGAAAACGATGTAGCGAGTAAAATTACATACTTTGGAAAGTTAATTTTGCGCAGCAAGCCACCTTTATCGACGATCGCGGCCACGCTTCCATTTGTTACTTCTGCGAAAAAGTTCCATAAAACGATACCGGTGAGTAAGTAGATGGGATAGTGTGGAATTTGGTCACCAACCTTCAGGAACATTGCAAAAACGATATAAAGAATAACAAATAGAGCCAATGGCCGAAGAAGGGACCAAATATAACCCAATACCGACGATTGATAACGAAGCTTAAAGTCGGTAACGACTAGCTCTCGCAGCAGTATAAGAGAATACGAGTATTTTGATTCAAGTTCATTAATTTTTATCATGGTGTAATATCTATATTATAACCTAAAACAGTTGTTTTTCCGCTCCATATTTTAATTCTTTTACGACCTACTTTCTCTTTTGTTATGATAGATATATGCAAAAAAATGTTGTCATCACAGGCATTAACGGCTTCGTCGGCCATCATCTTGCCCGAGAACTATCGGAAAGAAATATTAAAGTTATCGGTATCGGCCGAGATGAAGCCGTTGCCCCAGAAATTGAAGATATAGTGGTCAAATATCACTCTGCTAACCTTACGACCGAGTGGCCTGCCATTTCCGATGTCGATACCATTATTCACCTTGCGGGTCTTGCTGCCGTGGGTCCTTCGTTTGATAATCCGCAACAATATATCAACGGTAACAGTTCTATGGTTACTCATATGTGCGAGTATTACCTCGCCCAAGAGAAGAAACCACGTATTATTGTGGTGAGCAGCGGTGCCGTTTACGATTCAAGGCAACCCATGCCGATTGGCGAATTGGGCGAAATCGGCTTTTCATCACCGTACGCTGTTAGTAAAATTCTCACCGAAAACCAATGCGCTTATTATCGAAACCGCGGGCTCGAATGCATCGTCGTACGCCCCTTCAATCATATCGGCCCCGGCCAAAACAAGGGTTTCATACTCCCCGATTTTTACGAACGCCTCAAAGAAGCTAAACCGTCTGCCAATATACAAGTCGGCAACATCAACACAAAACGCGATTACACCGACGTACGCGACATTGTTGATGCATACGTCAAGATTGCCACAGCGCCCACTTTGCAACACCCTCTCTATAACGTCTGCTCTGGAAAAAGTACATCAGGAAAAGAGCTTCTCGATCTTCTAAAGCAGATGATAGAAAAGCCGGACGTTGAGTTTGAAATTGACCCTGCGCTTGTGCGCCCAACAGACATCATGGATATCTATGGCGATTCATCACGCTTACAGCAGGAATTGGACTGGCACCCCACCTACACGCTTAAACAAACCATCGGTGATTTTGTTTCCTCACACCAAGAGAATTAATCTATGAAGTGGAAGAAGCTACACACAGAAACATTGCTCGCCCACCCTCGCCTCACGGTCGCAGAAGATGAGGTGGAATTACCCAACGGACATCAAACAAAATATATCTACTTCAAAGACATGCACGATGCCGTGATGACAATTGTACGAAAAGGGGACTCAATACTTATTCAGCAGGAATACTCCTATCCACCGAATATCGTCATGTACCAGCCCCCGGGAGGCGCGTTAGAGCAAAATGAAACGCCAGAAGAAGGGGCACTCCGTGAGCTTAAGGAAGAATCGGGCTACACTGGCACTCCTCATTACTTAGGATACTATTATATTCAGAACCGGCGTAGTAACGCCAAAATGCATGTCGTACTTGTAGATGATGTTAAGGAGTGTGAGAAGGAAGGTGGTGACACAGAGGAGTTTATTATTTCTAAATGGGTTCCCTTTTCAACCCTCCGCACTATGATACGAGAAGGCAAAATTATTAACGCTCATCTCCTTGCCAGCCTCGCTCTCTATGATGCGCTAACTTGATGAAAATGATGGCTTCGACCTTCACATTTAAAACAAGGCTCGTACGAGCCTTGTTTTAAATCTTTTATCTCTCAGTTATTTACTTTCTTTTGCCATGTCATGCTCCACCATCAGCTTCACTAGACCAGGAAAGTCAACTTTGCGTTGCCACCCAAGCTCTGTCTCGGCCTTAGCTGGGTTACCAAGAAGTAGGTCAACCTCCGAAGGACGGAAGAAGTCAGGATTAATCTTAATGAGCGTCTTTCCAGTCGCAGCATCAACGCCGGTTTCGTTAATTCCTTCGCCTTCCCACTTCAGTTCAACGCCAATTTCTTTAAAGGCAAGCTCACAGAATTCGCGGATAGAGTGTGTTTCACCGGTTGCAAGCACGTAATCTCCAGGCTTATCCTGCTGCAACATACGCCACATACCTTCTACGTAATCACCGGCGTAGCCCCAGTCTCGCTTGGCATCCATGTTACCAAGCTCTAACACATCTTGTTTACCCAGCTTAATACGTGCTACAGCACGGCTTACCTTGCGAGTTACAAACTCTGGGCCACGGCGTTCGCCTTCGTGGTTAAACAGGATACCAGATGTTGCAAACATGCCATAGTTTTCACGGTAGTTTTTGGTAATCCAGTGGCCATATAATTTTGCCACACCGTATGGGCTGCGAGGGTGGAAGTGTGAATTCTCGTCGTAGCCAACCTCGGGACGATTGTAATCGAGACCGCCGAACATTTCCGATGTAGAGGCCTGATAAAAACGAGTCGTCTGCTCAAGTCCCGCAAGGCGGATCGCCTCAAGCATATGAAGCACCCCTTTACCAGTTACATCTGCCGTAAGAATAGGATCGCGGAACGAATAGCCAACGTGGCTAATGGCTGCCAGGTTATATACCTCATCTGGTTTAATTTCCTGCATGGCACGAGTAAGCGCCGAGAGGTCCAATAGATCGGCCATTACTAGCTTTACGTATGGCATTTCCTCTTTTACCTGCTGGTAACGTGGGTGGGAAGCTTCCAACTGACCACGAATAACCCCATATACTTCGTATCCTTTTTCGTGTAGTAGCTTGGCAAGGTGCCCTCCGTCTTGGCCAGCCACACCGGTAATTAACGCTCGCTTATTAGCATCTGCCATAAAAAATCGTGTCCCCTAGAATTTTAATAGTGTTTAGACAATAACCATTATACACGAGCCATCTCTGTTTATGAATATCCTCTGCAGCGAGTATAATCGAAATGATATGAGATTACTTGAACGTGAAGCCAAACGTCTGCTTACCAGTTCGAACCTTCCAGTACCACAAGGAGAAGTGCTCACGAAAGATACAAGCACCGATCGCATTACTGTTCCTGTCGTCCTTAAATCCCAAGTGCCTATTGGCGGCCGCGGAAAATTGGGTGGCGTTCGGGTGATGGACAAACAGGAAGAAATTACTCCTGCTATTGCTGATTTGTTCGCGCTCGATATAAAGGGATACACGCCACAAACAGTGCTTGCCGAAGAGAAGTTGCATATCAAAAATGAGCACTATCTTTCCCTGTTAATCGACCGGCAAACATCGAGCATTCGTCTTGTTGCGCATAAAGATGGTGGCATAGAGGTAGAAAGCAACAAGAGTGAGGATTTTCTCAACCTCCCTATTACCGAAGAGGAGCTGGAGGAATGCACCGTCCAACTCGGCGACTATTTGGGATACGACCACACGCTACTACGGCCGTTCCTTAAAAACCTCTACGCGGCGTTCATAAAAAATGACGCGACACTACTTGAGATTAACCCTCTTATTTACACGACAGACGACCGGCTTGTTTGCGGTGACTGCAAAATGGAACTGGACGATGCTGCCACGTTTCGCCACCCGGACTGGGATTTCGAGGACAAGCCCCAGGATACGAACTTCGTCACGCTCGATAAAAACGGCCGTGTCGCCACCATCGCGAACGGAGCAGGCCTGGCCATGGCCACTATGGATGCCGTGGCGAGCGCCGGTATGAAGCCGGCCAATTTTCTTGATATCGGGGGTGGTGCGAACGCGGAAAGCGTTCTTAAGGCGTTTCGTCGTATTATGGAGTTTCCGCACATCGACGCCATTGTTATAAATATTTTTGCCGGTATTACCCGTTGTGACGAAGTGGCAAAGGCGATCATTGCCGCCAAAAAACAGATTGATGCGCTTCCACCGCTTTTTATTCGGCTGGCCGGCACCAACTTTGAAGAAGCCGTTTCTCTGCTGGCCGAAGAAGATATTCCTACGCTTGCCACGCTCGACGAATGCCTACAGGCCACAAAGGAGGTAACGCGTGGATAGTTCCATATTTAGCGCTAAAAACGTCATCGTCCAGGGAATTACTGGTAAACAAGGTGCCTTTCACACGGCGCATATGATTGAAGCCGGGACTCATATTGTGGCTGGGACATCGCCGAATAAAGCCGGTGAATTCGTTGACGGCGTTCCCGTGTATGCAACTGTTGCCGATATTCAAAAAGAGCACCGGGTTGATATAAGCGTTATTTTCGTGCCGGCACCGTTTGCAAAAGATGCGATACTTGAAGCAATTCACGCAGATATTCCCCTTGTTATCTGTATCACCGAAGGTGTGCCGGTGCACGACATGCTTGCCGTTACAAAAGCTTTGAAGACAGCAAAAACGGTCCTTATCGGCCCTAATTGTCCGGGTGTGCTTCTTCCTGGCGTTAACAAACTCGGTATTATCCCCAATGCCATGGGTAGTCCGGGTACCGTAGGCATCGTGAGCCGTTCCGGAACGCTTACCTATGAAACGGCAGCCGGCCTCACACATAAGGGCGTGGGTCAAAAATACATTATCGGCATTGGCGGTGACCGCGTGCGTGGCACAGGCTTTATTGAGTGTCTTGAACTGTTCGAGCATGACCCGGAAGTCTCCTCTATCGTCCTTATCGGCGAAATCGGCGGAGCCGACGAACAGGCGGCCGCCAGGTACATTAAAGACCATATTTCCAAGCCGGTATTCGGCTATATTGCCGGCCATTCGGCCCCTATCGGTGTCCAGCTTGGCCATGCCGGTGCTATTTTAGAGGGTAATGATGAATCAGCTAAAACAAAGACTATATCACTTAGCGATGCGGGTGCTATTGTATCGACAGATATTGTTGAGTTAATTAAAAATGTTTATCGTTTCTATATTAAAAAACATAGCATATAATATTCATACAGTAATAAATTACTGTAACACCCTCTCTGATAAGGAGTCTAGGTGCGAAAAATAGCTGATCCGGAGTCGGTCCATGCCGATATCGTATCAGGGCAGAAACGGGGTGATTTCCTAGTCAGTGTCATCGGGGCAAGTTTCGACCCTACTCGGCTGATGACCGAGTACGAAACACTAGTTGAACGATTTGCATTGCGACACAGTCCACGAGCTGACGGCTCAACTCTCAGGTCAATCTCGTTGACACATCGACCTGGCGCAAGTGAGCCACTATACGACGGCAACAATACGCAATTCAATCCAGACACCAACGAAAAGTTTTTTCTGGAAAGTGATTTCACGGAATTCAACACTACCTTCATAGATACCGGGTTCTACTCAGTCTACAATCAACTTCCGTTCCGAGTTGGCAGGATGAGGGTAAACTACCTTCCCCCTCTCACCGTCTTCACTATGCACGTAGATTCGGCACCTCGGGCACACATCGTGCTTAGTACGAATCCTAACTGTGTCCTAATGTCCGGTGACTACCAAACCCATCACGTACCCGCCGACGGTAATCTGTATATTTTCGACACCACCCAGCCGCATACAGCAATCAACGCCTCGCGTGAAGGTCGTGTTCATATCACGATTGCTCTGGCCGACGAGGAAAAGTAGCAGGTATCAGAAAGAGGGCGAGAGTCACCTCGCGCACAACCAGCGCGAGGTGGCTTCCTACTTTATCTAAAATGATATAATACCTCTAATGACACAACGTAAAAAAATCAGCATACTTATTCCTGCCTACAACGAGCAGGAAGTGCTCCGTCATCTGTACGAACGACTTAATAAGCTGGCCGGCGAAACGCCAAACTACGATTTTGAATTCTTGTTTGTTAACGATGGTAGCCGGGACAACACATTGGAAATGATTAAGCAGTATGCTAGAGCCGACCATCGGATCGCCTATATTAACCTCACCCGCAACTTCGGCAAGGAAATTGCTATGATCGCCGGGCTCGACCATGTTTCCGGCGATGCCGCTGTTATTATCGACGCTGATCTGCAAGACCCCCCTGAACTTATTCCGCAGATGATTACGTATTGGGAAGACGGCTACGACGACGTGTATGCGCGCCGTAACAGCCGCGCCGGGGAAAGCTGGCTGAAGAAAATAACCTCCCAAGCGTTTTACCGCACCCTGCAGAAAACGACCAATATCCCTATCCAGCAAGATACCGGGGACTTCCGCCTGCTGGATAGGCGCTGCGTAGAAGCTTTGCGCCAATTCCGCGAATCACAACGCTATACGAAGGGTATGTTCAGTTGGATTGGCTACAAAAAGAAAGAAATATTGTACGACCGCGACCCACGTGCAGCCGGTGAAACAAAGTGGAACTACTGGAAACTTATCAACCTGGCTATCGATGGCATTACGTCGTTTACGACGGCTCCTTTGCGCATTTCATCGGTGCTTGGCGTCCTCGTTTCTTTCGTCGCGTTCATTTATATCCTTTTTCTTGTTATCCGTACTATTTTTTATGGCAGCGATCTCGCCGGGTATCCGTCCATGATGGCCGTTATCCTTTTTCTTGGGGGTGTGCAACTGCTTTCACTCGGTGTCATTGGTGAATACATTGGCCGTATTTTCAATGAAACCAAACATCGTCCACTGTATCTCGTTGAGGAATTCCATGAAAGTAAGCGTCAAAAATAGCGAACAAAAAGCCCGTTTCCTGGTTGTTGGTGGCGCGAATACGGCGATTGATTTCGGCCTTCTTTTTCTATTAAAAGCGCTGGGGCTTCCCGTCGTTGCCGCCAACATCGCCTCTACGACTGCTGCGTTTTGTTTCAGCTTCTTTGCCAACAAAAAGTACACCTTTAAGACCAAAAGTACGAACCTAAAGAAAGAAATTATCTCATTTGTCCTAGTAACTCTTTTTGGGCTTTGGGTACTACAGACAATCGTTATCTGGCTTGTCAGCCTTCTACTAGTCAACTGGCAGCTTCCCAGTGTTACCGTTCTCCTAATAGCAAAGTTTTTCGCAACCTGCGTGTCGCTTACCTGGAATTACGTTCTTTATTCACGCGTCGTCTTCAAACAAGAAGACTAGCGCTTGTAATCGTCTGCCAAGCGCACAATATCATCTTCGTCTGAAGCATATGCCGGGTTAACATGCTGCCAAATCTCGGCAACAACAACATATTTCCCATCCGTACCAACAAGTCTGTGGCGTTCACCCTTGGCAAACTGTACAACATCACCAACATTTGCTTTTACTACCTCGCCCTCATCGTCAGTTTCACTTTTGTTGTAGCCACCTTCCGTAAGAAAGGTCCAACGTTCGGCGCGACGGTCGTGATATTGCCAACTAAGACGCTGATTCGGAGCGACAATAAGGAGTTTGGGACTTAGTTCCGCATCTTCGATCCCAAGTCGCGCCTCTTCAGGGCTAAGGCCAGGAAAGAATTCTTCCACAAAACGGTCAGCCTGCTCACTAGCAATACGGATATAGGCACCCCATGGTTTTTTATCATTAAGCTCAACGATGCTATAGCCAGCATTCTCAACGTCAGTTGCGATCTCACCAACAATCAGTGTCTTCTCTATAGATTCATCATTTTTTACTTCTGCTAAGCTCTGGTGTAATTCTTTCATATAGGTCATTATACCTTATACTATAGCTATGCATATCGCTATTGACGCACGAATCATTAATACCTCTACCGGCCGCTACGTGGAGCGCCTCGTTCACTACTTACAGTCTATCGACAAGGAAAATCGCTATACCATTTTGGTGCCGTCCAAAGATCTACATTTCTTCACGCCAACGAACAAGAACTTCACCGTAAAAGCAGCTGATTTCAAAAATTATTCGTTCGCCGAGCAAACGGCGTTCAAAACATTCCTCGATGCACTCGCGCCGGATCTCGTGCATTTCTGCATGCCACAACAGCCCGTCCTCTACAAAGGGAAACACATTACAACAGTACACGACCTTATACTTTTAAACACTTATAATTCCGATAAAAACTGGCTTGTTTTCCATGCCAAGCAGCTAGTGGGACGGTTCGTGTTTAAGCACATTGCAAAAACCAATGAACACATCATCGTACCAACAAATTACGTAAAAAAAGACTACGTACGGTTTTCCGGCATTCTCGAGAATAAAGTCACTGTTACCTATGAAGCTGCGGACGTATTTGTTGATAAGGTGAAGCCATATAGACATCCGTTCAAGAAATATCTTTTGTATGTTGGCAGCCAAAGTGATTACAAAAACATTCGCCGACTAGGCGACGCGCATCAGAAGTTGCTTGAAGCACACCCCGAACTCGGCCTTATTTTAGTGGGCAAAAAATCGCCGGCCCACCTTCAGGTGGAGACATATTTTAATGACAAAGGCTATAAAAACATTCATTACACTGGCTTTATTGAAGACGCGCAACGCGACTGGTTGTTTGCCAATGCGGCCGCGTACGTGTTTCCTTCGCTCATGGAAGGGTTTGGCCTGCCAGCACTTGAAGCTATGGGGTATGGCGCGCCCGTTGCCAGCAGCAACGCGACATGTCTGCCGGAAGTATATGGTGATGCTGCCCATTATTTTGACCCGCTGAACGTAGATGATATGGCGCGCGCTATTAATGATATTCTGTCAGATAAAAAACTGCGCGACTCACTTATTAAAAAAGGATACAAACAGAATAAAAAATACTCGTGGAAACGGATGGCCGCAAAAACCCACGAAATTTACATGAACGCGGTAAAAAACTAGGAAGTACGCTGGGCGATAATAATCCGGCGCTCGCGGCCTTCGCCTTCGGAAAAGGTTTCAATGTCGTCATATTCAGAGGCGACATGATGTACAATTCGCCGATCAGCAGCATTCAGGTGAGCCACATACGAATCGCCCGTCTGGCGGACCGACTCGATCCATTCACGTGCCTGCTGGGCTACTTTTTCTGCACGCTGTTTCTTATAATCGGCAACATCAAGGTTCACCCGCGTCAATTCCGCCCCTTTGTTGCGCAGCGTGGTCGATATAACGTACTGTAAACTACGGAGGGTTTCCGCGCTACGGCCGATCAGTATACTGTTTAGCTCCGAAGAGGGGACAGACAGTTCAATCACATCTTCCTGGACCTTAGCTTCTACTGCAACATTCAAACCAAAGAATGTCAGCAGGTCCTCTAGGTACTTTTTTGCGAATTCGATTGAGTGTGGGGTGTCCATCACTTCTTCCTTTCTTTTTTCGTATCCTTTGCCACTATCCGCGTCACATTTGCTGACTGAGCTGCTTTTTCCCGGGCTTTTGCGGTCGCTTTCTTACCGGGCTTCTTAGGGGTTTCTTCGGCAATCTCTTCCAGTTCTTCCTCATCCTTCCTAAGAAGGTAGGTTTGCTGGGCAACTGCCACGAGGTTTGAAACTGAATAATAAAGGGCGAGTGCGCCTGGCACGCTGATCATGATAAAGAACATGAAAACGGGCAGGACTTTTATCATCTTGCTCATAACAGCGGCGTTCATTTCTGCTTGGTCAGCCTGCTTACCCTGGCCTGCTTCCGCCATAATATCGCGCAGACGTTTCTTGTTTTCAGCCTGCGGCATGGTCTGTTTGCTCATAATATACTGCGTACCGGCTGCTACCAGAGCCAGGACGACAAGGAAAATATCAACACCATGGTTCGAAAACGCCGATTTCGTCAGGTCCACAAACCCCAGCAGTTTTTCGTTGAACTGATCAGGGTGCTCAATCAGGTGTTTGATTGGCCCGATATTCTCCATGAAATCATACGCGTATTTTGCCACCTGGTCGCGGTGCATCGTAAAAATCTGGATCACGTGGTAGAGCGCAATGAAGATAGGTAACTGAATAATCAGAATACCGATGGAGCGGAATGGATTCACCCCATGCTTCTTGTAGAGTTCCATCATCTGCATGCTCTCGAGCTGCTTGTTGCCCTTCGCCATTTTCTTAATGCGCGCCAGCTCCGGCTGCATCTT